>Ga0209460_1000020_pt1 | contig 396365 bp, 364 predicted proteins | sample EBPBio132013_DNA_FD_185868 | JGI IMG/M metagenome (GOLD analysis project Ga0209460, IMG submission 185868) | Wastewater treatment Type I Accumulibacter community from EBPR Bioreactor in Madison, WI, USA - Reactor 2_5/13/2013_ DNA (SPAdes)... | ecosystem: Engineered > Bioreactor > EBPR >...
TGGACCTTTGGCGAATTGCCCGAGCTCATGGAAATCCGAAAAGGGGGGCAGACGCTGATCGGCTTTCCGGCGTTGGTGGATAGTGGCGACGCCGTCACCATCGAGGTATTCGACGAGCCCGGGGTGGCGGCGGCCAAGCACCGTGCCGGCCTGCGCCGCCTGTTTGCGCTGCAGATCCGCGATGCGCTCAAGTACCTGGAAAAGAACATCCCTGACCTGCAGAAGATGGCGGTTGCCTACATGGCGTTGGGAACCCAGGAGGAATTGCGCGACCAGATCATCGACGTGGCGCTGGACCGCGCGTTTTTACTGGAGCCGCTGCCTCAGGACGAGGCGGCTTTCCGGCGCCGGGTGGACGAGGGCAGGGGCCGGCTGACGCTGATCGCCAATGAAGTAGCACGCCTGGCGGGGCAGATCCTGATTGAGTACGCTGCCGCCGCCCGCAAGCTCAAGGACACCAAGAACCAGCCCGACGCCACCGCCGATGTGGCCCAGCAGCTGCAACGGCTCATGCCCAAACGGTTTGTGGCCGCCACGCCCTGGCCACAGTTGCAGCATTTCGCCCGCTACCTGAAGGCGGTAACGCTGCGCCTGGACAAGCTGCGCGCCGACCCCGCGCGCGACGCCGCCAAACTGGCCGAGCTGCGCCCGCAGGAGCAGCGCTACTGGCGCCTGGTGGCCGAGCGCAAGGGCGTGGTGGACGAGCGCATGCAGGAGTTGCGCTGGCTGCTGGAGGAGCTGCGCGTGAGCTTTTTCGCGCAGGAGCTGCGCACGCCCCAGCCGGTCAGCGTCAAGCGGCTGGACAAGGTTTGGGCGCAACTGGTCACCTGACACGGGCTGACCCGCTGGGCTGAAGCGTACATTTGTGCCAACATTCAGCCCAAGCAGACGAAATCGTTGTTGGGGGTTCATGTGACGGCAGGGATCACATTGGCGGTGTTGGGCGTACCGGACGTGCGGCTGGCTGGCGCGCCTGTTGTGCTGCCCGCCAAATCGCTGGCCCTGGTCGTGTATCTGGCCATCAGTGGCAAGCGGGCGCGGCGCGATCTGCTGGCCGACATGTTCTGGGGCGAGACGGGCGATGACGGCGCCCGCGCCAACCTTCGTCTCGCCTTGACCAAGCTGCGGCAGTCCTTGCCCGGGCTGATCCACGCCGATGCTGACAGCGTGGGGCTTTCGCCCGATGCCGCGCTCGATGTGGACGCGCTGCAGCTGCAGCATACGGTGGACACACTGCTGCAACAGCCCGTGGCGGCGCATGAGGCTGCCATCGCCCGGTACCGCGGCGTGTTCATGCAGGACTTCACATTGCGCGACTGCGCGGGGTTTGAAGACTGGGTCACGGCCGAGCGCCAGCGAATCGACCGCCGCGCCGTGGTGTTGCTGCGCGAGCTGGTGCAGGCCGCACGCCGGCTTGGCAAGGTTGACCGCGAAATTCACCATCTGGGCCTGTGGGCGCAGATCGAGCCCTGGAATGAAGAGGCGCAATTGCCTTTGATCCGGCTGTTGGCCCAAGCCGGGTCCACTGCGGCGGCGCTGGATCGCTTCGAGAGTTGCCGCAGGGCGCTGGCCGAGGAGCTGGGCGCCCGGCCGTCGGTGGCCCTCGCGCTGCTGGCCGAGCAGGTGCGCCGGGGCGAGGTGGGGCCGGTGCAGGCGCCACCGCTGGACGGCGTTGCGCTGGCGCCCGCACCGGATGTGGCTGCGGCCACGCCGGCAGCGCCGGCCCAGGACGCAGCGCCACCGCCTGGCACGCCGCTTTATGGCCGCGACGCAGACTTGCGCCACATCCGCGACCGCGTGGCACAAGGCGAGCGCCTGGTGGTGCTGCTCGGGCCGGCGGGGGTGGGCAAATCGAGCCTGGCGCGCGCGCTGGCGCAGGATCTGGCGGGTACCTACCCCGACGGCCAGGTGGCCTGCAGTTTTGATTTCATGGATGAGGAGATTGACGAGCAGGCCAGTCAGGACCATTTCGTGGGCGTCGTGGGGTCGGCGCTGGGTCTGGACCTGACGCTCACCGCCCAGCCCCTGGCGCTGCTGAAGTCGCACCTGGCCGACCGCCGCATCCTGCTCGGGCTTGATGGGTTCGAGGCCTGCGTCAAGGCGGCGCCCGCCGTGCTGGACGTGGCCCAGGCCGCGCCGCAGTGCCTGCTGCTGGTCACTTCCAGAACCCGTCTGGCGACCACCCACGGCTGGACCTATGAACTGGAAGGCCTGACGGCGCCGCCACAGGCGCACCACCGCGACCCTGGCGTGGAGCTTCTGCTGGCCTGCGCACGCCGCGCCGGCGTGGTGCTGGACGACCGGCAGGACCATGACCTGCTCAGCCGGCTGGTGCGCCTGCTGGACGGCTCGCCGCTGGCGATCCAGTTCGCGGCGCAGTCCCTGCGTGTGTTGCAGCCGCGCGAGCTGGTCCACAGGCTCGAAAAAGGCGACTGGCCCGACTCCAGCCTGCACATGCCGGGTTACCGCTACAGCACCTTGCAGGACGTCATGGATGACACCTGGGCGCAACTCGCGCCGGGCCTGCGCGAGGCCTGGGCGCGCTGCGCGCTGTTCAAGGGCTCGTTTGCGCTGGACTGGGCGCATGACTGCGCCGGCACCAATGACAACCAGATCATGCTGCTGGTGGAACGGTCCATCCTGAGCCGGGATGCGCCGGGGCGGCTTTTCATGCATGCCATGGCCCGCCAGTACGGGCTCATGATGCTGGACACATTGCCGGATGCCGGAGATCACCGCCAGGTGTTTGCCCATGCGGCGCTGGCGCGGCTGGTGGCCGCCTGTGCCCAACTCAACCGGGGGCCCCAGGCTGCTGCCGTGCTGGAAACGCTACACCGTGAAATTGCCACCGTGGCGTCGGCATTCGAGATGGCGCTGCACTGGGCGTCGCCCGATGAAATCCAGCCGCCGCTGCTGGCGCTGCAAAACGTTTACCACCGCCTGGGCTGGCACCACGCCGCCAACCGCCTGATGGAGTCGGTGCTGGCCCGCCACCCGCAGGCAAGCCCGGCGTGGCGGATGATCTGGCACCACATGGCCAGCGAAGTGGTGCACAGCCAGCATGGCTACTTTCGCAACAATGACCACTGCGCGGCCGCCGTGGCGCTGGCGGGCATTGCGCTGCCCCGCGGCACGGTGCGGGCGTGGCTTGCCACGCTGTCCAACATGGCGCAGGCGTTGCTGGCGAGGCCGGCCCGCGACCCGGTGCAGCGCCTGGCGCAGCGTTCGCTGGCGCACTCGTTGCATTCGCTGCTGACGCAGCGGTTTGTCAACGGGGCCAGCGTGGCCGAACTCATGGGCTACCTGACGGCAAGCGCACTGGCCGCGCAGCGCTCGGGCATGGCGGACGCCCGCCTGGCCTTCATGACGCGCCTGCTGTCACTGGAGCCGGTGCGCCGGCGCCCGCGGCTCAATTCGCTGCTGCTGCGCCGCATCCGGGCGCAACTCAAGGACGTGGACCCGGTGCGCGAAGCGGCCGTGGACCGGGCGCTGGGGCACGCCATGATCAGCGCCGGGCGCTGGGACGAGGTGGAGGCCCATTTCCGCCGCGCCGCGGCCACGCTGGCCGCGCTGGGCTACGGGTACGACGCCCAGGAATGCCAGATGCAGATCAGCACGATGTGGCTTCACCGGGGCGCGTTTGTCCAGCTGGGCGAGGCGGTGGCGGTCGCGGAGCAGGGCGCGCGACGCACCGAGCAGCCAGCCATCCTGCGGTTTGCCCTGCTGTTCAAGCTGCAGCTGTGGCTGCGCACCGGCACCAGCACCCTGGATGCCGCCATGGCCTGCCTGCAGATGATCCATGCCATCCCCGCGCGGCGCATCCAGCTAGAGGAAATACGCCTGCTGGCCAACGAGGCGCTGCTGCTGGCGGCGCGCAGCGATGACGATGGCGTGCTGCAGCGTGCCCAGGAAATCCTGGACCTGTCGCGCAACATGCAGGGCGGCGCCCGCATTTATCCGCTGGCGCCACTGGCTGTCATCATCGATGCCGTGCTGCATGTGGCGGGCCGCCGCAGCGCGGGCGATGATCACGCGCTGGTGCTGGCGCGCGCATTGACCAGAAGGTACCTCAAGCTGGCCGGCGGGATGCAGATCTTTGACGCCCGCTGCTGTCTGTACCAGGGCGCGATGGCGGCCCTGGAAGGCCGCTGCGCCGAGGCGGTTCACCAATGGCACAAAGGCCTTGACAGCTGCGCGCCGGACGACCTGCTTTACGACCGCGCCAGGCTGCACTGGCTGCTGTCGTTGCACGCGCCCGAAGCGGAACGCGCACGCCATGAGGCGGCAGCCGCCGGGCATTTTGCGCGCTGTGGCGTGGCCGGCCCGCCTTACCCGTTGCTGCCGCTGCAGGGCCTGGGCGCTGCGCCCGTGCGTCAGATGCGGCCCATCAGCAACAGTATCAGCAGCACCACCACCACCAGCCCCAGCCCGCCGGTAGGGCCGTAGCCCCAGCTGCGGCTGTAACCCCAGGTAGGCAGCGCCCCGATCAGCAGCAGGATGAGGACGATGAGCAGGATGAGAGACAGGGACATGGTTTTCTCCTTGGAAGTTGTGCAAGGAGTCTTTCATTCCTGCCCGAGGCCTGTTGACAGGCTTTGTCCTGCCGTGTCGTAGGGCCTGTCCTGCCCCGGCGTAGTCACGCGCCGCGCTGAAGCGCGGCGATGGTCCCGTTGGCCAGGCGCACGCGCTCGGCCATGGTGCGCATGACGAAGGCGTGAAACTGCATGGCGGTGTCGGGCGCTTGCAGGTGCAGGCCTTCCAGCGCATGGCGCGTGAGCGTCCAGACCACGGTGTCCGTTTCGGCCGTGACGGTGGCGGATCGCGGCGCACTGGAATACAGCGCCATTTCGCCCACGATGTTGCCGCCCATGAGACTGGCCAGGCGCTGGCCCAGGTTCTGGCCGCGCAGGGTGACGCCCAGGCGGCCGGTCTCTATCAGGTACAGCTCGCCGTTGGACGGGTCGCCCTGGGTCATCAGCACGCCACCCGCGCCCAGTACCTGGCGTTGCAGCAAAGGCATGAGGCGCTCACAGTGCACGGCGTCGCCAAACTCGCGCAGCATCCATGCGGCCAGTGGTTCCTGTGCTCCCATCGGGTCCTGGCCGTGGGCGCGCAGCAGCGCCTCTTCGGCCGTGTCCAGGGCGCGTTCCAGCGTGGGGTGGGCGGCCGGCGCCACGGTGCTGCCAGACAGCGCAACCAGCGTTTCGCGATTCAGGCCGCACATCAGCAGCGTGACGCCTGCGGCCTGGGCCAGTTGCCCGATCTTGGTGAATGTCAAGGCCGCGGACGAATCGGCGCCCGCGACATGGGTGAAGTCCAGCACCAGCACGCGACCGGTCGCGGGCACGTCCAGGAAGCTGCGTACCCGGTCCAGCACGCTGCTGGTCGTGCCAAAAAAGATCACGCCGCGCAGCACCAGCACGCGGATGCCCTTGCCGTGAAGCGCCAGCAACTGCCGGTGCATGTTGGGCCGCGCGACCGAGCTGTGCAACTGGGTGCCGTCCAGGTCGTGCTGGACCACGCCTACGCGGCTGTAGTTGAACGCAAAGCTCAGGCAGCTGGCCAGCACCCCCACCAGCACCGCCACGGTGAAGCCAATGGTGGCGGTGATGCCCAGGATGATGACGATCAGCGTCCAGTCAACCAGCGACAGGCGCCGCCGCGAATCAATCACCCATTCATGCAGGATGGCCAGGCCCAGATAGAGCAGGAAGGCCGCGGGTACCACCTTGGGCACCCAGCCCAGCAGGATGCCGGCGCTGGCCAGCGCGACCGCGCACACGCCGGCGGCCAGCATGCCGGCGGCGCGCGTGCGCGCGCCGCTTTCCAGCAGCACCGCGCTGCGGCTGACCGACACCAGGCTCAGGTAGCCGCCCAGCGACGCGCACAGCAGGTTCAGCCAGCCGTGCGTGCGCAGCTCGTGGTCCAGCGAGATGTCGCGCCGTGACATGACTTCCAGCCCGGTGGCGCCCAGCAGCACGGTGATGATGGCCACAGCCGCCACGGCCAGCATGTCCAGCCACTGGCCAGCCAGCCAGCGCCAGTCAATGCCGGCCGCGTCCAGCCACTGCCAGGGCGGGGCCCACTGCACCGGCGCCGATTCAAACAGCCAGCCGGCCGCGCGCGCCGCATCAGGCGGCAAGCCGGCCAGGTGAAGCCCCGCCAGCACCACCACCATGCCGCCCAGCAGCAGGCCGGGCAACACCGCCGGGTGGCTGCGCCGGCGCAGCAGCACGAAGCAGCCGCCCGCGAGCACCAGCGTGACCCACAGGCGCGGATCGGCCAGGGCGGCTGGCACGCCCGTAAACATCGCGGGGCCGCCGGGCAAGTCCACCGCCACGCGCAGCGCGCCGGCGGCGATCAGCCAGCCGGTGGACGCGAGAAAGCCGCCGATCACGGGGTAGGGGATGTAGCGCACCGCCCGGCCCATGCGGCCAAAGCCCAGCGCCAGGAACAGCACGGCGCACAGCAGCGTGGTGAGCAGCAGCAATGCGAGCACGGTGCCCGTGGCCTGGCCTGCGCCCGAGAGCGTCACGCCGGCGGCCATGGCCGCCAGGATGGAGGTGGTGTTGCCGTCCGGCCCGCCAATCGCAAAAGGCAGCTGGCTGCGCCAGGACAGCCAGAACGCGCCCACCATGGCGTTGACCAGGCACAGGCCCAGGCCCAGGGGCAGCAGCGCGTGCAGGGGCCCTGCGAACAGCAGCGCCGCATACGACAGCGCGTAGGCCACCGCCACCAGGCCGGCCACCGCGCCGCCGGCGGCTTCGCCGGTCCAGCCCGGTGCGCTGGCGGCTGGGGTGGCGGGTGACGCCATGGGCTTCAGAGCCTGGCCAGGCGCTGCAGCGCGGTGTTCAGCGTTTCGTCCTTCTTGGCGAAGCAAAAACGCACCACGCGCTGGTCAAAACCGTCACCGTAGAACGCCGACAGCGGAATGGCGGCCACGCCGATCTCGGTGGTGAGCCATTTGCAGAAATCGGCCTCGCTCAGATCGCTCACCTGCGAGATGTCCACGCACTGGAAATAGCTGCCCTGGGTGTCCAGCACCTTGAAGCGGGTGTTGCGCAGGCCGTCTCGGAACAGGTCGCGCTTGCGCTGGTAAAACGCCGGCAGTTCCAGGTGGGGCGTGGGGTCGGCCATGTACTGCGCCAGGCCGTACTGCACCGGCGTGTTGACGGTGAACACATTGAACTGGTGGACCTTGCGGAATTCCGCCGTCAGGGGCGCGGGCGCGGCCACGTAGCCCACCTTCCAGCCGGTGACGTGGTAAGTCTTGCCGAAGCTGGAGACGATGAAGGCCCGTGCAGCCAGGCCGGGAAAGCGCGCGGCGCTCTGGTGCTGCTGGCCGTCGAACACCATGTGTTCGTAGACCTCGTCGCTGATCAGCAGCACGTCGGTGGGGGCCAGCAGGTCCTGCAGCGCCAGCATCTCCTCGCGCGACCAGACGGTGGCGCTGGGGTTGTGCGGGCTGTTGATGATGAGTGCCCGTGTGCGCGGCGTCATGGCGGCGGCGATCTTGCCGAAATCCGGCCGGAACGTGCCGGGCGTGAGCGGCACGCGCACCACCGTGCCGCCGGCCAGTTCGATGTTGGGCACATAGCTGTCATAGCAGGGCTCCAGCACGATCACTTCGTCGCCCGGGCGCACCACGGCCAGGATGGCCGTGATGATGGCCTGCGTGGCGCCGGCGGTGACGGTGATTTCGCTGGTGGCGTCGTACCGCCTGCCGTACATGGCTTCGATCTTGGTGGCGATGGCTTCGCGCAGCACCGGCACGCCGGTCATGGGCGGGTACTGGTTCAGGCCCTTGACCATGGCGTCCGTCACGGCGCCCACCAGCTTGGGGTCGCAGTCAAAGTCCGGAAAGCCCTGGCCCAGGTTGACCGCGCCTTTTTCAGCGGCCAGCTGGGACATCACGGTGAAGATGGTGGTGCCCACGGCGGGCAGCTTGGTCTGGACGTCAGGGGTGCGTTCTAGGGTTGTCATGGATGCAAGTATCAACGTGTATTTGTCAGGGGCACCGCGGAACCGGCTTTGCCGGGCCGCTGGTGGCGCCCCTTGGGGGGAGGCGGCCGAAGGCCGCTTCGGGGGGAATCACAATTCGTAATCATTCACGTGGCCAGTCATGGCCTTGGCGATCAGGTTGCGGTCAAGCCGGTCGCTGAGCAACTCGGCAAATTTGAAGACGAAGTTTCGCAGGTAAGCGCTGCGCTTGAAGGCCACGCGGGCCACGTTCTGGCCGAACAGGTGGCCCAGCGGGCGCACCAGCAGGTCGCTGTTGCTGCCGTCGTCGCGCACCGCCATCTCGGCCACGATGCCGATGCCCAGGCCCAGGCGCACATAGGTCTTGATCACGTCCGAATCAATTGCTTCCAGCGCGATACGCGGTGTGAGCTTCTTCTGGGCAAACGCGGCGTCGATGCGCGTGCGCCCGGTGAACGACGGGTGGTAGGTGATGATGGGCTCGGCAGCCAGGTCTTCCAGCGAAATGCGGTCCTTTTTGGCCAGCGGGTGCGTGAGCGGCAGCACCAGCACGTGCTGCCATTCGTAGCAAGGCAGGGTGACCAGGTCGGGGTAGTCGGACAGCGATTCGGTGGCGATGCCGATCTCGGCCACCTCGTCCAGCACCATGCGCGCCACCTGGTCGGGCGAGCCCTGATGCAGGCTCACGTTGACCTTGGGGTAAGCCTCGCGCAGCTTGGCCACGGGCACCGGCAGCACATAGCGCGCCTGGGTGTGGGTGGTGGCGATGGACAGCGTGCCGCTGTCCTCGGCGCTGAACTGCTCGCCAATGCGCTTGAGGTTGCCGACCTCGCGCAGGATGAGGTCGATGCTCTTGAGCACATGCTGGCCGGGCTCGGTCACGCGCTTCAAGCGCTTGCCGTGGCGCGTGAAGATCTCCACGCCCAGTTCTTCTTCCAGTTCGATGATCGCCTTGGACACGCCCGGCTGCGAGGTGTGCAGCGCCTTGGCAGCTTCGGTCAGGTTCAGGTTGCGCCGGACCGCTTCCTGGACAAAACGGAACTGATGCAGGTTCATATTGAATTTCTACTAAAACTGAAATTCATTATGCCTCATGTATCTATCAAACCGGACGCGTGGGCTCCAATGCCAGGGAGGCGAGCAGCTCGATCACGCGCGGATCTTCACCCACGGCCGGCGGCAGTTCAAACCGGGTGGCCGGGTGGCTGGCGCGCAAGGTCTCCACCAGCGCCGGCAGGTCTTCGCGGGCGTGGCGGCCGGTGCCCAGGAACATGGGCACGATGCGCACCGACGTGGCCCCCGCCGCCACCAGCTCGGCCGCGGCCTGCGGCAGGGCCGGTGTGCTGAGCTCCAGGTAGGCGCAGCGCACCGGCACATGCGGCGCCAGTGCCCGCATGCGCGCGGCGACGGCCTCGACCGGGCGGTGCCAGAGCGGGTCGCGCGAGCCATGCGCAAAAAGGATCACGCAGTACATCGCCGCTACCTTCGCAGCACCAGCCAGCCAAAGGCCGCCAGCGACACCATGGAATAGATCAGACCCGGCGCGGCCGCCGTCAGCCAGGGCCACCAGTTCTGCAGGTTGCCGATGTAGCCGAACACGTTGTTCAACAGGAAGAAACTGATGCCCACCAGCACGCCGCCGAACACATACGTGGTAATGCTGCCGCTGCGAAAGTGCAGGTAGGCAAACGGCAGCGCCAGCGCCACCATGACCAGGCAGCTCAAGGGGTAGAACACCTTGCGCCAGAACTCGATTTCGTAGCGCTGCGAGGTCTGGCCGTTGGCGCTCAGGTGCTGGATGTACTGGAACAGCGCGATGGTGCCCATGCGGTCCGGCTTGAGCAGCGCCACTGACACCATTTCGGGGCTGATGCCGGTGGGCCAGCGGTAACTGTCGATGTGCCGGCGCTCGACCTTGATGCCCGCGTCCGCACCGGTGCCCGTGGCCCGCGGGGTGAATTCGCTGCGTTCGGCGTCCTGCAGCGTCCAGGCATCATCGGCGCCGAAGCTGGCGCGCGGTGCCTGCGTCTGCGACACCAGCGCGCCGCGGGCGTCAAACTCGAAAATGCGCACACCCTGCATGTCGCCGTCGGGTGACAGCGCGCCCACGTTCACGGTGTAGGCGTTGTCCGCCTGGCGCTCCTTGATCCAGGCGCCTGTCTGGCCGACGGTGATGCGGCCCTGGTAGCGCGTCTTGAGCAACTGGGCCGTGCGGTCCGCGATGGGCGCCAGGTAGTCCCCCGTGGCAAAGGTGAGCAGCACGAACATGAGCCCCAGGCTCATCAGCATGCGCAGCGCCTTCCAGGGCCCCAGCCCGCTGGTGCGCAGGATGGTGTATTCCGAACTCTGCGCCAGCCGGGCCATGACGAAGATCGTGCCGATCAACACCGCGATGGGCAGCAGCTCGTACAGGTGGCTGGGCAGCAGCAGCGCCACGTAGGCCAGTGCGTGGGTGACCTGGTAGCCGTCATCCCCGTTCTTGCTGACGTTGGGCAGCTCGTCCACGAAGTCAAAGAAGAAGAACAGCGCCAGGAAGCCCAGCGTCACGAACAGCACCGAAGCGAGCACTTCGGTATAGATGAGCCGGCGCAGGGTTTTCAAGGCGCGCTTTCCCCGGCGCTGGCGGCCGGCTGGCGGCGGCGCAGCAGCACGCGCCAGGTCCAGTTGTTGTGCTGCTTGGCCAGCCACAGCAGGCCCATGACCATGACGCCACCGTGCAGCACCAGCAAAAAACCGGCAAAGCTGGCCCGGCCCGAGCCGATCCAGCTCTGGCCCAGGTTCAGCAGGTTGTAGTACACGATGAACGCGAACAGCGCGAACACCAGGTTGCCGCTGCGCCCGGCCCGCGGGTTGACGCTGGAGACCGTGACGGCAATCACCACGAAATTGAGCGCGGCCAGCGCCAGCCCGATGCGCCAGGCCAGCTCGCCCTGATGGATGCGCGTGGGCTCCAGCAACAGCGCCAGGGTGGAGCGCGCCTTGGCGGGGGAGTCCCCGCCGACGCCCAGGTCGGCGCCGCTCACGCGGTTGCCGTATTCCTCGAACTCGCTGATTTTCAGCTCGGCGCCGTCGCGGCTGGATTCCAGCCGCTGGCCGTTGCTGAGCAGCAGGTACTGGCTGTCGTTGATGATGTCGATGCGCCCGCTGCGCGCCGAGGTGACCGTTTCACGGCCGCGCTCGTTGGTGGAAATGAAGATGTTGCGCCCCGAGCGGTTGTCCGGCGTGTCCTTGTCCAGGAAGAACACGCGGCTGCCGCTGGCCGACTCCTGGAACTGCCCTGGCGTGACGCGCTCCAGGTCGCCGCGCTTGCCGTACCGCTCGCGCAGGTCCTGGGTTTGCTGGTTGGACCAGGGCCATATGCCCAGCGCCAGCACCGCGATCACCACCAGCACCGGCCAGGCGAACCGGAACAGCGGCGGCAAAAAGCCCGACAGGCCGCGCCCGCTGGAAAACCAGATGACCATCTCGCTGTCGCGGTACATGCGCGAGATGGTGCCCACGATGGCGATGAACAGGCTCAGCGTGAGGATGGGCGGCAGGTAGCCCAGCACCGTGTAGCCCATGACCATCATGACTTCCGATGGGTTGACGCTGCCGCGCGTGGCCTGGCCCAGCGTGCGGATCAGCGTCATGGTCATCACGATCGTGACCAGCACCACCAGCGTCGCCCCGAAACTGCGGGCCAGCTCCTTGCGGAGGGAGGAATGGAATAACATCGGTTGGATTCTGCGCGGCCAACGCGGCGCTGTACGCAACAAACACCGGATTATGGACTTCGAACTCAAGACCCTGGACCTGGATGGCGCCTGCGCCGACAAGTGTGATGCGCTGGTGGTGCTGCTGCCCGAGGGCTTCAAGCCCGGGCGCGGCGAGCTGGCCCGGCTGGCCGCCGCGGCGCTCAAGGCCGGTGACCTGGAGGCCAAGGCCGGCAAGCAGCTGCAGCTGTACAAGACCGGCGGCGTGAGCGCCCCGCGCGTGGTGCTGGCCGGCTGCGGCGACGCATCGGCCAGGGCCGTGCGAACGGCGGTGCAGGGCGCGGTGGGCGCCCTCAAGGCCGCCGCCGTCAAGCGCCTGACCTTGTGCTTTGCCGGCGCAGCCACCGGCCCCGCGGTGCGCGCTGCGGTCCAGGCGGCAGCGGACGCCAGCTATGTTTACACCACGACCAAGCCCAAGGCGGATGCACGCAAGCTGCGTCAGGTGCTCGTGGCCGTGCCCGACGCCGCCGCCGTGCGCGATGCGTTCGACCATGGCGTGGCCGCCGTCAAGGGCATTGAAACCGCCAAGGAATGGGGCAACCGCCCGCCCAACCATGCCACGCCCACCCACCTGGCCGACGCGGCCAAGGCCCTGGCCAAGGCGCCAGGCATCAGCTGCGAAGTGCTGGGCCCCAAGGAAGTTGCCAAGCTGGGCATGGGCTCGTTCATGGCGGTGGCCCAGGGCTCGGCCGAGCCGCTGCGCTTCATCGTGCTGCGCTACAACGGTGGCGCGCGCGCCGATGCGCCGGTGGTGCTGGTGGGCAAGGGCATCACCTTTGACACGGGTGGCATCTCCATCAAGCCCGCACCCGAGATGGACGAAATGAAATTCGACATGTGCGGCGCCGCCAGCGTGCTGGGCGTGTTCAGCGCGCTGGCGCAACTGCGCCCGGCCGTCAACGTGGTGGGCCTGATCCCTGCTTGCGAAAACATGCCTGACGGCCGCGCCATCAAGCCCGGTGACGTGGTGACCAGCATGAGCGGCCAGACCATCGAAATCCTGAACACCGACGCCGAAGGCCGCCTGATCCTGTGCGACGCGCTGACCTACGCCGAGCGCTTCAAGCCCCGTGCGGTGGTGGACATCGCCACCCTGACTGGCGCCTGCATGATCGCGCTGGGTGCGGTGCGCAGCGGCCTGTTCGCGTCGGACGACGCCCTGGCGCAGGCGCTGCATGCGGCGGGCGAGCAGGCGCTGGACCCGTGCTGGCGCATGCCGCTGGATGACGACTATGGCGACGGCCTGAAGTCCAACTTTGCCGACATGGGCAACGTGGCCGGCCGCGCGGGTGGCGCCATCACCGCGGCCAAGTTCCTGCAGAAGTTCACCGCCAAGATGCCCTGGGCGCACCTGGACATTGCTGGCACCGCCTGGAAAGGCGGCGCCGCCAAAGGCGCGACCGGGCGGCCCGTGGCGCTGCTGCTGGACTACATTGCCGGCCAGGCTGGCGAGCCCAAGCCGGCCCGCGCCCCACGCAAGCGCAAATAACCCTGCGGGCATGACCGAAGTCGCCTTCCATTTCAACGCGCCGGACAGGCTCTCGTATGCCTGCCGCCTGCTGCGAAAGGCCGTGGGCAGCGGCGCCAGGGTGGTTGTGACGGGCGAGGGCGGCTTGCTGCGCGAGCTGGACAGCACGCTGTGGACCTTCTCGCCACTGGAATTCGTACCCCATTGCCACGCCCGGGCCGAGCCCTCGGTGCTGGCGGCGTCGCCCGTGGTGCTGGCCGAGACGGTGCACGACACACCGCACCACCAGGTGCTGGTCAACCTGGGCGGACCGGTGCCCGACGGGTTTGAGCGTTTTGAGCGGCTGATCGAGGTGGTGACGCTGGATGATGACGACCGCCAGCAGGCACGCAGCCGCTGGAAGCACTACACCGACCGCGGCTACGCCATCACCCGGCATGACCTGGCCCTCAAGGAGCAGGCCTGATGGCTGGCGCGCCCAGGACGCCGCCGCGGTACGTGCCCACCCTGACCGAAGTGGTGCAGCCGGCTGCCGCGCCCGAAGACGGTGCAGCCTTTTCGCTGGAGCAGCTTCAGGAACAGGTGATCCACCGCGTGATGCAGCGGGTGGACCTGTCACTTGAGCGACGCCTGCGGGAAGCCATCGCCACGCTGGTGCTGGAGCACACGCGCAACCTGGGGCCGCTGCTGCGCGAGGAAATCGAGCTGGTGGTGCGCCAGTCGGTGTCCGACGCCGTGGCGCAGGAATTGTCCGGGCGCACCGGCGCGCCGCCGCCCGGCGGCCGCTGAACGCGGGCGGGCCTGGCATAAGCCCGGCTGTCGTCAGAGTAAACCCCCTTATCGGTATCCACCTAGCGTGTTCCCTATGGTTTGGGCCCGGAAATTGCGATATGTTCGCGGCCGTTGAGTCACAAAATACATCTCAACCTTTTCCTTAAATCTTGGAGGCTTTTTATGCAAATGAAGTTGAAACTGACTGTTGCCGCCGCTATCGCCGCTGTTGCCGGCATGGCTGCCGCGCAGGAAACGGTCGTGAAGATTGGCCACGTGGGCCCGGTCTCCGGCGCGCAGGCGCACTATGGCAAGGACAACGAAAACGGCGTCCGCATGGCCATTGAGGAAATCAACGCCGCCGGCACGACCATTGGCGGCAAGAAGATCAAGTTCGAAATCCAGGCAGAAGACGACGCCGCCGACCCGAAACAGGGCACGGCTGCCGCCCAGAAACTGTGCGACGCCAAGGTCGCCGGCGTGGTGGGCCACCTGAACTCGGGCACGACCATCCCCGCTTCCAAGGTCTACAACGACTGCGGCATCCCCCATGTGACGGGCGCTGCCACCAACCCCAACCTGACCAAGCCCGGCTACAAGACCACGTACCGCATCATCGCCAACGACAACGCCCTGGGCGCTGGCCTGGCGTTCTATGCCGCTGACGCGCTCAAGCTGAAGAAGGTTGCCATCATCGACGACCGCACGGCTTATGGCCAGGGCGTTGCCGAAGTGTTCAAGAAGACGGCCCAGCAAAAGGGCCTGACGATCGTGGACGAACAGTTCACCACCGACAAGGCCACCGACTTCATGGCCATCCTGACCGCCATCAAGGCCAAGGGCCCGGACGCCATCTTCTACGGCGGCATGGACCCCCAAGCCGGCCCGATGCTGCGCCAGATGGAACAGCTGGGCATGGCCAACGTGAAGTACTTTGGCGGCGACGGCATCTGCACGTCTGAAATCGCCAAGCTGGCTGCCGGCGCCAAGACGCTGGCCAACGTGGTTTGCGCTGAAGGCGGCGCCTCGCTGGCCAAGATGCCCGGCGGCACCGCATGGAAGGCCAAGTACGACAAGAAGTACCCGGGCCAGTTCCAGGTGTACAGCCCGTACACCTACGACGCCACGTTCCTGCTGGTGGACGCCATGAAGCGCGCCAACTCCACCGATCCCAAGGTCTATACGCCTGAGCTGATCAAGTCGAACTTCAAGGGTGTGACCACCACGATCCAGTTCGAACCCAATGGTGAACTGAAGAACCCCGCGATCACCCTGTACGTCTACAAGGACGGCAAGAAGACCGCGCTGAACTGATCTTCGGCACCCAGCAAAAAGCCACCGCGAGGTGGCTTTTTTTTGGCTGCTTGCCTGCCATCAGTACAGGAACAGCGCGTCGTTGACTCCGATGATCGAGATGGCAGTCTGCGTGTCGGTGGCCGTCACGGCGGCTGCAATTCTCATTCCTTCGCTGATGGACGTTTCAGCGTTCGTGTAACCAAGCCCGTGCTGGACCGCAAACTGGTTGGATACGGTGGCCTTGTTGTCCAACAGGTCCGCGACCCAGCCCCAGGTCGTGTTGCCCTTGAACGAATGCGTAGAGCCCAGAATACTTGTGACCAGGGAGCCTTTGGATTCCTGCCCGGTTGCCAGTGCGTTGCTCCAGTAAGCCAGGCCTTCCGCGTCTGCGCCACCCTGGCGGCCCAATACATTGCGGTAGATCACATTGACGAAATCATCGTTCGTCATGCCTGCGGAAAACCCCGTCAGGCTCGAATGCTGTACACCAGCCGCGTAAAAGGCATCCGCAATCTGCTTGATGGTGGTGCCAGCCCGGAATTCGCTGATCCAGTACTCCAGGCCGTCGGCATCCGGCACCCGGTTGAAAAACGCAAGGTACAGCTCCTGGAGCAGTTTCAGATCCGGCGCTGCAAGATTGGACGCGCTCGCGCGCACCGTCAGGTTGACGGTCTTGTCGGAGAACTGCAGCTTCTCTATGTTGGCCAGCGTGTCGGTATCCTGCGGGGCGCCTGCTTGTGTCACGGTGTAGCCGGTTGCCGTGCGGGTGATCGTGGCGCCGCTCCTGGCACCGGAATAGGTCACGGTGTCCACGCCCGCTCCGCCATCAATGCTGTCGGCGGACGATGTGCTGTAAAGAGAGTCCGCGGCTTGTGTTCCCGTGATTGGAATCGGGTCCACCGCGCCCGTGGTGAGGTTGGTCGCGCTGATACGGTAGGTGCCTACCAGCGTGTCCCCGCTGGCCACCAGAAAATAGTCGCCTGCGGCGGTGGGGGTCAACTCGACATGCTTGGACTGAAAGCCTTGGCCCACCGTGGCCCGGATGACGAGTTCACCAGACATTCCGTGGACCGACAGTTGTGGATCAAACAGGCCGTTGATTGATCCTGCCTCGATTTCAAACTTGTAGGTCTGGCCCGCCTTCAGGCTGACACGAAACCAGTCCACGTCGCCAACCCGGTCGATCACGCCGTAGTCCGTTCGCCCGATCCCGATGACCCCTGTCGTGGATACGTCGCCAGGGTAGTCGCTGCTGCTTGTGTCCATATTGCCTCGCTATTGCGTGAATCTTCATGATGATGCGCGGGGCAAATGTCGTATTGCGCCATATCAAGCGCGCGCATTGGCGTGCTGGAACAGGCTCCCGGCCACGGGCTGGCGCATGGTTGCGGCTGCGCGAAGCCGGGCAGTGCAGGGTTGCGCACTGCTATACTCGCAGGCGCTGGAGCGGTGGATGAGCGGTTTAAGTCGCACGCCTGGAAAGCGTGTGAGGGTTAATAGCCCTCCGCGGGTTCGAATCCCGCCTGCTCCGCCAGCAATGTCAAAGTGCCAGTCCTCCCGAGACCTGGCCTTGTTCCGGAAAGCCCCTTCACAGGGGCTTTTTTGTTGGCCTACGCCGCCGCGCCTGTCTTGCCGGTTTGCACCATCTTCATGGCCGAGCCGATCAACGCCGACACTTCGGTCATGTTGCTGGGGACGATGAGCGTGGTGGTCGCATCGGCGGCGACCTTGCCATAGGCCTCGACAGCCTTTTCCGCGACTTTCAGTTGCACGGCCTGTTCGCCCCCCGGCTGGCGGATGGCCGCGGCGATGCGTTCAATCGCCTGGGCCGTGGCGTCAGCCACCGAGGTGATGGCCGCGGCCTCGCCCTGCGCGGCGTTGATCGCGGCCTGCTTTTCGCCTTCCGAGCGCGCAATGAACGCCTCGCGTTCACCGGTGGCAATGTTGATCTGTTCCTGGCGTCGGCCTTCGGACGCGGCGATCAACGCGCGCTTTTCGCGCTCGGCCGTGATCTGCGCCTGCATGGAGCGAAGGATCTCGGCCGGCGGCGTGAGGTCCTTGATTTCATAGCGCAGCACCTTCACGCCCCAGTTCAGGGCTGCCTCGTCAATGGCCTGCACCACTTGCGCGTTGATGATGTCGCGCTCCTCGAACGTCTTGTCCAGCTCCAGCTTGCCAATCACGCTGCGCAGCGACGTCTGGGCCAGCTGCGTCACGGCCACGATGTAGTTGGACGAGCCATAGCTGGCCCGCATCGGGTCGGTCACCTGGAAGTACAGGATGCCATCGACCTGCAGCTGCGTGTTGTCGCGCGTGATGCAGACCTGGCTGGGCACGTCCAGCGGGATTTCCTTGAGGTTGTGCTTGTAGGCCACCTTGTCGATGAAGGGCACCAGGAAGTTCAGGCCCGGCGTGAGGGAGGCGTGGTATTTGCCCAGCCGCTCGACCACCCAGGCGTTCTGCTGCGGCACGACCTTGATCGAGCGGGTGATGAAGATGACGGCGATGACGAACAGGATGATCGCGATTTCCATGGGGATTCCTTGGGGGATGGGGGAGTCAGGCTTTTTCGACAACAAGGCGGTTGCCCACCACTTCTCGCACGCGGTGCGCGCCGGTGCCCGGCACCACGCCCGGCGCGGGGATGACGGTCCAGCTGGCGCCACGGTACTTCACCGTGGCGGTGCCATCGGCATGCCAGGCGTCAATGTGCACGGATTCGCCCACGTCCAGGTTCACGTCGCGGTTGGCGCTGGCTGGTGGCCCCTTGGGCTGACGGCTGCGCTGGAAGTGCCAGGCGGCCACGGCGCCACCGCCCACCAGCGCCGCGACCACCAGCTGCACGGGCATGGACGCGCCTGTGTGGGCCGCCACCGCAGCGGCGGCCAGACCGATTGCCAGCATCAGCAGGTAAAAGGTGCCCGTCAGCAACTCGACAGCCACCGCAGCACCAGCCAATATCCACCACACCGTGGGTTCACTCATGGGTTCCTCCGTCGCTTTGTATGGGTTGCACCACATTTTGGGTGCATTCAGTGTCACCGCAAGGGGTAGGACATGTTTTTTCCCTACACTTCGCGCCTTGTTTCGCCATTTTTGCCCCGCCTGTCTGGAGGCCCCGCATGAAGTTCCGCTTTCCCATCGTCATCATTGACGAAGACTACCGCTCGGAGAACACCTCCGGCCTGGGCATCCGCGCGCTGGCGCAGGCCATCGAGACCGAGGGCTTCGAGGTGCTGGGCGTGACCAGTTATGGTGACCTCTCGCAGTTTGCGCAGCAGCAAAGCCGCGCCAGCGCGTTCATCCTGTCGATCGACGACGAGGAGTTCACCCCCGGCCCCGAGCTGGACCCGGTGGTGCTGAACCTGCGCAACTTCATCCAGGAAGTGCGCCGCAAGAACCTGGATGTGCCGATCTATGTGTATGGCGAGACCAAGACATCCCGCCACATGCCCAACGACATCCTGCGCGAGCTGCACGGCTTCATCCACATGTTCGAGGACACGCCCGAATTCGTGGCGCGCCACATCATCCGCGAGGCCAAGAGCTATCTGGAAGGGCTGCAGCCGCCGTTCTTCAGGGCGCTGCTGGACTACGCCGAAGATGGCTCCTATTCCTGGCACTGCCCCGGCCATTCAGGTGGCGTGGCCTTCCTGAAGACGCCGGTGGGGCAGATGTTCCACCAGTTCTATGGCGAGAACATGCTGCGCGCTGACGTGTGCAACGCGGTGGAGGAATTGGGCCAGTTGCTGGACCACAACGGTGCCATCGGCGAGAGCGAGCGCAACGCCGCGCGCATCTTCAACGCCGACCACTGCTTTTTTGTGACCAACGGCACCAGCACGTCCAACAAGATGGTGTGGCACCACACGGTGGCACCAGGCGACGTGGTGGTGGTGGACCGCAACTGCCACAAGTCCATCCTGCACAGCATCATCATGACCGGGGCGATCCCCGTGTTCATGAAGCCCACGCGCAACCACTTCGGCATCATCGGGCCCATTCCGCAAAGCGAATTCGAGCCCGAGGCGATCAGGGCCAAGATCCGCGCCAACCCGCTGCTCAAGGGCGTGGATGCCGACAAGATCAAGCCGCGCGTGATGACGCTCACCCAGTCCACCTACGACGGCGTTCTGTACAACACGGAAACCATCAAGGGCATGCTGGACGGCTACGTGGACAACCTGCACTTTGACGAAGCCTGGCTGCCCCATGCGGCGTTCCACCCGTTCTACGGCGCCTACCACGCCATGGGCAAGAAGCGCATGCGGCCGAAGAACGCCGTGGTGTACGCCACGCAGTCCATCCACAAGCTGCTGGCCGGCATCAGCCAGGCCAGCCACGTGCTGGTGCAGGACGCACAGACCGCCAAGCTGGACCGCCACCTGTTCAATGAGGCGTACCTGATGCACACCAGCACCAGCCCGCAGTACAGCATCATCGCCAGCTGCGACGTGGCCGCCGCCATGATGGAGCCGCCCGGTGGCACCGCGCTGGTGGAAGAGTCCATCATGGAGGCGCTGGACTTCCGCCGCGCCATGCGCAAGATCGCCGACGAGTATGGCGACGACTGGTGGTTCAAGGTCTGGGGCCCTGAAAAGCTGGTGGACGAGGGCGTGGGCCGTGCCGAAGACTGGATCATCCGCAGCGACGCCAAGGGCAAGAAGAGCAGCAAGTGGCACGGCTTCGGCCAGCTGGCCGATGGCTTCAACATGCTGGACCCGATCAAGGCCACCATCGTCACGCCGGGTCTCAACCTGGACGGCAAGTTCGACAAGACCGGCATCCCTGCGTCCATCGTGACCAAGTTCCTGGCCGAGCACGGCGTGGTGGTCGAGAAAACCGGGCTGTACAGCTTCTTCATCATGTTCACCATCGGCATCACCAAGGGCCGCTGGAACACGCTGCTGACCGCGCTGCAGCAGTTCAAGGATGACTACGAGAAGAACCAGCCCATGTGGCGCATCCTGCCGGAGTTCTGCCAGGCGCACCGCCGTTATGAGCGCATGGGCCTGCGCGACCTGTGCCAGCACGTGCACGAGCTGTATGCCCGCTACGACATCGCCCGCCTGACGACCGAGATGTACCTGTCAGACCTGGCGCCGGCCATGAAGCCGGCTGATGCCTATGCGCACATTGCGCACCGCAAGACCGAACGGGTGGAGATCGACAAGCTGGAAGGCCGCATCACCGTGGGCCTGGTCACGCCGTACCCGCCTGGCATCCCGCTGCTGATCCCCGGCGAAGTATTCAACAAGAAGATCGTGGACTACCTGAAGTTCTCGCGCGAATTCAACGCCCAGTGCCCAGGCTTTGAAACCGACATCCACGGTTTGGTGGAAGAGGCCGGCCCGGACGGCGTGGTGCGCTACTACGCCGATTGCGTGAAAAACTGACCTGTCCGCAGCGCAATTCCAGGGCCACCGCGGAACCGGCTTCGCCGGGCCGCTGGTGGCGCCCCCCTTGGGGGGAGGCGCCGCAGGCGCTTCGGGGGGTTATTCCGCTATCCCGCCTACTACGTTGCTGAAACCACCATCGACGTACGTGATTTCTGCACTCACACCGCCAGCCAGGTCGCTCAGCAGGAAGGCGGCGACGTTGCCGACGTCGTCGATCGTCACGTTGCGGCGGATGGGGGAGGCTTCGGCCACCACGCTCAGGATCTTGCCAAAGCCCTTGATGCCGCTGGCTGCCAGCGTCTTGATGGGGCCGGCGCTGATGCCGTTCACGCGAATGCCCCTGGGGCCCAGGGATTCGGCCAGGTAGCGCACCGACGCTTCCAGGCTGGCCTTGGCCAGGCCCATGGTGTTGTAGTTGGGCACGGTGCGGATGGCGCCCAGGTAGGTCAGCGTGAGCAGGGCCGATTTGTCATTGAGATAGGGCAGGGCGGCCTTGGCCATGCCGGGGAAGCTGTAGGCGCTGATGTCGTGCGCGATCTTGAAGCCCTCGCGGCTCAACCCGTCCAGGAAGTCGCCGGCAATGGCCTCGCGCGGCGCAAAGCTGATGGCGTGCACAAAGCCGTCAAACTTGGGCCAGTGGGCCGACAGGTCCCTGAACAGCGCAGCGATCTGCTCGTCGCTGCCCACATCGCAATCAAAAATCAGCTTGGAGCCGAAGTCCGCGGCGAACTCGGTGATGCGGTCCTTGAAGCGCTCGCCCACATAGCTGAAGGCCAGTTCCGCCCCCTGTTCGTGGCAGGCCTTGGCAATGCCATAGGCAATTGAGCGGTTGGACAAGACGCCGGTGATCAGCAACTTTTTTCCGGTCAGGAATCCCATAAGTCTCTCGGGTTGAAAATCTGTGCAGAATTGTCGCATGCGCAAATTGCTGGCCGGGCTGTTGTGGGTCATGTCGTCGGGTGTGTCGTCCCCGCTGTGGGCGGCCCATGGCTATGCGCTGTGGGGCGACCTGAAGTACCCGCCGGGCTTCACGCACTTCAGTTATGTGAACCCTGATGCGCCCAAGGGTGGCGATCTGCGCCTGGTGAGCAACCTGCGGGTTTCCACCTTCGACAAATACAACCCCTTCACCATCAAGGGCTCGGCACCGGCCTACCTGTCAGGCCTGATGTTTGACAGCCTGCTGGCCGGCTCGCTGGACGAAACCGGCGCCGGCTACGGCCTGCTGGCCGAGGATGTGGACGTGTCGCCCGACGGCCTGTCGGCCACCTTCCGCCTGCGCCCGCAGGCGCGCTTTCACAACGGCGACCCGGTGCTGGCCGCCGATGTGAAGCACAGCTTTGACACGCTGATGGGGCCCTACACGTCGCCCGCCTACAAGACGGCGCTGGACGACGTGGCCGGGCTGGACGTGCTGGACGAGCGCACGGTGCGTTACCGTTTCAAGCGCCAGAACCGGGAAATCCCGCTGACGGTCGGCGGTCTGCCGGTGTTCAGCCGCAAGTGGGGCATGGACAACGGCAAGCCCAAGCGCTTTGACCAGGTCGTGATGGACATCCCCATCGGCAGCGGCCCGTACAGGATCGGCCCGGTGCGTTTCGGCAAGGACATCACCTACGTGCGCGACCCGTCCTACTGGGCGCGCGACCTGAACGTCAAGCGCGGCACGTCCAATTTCGACCGCATCACGGTCAAGATCTACAAGGACAACACGGCGCGGCTGGAGGCCCTGAAGGCGGGTGAATTTGACCTGATGCGCTTCTTTTCCGCCGGCGACTGGGCGCGCCGCGTGAACGGCAAACGCTTTTCCTCCGGCGAGCTGGTCAAGGGCGAATTCAAGCACCGGCTGCCGGCGGGCTTCCAGAGCTATGTGCTCAACAGCCGCAAGGACAAGCTCAAGGACCCCCGTGTGCGCGAAGCCCTGGGCCTGGCCGTGGACTACGAGTGGATGAACCGGCAGATGTTCTACAACGCCTACCAGCGCGTGGCGGGCCTGTTCGGCAACACCGATTGCCAGGCCACGGGCGAGCCCGGCCCCGAGGAGCTGGCGCTGCTGGCGCCCTGGCGCGGCAAGGTGCCTGATGCGGTGTTTGGCCCCATGTACGTGCCGCCGCGCACCGATGGCGATTCATCGCTGCGTGCCAACCTGCGCCGCGCGCGGGAGCTGCTGCGCCAGGCGGGTTGGGAGGTGCAGGGCGGCGTGCTGCGCAACAGCAAGGGCGAGGCCTTCACCCTGGAATACATGGACAGCAACGAATCCGGTGCGCGCGTGGTCTCGCCATGGATGCGCAATCTGGAAAAGCTGGGCATCCAGCTGCGCTTCCGGCCGGTGGACTTTGCGCTGTACCAGCAGCGGCTGCAGAAATTCGACTTTGAAATCACCTCGCTGGCCTACCAGGGCACCCACACGCCGGGCCAGGAGTTTGCCGATCTTTTCGGCAGCAAGGCCGCCGACACCGAAGACTCCGGCAACCACGCGGGCGTCAAGAGCCCGGCGGTGGACGACATGATTCGGCGCATGACCGGAGCGCGCACCAAGGCCGAGCTGCTGCCGGCCTGCCGGGCGCTGGAACGCATCATTGCGCATAGCCATTACCTCATCCCGCAGTGGACCGCCGGCACACACCGCATTGCCTACAACGCCTGGCGCCTGGCATTGCCAGCGGTGAGCCCCCCGTACGCCAACAGCGAAGCCTGGGCCATCGACACCTGGTGGAAGAAATGACGACCCCCCCGAAGCGGCCTGCGGCCGCCTCCCCCCAGGGGGCGCCCCCAGCGGCCCGGCTAAGCCGGTTCCGCGGCGGCGCTGGCTGGAGCCCGAGTACCTGATATGGCTGCTTATATCTTCAAACGCCTGTTGCTCATGGTGCCCACGCTGCTGGGGGTGCTGCTGGTGACTTTTGTGGTCACGCAGTTCGTGCCGGGCGGGCCGGTGGAGCAGTACCTGGCCGAAGCCAAGGCGGGCACGGGTGGCGCGGCCGAGGGCGGGGGGTTGAGTTACCGCGGCGCGCAGGGCGTGGACCCGAAGCGGCTGGAGCAGATCAAGGCGCTGTACGGTTTTGACAAACCCGCGCACGAACGCTTCGTGCAGATGCTGGGCCAGTACGCGCGGTTTGACCTGGGCAAGAGCTTCTTCCAGAACAAGGACGTCTGGACGCTCGTGCGGGAGAAGCTGCCGGTGTCCATCAGCCTGGGGCTGTGGACGTTTTTCATCAGCTACCTGGTGGCGGTGCCGCTTGGCGTGGCCAAGGCGGTGCGGGCCGGCACGCGCTTTGACCTGGTGACGACCCTGCTGGTGCTGGTGGGCTATGCGATACCGGGCTTTGTGCTGGGGGTGGCGCTGCTGGTGATCTTTGGCGGGCAACTGCAGTGGTTTCCGCTGCGCGGCCTCACCTCCAGCAACTGGGACGAATTGAGCTGGGGCGCGCGCATCGTGGACTACCTTTGGCACATCACCCTGCCGGTCACGGCCATGGTGCTGGGCAGCTTTGCGGTCACGGCCATGTTGACCAAGAACGCCTTCCTTGAGGAAATCCGCAAGCAGTACGTGCTGACGGCGCGTGCCAAGGGCCTGGCCGACCGCCAGGTGCTGTGGAAGCACATCTTCCGCAACGCGCTGATCCCGATCGTCACCGGCTTTCCGGCGGCGTTCATTGGCGCGTTCTTCACGGGTTCGCTGCTGATCGAGACGCTGTTCTCGCTGGACGGGCTGGGGCTGCTGAGCTACGAAAGCGTGATCCGGCGCGACTACCCGGTCGTGATGGGAACGCTGTACCTTTTCACGCTGATCGGCCTTGTGACCAAGCTCATCTCCGACCTCTGCTACGTCTGGGTGGACCCCCGTGTACGGTTCGACTAACTCCGCATCCCCCACGCGCCGCGCCTGGCAGCGCTTCCGGCGCAACCGGCTGGGCTTTGTGAGCCTGGTGCTGTTCTGCGCGCTGGTGGTGTTGAGCCTGTTCGCGGAAATCATCTCCAACGACAAGCCGCTGGTAGTGCGCTACAACGGCAGCTACTACCTGCCGCTGGTCACCGACTACCCCGAGACCACCTTCGGCGGCGACTTCCAGACCGCCACCGACTACCTGGATCCTTTCATCCGCGAGCAGCTGCGCAAGGACGGCAACTGGGCCATCTACCCGCCCAATCCCTACGGCGCCAAGACCATCAACTACTTCGCCAAATCGCCCAACCCGTCGGCGCCCACGCTGGACAACCTGCTGGGCACGGACGACCGCGGCCGCGATCTGCTGGCGCAGCTGATCTATGGTTTCCGCCTGAACGTGCTGTTCGGCCTGGCGCTCACGGCCATTGGCGTGCTGATCGGCGTGGTCACGGGGGCAATCCAGGGCTATTTCGGCGGCAAGACCGACCTGGCGTTCCAGCGTTTCATCGAGATCTGGGGCGCCATGCCCGAGCTGTACCTGCTGATCATCTTCAGCGCCGTCTTTGCGCCCAGCGTGGCGCTGCTGCTGGTGCTGCTCAGCCTGTTCGGCTGGATGGGGTTGTCGGACTATGTACGGGCGGAATTCCTGCGCAACCGGCAGATGGACTATGTGCGGGCCGCGCGTGCCCTGGGCGTGGGCAACCTGCGCATCATGTGGCGCCACATCCTGCCCAACAGCCTGACGCCGGTGGTGACCTTCCTGCCATTTCGCATGAGCGCGGCCATCCTGGCGCTGACCTCGCTCGACTTCCTCGGCCTGGGCGTGCCACCCGGTACGCCGTCATTGGGCGAGCTGCTCAGCCAGGGCAAGAACAGCATTGATGCGTGGTGGATTTCGCTGTCCACCTTTGGCGTGCTGGTGCTCACGCTGCTGCTGCTGACCTTCATGGGTGACGCGCTGCGCGACGCGCTGGACCCGCGAAAGGCCGAAAAATGACAGCGCTGCTGGACGTCAAGGGGTTGCGCGTTGCTTTCAGTGGCAAGGAGGTCGTACATGGCGTGGACTTCTCCATCCAGCCCGGCGAAAAGCTGGCGCTGGTGGGCGAATCCGGCTCGGGCAAGACCGTCACGGCCCTGAGCCTGCTCAAGCTGGCGCTGAATGCCGATGTATCCGGCAGCGCGCAGTTCGATGGCCGCGACCTGCTGGCGCTGCCGGAGCGTGCGTTGCGCGGCATTCGTGGCAGCGAGATCGCCATGATCTTCCAGGAGCCCATGACGGCGCTGAACCCGTTGTTTGCCGTGGGCGAACAGATCGCCGAGGTGCTGCAGCTGAAAAAGGGCCTGTCGCGCAAGGAGGCCTGGCAGGCCGCCATCGGGCTGCTGGCCAGCACCGGCATCCCCGAGCCTGAGCGGCGCGCGGGCGCCTTCCCGCACCAGCTGTCAGGCGGCCAGCGCCAGCGCGCCATGATTGCCATGGCGCTGGCCTGCCAGCCGCGCCTGCTGCTGGCCGACGAGCCCACCACCGCGCTGGATGTGACGCTGCGCGCACAGATCCTGGACCTGCTGTCGGACCTGCAGCGGCGCAACGGCATGGCTGTGCTGCTGATTACGCACGACCTGAACCTGGTGCGCAAGTTCGCTGACCGGGTGGCGGTGATGGAAAACGGCCATCTGGTCGAACACGGGCCGGTGGCGGATGTTTTTGCCGACCCGAAGCACCCCTACACCCGCAAGCTGATCGACAGCCGGCCCGAGCGGGACGGCGATGAAGCCGTCGTGGCAAACGCCGCCGCTGAGCCGGTGATGCAGGCCGACGGCCTGCGCGTGGGCTACCCGGTGGCCATTCCCGGCGTGCGCGGCTGGTTCCGGCGCGGTGAATTCGTGGCTGTGCAGGGGGCCAGCTTCACGGTGTTGCCGGGCCGCACGCTGGGCGTGATCGGGGAGTCCGGTTCCGGCAAGTCCACGCTGGCGCTGGCGGCTCTTGGCCTGATGCCGTCCAGCGGCAAGTTGGCGGTGGCGGGCCAGGCCTGGGGGCGTGACGCCGCGGCCAACAAAGCCTTGCGCCGCACGGTGCAGGTGGTGTTCCAGGACCCGTTTTCGTCCCTGTCGCCCCGCATGACGGTGGAGGAGATCGTGGGCGAGGGCCTGCTGGTGCATGAACCTGGCCTGGCGTCCGGCCTGCGGCGCGAGCGCGTCACGGCCGCCTTGGCGGAGGTGGGCCTGGAGGAAACCCAGTTTCCTGGGCTGTTGGCGCGCTATCCCCATGAATTTTCGGGTGGGCAGCGCCAGCGGCTCGCCATCGCCAGGGCGCTGGTGGTGCAGCCGCGGCTGCTCGTGCTGGACGAGCCGACCAGCGCACTGGATGTGACCATTCAGAAACAAGTACTCAGATTGCTGCAGCGCCTGCAGCGCGACAAGGGCCTGAGCTACCTGCTGATCACCCACGACGTGGACGTTATCCGTGCAATGGCCCATGACGTAATGGTCATGAAGGACGGTCAGGTGCTGGAGGCCGGGCCGGTGGGCCGGGTGCTGGATGCGCCGCAACATGACTACACCCGCACGCTGGTCGCTTCTGCCTCATAACTCGTTGCAAATCAAGCCTTTACGCAGTACAATCCATAGTTCACGACCAAACGGGCGGGTATTCACCGCCCGTTTTTTTTGGGCGTTTGCTTTTGGCCCGGCGACGTGGATGGAGCATGGGTGTGGCATTGGAGTAACAGGTAAAAGTGGCACTGCAGGAGATCGTTGAACAAACCGTGACCGGGCTGGGCTATGAGCTGGTGGAGATCGAACGCTCCGCCGGTGGCCTGTTGCGCATCACGATCGACCTGCCCTGGCAGGCCGGCGTGCCCGAGCAGTTTGTCAACGTCGAAGACTGCGAGAAAGTCACGCGCCAGCTGCAGTTCGCGCTGGAAGTCGAGGAAGTTGAATACAAGCGGCTTGAAGTGTCGTCGCCGGGCATTGACCGGCCCCTTCGCCGCGAACAGGATTTCGAGCGTTTCGCCGGCGAGGTGATCGACGTCACGCTCAAGGCGCCCATGGGCAGCGCCGCGGGTGGCCAGGTGGCCGCCAACCGCAAGAAGTTTCGGGGCACGCTGGAGCGCGCCGCCGCCGGTGGCTGGCAGATCGTCTGGAGCGACGAGCCCGCCGTCAAGCCGGGGCAGAAGGTCAGCAGGAAGCGCGTGCCCGCGCCCTTGCAGGTACTGGGTTTTACGCTGGACGAGCTGAAAGAGGCGCGGCTGGCTTCGATCGTGGATTTCAAGGGGCGCAAGCCCGGCCGGTCGCCGACCGATCAAACAGGAGAGTTGTGAAATGAATCGCGAAATGTTGATGCTGGTGGAAGCCATCTCGCGCGAAAAGAACGTCGAGCGTGACGTTGTGTTTGGCGCGGTGGAATCCGCCCTGGCGCAGGCGACCAAGAAGCTGTATTCGGGCGAGGTGGACATCCGTGTTTCGGTGGACCGCGACAGCGGCAACTACGAAACCTTCCGCCGGTGGCTGGTGGTGCCTGATTCCGCCGGCCTGCAGAACCCGGACGCCGAAGAGCTGCTGATGGACGCCAGGGAGCGTGTGTCCGATGTGGAAGAGGGCGACTACATTGAGGAGCCGGTGGAGTCCGTGCCGATCGGCCGCATCGGTGCCATGGCGGCCAAGCAGGTCATCCTGCAGAAAATCCGCGACGCCGAGCGTGAAATGCTGCTCAATGACTTCATGTCGCGCGGCGACAAGATCTTCGTGGGCACCGTCAAGCGCATGGACAAGGGCGACATCATCGTGGAGTCCGGCCGCGTCGAAGGCCGCCTGCGCCGCAGCGAAATGATCCCGAAGGAAAACCTGCGCAACGGCGACCGTGTGCGCGCCATGATCATGGAGGTGGACCTCACGCTGCGCGGCGCGCCCATCATCCTGTCGCGCTCGGCCCCCGAATACATGATCGAGCTGTTCCGCCAGGAAGTGCCCGAGATCGAGCAGGGCCTGCTGGAAATCAAGAGCTGCGCCCGTGACCCGGGCAGCCGAGCCAAGATCGCCGTGCTCAGCCATGACAAGCGCGTGGACCCGATCGGCACCTGCGTGGGCGTGCGTGGTACCCGCGTGAATGCCGTGACCAACGAGCTGGCCGGCGAGCGCGTGGACATCGTGCTGTGGTCCGAGGACCCGGCGCAGTTCGTGATCGGCGCGCTGGCGCCTGCCAACGTGAGTTCCATCGTGGTGGACGAGGAAAAGCACGCCATGGACGTGGTGGTGGACGAGGAGAACCTTGCCATCGCCATTGGCCGCGGCGGCCAGAACGTGCGCCTGGCTTCCGACCTCACGGGCTGGAAGATCAACATCATGGACGCCAACGAGTCCGCCCAGAAGCAGGCCGAGGAAACCAGCGTGCAGCGCAAGCTGTTCATGGAAAAGCTCGACGTGGACGAGGAAATCGCCGACATCCTGATCGCCGAAGGCTTCACCAGCCTGGAAGAGGTGGCTTATGTGCCGCTGCAGGAGATGCTGGAAATCGAAAGCTTTGACGAAGACACGGTCAACGAGCTGCGCTCACGCGCCAAGGACGCCTTGCTGACCATGGAAATTGCACGCGAGGAAAGCGTGGAAGAAGTCTCGCAGGACCTGCGTGACCTGGAAGGGTTGACCCCCGAGTTGATCGCCAAGCTTGCCGAATCCGGCGTGCACACCCGCGATGAACTGGCCGACCTGGCTGTTGATGAACTCACTGATATCACCGGCCAGTCCGCGGACGAGGCCAAAGCCATGATCATGAAGGCGCGCGAACACTGGTTTACCAGTGCCGCCGCCTCTCAAGAGTAACGGTCATGAAAGGTAACACGACACATGTCCAGTACGACCGTCGCCGAGTTTGCATCCGAACTCAAGAAATCAACCGAGACGCTGCTTGAGCAATTGCGTAGCGCAGGCGTGCCCAAGGCGTCCCCGGCGGACGCCCTCAGCGAAGCCGACAAGCAAAAGCTGCTGGGCTACCTGCAGGCCAGCCACGGCACGGCTTCGCCCGAGCGCAAGAAGATCACGCTCGTGAAAAAGTCCACCAGCGAGATCAAGCAGGCGGATTCGTCCGGCAAGGCCCGCACGATCCAGGTCGAAGTGCGCAAGAAGCGCACCTTCATCAAGCGCGACGAGGGCTCTGACACCGCCGTGGTCGAAGCCCCCGAGCCCGCCGCCGAGGCGCCGTCGGCCCCGCTCATTGACGACGCCGAACTCGCACGCCGCGAGGAAGAAGCCCGCCGCCAGGCCGAGCTGATCCGCCGCCAGGAAGAAGAGCTGGCCGAAAAGCGCCGCCAGCGCGAGGAGCAGGAAGCGCGCGAGCGTGAGGCTGCGGAAAAGGCCGCCCAGGCTGCCAACGAACAGAAGCAGGCCGAGGCCAAGGCGCAAGCCGTGGCGCCGGCTGGCAAAGATGTGGCCGATGAGGCCGCCGCCAAGGCCGAGGCGCAAGCCCGTGCCCAGACTGAAGCCCGCGAGAAAGCCGCTGCCGAGTCCAAGGCACGCGCCGACGAGGAAGCCGCGCGCGCGGCCGATCTGGGTGAGCGCCGCCGCAAGGCCGAAGCCGAGGCTGCCGCCATCCGCTCGATGATGTCCACGCCCAAGAAGGTGCTGGTTGCCAAGAAGCCCGAGGAACCCAAGCCCGTGGCCAAGGCGGCGGAAGCCGCCAAGTCCGGCGTGAAAGGCACGCTGCACAAGCCGGCTGCGGGTGCGCCGCGTCCTGGCGCCGCGGCACCCGCCGGCCCCGGCGCTGGCAAGGAAGTCAAGTCCGCCAAGCTGTCGTCCAGCTGGGCGGGAGACCCGGCCAAGAAGAAGGAAATCAAGACGCGCGGCGACGCCTCTGGCGGCGTGGGGCGCAACAACTGGCGCGGCGGCCCCCGTGGGCGCCGTGGCAATGACCGTGACCAGCGCGATGAGCAGGTCCAGGCCGCACCGGTTGAAGCCCGGGTGCTGGAGGTCCACGTGCCCGAAACCATCACCGTGGCCGAACTGGCGCACAAGATGGCCGTGAAATCGTCCGAGGTGATCAAGCACCTCATGAAGCTGGGCCAGATGGTCACCATCAACCAGCCGCTGGACCAGGACACCGCCATGATCGTGGTCGAGGAAATGGGCCACAAGGCCATCGTGGCCGCGCTGGACGACCCCGAAGCCTTCACCGACCAGGACGTGGCCGCCGCCGAGGGCGAACCGCTGCCGCGCGCACCGGTCGTGACCGTCATGGGCCACGTGGACCACGGCAAGACCTCGCTGCTGGACTACATCCGCCGCGCCAAGGTGGCGTCGGGTGAGGCGGGTGGCATCACCCAGCATATCGGCGCCTACCATGTGGAAACCGAGCGCGGGATGATCTCTTTCCTGGACACCCCAGGCCACGAGGCGTTCACCGCCATGCGGGCCCGTGGCGCACAGGCCACCGACATCGTGATCCTGGTGGTGGCGGCCGACGACGGTGTGATGCCGCAGACCAAGGAAGCCATCAAGCATGCCAAGGCTGCGGGTGTGCCCATCGTGGTGGCGATCAACAAGATCGATAAACCCGACTCCAACCCGGACCGGGTCAAGCAGGAACTGGTGGCCGAGGAGGTCGTTCCCGAAGAGTACGGCGGCGAATCACCGTTCGTGCCTGTGTCCGCCAAGACCGGCGCTGGCATTGATGCCTTGCTGGAACAGGTACTGTTGCAGGCCGAGGTGCTGGAACTGAAGGCGCCGGTGGATGCCATGGCCAAGGGGCTGGTGATCGAGGCGCAGCTGGACAAGGGCCGCGGCCCGGTGGCCACGGTGCTGGTGCAGTCCGGCACGCTCAAGACCGGCGATGTGGTGCTGGCGGGTCAGACCTACGGCCGCGTGCGCGCCATGCTGGACGAAAACGGCCGGCCCATCAAGACAGCGGGCCCGTCGATCCCGGTGGAAATCCAGGGCCTGACCGAGGTGCCGCAAGCCGGTGACGAGTTCATGGTGCTGGCCGACGAGCGCCGCGCACGTGAAATCGCGACCTATCGCGCGGGCAAGTTCCGCAACACCAAGCTGGCCAAGCAGCAGGCCGCCAAGCTGGAAAACATGTTCACCGACATGACGGCTGGCGAAGTCAAGATGGTGCCCATCATTGTCAAGGCCGACGTGCAGGGTTCACAGGAAGCTTTGGCCGCGTCGCTGCTCAAGCTGTCCACCGACGAGGTGAAGGTCCAGCTGGTGTATGCCGCCGTGGGGGGCATCAGCGAGTCCGACGTCAACCTGGCCATCGCTTCCAAGGCGGTGATCATCGGCTTCAACACGCGGGCCGATGCCGGCGCGCGCAAGCTGGCCGAAGGCAATGGCGTGGACATCCGCTACTACAACATCATCTATGACGCGGTGGACGAGCTCAAGGCCGCCATGTCGGGCATGCTGGCGCCTGAAAAGCGCGAGGAAGTCATTGGCACGGCCGAGATCCGCACCGTGTTCGTGGCGTCCAAGATCGGTACCGTGGCGGGCTGTATGGTCACCTCGGGGCAGGTCACGCGCACCGCGAAGTTCCGCCTGCTGCGCGACAACGTGGTGGTGTACACCGGCGACATCGACACGCTCAAGCGCCTGAAGGACGACGTACGCGAAGTCAAGGAAGGCTTCGAGTGCGGTATCAAGCTCAAGAACTACAACGACATCAAGGAAGGTGATCAGCTGGAGTTCTTCGAGGTCAAGGAAATCGCAAGGACGTTGTAAGCCCCCCCGAAGCGCCTTCGGCGCCTCCCCCCCAGGGGGGCGCCACCGGCGGCCCGGCAGAGCCGGTTCCGCGGTGGCCCACGAAGGAGCCCAGGGTACTGAGCCATGAAAAAGAAGCCCGCCAAGCCCAACCGCAGCTACCAGGTAGCCGACCAGATCCAGCGTGATCTGGCCGAGCTCATCCGCGAGGTCAAGGATCCGCGGCTGGGCATGGTGACGCTGAGCTCGGTCGAGGTCACGCCTGACTACGCCCATGCCAAGGTGTTCTTCAGCGTGCTGGTGGGCGATCCGCAGGAATGCGAGCAGGCTCTCAACCATGCGGCGGGTTTCCTGCGCAATGGCCTGTTCAAGCGCCTGCACATCCACACGGTGCCCACGCTGCATTTCGTGTTTGACCGCACCACCGAGCGTGCCGCCGACATGAATGCGCTGATTGCGCAGGCTGTCGCTTCGCGTTCCAAAGACGAAGAATAGCAATGACAGCGCCGCGCACGAGGGTCGTGAGGCGCCCCGTGCATGGGGTGCTGTTGCTGGACAAGCCGCTGGGCCTGTCGAGCAACAACGCGCTGCAGAAATGCAAATGGCTGCTGCGCGCCGAAAAGGCGGGCCACACCGGCACTCTGGATCCGCTGGCCACCGGCGTGCTGCCGCTGTGCTTTGGCGCGGCCACCAAATTCAGCCAGCTGCACCTGGACGCTGACAAGACCTACGAGACCACCGTGCGCCTGGGCGTGAGGACATCCACGGCCGATGCCGAGGGCGATGTCATCGACACCCGGCCAGTGCGCTGCACGCTGGGCCAGTTGGTGCAGGTGCTGGACAGTTTTACCGGCCTGGTGCGCCAGGTGCCGCCCATGCACAGCGCCCTCAAGCGCGACGGCAAGGCCCTGTACGAGTACGCGCGCGACGGCGAAACGGTGGAGCGCGAGGCGCGCGAGGTGACGATCCATTCGCTGGAACTGCTGGAAGCCGGCCTGCAGGCCGAGGCGCCATTTGTGCGGCTGCGCGTGCATTGCAGCAAGGGCACCTACATCCGTACGCTGGGCGAAGACATCGGCGAAGCCCTGGGATGCGGCGGCCACCTGACCGCCTTGCGGCGCACAGCGACCGGCCCGTTTGATGTGACCCAATGCGTCACGCTGCAGGCGCTGGAAGCCATGGCCGAGCCCGAACGCCTGGCCCGGCTGCTGCCGCTGGAGGCGCTGCTGCCCGGCCACGAGAGCGTCACGCTGGATGGCGACAATGCCGGACGCTTCCTGAGCGGCCTGCGCCGGCGCGGCGATTGGCGCGACAGCGAGCAGGTGGCGGTGTTCGGCACGCCGCGCACGCTGCTGGGCACGGCCCATGTGAAAGCCGGCGAATTGATCCCGGGGCGTCTGCTGAGCCCCCCTGAAATACAGCAAATCCTGGAAACCCAAAAATGAGCACCAAGCAAATCCGCAACATCGCCATCATCGCCCACGTGGACCATGGCAAGACCACGATGGTTGACCAGCTGCTGCGCCAGTCGGGCACATTTGCCGACCACGAAAAGGTGGTGGACACCGTGATGGACAACAACGCGATTGAAAAGGAACGCGGCATCACCATCCTGGCCAAGAACTGCGCCGTGACCTGGAAGGGCACGCACATCAACATCGTGGACACGCCCGGCCACGCCGACTTTGGCGGCGAAGTGGAGCGCGCCCTGTCCATGGTGGACAGCGTGGTGCTGCTCATCGACGCCCAGGAAGGCCCGATGCCCCAGACCCGTTTCGTGACCAAGAAAGCGCTGGCCCTGGGCCTGCGCCCCATCCTGGTCGTGAACAAGGTGGACAAGCCCGGCGCCCGCCCGCAGCATGTCGTTAATGCCGCGTTTGACCTGTTTGACAAGCTGGGCGCAACGGACGAGCAGCTGGATTTCCCGGTGGTGTATGCCTCCGGGATCAACGGCTGGTCATCGCTGGAAGAGGGTGGCCAGGGGGAGCAGTGGGGCCCGGACATGTCGGCCCTGTTCGACACCATCCTCAAGCATGTGCCCGCCAATGCCGGTGATGCGTCCGCGCCCTTGCAGCTGCAGATCTCGGCGCTGGACTTCTCCACGTTCGTGGGCCGCATTGGCGTGGGCCGCATCAGCCAGGGGACGCTCAAGCCCATGCAGGACGTGCTGGTGATGGAAGGCCCGGACGGCAAGTCCTTCAAGGGCCGCGTCAACCAGGTGCTGACGTTCCAGGGCCTGGACCGCATGCAGACGCCGGTGGCCGGCCCCGGCGACATCGTGCTGATCAACGGCATCGAGGATATCGGCATCGGCGTGACGGTGACTGACCCGGCCAACCCGGCGCCGCTGCCCATGCTGAAAGTGGACGAGCCCACGCTGACCATGAACTTCTGCGTGAACACCAGCCCGCTGGCCGGGCGCGAAGGCAAGTTCGTGACCAGTCGCCAGATCTGGGACCGCCTGCAAAAGGAACTGCAACACAACGTGGCCCTGCGCGTGTCGGAGACCGACGAAGAAGGCATTTTTGAAGTGATGGGCCGCGGTGAACTGCACCTGACCATCCTGCTGGAGAACATGCGCCGTGAAGGTTACGAGCTGGCTGTTTCCAAGCCGCGCGTGGTGTTCCGGGACGTGAATGGCGTGCGCCACGAGCCGATTGAAATGGTCACGGCCGACATCGAGGAACAGCACCAGGGTGGCGTGATGCAGGCCCTGGGCGAGCGCAAGGGCGACCTGGTCAACATGGAGCCGGACGGCCGCGGCCGGGTCCGCCTGGAATACCGCATCCCGGCACGCGGGCTGATCGGGTTCACCAATGAATTCCTGAACCTCACGCGGGGCTCGGGCCTGATCAGCAACATCTTTGACGGCTATGAGCCGCACAAGGGTGACATCGGCGGGCGCAAGAACGGCGTGCTGATTTCCATGGACGACGGTGAAATCTTCAACTACGCCCTGGGCAAGCTGGATGACCGTGGCCGCATGTTCGTGCGTGCCAACGATCCCGTGTACGAGGGCATGATCGTCGGCATCCACAACCGTGACAACGACCTGGTGGTGAACGCCACGCGGACCAAGCAGCTGACCAACTTCCGCGTGAGCGGCAAGGAAGACGCCATCAAGATCACCCCGCCGATCCAGCTCACGCTGGAATACGGGGTCGAGTTCATCGAGGACGACGAACTGGTCGAAATCACGCCCAAGTCCATCCGGCTGCGCAAGCGCTTCCTCAAGGAACATGAGCGCAAACGCGCATCGCGTGACGCATGAACCCCCACGCTCCCTCACTGCGTGTGGTCGCTGCCCCCCGAGGGGGCCGTGACCGCCTTGGGGCGGCCCGGCGGCGGTCCGCATGACGCTCAAACACGGACAGGCCGTCTGGCTGATGGTGGCGGTGACCCTGATGTGGTCCATCGCCGGCGTGGTGACGCGCCAGCTGGAACACGCCAAAAGCTTCGAAGTGACGTTCTGGCGCAGCTTTTTCACCATGGTGTCGCTGCTGGTGATCCTGCCGCTGTGGCAAGGCCGCACGGTGTTTCGCAACATGCACTGGAGGAGCCCGTACTTCTGGCTGTCCGGTGTGTGCTGGAGCGTGATGTTCACCGCGTTCATGGTGGCGCTGACGCTGACCACCGTGGCCAACGTGCTGGTGACGATGGCGCTCGGCCCGCTGTTCACGGCACTGATCGCCCGTGTTTTCATTGGCCACAAGCTGCCGTTGCGCACCTGGGGTGCGATCGTGGTGGCCGGCATCGGCATCGGCTGGATGTATGGCTCGCAGGTGAGCCTTGGGGCGCCGGGCGTGCTGATCGGTTCGCTGGTGGCCCTGTGCGTCCCCATCGCGGGCGCGGTGCAGTGGACGGTCACGCAGCGCAGCCAGGCCCACGGCGAAAAGCTGGACCTGGTGCCCTGCGTTCTGGTGGGCGCGGTGATCTCCAGCGCAGTGACCTTGCCGCTGTCATTCCCCTTGATGGCTACCGCCACCGACGTGGCCTGGCTGGGCCTGCTGGGCCTGGTCCAACTGGCCATTCCCTGCACCTTGTCGGTGATTTGCGCGCGCGTGCTCAAGGCACCCGAGGTCTCATTGCTGGCGCTGCTGGAAATCATCTTTGGCATTGCGCTGGCCTGGTTTGGCGCCAACGAGCAACCGGGCCCGAACGTGCTGGCCGGCGGTGCTCTAGTGCTGGGTGCGCTGGTGGTCAATGAACTGATTGGCTGGAGGCAACGCGCATGAGCGCCGCTCGGCCGCCCGAAGGCGCTCGCACCGCAGTTCGCAGCACGGAGGTTTCTCAATGAGCGATGTAGTGGCAGAAATCCGGGGCCGTGCCGGCCTGATCACGCTGAACCGCCCCAAGGCGCTGAATGCGCTGTCGCTCGGTATGGTGCGCGAGCTCACGGCCGCGTTGCTGGCGTGGCGTGATGACCCGGCCGTGGAAGTCGTGGCGGTTCGCGGCACGGGCAAAGAGGGCGTTTTCGGCGCCTTTTGTGCTGGCGGAGACATCCGCTTTTTCCACCAGTCGGCGCTCGCAGGCAATCCGCAGCTGGAAGATTTCTTCACAGAGGAATACGCGCTCAACCACCTGATCCACACCTATCCCAAGCCCTACGTTGCCTTCATGGATGGCATCGTCATGGGCGGCGGCATGGGAATCTCGCAGGGCGCGAGGGTGCGCATCGTGACCGAACGCACCAAGATGGCCATGCCCGAGACCAACATCGGACTCTTTCCGGACGTCGGCGGTGGATTCTTCCTGGGGCGCTGCCCTGGCTACATGGGGGAATACCTGGCCCTGACCGGCAGCGTCATCGGCGGCGCGGACGCCCTGGCGGCCCAGCTGGCAGACGTGATGATGCCGTCGCAAGACCTGCCCGACCTGTGGGAAAGCCTGGTGAGCCTGGGAACGCAGGCCCTGCCGGCGCAGGTTGATGCCGAGTCGGCAGCTGCGCAGTCGGCGCTGGCGCGCGCCAGTGGTCCCATCGACCATTTTTTCGCGCTGGACAGCGTGCCAGCGATCATCGCCGCCCTGGAGGCAGACACCTCGGATTGGGCGCGCGAGACGGCAGCGCTGCTGCGCCACCGCTCACCGCTGATGCTGCACGTGGTGCTGGAGCAGGTGCGGCGCGGCCGCGCCATGGGCCTGGCCGACGACCTGCGCATGGAGCGCGACCTGGTTCGCCACTGCTTCCATCTGCGCCCCGGCGCAGCCAGCGAAACCGTGGAAGGCATCCGCGCGCTGGCCGTGGACAAGGACCACGCACCCAGGTGGAACCCGCCGCGCATTGAAGACGTCACGCCAGAAATGGTTCAGCCGTTCTTCGTGAGCCCCTGGCCCGATCACGCGCACCCACTGGCAACGTTGCGCTGAGCCCGGCCAGCGGCCACCGTGGAACCGGCTCCGCCGGGCCACTGGTGGCGTCCCCCTGGGGGGGAAGCCGCGCAGCGGCTCAGGGGGGTTATCGATGCCTTGATTTCATTGCGCGCTCCACCTCGCGCTTGCCTTCGCGGTCCTTGATGGTGTCGCGTTTGTCATGCTCGGCCTTGCCCTTGGCCAGCGCGATGTCGCATTTGACCTTGCCGGCTTTCCAGTGCAGGTTCAACGGCACCAGGGTGTAGCCTTTCTGCTCGACTTTGCCGATCAGGCGGCGGATCTCGTCCTTGTGCAGCAGCAGCTTCTTGGTGCGCACGGCATCCGGGCTGACGTGGGTGGACGCGGTCTTGAGCGGGTTGATCTGGCAACCCACGATGAACAGCTCTCCGTCGCGGATCACTACGTAGCCATCGGTCAGCTGCACCTTGCCTTCGCGCAGGGCCTTGATTTCCCAGCCCTGCAGCACCATGCCCGCCTCGAAGCGCTCCTCGAAGAAGTAGTTGTACGCGGCCTTCTTGTTGTCGGCGATGCGCGCGGAGGTGTCGGGTTTCTTGGCCATGAAGTGATGTGGGGTTCCGTGGCCTCAATACAATGCAATTGCGCCGTGGGCCGCGATTTTACGTTCCCACGGGCACCTTTCGCAGAATGAAACACGTCCACAAGTCCGTCCTCATCTGGTACAGCGCCGAAGAAATGTTCGCCCTGGTGACCGACGTGGCCCGCTACCCCGAATTTCTGCCCTGGTGTGACCACGCCGCCGTGCTTGAAACCGACGCTGGCGGCATGAAGGCCGAGGTGGGCATTGCTTTCAGCGGTATCCGCCAGACCTTTACCACCCACAACGCCCATGTGCCAGGCCGCGAAGTGGCCATGAAGCTGCTCAACGGCCCGTTCTCGACGCTGGACGGCCAGTGGCGGTTTGTGCCGCTGGGTGACGGCACCCAGCGGGCCTGCCGGGTGGAGCTTGACCTGCATTACGGCTTTGACAACGTCGCGCTGGCAGCGCTGGTGGGGCCGGTGTTTGACCGTATCGCGGGCAGCCTGGTGGACGCTTTCGTCAAACGGGCTGAGCAGGTCTATGCCTGAGCAGGCGCTCATCCGCGTCGTGGTGATGTTGTCACCGGGCCCGCGCACGGTGCGCGAAGCGGTGCTGACCTTGCCCGCGGGTGCCACGGTGCAGCAGGCGCTGCAGGCCAGCGGCCTGATGGAGCCCGGCGCCCAAGAGCTGGCTGCGCTGTCGGTGGGCGTGTGGCGGCGCAAGGCCGCCTTGACGCAGGTTCTGCGGGACCACGACCGTGTGGAGGTTTACCGCCCCTTGCTGGTGGACCCCAAGGTGGCACGCCGCGAGCGTTTTGCCCGCCAGGGGGCGCGGTCGGCTGGCCTGTTTGCCAGCCGGCGCGCCGGCGCGAAAGCGGGTTACTGAGCGCGGGCGGCGCGCGCCATCAGAGCTTGGGGGCCGGGCCGCATTCAGCCGCCATGATTTCACCCAGGCGCTTGCTCTCGGCAGCGCGTGCGGCGTCGGTCATGAAGTCGCGCTCGCCCTTGGCATTGGTGGTGGCGATGCGCATGCCGGAGTCCATTGAGGCCTTGGCCCGCTTGGCCCGTTCGCAGTTGTCGGCCCTGGCCTTGGCAAGGCGCTCTTCCTCGGCCTTCTTCTTGGCGGCCTCGGCGGCTTCGGCCTGCTTTTTCTTTTCTTCGAGTTCCTTGTCCTTGCCGCTCAGCCGGGGGGCGCTGGCGGCTGCCTTGGGCGCGGCGGCTGCGGTCTTGGCGGCATCGGCCGCAGCGGCCTGCGCGCCATCAGCCGGGGCGGGCGCCGCCGCTGCGGCAGCGCGGGCCGCAGGCTGCTTGAGGATGTTTTTGGCGGGAATGTCAGACGGCGGCGCCTGGTCCGAAAAGACCTTGCGGCCATCCTTGTCGATCCATTGCCACTGGGCGGCTGCAGCAACGGGCAGGGCCAATGCCAGGGCGGCCGTGAGGGCGTGAAGCAGTTTCATGCATGCCAGTGTAGCGCCGCACCCGCAGGTGCCCAAGCTGTTACAGGCAACTGCGTCACGCTGCAGGCGGACGGGTCTTCAGGGTTAGTACCAAGTGCGCGGGTACAATCCGTTTTTTGGAGCTTTCTCATGCGCCTTCTAGGAAAAGCGCTCACCTTCGACGATGTGTTGCTGGTGCCGGCGTTCTCCCAGGTCCTGCCCAAGGACACGTCCCTTGCGACGCAATTCTCCCGAAACATCAGCCTGAACCTGCCGCTCGTGTCCGCCGCCATGGACACGGTGACCGAGGCGCGCCTGGCCATTGCCATCGCCCAGGAAGGCGGCATCGGGATCGTTCACAAAAACCTCACCCCCAAACAGCAGGCCGCCGAGGTGGCACGCGTCAAGCGCTATGAATCCGGCGTGCTGCGCGACCCGGTGGTCATCACCCCCGAACACACCGTGCTGCAGGTCATGCAACTGTCCGACGAGCTGGGCATTTCCGGCTTTCCGGTGCTGGACGGCGGCAAGGTGGTCGGCATCGTCACCGGCCGGGACCTGCGCTTCGAGACCCGCTACGACGTGAAGGTGCGCGACATCATGACGCCGCGCGAGCGGCTGATCACGGTGCCCGACGGCACGACGCTGGCCGATGCCAAGGCGCTTTTGAACAAGCACAAGCTGGAGCGCCTGCTGGTGGTCAACAGCGCGTTCGAGCTCAAGGGCCTGATCACGGTGAAAGACATCACCAAGCAGACCAGCTTTCCCAATGCGGCGCGCGATGCCTCCGGGCGGCTGCGCGTGGGCGCGGCCGTGGGCGTGGGCGAGGGCACTGAGGAACGCGTCGAGGCGCTGGTCAAGGCCGGCGTGGACGCCATCGTGGTGGACACCGCGCACGGCCACAGCAAGGGCGTGATCGACCGGGTGCGCTGGGTCAAGCAGAACTACCCCCAGGTGGACGTGGTGGGCGGCAACATCGCCACCGGCGCGGCTGCGCTGGCGCTGGCCGAGGCCGGCGCGGACGCCGTCAAGGTCGGCATTGGCCCCGGCTCCATCTGCACCACGCGCATTGTTGCGGGCGTGGGCGTGCCCCAGATCATGGCCATTGACAATGTGGCCACGGCGCTGCAAGGCAGCGGTGTGCCGCTGATTGCCGACGGCGGCATCCGCTACAGCGGCGACATCTCCAAGGCCATTGCCGCCGGTGCCAGCACCGTCATGATGGGCGGCATGTTCGCCGGCACCGAAGAGGCGCCGGGCGAAATCGTGCTGTACCAGGGCCGCAGCTACAAGAGCTACCGTGGCATGGGCAGCATCGGCGCCATGCAGCAGGGCAGCGCCGACCGCTACTTCCAGGAAGCCACCACGGGCAACCCCAATGCCGACAAGCTGGTGCCCGAGGGCATCGAGGGTCGCGTGCCGTACAAGGGCTCGCTGGTGTCCATCGTGTTCCAGATGGCCGGCGGCGTGCGCGCCAGCATGGGTTATTGCGGCTGCGCGACCATCGAAGAGATGAAGAACAAGGCCGAATTCGTGGAAATCACCTCGGCGGGCATCCGTGAAAGCCACGTCCATGACGTGCAGATCACGAAAGAGGCGCCGAATTACCGCGCCGACTGAGCCAGGCCGCCCCACGCGTCACGCCGATCGTGTAGAACGGTGGCTCCAACCAACCAGGAGTGCTTTATGGGAATGATCTCTTTTTTGAAAGAAGCGGGCGAAAAGCTGTTCGGCAAGAAGCCGGAGGTCGCTGCGGCCATTGCCGAGCCCACGAACGAGGAAAAAATAGCCGCGGCCAACGCCGCCGCATCAGAGGCCATCAAGCACTACATCAGCACGCAGAACCTGCCAACCGATGGCCTGACGGTGAGCTTCAACGGCGCAGACCAGATCGTGACTGTCAGCGGCCTGGTGGCCACCCAGGAAATCCGCGAAAAGATCGTGCTGTGCTGCGGCAACGTGCAACACGTGGCGGGCGTGGCTGACGAGATGCAATGCGCCGAGCCGGCCGACGAAAGCCAGTACCACCTGGTCAGCCGGGGCGATACCCTGAGCGCCATCGCCAAGCAGTTCTACGGCAACGCCAACGCGTACATGCAGATCTTCGAGGCCAACAAGCCCATGCTGTCGCACCCCGACAAGATTTACCCCGGACAGGTACTGCGTATCCCCCCCAAGGCATGACACACCAGAAAATCCTCATCCTCGACTTCGGCTCACAGGTCACCCAGCTGATCGCCCGGCGCGTGCGCGAAGCGCATGTGTTCTGTGAAGTCCATCCCTGTGACGTGACCGACGAGTGGGTGAGGCAGTACGCCGCCGACGGCACCCTCAAGGGTGTGATCCTCTCTGGCAGCCATGCCAGCGTGTACGAGGACACCACCGACAAGGCGCCCCAGGCGGTGTTCGAGCTGGGCGTGCCGGTGCTGGGCATTTGCTACGGCATGCAGACCATGGCCCACCAGCTGGGCGGCAAGGTCGAAGGTGGCCACAAGCGCGAATTCGGCTTTGCGGCCGTGCGCGCCCGGGGCCACACGGCGTTGCTGAAAGACATTGCCGACTTCACCACGCCGGAAGGCCATGGCATGCTCAATGTCTGGATGAGCCATGGCGACAAGGTGACCGAGCTGCCGCCGGGCTTCAAGCTCATGGCCAGCACCGACAGCTGCCCGATCGCCGGCATGGCCGACGAAACCCGGCATTTCTATGCCGTGCAGTTTCACCCGGAAGTCACCCACACCCAGCAGGGCAAGGCCATTCTTGAGCGGTTTGTGCTGGGTATTTGCCAGGCCAAACCTGACTGGGTGATGCGTGACCACATTGCCGAAGCCGTGGACCTGATCCGCCAGCAGGTGGGTGACGAGGAGGTGATCCTGGGCCTGTCGGGCGGCGTGGATTCGTCCGTGGCGGCGGCGCTGATTCACCGCGCCATTGGCGACCAGCTGACCTGCGTGTTCGTGGACCATGGCCTGCTGCGCCTGAACGAAGGCGACATGGTCATGGACATGTTCGTGGGCAAGCTGCACGCCAAGGTCATCCGCGTGGACGCCAGCGAGCTGTTCCTGGGCAAGCTGGCCGGCGTGAGCGACCCGGAGGCCAAGCGCAAGATCATCGGCGGTGAATTCGTCACGGTGTTCAAGCAGGAGGCAGCAAAACTGACCAGCGCAGGCGCCAAAGGAGCCAAGTGGCTCGCTCAGGGCACGATCTATCCCGACGTCATCGAATCCGGCGGCGCCAAGAGCAAGAAGGCCGTCACCATCAAGAGCCACCACAACGTGGGCGGCCTGCCCGAACAGCTGGGCCTGAAGCTGCTGGAGCCGCTGCGCGATCTGTTCAAGGACGAGGTGCGCGAGCTGGGCGTGGCGCTGGGCCTGCCGCCCGAGATGGTGTACCGCCACCCGTTCCCCGGCCCCGGCCTGGGCGTGCGCATCCTGGGCGAGGTGAAAAAGGAATACGCCGACCTGCTGCGCCGTGCCGACGCGATCTTCATCGAGGAACTGCGCAACTTCCGCGACGAAGCCACCGGCAAGACCTGGTACGACCTGACCAGCCAGGCGTTCACCGTGTTCCTGCCGGTCAAGAGCGTGGGCGTGATGGGCGACGGCCGCACCTACGATTACGTCGTGGCCCTGCGCGCCGTGCAGACCAGCGACTTCATGACGGCCGACTGGGCCGAGCTGCCCTATGCGCTGCTCAAGAAGGTGTCCAGCCGCATCATCAACGAGGTGCGCGGCATCAACCGCGTGACCTATGACGTGTCCAGCAAACCACCGGCCACCATCGAGTGGGAATGAATCCGCGCGCGGCCCTGTTGCGTACACCTCCTGCCTGAGACGTACCCATCACCATGATCGCTCCCCCCATCCCCGACAACGAAGCCGAACGCCTGGCGGCCATGGACCAGGCCCTGTGCGCGTTCGTGCCGCGCGAAGAGCGGTTTGACCGCATCACGCGCACGGTGCGCCGCCTGCTGAATGTGCCCATTGCGCTGATCTCCATCGTGGAGCGCGACGCCCAGTGGTTCCGCTCGGCCCAGGGCCTGGCGGAGGCGGAGACGCCTCGCAACATCTCGTTTTGCGGCCATGCGGTGGCGTCCGGCAAGGTGCTGGCCGTACCCGATGCCACCAATGACCCGCGCTTCTGGGACAACCCGCTGGTCACCGGCCCGCCCTACATCCGCTCGTACCTGGGCATCCCGCTGACCATTGCGCCGGGCGTGCGCGTGGGCACTTTGTGCGCGCTGGACAACCAGGTGCGCAACTTCACACAGCAGGACATCCTGGGCATGGAGGACCTGGCCGCCATGGCCGAGGCCGAGCTTCGCCTGGACGCCATGGGCACCACCCAGCGCCAGCTGATCACCGCGCTGGGCCAGGCCGAACGGCGCGCCAGTGTGGACCCGGCCACCGGCTGCTGGAATGCCCGCAGCTTCCGTGAGCTCGTGAGCATGACCGTGGCGGATTGCATGCGCCAGGGCACGACGGCTGCGCTGTGCTACGTGCGGGTGCGCAACTACGCCGCCTTGACGGGGGACGGCGACAAGGCGCAGGCCGGCATCATCCGCCAGCTGCTGGCCCAGGTGCTGCGCCGGCGCCTGCCCACGCACGGCGCCCTGGGCAGCCTGGGTGAGCGCGACTTCTGCGCGCTGGTGCCCGGCGCATCACAGCTGGAAATCGAAGGCAGCCTGGCGGCGTTCACTTACCCGCACGTCAAGCTGGACATGCCCGGCATCCACATGGACCTGACGCTGGACCTGGCGTTTGGCCTGGCCTTCCTGGGCGACATGAAGTCCGCCAACCCGGCGACCGAGCTGTGGGCCACGGTGGTGGCAGGGCTGAAAGACTGACCGGCGCGCGCCCGGCTGGCGCGGCACAAGCGGCACAATGGCGCGCATGTACCAGCCGCCCCAATTCAAATCGACCGACCGTGCCACCGCCGTGCGCCTCATGCGCGAGCACCCGTTTGCCAGCCTGATTTCAGTGGACGACGCGGGCCTGCCCTTTGTGACGCACCTGCCGCTGCACCTGGAGGAGCGGGCGGACGGCACGGACAGCGTGAACGGGCAGGGCGGCCTGGTGCTGTTGGGCCACTGTGCCAAACCCAACCCGCACTGGCGGTACCTGCAGGCCCGCCCGGTGGCGGTGGTCACCTTTGTGGGGCCCCACGCCTATCTGTCGCCCAAGGTGTACCCCGACCTGGCCCGCGTGCCCAGCTGGAACTACATGGCGGTGCACTGCACGGTGCAGGCCACGCTGGTGGAGGACGGCCCGGCCAAGGACCGCCTGCTCAAGAAGCTGATCGGCGACCACGAGCCGCCGTACGCCGACCAGTGGCGCGCGTTGGGCGAAGATTTCGCCAACAGGATGCTGCCCGGCATCATGGCTTTTGAGCTGCGGGTGACCGAGCTGCAATGCAAGGTCAAGCTCAACCAGCACCGCCCGGAATCGCACGCGGCGCTGAAAGCGGCGTATGCCGCAGGCAATGACAACCAGCGCGCCCTGGCCGCCTGGATGGGCGAGCTGGGCCTGGGCGGGTGAGCCGCCGATGAGCCACCCGGACGACATCCGCTTCATGACGCTGGCCCTGGCGCAGGCGCGCGAGGCCGCCGCCGCGGGCGAGGTTCCGGTGGGCGCCGTGGTGGTGCACAACGGTGAAGTCATCGCCACCGGGCGCAACGCCCCCGTGGGCACGCATGACCCCACCGCCCATGCCGAGATCGCCGCGCTGCGCGCGGCGGCCACGCGCCTGGGCAATTATCGGCTGGACGGCTGCACGCTGTACGTCACGCTGGAGCCTTGTGCCATGTGCAGCGGCGCCATGCTGCATGCCCGGCTGACGCGGGTGGTGTTTGGCGCGCCCGATGCCAAGACCGGCGCCGCTGGCTCAGCCCTGGATGTGCTGGGCAACGCCCGCATCAACCACCAGACCCAGGTGACTGGCGGTGTGCTGGCACACGAGTGCGGGGCGGTGCTGAGCACGTTTTTCCAGGCGCGCCGCGAAGCCGCGCGCAGCGCGGCTTCACCGCTGCGCGACGACGCGTTGCGCACGCCCGACGCGCGGTTTGACGGCCTGCCCGGCTACCCCTGGGCGCCACGCTACCTGCATGACTTGCCCGCCCTGGGCGGCCTGCGCCTGCATTACCTGGACGAAGGCCCCGCCGATGCACCGCTGACCTGGCTGTGCCTGCATGGCAACCCGGCCTGGAGCTATCTTTACCGCAGGATGATCCCGGTTTTCCTGGCTGGTGGCGGACGCGTGGTGGCACCGGACATGCCCGGCTTTGGCAAAAGCGACAAACCCAAGAAAGACACGGCCCACAGCTTCAGCTGGCACCGCCAGGTGCTGCTGGAGCTGGTGCAGCGGCTGGACCTGCGCCATGTGGTGCTGGTGGTGCAGGACTGGGGCGGCCTGCTGGGCCTGACGCTGCCCATGGACGCGCCGCAGCGCTACAGCGGCCTGCTGGCCATGAACACCACGCTGGCCGCGGGCGATGCGCCACTGAGCCCGGGCTTTCTGGCCTGGCGCGAGATGTGCGCGAAGAACCCTGAATTTGACGTGGGGCGCCTGTTTGCCCGCGGCAATCCGCACATGAGCGCCGCGGAATGCGCGGCCTACAACGCGCCATTTCCCGACAAGGGCCACCGCGCCGCGCTGCGCGCCTTCCCGCCCATGGTGCCCGAACATCCCGATGCGGATGGGGCTGCCGTCGCGCGCGCGGCGCGCGGCTTCTGGCGCGAGCGCTGGTCTGGCCAGACCTTGATGGCCGTGGGCGCACAGGACCCGGTGCTGGGCCCGTCCGTGATGCAGGAACTGCAGCAACTGATCCGCAACTGCCCGCCGCCCCTGGTGCTGGCGCAGGCCGGCCATTTCGTGCAGGAGCACGGCGAGGCGGTGGCGCAGGCCGCGGTGGGATACTTCAAGCCGTGAAAAAACACATCTACATCTTCTCGCCGTCCAGCGCCGTGCGCGACAAGGCGGCCTTCAGGCGCGGCGTGGCCCGCCTGCGCGCATTGGGCCATGAGGTCGAAATCGACGAAGCCGCGCTGAAAAGCCACATGCGTTTTGCCGGCGATGACGCGACCCGCGTGGCCGCCATCCACCGCGCGGCGGCCAGCGGCGCCGACGTGGCCCTGATATCGCGCGGCGGCTACGGCCTCACGCGCATCCTGCCCGCCATTGACTACAAGCGCGTGGCCAAGGCCGTGCAGGGCGGCACCCGGTTCGTGGGCCTGAGCGATTTCACCGCCTTCCAGTGCGCGGTGCTGGCCAAGGCCGGCGCCGTGACCTGGGCCGGCCCGGCGGTGGGCGAGGATTTTGGCGTGGACGGCACGCCCGACGACATCATGGAAGCCTGCTTTGACGACCTGATTGGCGGGCAGGGCGAAGGTACCGGCTGGCAGCTGCCACGCAACACGCCGCCGCTGCCCGCGCGCAAGGACGGCGTGTGGGCCGTGAAGGACGCCGTGCTGTGGGGCGGCAACCTGGCGGTGCTGTCCAGCTTGGTGGGAACGCCCTGGCTGCCCGCCGTGAAGGGCGGGGTGCTGTTCCTGGAGGAAGTGCATGAGCACCCCTACCGCGTGGAGCGCATGCTGACGCAGCTGCTGCACGCGGGCGTGCTGGCGCAGCAAAAGGCCATCGTCATGGGGCAGTTCACCAACTACAAGCTGGTGCCGCACGACAAGGGCTTCAAACTCCAGACGGTGGTGGACTGGCTGCGCACCCAGGTGAAGGCGCCTGTGCTGCAGAACCTGCCGTTTGGCCATGTGCCTACCAAGGTGCTGCTGCCGGTGGGCGCACGGATTGACCTGGCCGTGGAGGGCCGCGACGCCTTCATGCTGTGGGGCCACGCCCACTGAACCTGCGGCCCAGGCCGCGCGGTTTCAGCCGATCAGCGGGCTGGGGCGGGACGTGAGGCCGGCGGGCAACAGCCCCTTGAACATCGCCGTGAGCCTCAGGATCTGCTCACGCGCCTGGACTTCGCCCTGCATGGCTGACAGGGCGGCCATCAGGTCGCCACGCAGGTACCACAGCGCCTGCACGTCATTGGCATAGCGCACGCGGCGTGTGACCTGCGGGAACTGCTGGGCGCCGGTGGTCCCGAGCATGTCCAGCATGGCCTGGCGGATGTCTTCCGTGCCGTTCTCCAGCATGGACTCCGAAGGCTGGGACGATGCGCCCAGCAATCCGTAAATGCTGCTTCGAAGATTGGGTTTGATCCAACGCATGGGCTCTTTTTTTGTCGTACGGGAAACGAATTTGCTGTGGGGGTCTGACAACTTATGCCGAGCATGCCCTGAACGCAAGTCAAAGCTGTGACGTAGTTAACGGAAAACAACACGCCAAATCAATCACTTGGTAACGATTCGTGAGGTTAATTCTATTTTCTGATCGGATTCGCGCCGAGCGTGGCGCAGGCGCACATGCTCTAAACTCGCCGCAGAACAACTCCACAACGGCGGGGCATGGCTGTCAATAGTACGGTTGTATTTGCAGACTTGACGGGAAGCACCGGCGTCTTTGAGGCCCTGGGTAATGCCAAGGCGACGCAGGCGATTACCCGCCTGACCCAATGGATCAGCCAGGTCTGCGAGGCCCACGGCGGGCGGGTTGTCAAAACCCTGGGCGACGGCGTGCTTGCGGTATTTCCGCGGGAAAGCGATGCCGTCAACGCCGTGGTCGAGCTGCAGCGCAACCACCTCAAACGCATTCTCAACTGGCCGCCCAAGCTGCGCATGCGGTTGCAGGTGGGTGTGGCCTGCGGCGAAATCGTCGAAGTGGACGGCGACTGTTATGGCGACGCGGTGAACGTGGCTTCGCGCCTGTCCGACCTGTCCGGCGCGGACCAGATCTGGGCCACTGACACCGTGGTGGACCGCATTGCCAACCCGCCGGAGGGTGTGCGCTTTCGCAGCCTGGGCCCCATCAGCATCCGCGGCAAGGCCGAAAAGCGCGTGGTGTACCGGATTGAATGGCACGAGGAAGTGGTGTCGGAACTGCTGACGGCGCCGGGTTCGCTGGATCTGCTCAAGGCCCAGCGGACGGACACCGTGCTGGGCCAGATCGAGCTGTCATGGCTGGACGTGAACGCCTCGTTCAAGTCCACGGACCTGCCCATCCACCTGGGCCGGGTGGTGGAGGCGGAGTTCGTCGTCAACGACCAGCGCGTGTCGCGCCTGCACGCCAAGATCGAATGGCGCAACGGCACCTTTGTGCTGACCGACCTGAGCAGCTACGGCACCTGGGTGCGCTTTGCCGGCAGTGACACCGAGCTGGCGCTGCGCCGCGACGAATGCGTGCTGCACGGCAAGGGCGAGATTGCCCTGGGCGCGCCGTTCAGCGACTTCACCGTGCCCACGGTGAGCTTCAACCTCTCAGGAAGCGCCGTCGAGCTGGCCCACCGGGCCGGCGGCCCCGGGCGCTGAGCCGCCCACCGCCTGCGCCAGGGCCAGCACCGACAGCGGCGCCGAACCCTCGGCCTTGTTGTTCACCGTGACATAGACGTTGTGCCCGGCGGCGGCCGTGGCGGCCATCACCCTGGCCAGCACGCCGCGCGTGGCCGGGTCCGGGTCCACCAGCCGGTCAAAGGGTTCGTACAGCCCCTTGGCTTCTTCGTAGCCCTGCGCGCCATGGCGGCCGTGCAGGCTCCAGCGGCACACCAGTGGCCCCGGCCACAGCGCGCGCAGCACGGGCAACTGGTCCTGCACCGGCGGCAGGCGCGGATGCAAACCCAGGCAGTAAGTGGCGCCCGCCGCGCGCAGCACGGCAGCGAAGGCTGGCGTCAGCAGTTCCGGGTTGCGCACCTCCACCGCCACGATGCCGTCAGGCGCAACCGGCTTGAGCGGTGGCAGCGCAGCGAGCAGGGCCGCCAGGCGCTCCAGCAGCTCGGGCAGCCGTTGCAGCCAGGCGGCAGGCAACGGGCTGAGCTGGAAGACCAGCGCGCCGATGTGCGCACCCAGGCCGTCCAGCGCGGGCTGGACGAATTCAGACACCGCCAGCGCAGGGTCCAGGAACGCCGGGTTGGGTTGCATGCCGCGCCCGGCTTCGCCCCGCACCACGGCATCGGTGATCAGGCTGGGCGCCTTGACCACGAAGCGGAAGTCGTCCGGCACCTGGGCGGCATAGGCCGCGTACTGGCTGGCCGACAGCGGCCGGTAGAACGTGCGGTCCAGGCTGACCGTGCGCAGCGCGGGGTGCTGGGCGTAGGCGCCGAGCCCGCTTTTGGCCAGCGCCGCGTCGCTGCAGGCGTTGCCCCAGACCAGGCCGGTCCAGCCTGGAAAGCTCCATGACGACGTGCCCAGGCGGATGCGCCGTGGCACGGCGTCGGCAATGCGGCGGGTGTCTGCATCCACCACGGCGGGCAGCACGCCGGGCAGCACACCGGTACGAGGGCGCGCGGCTTTCCTGACCGGTGGGGGCACTGGCGGGCCCGCGTCGCCAAAAAGATCCGGGCCTTCAGATGTCATGCGGCCGATTGTGTCACCGGCCCTGCGGGCGCCTTCAGCCGGGTTGCCCGTCCAGCCGCGCGCGGGTCAGCACCGGCCAGTAGCACACGGCATACAGGGCGAAGCCGCTGGACCACAGCGCCGCCGACACCAGGACCGCGGGCATCGTCCATGCGGGCACGGCCCAGGGCACCAGCACGCGCACCAGGGCGGCGGCGCCCACAAGCAGGTAGCACGCCAGGTCGGCCCGGCTGGCGCGCAACGGCCGGCCGGTATGGCCCCTGGCGGTGCGCGTCATCATGCCGATGATCAGCCCGCCCGCCGCGCCCACGGTCAGCGCATGCGTTGCCGTGGAGGGCGCTGCCCAGGCCAGCGCTGCCAGCGCGCGCAGCGCCAGGTGCACCACGATCCACAGGTAGGCGGCATGCAGCACCCACACCAGCGGTGCGCGCCAGGTTTTCCAGGGTTGCCAGAGCAGCCAGCGCACCAGATGCGCCAGCGCGCATGCGCCCGCCAGCGCCCCGAGCCAGCCGCCTTGCAGCTGTGCGGCGTCGGCAGCCGCCAGCGCCAGCACCAGGCCCAGCGCGGCTTTTTCCACCACCGGCTGGCGCGTCGCCCGCGCGCCCGGCACGCCATTGTTGGTGAACATCGGAATCACCCGCCCACCCATGACCACCATGATGAACAGCACGATGTCCAGCGCGAGCTGCACGCCCAGCCAGCTGGGCACCGCCAGCACGCCCAGCCGCTCCAGGTGGATGGCCAGCGCCGCGGCGGCCAGCAGCACCAGCAGCGCGATGAAGAAGTAATTGCGCCGGACACCCGCGCGCACGAACGGAATGGCCAGCGCGACCGCGGCCGCCAGCGGAAAGGCCACGTTGGCCAGCGCCGCAGCCCAGCCAAAGGGCGTCAGCACCAGCACGCGGGCAGCGACCCACAAGGCCGCCAGCGCGGCCAGCGGCAGGCCCGTGGGCGTGGGCAGGCCGGACCAGTTGCGCCCGGCGGTGAACAAAAAGCCCACGATCACCGCCAGCGTGAAGCCAAACAGCATTTCATGGGCATGCCACAGGGGTCCGTGCAGATAGGGCTGGCCCAGCCAGCCCGCGAATTGCAGCGCCCACAGCCCGATGGACAGTGCGGCAAAGGCGCTGGCCAGCAGGTAAAACGGGCGAAAGCCCAACTGCCACAGGGCAAAGCCGGGCGCCGCCGCTGGCGCGCGCCGCGGTTCGTGAATGGTGATGAGGGGCTTCATGCCGGGCTCCTTGAGGTGTCAGGCGGTGGCGCAGGTGGAAAGTGCCTGCGCCAGCGGGGGCCGGGGTCGTTTGATGCGGGTCAAGCAGGGCGGGCCGATTTGAAGGATGCTGTGGCCATGAGCACCTTGTCCCACTTCGACCAATTGCTGCAGGCGGCCGCGGCCCAGTCCCAGCCGCAGCAGCTTCTTTTTGTGTTTGCCGCCGCCCGGTTGCCCGACGACGCCACGCCGGCGCAGCGTGCGGGGTTCGACGCCGGGCAGGGCGGCGTGCTGGAGCCGCTGGCTTGCGTGGACAAGACGCCGGACGAGCTTCAAAGCTTCCAGGCGCTGGTGGAAGAAGCGCGCAGCGCCTGCCCGCCCTGGCAGGTGGTGTTCATTGCCACGCTGGCGGGGCAGGACGGGCAGCCGCCTGCGGCCTCGCGCGTGGATGCGGCGCTGGCCAGGATGGTCGAGGGCCTGCGCGCGGGCGATCTGGCGCCGTACATGGCACTGGACCCGCAAGGCGAGCCGCTGGTGTTTTCCTGAAAGGCCCGCCACCGGCTCACCCGCATGAGCCGATGTGGCCGCACTGGGTGCACCAGTCGCAACCGTCCTTGCGGATGACTGCGTGGGCACCGCATTCCGGGCATTTGGCGCCCGCCATGGCCGGCATGGCGTTACCAGCGGGTGGCTCTGGCGTGGCCAGGCCATCCCCGGCCGTGCCGGCGGGGGCGTTGCGCCGGGCAATGATGTTCTGGATCGCATACGCCACGGCTGCCACTTCGCTGTCGTGCCACAGGGGCACCGGCGTGCCGTCCTGGCGCGCCACGCTGCCCAGGCGTACCGGCCCGCGGTCCCAGGCTACCTTGCGCATGTCGCTCAGGGCCCGTTCCAGAAAGCCGCCGCGCGCCGCCAGCGACAGCATGCGCATGGTGGAGGTGATCCACTGCTGCGATTCGCCGCTTTGGCCCACGGGCATGAAGAACTCGATGGCCCGTTCGCGCCCGTCGGCCAGCGGCAGGAAGGACACGATCAGGTACAGGTTCTGGCGGCCCTGCTGCGTCCAGTATTCGATCTTTTCAGCCACCGCCGCCAGCGCGCCGCGCGGCCTGCTTTCAATCACGGCCCGCATGGGGTCGGGCGTTGCAGCCGCATCGGGCGCGGCGCTGGCGGCTGGTGTGCCCGTCTCCAGCACCGAGCCCAGGATGGTGTTGGGCCGGTAGGTGGCCAGGCCCTTGAGCCCGGCCTGCCAGGCCAGCAGGTACAGGCCCTTGAAGTCGTCGTATGGACAGTCCGCCGGCACATTCACCGTCTTGGAGATGGCCGTGTCCACAAAGGGCTGCACGGCCTGCATCATCGCGATGTGGCTGGCCGGGCTCATCTGCAGCGCCGAGACGAAGTACGCTGGCAACTGCGTCACGTCGCCGCCCAGCGATTCATACAGCCGCCAGGCGTGGTCCTGCACGGTGTATTCCGTGGTGCTGCCGTCGGCTTCGCGCTTCCTGCGCAGGTAGGTCCATGAAAAGGGCGGCTCGATGCCGTTGGAGGCGTTGTCGGCAAACGCCAGGCTCACCGTGCCGGTCGGGGCGATCGACAGCAGGTGGCTGTTGCGGATGCCGTGCTGACGGATGCTCTCCTGAAGCGCGGGCGGCAACCGGCTGGCAAAGGTGCCGCTGGCCAGGTAGGCCTGGGCGTCGAACCGGGGGAAGGCGCCTTTTTCGCGTGCCAGCGCCACCGATGCCGCGTAGGCGGCGTCGCGCATGCACTGCGCCATGCGCGCAGCCATCGCCCGGCCTTCGGGTGCGTCATAGCGCAGGCACAGCATGGCCAGGGCATTGCCCATGCCGGTAAAGCCCACGCCAATGCGCCGCTTGGCCTGCGCCTCGGCCTGTTGCTGGGGCAGGGGCCACCAGGTCAGGTCCAGCACGTTGTCCAGCGCGCGCACCTGCGTAGCCACAGCCTGCGCAAACGCTTCAAAGTCGAATGCCGGCTCACCGGCAAAGCCAAAGGGGTGCCGCACAAAGTGCGTGAGGATCACCGGCCCGAGGTCGCAGCAGCCGTAGGCTGGCAGCGGCTGTTCGCCACAGGGGTTGGTGGCGGCGATGGCCTCGCAGTAGCCCAGGTTGTTGTCGCGGTTGATCGTGTCCAGGAACAGGATGCCGGGCTCGGCATAGTCGTAGGCCGACTGCATGACGGTGTCCCACAGCTCGCGCGCGGGCAGGGTGCGGTACACCCACAGGCCGTCGGCCCGCTGGTGGGCGCCTTGCGCCAGCAGCGCGTCGCCGGGGCGGGCGCGGTGCACCAGCTCCCACGGCCCGTCAGCGGCCAGGGCGTTCATGAAGGCGTCAGGCACGCCGACCGACACATTGAAGTTGTTCCAGCGCCCCGGCGTGCGCTTGGCGCGGATGAACTCCAGCACATCGGGGTGGTCCATGCGCAGCACGCCCATCTGGGCGCCCCGCCGCGCGCCCGCGCTCTCTACCGTGGAACACGACTGGTCAAACACGTTGATGTAGCTGCACGGCCCCGAGGCCAGCGACGCGGTGGCCTTGACCTGCGCGCCGCGCGGGCGGATGCGCGAGAAGTCGTAGCCCACGCCCCCGCCGCGGCGCATGGTCTCGGCGGCCTCGCGCAGCGCTTCGTAGATGCCGGGGAAGCCTTCGTCGTCGCAGCCCTGGATGCAATCGCCCACCGGCTGGACAAAGCAGTTGATCAGCGTGGCCTGGATGTCCGTGCCCGCCGCGCTCATGATGCGGCCCGCGCCAATGGCGCCGGCGCGCAGGTTGTCCAGGAACAGGGTCTCATGGTGCGCCCGGCTGGCGGCGGGCTCCACCGATGCCAGCGCGCGCGCCACCCGGCGGTAGATGTCCTGGGCACCGGTTTCGCCGGGCTTGAGGTATTTTTCGCGCAATACGTCCTGGCTGATGGCCTGGGGCGGCAGGCCGCCGGGGCCTGATGCAGCGTCGGACTGAGTCCCAGACTCAGTCGGTGAGTATCTGTCCATCGTGTTCCACATAAGGTTGGTAAGGGCCGGTGCCACTGTGCAGTGATACCGAGGCCGGCACGAACGCGCCTTGCTGCACGTCAAACACATGGATTTCACCGTCTTCGATGACGTAATGCCAGCCGTGCAGCGTCATGCGGCCGGCGTCCACCGCGTGGCGCACCATGGGGTAGTCCATGAGCCGTTCCAGCTGCAACACCACCGCGCGCTGCTCGGTGCGGCGCAGCGCCTCCGGGCCCGCTTGCACCGGCAGCAGCGCCTCGCGCGCCAGGCCCAGCCAGGCCTTGAGGTTGGGTGCGTCGTCGCCCACGCCTTCGTAGGCGGCGCGGATGGCGCCGCAATGGCTGTGGCCGCACACGACGATGCGCGACACCTGCAGGTTCAGCACGGCAAATTCGATGGCCGCCGAAGTGCCGTGGTAGCCGGCGCTGCCGTCGTAAGGCGGCACGAACGCGCCCACGTTGCGCACGATGAACAGCTCGCCCGGCCCGGTGCCGGTCAGCAGGTAGGGCACCAGGCGGGAGTCCGAGCAGCCAATGAACAGGATGGTCGGGTGCTGGCCGTCGCGCACCAGGTCCTGGAATTGCTGCGCGGAACCGGGAAACGTGTGGTCGTGAAAGCGGCGCAGCCGCAGCAGCAGGTCGTCTGGCATTGCGCTACTGAACCAGCGGCGTGTCGCTGCCTTCCAGCGGCACGGCCACCAGATGGGCCTGGCCGGCCAGCAGCTGCAGGTACTGGCGCAGCGCGGTCGCCCAGGTCTGTTGCTGCAGGCCCAGGCGCACGGCATCACGCACGGTGTCAAAAGGGTGCGGCGTTCCGGCTTCGCGCGCGGTGACTTCCACCACATGCAGGCCAAAGCGGCTGTGCACCAGGCGGGGCAGCACGCCCATGTCCTTCAGGCCGAAGAGTTCGCGGGCGAATTCGGGCGCACAGTCCTGGCGGGTCAGCCAGCCCAGCTCGCCGCCCTGGGTGCTGCTGGGGCAGTTGGACCACTGGGCTGCCGCCTGCGCAAAGGCCGCGTCGGCGCTGGCCTTGTCGTCGCCGTGGCAACGCACGTCCAGCAGCACGCGCTCGGCCCGCTGGCGCAGCGCGGTGACGTTCACGCCCGGGGTCACGGCAAACAGGATGTGCCGGGCACGCAGCCTCTCACCGCTGCTGTACGCAGCGGTGTGCGCGTTGTAGTGGCGCCGGCAGGCCTCTTCGGATGGCGCGTCCACCCGGATTTCGCGCTCCAGCAGGGCCTCGATGGCGGCGGTGGCGGCTTCGCTCTGCGCGCCGTCGGCATGGGCCGTGTCATCGGCGGCCAGAAGGCCCGCGGCCTGCGCGGCCTGGCGCAGCAGCTCGGCGCAGGCCCGCTGGCGCAGCGTGTCGTCATCGGGCGCCTGCCCGTCGGGGTGAAGCGCCACGCCATTGACAGTGGCCGTGGGGCGCGTGGACCCCGGTGGCGCAAGCGCCTCATGGGGCGGCATGCCCGCCGTGAAATCAACCGGCTCGGGCAGCACGGCACTGGCATTGCCGGACCCACCGCCGCAACCGCAATGGCCTGATCCGCATCCATTCTTTTCCATGGTGTTCTCCTTCGGCGGGGCGCTTCTTCAGCGGCGGCCCTGGGGTGGCAGGTTGTGGCCGGGCGGCAGGTTCAGGCGGCGCGAGCGTGCCACCTGGTAGGGCCGCAGCACGTAGAAGATGGACGCGAAGCCGCTCCACACATGCACCAGCCGGCTGAACGGGAACAGCAGGAAGATCGTCATGCCCAGCACGATGTGCACCAGGTAAGGCCAGGGCAGGGCGGCCACGGCGGTGGCGTCCACCGGGCGCAGCGTGACGATGCGTTGCGCCCAGTCAGCCAGGATCAGCATGACGCTGCCGTCGGTGTGCTGCAGCGAGTAGGGCAGCGTGATCAGGCCCACCACCAGCTGCACCCACAGCACCAGCAGCACCGCGATGTCGGTCGGGTGGCTGGTCAGGCGAATGCGCGGGTCAAAGATGCGGCGGTACAGCAGCATGGTCAGCCCGACGAAGCAGAACGCGCCCGCGATGCCGCCAGCCGTCACGGCCAGCATCTGCTTGGTCTGGGCCGTCATGAAGATGCCGTACACCGCGTGCGGCGTGAACAGCCCCACCAGGTGGCCAAAGAACAGGAACAGCACGCCCAGGTGAAACAGGTTGGAGCCCCAGCGCAGCAGGCCCGAGCGCAGCATCTGGGATGAATCGCTTTTCCAGCCGTACTGGTTCTGGTCAAAGCGGATCAGGCTGCCTACCAGGAAGACCGTCAGGCAGACATAGGGATAGACCTGGAAAAGAAAACCGTTCAGCGTGCTCATGTGGAGGCTCCTTGGGCGTGCGGCTTCGTGCGGACGATGCGGATGGGCTGGGCCTGGCCCGGCGTGGCCTGGCCCTGGGTGGAACAGCCGTCAAAGGCCAGCGGCTCTTCCCAGCTTTCGTCCAGCGGGGCTTCGTCCGGCACTTCGGTAGCGCGCGTGGTGTCGCCGGCCATCTCGATCAGGGCGCCCAGCACGCCTGCATAAAGGCTGTTGCGCTTTTGCAGGGCGTTGTGGATGGCATTGAGGATGTGGGCCATCTCGGCCAGGAAGGCGCGGGCCTGGGGCGCGGGCTGGGTGGACGCGAACTGCAGCACCACCGGCAGGTAGTCCGGCAGTTCGCCTTCGGCCAGGTACAGGCCGGCTGCCTCGTAGGTGCGGGCCAGGTCGATCATGGCCGGGCCGCGGTCGCGCGAGTCGCCATGCACATGCTCGAACAGGTGCAGGGAGGTAGCCCGGCCGCAGTCAAACAGCTGCACGTAGTTTTCTTCGGCATCCATGTCGCCTTGCGCCAGCAGGCCGTCAACCAGTGCGTCCAGCTGTGCCAGCCGCTGGCGGCTGACGGCGCGCGCGCCGTGCAGCGCCGCGCGCAGTTCGGGCAGGTGCCCGCGCAGCTCGCTGCCGGGGTATTCCAGCAGGCGCGCCAGCGCGCGCAGCGTGGTGGCCAGGTCGTTGTGGAGGGGGTTGCGTTGCATCAGATTTCCGCCTTGATGGGGATGGTGCGCTTCATGCCGCTGCCAAACAGGCTGACTTCGCTGGTGCCTTCGGAGCAGCCGTTGCCGAAGGAAAAGCCGCAGCCGCCGCGCACGTTGAAGGTGTTCTCGGCGTATTCGCGGTGCGTGCTGGGGATCACGAAGCGGTCCTCGTAGTTGGCAATGGCCATCACGTGGTACATCTCGTCCACCATGGCCTGGCTGATGCCCACCTGGTCGAGCACGGCCCGGTTGGGTGCCTGGTCCACATGCTTGCTGCGCTGGTAGGCGCGCATGGCCAGCATGCGCTCCAGCGCCCGGATCACCGGCACCGTGTCGCCGGCCGTCAGCAGGTTGGCCAGGTACTTCACCGGAATGCGCAGCTGGTTGACGTCCGGGATTTCGCCGTTGTGTCCCAGGTGGCCGGCATTGGCGGCCGCGCTGATGGGCGACAGCGGCGGCACATACCAGACCATGGGCAGGGTGCGGTATTCCGGGTGCAGCGGCAGCGCCACCTTCCATTCCACGGCCATCTTGTAGACCGGGCTGTTGCGGGCGGCCTCCATCCATTTGTCGGGGATGCCGTCCATGCGGGCCTGGGCAATCACCTTGGGGTCGTGCGGGTCCAGGAAGATGTCCAGCTGCGCCTGGTACAAGTCGCGGTCGTGTTCCACGCTGGCGGCCTGCTGGATGCGGTCAGCGTCGTACAGCAGCACGCCCAGGTAACGGATGCGGCCCACGCAGGTTTCGCTGCATACCGTGGGCTGGCCGGCCTCGATGCGCGGGTAACAGAAGATGCACTTCTCGGCCTTGCCGCTTTTCCAGTTGTAGTAAATCTTCTTGTAGGGGCAACCGCTCACGCACATGCGCCAGCCGCGGCACTTGTCCTGGTCGATCAGCACAATGCCGTCCTCTTCGCGCTTGTAGATCGAGCCCGAGGGGCAGGACGCCACGCAGGCCGGGTTCAGGCAGTGCTCGCACAGGCGCGGCAGGTACATCATGAAGGTGTTTTCAAATTCGCCGTACATCTGTTTCTGGATGTCGTCGAAGTTGCGGTCGGCGCTGCGGGACTTGAATTCACCGCCCAGGATTTCCTCCCAGTTCGGGCCCCAGACGATCTTGTCCATCTGCTTGCCGGTGATCAGGCTGCGCGGGCGGGCAGTGGGGCTGGCCTTCATTTCGGGTGCCGACTGCAGGTGGCCGTAATCAAAGGTGAAGGGTTCGTAGTAGTCGTCGATCTCCGGCAGGTTCGGGTTGGCGAAGATCTTCATCAGGAGATTCCACTTGCCGCCCTGGCGCGGCACGATCGAGCCGTCGGCCTTGCGTATCCAGCCGCCGTTCCACTTGTCCTGGTTCTCCCATTCCTTGGGGTAGCCAATGCCGGGTTTGGATTCGACGTTGTTGAACCACGCGTATTCCATGCCGGGGCGGCTGGTCCAGACGTTCTTGCAGGTCACCGAGCAGGTGTGACAGCCGATGCATTTGTCAAGATTGAGCACCATGCCGATTTGCGCGCGGATTCTCATGTGTTGTTCTCCTTGAGGGGGACGGGTGGGCGGACCGTTGCGTGGCCCAGCACGGTGACGAGTGCCGACATGTCGGTCACGGCGTGGACGGAATGCGGCGCCCCGGCGCCGATGTGGGTGAGGTCGCCGGCATGCATGTGCAGCTCGCAGCCGGGCGCGCGGAAGATCACCTCGCCTTCGACGCACTGGAAGACCATGGCGCCGGGCACGGCGTGCTCGGCCAGATCGGCGCCGGCGCGAAGCACCAGGCGGAAGATCTGCAAGTCATCGGTGCGCACGAGGGTGAACGTGCGTGTGGTGGGCAGGGCGTTGCCCAGCGGGCCGGCATGGGCCAGCTCGCCAGGGGCCAGGTGTTTCAGCGCCATGGCCATGCTCCTGAACCGGATGCCGTGGTCATGCACTTTCCCCCTCGGCCTGCGTGACCTTCACCAGCTCCTCGCCCACGGGCGTGTCCAGCCAGTCCACCTTGTTCATCTTGCGCACGATCACGAATTCGTCGCGGTTGGTGCCGATGGTTCCGTAGTAATTGAAGCCGTAGCTGAACTGTGCGTAGCCGCCAATCATGTGGGTGGGCTTGAGTACGATGCGCGTGACCGAGTTGTGGATGCCGCCGCGTACGCCGGTGATTTCCGAGCCGGGCGTGTTCACGATCTTTTCCTGGGCGTGGTACATCATGACCATGCCCGGCTTGACGCGCTGGCTCACCACCGCCCGCGCGGCAATCGCGCCGTTGATGTTGAACAACTCGATCCAGTCGTTGTCGGCGATGCCCGCCAGCGCGGCGTCGTCCTCGCTCAGCCACACGCAGGGGCCGCCGCGGCTGAGGGTGAGCATCAGCAGGTTGTCGGTGTACGTGCTGTGGATGCCCCATTTCTGGTGCGGGGTGATGAAGTTCAGCGCGATTTCCTTGTTGCCATTGGGCTTGATGCCCTGGATCTCGGCGGTGGTCTTCAGGTCCACCGGCGGGCGGTAGCTGGAAAAGCCCTCGCCAAACGCCTGCATCCAGGGGTGATCCAGGTAGAACTGCTGGCGGCCGGTCAGGGTGCGCCACGGGATCAGTTCATGCACGTTGGTGTAGCCGGCGTTGTACGAGACGGTTTCGCTTTCGATGCCGCTCCAGGTGGGCGAGCTGATGATCTTGCGCGGCTGTGCCTGCACGTCGCGAAAGCGGATTTTTTCGTCTTCGCGGTGCAGCGCCAGATGGGTGTGGTCCAACCCCGTCTGCTTGCCCAGCGCTTCCCAGGCCTTGACGGCCACATGGCCGTTGGTCTCGGGCGCGAGCATCAGCACCACTTCGGCGGCCTCAATGTCGGTTTCGATTTTCGGCATGCCGCGCGTCACGCCCTCGGCCGTGACCAGGCCGCTGAGTTCCCCCAGCTGCTTCACCTCGGTCTGGGTGTTCCAGGCGATGCCCTTGCCGCCGTTGCCGGCCTTGCCCATCAGCGGCCCCAGCGCGGTGAACCGCTTGTACACGTTGGGGTAGTCGCGCTCGACCACCTGCATGTTGGGTGCCGTCTTGCCCGGTACCAGCTCGCATTCGCCGCGCGCCCAGTCGCTCACGCCAAAGGGCTGGGCCAGCTCGGCCGGGCTGTCGTGCATAAGTGGTGCCAGCACCAGGTCGCGCTCCACGCCCAGATGGCCCACGCAGACTTCGCTGAATTTCTTCGCGAAGCCCTTGTAGATGTCCCAGTCGCTGCGCGACTGCCAGGCCGGGTCCACCGCGGTGGACAGCGGGTGGATGAACGGGTGCATGTCGCTGGTGTTGAGGTCGTTCTTTTCGTACCAGGTGGCCGTGGGCAGCACGATGTCGCTGTACAGGCAGGTCGTGCTCATGCGGAAGTCCAGCGTGACCAGCAGGTCCAGCTTGCCCTCGGGGGCCTTGTCGTGCCAGACCACTTCGGTGGGCTTGGCGTCCTCCTGGCCCAGGTCCTTGCCCTGCACGCCGTTGCTGGTGCCCAGCAGGTGTTTCAGGAAGTACTCGTGCCCCTTGCCCGACGAGCCCAGGATGTTGGAGCGCCACACGAACATGTTGCGCGGCCAGTTGGCCGGGTTGTCCGGGTCGGTGCAGCTCATGCGCAGCGTGCCGTCCTTCAGGCCCTGGGTGGCGTAGTCCTTTGCGTCCACGCCGGCGGCGGCGGCGTCGCGCACCACCTGCAGCGGGTTGGTCTGCAGCTGCGGCGCGCTGGGCAGCCAGCCCATGCGCTCGGCGCGCACGTTGTAGTCAATCATGCTGCCGGCAAACGCCTTCTTGTCAGCCAGCGGCGACAGCACTTCTTCCAGGCCCAGCTTTTCGTAGCGCCACTGGTCGGTGTGGGCATAGAAGAAGCTGGTGCTGTTCATCTGGCGGGGCGGGCGGATCCAGTCCAGTGCGAACGCCAGGGCTGTCCAGCCGGTCTGCGGGCGCAGCTTTTCCTGGCCCACGTAATGCGCCCAGCCGCCGCCGCTTTGGCCGATACAGCCGCACATCATCAGCATGTTGATGACGCCGCGGTAGTTCATGTCACTGTGGTACCAGTGGTTCATGGCCGCGCCGATGATGACCATGGACTTGCCCTGCGTCTTGTGGGCGTTTTCGGCGAACTGCCGTGCCACGGTGATCAGCTGCGCGCGCGGCGTGCCGGTGATCTTTTCCTGCCAGGCGGGCGTGTAGGGCGTATCGTCGTCAAAGCTGGTGGCGGCCAGCTCGCCCGGCAGCCCGCGCGCCACGCCGTAGTTGGCCACCTGCAGGTCGAACACCGTGGCCACCAGGGCCGAGCGCTCCTCGCCGGCCTTGCCCAGCGTGATGCGCTGCACGGGCACGGTGCGCACCAGCACGTCACCTGTAGAGGCGTCATGGCCGCCCGGTGCCACGTTGTTGGGAAAATTCTCGCTGACGATGCCGCCAAAGTACGGAAAGCCGACCCGCGCCGTCTCGGCGCTGGGCTGGGCGCCTTCCAGCACGGACAGCTTGAGCTTGACCTCGTTGCCGTGGCGTGCCTCGCGGGCCTGCAGGTTCCATTGGCCTTCATCGGCGCGGCCGTCCGGTCCCCAGCGAAAGCCGATGGCGCCATGGGGCAGTACGACCTTGCCGTTCTCGTCCAGCGCGACCGTCTTCCATTCGGGGTTGTTGGCCTGGCCCAGCCGCCCGTTGAAGTCCGACGCGCGCACGTAGCGGTCGGGCACGGTGATGACTTCACCATTGGGCAGCGTGTGCTCCTTGAGCATCACCAGCATGGGCATGTCGGTGTAGCGGCGCACGTAGTCATCAAAGTACGCGCTGCGTTCGCCCTTGACGCCGTTGACCTCGGGGAAATAGAACTCCTTGAGGATCACATGCCCCATGGCCATGGCCACGGCGGCGTCGGTGCCCTGCTTGGGGTTCATCCAGATGTCGGCCAGCTTGGCGACCTCGGAATAGTCGGGCGTGATGGCCACCGTCTTGGCGCCCTTGTAGCGCACCTCGGTGAAAAAGTGCGCGTCCGGCGTGCGCGTTTGCGGCACGTTGGAGCCCCAGGCAATGATGTAGCTGCTGTTGTACCAGTCGGCCGATTCCGGCACGTCGGTCTGCTCGCCCCACACCTGCGGGCTGCTGGGCGGCAGGTCGCAATACCAGTCGTAAAAGCTCATGCACACGCCACCGATCAGGCTCAGGTAGCGGCTGCCGGCGGCATAGCTGACCATGGACATGGCGGGAATGGGCGAGAAGCCGATGATGCGGTCCGGGCCGTGCTTCTTGATGGTGTACACATTGGCCGCGGCGACGATTTCGTTGACTTCGTCCCAGCTGGAACGGGCAAAGCCGCCCAGCCCGCGCACCTGCTGGTAGGCGCTGCGCCGGGCGTCGTCCTCGACGATGCTGGCCCAGGCGGCCACCGGGTCATGCGACAGGCGGGCTTCGCGCCAGCTTTGCAGCAGCCGCCCGCGCACCATGGGGTATTTCACGCGGTTGGCGCTGTACAGGTACCAGCTGTAGCTGGCGCCGCGCGCGCAGCCGCGCGGTTCGTGGTTGGGCATGTCCCAGCGGGTGCGAGGGTAGTCCGTCTGCTGGGTTTCCCAGGTGACGATGCCGCCCTTGACGTAGATCTTCCAGCTGCAGCTGCCGGTGCAGTTCACGCCGTGGGTGGAGCGCACGATCTTGTCGTGGGCCCAGCGGTTGCGGTAGGCGTCTTCCCAGGTGCGGTCTTCGCCGGTGGTGACACCGTGGTCGCCGGAAAAGCCCTCGCGCGGGTTGGAGAAATAGCTCAGGCGGTCGAGAAAGTGGCTCATGATGATTGGGTCCGTCGTTGAGGCATCGATTCGGGGGCAACCGCGGAACCGGCTTTGCCGGGCCGCTGGTTGCGCCCCCTTGAGGGGGAGAGGGCGAAGCCCGAGGGGGCATCGCCGCAGGCGCTTCGGGGGTGGGCCATTGCTAGGGGTTCTTCACGTAGGCGTTGGCGCGCAGGTAAAACCACCAGTTCAGCACCAGGCACAGGGCATAGAAGACGGCGAAGCCGTACATGGCGTATTGCGGCGTGCCGGCCTTGATCTGGTCGCCGATCACGATGGGCGCCACGAAGGCACCGTAGGCCGCCACGGCGGAGGTCCAGCCCAGCACCGGGCCGGCCTGCTGGCGGTCAAAGATGACGCCGATAGTGCGGAAGGTCGATCCGTTGCCCACGCCGCTGGCAAAAAACAGCACGATGAACAGCCCCAGGAACGCGGGGAAGTACTGCTCGGGCGTGGCCGAGGCATAGGCTTTCATCATCACGTAGCCCACCGCGACGGAGGCCACCACCATCACGGCCGAGATGATCTGGGTCACGATGGAGCCGCCGACCTTGTCGGAAATCCAGCCGCCAATGGGCCGCACGGCCGCACCCACGAACGGGCCGATCCAGGCGTAGGCCAGCACGGTGGGGGCATTGGGGTTGTTCAGCGTGTGCTGCATCACGCCGGCCGCGTCGGGCACGTGGCTCACGCCGAAGATCACCTTCATCGACAGCGGCAGCGCCATCGAAAAACCGATGAACGAGCCGAAGGTGACGATGTACAGCGCGGTGAGCGACCAGGTGTGCTTGTCCCGGAAGATCGCGAACTGCCTGGCGACGTTGTCCTTCATGGGCCCGAAGGCGGCCAGCTTCATGATGAGCAGGGCGCTCACGATGTCCAGCGGGATCGCCACCCACATGCTGATCAGGCCCAGGCCGGTGGGCTTGGGCAGGTACAGGTACAGGCCCACGATGGACGGAATGAACGCCAGCGTGTACAGCCAGGTGATCCTGGCAAATGCCACCAGCGGGTTGCCCGCGTCCGGGGACACTGTCTTGAGGTTGCTCATGCCGAACCAGCACAGGATGGACAGCGGCACCAGCGACAGCACCCAGGCAAAGCCGGCGTTCTGGATCCAGGTGGGCGTGCCCGCGGCGATCTTGCCGAAGATCCAGCCGCTGTCCTTGATCAGCGTGGTGGGTTCACCCCCCAGGGTGCCGAAGATCGACAGCGTCATCACCAGGGGGATGACGATCTGCATGGTGGTCACGCCAAAGTTGCCCAGCCCCGCGTTCAGGCCGAGCGCCGTGCCCTGCAGCCGCTTGGGAAAGAAGGTGCTGATGTTGGACATGGAACTGGCGAAGTTGCCGCCGCCCACGCCACACCACAGCGCCATGAGCTGGAATGCCCACAGCGGCCATTCGGGGTGCTGCAGCACCACGCCGGTGCCAAAGGCCGGCGCCAGCAGCATGGCGGTGGTCAGGAAGATGGTGTTGCGCCCGCCCGCCAGGCGGATCAGGAATGACGCGGGGATGCGCATGGTGGCCCCGGCAATCCCGGCGATGGCGGTCAGCGTGAAAAGCTCGGCCTGGGTGAAGGGAAAGCCCAGGTTCATCATCTGCACGGTGATGATTCCCCACATGCCCCACACCGCGAAGCCGCACAGCAGCGCGGGCACCGAGATCCAGAGGTTGCGGTAGGCGATCTTTTTGCCGGTGGCTTCCCAGAAAGCGGGGTCTTCGGGGCGCCAGTCGGTGACGTCGTTGCTCATGGGGTTCTCCGGGGGTCAGCCCTGCAGGCTGAAAGAGGTGGCGTTCTTGCCCATGACTTCGGTGCGGCGCACCTCGGTCCAGTACATCCAGATCAGCGACACCCAGACCACGCCGTACATCAGCATGAAGGCGCTGGAGCGGATGCCGGTGAAATCCATCAGCGCGCCGAACAGGATGGGCAGCACGAAGCCGCCCAGGCCGCCGGCCAGGCCGACGATGCCGCTGACGGTGCCGATGTTGGTGGGGAAGTCGTCGCTGATGTATTTGAAGACGCTGGCCTTGCCAAACGCCATGGCGATGCCCAGCACGAACATCAGGCCGGTGAAGGCATAGACGTTCAGGCCCAGGTGGAAGGTCTTGGGGCCGTCCACCGTCAGCACGGTGAAGTCGGTCTGGGGGTAGCTCAGCAGGAACAGGCAGATCCAGCAGACCCACATGACCCACCAGGTGACGCTGTGCGCGCCGTATTTGTCCGACAGCCAGCCGCCCACGGCGCGCAACACGCCGCCGGGCAGCGAGAAGCAGGCCGCCAGCAGGGCCGCGGCGCGGATGTCCAGCCCGTATTCACCGATGTAGTACTGCACCATCCACAGCGACAGCGCCACATAGCCGCCGAACACGATGGAGTAGTACTGGCAGTACTTGAGCACCTTCGGGTCCTTGAGCATGCGCAACTGGTCGCTGAACTTCGTGCTGGGCGGTACCAGGTGGGCCGGGTCGCTGTGGCTGAAGAACCAGAACAGGATGACGGTCGCCAGCATGATGGCCGCATAGGCCTGCGGCACCATCGTCCAGCCGAATGCCACCACCAGGGCTGGCGCGATGAACTTGTTGACCGCGGCGCCGGAATTGCCCGCGCCATAGACGCCCATCGCAAAGCCCTGGCGGTTCTTGGGGAACCAGCGCGCCACATAAGGCGTGCCCACGGAGAACGATCCGCCCGCCAGGCCCACGAACAGCCCGATGACCAGGAAGTGCCAGTACTGCGTGGCGTAGGCCATGAGCCAGATGGCCGGCACGGTCAGCGCCATCAGCACCGTCATGACGATGCGCCCGCCAAAACGGTCCGTCCAGATGCCCAGCGGCACGCGGATCAGCGAGCCTGTCAGCACCGGGGTGGCCGTGAGCAGGCCGAATTCGGTTGCGTTGAGGTTCAGCGCCTTGCGGATCGGGATGCCGATGACGCCGAACATCATCCACACCATGAAACACACCGTGAAGGCCAGGGTGCTCACGATGAGCACCGATAGCGCCTGTCCTTTCCTGTCCACCATGCGAGCCCCCGGGCTTTTTGAGATGAAAGGACTTTAGGAGCCGGGCTGCTTTTGCGGCATCCTTCAGAGGGGGAGGGCAGGGCGCGGCGCTGGAACGATGCGCTGCGCCGGCGCCATCATCCTGAAGAACTAGGCGCGCGCGAAACGGCAGCGCGCTTGCGCCAGATCAAACCAGGCCGTTGCTGGTTGCGATAACGGCCGCGTGGACCCGTGAGCTCACGTCCAGCTTGCGAAGCACGTGCTGCACGTGGATCTTGACCGTGGTTTCGGCAATGCCCAGCGCCCGGGCGATTTCCTTGTTGCTCTGGCCGCGCGCAATGCCGCGCAGGATGTCCTGCTCGCGCGCGGACAACGGGTCCAGCACCGATGCGGGCGCGCAGGGAAGTCCCTGGGCGGCAGCGCCGCCGGCCGCATCGCGGTAGGCCGCCACCAGCTTGCCGGTCATCTCGGGCGCCACCACGCTTTCGCCACGCATGGCGCGGCGCAGCGAATCGCCCAGCGCGTCGCCTTCAATGGTCTTGAGCAGGTAACCGCTGGCACCCGCGCGCAGGGCGGCGGCCAGGTCGTGGCTGTCCTCGCTGACGGTCAGCATCAGGATGCGGGCCTGGGGCGCGGCCTCGCGCAGCGAGCCGATGGCGTCCACCCCGCTGACGCCGGGCAGGTGGTTGTCCAGCAGCACCACGTCGGGCTGCAGCTCCTGGGCGCGGCGGATAGCCTCGCCGGCGTCGCCGGCGTCGCCCACCACCTGCAGCTGTGGGTCGCGCGCCAGCAGCGCGGACAGGCCGCGGCGAAACAGGGTGTGGTCGTCAACCACCAGGATGCGGATGGATGGGCTCATGGGCTGGGCATCTGGAGTATGACCGACGTTCCCAGGCCGGGCGTGGACACAACGTCCACGCTGGCACCGATCTGGGCGGCGCGTTCTTTCATGATGCGCAGGCCCACGTGGGTTTCGTCGGGCGCCGCATGCTGTGCGAACCCGCCGCCGTTGTCGCGCACCTCAAAGCGCCATTGCGGCTGTTGCTGGACATCGAGCCACACCTGCGTGGCGCCCGAATGCTTGCGCGCATTGGACAGCGCCTCCTGGACCACATGCAGCACCTGGACCTGTACCTGCGGGTCCAGCGGCAGGCCATGGCCCTGCATCTGCAGCGACGCCCGCAGGCCGCTGTGCTGCTCGAACTTGCGCAGCGTGGTCTGCAAGGCGGGCCCGATGTCTTCCTCGCTGGCGCGGGTGCGGAAGTTCAGCAGCAGCTCGCGCACGTCGGCGTAGCTTTCGCGCACGCCCAGGTCGATTTCGGCCAGCACGTCGCGCATGCGGCCGGTATCAGCCTGCTCCAGCGCGTCGCGCATGAGCTGCACCTGGATCTTCAGGAACGCCAGCGACTGCGCGATGGAGTCATGCAGTTCGCGCGCCAGCAGCGATCTTTCCTGCGACACCGCGGCTTCCTTTTCCATGGCGTTCAGGCGCAGGTTTTCCATGGCGCCCGCCAGATGGGCGGTCAGCGCCTCCAGCAGCGAACGCTCGGCCGGCTGCGGCTCAAAGCGGGCGTGATAGAACAGATCGACCTCGCCCATCAGGCGGTCCTTCATGCGGATGGGCAGCGACACGATGGTCTGGAAGCCGGCCTGCACGCAATGCTGCATGCGCGCCGCGCCCACGGCATGGATGGGAATGACGCGCGCGCCCGGCGGCGCATCGGGCACGCCGCAGTGGCATTCATGGGCATGCACGCAATGCTCGGCCTCGGCCATGGACGCCGGCAGGCCCTGGCTGGCCAGCAGCAGGTAACGCTCGTTGCCCTCATCGGACCAGCGCAGGGCCGCCGCGTCGGCATGGGCCACGCGGGTCACGCGCTCGGTAAAGCCACGCGCCAGCTCGTCCAGGCTGACGGCGTTGGCCACCAAGGTGGTCACGCTGTACAGCGTTTGCAGCCGTTCCCGCTTTTCTTCCAGCTCGGCGGTTTTCTCGGCCACGCGCGCTTCCAGGTTCTGGTACATGGACTGAAGATGGTCCGCCATGCCGTTGAAGCCCACGGCCAGCGTGCCGAATTCATCGCTGGTGACCTTGTTCACGCGTGCCGCCAGGTCGCCCGCCTGCAGCCGCTCAATGGCCCGCTTGAGCAGGCTCACCGGCTCCAGCACGAACAGGTAGCCGGTGTAAAGCAGGGCCGCCGCCCCGGCGACCGCCAGCGCCATCATGGCGGCCTGCAGCAGGTGAAGGATCGCGGTCCAGCGCGACAGATGGGCCTCAATGGATGACACCAGGGCATCAATCCGCGCGGTCAGCGCGGCGGTTTCAGCCGGCAGCGCGGCCAGGGCTGGCGTTTCGGTGCCCGTCCAGCGTTGGCGAAAGGCCTGCCAGTCGTTGCTGACGGCATCAAAGCGCTGGTGCAGGCCATTGTCCCAGGGCACGAACAGCGGCCGTTCCGGGTCGCCATGGCGCAGCAACGCCAGGCTGTTTTCGATACCGGCTGCCTGTTGCGCGACGGCGCCCGGGTCGCCCGCGCTGATCGACAGCGACAGCCGATAGCTCTGCATGCGCATGCGGCCGGCTTCATTCAGTGCGGCTGCACCGCCGTCCAGCTGCCAGGACACCCATAGCGTGGCGGCGATCAGCATCATGGCCGCCGCCAGAAACGGCGTGGCCACCAAGGCGAGCTTGGTGCCCAGACCCCAATGCGTGCGCATGACCATGGGCGGTAGTGTAGGCGCGGCCGTGGATTTCGCCGATGGCGGTTCTGCACTCGCACATCTGGTTTTTATACACGATGTATCTTATGTTAAATAAATGACGCAATAACCAAATCAAGGCAAGTCCTTGTCACCCGTCCGGTGAAGGGAAAATAGCTCCTGAGATGAAGGGAAAACAGCACTCCCCGATTCGTGTGAACGACAGCGACAAATTCGGTGGGTATGGCGGATGTAAACCGGGTCCTTGACCCATCTTTTGGTCCGGAAACGATGACAACGCTACATCTTTGCTGCACGTTTCGGTGACGGCACAACTGTACTGCTTCAGGTCAGGCTACCATGGTTGGCGCAAAATTTGGGAAATGACCAATCCGCAAACTGACGCATCTAACCTCGAGGCCAATCGACGCCTAGCCGAGTTGGAGGCGCTCGCATTGGACGTGTTCGCATCTGAAGATGCTGCGCGCGGTTGGCTACAGAACCCACATCCAATGTTGAACAAGTCTCCGATCGAGGCGGCCGCCATTTCATCCGGAGCCCAGCGCGTACGCGAAATCCTGACAGCAATTAAGTATGGTGGCGCTGCGTGACCTCTCAGTCGGTCGCTTGTCGGACTTCGGTCTGCAAAGATCGCGCCAAATCTAAGCGATGTCTATTCCTGCAACTGCTGTACACGCTGACGGCGTCATCCTAGACTACTCGCTGGCTTATGCCGCCGCCCAGCTCTGAGAGTTCCAGCCTCCTATTGGCCAATTGACCGCTGGGAAGTCGAGCGGCTGGAAGATGACGAGCGACTGGCGCAACTTCGCCGCGCCTTCGATGATAAGTTTTGGGGCGATATTCCGGCGATCGCTGGTACTTTCGAAGCCTGCCTTGCTCTTCCTGCCGCAGGCTACGAGCTGGTATGAGTGACGGCACTGCCAGAGGTACACAGAGCCGCCAGAGCGCGAAACCTCTGCGCATACGGCTTTTCCAGCTTGTCCACGGCGATTCCCAGCACGCCGAATTGGCGTCTATCGTACGCTGGCGGCTCGCAATAGACTCGAACGCGCACGACTAAGTACTAGCCCATGTTACGAGCGAACTCCGTCCGAACTGAACTGGAAGTCCAGTTACTCCGGCAGGTCAGGACCTGGCCCGAGGGAACACCAATCTCGGCTGGCGCGCTGGCGCAACTGGGCAGCACGACGAAAGTTGGCCGCGCCCTTGCCAGGCTGGTTGTGAAAAACCATCTCCTGCGAATGACGCGAGGTCTGTACCTTTTGCCCGTCCAAGGCAAGTTCGGCCCAAGGGCTCCTGCAGTCCAACCCGTCCTGCAAGGATTGATGTGCATGACTGGCGAAACCATCGTCACGTCACCGGCAACGGCCGCCAACGCTTTGGGGGGCAGCCTTCAGGTCCCTGTGCGACACGTCTTCTTGACGTCGGGCCGAACGCGGCGCTTCTACCTGGGAAAGCTATCCGTCGATCTCGTCCATGCGCCGAGTTGGCAACTGCTCTTGCCTGGTTCTCTTGCTGGAGATGTTCTTCGATGCCTTATCAATGGCGGGAAATCAGCAGCCAGGGCAGAGGTCCAGCGTCTTCAGAAGCTAGTTCCTGAAGTCGAGTTCGAAGCGTTGAGGGCCGTCTCGGCCAAGCTACCCAAGTGGCTGGCAGCCGAGATTCGCAACCCACGCCCACCTCACCAATAGATCGGGGGACAAATAAAAAAGGCTGCCAAAGCAGCCTGAGTGACCACGGGTTCACCGTAGCAAGTTCATTTACGTCTCGGCGTCTGGATGCTGGCTTTCGCGAGCATTCCAGCCGTTGGATCCGAGCGCTTACAACCTAATTTTAGCGCGCCGAGCGCACGGCGGTGCGCTTGGTTTTGACCGCAGGTTTCGTTCGGTGAGCCTTGGCCGCATCCTGGTGCGCCTGCAACGCCTGAGTCAGATCCGACTCCCTCACGCTGGCGGCCGCGAGTCGCTCGGTCAATGCAGCAATCTCCACCCGGGCCTCATGATCCCGGACAGTCAGCGTCTCGACTTTCTCCCGCAGCCCATCCAACAGGCGTTGGGCATCGACGAGAGCAGTGCGCGCCGACTTGGCATCCTGGCGGTTACGGTCGACATCTTCGAGCAACCGGCGTTCGGTGCCGGCGGTGCGCTCCTCGATGCGTTGCCGTTCGGCTGCGTGGGCGCGTTGCTGCTCGGCGAACGCCTGGCGATCGGCGTCCCGTTCCTCAATAACGCCGGCCAAGCTTGACCGTGCCCGGGACAAGTCAGCCATGGCTCTGCCCAAGTCGGATCGCAGCTGGACCATCTCGACGTTTCGTTCGTCCAGCTGCCGCTTGGCCAACTCCAGTGCCTGGTCGATGCCGGCGGCCTTCTCTGCCAATGCTGCTTCTTGGGTGGCCAGATCCTGGCGGGCTGTCGCCAGGGTCTGCTGATCGAATTGGAGCTGGCCAAGCTGGGCCGAAAGAGTGGTTTCGGCGCGCTGGGCGCCGGCATCCACTGCGGCCGTCCAAAGCTGGCCAAGCAGGTGCCGTACTTCATGGGTTGGCCCGCCCTCCTCTAGCCCTGCATCGAGCCCGAGCCGTCCAGCCAGACCGGCAAACCACGTGTCGAGCATTGGTGCTACGGTGTTCGGCGAACCGCGGCCCATCTGGCCCCGTACGCGTTCGATCGTCGGCCGAACGCCTTGGGCGATCAGCGCATCGGCCGCCGCATTCACTTCATGCTGCTGAACGCCTCTCGAACTTTTCGTATTCACTGCCCTGCTCCAGTGCGCTTTATTACCCACGATAAAGGATATTTATCGTAGATAAACACGAATATTTGTAATAAACCATATGTGTATGCTTTTATTTTGCACAGAACCGCGCCATTTCAAAACAAATTAGCGGCGTTGGTTGATACAAATCGCTTTGCCCCATTTAATGGCGAGGTGCCGTTCTCGGCGCGACAGAAAAACAACAAGGAGGAAACAAGCGATGAAACTGACCTGGGTGCGCCTTTGCAACTTCCAATCTTGCGGACCGGCGCCTCTGCGCATCGGCTTCAACGACATGACGTTCTTGCTGGGGCCTAACGGCGCAGGCAAGACAGCGGTGCTGCAGGCACTGTCGCGGATGTTCGGCGCCGATCCGACCCTGCGACGGGTGCGGCGTGCCGATTTCCACGTGCCCATTGGGGTGATCTCACTTTCCGTGCAGAAAACCCGGTTAGGAACTACGGGTTAACCCGTGCTATTTTATTGTCTGGAATTATCAGTAGCGAATACGTAGACTGCAGCAGGCTCGCGACCGCGCCAGCCACGGGAGGACCAGCTTGTCTAGCTACTACCTACGTTTCGTTGGCGCCGATACTTTGCCCAAATCGCTATCCAAGCGGGAAGTCGAAGAGTGCTTTGGGCTGAGCATTGAAGACATCCAGGAGCTGCGCCCGCCCCGGTTCAGAGGGTCTGCACGCCTTGGCGCTGCAGTTCAACTGGTGATGCTGCGCGCTACGGGCCGGCATCCGGATGCCTTTTCAGGGCTCCCCTCCGTTTTGCTGCGGCACCTGACCTCAGCGCTTGGCATGAACGCGACGGACATCGCATCGGTGACCTCGCTGTACAAGGACAAGGACACGCGGTACGAGCACCAGCTCTGGGCTCGGGAACGTGTTGGCTTCGCGGTACTAGACGACACCACAAAACTGCTCCTGGCAGATGCACTGGGCGAGCTTTCCGCCTCAGCGGTATCAGTCGATGACCTAGTCCAACAGTCGGAGCTCTGGCTTTTTGATCGTCGGCTCGTTCTGCCTGGTGATCGGACGCTGCGTGACATGGCGCGCACAGCCTTTGCTGACCAGGAGAGCGCTGCAATCGCAGCGATCCGCGCCTGTGCGCCACGCAAGCAGATTCAGGCGGCGCTCTCGCACGCGTTCTCCAAGCGATCAGGGCCTGGCGGTCACACCGTGCTGGAGTGGCTGCGCACGCCCCCGGGAAAGCATGGACAGCTCACGCTGAGCGAGGTCACCAAGAAGATCGAGTGCCTCAAGTCACTGTATGTTCACAAGTGGAAGCTGTCGGCGATTCCATTGAATCGTCTCAGGGCGTACAGCCAGGAGGTGATCAATCGTCCGCCATCCGCTACGAAATTTCTCTCTGAGGATCAGCGCGATCTATGGGCTGCTGCCGGTTCAGTGGACACCGACCTAAGCTTTTCCACCTTAACAAGGTGTCTTTGAAACCGGCAGCAGCCCAGAACGCCCCCTTTTCTTGAGGGCGTAGCGAGACACTTTTTGCGCTTACTTGGCAGGCTCGATGGCAGTGACGACCATCTTTCCGCCCTCGTTGATCACCATGAAGCGGATCTTGTCGCCGACCTGTGGCTTGTCGAGCAGGGCCTTGTCCTTGGCAGTGAACACCATGGTCATTCCCGGCATCTCCAGGTGCTTGATGTCACCGTGCTTGATGGTGATCTTGCCGGCGTCCTTGTCGATCTTGCGTACTTCCCCCTCCGTCATGGAGGCTGCAGGCGCGGAGGCGGATTTGCCTGCGTCCGTGCCGGCCTGGGCCGAGGCCGACAGCGGCAGGAGCGCCGCCAGCGACAGCGTTGCGCCCATCAACAATTTGGTTGCGGTTTGCATAGGAACTCCTTTTTCGAATAGAGGCAGCGCTCGTGCCGTTACTTCTTGACCACCGTGACCTGGCCCTTCATGCCGGCGTCGTAGTGGCCTGGGTACAGGCAGGCGAACTTCACTTCGCCAGCCTTGGTGAACTGCCAGATGATCTCGCCTTGCTTTCCGGGGGCCAGTGACACCTTGCTGGGTTCGTCATGCTCCATGTCCGGGAATTTCTTCATCGTCTCGTAATGCTCCTTGAGTTCGGCATCGGTGCCCATGCTGAACTCGTGTTTGACCTGGCCACTGTTCTTGATCACGAACTTGACGGTTTCACCCTGCTTGACGGAAATCGCGGCGGGCGTGAAGCGCATGGTGTCGGCCATGTCCACATTGATAGTGCGAGTCACCTTGCTGGCCTGGCCTGGCTGACCAATGGCGGATTCAGCACTGCCGTGGCCTTTGGCGCCGCCGCCGTCATGGCCACCACCGTGGTTGCCTCCGGCGAAGCTGTTGAAGGAAAGGGCCACCAGGGCGGAGGCTGCGATCAGGGAAAGAGTGCGTTTCATAGTTACCTTGGGTTGTGAATGAGGAAAGGATCCGATCAGTGGCCGCTGTGCGAAGACGGTTTTTTGACCTTGACGACGGTGTCCGATGTGGACTTCTCTTTGCGGGGCATGGACTGGCCTCCCTCGGCTTTGAAGCGGGCAGGTTCTGCCATGGGGCCGGTGTACTCGTAGGCCACAGTGCCTGGCGGGTTCTTGTACCAACCCGGGTTCTTGTAGTCGCCCGGCTTCTGGTCGCGGCGCACCTTCAGGACACTGAACATGCCGCCCATCTCGACCGAACCGAACGGGCCTTCCCCGGTCATCATCGGAAGGGTGTTGTCGGGAATGGGCATCTCCATCTCGGTCATGTCGGCCATGCCGCGCTCGCCCATGACCATGTAGTCAGGGATCAGGTTGTTGATCTTCTTGGCAATGCCCCGGTGGTCCACGCCGATCATGGTGGGAACGTCGTGCCCCATGGCATTCATGGTGTGGTGGCTCTTGTGGCAGTGGAATGCCCAGTCGCCTTCTTCGTCTGCCAGGAATTCGATCTGGCGCATCTGGCCCACGGCCACGTCGGTGGTCACTTCATAGAGCCGTGTGCTCTTGGGGGTGGGGCCGCCATCAGTGCCCGTCACCAGGAACTCGTGACCATGCAAGTGCATGGGGTGATTGGTCATGGTGAGGTTGCCGATCCGGATGCGAACCTTGTCGTTGAGCCGCACGTTCAGCGAGTCGATGCCTGGGAAAACCCGGCTGTTCCATGCCCACAGGTTGAAGTTCGTCATTTCTGCGACCTTCGGCGTGGCTGCGCCTGGCTCGATGTCGTAAGAGCTCAACAGGAAGCAGAAATCCCGTTGCACTTCATCGATCAGTGGATGCTTGGTCTTGGGGTGCGTGATCCAGAAGCCCATCATGCCCATGGCCATCTGGGTCATTTCATCGGCGTGTGGGTGGTACATGAAGGTGCCAGGACGGCGGGCCACGAACTCATAGACGAAGGTCTTGCCAGGCTGGATCGCTGGCTGGTTCAAGCCCGCCACGCCATCCATACCGCTGGGCAAACGCTGCCCGTGCCAGTGGATGCTGGTGTGTTCGGGCAGTTTGTTGGTCACAAAAATGCGAACGCGATCGCCTTCCACCACCTCGATCGTGGGGCCTGGGCTCTGGCCGTTGTATCCCCACAGGTGTGCTTTGAAACCGGGCGCCATTTCGCGCACCACGGGTTCGGCCACCAGATGAAACTCTTTGACGCCTTGGTTCATGCGCCAGGGCAGCGTCCAGCCGTTGAGCGTAACCACAGGGTTGTAGGGGCGCCCGGAACTGGGCACCAGCGGCGCCATCGTGTCGGCACTGGACTGAAACACGGGCTCGGGCAATGCGGCCATCGCCACCCGGCTCACGCTCGCTGCGGCCACGGCCCCTCCGGCGATGCCGGCAAACCGGAAAAAATCTCTTCTTGAATTCATGTTGGTTTCCTTGGGGGATCAGTGGCCTGCACCAGCTTCGGCGGCGGCTGCACCGCCGCCCGAGATGCCAGCGCTGGTGGGCTTGCCAATGAGAGAGGCTTGAAGTGCCGCATCCGCCAGCCAGAACTGCTGCTCGGCATTCAGGGCGGCCATCACCGAATTGACCTGGTCGCGCGAATCGGCCAGCAGCTCAAAGACGCTGATCAGCATTCCGTTGTAGCGCAGCTGGTTTTCTTCAGAAATGGTTTTCCGCAGGGGGATCACCTCGTCGCGGTGGTGCCGCGCGATGTCATACGCCGTGCGGTACGCGGAGTAGCTCTCCCGAAGGTTTGAGCCAGCCGCGCGTGCGGTTGCTTCCAGACGGCTGGCAGCAGCCAGCGTCTGCGCGTTCATGGCGTCGCGCCGCATGCCCCCCCAGTCGAAGATGGGCAGCTGCAGGCTGATCTCGAAGCCGCGCCGCGTGGAATGGGTGTTTTCGGCGGCATCAAACACCGAGTCGCGCCGTACCCCCAGCTCGATGTCCGTGAAGGTCGTGATCGTGTTCCAGCCCTGCGCGCGTGCGGCGGCGTCGTAGTCGGCCTTCGCAATCTGCAGATCCAGCCGCCCCTTGGACGCCTGACGGCCAGCGTCCGATGGGGACAGCGGCTCCTTGGGCAGGGTAGGCAGGCGCTCAGGCAACTTGAGCTGCTGGGCTTGGGCTTCGTCCAGACCCAGCAGCCGCACCAACTCCTCACGGGCTGCCGTGACCTGGTGCTGGGAACTGGCCAGCTGGGTCGCCGTGTCGGCATAAAACGCTTGCTGGCGCACGCGATCGAGCTTGTTGAAATTACCCACCGCCTGCATGCGCTTGGCCAACTCTGCGCTGGCCTGAGCACTTGCGACAACCTGTTGGGTGTAAGTCAGCGTCTGTTGCGCGGCGACAGCGCGGACCCAGGACTGACGTACCTGCGTGACCTGGTCCACCACGTCGCTGCTCAGGCGCAGCTGGGCCTGCTTGATGCGCTGCTCGGCGATGCCCTTGCGAGTGGGCAAGGTCAGCAGGTCCAGCAGTCCGAAGGACAGGAGGCGTCCAATCTCCGTCTCGCTGCCCAGACGCACACGCTCCAGGCTCAGGATGGGGTTGGCAATGCGGCCGGACTGGGCTGCCGTGGACGCGTCCGCCCAGTTTTGGGCCACGATGGCCTGCAGGGATGGGCTATTGATCAGCGCGAGCTGCACGGCGTCCTTCTGGCTGAGCGGCTTGGCCAGCAGATCCAAAGCGCGTTGGCGCAAGGCGTCACGCTCGCTCTGGTCCCGGGCCAAGGTAAGCTGGCCGTCCGTGAAGCCGCTTGCGGCTGCGTTGGCGCTGGCGAGGTTTTGCTCCAGATTCACGCTGGCGCAGCCAGACAAGACCGCAACTGCGGCCACGGCGATCACGAGTTTGGTGCGGGGCATGCGCAAGGGGCGGTTCATTGTTTGCCCCCATGGTGTGCGTCATGGCCTGGGGCGGGTTGTTCCTGGCCGGTTGTGGGCGCCGTCTGGCGCATCTCCTTGGCATAAGCACGCCATCCCCCGATCTCGCCCACCTTGTCATTGGCCGCTTTCCACGGCTGGACGGATTGCTCTTTGTAGGCGTCGTAGCCCGAGAGGGCGGATCGGTACGAAAGCTGGTAGTCCACCTTCGTCAGTTCGCCCTCGGGTACCTGCGCGAGGGCCAGGGACGGCGCTATGAGCGCGGCGGCCAGCCAGAGGGTTGAGGTAGGTCGTGAAAGCCAGGAATTTCTCATAGGTTCACCATGCGTTTTGATGCAACGCATTGTGTGAGCCGATGGCTTCCAAAGACATAACGGATTCATTACATCTTTGTCATGTAAAAGAAAGGAGGAAGTCTGAGGGCAATCTGCAGGCACACTGGCGGCCACGCGCAGCGCCAAGGAGATCCCGTGAAGATATTGATCGTCGAAGATGAAATCAAAACCGGCGAATACCTGCGCCAAGGGTTGCGTGAAGCGGGTTTCAACGCCGATCTGGTCCACAACGGAGTCGATGGCCTGCATCTGGCGCAGGAAGGTGACTACGATCTGGTGATCCTGGATGTGATGCTTCCCGGGATGGATGGCTGGCAGGTGCTCACCCATCTGCGCCGCCGTGGGCTGGAGATGCCCGTGTTGTTTCTCACCGCCAAGGACCAGGTGCAAGACCGGATCAAAGGTTTGGAACTCGGGGCGGACGACTACTTGGTCAAACCGTTTTCCTTCGCCGAGTTGCTGGCGCGAGCGCGCACCATCCTCAGGCGCGGTCGCAACGGCACCGAGGTGACGATCCTCCAGGTGGCCGATCTAGAACTGGACCTCTTGCGGCGGCGAGTCAGCAGATCGGGCAAACGCATAGACCTCACTGCCAAGGAATTCGGACTCCTGGAGCTGCTGATGCGCCGTCAAGGGGAAGTTCTGCCGCGCTCTCTGATTGCGTCGCAGGTATGGGATATGAATTTCGACAGCGACTCCAACGTGATCGAGGTGGCTATGCGCAGGCTTCGGGCCAAGATTGACGATGCCTTTGACGCCAAGTTGATCCAGACGGTGCGAGGTATGGGGTATGTGCTTGAGGCTCCGCAGGAGCGTGCGTGAAAGCCCGGTACTCGCTCACGACACGGCTGACGGCCTTTTTTACTTTGGCTTCCGGACTTGTGCTCGTTGGCCTGGGGACGCTCGTTGCCATTTCCATCGACCGGCACTTTGTGGAACTCGACCGCGATGCCCTGCGCGACAAGATCCACCTGACGCGTGAGGTGATAGGAAAATCCACGTCGCCGCAGGACCTCAAATTGCGATTGGACGACGTTTTACACAGCCATGAGGGCCTTTTTGTGAGCGTTTTCCGTGGCAGGGATCCGCTCTATGCGACTACGGATTTTCAGTTTCCAGAGGACCTCGTCGCCCTGACCCAGAAGGCCCGCCTGGGCGTTGCATCTTGGAAAACCAAGGAGCGAGAGTACAGAGGGATGTCTGCGTCCGTGACGTTGCCGGGTTCCGCCGAGCCGCCTCTGCAGGTCTGGGTGGCCGTGGACATTGCCCACCACAAGCACTTCATGTACGAATTGATTTGGGTGCTTGTGGGCTACGTGGCATTGGCAACGCTGGTTGCCGGGATCCTCGGTTGGTGGGCCGCAAAGAATGGCTTGGCCCCCCTTCGGGCGATGCGGTCCCGCGCCATGGCCATCACGGCACAGCGACTGGACGAGCGGATGCCAACCCAGGAGTTTCCGGTGGAAATGGCCGACCTGGCGACCACCCTCAACGAGATGCTCCGGCGTCTGAAGGATGAGTTTGACCGCCTGTCCGAGTTTTCTTCGGACCTGGCTCACGAGCTGCGCACGCCCATCAACAATCTGATGACACAGACGCAGGTCACGCTCAGCCAGGCGCGCTCCTCTGAGGAGTACCAGGACATACTGGCCTCCAACGCCGAGGAGTACCAGCGCTTGGCCCGCATGGTGGCTGACATGTTGTTCCTGGCCAAGGCTGATCACGGTCTCATCCTTCCCAGCACGGAGAGAATCGCGGTCCATGATGAAACACAGGCTTTGTTTGACTTCTACGAGGCCCTTGCCGAAGAAAAGCTGGTCCGACTGCAATTGATCGGGACGGCGGAGATCACTGGCGACCGGTTGATGCTGCGCCGGGCGCTGAGCAATCTCCTGTCCAACGCCATTCGCTACACCCCGCCCGGCGAGCAGGTGGTCGTGGACATCCAAGGGGACCTGCACGGAACCGCCGTGGATGTCGTCAACGCTGGACCTTCTATCGATGCGCAGATGATCCCCCGCCTGTTCGACCGCTTCTTTCGGGCAGACAAGTCGCGCAAGCATCTGGACTCCGATGGCGCGGGCTTGGGCTTGTCCATCACCCAGGCGATTGTTCATGCGCACCGGGGGCGGATTTCCGTGAGTTCGGCCGGTGGCAGGACTTGTTTTTCGATGTATTTCCCCAGTGCACAAAGCATTGGCAAGCACCTCACGACAGATGCATGACCCTCTGGCAACCCTCATAGACTGCTGGAAGGCAGATCCGAGCAGCACCTACAACACCTGGTTCCTGTGGGACCAGAGGGTCAAGAACTTCCGCTCCATTCGCCGAGGCATTGCGCAGGTGGTGGAGGACATCCGGGGTGGCACGTTTGGCAATGCCTACCGAGGCTCCTCGCTGGAGACGATTGTGGGCTCCGTGGCAGAGCAGCGCCAGATTTTCAAGGGAGCGGACCACGCGTTCCTCTGGAAACCCAAGCTGCGGATTCCGGACATCTACGAGAGCACGAGCAACCAGCTCGCCTTCGCAGATCTTCTTCACACTTGCGATCACTGCAACTGCGCAGAAGACGTAGTGGCCGCCATACAGCGCATTGATGCGATTGGCATCAAAGGCTTGGGTCCAGCAGTTGCTAACTTGCTGTATTTCATCCACCCAACGCTGGTCTCTCCCTTCAACACGGCCATCGTCAATGGGTTCAACGCGGTGACCGGGGGGCGCGTGAAGCTCGGACGCTGGGACCACTATCTCTCCATGCGGGAGGGCTTGCTGCGCTTGAACGCGCAGTACCGGCTGAAACTATCGAACGATCTCGGCGCGATCGCAGGTCTGATGTTTGACATCGGCAGCGGCCGATATGCCGCACCGCCACAAGCCATGGATGCGGCGGCTGCGGCTCTATGGCAAGAAGATCTCGAACGGGTGCGGCAGGAATCCACCGCATTGCAACGGGAACTGTCCCAGGCGACCGAGAGCGATGCGACCCACACGGGTGTCCAGGCCTCGCTGCGCGACCTGGGCAAGGCCCTCGGCTTTGAGGTCTGGATCGCGTCCAACGACCGGGGCCGCGCCTATGGCGGGGGGCTGCTGGGAGATGGATGCATGGCGCAGTTGCCCGCCAGCCTGGACCGAGGACTGGAGTCCGTGCGACTGATCGATGTCGTATGGGTTGATCCCCAGACCTCGCAATTCGCCGCCGCATTCGAAGTCGAACACACCACGTCCATCTATTCGGGCATCGTACGCATGCTCGATTTGGCCCTGGGCACGCCGGTTGCAGGCAACTGCGCCCTGTTTCTGGTGGCTCCAGACAATCGCAGAGACAAGGTCGCTGAGCAACTTCAAAGGCCCGCCTTCTCCAGGGTGTCAGAGCTAGGAATCCGGTACTTGCCCTACAGCCAACTGGAGCAGAACCATGCCTCCATGAGCCGCTTTGGGTCCAGCATCAAGCCGTTGCTGGAGATTTCGCAGCGGCTGTGAGCCACCGCTATTTCGTGCGGCGCGCTTCGCTTGGGCTCGGCTCTTTGGGCCCCTGGGATGCAGCAACCCACGGCGATGTCGGCAAGATGAAGTTTCTGTTATCCCGAGCGGCGAGATTGACGGGTAGCGCCTTGCGTTGCGAAAGTTACAGGTCGAACTTCAACCCCTACGATTGGGCATTGCCTCGGTACAGATTTCGAGGCAGAACTTCGCAAACTCTTCGCCCCCAGAAAGCCTCGGCATGAACGTCACGACAAAGCCATTGGATGCACTATTGCCCGTCAGTTCGCTGGGAAACTCTGTGCCCAAAGCACCGAGCATCCAGGGAGGCGGTTTTCTGGACGCGATGAAGCAGGCGCTTTCAACCACAAGCCAGTTGCAGAGTGAGTCTGGTCGCCTGAGCCGCGAGGTCACATTCGGCAATCCCACGGTCAGTCTCGAAGAAACGATGCTCGCTGGCGTCAAGTCGAACATCGCGTTTCAGGCCACGCTTCAGAGCCGTAACCGCATTGTTCAGGCCTACACGGACGTAATGAACATGCAGGTCTGAAGCCAGCCGAGCGCGGCGGACCTACCTCGCAAACAATCGTGAAAACGGTAGGTAAATCAGGGAAACCGTAGACTCGACGTCTGCACTGGAGGCCATATGCAATCCAAGGAACACTGGGAACGCGTCTACTCAACGAAGGCTGCCTCGGGCGTCAGCTGGTTTCAGGACCACGCGCGGCAGTCCGTTCAACTCATTGGCCAGACTGGCGTCGCATGCCACGCCGGCATCATTGACGTCGGAGGAGGTGCCTCCACCCTTGTTGACGATCTGCTGGAGGAAGGCCGCACGAATATCACGGTCCTTGACTTGTCCGAGGCAGCGCTGGCAGCGTCAAAGTCCCGCTTGGGCCCACGAGCAGTCGATGTCTCCTGGCTGATTGGTGATATCACGCGCGTAGAACTGCCCCGGCATGCCTATGAAGTGTGGCATGACAGGGCCGTATTCCATTTCCTCACAACGCGAGAGGACCGTGAGTCCTACATCAGAGCGGTCCTTCGGGCCGTAAAGCCAGGTGGTCATGTCATCGTCGCAACGTTCGCTGAGGACGGGCCTGAGAACTGCAGTGGACTGCCGGTCATGCGCTATAGCGCCGATGGTCTGCACGCCGAATTCGGTGCGCCGTTCCGGCTCCTGCGGCAGGAAAGTGAGGAGCACCACACGCCATTTGGGACCGTTCAGAAGTTCATCTATTGCCTGTGCCGCAAGGAGGCCAACTGAAATTGCCTTCTCCTTGAGTCACTTGAAATTCCGCCAAGGCTTGGAAGATCTCCGTCCTTGGCGGTAGCTTGTGACCGCATCAGAAACGAGAGGCCTTTGCCGATTCGTCCAAGTTGGCGGCAACTGCTGCATGGTGCGCTGCGTGATAGCGGTCAGGATAGATTTCGTTGAGCTTGCGGCCGTCTTCGCCCACAGCGACCAGTTCGCCTTCGCGGATGGCGCGCGCCAGCTCATTCTTGACCTGCTCACGAGTTTTCAGCGACTTGCCCGCCACGATGGGGTAGCGGCCAGACATCAGTTCATTGCGTTTGACGCCGAGTTCACCCGCTACCATGATGTCACCTGAGCGGATTGCCTGCTCAAGCTCGTCCCGCACTTGGTCGCGCGATTTTGTGACCTGTGCAGAAGCAGTCGCCGGGTACGCACCGGGGTTGAGTTGTTTGAGCGTCAGACCCGATTCGCCGGAGGCGAGCATGTCGCCGCTTTGCATCGCATGGGCCAACTCGGCCTGCACTTGTTCACGTGTCTTGCTGACCACTTGATCCGAAGCAAAAGCGGGGGCGGCGATGAGGGAAAGGACGATGAGAGTGGACTTGAGTTTCATGGTGGGGTTTCCTTTTTGGACAACTGGCGAAGGTTCAGGTGCAACCGCGAGCCTGCTTGAGAAGACGCGCGGTTGCCGGTGATCGTTGAGAGGGTTCAGGGCAGTTGGCGGGCATCGACCCAGCCAGCTTCGCCGCCCATGTCCCGCACACCGTCACGACCGACGGGGTTGCGCTTGGCGGACTGCAACTCATCCAGAACTTGCTGGCGGGTCTTGGTCAGTTTTGGGCCTGGGACAAGTGGATAGGTGCCGGGATAGCCACGGCTGATCCAATACAGCGTGCCATCTTTTTTCGCGGCCAGCACAGTGCTTTCGACCGCTTGGCGGCTCACTGCATTGCCCAAGTGATCGGGGGCCAGGGTGACACCTTCTTCCGCGCTTGGGCTTGCGTGGTACACGGAAGTGGCGAAAGAAGCGGTGGCGGATGCAGCGAGGCTGGCGACGAGGATTGCGGTACGAACTTTCATGATGGTCTCCTGTGGCGCCGGATGCCCGATATGGTTCATCCAGGTGGCGATTTCTGCACCACGGAGAGAAGTCTAGAAATCGCATCCCCACGAAGAGGTGACCCACTGATTACGTTTTTGAAAGCAGCTGGCAATGCACGCGAATCTGAGCACGAGGCACTATCGTTTTCAGGGCGATCACACTCACCCGTCAAAGCGCAGCTTGAAAGAAGGAAGGACGCGCTACTGGAGTCATCCGAGACTGCGAATGGTCAAGGTGGACGCCGCTGGCCGCATGCTCACGGATGACTCTGCCAAGGATGACACCGCGCAATCTGCAGCTCCTTCCGGCAATCCATCGACCCGCACACGTTGATGCATCCGGCAATGCGGTGCAACACCCGTTGCGTCCGTGGACGGCGGCAAGGAAGCATCGCCGCGACCACAGTCGAACGTCTGGAAATGCCGCCATTCATGTGACGCAAGTCAAGAATTGACGATGATCATGCTTGACATTGCCACCATGGTAAGCCGTATCGTTCCCACGAGGTCCATCACTCTCTCGATGGCCACTTCTTGGAGATCGCCATGAACCACGACCACACCACAGGACATTCAGAAGCTGCCAACTCCGCCGGAGGCCGTCGCAAATTGATCGGCGCGGTGATCATGCTTGCGCTCATCGGGGCATTCTTCTTGCTCAGGGAACACTGGTCGCACATTGCGGGCTATTGGCCCTATCTGCTCTTGCTGGCCTGTCCTTTGATGCACATCTTCCATGGGCACGGGGGGCACGGATCCCACGAAGGCGATTCGAGCAAAAAGTAATCTTGCAGGCACACAACACATTTGCAGGGAGGCCATTCATGTCCAACACGGAACCGCACGATCACACCCACCATCGCCATAAGCATCATGAAGGGATCCACGGGGATACACCGCCGCCAGCAACTGAACTGAAAGACCCCGTCTGCGGTATGGCGGTGACTGCCCAGTCCCAGTACACCGCCTTCCACGAAGGCCACAATTACTACTTTTGCGGCGCCAAGTGCCAGGGGCGCTTTGTCGAGGCGCCACAGAAGCACGCACCGGGCGCTCAAGGCAAGTCTGGGACCGAGCTTGAAGCAATCCAGCCCGGCACCATCTACACCTGTCCCATGCACCCGGAGGTGCAGCAAGACCGTCCCGGAAACTGCCCCAAATGCGGCATGACGCTGGAGCCCATGTTGCCCACGCTGGATGAGGGAGAAAACGCCGAACTCGTGGATTTCCGGCATCGCTTCTGGTGGACGTTGCCACTTACCGTGGTGGTCACCATCCTGGCCATGGTGGGACACCGGCTGCAGTGGTTCGAGATGGCCACACAGAGCTGGATCGAACTCGTGCTGACGGTTCCCATCGTGCTGTGGGCGGGCTGGCCCTTCTTTGTGCGTGGCGCCCAGTCCATCGCCAATCGCAGTCCCAACATGTGGACACTGATCGGCCTGGGAACAGGCGCCGCATTTGTCTACAGCGTGGTCGCCACTGTGGCACCTGGGGTGTTTCCCGCCTCGTTCCAGGCCATGGGGCGCGTGGCGGTGTACTTCGAAGCGGCCGCCGTCATCATCTCGCTCACGCTGCTCGGCCAGATGCTGGAGCTGAAGGCGCGCTCGCAGACGTCGGCTGCCATCAAATCATTGCTGGGCCTGGCTCCCAAGACCGCACGGCGTATCGACGCCAATGGCCAGGAGAGTGATGTCCCGTTGTCCCACGTCCATGTGGGCGACCTCTTGCGCGTGCGCCCTGGGGAGAAGGTGCCTGTGGATGGCGTGGTGGTCGAGGGCAGCAGCGCGGTGGACGAAGCCATGCTCACGGGGGAGCCAGTGCCCATCGTCAAAGGGCCAGGCGACTCCGTCATCGGTGCCACGCTCAACACCAACGGCGCGCTGGTGATCCGGTCGGAGCGGGTGGGCTCCGCCACCATGCTGTCCCAGATCGTGCAAATGGTGGCACAGGCGCAGCGCTCCCGCGCGCCCATGCAGCGCATGGCCGACCAAGTGGCGGGCTACTTCGTGATGGCTGTGGTGGGTATCGCGTTGCTCACACTGTTCGCGTGGGGCCTGTTCGGTCCGGAGCCACGATGGGTCTACGGTCTGGTCAACGCCGTGGCGGTGCTGATCATTGCCTGCCCCTGCGCTCTGGGTCTGGCCACGCCCATGTCCATCATGGTGGCCACCGGCCGGGGCGCCACCAGCGGCGTGCTGTTCAGGGATGCTGCCGCCATCGAGAACCTGCGCAAGGTGGACACGCTGATTGTGGACAAGACGGGCACGCTCACTGAAGGCAAGCCCTCGTTCGAGCGCGTGGTGGCGATGCCCGGTCTGTCCGAGGACGAAGTGCTGCGCCTCGCAGCCAGTCTGGACCAGGGCAGCGAGCATCCGCTGGCCGATGCGATCGTCCAGGCTGCCCGTGCCAAGGGCTTGGCTCTGGACAAACCCGAGGACTTCGAGTCCGGGTCGGGCATCGGCGTGCGCGGACGGGTCGCCGGTCGTCAGCTCGCCCTGGGAAACACGGTCCTTATGGAGCAGGTGGGCGTTTCTGCGAGTCCGCTGCTTGCGCAGGCGGAGGCCTTGCGCGCCACAGGGGCCAGCGTGATGTACCTGGCAGCTGATGGCCAGCTTCAAGGTCTTTTGGCGGTTTCTGACGCCGTCAAGGCGAGCACGCCGGAAGCGCTGGCGACGCTGCACGCGGCGGGACTGCGGATCGTCATGGCCACGGGCGACGGCATGACCACCGCCAAGGCAGTGGGCGCGAAGCTGGGGATCGATGAGGTCCATGGCGAGGTCAAGCCTGCGGACAAGCTGGCTCTGGCGTCCCGGCTACAAGGCGAAGGCCGTGTCGTTGCCATGGCAGGGGACGGGATCAACGACGCGCCCGCCCTGGCCAAGGCCGATGTGGGCATCGCGATGGGCACGGGCACCGATGTGGCGATGAACAGCGCCCAGGTTACCCTGGTCAAAGGTGATCTGCGGGGTATTTCCACAGCGCGGGAATTGTCGGAGGCGACGGTGGGCAACATGAAGCAAAACCTGATGTTTGCCTTCCTCTACAACGCGCTGGGCATACCGATCGCCGCAGGGCTGCTGTATCCCTTCACCGGATGGCTGCTATCGCCCATGATCGCAGCGCTGGCGATGAGCCTGAGTTCGGCGTCCGTGATCGCCAACGCCCTGCGGCTTCGCAAGGGCTGAGGAAGGCCGGTCGGCACGGATTTGATCTGGGTTAAGTCCGTGGCCGACATTCTGGATACCATTCGCACCATGACCGCCGTCAGGAGCACCTTTTTTCGCCGAGGACGCTGGATAACCAGCGTTCTGGTCGCGGCGTTGCTTCTGATGCAGTTCGCGTTGGCCGCCTATGCCTGTCCCAAGCTGGACTCGGCAGCCCATGCGGCATCGATGCAAAAAGCGGGCATGGCCATGGAAGATGCCGTCGGCATGCCTTCCATGCCCGATTGTCACGCGATGGCGGGCACCATGGATGAGCAGGCCCCTCAGCTGTGCCGGGCCCATTGTGACGGCGACAGCCTGTCCTCCCCTTCGCTCCAGGGTCTGGATCTGCAGGCGCTCGCGGCGCATGCCATCTGGGTCGCTTATGTGCTGCCAGTGGTCCTGGACTCCGAGCGCCACATTGACCCTCGGGCTGTCTACGTGGAGCTGGACAGTCGAGCGGGCTCTCCCCCCATCTATCTGACCCATCAGGTCTTTCGAAATTGATCGTGCACGTCTTGCGCGCTGCCTTGCAGCGTTTGCGCAAGTCTGACTTCGTGCCCATTCATTTCGAGGACCACCATGCCCATCACCTCCTTCGGCGCTCCCTGCGAGCGCCTGTCTGCGCACCAGCGCATTCATCCCATCGTGCAGCGCATCCGGGTGCGCAACCTCCACCATCTGCGCCTGGGCGCTCTCGGGTTCCTGCTGGCCGGCATCGGCTTGGTCGGCAACCAGGCCCACGCCCTGGGCTTTGCAGAGGCCTTGGATCTGGCGGAGCAGCACAGCCCTCGCATCACGGCCCAGCGGCTGCAGATTGACGCAGCCAGCAGTACGCAGAAGGCCGCAGGGACCCTGCCGGATCCCAAACTCTCGGTCGGTATCGAGAACTTTCCCATCAGCGGCATGGACCGCTTCAGCCTCACACGCGAGTCCATGACAATGCAGCGCCTGGCGCTGATGCAGGAGGTGCCCAACCGGGCCAAGCGCGATGCCCAGATCGCGGGCGCCGAGGCCAAGGTGGAGCGCGAACGCGCCGCCCTGGCGGTCCAGCGCCTGCAGATCCGTCTGGAGCTGAGCCAAGCTTGGATCATGGCGCAGTCCATCGAACAGCGCGACCAGGTGCTCTCCGATCTACTGCGCGAGAACCAGCGCCTGCAGGACAGCCTACCCGCAAGCATCGCGGGGGGGACGGCCCAGGCGGGCGAACTCTTGATGGCCAGGCAGGAGGCGCTTACGCTGTCGGACCGCAGGGACGATCTGCAGCGGGACCGCTCCAAGGCCAGGGCGATGTTGCGGCGCTGGGTTGGCGCCCGCGCCGACGAGGCGCTGCAGGGAACTCCCGGACCCTTGAGCCGCCCCCTGGACCAGTTGCGCGCAGAGGTACACCGCCATGCCGAACTGGCGGAGTACCCCGCCATGCAGGCCATGGCCTTGGCGGAAACGCGCGAAGCCCAGGCAGAAACCAAGGGTGATTGGTCCTGGGAAGTCGCCTATAGCCGCCGCGACCGCCGCTGGGGCGACATGGTGTCCTTCCAGGTGAGCTTTGATCTTCCCTGGCAACAGGAGCGGCGCCAGGTACCCCAGATCAAGGCCAAGCAGCTGGAGCTGCAGCGCCTGGAAGCCGAGCAGGAAGATGTGACCCGCAGGCACCTGCAGGAGCTGGAGGACAGTGCCTCAGAGCTGGCGGCGCTGAACAGCCAGATCGAGCGGCTGCAATCGGCTGGCATGGGCCTGGCGCAGGGGCGCGCTGAACTCGCGCTGGCCAATTACCAGTCTGCCAAAGGCGACTTGAGCGCCGTGCTGGCGGCAAGGGCCCAAGTGCGGGAGACGCACTGGCGGCTCATTGAACTGCAGGCACAGCGGGACACCGTGATTGCCCGCCTGAACAGCCTGATCGCCGACTGAAGGGAGAACCACATGACCAATACCGTTTTCAAGAAGACCGCCGTGGCCGTGGCACTGGTGGCTGCTGGCATCGCCCTCGGCTGGGGCGTCTCCCAATGGCGCATTGCGAACAGTCATGCATCTGGCGCCGTTCCTGCCTCGGCCGAAACTGCGAAAACCGACCGCAAGGTGCTGTACTGGTACGACCCCATGGTGCCGACGCAGAAGTTCGACAAGCCCGGCAAGTCGCCCTACATGGACATGGCGCTGGTTCCTAAGTACGCCGATGAGGACGCGCAACAAGGCACCGGTTTGAATGTCTCGGCACAGGCGGTGCAAGCCCTTGGCCTGCGCACCGCCACGGTGGAGCAGCGAGACATTGGGTCCGACGTGGACGTGCTGGGCACGGTCCAGCTCAATGACCGGGATGTGAGCATCGTCCAGGCGCGCTCAGCCGGGTTCGTGGAACGGGTCTACGCCCGGGCCCCCGGCGACGTGGTGGCCGCAGGCGCGCCATTGGCCGATCTACTGCTGCCCGAATGGGTGGCTGCGCAGCGCGAGTTCCTCGCGGTCCGGGCGCTCAAGGACGAGTCGCTGACGGCGGCTTCGCGCCAGCGGCTGTCGCTGCTGGGTATGCCTGCCGCGCTCGTGGCCCAGGTGGAGCGCACGGGCGAACCTCAGGGCCGCTACGCGGTGACCTTTCCACAGGCGGGGATGGTGGCCGAACTGATGGTGCGCCAGGGCATGACGGTCTCTGCGGGGGCCAGCCTGGTGCGCGTGAACGGTTTGGCCAGTGTCTGGATCGAAGCGGCCGTTCCTGAAGCGCAAAGCGGTCCCTTGCAACTGGGGCAGTACGCACAGGTCCGCCTGGCCGCGTTTCCAGGCGAAACCCTCAAAGCCCGTGTCGTGAGCATCCTGCCAGAGGCCAACCGGGACACCCGCACGGTGCGCGTGCGCCTGGAGCTTCCCAACCCCACCCAGCGGCTGAAGGCGGGCATGTCCGGGCAGATTGTCCTGGCGGGACGCACCCAACCGGCGTTGCTGGTGCCCAGCGAAGCGGTGATCCGCACCGGCAAGCGGGCGCTGGTCTACGTGGTGGATGGCCCCGGGAAGTACCACCCCGTCCAGGTGCAACTCGGCGCGGAAATCGATGACCGCCTCGTCGTTCAAGGCGGGCTGACCGCAGGGCAACAGGTGGTCGCCTCGGCACAGTTCCTGATCGATTCGGAAGCCAGCCTGCGGGGCATCATGCCCGCACAAGCACAAGCACAAGCACAAGCCAGCAGCGCGCAGCCTCCCAGTGAGCCGGGTGCCGTGCCCGCCGCTGCGCCAGCGCCCAAGAGCTATACCGTGCGGGGCGTGGTCGATGAGGTCACACCCACCGAGCTGACCCTGACCCATGAGGCCGTGCCTGAGCTGAAGTGGCCCGGCATGACCATGCCATTCAAGCTGGCGAGCCCAGAGCTGGCCAAGGCCCTGAAACCCGAGCAGCAGGTCAGGTTCACCTTCCAGCAGCAAGGCAAGGACTTCGTGATCACCGCCGTGGAAAGGGTCAAGCCATGATCGCGCGTCTGATTCGCTGGTCGGTGGCGAACCGGTTCCTGGTGCTGCTAGCGACTGTCATGCTGACCGCCTGGGGCGTGTGGGGCGTGCGCAGCACCCCCGTGGACGCGCTTCCCGATTTGTCGGATGTCCAGGTCATCATCCGCACCTCCTATCCCGGCCAGGCGCCGCAGATCGTGGAAAACCAGGTGACCTACCCGCTGGCCACCACCATGCTGTCCGTCCCGGGCGCCAAGACGGTGCGCGGCTTCTCGTTCTTTGGCGACTCTTTTGTCTACATCCTGTTCGAGGACGGCACGGACCTGTACTGGGCGCGCTCCCGCGTGCTGGAGTACATGAACCAGGTGCAGGGGCGACTGCCCGCCACGGCCAAGTCGTCGCTTGGCCCCGACGCCACCGGGGTCGGCTGGATCTACCAATACGCACTGGTGGACCGCACCGGCAAGAACGACTTGGCCCAGCTGCGCGCCCTGCAGGACTGGTTCCTGAAATTCGAACTCAAGAGCTTGCCCAATGTGGCAGAAGTGGCGTCGGTGGGCGGCATGGTCAAGCAGTACCAGGTGGTGCTCGACCCCATCAAGCTCGCAGCCCAAGGGCTGACCCAGGCGCAGGTCCGCGAGGCCATCCTGGGCGCCAACCAGGAAACCGGCGGGTCGGTGCTGGAGTTGTCCGGGGCCGAGTACATGGTGCGCGCCAGCGGCTACCTCAAGACGCTGGATGACTTCCGGGCCATCCCGCTGGTGTCGCGCGCCGGGATTCCCGTGCGCCTGGGCGATGTCGCAACGCTCCAGATCGGGCCGGAGATGCGGCGCGGCATTGCTGAACTCGACGGTGAGGGAGAAGTGGCTGGTGGCGTCGTGGTCCTGCGCTCCGGCAAGAATGCCCAGGAAACCATCCAGGCCGTCAAGGCCAAGCTCGGCGAGCTGCAAAGCAGCCTGCCCCAGGGTGTGGAGATCGTCACCACCTACGACCGCAGCGCACTCATCGAGCGGGCGATCCACAACCTCACCACCAAACTCGTGGAAGAGTTCATCGTGGTGGCTGTGGTCTGTGTCTTGTTCTTGTGGCACCTGCGTTCTGCGCTGGTCGCGATCATTTCTCTGCCTCTGGGGATCATGGCGGCGTTTCTGGTGATGCGCTACCAGGGCATCAATGCCAACATCATGTCCTTGGGCGGGATTGCCATTGCTGTGGGCGCCATGGTCGATGCGGCCGTGGTGATGATCGAGAACGCCCACAAGAAGCTGGAAGCCTGGCAGCACAAGCATCCCGACCGCCCGTTGGTCGGAGAAGAACGTTGGAAGGTGATCACCGAAGCCGCCGAGGAGGTAGGCCCCGCGCTGTTTTTCTCGCTGCTCATCATCACCTTGTCCTTCGTTCCCGTCTTCACGCTGGAAGCGCAGGAAGGCCGCCTGTTCGGACCGCTGGCGTTCACCAAGACCTACGCGATGGCCGCAGCTGCGGGTCTCTCGGTCACGCTGATCCCGGTCCTGATGGGCTACTGGATCCGGGGCCGTATCCCCGATGAGCAGAAGAACCCGATCACGCGCGCGCTGATCGCCGTGTACCGGCCTTGCCTGGAGTGGGTTCTGCACCGCCCAAAATCCACCCTGGCCATCGCCGTGCTGGCGCTGACCACCACGATCTGGCCTCTGTCGCGGTTGGGGGGCGAGTTCCTGCCCAGGCTGGATGAAGGTGATCTGCTGTACATGCCGTCGGCGCTCCCGGGCCTGTCGGCGCAGCGGGCCACCGAACTGCTGCAACTGAGCAACCGGATGATCAAGACGGTGCCCGAGGTCGAGCGCGTGTTCGGCAAGGCTGGCCGCGCGGAGACCGCCACGGATCCGGCACCGCTGGAAATGTTCGAGACCACGGTGAAGCTCAAACCCAGAGACCAATGGCGTCCAGGTATGACCCCCGAGGGCCTGATCGAAGAGTTGGACAAGGCCGTCAAGATCCCCGGCCTGTCCAACATCTGGATTCCGCCCATTCGCAACCGGATCGACATGCTCGCGACGGGCATCAAGAGTCCTATCGGGGTCAAGGTGACCGGCAACGACCTGAAGGTGATCGATGGGATCGCTGCCGAGGTTGAGCAGGTCGCCAAGGGCATTCCGGGAGTGACTTCGTCTTTGGCAGAGCGCTTGACGGGGGGGCGCTATGTCGATGTCCGCATCGATCGCACGGCCGCAGGGCGCTACGGGCTGAATGTGAGCGAAATCCAGGCCGTGGTCTCCGGGGCCATCGGTGGTGAAAACGTCTCGGAAACGATCGAGGGCCTGGCCCGCTTCCCGATCAACCTGCGCTATCCGCGTGAGTGGAGAGACTCGCCAGAACGCTTGGCCCAGTTGCCCATCTCCACCCCCATGGGGCAGCAGATCACGCTGGGCACGGTGGCCAGCGTCTCCATCACCGATGGCCCTCCCATGCTCAAGACCGAGAACGCCCGCCCATCGGGTTGGGTGTATGTCGATGTGCGGGGACGTGATCTGGCATCCGTGGCCAATGACCTGCGCGATGCGGTGAGCCGCCAGATCAAGCTGGAGCCCGGGGTCAGCATCACGTACTCAGGCCAGTTCGAGTACCTAGAGCGAGCCAATGCCCGCCTCAAGGTGGTGGTGCCAGCCACGTTGCTGATCATCTTCGTGCTGTTGTACTTGACCTTCTCGCGCATGGGTGAGGCCGGCCTCATCATGGCGACGCTGCCATTTGCGCTCACGGGGGGGATCTGGTTCCTGTACCTGATGAACTACAACCTGTCCATCGCCACCGGCGTCGGCTTCATCGCTCTGGCGGGGGTCGCGGCAGAGTTTGGTGTGGTCATGCTCATCTACCTCAAGCAGGCACTTGCAGAGAGATGTCCAGACGGCAGGCCGCCCACGCTGGAAGAACTGCTGGATGCGATCCGGGAAGGCGCCGTGCTGCGCGTGCGCCCCAAGGCCATGACCGTGGCTGTCATCCTGGCGGGCCTGGTGCCCATCGTGTGGAGCAGCGGGACCGGCTCGGAGGTCATGAGCCGCATTGCGGCACCTATGCTGGGCGGCATGGTGACAGCGCCGCTGCTGTCCTTGTTCGTGATTCCTGCGGCCTATGTGCTGATGCGAAGGCCGAGAAAACGCGATCGGCTGGACACTGAGGCCTCGTGAGGCCTGCTTTGGGTGCCCCTTCGGGGGCATCGAGTTTGCTGATCGAGACGCGTGGGGGGTGTCCGAATTTCTGCGTTCGAGGCGCTGAGACTTTTCCACGGCGGCGGTCGGCGCTTGCGACGAACCGACCGACGCGGTGTGAAAGTCGGTCTTGATCCTACGCGACGGTTCTGGTGAACCGCTCTTCGTAGAGGATCGCGCACTGATTCATCGCCTCCATCGATGGCACCCAGTTGAGCTATCGATCATCCACGGATACAAGAGAGCCGAACGCATTCCCGCTCCGGAAATGCATCGTGTCTGGGGGCGGTGATAGCGGGCTCAGGGAGAGCGCGCCTTGCGCTCGTCGATTCTGGTCGACGATCTACAGAACCTCAAAGAAGATGCGTGGCGAGCGCTCCTCAGAACACTCTCTGTGGGATTACTTGGATGGCATGGCCGCTTGGCGGTCCACCATCATCTGCATCATCTGTTCCATCATGACCATGCGGCGCTCCATTTGAGCGTGCATGCCCATCATGCCTCCCATGCCCGAGTTTCCGGAGGGTGCCGGCATGGCGGGTTTGGCCTGCGCCCCTTGCTGCATCATCCCCATACCCATGCCACCAGAATTTCCAGCACCCATCATGGCCATGCCGGACTGCATGAGCTTCATGTGCTCATCCATCAGGGAAGAACGTTCGGCGGGAGTCTTGGCCGCCTGCATTTTTTTGTGCATTTCCTGCATGGCCTTCATCTGACGATCAAAGGCGTCCGGTGCTGGCGGGGTAGTAGCTGCCGGGGCAGACTGGGTCACTACGCCACCACTCTGCGCATCACCGGGGTGGTGGCCTGCGTGTTCGTCCGCAGGTTTTGGAGATTGCGCGATGGCACAGCCCGCCACGAAAAGGGTTGTCAACAGCCCAGCGACGATATTCAGACGCATGATGGTCTCCTTGTAGGTTCAACTGGAGCATGACGACGTACGGTTCGCAGCACCTTGATTCACATCAACAGAGGTTGCGGACCGAGACGAACAGCAGCAGCCACCGGTTGTTCGGCGCGATGGAGTCGCCACCACGGCGTCTGCTTTGTATCCGGCACGCCCAATTGCAGAGCGGACAAGCTCCACAGTGTCGTCTTCGGCTTGCCCAGGAACGCGGACCTGCCGCGCGGCCACATCGATTTCTACTTCGACGCCTGCTGGCAGTTGGGTCTGAGCTATTGCTCGACGAATGCGCTGAGCACAACCGCCGCACGTCATATCAGGAACATTGAAATGAACCATGTGAGCCTCCTTCGGTTGATTCACGGTTTGACTATGAACCTTGTCATGATGAGAAGGTCAAGGCCCGTCACGGGAATCAACTGGGCATCGAGATCGCGAGGCTGAAATCAGCCAAGAGAGCCACGACAGGCTGTCCCAAGGGCATGGTTGCATGCTTTGGGCCGCGAGGAGCATGGGGCCAACTCAACGGATCCGCCAACGGCCTCCGATGGGAAAAGCGCCGTTCGGATTCTGGTATGGCCCTTCGCAAGGAGGCCCTTTGTCGGTAAGTCACTCGAATCCGACAATCCAGAAAAACATCGCCCCCGGGGGCATGCTTGCGCAGAGGTCACACCGGGGGCTTGCTTTGTATCGATGATAGCAGTGATGTCCGGTGAGCGCGCGAAGCGCCACTCGCGGCCCTCAACCTAACATTGAGCGTTGAGGTGCCTCATGCTCACCAGAGTCCCCGTTTGTTCACTTGGGCGAGCACGGTGGATATGGCGGCCAGCGTTTGCGTCTCCGTCAAAACCTCCGTGACCTTGAGTGTTGGTGGCATCGGAATTCCTGCGACTTCATGGGTGCGCCTGAGCACCTGTTCCATCAAGCTGGTTCGTGGAACAAACATGTAGTGCACTTCGCAATCCAGGCCATGGGCCAGCCGTGCAAGAGTATTCAGCGTAATCGTCCCGCTCGCCTCAGCTTGCTCCAGTTTACGAACGCCCTGGGCTGTCATGCCTAAACGCTCTCCCAGCGCTTTCGAACTCATGCCCAGTGCCAGTCGAACCGTCTTTGTCCAGCCGCACCTGGGCGTGGCATTGCGCTGCAGCTTCGCGAAATCGCAAAACTGCCTGTCAAGTTCGGCCAAGCGGGTGAGATCCAAGCGGCTTTTCAAGGGGCAAATAACCAGGGCAACAGGATGGTTGCCTGTCTGACCATATCAAGGCAACCGGATTGTTTCCATTGAGAGGCGTGCGCACCAGAAACGCAGAAATGGCATTCCTGCTCCGTTATCTTCGTGCGTGACGGCCTTACACGGGACCAATTGGTCTCATATTAACTTGAATGATGAACGATGCTACGTTTGGAAAAAGCCACTCTGGGCAAATTTGGACCACAGGACATGATGGGCCTGATCACGTCACAGGGCTGGGAAGCCATCTTGCCCGATGCACTCCAGGACAACCACCTGTTGCTCATGTCAGACCAAATCAGAGACCTTCTTTCCGGCGCTGGCTGGAAAGATGGTGAACACGAACCTGCAAGCGCAGCACTGCCGCTGACCTTGTTGCTGCTCACCAAAGCCGGTGCCAATCCATCGGGAGATAGCTTTGAAGTCGGTCTAGAAACTCTGCAGGAGGCACTTTGTTTGCTCAACACCGCCGTTGACCGCGAGATCGTCAACCGCATGCTGCAGCGCCAAGATGCCACTCCGATTGGCACAGGTCTGATACAGGGACTTCAAATGCTGGTTCAGCATGCCAAAGAGGAAGCAGAATCAGATTGCCACGCCTAATCGGCAACGAGGCCTTTGAAGTCACTTTTAAGGGTCTTGAGCAGTTCACTGACCGAGGCCGCATCCAACTCCGGGCAGTAGGCTACGGCAACCAGCGTCAAAGGATGGATCTGCATCTGCTCAGCCAAGACCTCTATGGTGCGGACGCTGGGAACTTGGTGACCCTGCTCGATGCGGCTGATGTGGCGGCGGCTGGTGGCCAGCAGCATGTCTTCCTGCACGAGGCCGCGTGCTGCGCGCAATTGGCGCAGCGCTCGACCAAAGTCGGCTTGGGGTGCAACACGCTTTCGGGAAGACATCCCCCGATTTCCGCCCAATGAGACCAAAAAGACCACGACCAACTAGTCTCATTGGCATTAAATCTGATCAAAAATTCACTGGCTGTTGAAAAGCACGAAGTGAATCAGCGATATGCCCATACTGTTTCTGGATTTTGATGGGGTCCTGCACCCAGAGCATTGCCATGAATCGAAACACTTCTGCCGCCTGCCGATTCTGGAGGATGCGCTACGGCAGGTGCCCGAAACCAAAGTAGTGATCACGAGCACATGGCGGCTGGAGCTGACTTTGGCGGACTTGCGGCAAAGGTTCTCGCCGGACATCGCCAGCATGATCCAAGGTGTCACCCCTAGGTACTGCGATCTGCAGAACGTTCCGAACACGTTGGTCAGCTATCAGCGGGACGCAGAGTGCCACGCCTGGCTTTGGTCCAACAACGCGCCCCATTGCAGTTGGCTTGCTGTAGATGACCGATCTTGGCTATACAGACCGTTTTGCAAGTCGTTGTTGTTGGTTGATGGTCGCGATGGGCTCACCGAAGCCAACACATGCCAGCTGGTAACGCGTCTTCACGGCCTTTTATGAAGGAAAGCGAGGGGTTGGTCACACTTCCGACACGAGGTTAGGGCAACCAGCTCCCCTCGAAGGGATGACTGGCACTGAATCGCCCCGGGTTTTGAGGAGGCTCTTTTCTCTGAGAGGATTGAGCCATGAGCAAGAAGTCGAACCAGTTTTCACCTGAGGTCCGCGAGCGTGCTGTTCGCATGGTGCGTGAGCACAGAGGCGAGTACCCCTCGCTGTGGGCCACCATCGAGTCCATCGCCCCCAAGATCGGCTGCGTGCCCCAGACCCTCAACGAATGGGTCAAGCGAGACCAGATCGATTCCGGCGTGCGCGACGGCATCACGACATCCGAACGTGAACAGATGAAGGCGCTGGAGCGCGAGGTCAAAGAGCTGCGCAAAGCCAACGAGATCCTGAAGCTGGCCAGCGCGTTTTTCGCCCAGGCGGAGCTCGACCGCCGTCTGAAGTCCTGAACAACTTCGTCGATCAGCATCGACAGGCCTACGGGGTCGAGTCGATCTGCAAAGTGCTGCAGATCGCCCCGTCAGGCTATTGGCGCCATGCTGCTCATCAGCGAAATCCCCAGCTGCGCTGCCCGCGCGCCCAGCGTGACGACACCCTGGTGCCGCACGTTGAGCGCGTCTGGCAAGCCAACATGCGGGTCTACGGCGCCGACAAGGTCTGGAAACAGATGAACCGGGAGGGAGTTGTCATTGCCCGCTGCACGGTTGAGCGGTTGATGAAGCGACTGGGCTTGCAGGGCGTGCGCCGGGGCAAGGTGGTGCGCACCACCCTCAGCGACATGAAGGCCCCTTGCCCGCTGGATCGGGTCAATCGGCAGTTCAAGGCCGAGCGGCCGAACCAGCTGTGGGTCTCGGACTTCACCTACGTTTCAACCTGGCAAGGCTGGCTGTACGTGGCCTTCGTGATCGATGTGTATGCCCGGCGCATCGTGGGCTGGCGGGTCAGTACCTCCATGCACACGGACTTCGTTCTGGATGCCCTGGAGCAGGCGCTGTATGCCCGGCAGCCCGAGCGTGATGGCGCATTGATTCACCATTCCGACAGGGGGTCGCAATACGTCAGCATTCGCTACAGCGAACGGCTGTCAGAGGCAGGCATCGAGCCCTCGGTGGGCAGCAAGGGCGACAGCTACGACAACGCTTTAGCCGAGACCATCAACGGTCTGTACAAGGCCGAGGTGATTCATCGCCGGTCATGGCCAACCCGTGAATCGGTGGAGCTGGCAACGCTGGAATGGGTGTCCTGGTTCAACCATCACCGGCTGCTCGGACCCATCGGATACATCCCTCCTGCAGAGGCTGAGGCAAACTACTACCGGCAACTCGCCAGTCAGTCCTCCATGGTGGCGGCCTGACTTAAACCAACCGGCCTCCACGAAACCCGGGGCGATTCACACCGATTTCGCAACTACATAAAGATGAGAGTTTCTCTTCCATTGAGCATGACCTTAGGCCATTTGGAGCCCTACATACCAGCATCCACTCCCCGCAGCGCTGACTTGATCTTGTACCTCGACCTCGACGGCGTGCTTCACCATGAGGCCGTCCTCTGGCATCCGAACCGTGGCATCTATATGAGTCCCTACGAAGCCGTAGGCCATACGCTGTTTGAGTGGCTTCCATTTTTGGAAGAGGAATTGGCGCCGTATCCCTCAGCAGCACTGGTGCTGAGTAGCTCCTGGTGCGTCAGGCCAGGCTATGCCAAAACGCTTGAGCGCCTACCGGCGCAGCTTCGAGCTCGATTCATCGGGGGTACTTACCACAAACGCGTGCATGGAACCGATCCGTGGACTCTGGCATCGTTCCAGAGTACGCCCCGTGGCATGCAGATTCTGGCGGATGCGCGGAGAAGAAAGCCACGCCACTGGATCGCGATAGACGATGACGTTGAGGACTGGCCTTCTCAAGCCCTCGACAACTTGGTCGCTTGTGAGGGCACCACCGGCCTCTCCAGCTCTGAAGTCCGGCGTGAGCTTCGGCGAAAGCTGTTGCGAAGTACGGCAGTGTGAGTGGCATCCGCTGCGTGATTGATGCGTAGCCAACCTTTTTAAGCCCTTCTTGCTAGTCTCTCCAGACACTGCCTGGGCAAGTTTCCGGATGTCTTAATTCGACAACTTGATCCAGCGCAGTCCATAGCGCTGAATGTCGCGCGAATCGGGCCACCAGCCTCCTACTTCCCCTGCCTCTGTCTGCGTGAGTTCGAGCCCATCGTCGGTTACCAAGCGGGAGTGCTCTGGGAAATCCAGAACGTAGGCGTCACCCTCGAAGTCAATGACCGTTTTGACCCCAGACCAACCGAAATCATTGGATCCATTGTTCTTCCCCAGATCAATGAGACCCACCACCTTGCCGATAGATCCCTGGGGCAAGAACTCATCCGGAGCATTCAATTTACGGCCTTCGCCGGAAGCAAAAATCTGCATAGGTGATCTCGTTTGATGCGATCTGCCCAATGGTAGCCGCTCCGGGCTAGCGCACGCTGTCGGTTCGCAACTTGTAGTTCATCTTCAAGGCCTCCCTTGAAAATACAGCGAGAAGGGGGAGACGACATTGGCTTAGCTGACAAAATCTTAGGGTTTACCCCCAACTCCTAACGGGGTGTTTTGCACCGAAAGTGAGATCACCCCGAAGCGGCAAACCGCAGTGGCCATCATCACCCTCCCCCAGACACCGTCGAGGCGCACAAGTATGTGCGAGAGGCGGTGCAGGCCTATCCGGAGCTCTATTTCTCACGTCTGGTGATCCTCGGCGAAGGTGCGAGCGAGGAGATCGTGTTGCCCCGTGTGTTTGCCGCAAAGGCACTCGGACGCGTGATCGAATGCACCGTGCAGCGCGGTGGCACTGTGGTGATTCCGGCCTTCGCGGTCGGCCGGGCGCAGTCCCTGATCCACCACCTGTGGCTGCTGCGCCAGGCCGGCAGGCTGGCCAACGTGCCGTTGTACCTCGACAGTCCGATGGCGGGCAGCGCCACGCAGCTCCTGCATGAGCACGCGGGCGAGCACAAGCTCACCGCGCGCGACTACGAAGCTGCCTGCGCTGCGGTCACCTACGTCAAGGAGGTGGAGGAATCCAAGGCCTTGTCCGCCAATCGCTTCCCCAAGGTCATCATCTCGGCCAGCGGCATGGCCACCGGGGGGCGTGTGTTGCACCACATCGCCGCCTTCGCGGGCGACCACCGCAACACGCTGCTGTTTTCAGGCTTCCAGGCCGCCGGCACGCGCGGGCGCAAGCTATTGGAAGGCGCGCGGGAGGTAAAGATTCACGGCGAATGGATCAACGTGCGCGCCGATGTGGCGGAACTGCCCATGCTGTCCGCACATGCCGATGCTGGCGAGTTGCTGCGCTGGCTATCCGGTTTCCAGCGTGCTCCCAAGCGGGTGTTCATCGTCCACGGTGAGCCTGAGGCCTCGGAGGCCTTGCGAGAACGCATCCAGCGCGAACTGGGTTGGGATGCAACCGTGCCATTGCAGAACAGGAAGTACACACTGTGATGGGTCTGGAGAGCCGCAGGCCCGCCGTGCCGCCGGCTACTTCTTGAGTCCGAGCCGTCGCGCCAGCTTGTGCAGGTTGCTGGCATCCAATCCCAATGTGCGCGCTGCCGCAGCCCAGTTGTCCTGATGCAATGCCAGTGCCTCCCGGATCGCCTTACGCTGGCTGGCTTCCACGACTTCGTGCAGGGGGGCTACGGATCGCGACACACCGGGTGCACCGACAGCTTGGTCGACACCGGCCGCTACTGCGCCTTCGGCCATCTCCAGTGCATCGAGATCCAGCATGTCCGCCTCCAGCGTCACGATATCCTTGCGGTTGGCGCCCCGGCTCACCGCCTTCAGCGCCGCGCGACTGATCACATGCTCCAACTCGCGCACATTGCCCGGCCAGCGGTAGCGGCGCAAGGCCTCTTCGGCCGCAGCCGAAAGCCGCAGGCTGCGCAGACCCAGCCGTGCCCGGTTGAGTTCCAGAAAGCGCCCGGCCAACAGCAGCACGTCGTTGCCCCGCTCGCGCAGCGGCGGGATCGGAATCGGATACACCGACAGCCGGTGGTACAGGTCCGCACGAAACGATCCGTCGCGCACATGCTCGCGCAGACTTCGGTTGGTGGCCGCGATCACGCGCACGTTCACCCGCCGCGGCCGGTCGGCCCCAAGGCGCTGGATCTCGCCGTTCTGCAGCGTGCGCAGCAGCTTGGCCTGGATGGACAGTGGCAGCTCACCCACTTCGTCCAGGAACAGCGTGCCGCCCTCTGCCGCCTCGAAACGACCGGGCCGGTCGTTCACCGCGCCGGAAAATGCTCCGCGCGCATGGCCGAACAGTTCGCTCTCCGCCAATGATTCCGGCAAGGCAGCGCAGTTCACGTGCACCAGCGGCTTGGACGCACGCCGCGACAGCCGGTGCAGCCGGTGCGCGAACAGTTCCTTGCCCACACCCGTCTCCCCCAGCAACAGCACCGGCAGCTCGGAATCGGCCACCACCTGCAACTCGTGCAGCAGGTGCGTGATGGCTTCACTCTGGCCCAGTATCTCGCTGTCTTCGCGTTGCTCCGGCGCACCCGCAGGCAAGGCGCCGGCGGACAATCGCAGGCCGCGAATCTCCGATTCAAGACGGGTCACCCGCACCGCAGCCTCGACCGCGCAGGCAAGCTCGGCCATGTCACTCTGGGCCTGCGCGCCGAAGGCCCCGACCTCCAGCGCATCCAGCGTGATCACTCCCCAGCGCTCGCCCTCCACGTCCAGCGCCATGCCCATGCAGTCGTGCACCGCCATCGGCTCTCCCGCACGTTCGGCGATCAGACCATCGTAGGGATCGGGCAGCACGCTATCGTGGTGGAAACAGGTGACGCCGCGCCGTTGCAGGATGGCCGCCAGGCGCGGATGGTCCTTGACCGCGAAGCGCCGTCCCAGTGCGTCACTGGAAAGCCCGTCCACCGCCACCGGCCGTAGGTGCTCCTGCTCCAGCTTGAGCAAGGCGACAGCTCCGCATCCGAAATGCACGCGCAGGCTGCCCACCAGCCGCTGCAGACGTACCGCCACCGGCAGGTCAGCCACGAGGTCGGCCACGAGAAGGAGTTGGATGGCGGAAATGGTCATGGACACCCTGGATGGTAAATGAAACCCTGATAAAGCATGGTTTATAGCACCATTGTGTTTTCAACCTATTGATTTTTATGGGATTTCCTGTGGCATGCGACTTGCATTGGGGATAGCGCCGAACCGGCATCCGACCAAGGAAAGCAACATGAAACGCACCCTCAGCTCTAGCGCCATTGCCACTGCCATCTGCCTCCTGGGCGTTACCCTGTCCGTGCAGGCACAGCCTGCAGGTCACTCGATGCACAACGCAGCGGCATCCTCCGGAACCGCGACCGCGGCAGCCCAGCCTGCAGCGACCAAGCGCTACGACCTGCACACCAACATCGTCGACGGCAAGATGGTCTTTGTCGACGACAAGGGTCAAGTGAACCCCACGCTCTCGGCCAACGCGGGCGACACGATCGAGATCGTGCTGGAAAGCGGCGAAGGCGCCGAGCACGACCTGGTGATTCCCGAACTGAACGTCGCCTCGGCCAAGTTCAGCGCCGGCACCGGCAAGACCACATTGCGCTTCAAGGTGCCGCGCTCGGGCGCCTTCACCTACTACTGCTCGATTCCCGGCCACCGGCAGATCGGCATGGAGGGAAAACTCCAGGTGAGCGGGACTGCGGTTGCCGACGCGGGGACCGTGCCCGCCGCGAACACCGATTCGAGCCAGGCGGCACTCGCGCTCTACACCCCCGCCCCTATGCCGCAGCGCGCGGCGGACCCGTCTGCCGTCAGCGTGGCGGCCAACCCAGCCGGGGTGCCGGCGGCCATCGGTACGCGGGCACCGAAGACGCTGAAGTACCGCATGGAGACGGTCGAGTTGCCCGGCAAGCTCGATGACGGCACCAGCTTCACCTACTGGACCTTCGACCGCCAGGTGCCAGGCCCGATGCTGCGCGCCCGCGTGGGCGACACGGTGGAGTTGACCCTGGCCAACGCCCGCGACAGCAAGATGATCCACTCGATCGACCTGCATGCCGTGACCGGCGGCCACGGCGGCGGCGAGCACACCCAGGTCGCCCCCGGCCAGGAGAAGGCCATCACGTTCAAGGCGCTCAACCCGGGTCTGTACGTGTACCACTGCGCGACGCCGCTGGTCCCGCAGCACATCGCGGCGGGCATGTACGGAATGATCCTGGTGGAGCCCGAAGGGGGCCTGGCCAAGGTAGACCGCGAGTACTACGTGATGCAGGGCGAGATGTACACGGGCCGGCCGCACGGCGCCAAGGTGCACCAGGAGGCCGATCTCGAGAAGATGGCCAACGAACTCCCCGACTACTACGTGTTCAATGGCGAGGTCGGCGCCTTGAGCAAGACCCACAAGCTGCAGGCGAAGGTGGGCGAGACGGTGCGCATCTACTTCGGCGTCGGAGGCCCCAACAAAATCTCGTCGTTCCACGTCATCGGCGAAATCTTCGACACCGTGTACAGCGAAGGCTCGTTCAGCGGCATCAAGCACGACGTGCAGACCACGCTCGTCGCCCCGGGCGGCGCGACCATCGTCGAAATCAAGGTCCAGCACCCGGGCAGCTATCTGCTGGTGGACCACGCGCTGTCGCGCGCCGGCAAAGGTGCGGTCGGTGTGCTCGAAGTCACCGGCGTGCCGGTACCCGGCGTCTACAAGGCCGGCCCCCTTTAACCCCCCGACGAAAAGGAGCCCACGATGGAACTCATTGACCAATCCCTGGGGCAGCTCGCGCGACGCATCTCCGGTGCCACGCGCGTGTTCGACGCCCATCACTTCGACTTCTGCTGCGGCGGCAACCAGTCGCTGCGCTCGGCCGCGGCGGCGGCTGGAGTGGATCCCGCTCCGATCGTGCTGGAGTTGCAGTCCCTGCAATGCCGCAGCGCGCAGGATGGCGAGCGCGACTGGGACCAGGCGACGCCCACCGAGTTGGTGGACCACATCCTGACCCGCTTCCACGCGGTACACCGCGAGCAGTTGCCCGAACTCATCCGCCTGGCGCGCAAGGTCGAGCAGGTGCATGGCGAGCGCACTGATTGTCCGGCTGGTCTGGCCGAACATCTCTCGGCCATGGCGCAGGAGCTGGAGAGCCACATGCGCAAGGAGGAAGACGTGCTGTTCCCCATGATCGCGCGCGGCCATGGCGCGATGGCCGGCGCCCCGATCACCGTCATGCGCATGGAACACGACGACCACGGCGTCGCGCTGCGCAGGATGGAAGAACTGACCGATGGCATCACCGCGCCGCGCGCGGCCTGCACCACCTGGCGTGCGCTCTACGCCGGCCTGCGGACCTTCCGCCAGGACCTGATGGTGCACATCCACACCGAAAACAACATCCTGTTCGAGCGCTTCGCGCCGGCAGCCGTGCATTGACCAAGGAGAAACCCATGGGCTCGTACAAGAAACTCTGGTTCACGCTGATCGGCGTGCTGATCGTCACCTTCTCGCTGCTGGGCTACTACGGCAGCGAGGTCTATCGGCAGGCGCCACCGATCCCGGCGCAGGTCACCACCCCGGATGGCAAGGTGCTGTTCGACCGCGAGGGCATCCTCGACGGCCAGACGGCCTGGCAGTCGGTGGGCGGCATGCAGCTCGGTTCGATCTGGGGCCACGGCGCCTACCAGGCGCCCGACTGGACGGCCGACTGGCTGCATCGCGAGCTGACCGCCTGGCTCGACCTGGCCGCGCAGCAGGTACACGGCAAGGCCTATGCGGCGCTCGATGGCCCCGCGCAGGCCGCGTTGCGCGAGCAGCTCAAGGCTGAATACCGCTCCAACCGCGTCGATGACGCGCAGGTGCTGAAACTCTCGGCGCACCGTGTCCAGGCCATCGCACAAACCGCTGCCTATTACGACCAGTTGTTCTCCGACGCGCCCGCGCTTCAGAAAAGCCGGGAGCACTTCGCCATGAAGGAGAACACGCTGCCCAGTGCCGAGCGGCGCCAGCAGATGACGCAGTTCTTCTTCTGGACCGCCTGGGCTGCAGCCACCGAGCGACCGGGGCAAAAGGTCACCTACACCAACAACTGGCCGCACGAGCCCCTGATCGGCAACCAGCCGAGCAGCGAGAACATCGTCTGGTCCATCGCCAGCATCGTGGTGCTGCTGGCCGGCGTGGGCTTTCTCGTCTGGGCGTGGGCGTTCCTGCGTAACCACGAAGAACCACTGCCGGCACCCGCTGCGCGCGACCCTTTGACCACCTTTGCGCTCACGCCATCGCAACGAGGCTTGGGCAAATACCTCTTCCTGGTGGTGGCGCTCTTCGTCTTCCAGGTCTTCATCGGCGGTTTCACCGCGCACTACACGGTCGAGGGACAGCAGTTCTATGGCATCGACGTCTCGCGGTGGTTCCCTTATTCGCTGACCCGCACCTGGCACATCCAGGCCGCGCTGTTCTGGATCGCCACCGGCTTCCTGGCCGCGGGCCTGTTCCTGGCACCGCTGATCAACGGCGGCAAGGATCCGAAGTTCCAGAAGCTCGGCGTGGATGTGCTGTTCTGGGCGCTGGTCGCCGTGGTCGTGGGCTCCTTCACCGGCAACTACCTGGCGATCGCGCAGGTGATGCCGCCCGAGTGGAACTTCTGGCTCGGCCATCAGGGCTATGAGTACGTCGACCTGGGGCGCCTGTGGCAGATCGGCAAGTACGTGGGCATCCTGCTGTGGCTGGTGCTGATGCTGCGCGGCGTGGTGCCGGCGCTCCTGAAGCCCGGGGGCGACAAGAACCTGCTGGCGTTGCTCACGGCCTCGGTGGGTGCCATCGGCCTGTTCTATGGCGCGGGCCTCTTCTACGGGGAGCGCACCCACCTCTCGGTGATGGAATACTGGCGCTGGTGGGTGGTGCACCTCTGGGTGGAAGGCTTCTTCGAGGTGTTCGCCACCACGGCGCTGGCCTTCATCTTTGCCACGCTCGGCCTGGTGTCTGCGCGTATGGCGACGGCAGCCAGCCTGGCCTCGGCCTCGCTCTTCATGCTGGGCGGCATTCCCGGCACCTTCCACCACATGTATTTCGCTGGCACCACCACCCCGGTGATGGCCGTCGGCGCCAGCTTCAGTGCGCTGGAGGTGGTGCCGCTGATCGTGCTGGGCCATGAGGCCTGGGAGAACTGGCGCCTGAAGGCACGCGCGCCCTGGATGGAAAACCTCAAGTGGCCGCTGATGTGCTTCGTCGCCGTGGCGTTCTGGAACATGCTGGGCGCCGGTGTCTTCGGCTTCATGATCAACCCGCCGATCTCGCTGTACTACATCCAGGGCCTGAACACCACGCCAGTGCACGCGCACGCCGCGCTCTTCGGGGTGTACGGCTTCCTGGCGCTGGGCTTCACGCTGCTGGTGCTGCGCTACCTGCGTCCGGACTACCAGTTCAGCGCACCGCTGATGAAGACCGCCTTCTGGGGTCTGAATGTCGGCCTGGTGCTGATGATTTTCACCAGCCTGCTGCCGATCGGGATCATCCAGTTTCACGCCAGCGTCAGCGAAGGCCTGTGGTACGCACGCAGCGAGGAATTCATGCAGCAGCCACTGCTGCAGAACCTGCGCTGGGTGCGCACCTTCGGCGACGTGGTATTCATCGGCGGCGCCATCGCGATGGCGCTGCAGGTGGTGTTGGGTCTGTGGGCCAAGGACGCCCCGCAGCAACAGCCTGGACAGCGCCTGGGTCAGGCACGGGTTTGAGGGTCCGGGCTGCGGTCGATCTGTGCCGCAGCCCGGCAAAAGAGTTCAATTCAACTGAAAGAGAACAATGAAGATGAGATACACCGTAGGAGCATTAATGGCCGCAATGCTGACCACACTGGCGGCCGGCCCCGTGCTGGCCGCCACGTGCGATGTGGAAATCGAAAGCAACGACGCCATGCAGTTCAACAAGAGCAGCATCGCGGTGCCAGCGAGTTGCAAGCAGTTCAACGTCAAGCTCAAGCACGTGGGCAAGCTTCCCAAGGTCGCCATGGGCCACAACTGGGTATTGAGCAAGGCGTCCGATGCACAGGGCGTGGCGGCCGACGGCATTCCCGCCGGGCTGGACAAGGCCTATGTGAAGCCCGGGGATGCACGGGTCATCGCGCACACCAAGGTCATCGGCGGCGGTGAAACCGACTCGGTCAGCTTCGACGTCTCCAAGCTCAAGGCTGGAGATAGCTATGCCTGGTTCTGCTCTTTCCCGGGCCACGCGTCCATCATGAAGGGCACGCTCACGCTGTCGAAGTAATCACGTTCATCACAGGCCCACGAGCCGCAGGAATCCCAGCGGGTCGTGGGTCCTGGCGATGGCGAACATCATCAGGAAGCACGTGAGGGCTGCGGCAAACGCCAGTGCCTTGCCCCTCAGGGTCCGCGCTCGCCGCAGCGCCATCGTGCCCAACACGATGTAGGCCACCAGCAGCATGAGCTTGGTCAGCAGCCACGGTGTGGCGAAGGGGTTGAGCTGCAAGGTCGCCAGCAGCAGCAAAGCGGCCGCGAGCAAGGCGGTATCGATCACCTGGCTCAGCCGACGGACGGGAGTCAACATGGGCATCTCAGCGCCCAACAGCACGCCCACGCCCCGACCGGCAAAGAGGCCTCCGCTGAGCATCGCGAGCCCGACGTGCGCGGCCTTGATCAGGAGATAGTGATCGGCCAGTGCCATCCCCCTATTCCTCCTCACCACTGCAGGTAGAACATGGCCTTGGCCAGCAGCACGATGGCCAGCACATGGCAGAAGACACTCAGGTGCAGCCGGCGTGAACGCTGATCTCCCAGTACGCCCCGGCGGCGCCAGACCATGGCCGTGGCGAAATGCCCAAACACGCTCAGGGCCAACGCGATCTTGAGCGTGAGCAGCAGCCCGAAGCTGCTGGCCAGCGGCTGCGTCAGCGCTGCGCGGTGTTGCCAGGCCAGGCCGAGGCCAGCCGCATACAGTGTCAGCAGCACCCAGGGCATCACGGCGGTGGCGCGGTCGCCGATGGCGCGCTCGACCGCGCGCATCGTCTCCTGGGGCAAGTGCTTGCGCACACCCTCCAACATCACCACCTCGAAGAACACCGTGCCCACAAAGGCGATGGCAGCGAGCAGGTGTAGCACCAGCAGAACGCCGTAGCTCATGGGCAATTCCTCATGCCACCTGCCGGCGCTGTGGCTTCATCCGCTGGCCCGCTTTGGGCAGCAGGTTGATCAGCAGGTCGGTGCCGGGCAGCAAGTCGGCCAGCGAGAACCCATCCAGGTGCGCCATGAACTCCTGCAGCGCACCTCCGAGCACGCCAGCGAGCCGGCACTGGCCGGTCAGCACGCACTGATTGTCAGTGGAGAAGCACTCGACCAGGGCGAAGTCGGGCTCGATGCCGCGCACCACGGCGCCCAGGTTGATATCGCGCGGCGCATGGGCCAGGCGCATGCCACCACCCTTGCCACGCACGGTCTCGATCCAGCCCTGCAGACCGAGCTGGTGCGTCACCTTCATCAGGTGTGCTTCCGATATGGCGTAGGCTTGCGCCACCTCGGAGATGGTGCACAGGCGATCAGGCTGCTGCGCCACGTACATCAGCAGGCGCAGCGCGTAGTCGGTCATCGTGGTCAGGCGCATGGCGATGCCTTGTTCATTGGGGTGGGTTCGAGCGAACCGCGATCTTGTCGGGTCTGAGCACCGGCGCCGCATCGATGCGCGGGCGAATCAACATCGGAAAGAACCGCCACAGGTACAGTGCGAAGGCCAGCACCCAGGCGCTGGCGGAGGCGTGCAGTGCGGCCAGAGCAAGGCCGGTGGGCAGCAGCGCCAGCAGGCGCAGCGCCGCCGCCGCGATCACCAGCCCATAGCAGCACACGATCAGGCGGTCCGTGCGCAGCGGCCGCCCCAGGTGTCCCAGCGCCGAGCGTCACCATGCCGATGATCAGCACGGAAAACCCCGCCACGCCGATCACGTGCGCCGGCCAGGCAGCGCGCAGCACGGCGCCTGCGGCGTGCGCAGCCGCCACCAGCAACCCCGCGCCAAGCGCGGCGTAACCGACATAGAGAATCCACAGCAGCGGCACGCGCCATACGGCACCGGGTTTCCAGGCCAATACCTGGACCACGGCGATGACTCCCGCGACGGTCAGGAAAAGGGCTGTCGCCTCCGACCAGCCGAGCAGCCCGCTGCCGATGGCCAGGCCGCTCGCCGCCAGTTGCCAATGGCCGCTGTGCGTGTGCATCGGAATGCTCAAACCCGGCACCGCACGCATGGCAAAGAATGGGATCACCCGCCTGGCCACCAGCAGCGCGATCACTCCCATGCACAGCAGGCCTGTGTTGAAGTGCTGCATGAGCCGCACGTAGTCGCCCTGCCAGGCGGCGAGCAGGAACAAGGCATCGGCAACGCCCAAGGCGAGGACCAGCAGCGGCACACCGTAGTTGCGCTGGCTGCGCGTACCGTAGATGGCACGGCCCAACGCGATGGCGGCGCCCATGAAGAACACCAGTTCGCTCGCCACGGCCACCCAGAAGGAGGTAGTACCGGGTATGAGATAGGCGGCATGGGCCGTCACCCACAGTACGCTGAGCACGCCCAGCGCCTTTCCTTTGAGAGGATTGATGCCGGTCCAGTTCGCCCCTGCGGTGAGCAGGAAGCCCACCGCGATGGTGGCGATGAAGCCCCAGAGCATCTCGTGCGCATGCCAGATGACACCGGCCAACTGCCCGCGCAGCATGACGGGGGCGAACACCCACAGCGCCACCGACACGGCCGCCCAGAAGCAGCCGGCCAAGTACAACGGCCGGAAGCCCAGTTCCAGAAATGCCGCCCATTGCGGCGCTGGGAGTTTCACCCTCCCCGGCTCCTGGATCTGCAGCAGCTCAGTCATGGCACGCAGTCTCAAGCCAGCGCCGTGGGCACGGCGTCCGGATCGCGGCTGATCTGGTAGCCCATCCACAGGCTTTGCGCGATGCGCTCGGCCATGGCGCAAGCCTGCCCGGCCATCGCCCGATTGGCCTGGGCGGCCGCGTTCTCCCTGAAGAGCTTCAGCCAGCGCTGGAACAGCTCTGCTGAAAGGCCGGGCAACACCGCATGCTTGGGCATGGGTGCGCCCGCGAACCGGCCGGTGCGCCTGAGGATGGCTGACCAGAAGTCCACCAATTTGGCCAGGTGGTGGTCCCAGTCGCCGATGTGTGCGTCGAAGATCGGGCCCAGCACCCCGTCCTGGCGGACCCGCGCATAGAACGTGTGCACGAGGGCAGCGACCTCGGCCTCGGTGCAAAGTTCGCTGCCGGGCATCCGGTCCTGCGCGGTTTGGGAAGTCGTATCGCTCATAAGATTTACTTGCAATATATCTTATGATGCCTTCAAGCGGCCACCTCACCGCGCCCCTCTCTGATCTATATCAAACGCAAAGCGCCATGGCACTCAAACACGCTCAGCCCCTGGAGGTCATCGACTTGCACGCCACCGACGAGACGCGTGGTACGGCGGTCAGCAGCAGCTTGCTCAAGACCCCGCATCTGCAACTGATGCGGGTCGTGCTGGCAGCAGGGCATGCACTGCCGGAACACCACGTGCCTGGCGAGATCACGATTCAGTGCCTTTCGGGGGAGGCGGATGTCGTGACGCCCTCGCGCACGTGCCGACTGGCTTCAGGCACCTTGGTGATGCTGCCCGCCGCAGAGCCCCACCGCGTGCAGGCGCACCTCGACACCCTGCTGTTGGTGACGGTGCTTCATCCCTGATGGGGTCCGCACGGGTCATTCGAATAAACGATCCGGAAGGAAGTGAATATGAAGAAGAATGCAAGCAAGCGAATTGAAGGCACGAGTCCCGGGCGGCTGCGACCGTTGCTGCGAATCGCCGCCTTGGGATGCGCTGCGACGGCCTTGGCCGCTGAGGCCCATGTGAAATGGTTTGCGCCCTATATTGTGGGCGCGCCACCGCAACCCTTGAGCGCGACGCTCACGAACCAGTGGTTCTGGATTGGCATCGCACTGGTGCTGGTGTTCTTTCTGGCCACCCGGGCCATCGAGAAGATGTCCATCGGACAAAGCATCCTCGCCGGCATGGACAAGGTGATGAACCCACTGTGGCTGCGCCTGGACGATTTCGTTCGGGTGGTCATCGCGGCCTTCTTCGTCGCGATCTTCGCGGTCGGCGGGGTCTATCTGACGCCAGACTTGAAGACGCCGAACGAATGGGTGTCGTGGATGCAATTGCTGATCGCCGCCTTCGTCTTCTCGCGCCGGACGATGCCGCTGGCGGCCGCCGGCATCATTCTGCTGTGGGTGCTGGCGCTCACCGAGTACGACCTGTTCCACCTGCTGGACTACCTGGCGCTCGGGGTGTCGGTTGCGGGTTACCTGGTGCTTGAATCGTCGAACAAGCCTGAATGGCGAAAGTACCGGTTTGAAGTGCTGCGCTGGGGCGTGGCCATCGCGCTGATGTGGTCGAGCCTTGAGAAGTTCGCCTATCCGGACTGGTTCTACCCCCTCGTTGAAGAAAAACCGTTCCTCACATTCGGCATGCCGCGCGACGTGTTCATCCCGATGGCGGGCGTGGCCGAGTTCACGATGGGTTTCGGCCTGCTATGGACGGCACTGGTGCGGCGCCTGTCGGCGATCACGCTCTTCGTGATCTTCAACGCGGCCGTGTATCCGTTCGGGCGCATCGACCTGGTCGGACACGCCTTGATCATGGCGATCATCGTGGCCATTGCCGCTGACCCGACGCCCCAGGTGCGCTTCGCCATCCGGCGCTCGGCCTGGACCATTCCGGCCGCTCTCAGCGCTGCTCTGGTGGTTTTTGCGAGCGGCTACTGGGGCCTGCATCTCGCGTTGTACGGCCCGAACGGTGAAGCAAACCCGACCACCGCAGAGATGGCGACCCACACGTACAGTGCCGAACACCCGCATGGGCCGCAGGCCATCGGCAAAGCGACCGCGCCACCCGCCCCTGCGGGCGCTCATGGGCTTGGGCATGCAGCGCCGCCTGCAAGCGCATCAGGTGGCTCAGCGCGCGGCGCCTATGAAGCCAGCATGGCAAAGATGCACGGGCCGATGCAGGTGGGCATTCAGCACCCCGATCCGGACGTGGCATTCGTACTGGGAATGATCCCGCACCATCAGGGTGCCATCGACATGGCGCAAATTCAACTCCAGTACGGCAAGGATCCTGCGAACAGGAAGTTGGCACGCGAAATCATCGCCGCCCAGCAGCATGAGATCGAGGAGATGAAGAGTTGGTTGGCAGCAAGAGGCGTCAAGCACTCCGAGTAGAGGGAAACAATCCTTCAAGGACTCGCTGTCCGGCGTGCGCCGTGCGCCATTCCCCCGACGGTACGACCCACTGCGCGTGATTTCGCCGTAGTGGGTTTCGCATCTCGGCGGGATGTAGCAACCTCGTGGCTGTCAGGAATGTTCAAGAAGGTGCAGCCCATGCCACATGCGCAGGAAACTACAGCTTTTTCTTCCAGCCCCGAGCCGGCGTTCTACCGCCTCGCCGACGTCATCCGCATCACCGCCTTGAGCCGGTCCAGCATCTACCGGCGTATCGCCGCTGGCGAGTTTCCACTTCAGGTGTCACTTGGCGGTCGGGCAACGGGATGGCGCAGGGAAGCGCTGCAGGCGTGGATTGGCGATCCTGCGGGCTTTCGCCCCTTGACGGTAAGCAATGGGATGGACGCCCCCACCCGTAACGGCATTCGCGTGCCACAGTGGAAGTGTCACCAACCACTGAACCGAAAGGGGCGTCCACCATGAAGATTACGACTGTTGGCATCGACCTTGCCAAGAACGTGTTCCAGGTCCACGGCATCGACGAGCATGGCAAGGCGGTGTTGAAGAAGCAGCTGCGGCGCGACCAGATGGCCGCGTTCTTCGTCAACCTGCCGCCTTGTCTGATCGGCATGGAGGCTTGCGGCAGCGCGCACCACTGGGGTCGCAAGCTGCAGAGCATGGGCCACAAGGTGCGGCTGATGGCTCCGCAGTTCGTCAAGCCTTACGTCAAGACCAACAAGAACGATGCGGCCGACGCAGAAGCCATCTGCGAAGCGGTCGGGCGGCCGAACATGCGCTTTGTCCCGGTGAAGAACGTGGAGCAACAAGCAGTCCTGGCGCTTCACCGGGTGCGGCAGGGATTCGTGCGGGCTCGCACCGCGCAGGCGAATCAGATCCGCGGGCTACTGGGCGAGTTGGGCCTCATCGTGCCGCAGGGGATCGGCCATATCGCCACGCGTGTCCCCGAGCTGATCGAAGACGGTGCCAACGAACTGCCGGGTGCGTTCCGACTGCTCATCCAGCGACTGCTTGATCACCTCAAGGAGCTGGATCGTCAGGTCGAGGAGCTCGAAGACAAGATTCATGCATGGCATCGCAGCAGCGACCTCAGCCGCAAGCTGGCCATGATCCCTGGCATAGGGCCGATCACCGCCAGCGCGCTGGTTGCATCGATCGGTGATGCGAAGAACTTCGACGGAGGCCGGCAGGTCGCTGCCTGGCTTGGCTTGGTTCCCCGGCAGCATTCCTCGGGTGGAAAGTCAAACCTGCTGGGCATGAGCAAACGTGGCGACACCTACCTGCGGACATTGTTGATCCACGGCGCGCGCTCGGTGATCTACCGAGTGAGCCAGCGGCCCGACACATGCAGTTGGATCAGCTCTGTCGTCATCCGACGAAACAAGAACGTGGCCGCAGTGGCGCTCGCGAACAAGAATGCTCGAATCGCGTGGGCGTCGCTTGCGCATGACCGGCAGTTCGACGCGGGCTACGTGCGAAGCGCAGTAGTGGCCTGAGTCAGAGTAGGCAGCAGCAACAACGTCAGGGAGAACAAACCACCGATTGCTCAGGCGATCATGAAGTGATGGCAAGACAGGTCAGACCGTGGTTGGCAAAGCCCGCGCCGGACGAGGCACTCAGAGTGCGTGTAAGCGATCGAGGCGTCAACCAGCAAATCCCATCAGGGACAGTGGCTCAAAAGGCCGCATTCAAAGTCCGGATGTACGGGTGCAGTCTTTACCTTCGAGTCGTTGCAGATTGAGAGCTTGGCATAGGGGGCGTCCATGTACGTCCGGCCAACCCATCTTGAGAAAGCACCATCACTCGTGCATCGTGTGCACGATGAAGATGATGCACACCATGGCGAGCGAGGCGAACGCCGCAGCCCCCAAGAGACGCCTGTACAGCCCTGAACTCAAGAACCAAGTCGTTGCCCAGGCGCGCCTGCCCGGCGCCTCGATAGCGGGCGTGGCGCTGTCCCACGGCATCAACGCCAACATCGTTCACCGCTGGCTACGCGAACGCGCGGGCCAGCCGCCGCAGGCGCCATCGGGCTTCGTGGCATTGAGTCTGCCGACGGCCCACGGCAAGCTGGAAGAAGAGAGCGCCAAACTCGCGCAAGACATCCGCATCGAGCTGCGCCGAGGCGCCACGGTGGTGAACGTGGCCTGGCCCGTGGCACAGGCGGGCGAATGCGCCGCCTGGATGCGCGAGCTGCTGCGGTGATCCGCATCGATGCGGTATGGCTGGCCATAGACCCCCTGGACATGAGAGCCGGTACTGACACGGCGCTGGCCCGGGTCGTACAGGTCTTTGGCGCAGCCCACCCGCACACGGCCTACCTGTTTGCCAATCGCCGGGCCAACCGCATGAAAGTGCTGGTGCATGACGGCATCGGCATCTGGCTGGCAGCCAGACGGCTGCACCAGGGCCGCTTCGTCTGGCCGTCTTCGCCTGGCGCGCGCCAGCTCACGATCAGCCGCGCCCAGCTGGACGCATTGGTGCTCGGGCTGCCGTGGCAACGCATCGGCGTTGAGGGCAGCATCACCGTCGTCTGAAACGCTGGCGCTGGCGTGCAATCCGTAGATGTGCCGATGGCTGGGGCACGCAGGTTTGGCAAACTCGGGCCCCATGGAGTTGGAGCAACAGTGCGTAGACAGCTTGAGCGCAGAACAATTGCGCGAGCTGGCCAGCCGACTGCTGACGGACGTGCGGCACAAACAAGCCGTCATCGACAAACTCACGCACGAGAACGCGCTGCTCAAGCGGCTGAAGTTTGCCGCCCAGTCCGAGCGCTACAGCGCAGAACAAAGAAGCCTGCTGGACGAAACGCTGGACACTGACCTGCAGGCGGTCAGCGAAGAAATCGCGCAGATGGCATCCCCTGCAGATCCCGCGCCTGCAAAGCAACAACCCAAACGCCAGCCGCTACCGGCCCACCTGCCACGCCGCGAGATCCGTCACGAGCCCGAAACCACCACCTGTGGCTGTGGTTGCCAGTTAAAGCGCATTGGCGAAGACGTCGCAGAGAAGCTGGACTATGAGCCGGGCGTGTTCACGGTAGAGCGTCATATCCGCGGCAAGTGGGCCTGTGCCAACTGCGAAACACTGGTGCAAGCCCCGGTGGACGCACACGTCATCGACAAAGGCATCCCCACCACGGGGCTGCTGGCCCAGGTACTGGTTGCCAAATTTGCCGATCACCTGCCGCTGTACCGCCAGGAGGCGATCTTTGCGCGGGCGGGGCTTGGCATTGCGCGCTCGACACTGGCGCAATGGGTAGGCACCTGCGGGGTGCAGTTGCAGCCGCTGGTGGATGCACTCAAGGAAGAAATACTCAGGCACAGCGTGCTGCATGCGGACGAGACACCGGTGCAGATGCTCAAGCCGGGCCATGGCAAGACACACCGGGCGTACCTGTGGGCCTATGCGCCCGGTGCGTTTGAAGACCTGAAGGCCGTGGTCTATGACTTCTGCGACACGCGCGCCGGTGAGCACGCCCGCGCGTTCCTGGGTGAGTGGAAGGGCAGCCTGGTGTGCGATGACTTTGCCGGCTACAAGGCAGGCTTTGCCCAGGGCGTGACCGAGGCGGGATGCCTGGCCCATGCGCGGCGCAAATTCTTCGACCTGCACGCCAGCAGCAAGAGCCAGGTGGCACAAAGCGCCTTGCAGCAAATCGGCATGGTCTATGAGATTGAGCGCGAGGTACAGAGCCTGACGCCCGATGAACGCCAGCGCATCCGCCAGGCCCGATCAAGACCGCTGCTGGATGCCCTGCACCGGTGGATGCTGCTGACGCGCCAGAAGATCACGGATGGCTCGGCCACGGCCAAGGCCCTGGACTACAGCCTCAAGCGCTGGGTGGCGCTGACACGGTTCGTGGATGACGGGCGCCTGCCTGCAGACAACAACTGGATCGAGAACCAGATCCGCCCGATCGCCATCGGGCGCTCAAACTGGCTGTTTGCCGGATCGCTGCGCGCCGGCAAGCGGGCGGCCGTCGTCATGAGCCTGATCCGTTCGGCCAAGCTCAACGGGCACGACCCGCACGCCTATCTCAAGGATGTGCTGGCACGGCTGCCCACGCAGCGCGCCAGCCAGGTCGACGAGTTGCTGCCCCACCGCTGGACCGCAAGCTGACGCATCCACAATGTGCGGCCATGAAACACATTGAAGCGTTGATTGCCGACGGAGGTGAGATCACCGTTGGCGCGCTGTGGCCGCACAAGTGCGTTGCTACTGCTGCCGACCAAAGCAACGCCTTGGCAATGCTGGTGAGGCGTGTCGATGAAACGCTGCCGGCGCTGCTCCAGCGCCTGGATCAGGCTATCGCCAAAGCCTATGACGGCGGCGGCTTCACGGACGAGGTGAATTCAGCTCGTATTTGACGGGGTTGCAACGGTCAAGATGGGATGGCCGGACGCATACGCTTAGCGGGCAAAGCTCTGGAAACAAGAATTCGACCAGCGTCTGGTGGGTACGGTCCGGCGAGAAAGCGTCCGGATCCTGGGCTTCTTGGGCCCTTAAGTCTTTGACCTTAAGTGCCCATAGACCGGAACGGTCTTCGCTTTTGAGCTGGTCGCCGCGTCCGTAGTGTCGAAGCGCCTGGCTGAACCAACGGAGCATGGATTTGCGCGACGCCATCTGATGTGCCGACTCCACGAGCAATTTTCTCTTACTGGCGAATGGCTTCCCCAGCTTGGCTGAATAAAGGCCTTGCAGCAGTTCAAACGGCAAATCCCGTGGGTAATGGACAAGCGGGACACCAACCCTGGCAAACCGAAGCTTCAAAGCCGACCAAGCCGCCCGGCCCTCTTCGCCATAGATGCTCCTCTCCTCGAACATCCGTTCGAAGTCCTGCCGAAGCTGATCGAGTTCTGCCTCCATCCGGGATTTTCGAAGCGCCTTGGCTTTGTCGAAGTCGTAGTAATAGGCGCGCTGTTGCGCGGTATCCAGCGTCAACTCGTCGAAGCGCACCAACTTCCGGTGGAGGCCCGAAGTCCCTCCATGAGCCAGCGGAACCGCCCAAATGCATTCCAGCTGGAACGCACCCGCCTCCAGCGAAGCGTCCACACTTTCCTGGTGAACCACGAACGCATTGACGTTGTTGTTGTAGAAAACATCGTCATCGGTCATTCGCAGCCTCTCCGTGTCGAACCGGGCGAAGATCCAGAACAGCAGCCCACCCTGCTCGAGGTAGAAGTCGCGGCGGCCGGCGATCACGTCCAGGTATGTGGTGGAGAGCTGAATCTCAAAAGCCACGCGCTGGCCAGCGTAGACCGCTTGAACGTCGGGCTTCCTCCATTGCCCCGTCCAGGCCCCCTTCCACACCTGTTCGGTCCGGATATCGGTAAACGACTTGTCCGCCGCCAGGCAGTTGACCACCCACTGCTTCATCTGGATATGCAGGCGACTTTCCTTCAACCCGTTGTACTTGCGAGCATCGATCTCGTCCTGATTCAACTGTCCGGCCGTCACGGCCGGACAGTTCCCGTCTTCGTGACGGTGCTTGAAGAAGAATTTGGCCGTATCGCGGGAGCAGCAGATGTGGACCGCGACCCCGCAGATAGCGCACTTGTATAGGGGCGTGCCCCGGCGCATCTGGGTGCGCGTCTCCATGCGCCGCTGGACCAGACTGGCGTAGTCCGTTCCCATCACCACCGCAGCCGATACGAAGTCGCCGGCGGCCACGTCCAACACCTCGGCAATCTGTGGCCGGTCCACGACCAGCGCGGAGCCTGGGTCGGGACGCGGTCGGAGCCGCCGTGGAGGACGCAGCAGGCGCTCGCTCATGTTCCGTGTCGCGCAACCGCCTCGGAGAACGCGGCGCTTGCCAAGGTCAACAAGAAAGCGGCGTCGCCTCGGCTGTACCACTCCGGAGAGCCGCTTTGGTCGTCCACGTGATGCGCCAGGTGGGTGTAGTGGCGGATGGCGTCCTGGACCAGCAGCGCACGTTCCTGCTTGGACATGCCCTCGCGGAACTCCTTGACGCCACGGAACTTGCTCACCGCGTCGCGGATGGCGTCGCGCTCCCCGCCGGTGGCCACCATGCTGTCGAGGACCTTGCGCGACAGCGACACCACTCCATCGAAATCGCCTCTGATCAGCTGTTGCTGGGCCCGGATCAGCAGAGCGTACGCATCGTCGAAGTGCTCGGTCGCCGGCTTGAAGGGGATGGCCACGGAGAAGACCATGACCCGCTGGTACTCCATCTGCTCAAGGACCTGGATCCACTCGGTCAGGCGCACGGTGTGGTTTAAATGGGCGTGTGCAGCATGCAGTTGGCCACGGAATTCAGCGGTCACGCCCCCCGGGCCGGGTTTGAGGATGTACACCAGCCCGCGCCCGACGGCTGAGACTTGAAGCTGCAGTTCGAGGTCGCCGCCGGAGCGCTCGGCCTCAAGACAGGCAAGCTTCTCGGGTGTCAGCTCCAGCACCAGTGTCACCTGCGAGCTGTTCGGGTAGTCATAGGTCTGAATGATCGTCGGGCTCTGCTGCCAGGCCCATCCGAGAGGCTTGAGCGGCGCACCCGTACGGCCGCAGTTCACGCTGGCCGTCCAGTGCTCTATCGCGATGGCGTCCGTCGGCCGCTCATTCGCTGGGACCGACACCTCCAAAGTGAGCATGAGATCGAACCCACCCAGGGTTCGCCGTCCGTAGATGCTCTTGAAGCGTCCTTCGGCCCTCACCCGGGAATTGAAGCTCATTTGCATTTTTTCCTCCACCTGCGCGCCCCTGCCCCGCCGCCCTCATCGGCCGCGAGCGAACTGCAAATTATGGACGAGCATCCCGAGCCCGGCGTCCTCACAAAGCGCCGACGCGAAGGGCGGGGACATTTCGCGCAGCAGCGCCTGGTCGCGATGACGATCGAACATTGCGAACACCCGCTCAACGCAACCCCGAATGCGCGAACAATAGGTCAACCCGGCGATGGGGACAGCAGCACATGGGGCATATCCGACGGACTCCGGGGTAGGCGATGCACCTCGCGATCCCGAAGATCCCTCCGATTGACCCGATGTGATGATCACGGCGACACGAAGCGGGTCAGGGCGCCTAGGTTCGCGATCACCAGTTCGTTGACCGCTTCGTTGGAGGACTGCAATATCGACGCGAGTTGTTTGACGGTTTCGCCAACGTCTCGCGGCCGCGATGGGCGATCGCCGAAGTCGACGAATGGGCCATCTGTCTCCGTCAAGAGTCGGTCCTGCGGCAACGCGCGGACCATCTTCGCGCCTTTGGCCGAGGTGAGCATTTGCGCGTTGACGGAGAAATAACAGCCCAAGGCGCACGCCCTCTGTGCTTCGGCAGCGGTACCCGTGAACCAGTGCATGACCGGCACCCCTCGTCCTGGCGGGAATGAGCGTTCCAGGTGATCGAGGACCTTGCCGACACACCGTACGCTGTGGATCGTCAGTATCTTGTCGCCCTGCTCGGCGCAGGCGCTCAAGATTCTGCTGAAGACTCGCTCCTGATCGGCGAATGACTTGTAGAACCTAGGTCCGGCGTCCAACCCGATTTCGCCGACGTAGCGGGTCTCCGGCAAGAACTTCTCGAAGAGCAGCAGCTCGGACGCGCGCTCCGCGACCAACTGTGGATGCAGTCCCAGCGCGACGCGGACATAGTCTGACCCGGCTGCGACTTCGCGATTCCTGCGCCAGGCCTTGGGCGTCGTGGTGACGGCCAGCGTGGCGACTCGCTCGCGATCCGACTCCGCGACCAGCGATGCGTGATCGGGGTACAGGTCCAGGTGACAGTGAAAATCAACCCACAGTGGGCGCATAAAATCTACTCATCTCACATCGGCCTCGCCTCGACGTCGTCGAGCAGCCTACCCACCTCTTGCATTCCCCGCACGTAAACGCCTTCGTAGGCTGCGAGGTCGTTGGGGTGATCGTACAGCGGGCCCGGCTGATGGATATCCCTGCGTGCCCTGCCCGGCTGGGCGGCCAGCCGGGCCAAGGCGTACTGGAATGCCCGGATGTGCTCCCCGACCGCGGTGGTGGAGTCGACCGTTTCGCCATGCAGGCGCTCCAGCCAATAGGAGGTTGCGTCTTCGCCGAAGCCAGCGTGGAGGGAAGCGCGGCGAATCAGGCAGGGGACGCAGTGTCCGCAATGCTGCACCTTGCGCCGGGCCGGGTCCGGATCGTGCCGGTGCTTCCCCTCGGATGAACAGGACATCGTCAGCGCGGCAGTGCTCGCCAGGAAGTCCTTGTCCATACACCGGTCCACCATCTCGCCCTTAGTTTCGTGGCGATGGGGATTCAAGAGCGTCGCGGAGATCCCCAGCCCGGCGAGCAGCTCGTTGAACCGGGCCATGTAGAAAGGATGGGTTGTGCGGGTGCTCAGCGCCCCGACGCGCAGGGGGTCTAAGGGCACGTTCAGAGAGATCAGCCCGTTCTCGGGGACGTAGATCGTGGTCGCGCCGTCCAGACCGCTCGCCACTGCGGCGGCTAAGGCGAAGAACAAGAAGGATCTGCCCCTCAGAGTATCCTCCGCCGATGACCCAGTCACCGTTTCGTGGTCGAAGCCGATCTGGGCCCTGACGTGCCGCAGCTGCGCGGGTTTGAACCGCTCCGCCAGCGCATCGATGCAGTCGGTCTGGTGCTTGCTGGCGTTCGGATCCCACCAGTGGCTCACGAGGATAGGCGTCTCCTCACGCCGCAGCAGATTGATCGCGCCGATATAACTGTCCAGGCCGCCGGAGAACAGGCATACACACGTCGGTTCGAACATGCGAAGGTGCTCGGTCGGCCGAACCAGCGCCGGAGCGCCGACGGTGCGGGGGCGGAAAAATAGCCGCCAGCGGTCCCCCGTGAGGAAGCGCAGCATGGTCTGCAACAGCAGCGTTTGTGCGGTCCATCGGTGCGCGTCGGCGACGGGCAGGTGCAGATCGATTTCTCGCGACCAGCCGTCCTGGGCATGGGTTCCGCGGGAGATGCGCGTGTCGGCGGCCGTCAACGCCGTGGCCAGCATGACGAGTTCGACGCCGACCTCGGATGGATTGAACCCCCATTCATTGAGCTGATTGAGTGGATGATCGACGCCGAATTGTGGCGTGCCGTAGGGATTCAGGAATGGGATGTCGCTGACGGTGGAGTCCGGCCTAGACGGCTGCACCCGTGCTGTATCCGTTGTCCCCAACCTGAAGATGATGGTCTGATGGCTCATTCGGCGGCCTCCCCTGCTCGTGCGACGAGGGAATAGGCGGCCTCGTAGATGTGCATGACCAGGTCGTTGATCTGCGGATCGGACAATGAGGCGATAGGCCCCGACAACAGTTGTCCGAGATGGCTGCGCGTCGCGCCGGCGATGAAGTCCTTGAGCTGCACCTCCAGCTCCACGGCGTCCTGGACGCTGTCGGGGATTCGAATGCTCTTGGCGGCGATGTCGCTGAGCACCTTGCCCTCGATCGAGCGGATGACATAGTCAAGGAAGAATTCCTTGAGCTGGTCCGGGCTTAGGTCGTCGAAGTCGACGACGCCCGCGTCGGTTTGGTCCTGGATGGCGTCCAGCAATGCCTGGCGCGAGATGGCCTCGTCGATCGGGCCGCCGGGCAGGCAGACGCTGTCGATCAGGCCCAGATAGACCGCCTCGGCCGGTTGCCCGACCAACTGCTCGAAACCCCTTGAGCGCAGGGCCTCGATCACGCCGAAGCGCTGGGCGTCCCGGACGATCCCGAGCAGCGCGCCGCCGGTGGTCCGGGATGCGCCCATCCTGCGCGCCGCGCCGGCGGCGCCGCCTGTACTAGCCACGTGACGTCGAAGGGCTCCGCCCAGTTCGCTCGAACTGCCCGTTTTCGCGAACCTTGTGAACCTGGTCCTTGCCTGGGTCAATGGCCCGGCCGGCGCAGCGTCACCGTTCGGGGCGACCGGCGGCGCTGCAGAGGGTGGCGCGCCGCCGCCCCCTGCGCCTCCGCCACCGGCCTGCCCGGCCGGTGCTGCCCCTGCCGCGGGGTCATCAGCCCAGGAGGGGACCAAGCCGTTGGAGGGTCCTCCGAAACCCTTGGACGTACCCATCAGGACACCTTCAGGAGGGACAGCGACGCCTTCGCGGCCGTCTTTAATTTCGTGTTACCGGACTGTGACGCCCAAGCTTCGAGCTGCAGCTGATACGCTTTGACGAACTCCGGCTCCTTGAACAAACTCGAGAAATTTGACGTCGCCCAAGCACCGATGGCCGCGACCGGCAGTTCGGTGAGGAAGTTGCTCAGGCGCCGCTGCAGTATGGGATGTGCGCCCACCAGCGTGACCAGGCCGTGCAGGCCCGCCGGCTCTTTGGCCAGGTCGGGCGCTCCGAGGATCGCGGTCTGGAGGGCGTCGAACACCTGTTCCGGCTCGGTGCCGGCCAGCTTCTCCACCTCCGCGACCTGGCCCTTGGCGGCCATGCGAGAGCCGAGCAGCCGATCCACGATGCCCTCCAGATGGCTAGCCGCGGCCAGGCCGCCCAGGTAACTCTTCTTGTCGCGAGTCGCGAAGACGTAGGGACGCAGGTCCTCCGCGCCCAGGGCCGGTGCGATCATGGCCCACTCCTTGACCCAATCGAGGCGTTGCCACTCCTCCAACTCAGGTGGTGCTGGCGGCGCAGTGCCGGCGTCCTTCACGGCGACTTTGGGCGCCACACTCCCGACGGCGGCCTCCAACTGGGCTAGGGCGGCTACTTGTCCACCGCCTGCGCCCACGGCAAGGCGCGCCAATTGCACATAAAAGACTGGCGCGAAGCTCTCGGCCAACATCACCTTGGCGAGTTTGGCCTGGTCCAGTTCATCGGCGAAACCCCGCTCCTCGGCGACGGCGAATCGGAGCATGACCGAGTTGAGGAAACGTTTAATCTGCCGCGGGTTGCCCCTTGTCCCGTCGGCCAGGATCTTGCTCAACTGGCCGCCGATGTTCAAAGCCCGGGACAGCTCGGCGCTCGGCGGCTTGCCCAGCGCCGTTGCGACGTTGGCGGGTTCGAGGCCCCGCGTCGCCCAAGGCTTCCTCAACTCGGTGCGCGCGAGCGCCAGCAGCTTTTTGAAGTCTGAGTGTTCTTCCCCCAAGGCCTGTCTGGCCAGGAGCAATACAACGTAGATCCGGGTTTCGGCGATCCCCAGGGCGGGGATGCGGAACGGAACCTGGATCAGCTTCTCGAGATAGTTGCGCGCATAGGGCACTTGACCAACAGCGGCGGGCAGGTCGGGGAAGTGGGAGCGGACCGCGTACTCGATCATCATTTCGTCGGCGCCGATGACGAAGGCGGTGCGCGGCACGAACAGGAACAGCCGGATCGCCTCCAGGGTCGCGATCGCCGTCTGCGGAAGACATCGGTCGAGGTCGTCCACCAGCACAATTAGCTGCTCGATGTCCGCCGCCTCGATCAGCTCCTCGAACTCTTCGCGGAACTTGTGCATTTGGTGGGGGACGTTGTCCTTTGCCCCGTCCTTGTCTTTGTCCTTGACGAGCTCCTGCGCCTGCTCCGCCCAGTCCTTGAGGTTTTCGGGCGACAGGGCGTCCCCAGGCTTTTCGATGAAGGCCTTCGCGGCGTCCGCCAAGGCTTCGAGCTGGTCGAAGGTCGGCACGCCGGTCATCGCCGTGAAGGCCAATCCACCGGTCTTTTTGGCCACCTTCAGCCAGTCGATCAACTTGAAGATTTTCTTGGCCTGCGCCGCGACCTTCGCGTGGCGGGGCCTGGCGCGCAGGAGCTCCTCTACGATCTTTTCGATCACGACCGTCTTTGCGTCGTCGAACCCTTCGAAGGTCCAGCCGTTGAACCAGATGCAAAGGGTTTTCTTGTCTTTCTCCAGGATGTCCGACGTCATCCTAAGCACGCTCGACTTGCCGGCACCCCAGTCGCCGTGGACCCCGATCGTCACCGGCGCAAGGGGCGTCGAACGAACGAGCTTTACGACCGTCTTGGCGACCGACTCGTAGTACAGCAGGTCCACCGCCGTCTCTTGGTCGTTCAGGAACATTATTTCCCCCTCCTCAGTTTTGATCGATTATGAGATCACACGACCATCTCGTCACCTTTCATTTAAGTACTCGCGCGCGACGTGTCCAGCTCATACTGCCGACTCATCGGAATCCGGACGGCAAAGCCGCTCCAGATCGAGCGAGCCGGTATCGAAGGGCCCTGATACCGAGCGAGAAAACGTCGATTCGTAGTGGGTCTCCAGGAGCGCCACGTTAAGCGCGCTGGATCCACGATGCTGCGTGCGATAGCAGATGCCTACGACGTGAGGCCCAGTGGATTCTCCGATGGCTCGCAGCGCGCTGAAGATGCGTTCCGACGCCAGGCGCCACGGCTTGAGGTGGTCCAACTCGGAGAAGGGATCTATGCCGAACCGGCGCATCGTCGCCTCGTCGGTCAAATCGATGCAGGCGCAGCTTATTTTGGCTGAGAGGGTCGCGTGTTGCAGCGGAGGTGGCCCAACGTCGGAGACCGCGAAGCGCGGTGGATCGCCGGGCTCGAGCAACACGACGCCGCATTCAACCGCAGCCGTAAGCACGCTGGTGGTGGTGTACAGCACGCCATAGCCCTGGCGCGTCGGATCAAGGCGTCCATGCCGATGCGATCGCGGCGCCGGGTTGAAGTCGCCACCTGGATGGCGGAACAGGCGATGCAACTGAAAGCCCGCCGGCAGGATCCGTGCGGCGATCGCGCCCCCCTCATGTTCGAGGACGGCGCGTTGGAGAGGTTTTGAGGTCATGAGGTCGCAAGTTGCAAGACCTCCAGAGCGTGTTCAACCACATATTCTTTACGCATCACAGGCTCCAACGCCAGGAGCTTGCGCAGCCTCCCCGGGTCGATCCCTTCGCGGATCGGCTGCTGCTCCGTAAGGAGCTCGATCGCCGTGAGGCCTGCGAAGGCCTCGCGCACGGAGCGCAGAAAGTTCCACAGCGTCCCGGTGGGTGCACCATGCGACTTGAACTCGGCGATCAGTTGATGCAGCGTCGACGTGTCCAGGCGCGGGTGCAACTGGAACGCCGGATACAGGCGGCCGTTTTCGCGTCCCGGGGGCAACACCGAAAAAATGGTGCCCCGTTTCTCCCGGTCGTAAACGTTTGCCCGTGAACATTGCATCCGACCCGCCATTGCGTCGGCGGTTAGCAGCTTTCGATTGAGGTCCTCGGCGTCGGGCCGATCTGGACTTAGCGCGACCACTTTGCATTCGTGCGAACCCGGCCCCTCCGCATCGAAGAGCCTGGCGGTGCAGAGCTCTCCCAGGTCCGAGAGGTGCAGACCGAGGCGTTCGAGGATTGAAGGGGTCACGGCGAGCAGCATGGTGACTTCGGCGATGGGTTGTTTGGCTCTGGAGTTAATTAAGGGCATAGGAAATGAATCGTTTGTAATCTCGACGAGCCGGCGCAATCGTCGCCGCGCAGGAGGGGAGGAACCGCTTGAAGCGGTAGAGACAGCGAGAGACCGATGCGACGCTCGCCGAGGCCATGCGACCCGAGCCCGTGGACAGGCCGCGCTGCGACGCCGGAACCTCCCGAGACATGGCTTTGAAGATCTGCAGCGAATGCGCAGAGGGTTGTGCAGCGTAGGCGAGGATGTACAGCGACCACTGAAGCACGTGCTGTTCGTCGTCCGTGAGCGTGGCGCTCGCGTTCGCGACTATCTGGGCTACTCGCATCGGCTTCAGCTGACCCAGCTTCTCGAACCCGTCAAATACACGTTCCACCAGCGTGCGAATATGGAAGAGTGCGCCGGCGTCGACGTCGTCGCCGTACATGTGCCGGTAGGCGTGCAACATTGCGAACGAGACACGGCGGCGCGATAAGGCGACGAGCCGCCCTCCTTCGCGAATCAGCTGGTAGTGCGACAGGGGGTCGGCGCTCCGCTCCTCCGGCCACTGACTGCCTGCCGGACACACGATGCTCTCCAGTTGCTCGGCTACGGCCAGGAGTGAAGCGATGCACGCATCACGCTGGCCGGCGGCCTCCTCCGGCCGGGCGATCGCTGGGCAGGTGGCGGGTTCCCGTCTAGCGAGAGTGATCCGCTTCCGCTCGTGCGTCGCGGTGCCGTGAGATGCTTGCAGATAGGCCAACAGCTTGGCCTTGTCCGCCTCGCTCAAGGCGTCCGATGGCCCTTCTTTCTCGACGCCGGCGCTTTTCAGCTGCTCCAGCAGGGCCGCAGGCGATTTCCGCAGTTCATTGGCGAAGGCTGCGACGGTGTCGACCGGAAGATGAGGTCGAAACGTCAGTTCGTAGATCATGCCTCATTATTCAAGTTTGTCGATATTTGTCAAGTTTGTAGTTCCATGGAATGGCGCATAACCCGCCCCTAGCAGTGCGTCGGCCGTCATGTCGATATCGCCCTGCTGGACGCCTCTCATACGTTTCGACTGCATGGGTGGTCTCTTGCCAATACATTTACCCACGATAAACGATACTTATCGCAGTCCCGACGCCCCGCCCGCCTACCCGAAAAACAGCCCAAGGCCATGCGACTCCCCGCACTCTTCAGCTCCCCTGCCCTGGTGCCCACCGCGCTGTCGGAGGTCACCGAACGAGCGGTCCACGAGATGCTGCGAGAAGGCGAGTCGCGCAACACCCAGGCCAGCTACCGCGGCGCCCTGCGTTATTGGGCGGCCTGGTTCGGCCTGCGCTACGGCCTCCAAATCGCCCTGCCCCTGGCAGCGCCGGCGGTCCTTCAGTTCATCGTCGACCACGTTGAGCGATCAACGCCCAAGGGCCTGGCACATGAGTTGCCGCCGGCCATCGATGCCGCGTTGGTGGATGCCGGATTCAAGGGTAAGCCGGGCCCCATGGCGCTGAACACCCTGGTGCACCGGATCGCCGTATTGAGCAAGGCGCACCAGTTGCGCGATCTGAAGAACCCCTGCCAGGACTCCAAGGTCAAGGAACTGTTGGCCATGACACGTCGGGCCCATGCGAAGCGCGGCGCCCTCCCCCGCAAGAAAGACGCCCTGACCCGGGACCCGCTTCAAGCGCTGCTCGCCACCTGCGATGACTCTTTGCGTGGCAAGCGCGACCGTGCGCTGCTGTTGTTCGCGTGGTCCAGCGGCGGCCGAAGGCGCTCCGAAGTCGCCGGCGCCGACATGCAGTTCTTGCGCAGCCTGGACGATGGCAGCTACAGCTACGAGCTGGCGCACTCCAAGACCAATCAGGCCGGGGTGGACCGCCCAGAGAATTTCAAGCCCATCGCCGGCGCCGCGGCCGAGGCGCTGCGCGAATGGCTGTCGGCCGCGAATATCCTGGACGGGGCGATTTTTCGGCGAATACGCAAGGGCGGGCATGTCGGTGAACCACTTTCACCGTCTGCAGTCCGCGATATTGTGATAGCGCGGTGCAGCCTCGCGGGAGTAGATGGTGCGTATTCGGCTCACTCCTTGCGCAGCGGGTTTGTCTCTGAAGCCAATCGGCAGTCCATTCCACTTGCCGAGACTATGGCGATGACGGGGCATCGAAGTGCCCAGTCGGTTCTTGGCTATGCGCGCGTGGTTCCCGGTTTCGGTAAGGCAGTGAATCTGGTGGACAAGCCCTAGAAATGCGATACGCTAGAGCAAACGCGCTACTTAATTGTCGCGGTTCGGGTAACTGGGGCTGGTGGGCGCGAGGCGGCTAACCTCAAGCTCGTCTTCCCGGCCATGTTACTAACGATCTTCGTTTTGCTGCAGTCCATCTAGAAGCCCATGGTTGACTACCTTTCATGCCGCCAGGCAACGGGAATGGAAGAGAACAGTCAGTCACGGTGAACTGAATGGGATCCGAAAACATGAGGTCTACGGTCTGTCGATGGATGCGCTGAGTGGTCATGTTCGCGGGCTGCAGTCTCAAGCCCTTCAAGGATTCCGCAAGCCGCAGCGCGTCCGACGTCCGAGCATTTCGCGCGCAGAGACCGCAGTTCCCTCTCTAGGAGTTTCAGTTCTTTGATGCGGGTTACCACGTGGGTGATGTGGGCTTCGAGCAGTTGATCGACTTCGCCGCAGTTGTCCTTTGGCGCGTCCTTGAACCGCAGTAGTACCCGGATCTCATCCAGTGTCATGTCAAGGCATCTGCAATGCCGTATGAATGCAAGGCGCTGGGCATGTGCGCTGTCGTACACACGATAGTTGCCTTCAGTGCGGTTTGCCAGCGGCAAAAGGCCTTCGCGTTCGTAGTAGCGGATGGTTTCTACCTGGGTTCCAGCCGCTTTGGCCAGTTCTCCGATCTTCATTTTGGTTGCTCCAGGTTGACTCTAATGCCACTACAGGGTTTCCAATTAAGCCATGGATACAAAAAACCTGCCCTCTGCGGACTGTTGCGACTCTGCCACGTGCTCGGCGCTGCCCGTTGTCACCAGCGGGGTTGCACATGTCCCCGTTTTCCGGATCGCCACGATGGATTGCAGCGCCGAAGAGGCCGAAATCCGCCGGGCGTTGGACCCGGTTCCCGGAATTCGTACCCTGAACTTCCAGTTGGGCACCCGGACATTGAGCATTGACGCACCCCAGGACGTTCTTCCGCAGGCATTGGATGCCATTCGCAACGCCGGCTTCACACCTGAGCCTGTCAACCCGGATCGCGCGCAAGCCGGGGGACACAACGGACCGAGCGAAATGCATCACCAAGAGCAAAACCTGGGCGGGGGCGTCATGCGTCTCGGTATGGCCCTGGGCATGGCGGTCGCTGCTGAAGTGGTGGGCTTCGTCGCTCCAGAGACCCTGCTGTGGAGGCTCACGGGCATGGTACTGGCAGCCATTGCCATCTGGCTTGCCGGCCTGGACGTCTACAAAAAAGGCATGGCAGCGCTGTGGCGACGCAAGCTCAACATCAATGCCCTGATGTCAGTGGCAGTCACTGGCGCCTTCCTGATTGGACAATGGCCGGAGGCCGCCATGGTCATGGCCTTGTACGCCATCGCCGAATTGATCGAAGCGCGCGCCGTGGACCGTGCGCGCAACGCCATCAAGGGACTGCTGGCGCTCGCTCCAGACGAAGCATTGATGTGGACAGCATCGGATCAATGGCAACTCACCCCGGTTTCGCGGGTCCCGCTCGAGTCCACCGTGCGTATTCGTCCCGGCGAGAGGGTGCCCCTTGATGGCGTCATCACAAAGGGAATGGGGGCGATTAACCAAGCGCCGGTAACAGGGGAAAGTATCCCCGTGGACAAAGCGCCTGGCGATCAGGTGTTCGCCGGTACCATCAATGAAACGGGTGAGCTTGAGATTCGCGTGACAGCACTGGCCAGCAACAGCACCCTGGCTCGCATCATCTACGCTGTGGAACAGGCTCAGGGGACGCGGGCGCCCACCCAGCGTTTCGTCGACCGTTTCGCGGCCATTTATACGCCTGCAGTCTTCGCACTTGCCGTGACTGTTGCGGCACTCTCACCCTTTCTGCTGGGCTTGAGCTGGCTGGAGGCCATCTACAAGGCGCTGGTGCTGCTGGTCATTGCCTGCCCCTGTGCCCTGGTCATATCAACGCCCGTCACTGTGGTCAGCGGCTTGGCCGCCGGCGCCCGCCGCGGCATACTGATCAAGGGTGGAACCTACCTTGAGACAGCGCGCTCCCTGAAGACGGTTGCCCTGGACAAGACCGGGACCATCACCCAAGGCAAGCCCAAGCTGGTCGAATGGCAAGTTTGGAAGGATGCTGATGCCGCAACAGCGCAGAGATTTGCGGCTAGTCTGGCGAGCCGCTCGGACCATCCCGTGTCGCAAGCCATCGCTGCAGGCCTTGAAGGCGAGCGAGCACCTGTGGATGACTTCAGCGCCCTCCCTGGCCGTGGAGTCCAGGGCTGGATTGATGGTCATGAGTTGCTGCTGGCCAACCATCGCGCCGTACACGAGCGAGGACTTTGTGGAGCAGAACTGGAAGCCGAACTCGGCAAACACGAGCAACAGGGCCGAACGGTGACGCTGCTGGCCAACGCCAGTGAGGTGGTCGCGATCTTCGCTGTAGCGGATACCATCAAAGAAACGTCCCGGCAGGCCATTGCGGAGCTAAAGGCGCTGGGTGTCACTCCTGTCATGCTGACAGGAGACAACCTCGCGACGGCCAAGGTCATCGCCGCCCAGGCCGGCATCGAAGACGCCCGCGGCGACCTGTTGCCGGAAGCTAAGCTGGCCGCCATCAAGGACATGCAATCGCGCTACGGCGCGACCGGCATGACGGGTGACGGCATCAATGACGCGCCCGCACTTGCACAAGCCGACATTGGTTTCGCCATGGGCGGCGCCGGGACCGACATCGCCATGGAGGCGGCCGATGTGGTCATCATGAACGATGACGTGCGCAGGGTGGCTGAAACAGTGCGGCTGTCACGGCGCACGCACAATGTGCTCTGGCAGAACATCACGCTTGCCCTGGGTATTAAGAGCGTCTTCCTAGTGATGGCCGTGTTCGGAAGCGCCACGATGTGGATGGCAGTGTTCGCGGATATGGGTGCCAGCCTGTTGGTGATAGCAAATGGCTTGCGCCTGCTGCGCGGCAGCAACAAGCCATGACCGCCACTTCAACCATTTCCCGCCCCGCCGACAGGCGTGCCCAAGCTTTCTACTATTTGATAGAGGCCTTCCAGCGCAGCGCGGGAGAAGCTGTGGAAGACCGCTGGTTGTGGTTGGAGGCCGCCCATGTGACGGGTCAGTCAGTCCTGAAGCTGCATTGGCAGTCACATGTCTGGATGCTCAGGCACGCCCGGCAAAGTCAAGATCGCGCGGAGATCGGCGGCCAGCTGTTTCGGCTAGCGTTAGTCCCGTTTGGACATCTGCTACAAAGATTGCCATCTGGCAACATTGGCCGCAGCCACGTCAACGCCTTCAATCCCATGGTCGTCCCAGACGCAGTGGCTCAGCGTGTCCGGGAAGCATGGAACTCTGTCGGCACCCGGGAGGCTGCGTGAGTCAGCGCCAGCCGAACCAGTCGTTGCGTTCCCGGCATCTGCTGCTCCTCGCCTGGCTGGTCAGTTTGGTGGCCACCGCTGCGGCACTGTTCATCGGCGAGGTCATGGGCATGGCGCCCTGCGTGCTGTGCTGGTACCAGCGCATAGCCATGTTCCCATTGGTTGTCGTGCTGGGTATCGGCGTCTTGCGCCAGGACCACGCCATGGCCTTGCCCGCATTGGTCCTGGCCGCGGCGGGCTGGTTCGTAGCGGGCTACCACACGCTGCTGTACTGGGGCTGGATCGATCCGGCCATCACGCCCTGCGGCTCGGGGCCTTCGTGCAAGCAGGCTGTACTGCAGGTTCTGGGGGCATTCGATCTGCCCTTTGTTTCGTGGCTGGCTTTCACGGTGATCGTGCTGGCCCTGGCCGTTTCACTGAAAGGGAACAAGCATGTTTGACCCAAAGAGGGTTGCGTTAGTCAGCCTGGCGATGGTGGTTACCGCCTTCGTGGCAGGCGCCTGGCTGTACAAGCGAGACGCCGCGCAGACCCAATCCGCGCTCGCCCAGGGCCAGCCAGAACAGGTCATGCGCGCGGACGCCGCGCGCTATGGTTCAGCGGACGCCAAAGTCACGATCGTCGAATTCTTTGATCCCGCGTGCGAAGCCTGCCGCGCGTATTACCCGCTGGTCAAGCAAATCGTCAACACCAGCTTTGGACGGGTCAGCCTGGTGCTGCGGTACGCACCGCTGCACCAGGACTCAGACCAGGCCGCACTGATGCTGGAAGCCACAAGGCGGCAAGACAAGTTCTGGCCGGCCGTGGAAGCAGCGCTGGCAGCCCAGGACCGCTGGGCCAGTCATGACAAGCCCGACATTGCACAGCTGTGGACTGCGCTCGCGGCCGCTGGCATCGACATCGAGCGGGTGCGCGCCGACATGAAGACCGAAGCCGTCACGGCCGCTTTAGCCCAGGACGTGGCGGCGCTCACGGCATTGAAGGTCCAGCAGACGCCCACCTTCTACGTCAACGGCAAGCGTTTGCTGGACTTCGGCGCGCAGCAGCTGAAAACGCTGGTATCAAGCGAAGTGAAGGCCGCATACGGTGATTGAATGCGACGGCGCAAGCACTCTATGCCGGCCTTCAATCCATGGATACCGGGGCACCCACACGGCGGGCGCTCCAGGTGGGGTGTTTCTGTGCGCGCGCCAGATCAGCCAGGACTTCTTGCCGCGTCAGCGTTCCGGCCTGGGCCGGCACGGGCGCGCCAACGCGAAGGAAGGCCCAGCTGCCGTTGGCCTTGGCACGGTCCATCTCGGCCAACACCTCTGCCCTTGATTTGCCGGGCTGCGCATGCTCGGGGTGTACGGTGTACCCCATCTCGGTGGTGGCGGAGTGGATGACGTTGCTGGCGAACGCCGGAACAGCGACGACAAACAGGGCAGCAGAAAGTACGCGACGGATCATGGTGATTTCCTTCTTCAAGACGGGGGTGCGGCGAGTCGATCACCGCGAAGACACGACCTTCGTGTCTCTTCCTGAAGTCTGCAAAAACGACGCGGACGTGAAGCGTTCATGAAGATTACATCTTTGTCATCTTGATCCGCAGGCGGTCTGCGTCAGATAACCTGTGAAGCATGAAAATTCTTGTTGTGGAAGATGAGCGCAAGCTCGCTGACTATTTGCACAAAGGCCTGAGCGAACACAGCTTTGTCGTGGATGTCGCCCGTGACGGCATTGACGGCAAGTACCTCGCCATCGAGGGCCAATACGATCTGCTGATCCTGGACATCATGCTACCTGGCATTGATGGCCTGGCGCTGCTGCACGCCGTGCGGCAAGTCAAGGCCACGCCCATCCTGATGCTGACCGCGCGCGACCGGATTGAGGACCGGGTTCACGGGCTGCAGCAAGGCGCCGACGACTACCTGGTCAAGCCTTTCGCCTTTTCGGAACTGCTGGCCCGCGTGCGGGCGCTGCTGCGCCGCGGCGGTGCCGTACAGGAAAGCGCCGTTCTGCGTTTGGCCGACCTGGAGGTCGATCTCATCCGCCGCAAAGCCACCCGTTCGGGCCAGAGGCTGGACCTGAGCGCCAAGGAATTCTCGTTGCTCACCCTGCTGATGCAACGAAAGGGCGAGATCCTGGCAAAGACCACACTGGCCGAGCAGGTCTGGGACATGAACTTTGACAGCGATACCAATGTCGTGGAGGTTGCGGTTCGGCGCCTGCGCGCCAAACTAGACGATCCTTTCAGCGCCAAACTGCTTCAGACGGTGCGCGGGATGGGATACGTCCTGGAAGAACGCAGCGAATGAACCCAGGGCAAAAGAAACCCTATTCCATCGGGTTGCGGCTGTCCTGGACATTTGCGGGCCAGACGCTGCTGGGCCTGGGCGCCACCAGCCTGGGCATTTATCTTGTCATGCTCTTCGACCTGTCTCACCGTGCCGACGCCGAACTGGCTCGCAAGGCGGCACTCGTACAGCACCTGGTGAACGAGGCGCGGCAAAGCGGTGACTTGCCCACGATGCGCCACAAGCTGGATGAATTTTTTGTCGCGCACGATGACCTGGAGGTCACACTCATGGATGCCAGTGGCCACCCGGCCTACACGGGCGTGCGGCTTCAGGGCGTACTCAGCAGCCATCTGCGCAGCACTACATTCGACCTGCCCGCGGGGGTGGTCGGCACTGGCCCTGGCCGGGCGCAGATCACAATGAACCGGTCTGCGGACAGCCAGATGCTCCATCGCCTTGCGCTGGCGCTGATCGTGGCCACAGTCATGGGCGCGGCGATCGTTTCGGCAGTAGGATTCTGGATGGTGCGCAGGTCACTCGCCCCACTGCATGATCTGGCGCGTCAGACGCAGGCATTGCGGGCCGACCGGCTGGGCAAGCGCCTTTCACTAGGTCAGCCGGTACAGGAGCTGCAGCCGTGGATTGATGAATTCAACGAGCTGCTGGTCCGATTGGAATATGCCTACGGGCAGCTGGAGGGCTTCAACGCAGATGTAGCACACGAGCTGCGCACGCCGCTGGCTACATTGATGGGCCAGACCGAGGTCGAGCTGTCGCGTGACCGCAGCGCGGACGCATTGCGCGATACCTTGGGGTCTAACCTGGAAGAGCTGCGAAGGTTGTCCTCGATCATCAATGACATGCTGTTCCTGTCACGGGCGGACAACGGCGCCAGAGTCGCCGCTTCGCCTGAGGCCAGCCTCGCCGCGGAAATCCACAAGGTGCTTGAGTTCTACGAAGCCGCTCTGGCCGAGCGAGGCCTGGTCGCGTCGGTGCACGGCGATGCCCGCACCGCCTTTGACGCCGGCCTGATCAAGCGCGCAGTATCCAATCTGCTGAGCAATGCAATCCGCTACGCCTATCCTGGCACCGAGGTGATTGTCCGGGTCCGGCGGCAAGAATGCGCCATCGCTTTGGTGGTGAGCAATACCGGGCCTGAGCTAGCGCCAGGCGAGCTTCCCCGGCTGTTTGATCGCTTTTATCGCGGGCAAAGCTCGCGTGAAGGCAGCAGCGAAAATCATGGGCTTGGCCTGGCGATTGTCAAGGCAATTGCCCAGATGCATGGCGGCCAGGTGCTGGCGACCACCAACGGGGATCTCACCTCCATCGGGATGACGCTGGCTCTTGTTGCACATCACGATGCGGCGCGCTGAAGCGCCGTGAGTCAGGACCGATCCTCAAGGACGTACCCCATGCCACGCACCGTGTGCAGCAGCTTGTGCGTGAATGGATCGTCCAGCTTGGCGCGCAAGCGCCGCACGGCAACCTCGACATAGTTGGTGTCACTGTCGAAGTTCATGTCCCAGACCTGCTCTGCAATGGTCGTGCGGGCCAGGATTTCACCGTTCCTGCGAACCAGGAGCGCAAGCAAGGCAAATTCCTTGGAGGTCAACAGCAACTGCTGGCGCCCGCGAAATGCCCTGCGCCGGACCAGGTCGAGCTCAAGGTCGGCGATCTTAGGGAGGCCGGTCTCGGCCTGCGCGGGGCCGCTGCGCCTGAGCAATGCGCGAACACGCGCCAGCAATTCGGGAAACGCGAACGGTTTCACCAGATAGTCATCCGCCCCCTCATGGAGGCCACGCACGCGGTCCTCCACGCGATCACGCGCCGTCAGCATCAAAACAGGAGTCTTCCTGCGTTGGCGCAGGGACTTGAGAATCGAGAACCCGTCGATTCCCGGAAGCCCTACATCCAGCACGACAAGATCATGATCGCCTTGCAGCGCACGGAACTGGCCGTCCAATCCATTGCGGGCCAGCTCGGTCGTGTAGCCGTTCTCGTCGAGTCCTTTTTTCAGGTATTCGCCGAGCTTGAATTCATCCTCAATGACCAGAAGTCTCACGTAGCGAACCCAATTAAGTGGTGCTGAACTTTGGCTGGCGGTTTGTACCGAACCTCGTGGGTACGAGGTTCGCGTCCGGTCCGCTGGACAGCGGTCAGGGCAGATGCTCTGACAGCGCCAGCTTCAGCGTGTGCCTGGTCTTGTGCGCCCAACGCGGGCCAATCCGCAGGGCATCGCGCTCTGATGAGCTGGCCGTCGCAAAGAACATCGCTTCTTTCAGTTCAAGCCGCTCAAAGACCCTCCTCAGCGTCATCGCCCGCTTGCGGGGGTTGCCTTCAACGGAGTCGTTGACAGCGTTGCCGTCCCGAAAAAGTGCAGCGGCTGACACAGCGCAAGACAGCGCCTCTTCGCTGATGGCGGGAACCGCTCTGGGTGATGAAAGGCGGGTGTGCATGATGAATGGGTTGTGGCCCACCACCAAACCTCAAGGTCGCAGGCCCGCAGCAGGGTCCACTGAGAGAGCCTCCTGCTTCGTCAACCCGAAGTGCCGGGCAAGGCGCAGGCGGATGGCCAGCCACGGATCGATGGCCTTGACATCGGCGATCAGCCGGCGGGCATCATCCTCGCTCCCTTGAACAGGTAACACCAGCGAGGCGAGCAGGGTCTTGGCATGCGAATCGCCCTTGGCGCTGGCCCGAAACAGCAAGTCCAGCGCCCGTTCCGCGTCGGCGACGGACATCGCCTCGCGCATTTCCAGAGCACCGAGACGGCGCTGTGCCTCGGTGCTTCCGCCGTATGCTGCTTTCTCCAGGCAAAAACGGGCCAGTTGGGGATTCGCAACCGAGCAGCGGTAGTCCGAACTGATGCGATACAAATGCAGCCAGGCATCGGTGTTACCCGAATCCGCGACACGCAGAAGCAGGGCGGAGCCTTTGCGCAGATTCGTTCCCGCGACAATTCGCTGCCAAGGCAAGCCACCGCAGTTGATACCGCAGAGTGCGCGGCCGAGCAGGTAGCTGGCCTTGATGTCACCGCGCGCCGATGCCCGCTCAAGGCTGGCCTGAATCTGCGGGATTTCAAGCTCGCCAAGAGAATGGCCCGGTGCTTCAGCAAGTCCTACCGCTTCAACCACTGCATCGTGCAGGCTCTGGCTGATTTCGCCAGAGACATCGACAGACGCGGCCAGTAGGCTCACGATGCTAGGCAAATCTTTACGCCTGGACGCCATATTTATTGCTGATCGCACCACCGCTTGGGTGTCCATGGGCTGCGCGGCGGCGGCTGCCCATAGCGCGGTGCGCAACCGGGATGACTGGTTCGAGTCCTTCAACGCGGCAAGCACTTTCCCCCAAGCGGCGGGAGTCCTTTCCAGTACGGTGACGGCTGCTGTGTGGTCGCCTGTGAGAAGGAGCCAGATGGCGAGCTTGAGCTGGGCTTGAGGCGAGCTGCTTGCAGCAAGTTTCAGTGCGTCAAGCTGATCGTGCTCAAGAATCTCTTGCAGTTGAAGGGACTCAGCAATCGTCATCGCAACGTCGGCGCAGACGATGGGCAATCCGGTGCCGCGCAAGTAGCTCAAGCCAGCAGCTATGTTTCGCGGGATGCTTTCCGTCCCATTCAGATAAATGCGGCCTAACCTGAGCTTGGCCAGGGCGTCTCCTTGTCTAGCCAGCATTCGAAGATGAAGATCCTGCTTGCGCATGCGCTTGATGATCCTGACATGGTTTGTGAAGCCCGGCTGCGAGTCAGAAGCATCATGGCTCTGGCCCAGCGAGTGGGCGGATTATTCAGCCGCCTACCTGACCGAAACATTGCCTGAACATTACAAGTGCGCAGACCGGGATGCCTGCATGGCTCCTTGTGCGCCATTCACGATGGCCTGCGCGTGATCGCTGTTGCAACGGGGGCACGCATTGCTGGCGACCAGGGTGGGGTTCGCATGCGACGGGCCCGCAACTTCGTGCACAACGGGTGCACTTCATTGATGGGATTCATACGATCAGCTCCGATGTCTACACAGGGGCATCCACTCCGCTTTTGGAGCACATGTTTAACTTGGAGAACTTGCATGAAGAAATCCCTGATCGCACTGGCTGTAACGGCTGCCGCCGGCATGGCCTCTGCCCAGTCGTCTGTCACGTTGTTTGGTGTCGTCGATGCGACTCTCGCGGTCGGTAACGGCAGTGTTGCCGACCGCACGCAACTGACCCATTCCGGCTATACCAGTTCCCGCCTGGGCTTTCGGGGCACGGAGGATCTGGGCGGCGGCATGGCCGCCTCGTTCTGGCTTGAAGCTGGCTTTGCAAATGACAGCGGCGCCGGCCAGGCAACGAACATCAACAACCAGGCCGCAGGCGGTGCACCCGCCGGCCAGAACGGCGGGCAAGGCCTGACTTTCAACCGCCGCTCCACGGTCAGCCTGTCCGGCGGCTGGGGTGAAGTGCGCCTGGGCCGCGACTACACGCCGCAGTTCTGGGGGCTGGTTGTCTTTGATCCGTTCGGCGTGGTGGGCGTGGGTGCTACACAGACCCTCGGCTCCATCATCACGGGCGCCACATCGGTGCGGGCATCCAACAGCGTGGGCTACCTGCTGCCGGGCAAGCTTGGCGGCTTCTATGGCCAGGCGCAGTACTACATGGGTGAGAACCTCAGCAATGCAGGCGCGACCTCCGACGACGGCAAGGGCATGGGCTTTCGCCTGGGCTATGCGGCCGGTCCTTTGAACGTCGCCGTTGCCGCAAGCAGCACCGACTACGCCGCAGGCAAGGTGCGCCAGAGCAATATCGGCGCTTCATGGGACTTCGGCGTAGCCAAGCTGATGGGACACATCAGCCGCGACAAGGCAGGCACCGTGGACGGCAGCGGCTGGCTGATTGGCGGCCTGGTGCCCATGGGCGCCGGCGAGGTCCGTCTGGCCATTTCGCAGTACAAGGCAGACCAAGCTGTTGGCGCCGACCCGCGCACCCGCAAGATCGCCCTGGGTTATGTGCACAACCTGTCCAAGCGCACCGCGCTGTACACGACCTTTGCGCGCGTGCGCAACGACGGTGGGGCGACGCATGCCCTGAACGCATCGGTGACCGCGGCAAACGCGTCGTCCAGCGGCTACGACTTTGGCCTGCGCCACAGCTTCTGAGTTTGACCATCCGCCTTGTCTCTGCGATAGAACAAGGCTCTTCGCAGGAGGCCGCCCACGGGCGGCCTTTTTTGCCGATGGCGTTGCCACCAAGAACCCCGCATGCCCCTTCACAATGCGGGGATGAAAACCTTTTTGCTTTTCGTTGCGACTGCCCTGGCCGAGATCATCGGCTGTTACCTGCCATACCTGTGGCTCAAGCAAGGCCGGTCCGCGTGGCTGTTGATCCCCGCCTTCCTGAGTCTGGCCCTGTTCGCCTGGTTATTGACGCTGCACGAATCAGCGGCGGGCCGTGTCTATGCCGCCTACGGCGGCGTTTACGTGGGCGTCGCGCTCATTTGGCTTTGGGCCGTGGATCAGGTCCGCCCCACCTTGTGGGACGTGGCCGGCGTGGGGGTTGCGCTGATGGGGATGATGATCATCATGTTTCAGCCGGCACGGTAAAGAGCGATGCACCAGACTGATCGCCGTCAGCCAACGATCATCCAGGTTACATATTCGTCAGCTTGAAATCAGAGTCGGCAGTGTCAGGTAGTATTGCCGGTGAAAATTCTTGAAGTTCCTATCGCCTTGTTGCTTCCAGGTAATTAGCCCGAGCCCATCAGCCCGCTAAAATCCCTTCTGTGAAACGTTTCCTCTGCTTCCTGTTCATGCTGTGGCTTGCCGCTCAGGCCAGCTTGGCACAGGTGCATGTTGTGGCAGAAGATCTTCACGCGCTGACCCACGCCGTGCAGGCGCTTGACGTACAACAGGCCGATGCGGACCACCAGGACGATCCTTGTGGCGTGACGCACTGCTGCCACCCCACGGGCTTTTTCACAAGTTCGTCAAGCGTGCATCCGCCAGAGCCAATGGCCCGCATGCCATCCATGGCTGAGAGCGCCAACAGCCGAACGCCCCCGCACGAAATAGAACGCCCCAAATGGGCTCTCGCCACCACCGCCGTGGCGAGCCTCTGATCCTGCCGGCACCAGCCTTCCTATCGCCGTCAGTCTCTTGAGGTTCGCCGAAGTACCTGTTTGCTTCGGAGAGCTGTCTTGCTTGTTTTACCTTTGTCGCTTCGGCGCGCGAGCGTCGTCGCCGGGCTGTGCCTTGGCCTGCTTGCGCCAGCGCATGCCCAATCCCCCTCCCCTGTTTCCCTGCGCCAGGCGCTTGACGCCGCCTGGGCACTGAGCCCTGCCGCGCGTGCGGCCGCCAGCCGCCAGGCTGAGCTGCAGGCGCGCGCCGGTGCAGCCCGCGCGTTTCTGTCCGGCAGCCCGTCAGCCACGCTGGCCCACCGCACCGACCGTCTGCAAACCAACGGCGGCCTGCGCGAGTACGAGGCCGAGGTCGGCCTGCCACTGTGGAACCCCGGCATGCGCCAGGCCACGCAACGCCAGGTGGCAGCCGACGCCGCCTTGCTGGACCAACAGAACACCCTGGCCCGGCTCAAGCTGGCTGGCGAGCTGCGCGAAGCAGCAGGACAGCTGGCCGCACTGCAGGCCGAGCGGGAGCTGGCTGCACGCAAACTGGACGAAGCCAATCGCCTGGCGGGCGACACCGAGCGCCGCGTGAAAGCGGGCGACACCGCGCGCGTGGACCTGCTGCAGACCCAGGGCGCCGCCCGGCAGGCAGAGAGTACGCTGGCTCAGGCCGATGCCGCGCTCGCGCGGGCCGGGGGCCACTGGCGCAGCCTGACCGGCCTGAATGCCTACCCGGCCTGGAGCGAACAGCCCGGCACGATGTCGGATCACCCCGGCCTGCTGGCCGCCCAAGCCCAGGTGCGCAGTGCACAAATGCGCCTGGCGCTGACCGATGCAGACCGGCGCGACCCGATGGAGCTGGGCGTGGGCCTGACCCGCGAACGCGCCGCTGCCGGTGCGCCGGGTGAAACCACGATGCGCCTCGCCTTGCGCATACCGTTCGGCGGCGACACCCGCAATGCCGCCAAGCTGGCAGCGGCCCGCGCCGAGCTGGATGCCGCGCAAGCAGAAGCGGATGCCTTGCAACGCCAGATTGAAACCGAACGCGAAAGCGCCCAGGTGCATCTGGACGCCGCACGCCGCAATGAGGTGCTGACCGCCCAACGTGCCACGCTGGCGGGCCAGGCCCAGGCGCTGATCGCCAAGGCGCACCAGCTCGGCGAAGCCGACCTGCCCACCCGCATGCGCGCCGACAACGACAAGTACGACGCCGACCTCGCGCTGGCCCGCGCCCGCATAGACACGCTGCGCGCCATCGCCCAACTGAACCAAGCCCTCGGACTGCTGCCATGAAATTGCTTAATAAAGCCAAAACCTGGGCGGACGCCCTGATGAAGAATGCACACATTGCCGTGCTGGCCGTGGCGCTGGCCACCGGCGCGGGCGCCACGCTGGCGGGGCCGGGGCACGACCATGGGGACGAGGCCCCGGCGGCATCAGGCACGGCATCGCCCCGCGTCACCAGCCATTCAGACCTGTTCGAGCTGGTCGGCATCGTGGACGCAGGTGTCATGACGGTGTACCTGGACCGTTACGCCAGCAACGAGCCAGTTGTGGGCGCCAAGGTCGAAGTCGAGGCCGGCGCCGCCAAGGGCATGGCCCTGCCACAGCCTGACGGAACCTACCGCTTTGAGCACGCCATCTTCAAAACACCCGGCACGGTGCCCGTGAGCTTTACCGTGAACGACGGCAAAGACACCGACCTGCTGGCCGGCGACCTGAAGCTGCAGGACGAGCACGCCGGCCATGACCATGACGATGCTGCCCGGCCCTGGCTGCGCTGGGCGGGCTACGCTGCCGGTGCGCTGGTGCTGCTGGCGCTGGCGGGCTGGGCTGCGAAACGATGGGGCCGCCGCAGTGTGATGCCCATGTTGGCAGTTGCTGTCGTAGCGGCAGGCCTTGCAATGCCTCAAGACGCCGCAGCGGGCCCCGGCCACGACCATGGCGAAGAAGCGGCATCGGCAGGAGGCAATTCACCCAAACGTCAACCCGACGGCAGTGTGTTCCTGCCCAAACCCAGCCAGCGCCAGCTGGGCGTACGCACGGTGGTAGCTGAAGAAAAAGCCTTGCCCAAAACCGTGGAGCTGACTGGCCGCGTCGTGGCGGACGCCAACGCAGGCGGCAAGGTGCAGCCCACCCAGGCCGGCCGCATCGAGCCCGGCCCGCGTGGCCTGCCCCAGCTGGGCCAGGCCGTGCGCAAGGGCGAAACGCTGGCGGTGGTGCGTGCGTCCAACGCCGCCATCGAACGCGCCAACCAGGTCGCACAAACCGCCGAGCTGAAGGCCAACCTGGACCTTGCCCGCAAGCGCGTGGCGCGTCTGGGGCAGCTGGAAGGCACCGTGGCACAAAAGGACGTAGACGCCGCCCGCGCAGAAGCCGACAGCCTGGCGCAGCGACTGGCTGCAGTGGGCGCGAGTGTGAACGCGACCGAGGCGCTGGTGGCCCCGGTGTCTGGCGTGATTGCCGCCGCCAACGTGGTGGCAGGCCAGGTGGTGGAAGCACGCGAGCTGCTGTTTGAAATCGTGGACCCGTCACGGCTGATGGTGGAGGCCAGCGCATTTGACGCGGCCCTGCTGGGCAACATTGCCTCAGCCAGCGCCAGTGCCACGCCGGGCACGTCCGTGGCGCTGCGCTTTGTGGGCGCAGGCCGCACCCTGCGCGAAGGCGCCATTCCGCTGCAGTTCAGTACCAGTGCGGCGCAGGGCAACGTGCCACTGGCCGTCGGCCAGCCGGTCAAGGTGATCGTGCAGACGCGTGAAACCGTCAAGGGCTTTGCCGTGCCCACCGGCGCGGTGGTCAAAAACCCGAGCAACCAGGACATGGTCTGGGTGCATACCGGCGCCGAGGTGTTCCAGCCGCGCCCTGTACGGGCGATTGCGCTGGACGGCGCAACCGTGTCGGTGGTGGATGGGCTCAAGGCCGGTGACCGGGTGGTGACGCAAGGCGCACCGCTGGTCAACCAGGTCCGCTGAAGTGAGGCATACCCATGTTTGAAAAGTTGGTGCATGCCTCATTGGGCAATCGCCTGATGGTGATCGTCATGTCGGTGGTGCTGCTGGTGCTGGGCGCGTTCACGCTCGTCAAGATGCCGGTGGACGTGTTCCCCGACCTCAACAAACCCACCGTCACGCTGCAGGTGGAAGCCGGCGGCATGGCCCCCGAAGAGGTGGAACAGCTCATCACCTTCCCGCTGGAAACGTCGATGGGCGGCATACCGGGCGTGGAGTCCATCCGCTCGGTGTCCAGCGTCGGCCTGTCGTTCGTGTACGTCACGTTCGACTGGAAAACCGACATCTACCGCGCCCGCCAGATGGTGGGCGAGCGGCTGCAGGTCGTGCGCGAGCAACTGCCACAGGGCGTGGAGCATGTGGGCATGGGCCCCATCAGCTCCATCATGGGCGAGATCATGTTGCTGGCGTTGCCGATCGACACGGCAAAAATCAGCCCGATGGCCGTGCGCGAATATGCCGACTTTGTGATGCGCCCGCGCCTGCTCACGCTGCCCGGCGTGGCGCAGGTGGTGCCTATCGGCGGCGAGGTGCGCCAGTACCAGGTGCAGCCCGATACCGCCCGCATGGCGGCGCTGGGCGTGGACCTGGAAGGCATTGAGGCTGCCCTCAAGGGTTTCTCGGGCAACTCCAGCGGCGGCTTTCTGGAGCTGAACTCGCGCGAATACCTGATCCGCAACATTGGCCGAACCACGCGGCTGGAAGACCTGCAGCGCCTGCCGGTCGCCTTTCGCAACAACCGGGCCATCCAGCTGCAGCAGGTGGCCACGGTCACGTTCGCGCCCGCCATCAAGCGCGGGGACGCCGGCCTGAACGGCCAGCCGGCCGTGATCCTGGGCATCCAGAAGCAGCCGGATGCCGACACCGTCAAGCTCACCGAGAAGGTGGAAGCCGCGCTGGATGAGTTGAAAAAGGGCCTGCCCGCCGGCATGGGCGAGCCCAAGATCACCATGCGCCAGGCTACCTTCATTGAATCGTCGGTAGACACGCTGCGCGGCAAGCTGATCGCAGCCTCTGTGGTGGTGGCGGTGGTGCTGTATTTCTTCCTGCTGAACATCCGCACCACGCTGATCTCTTTGACCGCCATTCCGCTGAGCGTGATGATCACGGTGCTGGTGTTCAAGTATTTCGGCCTGTCAATCAACACCATGACGCTGGGTGGCTTGACCATTGCCATCGGCGGGCTGGTGGACGATGCCGTGGTGGGTGTAGAGAACGTGCTGCGCCGGCTCAAGATGGACCGGGCTGCGCACCCCAACCACCGCATGGGTCCGCTGGAGCTGATTGCCAAGGCCACGCTGGAGGTGCGCTCGGGCATCGTGATCGCCACGGTCATCATCGTGCTGGTGCTGATGCCGCTGTTCTTCCTGCCCGGCATCGAGGGGCGGCTGATGCAGCCGCTGGCTATTGCCTACATCGTGTCGCTGCTCGCGTCGATGGTGGTGTCGGTCACGCTCACGCCGGTGATGTCTTACTACCTGCTGCCGCGCATCAAGGGCCTGGACCATGGCGACACCAGGGTCCAGGCCTGGATCAAGGCGCGCTACGCCGCCGCCTTGACGCGCGTGCTGGCGGCGCCACGCGCCTGGGTGGTTGCGGGCGCCGTGTCTGCGGTGCTGGCCATGCTGGCAGTGCCCCTGTTTCCCACCACCTTCCTGCCGCCGTTCAACGAAGGCGTGGCGCTGGTGGGCCTGCGGCTGAACCCCGGCACCACGCTGACCGAATCGGCACGGATCGGCAGCATTGCCGAGAAAGCACTGGCCGGTGTGCCCGAGGTCGAGCATGTGGGCCGCCGTTCGGGCCGCGCCGAGCTAGACGAACACGCCGAGGGTGTGCACGTGTCGGAGCTGGACCTGAAGCTCAAGCGCAGCGACCGCAGCCTGGAGGCGGTGTATGCCGACATTCGCAGCCGCATCGCCACACTGCCAGCGGCCATCGGCATCGGCCAGCCCATCAGCCACCGCATTGACCACATGCTGTCAGGCGTGCGCTCGCAGATCGCCATCAAGATTTTTGGTGACGACCTGGACGTGCTGCGCGGCGAGGCCGAGGCGCTACGCCAGCGGCTGTCGTCCATCAACGGCGTGGTGGACCTCGAAGTGGAAAAGCAGGTGCTAACGCCACAGATCAAGGTGCAGGTGGACTACGACCGCGCGCTGGGCCTGGGCATTCCTCCCGCCAAGCTGCTGGGCGAGCTGCAGGTGCTGATCGACGGCGAGCGTGTGACGCAGATTGTGGAAGGCAGCCGCCGCTTCAACCTGGTGCTGCGCCTGCCCGAAACTTCACGCGGCATCGAGGGCCTGCGCAACCTGATGATCGACACGCCGGGCGGGCGGGTGCCGCTGTCGCAACTGGCGTCGGTGGAAGAGTCAGACGGGCCCAACCAGGTCAGCCGCGACGACGGGCGCCGCCGCATCGTGCTGTCAGCCAATGCGCAGGGGCGCGCGCTGAGCGATGTGGTGGCCGACATCCGCGCGGCAATCGGTGAGACCAAACTGCCCGAGGGTTACTTCATCAGCATCGGCGGCCAGTTCCAGGCGCAGGAGGAAGCGTCAAGGTTGATCGGGCTGCTGTCCATCGCATCCGTGGCCTTGATCTTCCTGATCCTATATTCGCGCTATCGCTCGGGCATCCTGGCCGCGATCATCATGGCCAACATTCCGTTGGCGCTGGTGGGCGCCGTGGTGGGCTTGTGGCTCTCAGGCCAACCGCTGAGCGTGGCCGCGCTGGTGGGCTTCATCACGCTGGCGGGCATTGCGATTCGCAACGGCATCCTGAAGGTGTCGCACTACATCAACCTGTGCGCCTTCGAAGGTGAAAACTTCGATACCACGATGCTCCTGCGCGGCTCGCAGGAGCGGCTCACACCCGTGCTGATGACCGCTTTGGTGGCAGCCCTGGCTCTCGCACCGCTGCTGTTCGAGGCCGACATGCCCGGCACTGAAATCCTGCACCCCGTGGCCGTGGTGATCTTCTCGGGCCTGATCACCTCGACCCTGCTTGACTCGTTCCTGACCCCCGCGATGGTCGCGCTGTTTGGCCGCAAGCCAATTGCAGCCCTCGTCGAAAACTCTGGCTCTGAAACTTTCTGACAACCCAACCCGAAAGGAAACACCATGAAACTCAAGACCCTAGCAATCCTGTCCACGTTCGTACTGGGCGCGGCCGCCGCCCAGGCCGCCGGTAACGATGACCACACGCCGAAATTCGGCGGCGTGGTGGTGGAAACCAAAGCGGGCGATTTTGAAATTGTGGCTAAGCCCGACATGATCCGGATCTATGTGAGTGACCACGGCAAGGCCGTGAAGCTGGACGGCGCCAAGGCCAAGGTCACGCTGCTCAACGGCAGCGAGAAAACAGAGGCTGACCTCACCCCGGCCGGCGACAAGCTCGAAGCCAAGGGGACATTCAAAGTCGCCAAGGGAACCAAAGGCATTGCGCTTGTGACGCTGGCCGGCAAGCCGGCTGCAACCGCACGGTTCGAGATCAAATGAGCGTGAGCCGTTTGGGCATGGCCGCCGCTGTGCTGCTTGCCAGCATGGTGACGGCTGGTTGCAGCACCATTTACGCAGACAAGTACAACTTCGCAGATGGCTGGCGGGAGGGCGAGATCGAGTCGACCGGCAGCGCTGCAAGTATTGCAACTCCACAGTTCTCGGATTGCCGCCTGACCCTGCCGCAAGACCAGGTGCGTAACGGCCAATTCGCACTTGTGAAGTTCAAGTACCTTGGCCGCAATCAGCGGCGGGTGGTGCCGCTGGCTGGGGATGCCCCTGCATTCCGGTCAGGAGAGCAGGTCTATCTGAACGTACGCAACTGCGCGCTTGCGCTGGTTAGACGATGAACGACGGCACCTGATCCGGCTGCTACGGATGCAGGTCCTGGTGGTGAGCGTCGGGCACATGCGCGTGAGCGTGCCGCACAGGCACATGCACTTGCGGATGGCTGTGCGGCCGCAACGGCATTACCTCGTGCGTGTGTGAGTGGTGCCCGTCGTCATGGTCATGCGCATGTTCATGCGTCAGCGCATCGTGCGCATGACTGTGCTCATGGGGCTCCATCAAATGAAGCAGCACCCCGCCACCATGAGCGCTCCGCCCAACAGAAGGTACAGGGACGCTGACTTGTCGCCCAGAAGGAGCGCCCCGAGGGCGCCGATGAAGGGCGCAAAAGCAAACACCGAGCCTGTGCGGGCGGCGCCGAACGCGCGCTGTGCCAGCAGATAAAACCGCAGGCTCAGCCCGTACCCGGTGGCGCCGACCGCCAGCAAAACCATCGCCGCCGCCCAGGACGGTGCGGGCTCACCCAGCATGCCGGCCAGCAGGCCTGTCGCGGTGAAGCCCAGCACGGCCTTTACCAGTACCACAGCCCCTGGGTCACGATCAGCAACGCCGCGTGACAGGGCGTTGTCTACCCCAGGCGGCCGTGGCAATCAGCACGGCCAGCAGCCCCAGCATCTGAGCCTGGCCCGCGAGCCCTTGCCCGATCACCAGCACAGCGCCGCCCGCAGTCAGCAGCGCCATGGCCACCACCACCCGCCTGTCCAGAACCTCGCGGTACAGGTACCAGGCAAGGACAGCGGTAAACACGGCCTCCAGCGTCAGCATCAATGACGCGCTGGCCCCGCTGGTGTTCTGCAGCCCCCAGGCCAGGGCAACGGACCCTACCACGGCACCCAGGCCCGCCATGGCCAGCAGCCGGGGGGCGTCCGATCGCCGCAGGCGTGCTTCGCGCGAGGCGGGGCTGCGCAATGCAAGCGCCACCGCAGCGCACCCGATGTAAAGCAGTGCCGCTGTAGTGAAGGGGCCGAGGCCTGTGCCAAAGTGCTGGACCAGGGGCGTGCTCACGCCGAACAGCGCGGCAGCCAACAGCGCCAAGGCTGCGCCGCGAGCAGCGGGCTTTGTCCCGGGTGACGGAATCATGATGCGAACTACTCCAGTGGCCTCGCATGATAGGCCGGATTCGGCGACGTCACATCTGATGGTTGCCATCAATCGCTTTGGTCGTGGCAGACCTGCGGAAACCCTCTTGCGCTGGTCGGTCAGCCACAGTTGCATGGCATCGGCGACCGACCGGAATCGCTCCTTTCGCATTCGTTTTCAGTGGGCGGAAGGCTATCCGCAACAGCGCTGCGGCATCGACTCATCACCCTTGGCTTCGGGTACCGCGCTGTGTGCGGCCAGGTCCTTGAGAATGGTGCACTGCGGTGCCGGACCTCCTACACACTGGTCGGTGCATGCCGTCACAAACCTGCTCAGGCCGCGCTCGAGCGCATGCAATTCGGCCAGCCGCGCGCGCACGGTGCCGAGATGGACCTGGGCGATTTCTCGGGCTTCCACACAATCCCTGTCCTGGCTGGACGTCAGCGACACCAGGGCGCGAGTGTCTTCGACGGAGAAGCCGAAATCGAGGCAATGCCGGATCAGCGTCAACAACTCCTGTGCCGCAGTGCCGTATACCCGATGACTACTGGGCCGCCGCATCGCTTGCGGAATCAGGCCGATCTCCTCGTAATAGCGGATAGCGGAAACATTGAGGCCGGTCCGTTCGGCCAGCACGCCAATGGTCAACTGCGCGGAAGGGTTATGCATCGCGTGTCCTTGCACCTCAAGCAACTTGAGGTTTTAGAGTCAGTCTATCGCAATGACACCCGACGAAAGGACCCTCATGAAGAAACCCATTCTCGCCACCTTTGGTGTGGCTGGCGCGTGCGCCGCATGCTGCGCCATTCCAATTGCCATTCCGCTGTTGTCCGGCCTGTCGGTCGCCTCGCTATTGAGTTTCGAATGGGCGCAAACCACCCTCACGTCCGGGACCCTTGCTGTGGCTGCGGGAATTGCAACGGCGATCGCGGCGGGCGTGGGCCTTTGGGTGGCGCGCCGGCGCCAGCCGGCCTTGGCGTGCAGCGTCCCGGTGGATGTCAAGGCCACGAGTTGCGGCTGCACCTCCTAGTGTTTGGTTCGCTTGGCTGGTCAGGTGTTCACGTTGAATTCGCGATTTGATCAGCCCCTTCTTAGCGGTGAATGCTTCCGAGTGCTGCAAGGTTCCTGGTCCGATGATTTCGGCTACATGCAGCCAGTGATGTCAACTCACGGGTGTCCCTGGGCATTTCGACATAGAGAAGCCCTGGTTCGTCCTGCGTTCCTCGCCCACTACATGCCCAATGTCTGAAGTTGAAGTTGCGGCACTCTTCGTGACTCCAAAAGATCCGGCCAGTTGCCTCCGAACGGTTGGCACTGTCCAGCCACCCGTAGAACGAATCTAGGCAAGCAAATCCCAGCAAGTGTTTCGTCAGCCAGCGAGTCAGGCCTTCCGTCCACAATACTGAAGGAATCGGAGCTTCGCTGTAGACCCACCCGATCAGTCCATACAACGTCCTCAATCGCCGTTGCTGATCCAGGGCGGCCGGGATTCGGCATCCTTCCCATTGCATGCGCCATCGCAAGAACGCGATGGCGACTGGACAGAACGCAGTGGTTGTCTCGCCCTCGGTATTCCACCAGAGATGTCGTTGAGCTTCGGCCACGCAATGCCTGTGGCCGCACAGCACTCTTCGACCAATCCAACGGCGCAAGGAGCGGTACACCACCAGAGCGTCTGCCTGAATTTCTTCAGAGTTGCTTTTCACCCGACTCGTCATGAGAATCTTCTCCATGGGGAGATAGGGTTCGGAATAGGCCACCATCGGATCTGAAATGTCGAGGTGAACTTGTGGGAGACCACGCCGTGCGGCGACAGAAGCCAGCATGCTGGTGACAAACTGATGGAAATGCGCCCGCCGGCGAAGCGCATCAGCTTTGCTGATAACGATTGGGAGATGCGGTGCGCCCATCAGAGTTCTCTGTGCGTTGACAAGGGTCGGCAAGCTGTCAACTAACGATACAAGCTCGACGTGGTCGGCGAACAAGCTGCATTCATCTTCGGCGAGCATCAGATTGACACGAAGCTCCTGCAACCTCTGGGCGTGATTGAGCCCGCAGTTTGGGCAGATGAAGAAGCCGACACTTTGAGGCGGGTATAGCCAGTATGGAAGGGGTCGGTGACATTTGCTGCATACACGCCGGAGCTCAGTTTTGTGCAAAGGGCACCTGCGGTAAAAGTTCAGCTGGAAGGAGGCACAGTGATAACCCCGTTGGGCGCACTGGGGACACCAGATCAAATCTGGACTGGCCAGCCCAATCGCGTGGGGGAACTGTTCTGAAACAAAGCCCTTGCGCAACTGATCGGCATCGATTTTGAGGATGTTCGCCAGTCGTCCGTACCGGATATCGGTGGAGAAACGTAGATCGACCTTGGGGAAATGCGGTTTGCCGACCATCTTGTAGCGGGCGGCTCCGGTCGGCTCGACGAGCAGCTCGCATAGCTCGCGCGGCTTGATCCGATTGAGCGCTGCGAACTTGGCCAGGACGGCGTAGATCGACTCGCTGCCGGAATACCACGAACTGCGCCATGACCAACCCGAGTCAGGCGCTTGCTGCGGCTGTGGCGTGAAGATCCTGGCTGCTGATAGCTCAGTAGTCATCGACATTGATCTTGGTGAGCAGTTCTTCCTGGGCAGTCGCAAATTTCACATAGTCAACAGCGTCTTGCCAGTGCTCTTCAGTGAACTGAAAGTTGAAATCGTCGTTCTCAGGCGCGACCTCCGTCAAGAGGTACTCAACTGCACGTGTGAAGTACGTCATGGGTATTTCCATGGCACCGCTGGGCAGTTCAAGGCTGCGATGAATTGAGTCAAACGTGTCCCACAACACCGAGGAGCAGGTCTCCAGGCGATACCCATGTGACCATGCCTTTGGTAGAAAGAAGCGCGTGTAGCTCCAGTCGGTTCCATGAGGGAAGCATGAGGTGTCATAGCCTCGCATGCAACGCTCAACCTCCTGTTTGTTGCGCAGACCATGGAATTGACTCTCTTCGATCATGAAGCGCGCCACTATTTGAGACTCACCTGAAAGTTTCAGTGCGGTCTTTCGATTCACAAGCTTTGGCTGCCCCACGAGGAAAGTGATCATGCGGAATCCCCGCCGTTCTAGTGCGTCATGAATCTCCCAAAGCCACTCATACTCTTCAATCTCGAGCTTCTGAGCTTCATCCACAAAAACAACTAACCTTCGCTGTCCTGATTTGGAAAGCTTGTCCAAAAGTTTGTTCATAAGACGAGCGCGCCGATCCATGACTGAGCCGCTGGTTGGTCTTTCGTGTCCCACGGCTAGCAGCAGCATGGAGAAGAAAGCGCCTTCGCTGGGCTTCTTGCGGAGTTGACACCCGAAGTTGATCGCCACGATGCCAGGGAAGTCTTCGATCACAGTCCCCATTGCGTACCTGATGAAGTACGTCTTTCCATAGCGGGTGATGGCGTAGATGATGGATCCAGGTATTCGAGTTCGAATGCAGCGTTTGATATGCTGGTAAGCCTCGTCGATCGAAGGCGTCGCAAGAAGGTATGCCTGCTGGTTTGCCGGGTGGCTGTCAATTGGAATCGGCCGTTCAAAAGCTTGGTTTTGCATTCATGCCCCCGGTACAGCTAGAAGTAGAGAGTTTTAGTCAGGGTTACCGGGACAGGCCCGGATGACGGCTTACTGGGTCGACGACGCGACATTGGCCGCTCAATGGGCTCGTCACCTGGTTGCGCCGGCCGGGCTACAGGTCCAAATGGACTATCGCCATGCTCGGCATCGAGGTTCGCAGCCCTGACACCCGCCCGAACTTGAGCCAGCGATCCAGCGGCTTTCTTGCTCTCCCGAGCTAGCTTGGCTTTGTAGCGTACGTAGACCTCGACAGGGTCATCGTCTCCATTCAAGCGGATTTTCCCCATGCTGATCAGGCGCAGGATTTCCCGGCGCAGCCGCAAAGAGTGCGGAGTCGTCCTCCACCGACGTTCAGCCACAAGAATTCCCAGCTCGGTTCCATCCGCAAAGAAGGCATGGACCTGCCGGAGATCACGCGCCATGTAGTAGATGCGCAGTGGCTGGCCTTTGAGTTCGGGATGACGTTGCAGCACATCGCTGGTGTAACGCACACCTTCAAAGTTGATGTGCGCCGGTCCTTTTCCGCGACAAACCGTTCGTTCAACGTGTTCCTTCAACAGAAACAGCTGATGGCGCCTGGTAACCGGAAGCAGTTGCGGAAGGAAGTCATCCCGAGAGGTGAAGTACTGCATGGCCTCAAGAGCAGATCGTCCTCCGAGTCCCGATTGGCTTTCACCATTCAGATTGGCCAACAGAACATACGCAAGCTGCTCCAATTCGTCCAGGGTCAGGACTACAGAAAGTTGGTCTCCGACATCAGCCAGACGACGTATCGGGTCATGCGCACTGGAGCCAAGTGAGCCAGGAATCTGGTGGAAGCCAAACTCTTCCAACAGCCCGAAAAGCCGTTCCTGGTATGACCGATCATTTGGCTCGCCTAAACGGCCGGCCATCGTAACCGTTCCCAAGGTCTCGGTCACTCGTGCGAGCGAAGCGTCTGCCAGATGACACTTGGCCTCGTCATACTGCAAAATCTGCCAGCGCTGGTAGGCCAGCTCCGGCTGCTGTTGTGTCGGAAAGCCCCCACTCTCCTTCACCTTGAGTCCCGGGATCGACAGCTTCACAGGCCGATGAGGCGCTATGGCCGCCTGTAAGGCTTCCGCGAAGTCATCCTTGTTGTACTCTTTTCCGTACGCGAGACAGTACCCGAGAACGGCTTTGGTTTTCACCTCTGTCACCACGAGAATCCAGATCCGGTGCAACTCGTAGATGGTCTCCATTCCAAATGGATCGGGGACTTTGAGCGTAAGTCGGAGGTCGATCTTGTGTCCATCAAACTGCACCAGCAGAAACGGTCTCGTAGCCACGGGCCACATGACAGGCATCACCTGAGGTGAGCCGGCGGTTTGCACTGGCGATTGGGTATCGTCAGGCACATCCACGGGTAAGCCCTTTTCGATGTCGCTGAGCTTCTTCTGAAAGGATCGGAAGCCCCTTAGATCCTGGTTGAAGGGCCACTCCGCGAGGGTCACGCCTTGACCTGCGCACTGATCCAGCCACTGCCCATGTAAATCACGTACGGGTTTTCTTACTGCGCGGATTTCGCCTGGTCGCAACTTCTTCAGTCGGTCTTTGGCGACTTTCTTCATCCATTTCAGGATCTGGGGATACCTGCGCAGCAACTGTTCCATTGCACCCGCGGCGCTGGTGTTGACCAAACCAGAGCGAGGCTGTACAGCCATCGTTCGGATGTATGCGCGGTAGTGCTTGTGCGGGATCAGTGCCCGTTGACCACGAATTCGTCCGTCCAGATCGCGCTCCACCATCCGGCTCAACAGAAGGTAGAGCTGATTTGGGTGTACACCGGTACGCTCGCGAATTTCTTTGATGGAGATCGCCGGTTCTAGGGCAAAGAGTCTGGTTGCCTCCAGGTTGTTCAAAAAGTCGACTCGAACATCTGGCGGCATCGCCGTGTCATCCACCATCGGCATGTTTTCGAAGTCAGCCAGGATGTCCGGAATCGAAGCTCGCGTGAAGCTACTCAACCCGAAGACGATGATGCGGGCTGCTTTCATACTCGAGCCAAACGGGTCGTGGGCGTTAGTGGGGCCTCGTCTAGCGACGGGCAATGAAGACTGCCGCGCGACAGCAGATGAAATATTGCGGCGCGCGCCAACATGGGATCTACATCTAACAGCAATAGCTCGGCCTGCCCGAGGGAGAAGTCATGCGGCAGTTCGGCAGCGAAGCGGTCGATCAGCTCCGGGGTAACCTGCCCTTTGTGCGACACAAGATGTTCGACGATGACCAGAAAGTTATCCAGTCGGACACGGCGTGACTCAAAGACATCGATGGCGATCTCTTTGATACGTCCACGCTCGGCGGCAACCCAAGAACAAAAGTCGGTATAGGCCAGTTTGAGGGGAAACGAGCCGCCAATTTCCCCATTTCTCAGCAGCAAGTAGAACGTTGATACTCCTCCCTCCAGTGCCCAAAAATCGATCACGCGCTTAGGTTTTGAGTCAGGGATGAGCAGAGGTCGTTCACAGATGGCGGTGACCTCGGAGTTCGCTTCCAGTTCAAGCCACTGGCACAACGCTGCCTTTCCATACAGGGTCATTCGCCGGCCGGCCTTGAGGCTGTAGACGTCGAATCGGAAAGACTTGTACGGCCGCTGAATTTCCAACGGCTTGACGAAGGTGAGCGACATGGTGGGTACGTCTCCCACCTCCAGTAATAAGCGGTATCGCGTCGAAGTTCAAATTTCTCTTCATTTTTTTACACGCGATTTCCCTCGTCGTGCTAACTTCCCTTCGCAAGCGAGTGAAGGGAAATTGGCTTTTCGTTCGCTGCCTCTTCTCTAGAAAAGGGATCAGATTGCCTAGAACGTGGGCACTTGTAAGGTGAGGAAAAAGCCGCCTTCGCGCTCACGCTTCCCATCGATCCGTCGATTCCTAATTTCCCTTCAGCTATTTGTGAAGGGAAATTAGCATTTCAGTGGACCGCACAGAGGAGAGTCTCGGGAAAACCGAACGCTGGTTTCTCTTCAGCGGACGTCACCATTGACCTTTTGGCTGCTTGGCCCGCACAAAGGCTGCAATCAGGCCGGCTGCTTCTGTGCGGTTGCCCCGATGTGCGAAGTCCAGCGCCGTCAGGCCCAGCTGGTTCTTCAGCAGCGGATCGGCGCCCGCTTCCAGCAGCAGCTTGACGGCCTCGGGCGAGCCGTAATGTGCCGCCATCATGAGCGGCGTCGTCCCGTTGGGCGATTCCGCGTCGATGTATGCGTGATGATCCAGCAGCAACCGCATGATGGCCACATGGCCGTTGGTGGCGGCGTAATGCAGCGGCGTCCAGCCCGTCTTGTTCACGTCGGCGTCGCGCGCAATCAGCTGCCTTACCAGCCCCATGTGGCCCTTGAGCGCGGCCATCATCAACGGGCTTTCGTCCTGGGCCGTGCGCACTTCCACATTGGATTTGGGCCACGCGATCAGTGCCTCGGCCACCTTCAGCGACGGCTCCCGCACGGCCAGGTACAGCCCGGGCGTCCCGTCCGGGTCGCGGGTGTCCGGGTCAAAACCCCGGCTCAGCAGCGCGGTGACGGCGGCTGCGTCGTCACGCTTGATGGCGATGAAGAAGTCCTCATAGGAACCCGCGTGCGCCCAGTTTAATCCTGTAATGACAACAAGATAAAGAATTTTTTTGAAGTAAATTCTCATGATCTGGCGGCGGTAAACAGGCGCTCGAAATTGCGGCTGGTGATCTGCGCAATCTCCTGGACGGGCAACTGGCGCAAGGCCGCCAGCTGGGCCGCCACATGCGGCACATAAGACGGGTTGTTGGTCTTGCCGCGGTAAGGCACTGGCGCCAGGTAGGGGCTGTCGGTTTCAATCAGCAGCCGGTCCAGCGGCACAAAGGCAGCCACGTCGCGCAGCTCCTGCGCGCTTTTGAACGTCAGGATGCCGGAAAACGAGATGTAGAAACCCAGGTCTAGCGCGGCCCTGGCCACCTGGGCCGTTTCAGTAAAGCAGTGGAACACCCCGCCGGCAGCGCCCGACGAGCCGTCTTCGCCCTCCTCGCGCAGCATGGCAAGGGTGTCGTCCGAGGCGGCCCGCGTGTGGATGACCAGCGGCAACCGGGCCTGCCGGGCGGCATGGATATGGGTGCGAAACCGCTCGCGCTGCCACTGCATGTCGGCCACCGTCCGGCCGCCCTTGCGCTCGTCCATCTGGTAGTAGTCCAGCCCGGTCTCGCCAATGGCCACCACGCGGGGCCGGGCGGCTCGCGCCAGCAGGTCCTGCACGGTGGGCTCGGTCACCCCTTCGTTGTCCGGGTGCACGCCAACCGTGGCCCAGAAGTTGTCGTAGGTGGCGGCCAGTGCGTGGACGTCGTCGAATTCCTCCAGCGTGGTGCAGATGCACAGCGCGCGGTCCACCTGCGCGCTGGCCATGGCGGCGCGGATCTCGGGCAGGCGCGAAGCCAGCTCGGGAAATGTCAGATGGCAATGGGAATCGACAAACAAGGCGGTCAGATCGTCTGCGTGGGCCGTTCGGACGCCAGGTGGCCCCCCAGGATTTCCTCGATCTTGAGCTTGAGCAGCCGGGATTTTTCGTCCGACGGAAAGCGGATGCCCACGCCCTGGGTCCGGTTGGCGGCGCTGCGTGCCGGCGTGACCCAGGCGACCTTGCCGGCCACCGGGTAACGCTGCGGGTCCTCGGGCAGGGACAGCAGCACATAGACGTCGTCACCCAGCTTGTAGTCGCGCGTGGTCGGAATGAACACGCCGCCGTCGGTGAACAGCGGGATGTACGCCGCGTACAACGCCGCCTTTTCCTTGATGGCGAGCTGGATGACGCTGGGGCGCGGGGTGGTCGGGGATGGATTGCTCATGGCGCGTATCTGCTGCGGAGTTTAGGGCAATCTGATCGCGCGGTGGGCCTGCGCGGCCAGAGACTCCAGCATCAGCCCGGCATTGAAAGGGTGTTCGACCGTGCGGGCGGTCTGCGCCAGCTCACGGCCCCAGGCCGTCAGGGCTGCGAGCCCCGCCACCGGCGGCAGCCCGGCTGCGTCAAAAAACCGGGGGGCGGCGCCTGCCTTGACGGCGATCAGGTCGTGGCAGAGCTTTTGCAGGGCATCGACGGCCTGCGCCGGGGTCAGGCCGGCCAGCGCGCCGGCATCGCCCCGGGCCATGGCGCGCGGCAACAGCGCCCAGGATTTCGGGTCGCGCCCGGACTGCACGAATGCCAGCGCGTCATCGGGCCGGCCGCCGGCCGCGCGCAGCAAGGCTTCTGTGTCGGCAGCCTTGATGCCCTGGGACTGCAGCCACTGCTGCGCTTCGCCGTCCTGCGGCCAAGCCATGGTGTGGCCCAGGCAGCGGCTGCGGATCGTGGGCAGCAACTGGTGCGCGGCTTCGCTGGCCAGCACAAATTTCACGTCACCGGGCGGCTCTTCCAGGGTCTTCAGCAATGCATTGGCCGTCACATGGTTCATGCGCTCGGCCGGGTACACCAGCACCGCCTTGCCCCGGCCGCGGGCGCTGGTGCGCTGGGCGAACTCCACCGCATCGCGCATGGCGTCCACGCGGATTTCGCGGCTGGGTTTGCGCTTTTTCTGGTCGATCTCGTCCTGGGCCTTTTCAGACAGCGGCCAGCCCAGCGCCTGCATGGCGGTCTCGGGCATCAGCACGCACAGGTCTGCATGGGTGCGCACCTGGATGGCGTGGCAGCTTGCGCATTCGCCGCAGGCGCCCTGCCCCGTGGGCCGCTCGCACAGCCAGGCGCTGGCCAACTGCAGCGCCAGCCCGTACTGCCCCAGGCCCGACGGCCCCTGCAGCAGCCAGGCATGGCCGCGCTGCGCCAGCAGCGCTTCAAGCTGCCGCTGCACCCAGGGTGCGACGGTGGTGTCCAACGTGGCTTCGCCGGTCATTTCGGTCCCCCGTTGGCCGCCACCATGATGGCCAGCCAGCCCCGGCGCACAAAGGCGCTGGTCAGGGCCTGCCAGACCTTGTGGCGCTCCTGGCTTGCGTTCACCCGCACAAACCGCTGCGGGGCCTGGGACGCACGGGCGGCATAGCCGGCGGCCACCCGGGCAAAGAATTCCAGCGGCTGGGACTCGAACTTGTCGGGCACCCGGGCACCGGCCAGCCGTTGGGCGGCCACCTCGGGCGGCAGGTCAAACCACACCGTCAGGTCGGGCTGGCGCAGGCCGCCGTCCGGCAGGGCCTGGACCCATTGCTCCAACTGCGCCAGCACACCCAGGTCAAAGCCCCGGCCGCCACCCTGGTAGGCAAAGGTGGCGTCGGTAAAGCGGTCGCACAGCACCACCTCACCCCGGGCCAGGGCGGGCTCGATCACCTGCTGCAGGTGGTCGCGCCGCGCGGCGAAGATCAGCAGGGCTTCGCTCAGCGCGTCCATGGGGTCATTGAGCACCAGGGCCCGCAGTTTTTCGGCCAGCGGCGTGCCGCCCGGCTCGCGCGTGAGCGTCACGGTGCGCCCCTGCGCGCGAAAGGCCGACGCAAGACCGTCGATGTGGGTGGACTTGCCCGCCCCGTCGATGCCCTCAAAACTGATGAACAGGCCGGTGCTCATGGCGGGTTGCGCCCCCGCTGGTACTGGTTGACGGCCCGGTTGTGCTCGTCCAGCGTGGCGCTGAACTGGCTGCTGCCGTCGCCACGCGCCACGAAGTACAGGGCCTTGGACGCTGGCGGCTGAACGGCGGCCAGCAGCGATGCCTTGCCGGGCATGGCAATCGGGGTGGGCGGCAGGCCGCTTCGGGTGTAGGTGTTCCAGGGCGTGTCGGTCTGAAGGTCTTTCTTGCGCAGGTTGCCGTCAAAGGCTTCGCCCATGCCGTAGATCACCGTGGGGTCGGTCTGCAGCGGCATGCCCACGCGCAGGCGGTTGTTGAACACGCTGGACACCAGCGGCCGGTCCGCGGCCTTGCCGGTTTCCTTTTCCACGATGCTGGCCAGGATCAGCGCCTCGGCCGGGGTTTTGGCCATGGCTTCGGGTGTGCGCTGGGCCCAGGCCGCTTCCAGGCGCCGGTCCATGGCGTGCATGGCGCGGCGCAGCAGGGCCACATCGCTGGAGCCGCGTGAATAGGTATAGGTATCGGGGAAAAACCGCCCCTCGGGGTGAACGCCTTGTCGGCCCAGCAGGGCCATGACGGCTGCGTCATCCAGCCCCTTGGTGTCGGGCTTGAGCTGTTCTTCCTTCAGCAGGGCCGCGCGCACCTGGCGAAACGTCCAGCCTTCGACCAGCACGACGGCTTGCAGGGCTTCCTCGCCCCGGGCCAGCTTGCGCAGCAGGCGGTGCGGCGTGATGCCGGGTTCCAGTTCATAGCTGCCGGCCTTGATCTGGCGGTCCTGCCCGGACAGCCGGAACCAGAAGTACAAAAGGTCCGGGTTGACGTCCACGCCCGCATCGGCGACGGCCTGGGCCACGCCGCGCGGCAGCGTGCCGGGGTCGATGGACAGGTCCACGGCCTGCGCGGGTGTGCGCAGCGGCTGATACACCCACCATAGGCCGGCGCCGCCCACCGCAATGGCCGCCAGCGCACCCAACAGGAAAACCGTGACCAGGAATCGCCGCAAACCACTGCCCCTACTTCTGCGAGTGAAATCAACGGACGATGATAATTCACGCATGACCCATGAACTCAATGGCGTGGCCACCCTGACTCACCTGGGTGTGATCCGTGTGCAGGGCGAGGACGCCGCCAGATTCCTGCAGGGCCAGCTGACCCAGGACTTTATGCTGCTGGGCGACGGGCAAGCCCGCCTGGCGGCGTTCTGTTCGCCCAAGGGCCGCATGCAGGCGAGCTTCGTGGGCCTGCGCCGCGGCCCGGACGAGGTGCTGCTGGTGTGCAGCCTCGACATCCTGGCGCCGGTGCTCAAGCGGCTTTCGATGTTTGTGCTGCGCGCCAAGGCGAAGCTGACCGATGCCACGGCCGATTTCACCCTGCATGGGCTGGCCGGCACGTCCTGCCCCGCCATCGGCACGCAGGCGCCATGGGAACGGGCGGACGACGGTGCGGCCAGCCTGGTGGCGCTGTATCCGGCAGCCGGGCAGGCCCGGGCGCTGTGGATCGCCCCGGTGGGCCACCCGGCGCCGCCGGGCCCGGCGCTGGGCCTGGACGGCTGGCTGTGGGGGGAAGTGATGAGCGGCATTGCCACCATCACCGCGCCCATCGTGGATGCCTTCGTGCCGCAGATGCTCAACTACGAATCCGTGGGCGGCGTGAACTTCCGCAAGGGCTGCTACCCAGGCCAGGAAGTGGTGGCGCGCAGCCAGTTCCGCGGCACGCTCAAGCGCCGTGCTTTCGTGGTGCACGCCGGCTCGGTGCTGGCCACCGGGCAGGAGGTGTTTCATGAGAGCGACGACACCCAGCCCTGTGGCACGGTGGCCCAGGCCGCACGTTCGCCGCTGGGCGGGTTTGATGCGATCGTGTCCATGCAGCTGAGCGCCGCCAGCGGTGGACGGCTGTGGGCCGGCGACGCCGGCAACACGCTGGCGCTGCAGCCCCTGCCCTACTTGCTGGCCGAAGACGTCTGAGTCGGGGTGGCCTGCACCGGGATGGCGTTGGCGTAGCCGATCTGGGGCCAGTAGGCCGGCGGGATTTGTGGAAGCAGTGCCCGGTGTTCGGCCGCTGGCGCCAGTTCCATCGCCTTCTTGAAGGACTCCAGCGCTTTTGCGGGTTGCTTCAGGCCCGTGGTGTACATGTTGCCCAGCTGGATATAGCCGTTGACCTGGGTGGTGGGCCAGTCCTTCATGCGCAGGTCCATGGCTTTCAGTGCCAGGTCGAAATCCCCTCCGCGCCAGCCCAGGATGAAGGCGGCGTTGACCAGGTCGTAGTCGTAGATGTTGTTGGCCAGCGCGTCGCGCGCCATCGCCAGGGCCTTGGGCTCCTGGCCCGTGCGGCTGAGCAAAACGACCTCCAGCGAACGCACCGATGAAGCCTTGGGCTGGATCTTTTTGGAACGGTCGAGGTATTCGAGTGCCTTGTCAGCGTTGCCCATAGAAGCGTAGCCACGCGCGATGTTGGACATGATGGCCACCACATAAGGACGCGAGGACACCACGGTTTCCCATACCCAGGTGGCGTTCTTCCAGTCACCCCACTTGGCCAGCTCATCGGCCACCATGGGCGTGATCTTGCGGTAGTGCGGATTGATGTCCGTGCCTTCCTTGATCAGGCGCAGCATGTCGGCCTTGGGCTTGTCCCACTTCGGGTTGTGGTAATCGCCAGACTGCGAGATGGTCAGTGCGATCTTGGTCGCCTTGACGATCTTGCTTTCACATTCGGCCGCTTGCTGGGTGATATAGGCTGCCAGCGCCAGGCAGACCATGGTGCCCACGGCCAGCCCCTGGGAGAACGCAGGCCGCCAGTTCAGGCGCATGGCTGCGGTGTAGCCCCGGTAGCCCAACCGCGCATCGGATGCCGCAAGGATCGCCAGGCACAGGGCGAACAAGGCGCCCGTGCTCGCCATGCGCCAGGGAAAGCCGACGTTGCTGACGATGAACAGCGCCAGCAGCCCTGTCATCGCGACCGCCCTCGCAGGCGCCTCGGCCTGACCTTCGGTGGAGCGGTCGCGCAGCGTCTGCCAGGCTGCCCTCAGCAGATAGGCAAACAGCAGCAGCAGGAAGAGCCATCCGACCAGGCCGTACTCGGCCAGCAACTGGAGGAATTCGTTGTGGACGTAATAGTCGGTTTCCAGCTGCGCGCCTTCGACCTGGTACAGGGGAATGTCAGCTTCCCATGAGCCCGCGCCAACACCCGTCAGGGGACGCGTCTGGATGATGCGCGCGGTAGCCTTCCACATCACGAAGCGCACGCCCAGCGAGCCGTCCGCGATATTGATCTTGGCGGTGCGCTTGAATCCGCGCTCCAGGGCGGTCAGTCCCTTGCCTTCGGCACGGTTTTCCTCGATCAGCTTGGGGTTGTTGGTGGAAATCATGCCCAGACCGACGACCGTGGCCAGCAAGACGCCAATGGCAACAATGCGCTTGCCCGCGTCCCAGTGGTAGAACGCGAATTGCCGCCGGTACAGAAAGCCGATCACAGGCAGCAGCACCAGCAATTGCAGCCACATGGCTGTCATGGCGCCACGCGTGCCCGTCATGAGGATGGCAACGACCACAAAGGCCGATGTGAATGCCAGCAAGGCAATCTGGCTGGATGACCGGGAACGCGCGAGCAACAATGCGCTGAATGCGATCGTGCAGGTCGCGAATTCGGCGAAGAAGTTGCGGTTGACAAAGGTGGATGCCGGGTTGGGGCCCTGCGGAAAGTACCTGAAATCAATCCAGAACTGCAGCGCCGCCCACAGCGAGGCCACCACGGCCCCCCAGTGAATGCCCCAAACCACCAGCATGGTCCTGTCGCGGTTGAGCGTGTTCATGCCCAGCCACAGCAGCACACTGAAGATGAACCAGCGTATGGCCTCCACCCCGCTCAGGTACGTATGGGACCAGGCCATGCTGCCCAGGGCATAGACCATCAGGGCCAGCGGCAACCACATCAACGCGTGCCAGCGCAGTCCGTCGCGCCGGTTGCGCTGCTGCCAGAAGAAAAGCAGCGCCGCGCCCAGCGCGCCAAACGACACCACGATGGACTTCAGCGTGTCCTGCAGCATTTCCTCGTGGGGGACACCCAGCGCCGGGGCAAAGAAAATCGTCAGCGCAAAGATCAGCGCGGTCCAGTCGCCGCGGGTGATCTCCAGCGGCAGTGCGCCCGCAGCGGCCTGCGGCTTGTAGCGCGACACCGGTGGCACCGCCCCGCCCATGGGGGCGCTGGGGGCGGTGGTCCACGCCGCCGTGCCGTTGCCAAAGTCCGGGCGGCTTGCATTTGGATTGCCGGACGACCTGTCAGGCGCGTTGCGTTTTTTCTTGGCCATGTCGTGTGTTCGGGCTCGGGTCAGCCGGGGCGATGTATCAGGCCCCGTACGGGTAACCCTGTATTGTCGCCGTTTCCCCGCCTGGTCTTACGCCGCGCGGGCGGGCGGCGGATCAACCGTTGCGCAATTCCGTGAACATTTCGATGTGCGGGATGCCGGCCTCTTCGAATGGTTCACCCCGGGGCTGAAAGCCCAGCCGGCCGTAAAAGCCCTCGGCGCTGCGCTGCGCATGCAGCACAACCTCGCGATCCCCGCGCTGGCGCGCGGCCTGCAGCAGGGCCTGCAACACCTCGCGCCCCAGGGAGGTCCCGCGCACCACGCGGCAGACCGCCATGCGTCCAATGCGTCCCTGGCCGGGGCCGTGCTGCAGCAGCCGGCCGGTTGCCAGCGGCTGGCCCAGCCTGTTGCGCACCACCGCATGCAGCGCCGTCTGGTCGGCATCGTCCCATTCCATGTCCCGGGGGATGCGCTGTTCCTCGACGAACACTTCGGTACGCACCCGGGACGCGTCGCCGCCCAGGGTCTCCCATCCGCCAGTGGCCAGCGTCACCATGGGCTCGCCCGCCTCGTAGCCCAGCAGCATGTCGCGCAGCGCCAGCGGAACCGGTCTGGAGGTCTGGGTGGCCGGGTCGGCGAACACATAGATCAGCTCGCAGGTGATGAGCAGTTCGTCACCGCGGAAGATCGCGCCGAGGAAGGTCATGGATGAATTGCCGATGCGCGCGCATTTCATGCCCACGTCGATCTGGTCGTCCATGCGCGCCGACGCATGGAACTCCACCGTGGCCTTCTTGACGTACAGGTCACCGCCCAGCTGCTGCATGGATTCTTCATACGGCAAGGCCAGCGCGCGCCAGTAATCGGCGACAGCGGTATCAAAGTACATCAGGTAGTGGGCATTGAAGACGATCTTCTGCATGTCCACTTCGGCCCAGCGCACACGCAGGCGGTGAAAAAATCGGAAGTCAGTGCGTTTCATGGTGTCAGGCGTTGGCGAAAGCGAGTTGCAGGGCGCGCGCGGCGTCGGCATGGGCCTGTACGGCTTCGGGCAGCGCCCGGCCCATCTTGATGAATTCGTGGGTGACGCCGCGGTACAGCGCCAGGTCCACGGCAACACCGGCCGCGCGTAGTTTATCTGCGTAGGCCAGGGCTTCGTCCACGAGAGGGTCGCATTCAGCCAGGCCAAACCAGGCCGGCGCCACACCGTCCACCTCGTCCGCGGCAAGCGGGGCGAACCGCCAGTCGTGCCGGTCGGCGTCGCTGCGCAGGTACTGGTTGAAGAAGAACCGGATCAGTTCGCTGTCCAGCAACAGCCCCCGGCCATAGCGGGCGTGCGACGCGCTGTCCTGCCAGGACGCACAACCGGGATAAAACAGCAACTGCAGCGCCAGCGGCAGCCCGGCATCACGGGCCTGCAGTGCACAGACGGCCGCCAGCGTGCCGCCGGCGCTGTCGCCGCCCACCGCGATGCGGCCCGGATCAATGCCCACCGCGCTGCCATGGGCGTGCAGCCAGGCCAGCGCATCCCAGGCGTCATGGGCCGCCACGGGAAACCGGTGCTCCGGCGCCAGCCGGTAGTCCAGCGACGCCACCGCGCAGCCGCTGCGGCGGGCCAGCTCGCGGCACAGGATGTCGTGCGTGGCGATGCTGCCCACGGTAAAACCGCCGCCATGAAAGTACAGCAGCACCGGCAGCACACCCGGCGCTGGTGCATACAGCCGAAGCGGCAGCTGGGCGCCGTCACGGGCAGGCACCGCCAGGTCCTGCACGCTGGCCAGCGCGGCACGCGGGACTTCCAGCACGTCGGCGCCTGCGGCATACGCCTGGCGCGCGGCCTGCGCGGTCATTTCGTGCAGCGGCGTGCGCCGCGCGCGGCCCATGCGCTGCAGCACGGCCTGCATCGAAGGTGACAGATAAATTCCGGTCATTGGGTACAGTGGATGGCTTCCATCCTACCCGCGCACCACCATGGCCTTCATCTACTACGTCACCCAGATCCAGTTCGACTACGGCGCCGTCCAGTTGCTCAGGCAGGAGTGTGAGCGCGTGGGTATTTCCCGGCCGCTGATCGTGACCGATCAGGGGGTCAAGGCCGCCGGCGTGCTGCAAAGGGCGCTGGACGCCCTGCCCGGAATGCCGGTAGCCGTGTTTGACCAGACCCCCTCCAACCCCACCGAGGCGGCCGTGCGCGCCGCGGCGGACATGTACCGCGTCAACGGCTGCGATGGCCTGATTGCCGTGGGCGGCGGCTCTGCCATCGACTGCGCCAAGGGCGTGGCCATTGCCGCCACGCATGACGGCCCCCTCACCCACTACGCCACGATTGAAGGCGGCTCGCCGCGCATCACCGACCGGGCCGCGCCGTTGATCGCCGTGCCCACCACCAGCGGCACCGGCAGCGAGGTAGCCCGTGGCGCGATCATCATCGTGGACGACCACCGCAAGCTGGGCTTTCATTCCTGGCACATCGTGCCCAAGGCCGCCATCTGCGACCCGGAGCTGACCCTGGGCCTGCCGCCCAGGCTGACCGCGGCCACCGGCATGGACGCCATCGCGCACTGCATGGAAACCTTCATGTCGGCGGCCTTCAACCCGCCGGCCGACGGCATCGCGCTGGACGGGCTGGAACGCGGCTGGGGCCATATCGAGCGCGCCACCCGCGATGGCCAGGACCGCGAAGCCCGCCTCAACCTCATGAGCGCGTCCATGCAGGGCGCCATGGCGTTCCAGAAGGGGCTGGGCTGCGTGCACAGCCTGAGCCACAGCCTGGGCGGCGTGGACCCGCGGCTGCACCATGGCACGCTGAACGCCATGTTCCTGCCGGCGGTGGTCAGGTTCAACGCGGCGGCCGAATCGGTGCAGAAAGACCGGCGCCTGGAGCGCATGGCCCGCGCCATGGGCCTGGCGTCGGCCAGCGACATCCCCGACGCCATCCGCGACATGAATGCCCGCCTGGGCCTGCCCGCCGGGCTGGGCGAGATGGGCGTCCAGCCTGACTGGTTCGACCGGATCATCACCGGCGCGCTGGCCGACCATTGCCACAAGACCAACCCGCGCATTGCCAGCGCGGACGAGTACCGCGCAATGCTGTCGGATTCACTCTGAGATTGGGGATAATCAGCCGCACCCATATTCAGCGCGGCAACTATTCATGAAACTGGTGATCCTGGCCGGCGGCCTCGGAACCCGCATCAGCGAGGAGACGACGCTCAAGCCCAAGCCCATGGTGGAGATCGGCGGACGGCCCATCCTCTGGCACATCATGAAGATGTACGCAAGCCATGGCATCAACGACTTCATCTTCTGCCTGGGCTATAAGGGTTATGTGATCAAGGAGTTCTTTGCGAACTACTTCCTTCACACCTCCGACGTCACCTTTGACCTCGCCAACAACAGCATGGACGTGCACCAGCGCCACGCGGAACCCTGGCGCGTGACGCTGGTGGACACCGGTGAATCCACCATGACGGGCGGGCGCCTTCGCCGCGTCGCCCGCTACCTGGGCGACGACGATTTCTGCTTTACCTACGGCGACGGCGTAGCCGACGTGGACGTGTCGGCCCTGGTGCGCTTTCACCGCCAGCACGGCAAGCTTGCCACGCTGACGGCGGTGCAGCCCCCCGGACGGTTTGGTGTCCTGGACCTCGCCGGCAGCGCGGTGCGCGGGTTCCAGGAAAAGCCCAAGGGCGATGGGGCCTGGGTCAACGGAGGCTTTTTCGTGCTGTCGCCCAAGGTGGCCAGCCTGGTTGCCGATGACGACTGCGTCTGGGAGCGCGAGCCGCTCGAAACACTGGCCGCCCAGGGCCAGCTGGAGGCGTTCCAGCACCATGGTTTCTGGCAACCCATGGATACCTTGCGTGACCGCGTCCTGCTGGAGGAACTCTGGGCCACGGGTCGCGCGCCCTGGAAGAACTGGTGAGCGCCCTGCCTGACCCCGGCTTCTGGGCTGGCCGCCGTGTGTTCCTGACCGGGCATACGGGGTTCAAGGGCAGCTGGCTCACGCTGTGGCTGGAGCATCTGGGTGCCACCGTCACCGGCTACGCGCTCGCGCCGGACACCCGCCCCAGCCTGTATGACGACGTGCACAGGCAGCCGGGTCATCGCCATCACATTGCCGACATCCGCGACGCCGCAAGGCTGGCCGAGGCCGTCGCCCAGGCGCAGCCTGAGGTGGTGCTGCACCTGGCCGCGCAGCCGCTGGTGCGCCGTTCCTACCGTGAGCCGGTGCAGACGTATTCCACCAACGTCATGGGCACCGTCCATCTGCTCGAAGCCGTGCGCGCCACGCCGGGCGTGCGCGCGGTGGTCGTGGTGACCAGCGACAAAGCCTATGAGAATACCGGCCAGCCTGGCGGCTACGTTGAAACCGACCGTCTGGGTGGTTATGACCCCTACAGCAACAGCAAGGCCTGCACCGAGCTGGTCGCGCAGGCGTACCGCAGCTCCTACTTTGAACCTGGCGCCCATGCACGGCACGGGGTGGCCCTGGCCACCGTGCGTGCCGGCAACGTGATTGGCGGAGGCGACTGGGCCGAGGACCGGCTGGTCCCTGACCTCATGCGCAGCTTTGCCGCGGGGCAGCCCGCCGTCATCCGCTACCCTGGGGCGGTGCGGCCCTGGCAGCATGTGCTGGAGCCCCTGGGCGGCTACCTGGTACTGGCCCAGCGGCTGGTGCAGGACGGCGCTGCGTGGGGCGAGGCCTGGAATTTTGGCCCCGCCGACAGCGACGCCCGGCCGGTGTCATGGATTGCCGACCGGCTGGCCAGCCTGTGGGGAGCCGGTGCAAGCTGGCACACCGGGCCGGGCGAACAGCCCCACGAGGCTGCGTACCTGCGGCTTGACTGCGCCAAGGCCCGCGAGCGGTTGGGCTGGACGCCGCGCTGGTCTCTGGACCAGGCACTGCAGGCCATTGCGGCGTGGCATCACGGCTACAGCCGTGGTGAAGATGCCCGCCAGCTTTGCCTGGCGCAGGTGCGCGCGTTTACGGCGGCGCCTGGCACGGCACAATAACGGGCTTGGGCAATCCAGCCGCAACGATTCACCCCCTGTAAAGCGCACTCATGCACCCCTTCAACCTGATCTTCATCTCGGCCATGTACGAAAACGGTGGCAACACGACCCACCGCATGCTGGACGGGCACCCGGAGCTGTTCGTGTATCCGTTCGAATCACAGGTTGGCACGGGTTTCAACAACGACTACCTGGCCAGCTACGTCCCCATCCGCTACCGCTGGCCGGAGTTCCCCATGAATTCCGAGCCGGGAGCGGACTACGAAGCCTTCTGGGACGAAGAACTCAAAACCTACCTGCGCGCGCCCTCTCGCTCCAAGTTCAAGGACTGCGGACTGGTGATGGACGAGTCCAAACGCAAGGCGCGCTTTGCCGAAATCGTGGCGGAAGTCGGCCGGACCCGGGCGGGCCTGGTGCAGGCGTTCTTTCGCAGCACCTTCGATACCTGGGAGAACGTCAACCGCACCGGCCGCGAACGTTTTCACGTGGGCTACAACCCGGTGCAGGTGCTGGACACCGAGAAAATCCTCTCCGACTTCCCCAACGGCCATGTCATCCACGTGGTGCGCAACCCCTATTCCGGCTACGCAGACCAGTTCCGGCGGCCGTTTCCGCCGCCGCTGGGGCGCTACGGCCACACCTGGGCGTATTGCCAGATGCTCGCGCTGACCTACCGCGAAAAGTACAAGGGCCACTTCCACATCGTGCGCTTTGAGGACCTGGTATCGGACCGCCGCGGCACCGTGACCACCCTGCTGAATGCGCTGGGCCTTGAATTCAGCGAGAAATGCATGGTGCCCTCGTTCAATGGCGTGGAACTCAAGCAGATCAAGCCCTGGGGCACGATCCGCACGGCCACGCCTGAAGAAAACTTCGCCACCGCCAACGAGCTGTCCGCCCAGGACAAGGCCGGCATTTCGGAGCTGACCGTGGTGGCGCGCAAGCTGCTGGGCTACAGCCGTTTCATTGAAACCGGCACGGTGGACCCCATCGCGTTCTGACGACCGCGTCCTCCATGACCGACGCCCTGGCCCGGCGCATCGAGCTGCACACAGCCCGGATGCGGGCCATGTTCTATCCGAAGAGCGACTTGCCCGCCGGTGACGCGCAACTGCGTGCGCTGCGCGACATTCCGGCGGCGGCCGTGCTGGCGGCGGCCGGTCCGGTGGCCGGCGGCCCCTGGACCCCACTGCCTGCGCAAGGCACCTTTCACGCGCTGTTTGGCAATGGGCAGGGTGAAGTCCTGAAGCTCAACAAATGCCCTTCCTTGCTGGAAAACTGGCAGTTGCACGCGGATGCCCTGGTGGCCCGCGCGCTGGCGGCGGCCGGCCTGCGCTGCGTGCCGGTGCTGTCGGTGGATTGCAGCCGCACTGCGCTGGCCACCGATGCCGAACGCCTGGGGCAGGCACCCGGCCAGCCGCTGGCGGCATACGACCACGACGACGCGCTGATGTTGCCCCGCCTGGCCATCATGGCGCGCTACCTGCGCGCGGTGCATGCCATCACCGGCCAGGGCTTTGGCTTTCTGGACATCCGTTCGCAGGCGCTGTCTGGTGCTGGTGCAGGTGCGGGTGCGGGCCCGCTGCGCGGCGTGCACCGCCATTGGGCTGACTACCTCGTCCAGCAGCTGGACGCCCACCTGGCGATCGTCGCGCGCCACGCTGACGCGACGCCGGCCGAATGCGCCCAGATGGCCGCGCTGCTGCGCGAAGCCTGGCCCGAGCCCGCACAGCCCAGCCTGCTTCATGGTGATTGCGGCAGCCACAACATCTTTATGGACGGCGACGCGGCAGTGGCCATCGACTGGGAGGACGCCCTGTTGGGGGACCCCTTGTTTGACCTGGCGTTCTGGGCCAGCTTTCACCCGCAGCGGCGCTGGGCGGTCATGTTCGAGGCCTACTTTGGCCGTCCCTGGACGCCGGAGCGGACGTTCTGGCGCTATTACCTGCGGGTTGCCCTGTCCAAAAGCGTCCACCGCCGCCGCTTCGGCTACGCCGACGTGGCCGGGCGGCCCCGGGCATCGCTGCGCATGCAGCAGGCGCTGACGGCGCTGCATCCCACCGGAGCGGCCGCATGAAAGTGCTTCTGACCGGTGCCACCGGATTCCTGGGTTCGTGGGTGCTGGAACAGCTGCTGCAAGGCGGCGACACGGTCGCGGTGCTGCTGCGCGACGGCGCGGACACGTCGCGCATCACGCACTGCCTGGACCGCGTGCACGTCGTGCGCGGTGATCTGGGCGATATGGCTGGCGCCGCCCCTGCCCTGCGCGCCTGGGCACCGCAGGCGGTGGTGCACCTGGCCTGGGACGGCGTGGCCGGCGCGCAGCGCAATTCGCCGCGCCAGTGGCGCAATGTCAGTGCCGCGCTTGAACTGGTGGAACTGGCCGCGCAATGCGGCGCCAGACACTGGATCGGTGTCGGCTCGCAAGCCGAATACGGCCCCTGTGCCAACGTCATCGATGAAAACACGCCCACCCGCCCCACCACGTTGTATGGCGCCAGCAAGCTGGCCACCGGCCAGCTCGCGCAAGCCCTGTGCGGCCAGTTGGGCCTGCGCTTCGCCTGGCTGCGGCTGTTTTCGTCCTATGGCCCGCGCGACAATCCGTCCTGGCTGATTCCCAGCCTGATCCTGGCGCTCAAGCGGGGCGAAAGGCCTGCGGTCACGGGTGCGCAGCAGCTGTGGGACTACATCCACGTGGCCGACGCGGCAGCCGCCGTGGTGGCCGTGCTGCACAGCCCGCACGCGCAGGGCTTCTTCAACCTCGGCTCCGGCAGTGCGCCGCCGCTGCGCCAGGTGATCGAGGCGGTACGCGACCTGGTGGCGCCGGGCCAGTCCATCGGCTTTGGCGAGGTACCCTACCGGCCAGACCAGGTCATGCACCTGCAGGCTGACATCCGGCGGCTGACCCAGGCCACCGGCTGGCGTCCGGTGGTGCCGCTGGACGAAGGCCTGCGTTCAACGGTACGGTGGTTCGCACCAGAATCAGGAACATCATGAACAGCCTGGAACTCGCACGCAACATCCGACTGAGCGCCCTGCGCATGGTGCATGCGGCCAATGCGTCCCATATCGGGTCATGCCTGTCGCTGACGGACATCCTGGCCGTGCTGTATGGCCGGGTCATGAAGGTGGACCCAACCCAGCCGGGCTGGGCGGGCCGCGACCGGTTGATCGTCTCCAAGGGCCACGCATCGGCCGCGGTGTATTCCGCGCTGGCCGCGCGGGGCTTTCTGGATGCGGCCGAGCTCGCCGACTACGGCAAGGACGGCTCGCGCCTGATGGCCCACGTGAGCCACAAGGTACCGGGCGTGGAGATGTCCAGCGGTTCACTGGGCCATGGCCTGCCCTTCGGCGTGGGCAAGGCGCTGGCCGCCCGCCAGCTGGGCGCGGCGTGGCGTGTGTACGTGCTGCTGTCGGACGGCGAAATGGACGAAGGCTCCAACTGGGAGGCGCTGATGTTTGCCGCCCATCACGGCCTGGACAACCTCACCGCGGTGATCGACTACAACAAATACCAGAGCCTGGACACCGTGTCCGCCACGCTGGCGCTGGAGCCGCTGGGTGCCAAGCTGTCGGCGTTTGGCTGGGACGTGGCCGAAGTGGACGGCCATGACCACGACGCGCTGGCGGAGGCCGTCACACGCGACACCCAGGGGCGCCCGCGCGCGGTGGTGGCCCACACCATCAAGGGCAAGGGCGTGAGCTTCATGGAAGGCAAGGTGGAATGGCATTACCGCAGCCCCAATGCGCAGCTGCTCGAACAGGCCCTGGCCGAAGTGGAGCGCGGCCATGCGTAATGTTTTCATCGAAGAGCTGATCCGGGCCGCGCAGGACGACCCGCGCGTCGTGCTGGTGGTGGGTGACCTCGGGTTCAGCGTGATCGAACCCTTCGTCACGCGCTTTCCCGGCCGTTTCTACAACGCGGGTGTGGCAGAGCAGAACATGATGGGCCTGTCCGCGGGCCTGGCATCCGAAGGTTTCCACGTTTTCGCGTACTCCATCGCGAATTTCCCCACTTACCGCTGCGCGGAGCAGATCCGCAACGACATCGCCTACCAGAACCTGCCGGTCACGGTCGTCACGGTGGGGGGTGGCCTCTCGTATGGCAACCTGGGGTACTCCCATCACGCCGTGCAGGACTACGGCCTCATGCGCGGCATGCCCGGCATGCTGATTGCAGCGCCTGGCGATCCGTGGGAGGTGCGCGCCTGCATGCGCTACCTGCTGGCCCATCCGCAGCCCTCGTACCTGCGCCTGGGCAAGGCTGGCGAGCCGGCGATCCACACCGCCCTGCCCGAGGTGGCTCCGGGCCGCTGGGTGCCGGTGCGCGCAGGCAGAGCGCATTGCGTGCTGAGCACCGGTGCGCCTTTGCGCCAGGCCCATGAATGGGTGACGGGCAGCGGCCCGCACGCCGGCAGCACGCTGATGTCCATGCCCCTGTGGAGCATGGCTGCCAAGCCGTTGCAGCCACAGCAGGTGGCGCCCTGGGACCAGGTCACCACCGTCGAAGACCATCTGGCCGACTGCGGCTTCGGCTCCTGGATGGCCGAGTCCCTCATGGGGCATGGGGACCTGGCGTCCCGGCTGCGTGTGCGCGCCCTGGACCCCAAGGTGTGCGGCATGGTCGGCAGCCAGGCTGCCCTGAACGCGGCCGGCGGGCTGTAGGCGGGCTGCGCGGTGCCGCAGTTCGTGCGTTTCCTGGCGGTGGGCGTTCTCAATACGGCGTTTGGCTATGGCGTGTTTGCCGGCCTGGCATGGTCTGGCCTGCCCTATCCCGCAGCCATTGCGGTGGCGACGATCGCCGGGGTGGCCTTCAATTTCTTCAGCACCGGGCGGCTGGTGTTTGGCCAGGGTGGTGCGCACAGGCTGCCGCGCTTCGTGGCGGTGTACGCGGTGGTGTACTGCGTCAACGTCGCCGCGGTCGCAGGGCTTTTGCAGCTGGGCCTGAATGTGTACATTGCCAATGCACTGCTGGTGCTCCCGCTGGCGCTTCTGGCCTACGGGCTGCAGCGCCGGTTTGTCTTTACGCCACCATGAAAAAAACCATCACCGTCGTCACCCCCTGCTTCAATGAAGAAGACAACGTCGAGGAGGTCTACCGCCAGACCGCGGCGGTCTTTGACGCGCTGCCGCAAGTGCAGCACGAGCACCTGTTCATTGACAACTGCTCCACCGACCGCACGGTCGAGCTGCTGCGTGGCCTCGCGGCGCGTGACAGCCGGGTGAAGGTCATTCTCAATGCGCGCAATTTCGGGCAGGTACGTTCGCCCTACTACGGGCTCATGCAGGCGCGCGGCGATGCCGCCGTGCTGCTGGTGGCCGATCTGCAGGACCCACCGGCTATGCTGGCCGACTTTGTGCGCCACTGGCTTGACGGCGCCGCGCTGGTGGTGGGCGTCAAGCCGGCTTCCCGCGAGAACCGGCTCATGTTTGCCGTGCGCCGCCTGTATTACCGCCTGGTGACGCGCATCGCCGATGTGCGCCTGATCCAGAACTTTACCGGCTTTGGCCTGTACGACCGCCGCGTGCTGGACGTGCTGCGGGCGATTGACGACCCCTACCCCTACCTGCGCGGCCTGGTGTCCGAGGTCGGCTTTGAGCCTGTCCAGATTCCCTACACCCAGCCGCGCCGGGCACGGGGTATCACCAAGAACAACTTCTACTCGCTGTACGACTTTGCGATGCTGGGCATCACCTCCCACTCGCGCGTGCCGCTGCGGCTGGCCACGATGGCGGGGTTTGCGCTGTCGGGCCTGAGCCTGCTGGTCTCGCTCGGCTACCTGCTGGTCAAGCTGCTGTTCTGGAACAGTTTCTCGCTGGGCCTGGCGCCCATCCTGATCGGCGTGTTCTTCTTTGCGTCGGTCCAGCTGTTTTTCATCGGGCTGCTGGGTGAATACGTGGGCGCCATCCTCACGCATGTCGCCAGGCGCCCCCTGGTGGTGGAGCGCGAGCGCATCAACTACGGCGACTTGCCTAAACCCTGAACAGCGCGCGGTTGACCCACGGGTCCAGGCCCTGGGGCAACGGCATGGTGGGCTCGCCCGGCCCTTGCGGCACCCAGGGCGTCAGGGCATAAAGAACTGAAAAAATCAGCCGGCGGCCTTCCGTGGCCAGCAAGGGGCGGTGAATGCCCCATGTGTCTTCCAGGAACACCGTGCCAGCCTTGCCCGTCATCGTCAGGATGTCCTGCGCGGGGAAAGAGGCCCGGATGTCCTCGTCGCTGATGCTGCCGCGCCGCGTGAACTGAGCGCTGCGGTGCGAGCCCCGCACAAAGCTGTGTGCGCCGTTGCGCTCGCTGGTATCGGTCAGGTAGGCGAAAAGTTTGACGAACCGCAGATCGTCCACGTCACGGTGGTAGGCGTCGTCAAAGTGGATCTGGCCGCCGTAGTGCTCGCCCAGCGTCCACCAGGCCTGGAATGATGCAATCGTGGGCCGCGTGCCCAGCACCGCGCCCACGGCGTCCAGCACCAGCGGTGAATTGGCCAGGGCCACCAACTGCGCACAGCCCAGCAGGTCTTCGCTGCGGTAATAGAGCTTGGTGCTGGTGCGGGGGATGGGCCCGTCAATGTCGTAGGCGGACACCCCGTCGTACTGGTCGATTACCGGTCGGCCCTTCAGGTGCGCATGCACCGAGGCCACGGCCTGCGGGCTCAGCGTGCCCGCGGGCAGGAAACCCACGCCGTCCTCGCGCAGGGCGCGCGCCATGTCATCGCCCTGGGGTTGCGGCGAGGGCCTGGCCGGGCGCAACCCTGCCACCGCGGTGACTAGCGAGCCCAGCCCCGCGCGCAGCGTGTTGTTGCGCACGGCCTTCTGGGCGTAGTAGTAGGCAAGCGTGGGCTGCTGGCGGATGTTGGCAAGGACGGACATGGCTTGACCTGTCAGGGAATGAGCTTTTTGTCGGGCAACGGGTTGGGCAGGACGCGCCCGGGCTGGCAATCCGTGCCCAAGGCGTCGATTGTCGCAGCCGGCACGCCGGCCGGGCGCACGCCCGCCAGCAGAACTTGCGTTGCATCAAAAGGCGGCAGCAGCGCCCGATAGCGGCTGATGCAGTCCTCATTGACCAGGCCGTCAATTCCCAGGAAATGCTGCATGGCCGGATGGGTCAGTCCGCCGGTCTGGCGCAGGTACGCGTGGTACTGCCACTGCATGTCCAGGCGATAGGCCTCCACGGCGTGAAAGCTGGGCCAGTAAGGCGCCTTACCCCAGGCCTCGCGCAGGATCATGCCGGCGCTCTGGGTCCAGACCAGCCAGTCGGTCACTGGGCGGTAAGACAGTTCGATCACGCCCGGCGGCGCGGGGGGCAGGCTGCGCAGGCCATGGACCAGGCTCTGTTCAGCGTATTGCGTCTGCAGCTTGTTCCAGTAGGCGGGCAGCACCCACGCCAGCATCATGGCCAGCGTCAGGGCAAACACCCCGCGTGGCGGCTTGCCCGGCGCGCCGCCCAGCGCGTGCCACGCCAGCCGCCCTGTTGCCCAGGCCAGCAGGCCCATGGCCGCCCCATACAGCAGCGCGTGGCGCCCGGAACTGTTGGCCCATGTCGGCGCCAGCGGCCCGCCATGGGCCGCGCGCAGCACCTGCTCGGTCAGGCCATCGCCAATGGACAGCAGCGTGAAAAGCGGCGGCCCCTTGCCCACCATCACATACGGGAATGCCGCCGCCGCGCACAGGAAGGCCGTGCCGGCCAGCATCGGTCCATGCGCGCCCAGCGCGGCACGCGCGCGCTGCAAGTCCAGCCGGGGCCAGGTGCCACGCGCGGCCACGCAGGCGGCGGCGATCAGAACGGCCCCCAACGGGATGACGCCCCAGGTCAGGAACATCAGCGTGGCCTTGACGATGCGGCGCAGATCGTCGGGCCGCCAGGGTTTGAGCAACTGGTTGTATTCGGTGAAGATCTGCGCGGGCGGCAGCAGCCAGCGCATGGTCATGTACACGCCGGCCGCGGTGGCCAGCAGCAGCGCACTGGCTGCCAGCCGTGTGCGAAACCGGCCGCCCAGGCGCACCAGCCACACGAGCTCCAGGGCCAGCGCGAACACCAGGTTGGAATTGAGCTGGAACGACACCGCCAGCACCGCCCAGCCCAGGACCCGCATGCCAGCGGACGCCTGCCGGTACAGCCGGTGGCCGAAAAACACCAGCCATACACACAACAGGATGGGCACGATCTGGGAAGACACCAGCGTGTAAAGCACCGGCGACGCGCTGCCCAGCAAAGCCGCCTGGCGCGCCTGGGCCGCCGGCAGGCCGAACACCGTGTGGGCCAGGCAACGCAACTCCAGGTACAGGCCCGCAAGCAGCAATGTGAGGGTGAGCTTGACGAACACCAGGTAAGGCACGCCCACGGCCTGGCCCAATGCAATGCAGGCCTTGTGAAAGGCCAGCGCGACGGGCCAGTTCGCATCCCGCAGCGCGGCCTCAATGCCGTCGTGCAGGCCCGTGGCCGCGGCAAATGCGATGGTGGCGCCGTCGAACTGGTCACGCATCACCAGCCAGTGCGGGCCAATCAACAGCACCAGCACGGCCACCGTCAGCCATGCCGGGTGCCGCTCTTGCACGGCCCCGGCCGTCACAGCGCCTCCACGCGGCTCACGTCAGCCTGCGCCACCCATTGCGCAAACTCATCCGCCAGCTGCGCGCTGGCCGCCACGGCCGCGCTCCAGGCCTTCACGCGCGCGCGCAGGTCGGTGCCGTAGCGCACGAAATCATTGCGGTCGGGCAGCTTGCCGTTGGGCAGCGTGCTGACCCATTGCGGGTCAGGCGCCAGCACCACCATGTTGTCCAGGAAGTCCGTGGCGCCGTGGCGCCAGCGCAGACCCTTGTCCAGCCAGCCGGGCACCACGGCTTTCTGGAAGTGGGGGTACAGCACGATGCCCGCGCCCTGCCCTGGCTGCGCGCCCGGCGGCTGGCGGTAGTCCAGGTGCAGGTGGTAGTCGGTGATGCCGCCGTCCCAGTACGCCCCACGCGGCGCGCCCGGGATGTCATGGATCGCCTGCAGCACGAACGGGATGGAGCAACTGGCCTGCAGCGCGGCATTGAAATTGGCTTCGCTCAATGGCACCTGGCGCGTGCGGTAGTCGCGCGTGCCAAACGGCAGGGCCGCCCCCGCGCTTGAAAACACCACCCGCTCCAGCCAGGCACCCATGGCGCGCCGGTTGACCGTGTTGGTCAGGAAGGCGCCCAGGTAGCCCAGCGGCGTGCGCACGCCGTGCTCGCGCCCCAGCAGGTGGCGCCCGCGCGAGGTGACGATGTGCAGCCGGTAGCGGTCGTGGCCCAGTACCTCGCCCAACCGTCCGCCATAGAAGGCCCGCAGGTTCTCGCCAAACCGCTCGCTCACATGGGCTGCCGTGGGCCGCTTCTGGCCGGGCGCCAGGGCGTAGTCCTGGTGGATGTAGTCGTGCTCCAGGCGGCTGAATGCCGCCACCGGATCGTTCAGGCAGGCGGTGGCCATGCGCCAGGCACCGATGGAGGCGCCCACCAGATGAACTGGCTGGCCAGAGGCGGCCAGCCAGTCTCCGAATATGAACCGGTCCAGCGGCCCCAGCACCAGGCCCTTGGGGCCGCCAGCGGCGCCGGGCACCACGCCGATATCGCCGGGCTGCAGGCCGTTTTGCCCGATATGGGCACGGGCGCGCGGGCCCGCATAGATGCGCAACGCTCTCATGGCGCCGATTGTCGCAAACCGGGGTGGTGCCACCCGCGCCCGGCGCGTCAGTCTTCGGCCGCGAGCCGGATCTTGAGCGCCAGGCCCGGGCTCACCCCCCGCCGCGCAGCTTCTGGAAGGCCTGCGCCATGGCCGACTGGCCCGGCGCCTGGGCCGGCGCGGCCCGCTGGCCGCGCGCCAGGCCTTCAAACCGGTTGTCGCGCGGGCCGCCGTCATGGCGGCGCGCCGGCGGCGCATCCAGCTTCATGGTCAGGCCAATGCGCTTGCGCGCCACGTCCACCTCGGTCACGCGCACCTTCACGATATCGCCGGTCTTGACCACCTCGCGCGCATCGTTCACGAACTTGTGGCTCAGCTGGCTCACATGGACCAGGCCGTCCTGGTGCACGCCGACGTCAATGAACGCGCCGAACGCCGCCACGTTGCTGACCGTGCCCTCCAGCACCATGCCTTCTTTCAGGTCCTTGATGTCGTCCACGCCGTCGTTGAAGCGCGCCACCTTGAAATCGGGGCGGGGGTCGCGCCCGGGCTTTTCCAGCTCGCCCAGGATGTCCTTGACCGTGATGACGCCGAATTTGTCGTTGGCAAACAGCTCGGGCCTGAGCGTCTTGAGCATGTCGGCGCGGCCCATCAGTTCCTGCACGGGTTTGCCGGTTTTGGCCATCATGGCCTCCACCACGGGGTAGGTCTCGGGGTGCACGCCAGTCATGTCCAGCGGGTTGTCGCCGCCGCGGATGCGCAGGAAGCCCGCGCTTTGTTCAAAGGTCTTGGCGCCCAGACCGCTCACGTCCATGAGCTGGCGGCGGTTCTTGAACGCGCCGTTGGCCTCGCGCCAGCGCACCACCGCCCTGGCCACCGTGCCCGACAGGCCGGACACGCGCGACAGCAGCGGCACGCTGGCCGTGTTCAGGTCCACGCCCACCGAGTTCACGCAGTCCTCCACCACGGCGTCCAGCGTGCGGGCCAGCTCGCCCTGGTTCACGTCGTGCTGGTACTGGCCCACGCCAATGGACTTGGGGTCGATCTTGACCAGCTCGGCCAGCGGGTCCTGCAGCCGCCGGGCAATGCTGGCCGCGCCGCGCAGGCTCACGTCCACGTCGGGCATTTCCTGGCTGGCGAATTCGCTGGCGCTGTACACCGACGCCCCGGCTTCGCTGACCACTACCTTTTCGATGGTCATCTGCGCCTTGGCCGCCATCTTGATGAGCTCGCCCGCCAGCTTGTCGGTCTCGCGGCTGGCCGTGCCGTTGCCGATGGCAATCAGGTTCACGCCATGCTTTTCACACAGCTTGGCCAGCGTGAACAGCGCGCCGTCCCAGTCGCGCCGCGGCTCGTGCGGGTACACGGTGGCGGTGTCCACCAGCTTGCCGGTAGCGTCCACCACGGCGACCTTCACGCCGGTGCGGATGCCGGGGTCCAGCCCCATCACCACGCGCGGGCCGGCCGGCGCGGCCAGCAGCAGGTCGCGCAGGTTGTCGGCAAACACCTTGATCGCGACTTTCTCGGCGTCTTCGCGCAGGCGGGTGAACAGGTCGCGTTCGGTGGACAGGCTGAGCTTGACGCGCCAGGTCCAGGCCACGCATTTGCGGATCAGGTCGTCGGCGCGGCGGCCCGCATGGCTCCAGCCCAGGTGCAGGGCGATCTTGCCTTCGGCAAGGCCGGGCTTGCCTGGCTCCGGCTCAACCGGCAGAACGAGCTTGGCGTCCAGGATTTCCAGCTGCCGCCCGCGAAACACCGCCAGCGCCCGGTGCGACGGCACCCGGCCGATGGGTTCGTCGTAGTCGAAGTAGTCGCGGAACTTGGCGACGTCGGGGTTGTTCTCGTCCTTGCCGGTGGCCAGGCTGCTCTTGAACAGGCCTTCGGACCAGAGCCATTCGCGCAGGCGCTGCACCAGGGCGGCGTCCTCGGCCCAGCGCTCGGACAGGATGTCGCGCACGCCGTCCAGCACCGCCGGCACGGTGGAAAAGTCCGCGCCGGGCTTGCCGTCGTCCAGCACCTCGGGCGGGCGCGTAAAGGCGGCGGCCTCGGCGGCCGGGTCCAGCGTCGGGTCGGCAAACAGCTTGTCGGCCAGCGGCTCGATACCGGACTCGCGGGCCATCTGGCCCTTGGTGCGGCGCTTCTGCTTGAACGGCAGGTAGATGTCTTCCAGTTCCTGCTTGGTCGGCGCGTTGGCGATCGCGGCGCGCAGCGCGGGCGTGAGCTTGCCCTGCTCGTCAATGCTGCGCAGGACCGCCTCACGCCGCTCTTCCAGTTCGCGCAGGTAGGTCAGGCGGTATTCCAGCTCACGCAGCTGGGTATCGTCCAGCCCGCCGGTGGCCTCCTTGCGGTAACGGGCGATGAAGGGCACGGTGGCCCCGCCGTCCAGCAGCTGCACGGCAGCCGTGACCTGGTGAACCTGGACCCTGATTTCTGCGGCGATCTGGCCGATGATTTTCTGCATGCTGGAAAGGAGACAACGGACTTTGGGAAAGGACGAAGGGCGCGAGTTTGCCACACCGACCCACAGCAACACGGGGTGCTGGCTGACAAGGGCCACCGGCCACGTTTTGCACAATGAAATGAACTGATCCCCCGAAGGAGACCTGCATGCGCATCCGTATGACCCTGTTGCTGGTGGCCACGCTGGTCACGGCCGTGTTCGTGGCGCTGAACTGGCCCGAATTTGTGCGCCCTACCCCCGTCAGCCTGGGCATCACCATTGTGCAGATGCCGCTGCCGCTGATCCTGCTGGCGGCGCTGCTGCTGGCCTTGCTGGGCGGGCTGGGCAACGCCGCGCTGAACGACGCGCGGCATGAACGCGAGCTGGGCCTTCACATGCGCGAACTGCAGGCCCAGCGCAACCTGGCCGACAAGGCCGAGGCGTCCCGCTTCACCGAGTTGCGCCACTACCTGGACCTGCAGGCAGCCGAAGCCCGCCAGCGTGAAGCCGTCACCACCGAAGCCCTGCAGGCCACGCTGATCAAGGGCCAGCGCGACATGCAGGCCAGCGTGGAGGCGCTGGCCGCCCGCCTGGCGCGCGACGAGCAGCGCAGCGCACGGCCGGCCAGCACGCCGTTGTAAAGGGGGCTCAGCCGGGCTTGTCAAACAGGCCCGGCTCGCGGCCAAAGCGGGCGCCTTCCATCAGCAGCATGCGCAGCTTGGTGTCCACGCCGCCAGCGGCCGAGAAGCCGCCACCACGCGTGCCCGCGGCCAGCACGCGGTGGCACGGCACGATGGGTGCAAACGGGTTGTGTCCCAGGGCCTGACCCACGGCACGCGCCGCGCCACTGTCGCCCAGCGCGGCGGCCACCTCGCCATACGTCATGGTGCGCCCCGGTGTGATGGCCCGGGCCACCGCATACACGCGCTGGTGAAACGGCGGCACGCCCGCCATGTCCAGCGGCACATCCAGCAGGCTGTCTGCCCCACCATCCAGCAGCGCCTGCACCCGGGCCTGGACGCTGGCGACCCAGGGCGGTGGTGCCAGCTCGGCCACGCCGGGAAAGCGCCGCTGCATGCGCAGGCGGCTGCCTTGCGGGCCTGGTTCAGGCAACTGCACCCCGCACAGCGCCTGCGCGCCCCAGCAGATGCCGCAGGCGCCCAGCGCCGTGTCAAACAGCGCCCAACCCTGCGCGGCGGTCATCCCAGCAGGCGCCGCAACGCCGCCAGCACCTGCTGCGGATCGACAGGCTTGGAGATGAACCCCTGTGCGCCCGCGGCCAGGCCCCGCTCACGCTCGGCCGGGTCGTCGTGGGCGGTGACAAACACCACCGGGATGCCCTGGGTGGCGGGCTGGGCCTTGAGCTGGCGGCAGGCTTCATAGCCGTCCATGCCCTGCATCATCACGTCCATCAGCACCAGGTCGGGCCGTTGGGCGGCGCACACCTGCAGCGCCTGCGCACCCGAGGTCGCCATCAACACCTGGTAGTCGCGCGCCAGCACCATGTGCAGCACGCGGATGTTGAGTGGCTGGTCGTCCACCACAAGGATGCGCCGCCGCGCGGACGTGGTGGCAACGGGGTCAGCGGATGGGGTGTGTTCAGGCATGCAGTTCAACCGGCCAGGCGTGCCAGCAGTGACCGGCAGGCAGCGATGGCGCTTTGGAAATCCAGAGTATCCATGGCGGCGGCCAGGGCGTCCACATCCGCCCCGCCCGGCTGGGCCAGCCGCGGCTGCAGCGCCTCATGCAGCGCCAGGGCGTCCATGTCGCTGGCCTCCAGCAGGCTGATCAGCTGGCGCAGCTGCGCCGCCGTGTCTGCGGCTGCGGCCTTGGTGGGTGGCGCTGCCTCTGGCGTGGCCTGTGGCGCCGGTGCGCCCGGATGCAGCCGGGCATCCAGCGCGCCGATGGCCTGCTGCACGGCAGCCTGCACCTTCTGCACCATCGCCTTGTTGGCCGTGGCATCGCCACGGCCCAGCGCCGGCTCGGCCTCGCGCGCCAGCTCGGCCAGGCCGCTGGCGCCCATGGTGGCAGCCAGGCCCTTGAGGGTGTGCAGCACGCCGGCCGCTTCATCATGGGCGCCGGTCTGCACCCGCGCTTCGAGCTGGTCGGCCAGGTTGACGATGTCCGTGCAGAACGACGGAAACATTTTCCGGTACAGCGCCTCGTTGCCGCCAAACCGCGCGATCGCCGCGTCGATGTCCACGCCCTGCCCGCCCGCCGTGGGCGGCCGCGTGGTCGTGCCCGTGCCCGTGCCGGCACCGGTACGGCCGGCGTGGCGCAGCAGCGTGGCCACCAGGCTGTCCAGGTCAAACGGCTTGCCCACATGGTCGGTCATGCCCGCGGCCAGGCATTCATCACGGTCGCTGGCCATGGCGTTGGCGGTCATGGCCACGATGGGCAGCCGGGTCAGGCCGTGCTCCTCGCGCAGCACGCGCGTGGCGGCGTAGCCGTCCATGACCGGCATCTGCACATCCATGAGCACCACGTCATAAGGCGGCTGCGCGGCCAGCACCTGGCGCACGCCGTCCAGCCCGTTGCCCGCGATGTCCACGCTGGCGCCCTGGGCGGCCAGCAGCTCGCGCGCCACCTGCTGGTTGTTGGCGTTGTCTTCCACCACCAGCAGCCGCAGGCCCGCCAGCGGCTGCTGCGGCACGCTGGCGGCGGGCGTTGCCGCGCTCGTCTGGCCCAGGGCTTCGGCCACGGCATCGGCCAGCATGGAGGCAGTCACGGGCTTGACCAGGAAGCCGTCCAGCAGCGCGCGGTCGTCCAGGCTGCGCTGCGCCAGCATGGCGCGACCGTGCGCCGTCACCATCACCAGCACCGGCGCGTTGCCCACGCCCGCCAGGCTGCGGATGCGCTGGCTGGTCTCCCAGCCGTCCATGCCGGGCATGCGCCAGTCGATAAACAGGGCGTCATGGCGCAGCTGCGCGGCCCGGCCGGTGCCCAGCAGCGCCAGCGCCTCCTCGCCACTGGCGGCCACGTCCACCTCCCAGCCCAGCGATCGCGCCATGCCGGCCAGCACCTCGCGCGCCACCTTGTTGTCATCCACGATCAGCACGCGCTGGATCACGCGTGCGCCGGCCGGCGTGGCCGCCTTGCCCGGCAGGACCGGGAACGTGAGCTGGAAGTAAAAGCGGCTGCCCTGCCCCGGTACGCTGGAAAGCTGCAGCTCGCCACCCATCAGGCTGACCAGGCGCTGGCAGATGGCCAGGCCCAGGCCGGTGCCGCCGTAGCGCCGGCTGGTGGATGACTCCGCCTGGCTGAAGCCGGTGAAAATGCGTGCCTGGTGTTCCGGGGCGATGCCGATGCCGGTGTCGCGCACCGCGATGTCCAGCGTCACTTCGCCGTCGGTGCGGCTGGCCACGCGCGCCTGCACCACCACCTCGCCGCTGTTGGTGAACTTGATGGCGTTGCCGCCGAGGTTGATCAGCACCTGGCGCAGGCGCATGTCGTCGCCCAGCAGCTGCGCCGGGATGGCCGGGTCCACGTCAAACAGGATTTCCACGTTCCTGGCGCCCACGTTGGCCGACAGGATCACCGACAGGTCGCGCAGCAGCTGGTCCAGGCTGAACGGGTGCGGGTCCAGCGTCATCTTGCCGGCCTCGACCTTGGAGAAATCCAGGATGTCGTTGAGCAGGCCCAGCAGGGAACGCGCCGCGCCTTCGGTCTTGGTGGCGTAGTCGAGCTGGCGGGTGTCCAGCGGCGTGGCCTTCAGCAGCGTGAGCATGCCCAGGATGGCGTTCATGGGCGTGCGGATTTCATGGCTCATGTTGGCCAGGAACTGGCTCTTGGCCAGGCTGGCCTGCAGCGCCGCGTCGCGCGCCTGCCTGATTTCCGTGATGTCCAGCGCCAGCACGAAAAAGCCCCGTACCTCGCCGTCATGGGCGTCGGGGATGTAATGCACCAGCGTGGTAATCGGGTTGCCCTGGCTGTCCTTTTCCGCCCGCTCGAAGCTTTGCGGCTCGCCGCGCAGCGCGGCGCTGACCACCGGCTCCAGCCGCGCCATGCGCCTGGCGCCGAAGATCTGATCGGCCGTGCGCCCCAGCAGCTCGTCGCGCTGGCGGCCGTAGGCTTCGCAGTACACGCGGTTGACGAACCTGCAGCGCATGTCGCGGTCCCAGTAGGCCACCCGTCCGGGGATGTTGTCGGTCACCACACGCATCAGGTCTTCGCTGGCCCGCAGCGCCTCCTCGGCGCGCTTGCGGTCGGTCACGTCCACATAGGTGGTGACGAAGCCGCCGCCCGGCATGGGCGCGCCGCGCACCTCCAGGTGGGTGCCGTTGGGCCGGCGCCGCTCGAACCGGTGGGGCTCGGGCGTGCGGGCGCGCTCGATGATGTCGCGCACCTGCTGCTCCACGTCGCCGCTGCCGTATTCGCCGCGTGACGCATTGAAGCGGATGATGTCCTCGAAATTGACCAGGCGACCCGCGAACAGCGAATCCGGAAAGCCCAGCAGCGTGCGGAATTTGGTGTTGTGGGCCACCAGTTGCAGGTTCGCGTCAAACACGCTCATGCCGCAGGGCAGGTTTTCCATGATGGTCTGCAGCCGGGCATTGTTCAGGCGCAGCTCTTCTTCCAGGTTGCGCCGCTCGGTCACGTCCTGCAGGATGCCCACCAGCCGCGTGCTGCGGCCCCGCTCGCGCACCACCTGGCCGACCGTGCGGACCCACCTGGGGCCACCCTCGCCCGCGGGCAGCAAAAGCTCCAGGTCCCAGGAGGCGCCGGTGCGCACGCTGTGGGCCGTGGTCCGTTCAATCAGCGCGCGCTGCGTGTCGCCGAAAAAGCCGAGAAAGTCCTCCACGGACGGATTGGCGCTGTCCGCCAGGCCAAACAGGCGCTTCATCTGCGTCGTGATGCGCAGCCTGCCCGAGATCAGGTCCACCTCCCAGCCGCCGGCGCCTGCAATGCGCTCGGCCTGTTCAAGAAAGGCTTCGCTGGCCGCAATGCGCTGCTGGGCCAGCTTGCGCTGGGTGATGTCCAGCGCGATCTCGATGAAGCCGTTCAGCTCGCCGCGGGCGTCGTGCGTGGGCAGGATTTCGGTTTCCACCCAGTAATCCGTGCCGTCCTTGCGCCGGTTCAGCAGTTCCACGCGCTGGCCCTGCCCGGCCTCGGCCGCCTGGCGCAGCAGCGCCAGTGCGCCCGCATCGGCGTGGGGATGGCCCAGCAGTTCGGTGGCGGTTTTGCCAAAAGCCTCTTCGGCGGTGTAGCCCGACATGCGGGTGAAGCCTTCGTTGACCCAGTTGATACGCAGCTCGCGGTCGGTGCCGAACACCGCGTTGGACGTGTGTTCCAGCACCTTGCCCATGCGCTGCAGGTCCGCCGTCATGGCGCGCGCCATCCGCATGGCGCGTTCACGCCCATGCAACAGCAGCCCGGCTGACGTGGCCAGCAGCAGGCTGAGCAGGCCGCCCGCCAGCGCCACCCACAGCGGCGCGCGGCCCGCCGCGGCGGCCTCCAGGCTGGCGGCACCGGCCATCTGCAGCGTCAGCGTGCGTCCGCCCAGCTGCAGGGTCTGTTCATCACGGAACAGACGCCCGGCATACCGGTCCTGATCCGCCGCCGGTTGCAGCGGGTTGCCGCGTTCCTGTGAATCAAACAGCAGGCGACCGCCGGCGGCGGGCCCGTCATACAGGCGGAAATCCAGGGCTGAGTCCACCATCTGCGTGGCATCACCCAGCACCTCGGCGGTCACAATCGGCGCGTACAGGATGCCCTGCAGCAGCGCCTGGCGGCTGGCGGGGGTCTGCGGGTCGGTGCCGGGCCTGAACATCGGCACGAACAGCAGCCAGCCGGTACCGCGCTGCTGGTCCTGGATTAGCGTGACCGGCGCCGTCAACGCCGCGTCGCCGGTGGCCACCGCCCGCTCCAGCGCCTCGCGGCGCACAGGTTCGGCGCCCACGTCCAGGCCCCAGGCGGCCAGGTTGGCGCCCAGCGGCTCGATGAACTTGATGACGTACAGGTCAGACAGGCTGCCCGAGGTCTTGACCTGGAAATCCGGCGCATCGTCGCGCTGTTCATCCACCATGAACTGCGCCAGACCATCACGCTCCACCCGCTGGATCAGGCCAAAGCCGCGCACGCCCGGGAATTCGGCGCCCAGATTGCGTGCCGCGATGAAATCGCGAAACTGCGCCCGGCTCCAGAGGCGGCCATAGGCCGCGTAGGCCGCGCGCGTTCCGCGCAGCCCGGAGGCTGTGCGGTTGATGCGCCGCTGCACTTCGGCCCCCAGGCGGTCCGCATGGCCTTCGAAATGCGCGCTGGCTTCGGCCAGCTGTGCCTGCCGCGTGGCCGTCACCGCCACGGCCGTTACCGCCAGGCCCGCCAGCAACACCACCACCGCCACGACCCGGGCACGGGTCGGGAAGGTCTGCAAGGTCTGGAAGGGCTTCAACATCAGGGGGCTGGTTCCGCATGGGAGTATCTCCCATCACGCATCCCCCATGACCGCGCCGGGTCAGGCTTTTTTCAGCACATACCCTATCCGCGGGAAATGCACGTGCACGGTGCCGGCGCGTTCATCGTTGCGGCGCAGGCTGTAGTGCGTGCGGGTGGCCGCCACCAGTTCGCCCTCGGTGCCTTCGGGCCCGAAGCTTTCCGCGGTGATGACCACGCGGCTGCCCAGCGGGATGCCGTGGTCGTCCTGGAAGCTGTGGCCGTGCAGCAGGTTGGCGGGCGCCGGCGTGGCCGCGCACAGGGCGATCGCCTCGGCCGACGTCAGCGTGGAAAAGCTGCCGTGGCCGATGGCGGCCATGCGGTCCATCCAGGCCAGCACCGACGGCGTGGCGTCCAGGATGCCGGCCATGCACGAGGTCTGCGTGCGGGTGAACCACAGAGGGTGGTAGGCGGCATAGTCGGCCACGCAGGGCGCGTTGCCCAGCAGGTAGGGCTGCCCGTCCAGCATGTGCGACAGGCGGCGCAGGTAGCCCTTGTAGGCCGAGGTGGCATCGCCCAGCGGCATGCGCGGCATGCCGACGCGCATCGCAGCGCGGTCTTCGCCAAAGGCCTTGGCCACGGCGGCCCATTGCTCAGCCGGTGCGTCGGGGCTGCCGCCAAACATCTGTGCCATGCCCCGGGGCGAGAAGTTGTAGGCCATGGCGGCCCAGAACAGCTTTTCGTCGGCCCATTGCGCCACCACGCGCGACAGGCCCTTGAGCCCGGCGGGGAACAGCGCCGGCTCGGGCTGCAGATGTTCCAGCACCTCGCAGATCAGGGCGGTGTCGCAGTAGATATCGCTGCCCACCTGCAGGAACGGCGTCTTGCGGTAGCCGCCGGTCAGCGCCACCACGTCCGGTTTGGGGCTGATGCGCGGCACGTCCACGGCTTTCCAGGCCAGCTTCTTGGCGCCCAGGATCAGGCGGATCTTTTCCGAGAACGGGGAGCTGGCGTAGTGGTGCAGGATGAGATCGGCCATGGCGGGGCTGCTTTCAGCGCGGCATCGCGCGGTGGATGAGGCTGTCAAAGTCGGTCCGGGCGCCCAGGGTGCCGAAGGCATGGCCCCAGTCGCCGCCCAGGCGCGATTCACAGAACGCGGCGAACACGGCCGCGGGCGCTGTCTGGCACAGCAGCGCGGCCTGCACGGCCAGGGCGACGTCCTGCGCCAGGCGGCGCGCCTCCATCTCGGTGGCCATGGCTTCCACCCGGGTGGGCAGCGCGGCGGCCAGGCGGTCCAGCGCGGCATGGGCCCCGCGTGCGGGCGCCAGCTCGTGGGCCAGCGCGGCGGCGGCGTCGGCACGGCGCAAGGCGCGCAGCAGGTCGATGGCCATGATGTTGCCCGCGCCTTCCCAGATGGAGTTCAGCGGCATTTCGCGGTAGATGCGGGCCATGATGCCCTGCCCGCCCTCTTCCACATAGCCGTTGCCGCCCAGGCATTCCATGGCCTCCTGCGCAAAGTGGCTGCCGCGCTTGCAGATCCAGAACTTGGCCACGGGCGTCAGCAGCCGCGCCATGGCCTTTTCGTGTTCATCGTCCTGCCGGTCAAAAGCCCGGGCCAGGCGCAGGGCCAGGGCGGTGGCGGCCTCCGATTCGAGCGCCAGGTCGGCCAGCACGTTGCGCATCAGCGGCTGGCTGACCAGCGGCTTGCCAAAGGCCTGGCGCTGCGACGCATGGTTCAGCGCAATGGACAGCGCCTGGCGCATCAGGCCGCTGGTGCCCAGGGCGCAGTCCAGCCGCGTCATGGTGCCCATCTCCAGGATCTGCGGAATGCCGCGGCCCTCATCGCCCACCAGCCAGGCGGTGGCGCCATGGAATTCGACCTCGGAGCTGGCGTTGGCCTTGTTGCCCAACTTGTCTTTCAGGCGCTGGATGTGGATGGCGTTGGTGGTTCCGTCCGGCAGGACGCGCGGCAGGAACAGGCAACTCAGGCCGCTGGTGGTCTGCGCCAGGATCAGGAAGGCGTCGCACATGGGCGCCGAGAAGAACCACTTGTGCCCGGTGACGGTGTAGCGCGCGCCCCAGCCGTCGGATCCATCCGGCTCGGCCCGCGTGGTGTTGGCCCGCACGTCGCTGCCGCCCTGCTTTTCGGTCATGCCCATGCCCATGGTCAGGCCGGGTTTGCGGCTGTACTGCGTGAGCGCCGGGTCATACGCGCGGGCCGCGAGGCCAGGCCCCCAGTCGCGGTAGATGGCGGCATTGCTGCGCAGCGCGGGCGTGACCGCATAGGTCATCGAGATGGGGCACAGGATGGACGGTTCCAGCTCGGTGAACAGCATGAAGCCCGCGGCGCGCTGCACATGGGCGCTGGTGCCGCCGGCCCAAGGCGTGCCGTGCAGGCCGGCACCGGTGGCCAGCGTCATCAGCGCGTGGTAGCTGGGGTGAAATTCCACCTGGTCCACGCGGCGGCCAAAGCGGTCGTGTGTGAGCAGCTCGGGCGTGTGGATGTTGGCGAGCCGGGCATGCGTCTGCATGGCTTCGCTGCCCAGCTGCTCACCCAGGGCTTCCAGGTCCGCCGTGGCCAGTTGGGGCGCGTTGAACTTCAGCGCGGCCTGGAGTGGCTGGTTGCCGCTGAACAGGTTGTAGCCGGTCAGTGGAGCGGGCTGGTTGAAGACCTCGTGGGTGGGTTGCATTGCTTTTCACCTTTTCGTCATTCTTTTGTCACTCGCGGGGTTCGCCGCGGGCGTGGCTTTGCCGCGAAGTGCAACGCAAAAAAACGCGACACCACCACGGCAATCACCAGGAAATCAGACCAGCTTCACCAACTGCTTGCCAAAGTTCTTGCCCTTGAGCAAACCGAGAAACGCCTCTGGTGCCGACTCGATGCCTTGGGACACGGACTCGCGCGGACGCAGCTTGCCGGTGCCCACCAGCATGCCCAGTTCCTTGAGCGCCTCGGGCCACACTTCCATGTGCTCGCTGACGATGAAACCCTGGATCTTCAGGCGCTGGGTCAGGATCAGCTGCGGATAGGCCATGGGCAGGGGCTGGCCGTCGTAGCCAGCGATCATGCCGCACAGGGCGATGCGGCCAAACGCGTTCATGCGCGACAGCACCGCGTCCAGCACCATGCCGCCCACGTTTTCAAAGTGGCCGTCAATGCCGTCCGGGCAGGCTGCCTTCAGCGCCTTGGAGAGCGACGCGGCGTCCTTGTGCTCGCGGTAATCAATGCAGGCGTCAAAACCCAGCGTTTCGGTGGCGTACTTGCACTTGTCCGGCCCGCCGGCAATGCCCACCGCGCGCAGGCCGCGCGCCTTGGCCAGCGCGCCAAACGCGCTGCCCACCGCGCCCGTGGCGGCGCTGACCACCACGGTCTGGCCCGGCTGGGCGTCAATGATCTTCACCAGGCCGTACCAGGCGGTCACGCCGGGCATGCCGACGGCGCCCAGGTAATGGCTCAGCGGCACATGGGTGGTGTCCACCTTGCGCAGCGCGCCGGGCTGCTCCACGTTGACCACGCTGTACTCCTGCCAGCCGCCCATGCCCACCACCTTGTCGCCCACGGCGTACCTGGGAGACCTGCTTTCAACGATTTCACCCGCCGTTCCGCCCTGCATCACCTGGCCTAGCGGCTGGGGCTGGGCATAGCTCTTGGCGTCGTTCATGCGGCCGCGCATGTACGGGTCCAGGCTCATGTAGTGGTGGCGCACCAGCACCTGGCCGTCCGCCAGGGCCGGCGTATAGGTGGTGGCGAGCTTGAAATTGCTGGCGGTGGCTTCGCCCGTGGGGCGGTTGTCCAGCAGCCATTGCCTGTTCTGGGGCATGGTGTTCTCCTTTGGGAAAAATCAGTCGGTGAATCAGTCCGTGAATATGACGTTCAGCGCATTGGCGCTTTTGGGGCCGGTGGGCAGGCTGCGCACGTACTTGAACGTGCCGGTGGCATGGGCGCAGGCCCTGCCCTGTTCGTCATGAATGGTGCCTTCGGTAAAGGCCATGGTGGCCGTGCGGTGCATCAGCCGGGCCTTGGCCGTCAGCTTGCCGCGCGCGGGCTGCATGAAGCTGGTCTTCATCTCGATGGTGACCGCGCCCATCTCTTTTTCCACACTGCGCGCGGCCAGCGCCATCACCACGTCCAGCAGCGTCATGCAGGCGCCGCCATGCGTCACGCCAAAGAAATTGAGGTGCTCGGGTTTCGGCTCGTAATCGATCTGCGATTGCCCGCCTTCAAACAGCACCAGGTCAAAGCCCAGGTGGCTGACGAACGGGATTTCTACGCCAAACTTCATGCTCAGCCGCCCGTGACTACCGATACACCGCCGTCCACGGCCAGCCACTGGCCCGTGATGTGCTTACCCGCGTCGGACGCATACAGCAGCGTGATGCCCTTGAGGTCTTCGTCGTCGCCCAGGCGGCGCAGCGGCGCGTGAGCGGCCAGCTTGTCCTCGCCCAGGTTCTTCAGCGTGCCGGCGGTCATCCTGCTCGGGAAAAAGCCGGGGCAGATGGCGTTGACGGTGATGTTGTACTTGCCCCATTCGCAGCCCAGTGCGCGGGTGAAGTTGATGACGGCGCCCTTGGAGGTGTTGTACGCAATGGTCTGCATCTCGGGCGGGTTGCCACCCAGGCCGGCGATGCTGGCGATGTTGATGATGCGTCCCTGCTTGCGCGCGATCATGCTGCGCTTGGCAATGTGCTGGCTCAGGATGAAATAGCCGCGCACGTTCAGGTTCATGACCTTGTCCCAGGCTTCCACCGGGTGGTCTTCGGCCGGGGCGCCCCAGGCGGCACCGGCATTGTTGACCAGGATGTCCACGTCGCCCATGCGCTCGATCGTCTGGTCGGCCAGGCGGCGGATGTCTTCTTCCTTGGCGCAATCCGCGGCAATCCAGCGCGCGTCAATGCCCGCGGCCTGCAAGTCGGCCGTGGCTTCTTCCAGGTCGGCGGCCTTGCGCGAGCTGAGCATGATGCGCGCGCCGGCCTCTCCCAGCGCATGGGCCATCTGCAGGCCCAGGCCACGCGAGCCGCCGGTGACCAGCGCGGTCTTGCCGGTCAGGTCAAAAAGTTGGTGCACGGTACGGGTCATGGAAAGCTCCTTTTCAGTTTTTGTCCTGCTTCAGGCGTGAGCGCACCCACAGCAGCACGACGCCGGCGGCAGCCACGACGGCCCCTGCCACGCCCAGCAGCCAGCCCAGCGCGGCGTCGGTGCGCCCTGTGGCCAGGCCCAGCACCAGGGTCAGCAGCCCGCCATAGATCAGCACCCACACCCAGGCTTCAACGCGGGCCAGCGTCCGGGCGGACGCCATCAGAAGGCGTCCTCGGCCAGCGTGGCGCAGGTGGCGTCACGCGTTTGCACCACGGCCAGCCAGGCGCCGATCTTGGGCAGTTCGTAATGGAAGAAGTAGCGCATGGCCGCGAGTTTGCCCTGATTTGCCGGTTGCGTGTCGGCCGGCGGGCTCTGGGGTATGGCCAGCCCCACGTCCAGCCAGATCCAGGCCAGCACCATGTGGCCAAAGGCCTGCATGTAGGGCACGGCATTGGCCAGTGCATCGGCGGGCTCCCCGGTGGCCCAGGCGGCCTTGGTGGCGGCGCCCACCTGCTGCAGCGCCTGGCCCAGCGCATTGGCGTGCGCCGCCAGGGCCGGTTGCTGGATGGCGCGCTCGATGGTGGCGTTGATGCGCGCGGCCAGCAGCATCAGGCCCTTGCCGCCTTCCATCAGCACCTTGCGGCCCAGCAAGTCGGTGGCCTGGATGCCGTGCGTGCCCTCGTGGATCATGTTCAGGCGGTTGTCGCGCCAGTACTGCTCCACCGGGAAGTCACGCGTGTAGCCATAACCGCCGTGGATCTGGATCGCCAGCGAATTGGCCTCCAGGCACCACTCGCTGGGCCAGCTCTTGGCGATGGGCGTCAGCACCTCCAGCAGCAGCCGGGCCTCGTCGGCGGCTCCCGCGTCACCCGTGGCCTGCTCGTCCACCAGGCGCGCGCAATACAGCTCCAGCGCCAGCCCGCCTTCGCAGTAGCTCTTTTGCGCGAGCAGCATGCGCTTGACGTCGGCGTGTTCGATGATGCGCACCTGCGGCTGGGCCGGGTCCTTGCCTGCCACACCCACCGGCCGGCCCTGCGGGCGGTTCTTCGCATAGTCCAGCGACGCGTAATAGCCGGCCAGGCCAAGCATCACCGCGGCCGTGCCCACGCCAATGCGTGCCTCGTTCATCATGTGGAACATGCAGCGCAGGCCTTCGTGCGGTTTGCCGACCAGGTAACCCACGGCGCCGGCTTGTCCGTTGACCGGAAATTTGCCTTCGCCGAAATTGAGCAACGTGTTGGTCGTGCCGCGCCAGCCCAGCTTGTGGTTCAGACCGGCCAGCGCCACGTCGTTGCGCACGCCGGTCAGCTGGCCGTCGGTCCCCACCAGCTTCTTGGGCACGATGAACAGCGAAATCCCCCTGGTTCCGGGGATCAGCTTGCCGTCCGGCCCGGGGATCTTGGCCAGCACCAGATGGATGATGTTCTCGGTCAGCTCGTGCTCACCCGAGGAGATCCACATCTTGTTGCCCTTGAGGCGGTAGCGCGGGCCCAGCGGGTCGGTCTCAAAGCCCTCGCCATCGGGCATGGCGCGCGTGGTGATGTCGCTCAGTGACGAGCCCGCCTGCGGCTCGCTCAGGCACATGGTGCCGCTGAACCGCCCGTTGAACTCGTTGCGCGCGAACACGGCCTTTTGCATGTCGGTGCCGTGCACCAGCAGCAGGTTGGCATTGCCCTTGGTCAGCAGGCTGGAGCCAATGCTGGCCGACGCCATCGCAAAGAAGCTGTTGGCCGCCGTCTCAATCGTGCAAGGCAGCTGCATGCCGCCTTCGTCGTAGTCCTGCGCGGCGCTGAGCATGCCCGATTCGGCATAGGCGCGGTTGGCATCATGCGTGCACTGCGGCAGGATGACTTTCTCGCCGTCAAAGTGCGGCTCCTGCGTGTCCACCAGGCGGTTGAACGGCGCGTACTTCTCGCGCGCAATGCGCTCGCAGGTGTCCAGCACCGCGTCAAAGGTTTCGCGGGAATGGTCCGCAAAACGCGGGCGCTGCTGCAGCGTCTCGGCCCCCAGCCATTGGTAGAGCAGGAAATCCAGGGTGTGGCGCAAGGAGGTGGTCATGCAGAAATTATGGTGAATCCTGCCCTGCAGGGTCTGTCTTGTGTGTGACCGGCACGGCGTCCCGAGCCCTCCGACAACGGAAACCCTTCGCTCCAGTGCGACTCCGGTGCGCGCCGGCACTGTCTTTGACGCACCGCTTTAAAATACAGGCCTTCTCGAAAGAACCGTCATGGACACAGCCATGAAAGGCTTTCATTCTTGCAGCCAGATGTGGTGAAGATGACCAAGCCTTTCATATCCCTGTGCCCCGAGATCACCCGGGCCGACGCGTTCACTCTCATGGACTGGCTGGAGGACGAGCAAGTCACCCGGTACCTGAGCGATTCCCGCCACGTTTCCCGCTTCATTGAGCAGGTCGTTGGCCGGGTCCAGCTACCCATCCTCACCCATCTGTTCAACCAGGGCGGCCGCTTCTTCATGGCCTGTGACCGGGACGATACGCCGGTGGGGTTTGTGCGCCTGGTCAAGACTGGACCGCAGTGCGAGATGGTTCTGGTCATCGGCAACCGCGAGAACTGGGGCCGCAAACTGGGCGCCAGTGCCATCCGCGAAGGCATGAAGCTCGCTTTCTTCGACATGCGGGCCGAAAAGCTGATCGCCAAAATTCATGCCGACAATGCACGCTCGCGCAAGGCCTTTGAGCGCTGCGGCTTCCTGCTCGACGCCGAGACCCCTGCCCTGCACTCTCTTTCAATGACGTCGGGGCGCTACCTGCGGCTGCTGCGCGAGCACCCGGCAGACCACACCACCCACATCCATATCACCGAGATCGACAAGGCGCGGCTCACCAGCATGCTCGCCATCGAGGAACCCCAGGGCATTTTTGAGCTGGAGCACGAGATCGAGCGCGCCATTGTGGTGGACCCGCTGGCGGTGGCGCGCGACGTGGTCACCATGAATTCCAAGGCCGTGGTGCAGCTGGATGATGAGGCCATGGAAGTGGCCCTGGTTTATCCCGAAGACGCGGACGACAGCACCGGAAAACTCTCGGTGTTCTCAGACATTGGCACCGCCATCCTGGGCTACAAGGAAGGCGACGCCTTTGACTGGCGCCTGAGGAACCGCACCCGCCACATCCGGATTGAGAAAGTGCTGTACCAGCCCGAGGCGGCTGGCGACTTTCACCTGTAATCCAGGTTGCGCCAGCAGCTGTCAGTTACAGCACTTCAAATACGCCGGCAGCGCCCATGCCGCCGCCGATGCACATGGTCACCACCACGCGCTTGGCGCCGCGGCGCTTGCCTTCGATCAGGGCGTGGCCGGTCAGGCGCTGGCCGCTCACGCCATAGGGATGGCCCACGGCAATGGCGCCGCCGTTCACGTTCAGGCGGTCACCGGGGATGCCCAGCTTGTCGCGGCAATAGATCACCTGCACGGCAAAGGCTTCATTCAGCTCCCACAGGTCGATGTCGTTGATGCCCAGGCCCAGCTTTTTCAGCACTTTGGGGATGGCATACACCGGGCCAATGCCCATTTCGTCCGGCTCGCAACCGGCCACCGCGAAGCCCAGGAATCGGCCCAGCGGCTTCAGGCCCTTGCGGGCGGCCACGTCTTCGTGCATGACCACCACGGCACCGCCGCCGTCGGAAAACTGGCTTGCATTGCCAGCCGAGATCACGCCGCCGGGGATGGCCGGGCGGATGCCGCTGATGCCTTCCTTGGTGGTGCCGGGGCGGATGCCTTCGTCGTCAGAAATCGTCACTTCCTTCGTGCGCAGGCCCAGCACGGCGTCGGCCACGCCAGCTTGCACGGTGATGGGGGCGATTTCGTCCTTGAACAGGCCTTTTTCCAGCGCGGCGGTGGCCTTTTGCTGGCTGGCGGCGCCGTATTCGTCCATGGCGTCGCGGCTGATGTTGTAGCGCTTGGCCACCTGCTCGGCCGTCTGCAGCATGTTCCAGTAGATCTCGGGCTTGAGCTTTTCCAGCGCCGGGTCGCGCATCATGTGGGTGTTCATTTCCTGCTGCACGCAGGAGATGCTTTCCACACCGCCGGCCACAAAGATGTCGGCTTCGCCCGCGATCACGCGCTGCGCGGCCAGGGCAATGGTCTGCAGGCCGGACGAGCAAAAACGGTTGACCGTCATGCCCGAGGTGGTGATGGGGCAGCCGGCCATCAGCGCGATCTGGCGCGCAATGTTGGCACCCGTGGCGCCTTCGGGGTTGGCACAGCCCATGATGACGTCGTCCACCTCGGCAGCTTCGATGCCGGCACGCTGGATGGCGTGCTTGACGGCATGGCCGCCCAGCGTGGCGCCGTGGGTCATGTTGAACGCGCCCTTCCAGCTCTTGGCAAGCGGCGTGCGGGCGGTGGAGACGATAACGGCGGAGGTCATGGCGGGGCCTTTCAGTTTCAGGAAATCAGTTGGCGGGGGCTGCCGTGTTGAGCAGCAGCTGGTGATAGAAGCGCACGACCTCACCGAGGTTCGTAATGGCAATCCGTTCGTTCGTGCCGTGAAAGCGCGACAGGTCTTCGGTCTTGGCGCGCACCGGCGAGAAGCGGTAGATGTGGTCGCTCAGGGCGGTGAAGTGGCGCGAATCGGTCGCGGCCACCATCAGCCCTGGCGCCACCAGCACATCGGGAAACAGCTGGCGCATGGTGCGGTTGATGAGCTGGTACGACGGCGATTGCGTGGGCGACACGGGCGATGCCTCGGCCGCGCCGGGCAGCGCGATCAGCTCAAAGCGGTCGCTGCCGGCCTTCTGGCGCACGTGGTCGGTCACGCTGGCGATCGTGTCGCCGGGCAGCAGGCGGAAGTTGACCACCGCCTCGGCCAGGCCGGGAATCACGTTCTCGGCGTTGCCGGCCTTCATGACCGTCAGCGCCGTGGTGGTGCGCAGCAATGCATTGGTGCTGGCGCCCTTTTCCAGCTGGGCCTGCACCACCGGGCCAAACAGCCACAAGTTGGACAGTGCCACGCGCTGGAAGCCACCCATCTCGGGTGCCAGCGTGGCAAACATTTCCTGCGCCACGCCACGGATACCACCAGGCAACTGCTCGTCGTCCAGCCGGCGCAGCGCGGCGCTCATCATGCCGATGGCGCTGCTGCCCTTGGGCGGCGGCATGGATGAATGCCCCGGCGTGGCCGGCACCTTGAGCACCATGGACAGGAAGCCTTTTTCGGCGATGCCGATCAGCGCGGCGGGCTTGGCCAGCCCCGGCATGATGCCTTCGGTGATGAGCAGGCCCTCGTCCAGCACGAAGTCCAGCTTGACGTTGCGCGACTGCAGCAGCTTGGCAATTTCCACCGCGCCACCCAGGCCGCTGATTTCCTCGTCATGGCCATAGGCCAGGTACACCGTCTGGCGCGGCTTGAAGCCGCTGGCGACCAGCATTTCCACGGCCTCCATCTGGGCGATCAGGTTGCCCTTGTCGTCCCAGGAGCCGCGGCCCCAGATGTAGCCGCCCTTGACCTCACCGGAAAACGGCGGTACTTCCCATTTGCTCTCGGTCCCCGGCGACACCGGCACCACGTCCTGATGGGCCAGCAGCAGGATGGGCTTGGCCGCAGGGTCCGTGCCAGGCCAGGTGTAGAGCAGGCTCAGGCCCCCTACCAGCTCGCGCTTGAGCGTGGCGTGGGTCTTGGGGTAGCGCTGCTGCAGGTAATCGTGCAGCTTGCGGAATTCCGCGGCGTTGGCCTCGGGGTTGTCACGGCTGGCGATCGTCTGCAAGCGGATCGCCCCGCCCAGGCGCTCGGCCACGCCCTGCTCGTCCAGCGCCAGCTTGGCCACCGGCGGCACGTTGATCTGGCGCGAGCCCTGGCGCAGCGTGTTGATGGCCAGCACGGCCACCAGCAACGCCAGCAGGCCAAGCAGCCCCAGCAAAACACGCTTGATCATGTTGGACTTCAGCTGAAGGTTTTGCCTTCAGCGGCCAGCTTGGCCAGCAGCGGCGCGGGCTCCCAGAACTTCGCGTCATCCAGCGGGTTGCGCTGGAACCGCTTCATGGCCTGCACCACGTTGAACAGGCCCACCTGGTCGGCGTACATCATGGGACCGCCACGGTGCATGGGGAAGCCATAACCGGTGAGGTACACCATGTCGATGTCGCTGGCACGGGACGCGATGCCGTCCTCGACAATGTGCGCGCCTTCGTTGACCAGCGCGAACACCAGGCGCTGGACGATTTCCTCGTCGGAGATCTTGCGCGGCGTGATGCCCAGTTCCTTGCGGTGGTCCTCGATCATCTTGTTGACCAGCTCCGACGGAATGGCGTCGCGCTTGCCGGCCTGGTAGTCATACCAGCCTGCACCGGTCTTCTGGCCAAAGCGGCCCAGTTCGCACAGCTTGTCGGCCGTCTTGCTGTATTTCATGTCGGCGCGCTCGGTGGCGCGGCGCTTGCGGATGGCCCAGCCGATGTCGTTGCCGGCCAGGTCGCCCATGCGGAATGGGCCCATGGCAAAGCCGAACTTCTCGATCGCGCGGTCCACCTGCTGCGGCGTCGCACCTTCGTCCAGCAAAAAGCCGGCCTGGCGGCTGTACTGCTCGATCATGCGGTTGCCGATGAAGCCGTCGCACACGCCCGACACGACCGAGGTCTTCTTGATCTTCTTGCCAATGACCATCACGGTGGCCAGCACGTCCTTGGCGGTCTTCTCGCCGCGCACCACTTCCAGCAGCTTCATGACGTTGGCCGGGCTGAAGAAATGCATACCCACCACGTCCTGCGGGCGCTTGGTGAACGAGGCAATCTTGTTCACGTCCAGCGTGGACGTATTGGACGCCAGGATGGCACCGGGCTTCATCACGCGGTCCAGTTCCTTGAAGACCTTTTCCTTGACGCCCATTTCCTCGAACACGGCCTCGATCACCAGGTCGGCATCCTTCAGGTCGTCGTAGCTCAGCGTGGTGCTCAGCAGCGCCATGCGCTGGTCGTACTTGTCCTGCTTGAGCTTGCCCTTCTTGACCTGGGCTTCGTAGTTCTTGCGGATGGTGGCCAGGCCCTTGTCCAGCGCCTCCTGCTTCATCTCCAGGATCTTCACGGGGATGCCCGCGTTCAGGAAGTTCATGGAGATGCCGCCGCCCATGGTGCCGGCGCCGATCACGGCCACGGACTTGATCTCGCGCTTGGGCGTGTCATCCGGCACGTCCGGGATCTTGGACGCGGCGCGCTCGGCCACGAACAGGTGGCGCAGCGCACGGCATTCGGGCGTGAACATCAGCGCGGTGAAGATCTCGCGCTCGTACACCATGCCTTCGTCGAATTTCTTCTTGGTGGCGGCTTCCACGGCGTCCACGCATTTGGCGGGCGCGGGGAAGTTCTTGGCCATGCCCTTGACCATGTTGCGCGCGAACTGGAAGTACGCGTCGCCCAGCGGGTGCTTCGCCTTCAGGTCGCGCACCAGCGGCAGCGGGCGGGCGTCGGCAACGGATTTTGCAAAGGCCAGCGCCTCTTCGGCCAGTGACTCGGGCGACGCGGCCATCTTGTCGAACAGCTTCTGGCCGGGGATCTGGGCCAGCAGTTCGCTCTTGACCGGCTCGCCGCTCACGATCATGTTCAGCGCGGCCTCCACGCCCAGCACGCGCGGCAGGCGCTGCGTGCCGCCGGCGCCGGGAATCAGGCCCAGCTTGACCTCGGGCAGCGCAACGCTGGTGCCCGGCGCCGCGATGCGGTAGTGGCAACCCAGCGCCAGCTCCAGACCGCCGCCCATGGCCACGCTGTGGATGGCGGCAACGACTGGCTTGGCGGAGTTTTCAACCGCCAGGATCACGCTGAGCAGGTTGGGCTCGGCCAGGGCCTTGGGCGTGCCGAATTCCTTGATGTCTGCCCCGCCCGAGAACGCCTTGCCGGCTCCGGTGATGACGATGGCCTTGACGGCGGCATCGGCATTGGCCTGGGCCAGTCCGTCGGTCAGGCCCACTCGGGTGGCGTAGCCCAGCCCGTTGACGGGCGGGTTGTTCATGGTGATCACGGCAACGTCGCCGTGAACTTTGTAATCTGCCGACATGCGGGGGTCTCCTGGGAAGAAATAGAACGAGCGTTCGTTTTGGATTCTACGGGCTGGGTGTTGCAGTGCAATAAGGGCTTGTCTCAGGTGGGACACGCCAGCCCGGATACCGCGGAAAGAGCCCCTAAGGGCCCCGACGATTTTGCTTGAGATTTGCCATCCGCATGTCATCCTAGGGGTGCCGGTGCGCACCCGTGGCGCCGCCGCGGGCAGCCCTGCACCGGACGTACCAGCTTCAAGGAGGATTTAAATGTACGCAACCCTGCCCTATGCGGCCCCCGTCCTTGCGCCTTTCGCGCTCCCGCCCACCCATCCGGGCCCCGATGTGGACCTGACGGTCAAGGTCCTGCACACGCCCGAGCAGCGCCAGGACATCGCGCACCTGCGCAAGTACGCGGATTTCCGCTCCGAATACGAGGTCGATCCCGGCATGGCCGCGGTGGACCCGGTCAAGGACGCGCTGGGCCTGGTCATGGCCTTTTGCCGCGAGGGCGAGGCCATTGCCACCATGCGCTTCATCCCCACGGGCCATGGCATTACCCTGACCGAACGCTGGTGGGGTGGCTACGTGACTGACCCGGCCCTGCTGTCCCACCAGAGCTGGGAGGTGGGCCGCCTGGTCATGGCGCCCGAGCACCGCCAGGAAGGCCTGCTGCCCCAGTGCATGACCATGGCGTTTGTGCAGCTGCTCGAACTGGCCGACGTGCAGCACATGCACGCCACCTGCCACATGGCCATGACCCGCCTGTACCGGCGCTTTGGCTTTGGCATCCACGCCAAGCGCATCCATGGCGACAAGGACTGCGCGCTGATCCACGGCCGCGTGGCGGATGTGGCGCGTTGCCTCAAGGTGCCGTTGCGCCAGGCCTTTGCCGCCCCCGCACAGGCCATTTCTGAGCAGGTGCCCGTGCTACAGTGACCGGCCAAGGGAGTCACATGAAGGCGGCACTGCGCAACCTGTTCGAGTATTACCGCGCCCATCACGAAATGGAGCGGCCACTGCTGCAGTGGATCGGCGTGATGGGCTGCATCGCATTCCCGCTGTTCTATGTGATGCGGCGCGCCGTCGCCGCGCCCGGCTATGACGACCTGTGGCTGCGCCTGCTGGCTGCCGTGCTGTGCCTGGGCCTGGCTCTGCGCCGCCGCTGGCCGCAGCAGCTGCGCAGCTGGTACATCGGGTACTCCTGGTTTGTCGTCTTCTACTGCCTGGCGTTCTTCCTGTCCTACATCATGCTGCGCAACCACGGCGGCACGCCCGCGGTGGTGAACATGGTGGTGGGCGCCGTGCTGGTCATCCTGCTGGCGGACTGGCGCAACGCCATCACCATGCTGCTGGCCGGCTACATCGCGGCCGCCGTGGCGCACATGCTGACCGACCCGCAGCCCGAGCTGCTGCGCGAATTCATCTTCGCCGCTGGCGGCTCGTTGCTGCTGGTGGCTGGCGGCGCGCTGTACCACCAAGGGCAAAAGCGCGTGGAAATCCACCGCATGCGGCGGGTGTATTCGGGCTTGGCCGGCTCCATTGCCCATGAAATGCGCAACCCGCTGGCGCAGATACGCCATGCGCTGGACAGCATTGCCGCCACGCTGGCCGACGGCACGCCCGGCGGCGGGCGCCAGCTGGACGCGGGCCAGGTCCAGGCGGTGCTGGCCATCGTGCAGCAGGGCCGCGACGCCGTGGCCCGTGGCCTGCAGGCCATTGACCTCACGCTGCAGCAGCTGCAGCCCCAGCCGCTGGAGGGCTCCCGGCTGCAATGGGTGAGCGCCCTGCCCGCGGTGCGCCGCGCGGTGGATTCCTTTGGCTACGACGAGCCGGGCCAGCGTGAGCGCGTGCGGGTACGTGATGACGGCGGCTTCAGCTTTCGTGGCGACCCGGCGGCGATCGAGCTGGTGCTGTTCAACCTGCTGAAGAACGCGCTGTACTACCTGCCGCTGTACCCGGCCATGACCGTGACCCTCACCGTCTCGGCACAGCCATCGCCGCGCATCGTGGTGCGCGACACCGGCCCTGGCATCCCGGCGGACCTGCTGCCCAAGCTGTTCCGTGAATTCCAGACCTCGGGCAAGGTCGAGGGCACGGGCCTGGGCCTGGCCTTTTGCCGCCGTGTGATGCAGGCGCTGGGCGGCGACATCCAGTGCCGCTCGGAGCACGGGCATTACACCGAATTCACGCTGTCATTCCCGCAGGCGGAACCAGCCCAGGTGGCGCCGCCGCCCGAGCCGGCGCCCGTCCAGCAGCCGCTGGCGGGCCGCACCGTGCTGGTGGTGGACGACCAGGCGCTGAACCGCGGCATTGCGCGCGGCATGGCCCGAAAGATGGGCCTGAACGTCATCGAAGCCGAGCACGGCCAGCAGGCGCTGGACCTGCTGGCCGGCGGTACCGTGCCGGACGTCATCCTCATGGACATCAGCATGCCGGGGCTGGACGGCATCACAGCCACGCACCGCCTGCGCGGCATGCCCGGCGCGGCGGCCCGTGTGCCCGTGCTGGCGCTGACCGCCAATGATTCAGCGGCGGTGCAGGACGCGGCCCGCGCGGGCGGCATGCAGGGCGTGCTGTGCAAGCCCATCGACGCCGCGGCGTTGCAGCGGGCGCTGGCCAGCGTGCTGCTGGCAGAGCCGCCCGCAGCGGCGGTGGGCTGTGCCCCGGTGCTGAACCTGCGGCGCATGGACGACATCCAGCGCCTGGGCCTGCTGCACGAACTGCTGCCAGGGGCGCTGGCCGACATGCGCCGGCACCTGCAGGCACTGGAGCAGGCGCATGAAGCGGGTCAGGCCGAGGGCGCCACCCAGGCGCTGCATGCGCTGGTGGGCCTGTCGGGCGAAGGCGGCGCGCAGGCCCTGCATGAGCGGGCCCGGCAGTGCTATGCCGACCTGCTGAACGGACAGCCGATGGACGGTCAGGCCGTGGCAGACCTGCACAGGTTGCTGGCCGCCACACAGGAGGCGCTGTGGCGCCACTACGGGGTCCACCCGGCGGCGCCCGCCTGAATCAGACCTCCAGCCACTCCTTGCGGATGTAGGCGTCGGCGCGCAGGCTGTCGGGCGTGCCCTGGAACACGATGCTGCCGTGGCCCATGACGAGCGCGCGGTCGGACACCTTCATGGCAATGGTCAGCTTCTGCTCGATCAGCAGCACCGAGATGCCGCGGGCCTTGAGCTTTTGCAGGTATTCGCCCACCAGCTCCACGATCTTGGGCGCCAGGCCCTCGGTGGGCTCGTCGATGATGATCAGGTCCGGGTCGCCCATCAGCGTGCGGCACAGCGTGAGCATCTGCTGCTCGCCGCCGGACAGCACGCCGGCTTCGGTGTGCTGGCGCTCCTTCAGGCGCGGGAACATGCCGTACATGTCGTCAAAGCTCCAGCGGCTGCCCTTGCCGCTGCCCTTCTGGCCCAGCATCAGGTTCTGGTGCACGGTCAGCGTGGGAAAGATGTCGCGGTTCTCGGGCACGTAGCCCAGGCCCAGGTGCGCGATCTCATAGGGCTTCTTGCCCATGATGTCGCGGCCCTGCCATTGCACGGTGCCCTGGCAGTCCACCATGCCCATCACGGCCTTGGCGGTGGTGGAGCGGCCCGAGCCGTTGCGGCCCAGCAGCGCCACGATTTCGCCCTTGCCCACTTCAAAGTGCACGCCATGCAGCACATGGCTCTTGCCGTAGTAGGCGTGGAGGTTGTCAACCTTCAGCATCAGTGGCTCCCCGTGGCCTGGGCTTCGGCGACGTGAGAGCCCAGGTAGGCTTCCTGCACACGGGCGTTGGCCCGCACTGCCTCGGGAGCGTCATAGGCGATCACCTCGCCATAGACCACCACCGCGATCTTGTCGGCCAGGCCGAACACCACGCCCATGTCGTGCTCCACGGTCAGCAGGGTCTTGCCCACGGTGACGTCCTTGATGAGGTTGATGAAGCGGCTGGTCTCGCTCTTGCTCATGCCTGCCGTGGGTTCGTCCAGCAGGATCACGCCGGCGCCGCCGCCGATGGTGATGCCGATTTCCAGCGCGCGCTGCTCGGCATACGTCAGGTTCACGGCCAGCACGTCACGCTTCTTGTCCAGCTTGATCATTTCCATGAGTTCCTCGGCGCGGTCATTGGCGTCGTCCAGGTCGGCCAGGAACTTCAGGAAGGTGTACTTGTAGCCCAGGCTCCACAGCACGCTGCAGCGCAGGTTCTCGAACACGCTGAGCTTGGGGAAGATGTTGGTGATCTGGAAGCTGCGCGACAGCCCCAGGCGGTTGATCTCGAACGGCTTCATGCCGTTGATGCGCTGGCCATTGAGCAGCACCTCGCCGCTGGTGGGCTCGAAGCGGCCGCTGATCAGGTTGAACAGCGTGGACTTGCCCGCGCCGTTGGGCCCGATGATGGCCACGCGTTCGCCCGCGGTCACGGCCAGGTTGGCGCCGCGGATGATCTCGGTCTTGCCGAAGCTCTTGCGCAGGTTCTTGAGTTCAAGTGCATAGGTCATTGCGGCACTCATGTCATTGCCTCCCGGCGCTTGATTTCCTTTTCGATGAACTCTTGTATCTCACCCCATTGGCGAGAGAACTCGCGCCGGGCGATTTCAAACAGGCCGATGCCGGTGGCGAGCACGAACACCGAGCCGAACCAGCTGTTCACGCTCCTGGTGTCCAGCACCGCGCCCATGAAGTTCAGCGTGCTGCCCTGCGCCGAATTGAGCTGCAGGTGATACACCATCTCGATCATCGCGGCGGCGCCCGTCAGTGCCACCAGCGCCGTGACGGCCAGCGCCAGGTAGCTCACCCACAGCTCACGCAGCCGGCCGAAGGCGGCCACGCGCAGGTTCATCATGATCAGGCTGGCGATGCCGCCGGGCGCGTACATCACCATGAACAGGAAGATCAGCCCCAGGTACAGCAGCCAGGCCGAGGTGAATTCACTGAACAGGATGAATGCCAGCACCATCAGGATGGCGCCAATGATGGGCCCGAAGAAGAACGTGGCGCCGCCCAGGAAGGTGAACAGCAGGTAGCCGCCCGAGCGGGCCGCGCCCACCACTTCGGCGGTGACGATTTCAAAGTTGAGCGCGCCCAGGCCGCCCGAGATGCCCGCGAAGAAGCCCGCGATGATGAACGCCAGGTAGCGCACCTTCTGGGTGTTGTAGCCCACGAACTCCACGCGCTCGGGGTTGTCGCGCACGGCATTCAGGATGCGGCCCAGCGGCGTGCGCGTGAACGCATACATGAGCGCCACCGCCACGAAGGTGTACACCGCGATCAGGTAGTACACCTGGATCGGCGGGCCGAAGCTGATGCCCATGAACGGCTTGCCCACGACGCGGTTGGCATTGATGCCGCCTTCGCCGCCAAAGAACTCCGGGATCATGAGCGACATGGCGAACACCAGCTCGCCAATGCCCAGCGTGATCATGGCGAAGGTGGTGCCTGATTTGCGCGTGGTGACCCAGCCCAGGAGCGCCGCGAAGAACATGCCCGCCAGGCCCCCCACCAGCGGCACTGCCGACACCGGAATGGGCAGCGTGCCGGCGGACACGCTGTTGAGCGCATGGATGGCCAGGAACGAGCCCAGCCCGGTGTACACCGCGTGGCCAAAGCTCAGCATGCCGCCCTGGCCCAGCAGGATGTTGTAGGACAGGCAGGCAATGATGGCGATGCCCATCTGCGACAGCATGGTGATGGACAGGCCGCTGGTGAACACCAGTGGCGCCAATGCCAGCAGCAGCGCGAACAGGCTCCAGATGATCCAGCGCCCGACATTGATGGGCTTGAATTCGTAGTAGTCTTTTTGCATGGCGTCAGCCCTCTCGCGTGCCCAGCAGGCCACGGGGGCGGAAGATCAGGATCAGCACCAGGAACAGGTACGGCAGGATGGGCGCGACCTGCGACAGCGTGAGCTTGGTCAGGGTGCTGGCCTGCGCCGCCGCGCTGAGCTGGATGCCCAGCTGCGCGGCCACCGAGCCCACCGAATAGTCAAACGCCACGGCGAAGGTCTGGATGGTGCCGATCAGCAGCGACGCAATGAACGCGCCCGACAGCGAGCCCATGCCGCCCACCACCACCACCACGAAGATCACCGACCCCACGGTGGCCGCCATGGACGGCTCGGTGAGGAAGGTGCTGCCGCCGATCACGCCGGCCAGGCCCGCCAGCGCCGTGCCCGCGCCAAACACCAGCATGAACACGCGCGGCACGTTGTGGCCCAGCGATTCCACCGCGTCAGGGTGCGTGAGCGCTGCCTGGATCACCAGGCCGATGCGCGTGCGCGTGAGCAAAAGCCACACCGACACCAGCATCACCAGCGCCACCAGCATCATGAAGCCGCGGGTGGCCGGGAACGGCGAGCACACCACCCGCACCGCGGCGTCCGCCGCCTGGCAGACGCCCGCGGGCGCGGCGCCCCACAGCAGCCGCAGGCCGTCCACGGAATGGTTGATCAGCGTGAAGGCCGGGCCCTGCAGCACCTCGGGCGGGCGGAATTCCACCGCGATGCGGCCCCACACCAGCTGCACCAGCTCGACGATCACATACGACAGGCCGAAAGTCACCAGCAGCTCGGGCACGTGGCCGTACTTGTGCACCTTGCGCAGGGACCAGCGCTCGAACATCGCCCCCATGGCCCCCACCACCAGGGGCGCCAGCACCAGCGCGGGCCAGAAGCCCACCAGCTTGGCAATGCTGTAGCCCACGTAGGCGCCCACCATGTAGAAACTGGCGTGCGCGAAATTCAGCACGCCCATCATGCTGAAGATCAACGTGAGCCCCGAGCTGAGCATGAACAGCAGCAGCCCGTAGCTCACCCCGTTGAGCATCGAGATGATGAAAAACTCCATGTCGTCCGACCTTCCTCGCCAATCAAAAATAAAGGAGCCCGATACGGTGCACCCGTACGGGCTCCTGTGTCACCCCGCCGGAATCAGGGGCGCTTCATCTGGCAGCTGGTGGGCGTGCTGGACACGTAGTTGGGGTATTCCTTCAGCGGCACCAGCGTCATGCCGGTGTTCTCGGGGCTGTAGGGGTACTTCTTGTCGGCCTTCTGCCAGACCGTCACGTACAGCGGCTGCTGCAGCTGGTGGTCGGCCTTGCGGATTTCCACTTCGCCGTTGAAGCTCTTGACCTTGATGCCTTCCAGGGCCGCCGCCACCTTGACCGGGTCGGTGGACTTGGCCTGGGCCATGGCAGCGCCCAGCGTCTCGAAGATGCGGATGGTGGAGCCGGTGTAGAAGTCGTCCTTGTACTTGGTCTTGAACTCGTTCATCCACTTGTCCATCTGGCCGCCCATGTTGTAGTGGTTGTACGCCACCTGGTACACGCGGCCTGCGGCGGCCGTGCCCAGCGCCGTGGGCGTGCCGGTCACGCCGGCGTAGTACGTGAAGAACTTGCCGTTGTAGCCGCCTTCGTTGGCGGCCTTTACCAGCAGCGACAGGTCGGAGCCCCAGTTGCCGGTCACGACCGTGTCGGCGCCCGATGCCTTGATCTTGGCGATGTAGGGCGCGAAGTCGCGCACCTGGGCCAGCGGGTGCAGGTCTTCGCCCACGATCTTGATGTCGGGGCGCTTGCGGGCCAGCGTTTCCTTGGTGTACTTGGCGACCTGGACGCCGTGCGAGTAGTTCTGGCCCAGGATGTAGACGTTCTTGATGTCCTTTTGCTCGGCCATGAAGCTGGACATGGCTTCCATCTTCATGGAGGTGTCGGCGTCAAAGCGGAAGTGCCAGTAGCTGCACTTGCTGTTTGTCAGGTCCGGGTCCACGGCGGAGTCGTTCAGGTACAGCACTTCCTTGCCGGGGTTGCGCTCGTTGTGCTTGTTGATGGCGTCCACCAGCGCCAGCGCCACGGACGAGCCGTTGCCCTGCACGATGTAGCGCGCGCCCTGGTCGATGGCGGCCTTCAGTGCGTTCAGGCTTTCGGCGGGGCTCAGCTTGTTGTCAATGAAAGTGATGTCGAACTTCACGCCGGCCGGGTTGCCCGCGCCGCTGAATTTCTCGGCGAAGAACTGGTAGCCCTTCATCTGGCTCACGCCCACCGGGCCCAGCAGGCCGGTCAGCGGGTCGATGCGGACCATCTTGACGGTCTCGCCCTTCTGGGCAAATGCGGCGCCTGCGGCCAGCAGGATGGCGGACGCGGCGACGGCTTTGACGGCAAATTTCATTGGTGTCTCCATGGTTGACTGACAGAGCGCAGGGTAAAGGTTTTTGTGCAGTGCAGCGCTCAGGGATTGCCCCTAAACACAGGCGTTTCTATCGCCCATGTGACAGGGGCCAAAGTGGTGCGGGGGATGCGCGGGTGGTGTGTGGCTGGTGGTGTTCTGCAGTGCAGCTTCAAAGCCCGGGCAGCTTGTAGTCCTTGAGCATTTCACGCAGGCGGGTCTTCAGCATCTTTCCGGTCGCACCCAGCGGGATCGCCTCCACGAAGACCACATCGTCGGGCACCTGCCACTTGGCCACGGCCTTGCCCTTGTAGAACTCCAGCAGTTCTTCCCTGGTGACTTCGGCTCCGGGCTTTTTGACCACGGCCACGATGGGCCGCTCGTCCCACTTGGGGTGCGGCATGCCCACGCAGGCCGCCATGGCCACCGCCGGGTGCGCCACGGCGATGTTCTCGATATCGATGGAGCTGATCCATTCGCCGCCGGACTTGATCACGTCCTTGCTGCGGTCGGTGATCTGCATGTAGCCGTCGGGGTCGATCGTGGCAACGTCGCCGGTGGGGAACCAGCCGTCTTTCAGTGGGTCGCCGCCCTCGCCCTTGAAATACTCGCGCACGATCCAGGGGCCCTTGACGTACAGGTCGCCGAAGGCCTTGCCGTCCCACGGCAGCTCGGTGCCGTCGTCGCCCACGATCTTCATGTCCACGCCATAGATGGCCCGGCCCTGCTTGAGGCGGATCTTCATCTTGTCGGCGTCGGACAGCGAGAGGTGCTTGTTCTTGAGCGTGCACAGCGTGCCCAGCGGGCTCATCTCGGTCATGCCCCAGGCGTGCAGCACCTCCACGCCGTAATCGTCATTGAAGGCCGTGATCATGGCCGGCGGGCATGCAGAGCCGCCGATGACCGTGCGCTTGAGGGTCGAGAAGCGCAGGTTGTTGGGCTTCATGTGGCCCAGCAGCATCTGCCACACGGTAGGCACCCCAGCGGCGTAGCTGACCTTCTCGGCTTCGATCAGCTCGTACACCGACTTGCCGTCCAGCGCCGGGCCGGGAAACACCAGCTTGGCGCCGGTGAGCGCGGCCGAATAAGGGATGCCCCAGGCATTGACGTGGAACATCGGCACCACGGGCAAGATGGCGTCGCGCGCCGACAGGCACATCACATCGGGCAGCGCCGCCGCATAGGCATGCAGGATGGTCGAGCGGTGGCTGTACAGCGCGGCCTTGGGGTTGCCGGTGGTGCCGCTGGTGTAGCACATGCTGGACGCGCAGTTCTCGTCAAAGCTGGGCCAGGCATAGCCAGTGGGCTGCTGGCCCAGCAAGGCCTCGTAGCTCAGCAGGTTGGGAATGCCGCTGTCGGCGGGCAGCTTGTCCGCGTCGCACAGCGCCACCCAGTGCTTCACCGTGGTGCATCGCGCATGCACCGCCTGCACGATGGGCAGGAAGCTCATGTCAAAGAACAGCACCTGGTCTTCGGCGTGGTTGGCAATCCAGACGATCTGGTCGGGGTGCAGGCGCGGGTTGATGGTGTGCAGCACGCGGCCCGAACCACTCACACCAAAGTACAACTCCAGGTGGCGGTAGCCGTTCCAGGCCAGCGTGGCCACCCGGTCGCCAAAGCCCAGCTTGAGGCTGTCCAGCGTATTGGCAACCTGGCGCGAACGCGCCGCCACGTCACGCCAGGTGTAGCGGTGAAGATCACCCTCAACGCGGCGCGAGACGATTTCGGCGTCGCCATGATGGCGCTCGGCGAAGTGGATCAGCGACGAAATCAACAGCGGTTGGCTTTGCATCAAACCCAGCATGGGTACAGCTCCTTGGTGCGAAATGAATGACTGGATAAACGTGAATTGTTCATTCTGCTGCACCGCCAGCGCAAGCGATGTCGTGTTGTGGACATTTGATCAGCGTTAACCCTAGGGCCAGCGGCTACCGCACACTCGCGCCATGCTGGCCGACATCAGTCCGTTCGGGCGCATCGGCATCCTGCACGAAGCAGGCCTGACGGCCGTGGCCCACCAGCCGGCGCACGAGGCTGCGGATCAGGATACCAGCGGCTTGAAGTAAAGCGTGACGGTGGTGCCCTGCCCCAGCTGCGACTGGATCTGGATCGCACCGCCCGCAGCCTGCATCACTCGCTGGCAGAACATCAGGCCCATGCCGTTGCCACCGCTGTCCGCGCGCGTGGTCACGGGCTCATGGGTCAGGCGCGCCAGCACATCGGGGGGTATGCCGGGGCCGTTGTCGGCAAAGCGCATCCAGGGCCGCCGCACGCCGTCGGCGTCCGCGGCGTCCTGGCCGACTTCAAGGCACAGGCTTGCGCCGGGCTGGCCGCGCAGCGCCAGCAGTGCGTTCTTGGTCACGGTGCATAGCACCAGGTACAGCAGGTCGCGCCGGCCGGGCAGCTGGAAGTCGGCCTCGATCCGGCTGCTGACGCAGGTGTGTTCGTTCTCCTCGAACGGAAACTCGTCCAGCAGCGCGGCGACCAGCCCGCTGGCGTTGACGGTCTGCGGCAGGGCGCCAGGGTAGGCGTCGCGCGCCGACTGCACAAAGGTGGACACCAGCGACTGGCAGTACAGCGCGGCGCGCCCTGCCCTTTGCAGCGCGCCCACCAGCTGGCCGGGTCGGTCCTCGCTGAATTGCGCCACGCCCGCCGGGCCGTCAGGGCCGGGCGCCTGGTAGCGGTCAGCCACCGATCCGACGAAGCCCCGGATGGTGCCCAGCGGCGTGTTGAGCTCATGCGCCAGAAAGCCCAGCGTTTCGCGCAGGGCCGACACGCGGCCTTCGTTCAGGGCACGCTCAAACGACTGCGCGCGGTGCAGCGCCAGGGCCTCGCGCAGCGCTTCGCGCGTGAGCGTATCGTCCAGCGGCTTTTCCAGGATGCGCAGCACCTTGCCCTGGTTGACGGCGGCAATGGCCACGTCTTTTTCGGCGTAGGCCGTGGCCAGCAGCCGGATCAGGTGGCGATGCTCGCGCTGCACGGTGCGCAGCAGCTTCATGCCGTCCCGCTCGGGCATGCGGTAATCGGTCATCAGCACGGCAAATTCGTGCTCGCGCTGGCTGAGCAGGGCCAGCGCCTCGCCGGCGCCGCCGGCGGTGACGATGGTGAACTCGTCACCAAAGGCCCGGGCAAACCATTTGCGCGAGGTGGCTTCGTCGTCCACGAACAGGATGGCGCGGGGTTCCTGCAGCGATTCGGGTGCGAGCATGGGATTCAGGGCCGGTCAAGTCTGTGGAAGGTGGCCTCAGGCCGCGCGCAGGTGCGACACGCCCAGGGCGTACTGGCGAAGCGCGCCTTCGGTGCGCACGGCCAGCGCGCGGATTTCGGCAGGCCAGTCGGCCCCACCGGGCCAGCGATGAGCTTCGAGCATGGGCACATAGTAGCTGCGCACGCGCTGGTACAAGGCGGCGGCACCCGCCTCGCCGCTCATGCCCAGCAGCGAATGCAAGGCGTCCAGGCCGGCGTCCAGGTCACCCTGGGCCACGGCTTCATCCAGCCGGTCCACAAGGCGCGCCATCTCCGGCAGGTAGTCGCCCAGCAGCTCGTCGATCATGCCCAGGCGCCGGTAGTTTTCAAGCCGCCGCGAGTCCAGCAGGTCGTCGATGGTGCCCGCCGGCGCCAGCGTGCCCTGCGCCACCGGCCGCACCGCCCTGCCCGTGAGCCGGCACAACAAGGTGTACAGCAGGGACACATCCACCGGCTTGGTGATGAAATCATTCATGCCCGCCTCGCGGGCCGCGTTCACGGTGAACGCGTCGGAGTGCGCCGTCAGCGCGATGATGGGCAGGCTGGCCAGCGCCGGGCCACTGGCGCGGATGGCGCGGGCCGTTTCCAGGCCGTCCATGCCGGGCATGTTGATGTCAATGACCAGTGCGTCCCATTGGGCGCGCCGGCTGAGGATGTCCAGCACCTCGCCGCCATGGCTGGTCTCCACCACCTCGGCGCCGGCATGGCGCAGATGGGCCGCCACGGCCTTGCGGTTCCAGGCGCTGTCATCGGCCAGCAGCACAGCGCAGCCCGCCAGCAGCGCGGCACCGGCCGAGACGCCGGGGCGGGACAGCGCGTCGCACAGCGCCTGCACCAGCACCCGCTGATCGCTGGGCTTGCTGACAAAACCGTCAATGCCGGCCTTTCGCACCTTGACGCCGGCCAGGTGCGCCGGCTCGCTGGTATGAGCCACCAGGGCCACATCGCGGTTGGCGGGCGCGGCGCCCTGGCGTATGGCCGCAGCCAGCGCATAGCCATCCATGCCGGGCATGTTCAGGTCCAGCAGGACCAGGTCGTAATGCTCGCGCGTCAGCATCTGCATCGCTCGGTAGCCGTCGGCGGTTTCGTCCAGCGTGGCGCCCAGCGGCTGCAGCTTGTGGCGCGTGGTCAGGCGCAGGGCGGCGTCGTCATCGACCAGCAGGATGCGCCGGCCCTGCAGCACGCCGCGCGCCTGCGCCAGCACGGCGGCATGGCTGGCCTCGGCATCGGCCTGCGCCACGGCGGGAAAGCCCAGCGTGAACTCGGTGAACTCGCCGGGCACGGACGCGCATTCGATGCTCCCGCCAAAGGCCCGCATCACCCGCTGGCAATAGGCCAGGCCCAACCCGGTGCCGCCGGACTTGCCCATGGAGCGGAACGGCTCGAACAGGCCAGGCAGCACCTCGGGCGCAATGCCCGGCCCGGTGTCGCGCACGCGCACCTGGTGCGGCTGCACGGTGATGGTCAGGCGCACACCGGGGTACTGGGCCCGGTAGTACAGCGCGTTCTTGATCAGGTTGAACAGCACGAACAGATAGGCGGTCTCGTCGCCACGGAAGCTGAAATCCTCCACCACGTCCACCTGCACGCTGCGCCGGGCATCGTCGTCCTCGTAGCTGTATTCCTGCACCGCCTTGCGCGTGGCCTCGGCCGCGGACAGGTGCGCAAAGCCGGCGGTGTCCAACGGCTTGGCATTGACCTCGTCCAGCGTCATGGCGATCACCTGCAGGCCGCGGTTGACCGCGATTTCGCTTTCGGCCAGGTGGCGGTACAGCGCATCGACCTCACGCCCGCCCAGGGTCTGCGGCTGCGCGGCCGCGCCGGGCGCGGGCAGTGCCTGCTGGATGTTGTGCAGGCTGTGCTTGAGCTGGGACAGCGGGTGGCGCATCTCGTGCGCGATGGAACCCGCCAGCGCCTGCGTGGCACGCAGCTTGCGCTCGGCGTCAATCTGCTCGGTGGAAAACTTGAACAGGTTACCGCCAATGACGATAAGGATGAACGCGGGCAACTGCGCGACCAGGTCCATGGGGATACGGGGGTTGGGCGTGGTGGCCATGTAGATGCCCGCGGCCATGGCGACGCCGGTGAACAGCATCACCAGGGTGTTGCGCCAGTCGGTCAGCAGGACGAGGAAGCACAGGGTGATGAAGGCGTTGGAAATGGCGGGCACACCGCCGCCACGCTGCAGGGCCACCAGCGTTGTAAAGCATGGCAGGCAGTAGAGGACCGCGAAGTAGGAATAGGCGATGTAGTGCCGCTTGAACTTCTGGGGCCAGTGGTCCTTGAGTGCAAGAAGCGCCAGCATCAGGATGGCGCTGCCGCGCAGCAGGATGTCGTCGAACAGCTGGGCGTTGGGCCGCGTGAAGCGGATGAAGTAGAACACCAGCAACGAGACCACGCCCAGGTAGCCCATGTATTTGAGCCGCGGCGGCCCATAGGCGTGATAGTCGCGGTAGTGGGCGAAAAGCCTGGCCCATGTATTGATCATTGCGTCGTCCTCTCCCTATGACCAGCCGATACCGCTGCCCGCACCGAGGGCACATTACCATGGATCAGGGAATATGACTCACCCGACTGAAGGCACGCATCTTTGACAAGCACGGAAAACCCGAAGCGCCTGTAAAGACGGCTCAATACCGGGGTGCAAGTCGCCAGAAAATTCGCTGAAGGAATCAGTTCAACGAAACGCATGAGCGTCAGGGAAAAGCAGGTTTTCAGGACTTCTGGCTGGGTGCGGTGCGCGGGTGCCAGAACGAGCCGCCCCACCTCCCAGCCATCGTCATACACCTGGGGTGCCAGTTGCGGCAACCCCTGGAGGATGGTGTCGCAGGGCGCAAGTCCGCGACCGATCGGGACGAGGCGGATGGTGCCGATGAACTCGCCGTGCAGTTCGAAAGCACCCACAAACCCCACCTCGTCTCTTTTTTTTCGAGCGCAACGAAAGCCGGGTCCTGCCTGACCGCGTCGGGCAGGCTGAGTTCTTCGCGCAGGTGAAGCACGCCGGCAATTGCCTGCGGCGTGGTCAGGTGGCGAAAACGTATTTCTTCGGTGCGGGGCTGCGGGTACCGCAGCGGATCGATGGCGTACGCCGCAGCCTGGCCCGAGCCAGGCTGCCACGAAGCCGGCGCGTGATGTGTATTCATGCAGACACTCCCTTGATTGATGCCTTGAAAAAGCAATGCGCCGAAACGCATCAGGTTGTAAATCTAGCTGTTTGTGCACAACAGGTCTTGGGAATTTTTCTTAACCCGATATTGATTCTTTTGATTTACTAAATTAGTATTCATAACCAACAATACAGCATCAACCGCTTTCGCACCGCAGCCAGTTGCCGGGGGCCAAAGCATCGCGCCAGGGGGTTATCCATGTCCAGCACACGCGCCCGTTCGCCCGCAACGGCGGCTGCTGCCTGCCTGGCCGCGCTGACCCTCCTGGCGCCGGGCTACCCCAGGGCCCAGGCAACGGTCCCGGCGCCGGAGCAGGCGGCTCAGGAGGGCCTTCGCCGCCAGGAGCAGCGCAACCGGGAGCAGCAAAAGTCAGCCCAGCCGCAGGCAGACCAATTGAGGCACGAGGCAGCGCCCCTGCCAGCGCGCGAGTTACCGCAGGAGTCCCCCTGCTTCACTATCCATGAACTGGCGCTGGGCGGCAGGGATGCGGGCCGCTTCGGCTGGCTGCTGGACGCAGCCCTGCCCTACCTGCGCCGCTGCGTGGGTGCCCAGGGGCTGAGCTTCATTGCCGCTGGAATGGACCAGCAGCTGCGCGACCTGGGTTATGCCACCACCCGCGTGGCGCTGCCCGCGCAAAACCTGCGCGCCGGCCAGTTGCTGGTGCATATCGAAGCCGGCCGGGTGGCCGACATCCGCGCTGTCCGGGCGGACGCCGCACCCGGCACGCCTGACACGCCCGACACCCAATGGGGCACATGGCGCAACGCTTTTCCCGTCGCGGCGGGCGACATCCTGAACGTGCGCGACCTGGAGCAAGGCGTGGAGAACATGAAGCGCCTGCCCAGCCAGGCTGTGGCCACGCGGCTGGAGCCGGGCGACGCGCCCGGCTCCAGCGTGCTGTACATCGAGCGCAAGGGCGGCGCGCTGAAGGACCGCCTGCGCGGTGGCGCCACGCTGGACAACTCCGGTGGCGCAAGCCTGGGGCGCACGCAGCTGTCGGCCAACCTTGCCTTTGACAACCCTTTGGGCCTGAACGATGTCGTCACGGCCAGCCTGAACACCAACGCTGAACGGCCCACAGCCACGCACCGCAGCCAAGGCGCGAGCATCAGCTACAGCCTGCCCTGGGGCTACAACCTGCTGACGCTGCACGCCAGCAACAACCGGTTTGCGCAGTACGTCCAGGGAACGACCGTGCGTTTCCTTTCCAGCGGGCGCAGCCAGGGCGCCGAGGCGCGGCTGCAGCGCACGGTGCTGCGCACCGCCAGCACCAAGGTGGGCGTCTATGGCGCGGTGTCCACGCGACGGGCCATCAGCTATCTGGATGATGTGGAGGTCGTCATCCAGCGCCGGCGCACCACCAGCGTGGAAGCCGGCCTGAGCTACAAGCACCTGTTTGAAAAGTCCAGCCTGGAGCTGGACCTGGGCGTGCGCCGCGGCATGCCCTGGCACGGCGCGCAGGACGACTTCGCATCTGCGCGCGAAGGCGGGCTCACGCTGCGGCCCAAGGTCTGGAGCCTGAGCGGCGCCTACGCCACAGATGTGACCCTGGCCGGGCGGGCGCTGCAATACAGCGTCCATCTGCGGGGCCAGCACACCCGCGACACCACGCTGTCGGCGGACCAGATGGCCATTGGGGGGCGATCCAGCGTGCGTGGCTTTGACGGCGACGCCGTGCTGCTGGCTGAAAACGGCATCGCCTTGCGCAATGAGCTCACCGCGCCGGTGAAGCTGTGGGACGGCATGGACACCGCCGCCCTGCTGGCCATTGACTATGGCCGCGTCTGGGGCCCCAGCGACATCCTGCTGACCGGCAAAAAGCTCGCCGGACTGGCGCTGGGCCTGAAGGGCCGCCGCGGCGCCACCCAGTTTGAGGTCACGCTGGCCACACCTCTTGCCAAACCCGATGGCTTTGCCACGCGGGACCTGAGCCTGTACCTCTCATTGACCCAGGGTTTCTGACATGCACCCACGCACCCGAGCGATCCTCAACCGCCTGGCGCAACGCCTGAGCGCTGCAGACCATGCACTGAAAACCCAGCTGACCCAGCCGATGTCAGGCCCTGCACCACGCCCCTGGCTGCGCCGCGTGGCCCGGGTGTTCACATCGCTGTTCATTGCGCAGACCGTGATGGCTGGGGTGCCCGCGTATGCGCAAGTCACCGCCGCACCCGGCGCGCCTGCTGGCCAGAAGCCGTTGATCGACGCGGCGGCCAACGGCACCCCCATCGTGCTGATCGCGCCGCCCAGCCAGCGCGGCGTCAGCCGCAACCAGTACGACCAGCTCAACGTCGGCCCCAAAGGCCTGATCCTGAACAACAGCACCGCCAATGTGCAAACGCAGATCGGCGGCTGGATCAGCGGCAACCTGCAGCTGGGCCGCACACCGGCGCGGATCATCCTGAACGAAGTCACCGGCCCTCAGGCCAGCCAGCTGCGCGGCACGATCGAAGTTGGCGGACAAAAAGCCGACATCGTGATCGCCAACCCCAACGGCATCACCTGCAGCGGCTGCGGCTTCCTGAACGCGGACCGCGCCACGCTCACCACCGGCACACCGCAGATCGGCGCCAACGGCACGGTCACCGGCTTTGACGTGCGCCAGGGCGTGATCCAGATCGGCCCCGAAGGCTTGAACGCAACCGAACAACAGCAGCTGGACCTGCACGCCCGCGGCCTGGTGATTGAAGGCGAGGTGTACTCGCAGAACCTGCAGGCCGTGATCGGCGCCAACCAGGTGGTTTACGGCACGCTGCATGCGCTGGTGCAGGCCACCGCGCAAGACGGCACCGGCGAGGCGCCGCGCCTGGCAGTGGACATCAAGGCGCTGGGCGGCATGTATGCCGGGCAAATCTACCTGATCGCAACCGACAAAGGCCTTGGCGTCAACAGCACCGGGCGCGCAGCCACCCTGTCGGGCAACCTGGTGCTGTCGGCCAACGGCGACCTGACGCTCAAGGACACCTATGCAACGGGCGATGTCCGGCTCGCGTCGGCCGGCAAGACCACCCTGACGGGCCAGACCGTGGCTGACGGCGCGGTGACCATCAACGCCGGGGACCAACTGACCCACAGCGGTGCGCTGCAGGCGCCCACGCTGCAACTGAACGCCCCTGCCCTGCACAACAGCGGCAGCATCACCCAGACGAAGGCAGGCGCCAACCTGGGGCTGACGCTGCCCGGAGGCCTGAACAACAGCGGGCAAATCTACACGCCGGGCAACCTGACGGTGCAGGCTGGCGCCGTCAGCACCGGCGCAGCCCATGGAACGATGACAGGCCAGCTGAGCGCCGGAGGCTCCCTGCAGGTATCGGCCGCCCAGCTGCAACTGACCGGGCAGCAACTGGCCGCCAACGGCAACATCACCCTGGACGCCAGCGGCAAGCTGGACGTGACAGGCACCACCGTATCGGCCAACGGGCAGACCCGGTTGGCCGGTAGTGAAATCGCGCTGGAGCGTGCGCGGATTGCGGCTGTGGGCAATGTGCAGATCACCAGCCAGGGCGTGGTCACGGCGAACGCGGCGGACATCAGCAGCAACGCGACGCTCAGCGTCCAGGGCAGCCGTGTAGATGTCAGCGCGGCCACCATGACGGCCGTGGTCACGGCCAGTATCAAGGCGGACGGTGAAATCAAACTGGACGGCAGCCAGCTTGCCGCGGGCCAGCGCGTGGAGCTGGTGGGCCAAGGCATCAGCACGCCCGGCGCGACGGTCACCGCAGACAAAATCACCATCGACGCAGGCGCGGGCGCACTGACCAACCCCGGCGGCAAGATCCTGGCCAGCTCCGCTGAAGCGGACGCGCTCACGGTCAATGCGACCGGTATCACCAACCAGGGCGGCGAGCTGCGCGCCAATGGCGGGCTGACGCTGGACGCACGCGGCGGTGTGATCGACAACACGGCAGGCGTGATCGCGGGCACCACCGGCGCGTTGACCAACCTGGGCGGCCTGACCAACAAGGGTGGCATCCTCTACACGCAAAGCGACCTCTCCATCGCCAGCACCGCGCTGGACAACAGCGAAGGCGCCATCGTCACCGCCGGCAGCCTGAGCGTCAGCACGCCCGGCCAGACCATCAACAACACCAAAGGCCTGATGCAGGCGGGCGGCTCGGTCAGCCTGGACAGCGGCAGCGCGGACCTGAAGAGCGCGGACGGTACCGTCGTGGCAGGCACGCAACTGACGGTCAACGCCGGTACGGTGGACACGGCGGAAGGCACGCTGGCCGCGGGCACCGACATGACCGTGACGGCGGGCCAACTGCAGGCGGGCAGCGCCAAGCTGGGCAGCGGCGGGGCCATGAACATCACGGCCAGCGGCAATGCCGGCTTGGGCACGGCGGAAGTCGGCGCCGGTGGTGATCTGTCCATTCAAGCCGGTACCGTGCAGGCCACCGGCGCCAACGTGGCCAGCAACGCCAATGTGCAGGTCACCGGCGGCAGCATCACCGGCGGCAACTGGTCAGCGCAAGGCAACCTTGCGGCGACCAGCGCGGGTGCGCTCAACGTCACGGGCGGCAGCCTGCTGGCGGGCGGAGACCTGACAGCACAAGGCCAGGGCATCGTCACGGACAACGCCAGGCTGGGCGGCCAGACGGTCACGCTGAACGCGGGCACGGGCGCCTTGAGCAATGTGGGAGGCCAGATCCACGGCAGGGCCAACCTGCACATCCAGGCCAGCCATCTGGCCAACCGCAACGGCACGGTGGCCACCGGCGGTGCCCTGACGCTACAGGGTGCCGCGCTGGAGAACCACGCGGGCACCCTGCAGGCCGCGGGCAACCTGACCATCCATACGGCAGGCCAGGCCCTGGACAACACCGCAGGCAAGATCATCTCGGGCGGCAACACGATCGTACAGGCCGGTGCATTGAGCAACAGCGGCGGCACGATCAGCGCGGGTGGAACGGCCCATGTGCAGGCTGCGGCCCTGAACACGGTCCAGGGCCAGATCAGCGGCACCCGCCAGCTGGACATCCTGGTGACCCAGCGCCTGACAGCCGTTGGCGCCACGCTGGGCACAGAGGGCAAGTTCACGGCCAGCGCGGGCGAGATCGACGCCCGGTCTGCGACGGCCACGGCTGGCGAAACGCTGGCGGTCGCATCGTCAGGTGCGCTGGATATGCGCAGTGCCACCATCACGGCCCAGGGACCGCAGGCGGGTGACATCCAGATCACCGGCGGCAGCGTCACCGCAGGCAACGCCGCGATCACGGGCGGCGCAGGCGTGGCCCTGGCCTCGGGTGGCGCGATAGACGTGGACGCCGCGAACATCGCGGCCCTGAGGACACTGGCCGTGCAGGCGGGTGCAGCGCTGACGGCTGATGCCGCCACGATCCAGACCAACGAACAACTCACGATCACGGGAACGACGGTTGCCGCGACCGGCGCTACGCTGTCAGCCGGCGGCAAAGCGGAAGTCACAGCCACCACCGGCGCAGCCACTTTGAACAACGTCAGTCTGATGGCTGGCGACACGGCGGCAGTGACTGCCGTCGGTATCGCCGCCACAGGTGCCTCCATCGGCGCGGTGAACAACGTGACGCTGAACGCCGGTACCGGCGATTTCACGGCACCCAACGCTTTGGTGCAAAGCCAGAGCGCCAGCATCAGCCTGAACGCGGCCAACGTCAACGTGACGGGTAGCCCGGCGGCAGGCGCGGCACCCACCACGGGTTTGCTGGCAGGCCAGGCCATCGCGATCACCGCCACCGGCGCAGTGGACGTGTCGGGCGCTGCTACCTACGCCGGCACCGATATCACCATTACGGCGCAAGGCAGCATCATCAACAACGCCGGGCGGATCATCGCGGGCAACCAGGCCAGCCTGAGCGGCGCCGTCCTGAACAACCGGGGCGGCACCATCGACGCCAACGGCCCCATCGCCGTCAGCGTCACCACCGGCCAGGTCAACAACGACCAGGGCCGCATCAGTACGCGCGACGTGCTGACCATGAGCACACCCACAGGCGGCGCTGCAGGCCCGCTGACCAGCCTGACCAACGCAGGCGGCGTCATTGAAACAACAGGCGCGCTTAACGCCCAGCTGCAAAACTTCAACAACGAAGGCGGCAGCGTCGTCGCCCTGGCTGGCCTGACCATCACCGGCGGCCCGGTGACCAACACGGGCGGCCAGCTGGCGTCGCAAGGCAATGTCAGCGTCAACACCCAGGGTGGCGCCTTCAATGGCGACGATGGCAAGGTGCTCAGCACGCTAGGCAACATCATCCTTACCGCTGGCGCCACGACGTTGAACAGCGCGACCGTGACGAGTGGCGGAAGCACCACGTTCACCACGGGTGATCTGCAGGCCAGCCAGGCGCGGATCGGCGCGCAAGGGAACTTCAACGCGACGGCCAGCGGCGCCGTGACCGCAGACCGGGCCGTGATGGCCGCTGGCGGCAGCGCGGGCATCGCGGCAACGCAGGGGATTGCCGTCAATGGCGGCAGCGTCAGCGCACAAACCATCCGCCTGGATGCGGGAAGCGGCGTACTGAACAACACATCGGGTAACCTGACCGCACGGACCACCACGGGCACGGCCATGACGCTGCAAGGCCAGGGCCTGACCAATGACGGCGGCATGATCGCCTCCAATGCCGACCTGAGCATCAACGCCGGTGCGGGCAGCTCGAGCAACGCGGCGGGGCAGATTCTGGCGGTGGGCGCAGCCGACATCCGCTCGACGGGACTGAACAACGTGGGCGGCACCATCGCCGCCAACGGCAACCTGACGATCAACGCGGCCCAGGCCCACGCGAACGCCGCCACCGACAGCACTGGCGGCACGATCCAAAGCGGCCAGAACATTGCGCTCACGGCGGGCTCCACGACACTGACCAACGCCACCATCACCAGCGGCGGCAATACCACGCTGAGTACAGCAGCGCTGCAGGCCAACCAGGCCCGCATCAACGCAGGAGGCAACTTCAGTGCAACATCCAGCGCGGCAGTGACCGCGCAGCAGCTGGCATTGGCGGTGGGGGGCAGCGCAGCCATTACGGCCGCCCAAGGCATCGACCTCAGCGGGGGGAACGTCAGCGCCCAGACGATCAACGCGACCGCAGGCGGTGTCCTGAACAACACCTCCGGCAACCTGACGGCCAGCGCCACCACTGGCACGGCGCTCACGATGCAGAGCCAGGGCCTGGTCAACGACCAGGGCACCATCGCCTCCAATGCGGGCCTGAGCATCAACGCGACCACGGGCAGCGCCAGCAACGCTGCCGGCCGGGTGCTGGCGCTGGGCGTGGCCGATGTGCGGTCCACCGGCATGAGCAACGTGGGCGGCACCATGACCTCCAACGGCAACCTGACCATCAACACCGTTCAGGCCCACGCGAACGCCGCCATCGACAGCACGGGCGGCACGCTGCAAAGCGGCCAGAACATCACGCTGACCGCAGGCGCCACCACATTGACCAACGCCACCGTCACCAGCGGCGGCAACACCACGCTGAACACAGCAGCGCTACAGGCCAATCAGGCGCGCATCAACGCACAGGGCAACTTCAGCACAACATCCAGCGCGGCAGTGACCGCGCAGCAGCTGGCCCTGGCAGCGGGCGGCAGCGCCGTCATCACGGCTACCCAAGGAATCGACCTCAGCGGGGGCAGCGTCAGCGCCCAGACGATCACCATGAACGCGGGTGGCGTGCTGAACAACACCTCCGGCAACCTGACCGCTAGCGCCACCACTGGCACTGCCCTCACGATGCAGAGCCAGGGCCTGGTCAACGACCAGGGCACCATCGCCTCCAATGCGGGCCTGAGCATCAACGAGACCACCGGCAGCATCAGCAACACCGCCGGGCGTGTGCTGGCATTGGGCGCGGCTGAAATGCGGTCCACCGGCCTCGCCAACGTGGGCGGCACGATTGCGTCCAACGGCAACCTGACGATCAATGCGGCTCAGGCTCACGCCAACGCCGCCACCGACAGCACGGGCGGCATGCTGCAAAGCGGCCAGAACATCACGCTGACGGCGGGCGCCACGACGCTGACCAACGCCACCGTCACCAGCGGCGGCAACACCACGCTGAACACAGCAGAGCTGCAAGCCAATCAGGCGCGCATCAATGCACTGGGCAACTTCAGCGCAACGTCCAGCGCAGCGGTGACCGCGCAGCAGCTGGCCCTGGCGGCGGGCGGCAGCGCCGCCATCACGGCAACCCAGGGCATCGACCTCAGCCGGGGCAGCGTCAGCGCGCAGACCATCGCCCTGAGCGCCGGGGGCGTCCTGAACAACACCGGCGGTAACCTGCACGCGGGCGCCACCACGGGAGACGCCCTCACCTTGCAAAGCCAGGGCCTGGTCAACGACCAGGGCACCATTGCTTCCAACGCCGGTCTGAGCATGCAGGCGAACACGGGCAGCGTCAGCAATGCCGCTGGCCGCGTGCTGGCGCTCGGCGCGGCCGATGTGCGGTCCACCGGGCTGAACAACGCAGCCGGGACCATCGCCTCCAACGGCGACCTGACGATCAATACAGTCCAGGCCCACGCGAACGCCGCCACTGACAGTACGGGCGGCACGCTGCAAAGCGGTCAGAACATTGCGTTGGCGGCAGGCAGCACCACATTGACCCACGCCACGGTCACCAGCGGCGGCAATACCACCCTCACGACTGGCGTTTTGCAGGCCAGCCAGGCCCGCATCAACGCACTGGGCAACTTCACCGCCACCTCCAGCGGCGCGGTGATGGCCGACCGGATGGCCTTGGCGGCCGGTGGCAGCGCAGCCATCACCGCAGCGCAAGGCATAGACGTCAACCGGGGCAGCGTCAGCGCCCAGACCATCAACCTGAACGCCGGTGGCGGCGCGCTGAACAACAACGCAGGCAGCATCCAGGCCGTGGGCGCGCTCGACATCCGGTCCACAGGCCTGAACAACCGCGCCGGGACCATCGCCTCCAACGGCGACCTGACCCTCAACGCGACGCTGGCCAACGCCATCGCCACGCTGGACAGCACCGATGGCGCCGTTCGCAGCGCCCAAGCCATCACCCTGACGGCGGGCGCCACCACCTTGACCAACGCCACGGTCACGAGCGGCGGCAACACCACGCTGAACACGGCCGACCTGCAGGCCAGTCAGGCCCGCATCAACACGCTGGGCAACCTTACCGCCACCGCCAGCGGCGCGGTGACAGCCGACCAGGTGACCCTGGCGGCGGGCGGCAGCGCGGCCATCACGGCTACGCAGGGCATCGATGTCAACCGCGGCACGGTGAGCGCGCAGACCGTCAACCTGAATGCCGGCGGCATCCTGAACAACAACGCAGGCAGCCTGACCGCGACGGGTGCGGCCGACATCCGATCCGCCGGCCTGACCAACGTGGACGGCACCATCGCCTCCAACGGCGCGCTGACGGTGAATGCAGCCCAAGCCAACACGGACGCTGGAACGAACAACACGCGCGGCACGATCCGCAGCGCCCAGTCCAGCGTCACGCTGACCACAGGCGCGCTGAACAACGCCAACGCAGACATCGGCGCAGCCGAAGACGTGCGGATCACCGCCACTGGCGCGCTGACCAACGACCAGGCCCGCATCGTCGCTGGACGGGACCTGACCCTCGGCGCCAATGCTGTGGGCAACACATCGGGCCTGATTGCAGGCAACCGCAACGCAACGCTGACGGTGGGCGCGGGCGGTGTCACGAACACCAGCGGCACCATTCAGGCGGCAAACGACCTGACCGTCACGTCCGCAGGTGACGTGGCCAACACCAGCGGCCAGCTGCTGGCGGGCCACCAGCTGACCCTGAGCGGCGCGGCGCTGACCAACAGCCAGGGCCAGATCGGCGCGCAAACCGGCAGCGCCACGCTGGCCGTCACCTCCTACATCAACATCGGCGGCAGCGTGGTGGCGGGCGGCGCCCTGACGCTGGACACCCAGGGCGGCGCGCTCACGGCCAATGGGTCCACATTGGCCAGCGGCGCCGACATGACGCTGCGCGCGGGCGCGGCCCAACTGAGCGATGCGGCTATCACGGCTGGCGGCTCCATCAACGCGCAGGTCACGAGCCTGGAAGCTACCCGCGCCAACGTGCAGGCAGCAGGCAACCTGAGCGCCACGGCGGGCGCCGGTGCTTTCAACGCAGCCAACAGCACCTGGCAGGCAGGCCAGGCGGTGGCGCTCACGGGCGGCGCTGTTGCCGTGACCGACGCCACAGTCTCAGCCAACACGACGGTCGCCGTCACCGGCGCCAGCGTGGACGCCACGCGCGCCAGCATCACCAGCCCGGGCGACGTGAGCGTGGTGGCCACCCACGGTGCGCTGGACATCACCCACGCCAGCCTGTTGGCGGGCCGCGACCTGACTGCGACCGGCACCGGCGCGGGCACCACCACCGGCGCTCAGGCCCTGGCCGGGCGCGACCTGACCCTGGGCAACGGCACGGCCTTTGACTTTGCCGCAGCCAACCTGCAATACCAGTTTGGCCGCGATCTGACGGTGCGCGCGCAAGGCATCAGCACGGCGGGCCAGCAAGTGTCCGCACGCAACCTGACGCTGGACGCGGGCAGCGGCCAGCTGAACAACCAGGGCGGCACCCTGCAAGCGACGGGCACGCTGACCGCCAGCGGCACGGGCCTGAACAACCAAAGCGGTGTGATCGCGGCCAACGGCGCCGTCACCGCCAGCGCAGGCACCGGCACCCTGAACAACGCGGGCGGCAAGATCTACAGCACCCAGGGCGCTACCAGCGTCGCCGGTGCAGCCATAGCCAACGCCACCGGCACCCTCAGCGCCGCCACCGACGTCAGCATCACCGGCGGCACGCTGAACAACTCGGGCAACACCATCGCGGCAGGCCGCAACCTGACCGCCACCCTGAGCGGCGCGGTGAACAACGCAGGCGGCCGTCTGATCGCCAATACCGGTGCGGCCAGCGTCATGGCCGGCGACGTGAACAACGCCACCGGCGTCATCTCTGGCAGCCACTCGGTCACCATGACCACGCGTGCCATCAACAACGAAGGCGGCGTCATTGAATCGGGCGCAGGCGGCATCAGCATCGACACGCAAGGCCACACGCTGACCAACACGGACAGCGGCACCACGCGCGGCATCGTCAGCCAGGGCAACATCGCCATCGCGGCCGGTGACATCAAGAACCAGCTGGGCTACATCGGCGCCAATGGCAGCCTGAACATCACGCAGTCCAGCACCATCCACAACCAGGGTGGCACCCTGCTCGGCCTGGGTGGCGTATCGGTCACCACCGGCATGCTGAACAACCAGGGCGGCAGCGTGCTAGGTGGCGTGGATGTGAACGTCAATGCAGGGACGGTGAACAACGGCAACTCCGGCACGATCTATGCCGCACGCGACCTGACCGTCAACGCCAACAGCATCGACAACAGCAACACCCGAAACGGCGCGTACACCACGGGCCTGCTTGCCGGGCGCAACGCCAGCATCACGGCCAGCACGATCAACAACGCCAGCGGCGCCATCGTGGCGCTGGGCGACGCCACCGTGCGCGCCAGCAGCAGCCTGAACAACACCCAGGGCCAGATCTCGGGCAACGCCGTCACCATCCAGACCCCGAGCCTGACCAACACGGCAGGCCGGGCCGACGCCCAGCAGCGCATGACGCTGCAAGTGCCGCAGTTCAGCGCCGACGGCGTGCTGGCCAGCAACGGCGCGATGAACCTGGAACTGCAGGGCAACTACGTGAACACCGGCGTGGTCAGCGCCAGTGGCGACCTGAGCATCAGCACCACGGGCAGCTACACCAACCTGAACCGGGTGAGTGCGCAGAACAGCCTGAGCCTGACGGCCGCAGGCATCGACAACGCGTCCAACGCCACGATTGACTCCCAGCGCACAACGCTGAACGCAGGCGGCGGCACCATCAACAACGCAGGCCTGATCAACAGCACGCAGGGCCAGACGAGCATCGCCGCAGGCACACTGAACAACACCGGGCGCATCTACGGCGACAGCATCACGCTGAGCGCCAGCGTGAACAACAGCGCAGCAGCGGGCAACGGCGCCGCCATCGCCACGCGCGGGGGCAGCGTCACCATCAACGGCGCCCTGAACAACACCGACGACGCCCTGGTGCTGAGCCTGGGCAACATCCAGATCAACGGCAGCGCGCGCAACGACGGATCGACCATCAACGCGATGGGCAACGTGACCATTACCGGCCCGTTGACCAACACGCACGTGGGCCTGCAAACGGGCAGCCAGACGCGCACCGACCCTGCCCACGCGGTGTACATCACCCCCAGCGGCAGCACCACCCGGTACAACGTAGGCGACCTGGCCTGGACGGGCCACAGCGGCGGCCACTGGGTGTTGCCCAGCGCCACCTACCCGCTGGGCAGCTTCGGCGCGGACCCCAAGGCGCCTGCCATGCAATGCGGGCTGGACGGCAACGGTGGTGAAGGCGGCAACTGGGTGTGCAACCCCGGCTACGGCGTGCAAGACCCTATCTGGGCATTGATGGGCGTGGCCAGCCCGGGCAACCCGCCGCCAGACATGGCCATGGGCTGCATGGACTTTGGTGGGGAAACCGGCAACGCGCAGCGCATCACCAGCGGCGCCTGCGGAAGTTACTGGGTCAGCGTGGACGCCTACGAAGCAAGCAAGGCCAACGCCTACGCGCAACTGGACAACCGGATCAACGCCTTCAATGCGGACCTGAACGCCCGCACGCTGATCGACTGGTACGAAACCACGATCACGGGCACGACCATCACGGAAACAACCGTCGTGCCCGGCCGGGCGGCCAAGGTACTGGCCGGGGGCAACATCAGCATCGGAGGCGGCAGCAACATTGACAGCATCATCGTGGCCGCAGGCAGCCTGAACGGCGGCGGCATGAGCAACATCGCCACCCAGGGCACGCGCCAGACCAGCGCCACCGGCTACCAGGTGTTCAGCCACCGCACGTGGAGCGGCGGCTTCAGCAGCAGCTACGGGCGCGAAACCAGCGCACCGCAGCCCATCGCCGACGCCCCGGTGACCGAGACCCTCACCCTGCCCGTCCTGCAATACCAAAGCAACGGCAACCCCAGCGGCCCCGCAGCGGGCGGCAGCAGCACCCCGGTGGGCGGTGCCACAGCCAGCGTGGTGGGTGTTGGAAGGAACATCGGCACCGCACGCAACGCCAGCGGCGCAGGCACGGCCAGTGCGGCGGTACAAGCCGGCACGCCCACCGCCGCAACCGGTGGCGCGGTGCAGGTCGATGCCACCACCACCGCCCAGGCGCAAAGTGCTGCGGCCGTGAATGGCGCACAGATCACAGGGGGCAGCGCAGTCACTGCTGGTGCTGGCAACACCCCGGCAGGCAGCGGCGCAGTGATCACGGGCACGGGCGCAGCCCCCACGGGAAGCACTGCCGTCACCGCAGGCACGGGCGCGAACCCCACGGGCAACGCTGCGCTGACCGCAAGCACAGGCAACAACGCCACTTCAGGCACGGCCGTCACGACAAGCCCGAACACAAACCCGAACACAGGCGGAACCGTCCAAGCCACCGCTGGCACCCAGCCAAACGGCGCCATCACCGCCAGCCTGAGCGCCGCCCCCGACGCCGCCCTGCCCGGCAGCGTGATCGCAGCGGGCGTGCGCGCGGGCCAGCTGGCCGCCATCACCACATCGCTGACCAACTTTGCAGCGGCAGCCGCCATCCAGCCCAAACAAGCCAGCGAGGTGGACACCAGCACCCGGCGCAGCGCCCCGGTCACCGTGAAGGCGGCAGGCTACAGCACGGTGCGCGCCAGTGGCGCCGTTCGCGCTCCCGGCAACCAGCTCTTCAGCATCAACCGCAACCCACGCGCCCCGCTGGTGGAGACAGACCCGGCCTTCACCGGCTACCGCAACTGGATCAGCAGCGCCTACATGCTGCAGCAGTTGGCGCTTGATCCCGAGCGCAACCTCAAGCTGTATGGCGACGGCTTCGCCGAACAACGCCTGATCGACGACCAGATCCTGGCGCTGACGGGCAGACGGTTCCTGAGCGGCTACCAAAGCACCGAAGACCAGTACCACGACCTGATGGATGCGGGCGTGATCTTTGCCAAGGCCTACCAGCTGACGCCCGGCGTGGCCCTGAGCGCGGAACAGATGGCCCTGCTGACCACGGACATCGTGTGGCTGGAGGCGAAGGAAGTGACCCTGCCTGACGGCAGCACCACGATGGCGCTGGTGCCTACGGTGTACCTGAGAAGGCCCACCAGTGGCGACCTGTCGCCCACGGGCGCACTGATTGCGGGCAGCAACGTGACGCTGCGCAGTCCAAGCGACCTGACCAACTCCGGCACCATCATTGCCAATGGCGATGCGGCCAACGGTGATGGCAAGCTGACGGTGACGGGCAACAACGTCAACAACAGCGGCACGCTGGCGGGCAACCAGATCGCCATCACCGCAGCCAACACCCTGAACAACATCGGCGGTGTAGTTCAAGGCCTGGGCACAGGCAGCACGGCCAGCCTGAACGCCAGAGACATCATCCTGCGGACCACAACGCAAAGCAGCACGGCCAGCATAGAAGGCCCGAACGGCACCAGCACAGGCACCAGAACCAACGCGGACAGAATTGCCACGGTATCAGCGGAGTCCGTCAAGCTGGCGGCACTGAACAACATCAGCCTGGCGGGCGCCGTGGTCAACGCCACCGGCAACCTGGCCATGACGGCAGGCAACGCCATCACCAGCGAAGCCGTGCAGACGGGCTACACGCTGAACACCCCGCTGGGCGGCAGCCACAGCGGCCGCACGGGGTACATGGCTGAAGCGGCAACGAAGCAACAGCTCACCACCCTGGCCGGCAACAACGTGGCGATCACGGCAACAGGCGACGCAGCGTTCAAGGGAACGAACATCAAGGCCACGAACGACCTGGCCGTCACCGCTAAAACCATCACGATCGACGCCGTGAAGGAGAGCCTGGCCCTGGATCAACAGGGCATCGGCAGAAAGGGCTACGAACGCGTCGGTACATCCGACGAAACGCTGGCCGGCGCCAATGTGACGGCAGGCAACCACGCGACGATCACCGCGACGGGCGGCAACATCACTGGCACGGGCGCGACCATCATCGCCACCCACGGCGCCGCCACCCTGACCGCCAGCGGTGACGTAGGCCTGAACGCCGCCGCCACACAGCACAGTACCCTGGCCGAAAGCTTCAACGCCAGCAAGGGGGTCTTCTCCAGCAAGAGCAGCCTGCGCGAAAGCGACAGCCAGGCCACGCTGGCGCAAGGCAGCAGCGTGAGCGGCAAAACCGTGGCCATCGTCGGCGGGCGCGACGTGAACATCCACGGCTCCAGCGTGGTCAGCGACACGCAAACCACCATCAGCGCGGCGCGCAACGTGAACATCACGGCAGCAACGCAAACGCTGGAAAGCAACAGCTACACCGAAGACAAACGCTCCGGCCTGGGCGCCATGGGCGGCATCAGCTACGGCAAACGCGAGCAAAGCACCGACACCGACACCACCGCCACCCGGGCCGCCGCCAGCAACATCGCCAGCCTGAAGGGCAACGTGAGCATCAGCGCGGGCCAGACCTACAACCAGGTGGGCAGCAACGTCATGACTCCCGTGGGCAACGTGGACATCACCGCCAAAGCCGTCAGCATCACCGCAGCCCGCGAAACCAACACTGCCGAGACCGAGCAGAAATTCAAGCAGTCCGGCATCAGCGTCAACGCCACTGGGGCCATCGCTACGGCCATCCACACGATGGACAGTCTGGCCGAGCAGGCAGGTAAAGCCAAGGACGGCCGCATGCAGGGCCTCGCTGCATTGGCCGGCGCCGTAGAAGCCAAGAAGGCATTGGACGCGATAGAAGCACTGGCCAAGGATCCCGCCAATGCGGGCTCCATCGGCATCAGCATCAGCCTGGGCACGCAGAAGAACGAGAGCAGCTCCCAGAGCCAAAGCAACACCGCCGCAGGCTCCACGGTAGCGGCCGGCAATAACGTCACCATCACCGCCCAGGGCGCGGGCGCCGACAGCGACATCACCGTACAGGGCAGCCAGATCAGCGCGGCCAACATCACCAGCCTGAAAGCCGATGGCCAAGTGAACCTGCTGGCCGCGCAGAACACCAGCGAACAGAACAGCCAGAACAGCGGCAGCAGCGCCAGCATCGGCGTGGGCATCACCTTTGGCCAAAGAACAGGGATCAGCTTCAACGCAAGCGCCAGTGCCAGCAAAGGCAACAGCGACGGCAGCGACCTGACCCACGTCAACACCCAGGTCACCGGCGGTCAGCTCGTCAACATCCAAAGCGGCGGCGACACCACGCTCAAGGGTGCGGTCGTCAGCGGACCGACCGTCAACGCGAACGTGGGCGGCAACCTGAAGATCGAAAGCCTGCAAGACACCGCCCAGTTTGACGAGAAGCAGAGCAACGCAGGCTTCGGCGTCACGCTGTGCATCCCTCCGCTGTGCATAGGCTCGTCCAGCGCCACCGTCTCCGCCGGCAAAACCAACATCAACAGCAACTACCAAAGCGTCACCGAGCAAAGCGGCATCAAGGCAGGCGATGGCGGCTTCAACGTGAACGTGCTGGGCGCCACCGACCTCAAGGGCGGCGTCATCAGCAGCACCGTCAAAGCGCACAACGACGGCAAGAACAGCTTTGCCTCCGCGGGCGGCGTGACGCTGACGGACATCCAGAACAGCGCCAGCTACAACGCAAAGGGCGTGAGTATCACGGCAGGCTACTCGGGTGCGCCGCAGGACGGCAACGGCAACCCGGTCAAGGACAAGGACGGCAACGTCATCGGTGGCAAGCCCATCGGCGGCGGCGGCATCGGGTCCGACAAAGGCAGCACCAGCAGCACGACACAAGCGGGCATCACCGGAATCGCAGGCAACACGGCAGCTAGAACAGGCGATTCGGAAACGGGTATCAAGCCCATCTTCGACGCCGCCACCGTGCGCGACAACATCAACGCGCAGGTCAGCATCACCGCCACCGCCCTGCCCGTCGTCGCCAAAGGCTGGGCGGACTTTGCCAACGAGCAGGAGCGCACGGCCAAGACCCAGCAGGACAAGGACTGCTGGAAGGAAGGCGGCGCCTGCCGCGTGGCCGGGCATGTGGCGATTGGCGCGCTGGCTGGTGGCGCCAGTGGCGCCGCAGGCGCGGGGGTAAGCCAGGCCGTGGTTCCCACGATCGGCGATGCGCTCAGAGACACCAACCTGCCTGATGCGGTCAAGCAGGTCATCGTAGCCGGGCTGGGTGTTGCAATAGGTGCGGCAGCGGGTGGGACAGCGGGCGCCATCACCGGGGGCAATGCCACGGTGAACAACTATCTGACGCAAGCTCAATGGAAAGCTATGGCCGACGAACGGGCCAAGTGCGCGGACAAGGCCTGCCGTGACGGCGTAGACACCAGATACGCGGGCATCAGCGCCAGCCAGGACGAAGCGTTGCGACAGGCCTGCATGAACCTGAACAGCGCTACCTGCCGGGGCATGGTGAACGAGGCGGTCAGTGGCAGCGCCACGCAGCAGACGCTGGTGGCCAGCGGCGCCCTGCCACCCAACTACCTGGGCGGGCGCGACTTCAACAGCAACGTCAATCTGTTCGTGCAAAAGATACAGGCCCAGGACGTGGTGAACGCTTGTGCCGCTAATGCGGCGCAGTGCGACCAGTCCAGATTGGCAGGCAGTGTGCGGCTGCTGATGACGGCAACGGTCGTGGCCGCATCGGCAGCGGCGGTGACGGTGCTGGGAGCCGAAGCAGCGGCGCTGGCGGCCTTCGCCAGAAACCCAGTGCTTTACTGCACGCAAAGCCCGACGGCGTGCATGGCGGGCGTGGAGCTGGCCCTGTGCGCGGCTGCGGGCCCCGCATGTCCACCGGGTACGTTGGTGCCCACGGCCAGCCAGCTGGCGACCGTCAAGCAGGTCGTTGCCGACGCGGAGGCAGCGGCTGCGGGGCGGGTGGCGGGCACCGCGGGCGGGGGAAGTTCTGCAGCGGGGGGCGTGCGTACCACAGGGGCGGCAGGTGGCAGCGGGGCGAATGGAGGAGTGGTGCCCAGCGGCTTTGCGAATGCGAATGAGTTCGCCAACTTTGGCGGCAATGTCCGCGCGGGACTTAAGAGTGCGGGCTACCCAGATGCCGAGCCAATTCTCCAAGGTAGTGCTGTTACAGGCAAAAGTTTCGGCACCGGCGCACCGTTTGATGCTGGCCGAGTAAGTGATTTTGACGTGGCTCTTGCAAGTCCGGCCTTACTACAACGCGCACAGGATCTGGGTATTGGCGTACGTTCCGGAGGTACCCGGACTGGGCCCCTCTCTGCGCGTGACTTGGAAGCGCTTGGTCTTACAAAATTTGCTTCTGACATTAGCGCTCAAGCTGGTCGCGAGGTCAATTTCATGATCTATCAATCATCTGCCGCCGCCATGCAAAGAGCGCCTAGCATTAGCCTACCCGGCGGAAAGTAGAAAACCTATGGCGACGTACATTCTTTATGGAAGCAAAGCATCTCCTACCAAAGCGAAAAAAATTCTGGAGGAATTACTCACATTGCAATTTGAGGCAAGAGAAAGTGACTATCAGAATGGCGAATACTTCCGGGCCGGCAATAGGACAGGAGAACACTTTGAACTGAAAAAAAACGAGGACCCATTTGATGGAGATCCAGTGGAAATGAAGTTCCCGGAGTTCCCAACATTGCTGTACATCAACGCTACTTCGAGGTCGGAAGAGTTAACAAAAATTGTGGGGCATGCACGTGGGGGGTTTACTCTTTTGCGACACGAGGATTTCTAGTCTGAATAGGTCTGTCAGAAATTTTGTGTTTTATGTCCAGCCCCATCGAGCAAGCCAGCATGATTTGCCGGCGCACCTTATTTATTAGCCACTTCCAAAACCGAAAGTGGGGTCAGGTACGCTACAAGCCAACGGTAACCGTGTTTGGGTTGTTGACATGGGTCGGCAAGTTGATACGGGCGGACAGACTTCGATTCAGATCGTGGTCCGTGATGGAACAACCCAAGTTATTACGGCCTTCCAAAAATGAAACTCTGTCCCTTCTGTCAGCAAGATGTTGTTTGGCGTGTTCGGCTTAAAACTATGCTTGAGAATCACTTCTTGATGTGCTTTGAGTGCGATTCCTTGTGGCTCGAAGACCAACCTGTTTCCGATCAAGCAGGAACGACGTTTGATAAACATATGCAATCACTTGGGCGTATGCCGGATTGGAAAGATATCGAGAAGCTCGAAATGGTTGAGTAAAACCTCTCTGTGCAGTCCCACCGGGAGCTGTGTGAATCTTTGTGTTCAAGGCGCTGAGAGACGTCCACCGACCCAGCAACCAACCCCGCATGATTTCAAGCCCGCAAATCCGTCCAGCCGTGGGACGGTTGACCGAAATTTTCTCAATCACCCAAATCTGAACCAATCAAGTCTTTGACCTCCCTGCAACTACCGGCCCAGATACACCGACATGAGACTCCTCATCGCCCTCCTCCTCCCCTGGCTCACCTTCTTCACCATTGGCCGCCCTTTCGCCGGCATTTTCTGCCTGATCCTGCAGCTCACCCTGATTGGCTGGCTGCCCGCAACCATTTGGGCGGTCTATGCGCTCAGCCAGTTCAAGACCGATCAGAAAATCCGCAAAGCACTTGCAGCGCGTGACTGATCCAGGCGCCTGACTCCTGCTTTTCGCGCTCCGGCACCCGCACTCCCGCAACTCAAACCCCTTCAGCTTTTTCACCCAGCTTCCGGCCTGGCCAGCCGAAGGCTGCTCTTTTTTCGGCCAAAAACTCTTTCGGAGGATCAAATTGAATTCCAAACTACTCATTGCATCGCTGTTTTCTGCTGTCACGCTTGCCGCTTGCGGCGGTGGTGGCGGCAGCTCTGACGTTACTGCAGCCGATGCGTCGGGCCCGTCAACCCCCGCGCCGGTATTCGCGCCAGCACCCGCCGCAGGTGCAACTTTTGACGCAGCGTGCCCCGACGCTGCGCGCAAGATCACCCTGACCAACTCAACGATTTCCGGCGCCAACACCTCGGTGACCAATGACAACGTGACCTTGCGCGTGCGCTTCCCCGCGGGGCCCGCGACTGTCATGGTGTGCCCGCTCGGCTCTGCCACTGCTGGTTTCCCCGCCGTGCCCGCCGCGCTGACTGCACTGCTCACCGGCTCGCCGGCAGCGGCTGTGGTCGCCACGGGCGAGTTTTCGTCACTGACCAACAAGCAGCTGGACATCAGCTTCGACTTCGGCACCCAGACGGCTGACGCCATCGCCGCGAAGAAGATCGTCGCCTACACCATCGTCAACGGCGCATGGGCGCGCACGGCGCTCGCTACCACCTTCGCGGCAGGCAGCACGGCTTCGTCCAGGGTCGTGACGGCGCCGATCGAGCAGGCCGGTTTCTACACCATCGAGTAATCGTGCGGGGGCCGGTGCCACTGCCCTGGTACCGGCCCCGCCCCCAAAGGCCCTGGCCCCTCCTGCCCGCCCCGAAACGCGGACAATCCCCCCATGAACAAGCCCGTAGACACGGATCTTTCCCTGGACCTCGGCCTGTCCTGGCGCAACAGCTTTGCCGCGCTGGGGCCGGACTTTTACACGCCGTTGCAGCCCACACCCCTGCCCGCCCCGCACTGGGTGGCCGCCAACCCCGCGTTGGCTCGCGAGCTGGGGCTGGATGAAGCCTGGCTGGCCTCGCCCGCCGCGCTGGAGGCGTTCACGGGCAACTTGGGCATTGCCGGCACCCAGCCGCTGGCCAGTGTGTACAGCGGGCACCAGTTTGGCGTGTGGGCGGGGCAGCTGGGCGACGGCCGGGCCATTTTGCTGGGCGAGGCGCAGACGCCCGCCGGCGCGCAGGAGTTCCAGCTCAAGGGCGCGGGCCTCACGCCCTATTCACGCATGGGCGACGGGCGGGCCGTGCTGCGCTCCAGCATCCGCGAATTTTTGTGCTCCGAGGCCATGCACGGTTTGGGCATCCCCACCACCCGCGCGCTGTGCGTCACCGGCTCGCCCGCGCCGGTGTACCGTGAAGAGGCGGAGACTGCCGCCGTCGTCACCCGCGTGGCGCCCAGCTTCATCCGCTTTGGCCATTTCGAGCACTTTGCCGCGCGCGACCAGCTGGGCCCGCTGCGCGTGCTGGCTGACTACGTGATCGACCATTTCTATCCGGAATGCCGCACCAGCGACCGCTACGACGGCAACCCCTATGCCGCGCTGCTGGACGCGGTGGCCGCGCGCACGGCCGCCATGGTGGCGCAATGGCAGGCCGTGGGCTTTTGCCATGGCGTCATGAACACCGACAACATGAGCATCCTGGGCCTGACGATCGACTACGGCCCGTTCCAGTTCATGGATGCGTTCATCCCCGGCCACATCTGCAACCACAGTGACCCCGGCGGCCGTTATGCCTACAACAAGCAGCCCAACATCGCTTACTGGAACCTGTTCTGCCTGGGCCAGGCGCTGCTGCCGCTGATTGGCGAGCAGGAACTGGCCCTGGCCGCGCTGGAGCCCTACAAGGCACTCTTCCCGCGCGAGCTGGAGGCGCGCATGCGCGCCAAGCTGGGCCTGGCCACGGCACACGAAGGCGACCGCGAACTGATCGAAACCATCCAGAAGCTCATGGCCGCCGGCGCGGTGGACCACACCATCTTCTGGCGGCGCCTGTCGCATGCGGTGGCGGGCGGTGATTTTGAGCCGGTGCGCGACCTGTTCGCCGACCGCGCCGGGCTGGACGCTTGGCTGGCCACCTACACACCCCGGCTGGCGCATGAACCCGCGGGCCAGGCCGCCGGCCTGATGCTGCGCACCAACCCCAAGTACGTGCTGCGCAATCATCTGGGCGAGCAGGCCATCCGTCAGGCGAAACTTGGCGACTTTTCGGAAATCAACACCTTGCTGGCGCTGCTGCAGGCCCCATTTGACGAACACCCGGGTCATGACGCATACGCCGGCTTTCCGCCCGACTGGGCATCATCCATAGAAATCAGCTGTTCATCATGAGCTTCAAGATCCAGAAAACAGACGCCGAGTGGAAGGCCCTGCTCGCCCAGAAAGGGGCCGAGCCCCTGGCGTTCGACGTGACCCGGCACGAGGCCACCGAGCGCGCCTTCACAGGCAAGTACGCCGACAACAAGGAGCCCGGCACCTATGCCTGCATCTGCTGCGGCAAACCGCTGTTTGACGCGGCAGCCAAGTACGATTCGGGCACCGGCTGGCCCAGCTATTTCCAGCCGCTGGCGCCCGATGCGGTCGAGACCAAAGTGGACGGCCTGCTGTGGATGAAGCGCACCGAGGTGCACTGCGCCGACTGCGGCGCGCACCTGGGCCATGTATTCGAGGACGGCCCTGCGCCCACCGGCCTGCGCTATTGCATGAATTCGGCGTCCCTGGATTTCAAGAAGCAACAAGCATGAAGCTGCTGATCGACTTTTTCCCCATCATCCTGTTCTTTGTCGCGTTCAAGTTCGCCGACATCTACGTGGCCACTGGCGTGGCCATCGTGGCCACCATCGCACAGATTGCCTACCTGCGTTACAAGGTCGGCAAGATCGAACCCATGCAATGGGTCAGCCTGGGCGTGATCGTGCTGTTCGGCGGTGCCACCATCATTGCCCACAACGAAACCTTCATTAAATGGAAGCCCACCGTGCTGTACTGGCTGATGGGCGGCGCGCTGCTGGTGGGCCAGCTGCTGTTCAAGAAGAACCTGCTCAAGTCCTTGATGGGCGCCCAGATGGAGCTGCCGGACGACGCCTGGCGCGTCATGAACTGGAGCTGGACCGGCTTTTTTGCCGTCATGGGTGTGATCAATCTGTGGGTGGCCTACACCTTCAGCACCGACGCCTGGGTCAATTTCAAGCTGTTTGGCGGGCTGGGCCTGATGGCGGTGTTTGTGGTGGGCCAGGCGCTGTACCTGGGCAAGTACCTCAAATCCGACGACGAACCCGCCCCGGCCAAAAAGGCCAATGAATCATGAGCACGGGCGTCACGGCCGCCGCCATGCAGGCGCGGCTGCAGGAACTCCTGGCGCCCACCCAGCTCGAAGTGCTGGACGAAAGCGCCGCGCATGCGGGCCATGCAGGCGCGGACGGCACCGGGTCCGGCACCCATTTCCGGGTGCGGATTGCTTCACCTTTGTTTACCGGCAAGCCCCGCGTGGCGCGGCATCGCCTTGTGTATGATGCGCTGCAACTTTTTATTGACCGGGGCGTGCATGCCCTGGCGATCGAAATTCTCTGAACCTCAGGATATCCCTATGAAGAACCGTTACCTGACCGCTGTCGCAGCGGCCGCCCTGATTGGCGCATTCGCCCTGCCCGCCGCGGCGCAAAACCTGGCCATCGTCAACGGCAAGCCCGTGCCCAAGTCGCGCGCCGACGCACTGGCCCAGCAGATCGCCAAGTCCGGCCGCCCCGTCACGCCTGAGATGCAGGGCCAGCTCAAGGACGAAGTCATTGCGCGCGAAATCTTCATGCAGGAAGCGCAAAAGCTCGGCCTGGACGCTACGGACGACTACAAGAACCAGATGGACCTGGCCCGCCAGACCCTGCTGATCCGCGAGCTGTTTGCCGACTACCAGAAGAAAAACCCGGTGACCGACGCCGACATCAAGGCTGAATACGACAAGTTCGTCGCGGCCAACGGCGGCAAGGAATACCGTGCCCGCCACATCCTGGTGGAAAAGGAAGACGAGGCCAAGGCCATCATCGCCAGCCTGAAAAAGGGCGGCAAGTTTGACGACATCGCCAAGAAGCAGTCCAAGGACCCGGGCTCCGGCGCCAACGGCGGTGACCTGGACTGGGCCAATGCCAGCAGCTATGTGCCCGAGTTCTCCAGCGCCATGATCAAGCTCAACAAGGGCCAGACCACCGACGCGCCGGTCAAGAGCCAGTTCGGCTTTCACGTGATCCGCCTGGACGACGTGCGCGAAGCGCAGCTGCCCAAGCTGGAAGAGGTCAAGCCCCAGATCGCCCAGCAGCTGCAGCAGCAGAAGCTGGCGAAGTTCCAGGACGACCTGCGCGCCAAGGCCAAGATCGAGTAACCCGGTTTGTCATTGCGGACTCGATCCGCAATCCATGGATCCCGGATCAAGTCCGGGATGGCAGAAGAGAAAGCGGCCCGCGGGCCGCCTTTTTCATGAAGCAAGCGCCTTGGCCGCCATCAGCATGCCGATCAGCACCGGCTGGTGCAGCATGTACCAGCTGAGGCTCCAGCGGCCCAGCCAGGCCAGCGGCGTGGCGCCTGCGGGCAGGGCCACCGCCACCCAGGCGGGCCGCCGCGTCAGCAGCCATTGCCCCGCCGCCATGCCCCACCACATCACCCCCAGCCAGGGCAGCAGCGGCACATAGTCTTCGGTGATGGGCTTGCGCCCGATCAGGCCCAGCCAGTTCAGCGCCGGGGTGTTCAGCACCTCGGGCAGCCAGCCCGCGCCGTGCAATTGCCATGCGATGAATTTGGCCCCAATGGCCAGCGCCCCCAGCAGCCACAGCCAGGCGCCCCACCCCGCCGTGAACCGCACCACGATCAGCATGAGCGCAATGCCATGCAGCACGCCAAAGTAAATGAAGCTCTTGGGGTACATGAAGTACGAACCCGCCGTGACCAGCAGCGCGCAACCGGCCACCTGCGCCCAGCGTTTCCAGAACCGGGCCGCGCTTTGCCCCTGCGCCACGGCCACCGCCTGCCCCAGCCCGGCGCAGAACAGGAACAGGCTCACGATGGCAGTACGCTGCCATGTCCAGAACGGGTCGCGGTAAAAGTCCTCTTTCAGCCAGCCGAAATGGTTGAGGTCAAAGCAGAAATGGAAAACCGTCATCCAGACGATGGCCAGTCCCCGCAGGGCATCAATGGCGTCGAAGCGTTGGGCGGTCATGGCGGCAAGTGTAGAGCCCTGCCCTTTAAAATCCGGCTCCATGTCCCTGCTCAGTCACCAGCTTGAACTGCTGGCCCCCGCCCGCGACGCCGACATCGGCATCGAAGCCATCAACCATGGCGCCGATGCGGTGTACATCGGCGGCCCCGGCTTTGGCGCACGCGCCAGCGCGGGCAACGACCTGCGCAGCATCGAGCGGCTGTGCAAGCATGCCCACCGCTTTGGCAGCCGCATCTTCATCACGCTCAACACCATCCTGCGCGACGACGAGCTGGAACCCGCCCGCCAGATGGCCTGGGACGTGTACAACGCAGGCGCCGACGTGCTGATCGTGCAGGACATGGGCCTGCTCGAGATCGACCTGCCCCCCATCCAGCTGCACGCCAGCACCCAGACCGACATCCGCACCGTGGACAAGGCCCGCTTTTTGCAGGACGCCGGCTTCTCGCAGATCGTGCTGGCGCGCGAGCTGACGATCGAGCAGATCCGCGACATCCACGCCGCGCTGGATGCTGAGCGCTGCAAGCTGGAGTTTTTCGTGCATGGCGCGCTGTGCGTGGCCTACAGCGGCCAGTGCTTCATCAGCCATGCCCACACCGGGCGCAGCGCCAACCGGGGCGACTGTTCGCAGGCCTGCCGCCTGCCTTACGAAGTGATCGACAGCCAGGGCCGCATCGTCGCGCACGAAAAGCACGTGCTGTCCATGAAGGACAACAACCAGAGCGCCAACATGGCCGCGCTGATTGACGCCGGGGTGCGCAGCTTCAAGATAGAAGGCCGCTACAAGGACATGGCCTATGTCAAGAACATCACGGCCCATTACCGCAAGCTGATTGACGAAGTGATTGAGGCGCGCGAAGGGTCAGCCCAGCCGCTGGCGCGCGCCTCCAGCGGGCGCACCACCTTCACCTTCACGCCCGACCCCAACCAGAACTTCAACCGCGAATTCACCGATTACTTCGTCAATGGCCGCAAGGACGACATCGGCGCGTTTGACACGCCCAAGAACCCGGGCCAGGCCATCGGCTGGGTCAGCAAGGTGGGCCCGGATTGGGTGGAGCTGGAATGCAGCGACCCGGCCACCGTGCTGCACAACGGCGACGGCCTGTGCTACTACGACCTGCAAAAGGAACTGGTGGGCCTGGCCATCAACCGCGCCGAGCCCGCAGGTAACAACGGGCAGGCCAAGGGCCACTGGCGCGTGTACCCCAAGGACCCGGTTGCGGGCCTGAAAGACCTGCGCCGCGGCACAGAGATCAACCGCAACCGCGACATGGACTGGGTGCGCACGCTGGACAAAAAGTCCAGCGACCGGCGCATTGGCGTGTGGGCCAGCCTGGCTGAAACAGCCCACGGCCTGAGCCTGACGCTGACCGACGAAGACGGCTACACCGGCACCGCCGACGTGGCCCAGGCCCTGCAGCCCGCGCGCGACCCGGCCACGGCCGAGGCCAGCCTGCGTGAGCACCTGGGGCGCTTTGGCGGCACGATCTTCGAGCCGCTGGACATCCAGCTGAACCTGAGCCAACCCTGGTTCGTCCCCGCGTCGGTGCTCAACCCGCTGCGCCGCGACGCCGCCGCCGCACTGGAGGCCGCGCGCGCCGCCGGCTACCAGCGGCCCCAGCGGGCCCAGCCGGTGCAACCGCCCGTGCCCTACCCCGAAGACACCCTGACCTACCTGGCCAATGTGTTCAACAGCAAGGCGCGGGACTTCTATGCAAAGCACGGCGTCAAGGTGATCGGCGCGGCGTATGAGAGCCACGAGGAAGAAGGCGAAGTCAGCCTGATGATCACCAAGCATTGCGTACGCTGGTCCATGAGCCTGTGCCCCAAGCAGGCCAAGGGTGTGATCGGCGTCAAGGGCACGATCAAGGCCGAGCCCATGCAGCTTGTGAACGGCAAGGAAAAGCTGACACTGCGCTTTGACTGCAAGCCCTGCGAAATGCACGTGGTGGGCAAGATGAAAAAGTCCGTGATGAACCAGCGCGAGCGTGACATGGCCGAGGCCACCGCCGTGCCCATGACGTTTTACCGCACCCGGCCGGCCGCGGCGGCCAGCCGTTCCTGATTCAGCGCATCAGCGTCGATTTGCCAAACAGGCTGGCCACCAGGTCGACCGCCAGCTGCGCGGTGCGGTTGCGCGTGTCCATGGCGGGGTTGACTTCCACCACGTCCAGCGAGCCCAGCCGGCCCGTGTCGGCAATCATTTCCATGCACAGCTGCATTTCGCGGTAAGTGGGGCCGCCGGGCACGGCCGTGCCCACGCCGGGGGCGTCAGCCGGGTCCAGGCAATCCACGTCAAAGCTCACGTGCAGGTGCGTATGTTCGTCCACGTCCTGCAGCACCTCGGTCATGGTGTTGCGCATGCCGTGCTCGTCCAGGTGGCGCATGTCAAACACCTGCAGGTCCAGCTGCCGGATCGCGCGGCGCTCGGCGGCGTCCACCGAGCGGATGCCCACGAAATCAATCGCATCGGCGCGGATGGCCGCGCGCTCGCCGCTCCAGCCCGTGAGCGCAGCTGGCCCATGGCCCAGCAGGCACGACACCGGCATGCCGTGCAGGTTGCCGCTTTCGCTGCTGTCTGCCGTGTTGACGTCGGCATGGGCGTCCAGCCAGATCACGCGCAGCAGCTTGCCATGGGCCCGGCAATGGCGCGCCATGGCGCTGATGGAGCCGATGGCCAGGCTGTGGTCGCCGCCCATGAGCAGCGGCACGGCCCCGCCGCCCAGCGCCCGCGTCACGGCGTCATCAATCGCGCGGTTCCAGCCCACCACTTCGTCGAGGCCGCGCGCGCTGGCGGCCACCTGCGGCGGTACCGCCCCGGGCGCGGGCATGGGCAGGTTGCCCCAGTCTTCCACCTCGGCGTCCTGGGCGCGCAGGGCCTGCGCCAGGCCAGCCACGCGCAAGGCATCGGGCCCCATGCGGCAGCCCGCCACGCTGGCGCCCACGTCTGCCGGCGCACCGATCAGCACCACCTTGGTCATCCGTGTTCCTTCGTCAGTCAATTTCGCGGCCGTCCAGCAGGCGCCGCAGGCCTTCGGCCTCCTGCAGCTGGGTGGGGGCGGATTGCTCGTAGCCTTCCACCAGCCATTGCGCGGCTTCCTGCTCGTCAACAAACACACGCAGGCGTACCCCCATCTGCTGGGCCGCACCCTCGCTGCGGCGGGTGAGGCGCTGCACGGGCACCACGGAGGCCAGGCGGTCCAGGTGCGCAAGGTTGCGCCCGACCAGTTCGCCCAGGAACACCTGCTCTTCAGGTGTCAGCTCGTCCTGCACCGCACGCAGGTCGAACAGCGCGTTGCGGTCCGACCAGAAAATGGTTTCAGCCTCCGCCGTGTCGACCAGCGCGATGAAGTTGGGCATGGACGCCGTTCCCTCGACCGAGAACTTCACGTACTCGGCGTGGCGGTCAATGCGGATGTCGAATGGCATGCTTGCCTTCGGTTGCGAAAATACGCCATGCTAGTGCGGATTGACGCGGCCGGGGTGTAAAGGATTCACGTCAGCGCACGCTGCCCCGATAGGCATGCCAGCTCGCATGCCCCAGCCAGGGCCCGATCAGCAACACGCCCAGTGCCCAGGGCAGCGCCATGGCCGCCAGCAGCAACGCCACGATCAGCGCGCCCCACAGCAGCATCACGCCGGGATGGCCCAGCACCACCTGGATGCTGGTCAGGCCGGCGGTGATGGCGTCGGTGTCGCGGTCCAGGATCATGGGGATAGACACCACGCAGGTGGAAAACACCAGCGCTGCGAATACGCCGCCCACCACCGAATACACGGCAACGAATTCCCAGTTCTCGGGGTTGAAGATGGCCTGCACCACGCCCGTGGTGGATGGCATGCCGGTGTTGAAGAACACCGCAAACACCACCAGTGACGCCCGGCCCCAGAGCAGTTCCAGCACGACCAGCACCAGGACCAGCATGCCCATGCTGCCCAGGTGGGTGTCCCAGCAGGTCAGGGACGCGCCCAGGTCCTGCGGCTCGCCCATGGCGCGGCGGCGGCTTGACTCATACAGGCCCATGGCCAGGAACGGCCCCACCAGGAAGCAGCCCGACACAAAGGACATGGTGTATTCGGGCAGGCTGCGAAACACCGCGCCCAGCACCACGGCCATGAGCCAGAAACACACCCCGAACACCAGCGACACGCGCCAGGCGGCGGCCAGGTCGCGCGCGCCCGCGGCCAGCCAGGTGAAAGGATCGCGCCAGCGCAGCGCATGCAGCCGCCCGCCGGCCTGCGGGCCAGTGGGCATGGGGTTGGTGGTGGCGTTCATCGCGGGTCCGTGGCAATCAGCACCGATCTTGCACGCCCGCGGCGCCGCGTCAATCCGTGCTTGCCGCCAGCCACACCCTTGGAGCGGGGCTGTCGTCCCTTACCCCACCCAGCGCCTGGCGTTGTGCCAGATCTGCATCCAGGGGCTGTGGGCGCTGCGGTCGCCCGGCGTCCAGCTCATCTGGATGTTGCGGAACACGCGTTCGGGGTGTGGCATGAGCGCAGTAAAGCGGCCATCGGCCGTGGTCACGGAGGTCAGGCCGCCCGGGCTGCCATTGGGGTTGAAGGGATAAGCCTCGGTCGGTGCACCGGTGTTGTCCACATAGCGCATGGCGCCAATCACACGGGCCGGGTCGCCGCGGTGGGCGAAGTTGGCATAGCCCTCGCCATGCGCCACCGCGATCGGCAGCCGCGCGCCGGCCATGCCTGCGAAGAACAGGCTGGGTGATTCCAGCACCTCCACCATGGACAGGCGCGCCTCGAAGCGCTCGCTGCGGTTGGTGGTGAAACGCGGCCAGGCGTCGGCGCCCGGAATGATGTCGGCCAGCTCGGCAAACATCTGGCAGCCGTTGCACACACCCAGGCCGAAGGTGTCGGCGCGGCCAAAAAAGGCCTTGAACTGGTCGGCCAGCACCGGATTGAAGGTGATGCTGCGCGCCCAGCCGATGCCCGCGCCCAATGTGTCGCCGTAGCTGAAGCCGCCGCAGGCCACCACGCCCTTGAAGTCCGACAGGCGCGCCCTGCCCGCTTGCAGGTCGGTCATGTGCACGTCGTGGGCCTCAAAGCCCGCCTCGGTGAAGGTGTAGGCCATCTCCACATGCGAATTGACGCCCTGTTCGCGCAGGATCGCCACCCTGGGCCGGGCGGTGTGGACAGCCGGCGCCGCAGGTGCGGCGGTGGCCATGGCGGCAGGCAGGAAAACGTGCAGGCCGGGGTTGGCCGGGTCACCGGCGGCGGCGTGCTCGGCATCGGCGCCCGCGGGGTTGTCGCGCTGGCGGCAGATCTTCCAGCTCACGCTGTCCCAGACCTGGTGCAGGTCGGACAGCTTCGCGCTGAACACGGCCTTGGTGTCGCGCCAGACCTGCAGTTCGCCCTTGCCCGCGTCCATCGTGGATGACGTGGGACGGGTCTTGCCGACGAAATGGCTGAAGGCGCTCAGCCCGTGCTCGCGCAAGGTCTGCATGACGGCGTTGCGTTCAGCCGTGCGCACCTGCAGCAGCACGCCCAGCTCTTCGCTGAACAGCGCCCGCAGCGTGAGCTCCTCGCGCCGGGCGCCCACCTGGCCGGCCCAGTTCTTGGCGTCACCGGTGTCCATGCGGCTGTCGTTGATGCCGTCGCCTTCCAGTACCAGCATGTCCACGTTCAGCGCCACGCCCACATTGCCGGCAAAGGCCATTTCGGCGGCTGCCGCAAACAGGCCGCCGTCGCTGCGGTCGTGGTAAGCCAGCACCTGGCCTTTGGCGCGCAGCGCATTCACCGCGTTGACCAGGTTCACCAGGTCCTGCGGCTGCTCCAGGTCGGGCACGCCGGCAGCGTCGGTGCCGGCCTGGTTCAGCGTCTGTTCCAGCACGCTGCCGCCCAGGCGGTTCCGGCCGCGGCCCAGGTCCACCAGCACCAGCGTGGTGTCGGCCTCGGTGGCGTCCAGCTGCGGCGTGAACGTGCCGCGCACGTCGGCCAGCGAGGCAAACGCGCTGACGATCAGGCTGACGGGGGATGTGACCTTCATCTGGCTGTCACCGTCCTGCCATTGGGTGCGCATGGACAGGCTGTCCTTGCCCACCGGAATGCTGATGCCCAGCGCCGGGCACAGCTCCATGCCCACGGCACGGACCGTTTCATACAGGGCCGCGTCCTCGCCCGGTTCACCGCAGGCCGCCATCCAGTTGGCCGACAGCTTGACACGCGAAAGCTCGATCGGCGCTGCCAGCAGGTTGGTGATGGCCTCGGCCACCGCCATGCGGCCGGACGCCGGGGCGTTCATGGCAGCCAGCGGGGTGCGCTCGCCCATGCTCATGGCCTCGCCGGCAAAGCCGGTGAAGTCAGCCAGCGTGACCGCGCAATCGGCCACGGGCACCTGCCAGGGGCCCACCATCTGGTCGCGGTGGCTCAAACCGCCCACGGTGCGGTCGCCGATGGTGATGAGGAAGCGCTTGGAAGCCACCGTCGGGTGGCTCAGCACGGCGATGGCGGCGTCCTGCAGCTTCACGCCCGTCAGATCCATCGGCTGGAACTGGCGGGCGATTGTCTTCACATCGCGGTGCATCTTGGGCGGCTTGCCCAGCAGTACGTTCATAGGCATGTCCACGGGGCTGGCGGCGCCCTCGTCAGCCACGACCAGTTGCCGTTCTTCCGTCGCCACACCCACCACGGCGAACGGGCAGCGCTCCCGCTCGCAAAACGACTTGAACTGCTCCAGCGATTGCGGCGCGATCGCCATCACATAGCGTTCCTGGCTTTCGTTGCACCAGATTTCCTTCGGCGCCAGGCCGGATTCTTCCAGCGGCACGGCGCGCAGGTCAAAGCGCGCGCCGCGGCCCGCGTCGTTGGTCAGCTCCGGGAAGGCGTTGCTCAGGCCGCCCGCGCCCACGTCATGGATAGCCAGGATGGGGTTGGCATCCCCTTGTGCCCAGCAGTGGTTGATGACCTCCTGCGCGCGGCGCTCGATTTCCGGGTTGCCGCGCTGCACCGAGTCAAAGTCCAGCTCGGCGGCGTTGGCGCCCGTGGCCATGGAGCTGGCGGCACCGCCACCCATGCCGATGCGCATGCCCGGCCCGCCCAGCTGGATCAGCAGCGTGCCCGGCGGGAATTCAATTTTCTGGGTCAATCGCGCGTCGATCGTACCCAGGCCGCCGGCGATCATGATGGGCTTGTGGTAGCCACGGCGGATGCTGTCCACGTCGCTGGTGACGGTCTGCTCGTACTCGCGGAAGTAGCCCAGCAGGTTGGGACGGCCGAATTCGTTGTTGAATGCGGCGCCGCCCAGCGGGCCTTCGGTCATGATCTGCAGGGGGCTGGCAATGTGGCCGGGCTTGCCTAAGGCGTCGCCTGATGCTTCGGGCCAGAGCTTTGATACGGTGAACCCTGTCAGGCCCGCCTTGGGCCGGGAGCCACGGCCCGTGGCGCCTTCGTCGCGGATTTCGCCGCCCGCGCCGGTGCTGGCGCCGGGGAATGGGCTGATGGCCGTGGGATGGTTGTGCGTCTCGACCTTCATCAGCACATGGTGCGTGGCCGCCGTGGTGCCGTAGCGGCGGTCATTGCCCGGCCAGAAGCGCTGCACTTGGCCGCCCTCCATGACCGAGGCGTTGTCTGAATAGGCCACCACGGTGTGCTGCGGGCTGGTCTGGTGGGTGTGGCGGATCATGCCGAACATGCTCTTGTCCTGCGCCACGCCGTCAATGGTGAAGGCCGCGTTGAAGATCTTGTGGCGGCAGTGTTCGCTGTTGGCCTGGGCGAACATCATCAGTTCCACATCCGTGGGGTTGCGCGCCAGGCCGGTGAACGCAGCCAGCAGGTAGTCAATCTCGTCGTCGGCCAGTGCCAGGCCGAACTGGGTGTTGGCGTGCACCAGCGCGGGGCGGCCACCGCCCAGGACGTCCACGTACTCCATGGGGGCGGGTTGCAGCTCGGTGAACAGGTTGAGCGCCTGCGCCCGGTCGAACATGGCGCTTTCAGTCATGCGGTCGTGCAGCAGGCCCGCCACGGCGGCGCGCTGGGCGTCGCCCAGGGCGCCGCCGCCCAGCAGGCCGGTCTTGACCGTCAGCCGGTATTCGGTAATGCGCTCCACCCGCTTGATGGCGATGCCGCAGTTGTGGGCGATGTCGGTGGCCTTGCTTGCCCAGGGCGACACAGTGCCGAAACGGGGCGTGACGACGATCAGCTCGCCGTCGATGGGGCCGCTGTACGGGTCGCCGTAGACCAGCAGCGAGGCCAGCCGGGCCTTGTCGCCCTCAGGCGGCGGGGTGTCTGATGCCACCAGGTGCACATGGCGCGCCGCGATCCCGGTGATGCGGTCATGGATGGCTTGCAGGCGCGGAAGAAGTTGCTGGACTCGGAAGTCGCTGAGGGCGTTGCCGCCCTCAAACTGGGTGATGTGCAGGGTCACGTGGTGGCCTTGAGGAGGTCTTGGAAACCGGTCCGGCGCCGCGCTGAATGGGCAGCCCCGTGAAAACCCTTGATTCTACCTGCGGGGAATTTCATCGAATGGGATAATCCTGCCCCATGAGCATTACCTACAAAGACGCCGAAGGGGTGCGCGGCATGCGCGAGGCCTGCCGGCTGGCCTCCGAGGTGCTGGACTACCTGACGCCACACGTCAAGCCCGGCGTCACCACGCGTGAAATCGACCGCCTGGCCGCTGACTACATGGTCAACGTCCAGGGCACGAAATCTGCCACGCTGGGCTACCAGCCACCCGGCTACCCGCCCTACCCGGCGTCGCTGTGCACCTCGCTCAACCACGTGGTGTGCCACGGCATCCCCAACGACAAGCCGCTCAAGAAGGGCGACATCATGAACATTGATGTCACCGTGATCACCAGGGACGGCTGGTTTGGCGACAACAGCCGCATGTACATCATTGGCGACGCCTCCATCGCCGCCAAACGCCTGTGCGCCATCACCTATGAAGCCATGTGGCACGGCATCGTGCGCGTCAAGCCCGGCGCGCGGCTGGGTGACATCGGCTTTGCCATCCAGAAATTCGCTGAAAGCAACGGCTACAGCGTGGTGCGCGAATTCTGCGGCCACGGCATCGGCAAGGTCTTTCACGAAGAGCCGCAGGTGCTGCACTACGGCAAGCCCGGCACGCTGGAAGAGCTCAAGCCCGGCATGACCTTCACCATCGAGCCCATGATCAACGCCGGGCGCAAGGACATCAAGGAAATGGGCGATGGCTGGACCATCGTCACCAAGGACCATTCGCTGTCCGCCCAGTGGGAACACACCATCCTGGTGACCGAGACCGGCTACGAGGTGCTGACGCTGTCCGCCGGCAGCCCGCCGCCGCCGGCCTTCGTGGCGGCCGCAGCCCCAGCCCCCGCCACGGCATAGGGCCATGGCCAACCACCAGGCGAGCGAGGCGCCTCAGCGGCCCCACGGGACCCAGCCAGCCCAGGCGCTGCGCGACGGCTACCGCGCCAAAAAGGCCGCGCTGCTGCAGACGGTGCAGGCCAGCGGCGCGTCCACGCGGGGCATCCGCCGGCTGCTGCAGCAGCTGGCGGGGCTGGCCGACGAGGCCTTGCGCGCGCTGTGGGACCACGCGGGCTTCCCGCCGGGCTTCGCGCTGATCGCCGTGGGCGGCTTTGGCCGTGGCGAGCTGTTTCCCCACTCCGACGTGGACGTTCTGCTGCTCATGCCCGATGGCGTATCGCCCGACGCCGACGAGGCCCTCAAGCGCAAGCTCGAAGGCTTCATTGGCAGCTGCTGGGACAGCGGGCTTGAAATCGGCTCCAGCGTGCGCACGCTGGCCGATTGCGTGGCCGAGGCCGCCAAGGACGTGACGGTGCAGACCTCGCTGCTGGAATCCCGCCTGGTAGCCGGCAACCGCAGGCTGTACGGCCAGTTTGCCCGCCAGTTCGAGGCCGGCATCGACCCGCAGGCGTTCTTCGTGGCCAAGACGCTGGAGCTGCGCCAGCGCCACACCAAGTTTGAAAACACGCCCTATTCGCTGGAGCCCAACTGCAAGGAATCCCCCGGCGGCCTGCGCGACCTGCAGGTCATCCTGTGGGTGGCCCGGGCAGCCGGCTTTGGCAAGACCTGGGACGAGCTGGCCAAAAGCGGCCTGGCCACGCCATTCGAGGCACTGCAGATCAAGCGCAACGAAGCGCTGCTGAGCCTGATCCGCGCGCGGCTGCACCTGCTGGCCCACCGGCGCGAGGACCGGCTGGTGTTTGACCTGCAGACCGCCGTGGCGGAATCATTCGGCTACACCAACGACATGTCGCCCGACGGCCGGCTGGTGGCCCGCGCGAGCGAGGCGCTCATGAAGCGCTATTACTGGGCGGCCAAGGCCGTGACCCAGCTCAACCAGATCCTGCTGCTGAACATCGAGGAACGGCTGAACCCCAGCACCCACGAGCCACGCCCGATCAACGGCCGTTTTTCGGACAAGGCCGGCATGCTGGAGGTGGCCAGCGACGACCTGTACCAGAAGAACCCGCACGCGATCCTGGAAACCTTTTTGCTGTACCAGCGCACCGTGGGCATCAAGGGCCTGTCGGCACGCACGCTGCGCGCGCTGTACAACGCGCGCGACATCATGGACAGCAAGTTCCGCAACGACCCGGTGAACCACCAGCTGTTCATGGCCATCCTGCAGGAGCCCAAGGGCATCACGCACGCCATGCGGCTGATGAACCAGACCTCGGTGCTGGGGCGCTACCTGTGGGTGTTCCGCAAGATCGTGGGCCAGATGCAGCACGACCTGTTCCACGTGTACACGGTGGACCAGCACATCCTCATGGTGCTGCGCAATGTGCGGCGGTTCTTCATCGTCGAGCACGCCCATGAATACCCGTTCTGCTCGCAGCTGGCCGCCGGCTGGGACAAGCCCTGGATCCTGTACGCGGCGGCGCTTTTCCATGACATTGCCAAGGGCCGTGGCGGCGACCATTCCGAGCTGGGCGCGCGCGACGTGCGGGCCTTTTGCCGCCAGCACGGCGTGCACCGCGATGAATGCAGGCTCATTGAATTCCTGGTGCACGAGCACCTGACCATGAGCCGCATTGCCCAGAAGGAAGACCTGAGCAACCCCGATGTGATTGCCGCCTTTGCCAAGCGCGTGGGCAACGAACGCTACCTGACGGCGCTGTACCTGCTGACGGTGGCCGACATCCGCGGCACCAGCCCCAAGGTCTGGAACGCCTGGAAAGGCAAGCTGCTGGAAGACCTGTACCGCTACACGCTGCGCGTGCTGGGTGGCCGTGCGCCCGACCCGGACGCCGAGGTCGAAGCGCGCAAGCGCGACGCGCTGGTCATGCTGGCGCTGCACGCGCTGCCCCATGAAGCCCACAAGAAGCTCTGGGACACCCTGGACGTGGGCTACTTCATGCGCCACGACGCGGGCGACATCGCCTGGCACACGCGCATGCTGTCACGCCATGTGGGCACGGCCAAATGCATCGTGCGCGCGCGCCGCTCTGCCGTGGGCGAAGGCCTGCAGGTGCTGGTGTACACGCCCGACCAGACCGACCTGTTTGCCCGCATCTGCGGCTACTTTGACCAGGCCGGCTTCAGCATCCTGGACGCCAAGGTCCACACCGCCGCCAACGGCTATGCGCTGGACACCTTCCAGGTCGTGACGCCCATGCTGCCCGAGCACTACCGCGAGCTGATTGGCATGGTCGAAAGCGAGCTGGACCACACCATTGAAGAGCCTGGCCCCCTGCCCCCGCCCAGCCGCGGGCGGGTTTCGCGCAGGGTCAAGAGCTTTCCGGTGGCGCCCCGTGTGCAACTGGCGCCGGACGAAAAGGCCCAGCGCTGGCTGCTGAGCATCTCGGCCAGCGACCGCGCAGGCCTGCTGTACAGCGTGGCCCGCGTGCTGGCCCGCCACAAGCTGAACCTGCAGCTGGCCAAGGTCACCACGCTGGGCGAGCGGGTGGAAGACACCTTCCTGATCGACGGGCCCGAACTGCAGCAGAACAGGGCGCAGATCGAGATAGAAACCGAGCTGCTGGAGGCGCTGGCTCCGGCCACCTGACGAAACCCTCTGCGGGCCGCCGCTTTGCAGAGGACTCCCCCCGGGCACAACGATCCGCAATCGCGTTGTGCACATGCGATCAATTCATCCGCCAGCACCTTGGGCCGCGCACCATGCAGTCCAGGCATGGCGCAAATTTGCTTCCATCTCGCGTGCAAATGCTGTTTTGTCACACAGGCGCGAGGCCGCCATTGTGTCCCGCAGCATTGAGCGCCAGTGGATGAGCGCCGCTGGATCCCCGGCCAGCTGTACAGCGCGTCCCACGTAGTCCTTTGCCGATGCCGCCACCCATTCGGACCGGCCGATGTGCGTCAGGAGGCTGGCGCCAACCCGGGCCGCATGCCGGTCCCCCATCAGACACACGACCGGAACCCCCATCCAGAGTGCCTCGCATGTCGTTGTCGCTCCGTTGTATGGAAACGGATCCAGGGCAATATCCATGTCGTTGTACAGAGACAGGTGATCAGTCACGCTGTCCAGCATTCCGAGTATGTTGATGCGTTGCGCCGCAATGCCCCGCTGCCCGAACTGCCCTACCAGCGCATCACGCGTCGCGGCGTCGGAAAACGCCTTGCCCTTGAGCAACAGCCGTGACCCCTTGACTTCGCGCAAGACCTGGGCCCAAGCCTCGATGGCTTGGATGCTCAACTTGCTGGGGTTGTTGAAGGACCCGAAAGTAACGTAACCGTTGCGCAAGAGGGGTGGATCGCAAGGCTTGGGCGCAACGGGCGGCGGTTTGTAACATAAAAATCCATGAGCCAGCCGCAACAGCTTTTCCGTGGTCAGCGAAGGCACTCCCCCATCCGGGGGATCACTGATGGCGTCAACGATGCGATAGTCCATGGCCCGCAGGCCTGTGCTGTGCGGATAGCCAAGCCAATTGATCTGCACTGGCGCCGGCTTGGCGCTGAACACCTGCAGACGGTTGCCGGCGGTGTGACCCGCGAGGTCCACCAGGATGTCAATGCCGTCCGCCCGAATGAGTTCTGCCATTTCGGCATCGCCCATTCGCGTGGTGTCGCGCCAATGGGACACTAACGACTGAAGGCGGCGTGTCACCGCATCCGGCTGCGCCACCTGTGAATAGCAGAACACTTCAAAACTGCCGGCGTCGAAGGCTTCGAACAGCGGCTCCACGAAGAACGCCACGGAATGCCGCCGGAAGTCGGGCGACACGTACCCGACACGCAACTTCCGCCCAAGGTCAGGGTTGTTGGCATGCGTGGCGGTGATCGCGCCAGCAAACCGTCTGTCCCATAGCTGATGGGCGTCAAGCACTTGCTGCGGTGTGACGCCGCCGTGGTAGTTGAGACAGAACAACAAGTTGCTGAAAGCGGCCCGGTAGCCGGGACGCAAAGCCAGCGCGCGCGTGTACAGCTCTATGGCCTCCTCGTGCCGCGCCTGTTCCATGCGCACGTTGCCCAGGTTGTACAGGGCCTCGGGATAGTCGGGCGAAACCGCGAGTGCTTTCTGGTAATACGAGGCCGCCGCCGCCAGGCGTCCCTGGTCGGCCATCACACTGCCCAGGTTGGACCATGCTTGCGGAAAAACCGGCTGTAACTGCAAAGCGCGCTCGCAACACTCAACGGCCCTGTCGGGTTCACCGCATTCGCGCAGCGCACTGCCCAGGTTGGACCACGCGTTCGCGAGCGCGGGATCCAGCGCCAGTGCCCGCTCGTAACTGCCCACCGCCTCCTCCAGCCGGCCGCGTTCGCGAAGCACCGCGCCAAGGTTGGCATGGTAGGTCGCCACAGCGCCGTTGAGGTCAATGGCCTGCTCAATCAGCTGTTGGGCAGCGCCTGTGTCCCCGCGTTGTTGAGCCAGTACCCCCATCAGATGCATTGCATCTGCATGTTCCGGATCAAGTGAAAGGATTTGCTGATAGACGGCCTGCGCCCGTGCAAGCTCGCCGGCCCGGTGCAAAGCCAACGCATCGGCCAGCAGCGGTTGTAGAAGTGAAGTTTCCACCACGGAATCCCGCGTCCTGTCAGTCGTCTGCCGCGTCCAGCCCGGGAAACAGCACCTCGGTGAAGCCGAATTTCGTGAAGTCACGAACGCGCATGGGATACAGCTTGCCGATCAGGTGATCGCATTCATGCTGCACCACCCTGGCATGGAAACCCTCCGCCACGCGATCAATCGGGTCGCCGTAGGGATCAAACCCGGTGTAGCGGATGCGCGACCAGCGCGGCACCACGCCACGCAGGCCCGGCACCGACAGGCAGCCTTCCCAGCCATCCTCCTCGGCATCCCCCAGCGGAGTGATCACCGGGTTGATCAGCACGGTGCGCGGCACGGGCGGTGCATCCGGGTAACGCGGGTTGACGGCGTCTGTCCCGAAAATCACCAGTTGCAGGTCCACCCCGATCTGGGGCGCGGCCAGGCCGGCGCCGTTGACAGCGTGCATGGTCTCGAACATGTCGCGCACCAGCAGGTGCAGCTCGGGCGTGTCAAACGCCGGTACGGGCTGGGCCACGCGCAAAAGGCGCGGGTCACCCATCTTGAGAATTTCGTGAACGGTCATAAGGCGCGCTGGAGCCCAAAACTTCGAGCATAGCGGCACAATGCTCTGGTGCCACCTGAACCCCTGAGCGTCGCCAACACCCCCGCCCAGCCAGCGCCGGCACCCCTGCCCGCCCCGCTGCCAACGCCGGTTCGCTGGCTGCTGCTGACAGTCGCCGTGGTCAGCCTGGCGCTGGGCTTGGTGGGCCTGTTCCTGCCCGTGGTGCCCACGGTGCCGTTCCTGCTGCTGTCGGCCTGGGCTGCGGCGCGCAGCTCGCCGCGGCTGCTGGCCTGGCTTGAGAGCCATCCGCACTTCGGCCGGTCCCTGCGCGACTGGCGCCATGGAGGCGTCGTGCGCCGCCGCGCCAAATGGACCGCCGCCGTGGTCATGAGCGCCAGTGCCGTGTCGCTTTTGTGGTTTGTGACGAACCGCTGGGCTGCCTGGCTGGCCATTGCCTGCATGGCGGTGGTGCTGGTGTGGCTGTGGACGCGGCCGGAAAGTGCCCCTTCGCAAGCCAGCCCGGCAAACGCCAGTGACCGCTGACGGCGCTATTCGCCGTAGTGGTAGATGCAGCTGAGGATGACGAGCGTCCTGCCGTTCACCCGGTACACCAGCCTGTGCCGGTCGTTGATGCGGCGTGACCAGCAACCCGCCAGTTGGTGCCGCAGGGGTTCGGGCTTTCCGATGCCTGCAAAAGGCTCGCGGGTTACCGCTTCAATCAGGTCAAGCGTGCGGCTGAACAGCTTGCGGTCAAGCTTGCGCAGCTCCTGAAATTCCGCCCAGGCTGTGGGCGTGAACTGGATGTCCATGGCCGCGGGTTCAGCGGGCGGCCAGTTTGTGTAGCTGCGACAGGGCTTTGGGTTGCGCCTTGCCGCGATTGGCTTCGTCCAGCGACTTCATGAGTTTGCGCGCGTTGGCGGGGCTGCTCAGCAGGTAGGCAGTTTCCTCCCAGGCCTGGAAGTCCTCCAGCGACATCATCACCACGGCGCCGCCGTTCTGGCGGGTGATGATCACCGGCTCATGGTCTTCGATGGTCTTGTCCATCGTGGCCGTGAGATGGTTTCTGGCGTGGGTGTACGTGATGGCTTGCATGCCAAACATTGTACAGAAACAAGGACAGGCCAGGGACGGCCCCGGACCGACAGCGTTGTCAGGCCGCAGGCTCCTGCGCCAGCAACGCCCGCAGCCCATCCTCATCCAGCACCGCCACGCCCAGTTCGCGGGCCTTGTCCAGCTTGCTGCCGGCTTCGGCCCCCGCCACCACGTAGTCGGTCTTCTTGCTGACCGAACCCGCCACCTTGGCGCCAGCGGCTTCCAGCAGGTCCTTGGCTTCGTCGCGGCTCAGGCTGGGCAGCGTGCCGGTGAGCACGATGGTCTTGCCCGTGAGCGGCCTGGGCGCGCGGGCAGCGGGCTCGCCCTCTTCCCAGTGCACGCCACAAGCACGCAGCTGCTCCACCACTTCCCGGTTATGCGGCTGCTCGAAGAACGTGCGGATGCTTTGCGCCACCACCGGCCCCACGTCGTTGACCTCCAGCAGTTGCTCCACGCTGGCGTCCATGATGGCGTCCAGCTTGCCGAAGTGGCGCGCCAGGTCCTTGGCGGTGGCCTCGCCCACATGGCGGATGCCCAGGCCGAACAGGAAGCGCGGCAAGGTGGTGTGCTTGGCCTTTTCCAGTGAGTCCAGCACGTTCTGCGCGGATTTCTCGGCCATGCGGTCCAGCGCCACCAGCGCGGTGAACCCCATGCGATACAGGTCCGGCAGCGTCTTGATGATGCCGCCGTCCACCAGCTGGTCGACCAGCTTCTCGCCCAGGTTCTCGATGTCCACCGCGCGGCGCTGGGCATAGTGCAGGATGGCCTGCTTGCGCTGCGCGCCGCAGAACAGCCCGCCGGTACAGCGGTGGTTGGCCTCGCCTTCCTCGCGCACCGCGGCGCTGCCGCAGATGGGGCAATGCGCCGGCATGGTGAACTGCGCCGCGCCGGCCACGCGCCGCTCCAGCAGCACCGACACCACTTCCGGGATCACGTCGCCCGCCCGGCGCACGATGACCGTGTCACCAATGCGCACATCCTTGCGGCGGGTTTCGTCTTCGTTGTGCAGGGTGGCGTTGGTCACGGTCACGTTGCCCACGAATACCGGCGCCAGCTTGGCCACCGGGGTGAGCTTGCCGGTGCGGCCCACCTGCACGTCGATGTCCAGCACTGTCGTGAGCTGTTCCTGCGCCGGGTACTTGTGCGCCACGGCCCAGCGCGGCTCGCGCGTGACGAAGCCCAGCGCTTTCTGCAGCGCCAGGCTGTTGACCTTGTAGACCACGCCGTCGATGTCAAACGGCAGGCTGTCGCGTTCCTGGCCCACTTCCTGGTGAAAAGCCACCAGCGCCTGCGCGCCACGCGCCAGCGTCGTGCGGGCCGACACGGGAAAGCCCCAGGACTTCAGCGTGAGTAGCGCTTCGTACTGGGTCTGGAAGTCCGGCCCGCCCTGCTCCACCGGCGTGACCTCGCCCCAGCCATAGGCAAAGAACGACAGCGGCCGCTGGCGCGCGATGGTGGAGTCCAGCTGGCGCACGGCACCGGCGGCGGCATTGCGCGGGTTGACGTAGGTTTTTTCGTTCCTCTGGCCCTGGGCGATCTTTTCGCGCTGCTGTTCGTTCAGCCGGTCAAAGTCGTCGCGGCGCATGTAGACCTCGCCACGGACCTCCAGTACTGCGGGAGCATCTGCGGGGAGCTTCAACGGGATTTGCCCGATGGTGCGGATGTTGGGCGTGACGTCTTCGCCGATCTCGCCATCGCCGCGCGTGGCGGCCTGCACCAGCACGCCGTTTTCATAGCGCAGGTTGATGGCCAGGCCGTCGAACTTCAGTTCGGCCACGTATTCCACCGGCGGATCAGCTTCCGCCAGGCCCAGTTCCCGGCGCACCCGGGCGTCAAAATTCAGGGCGCCCGTGGCCTCGATGTCGGTCTCGGTGCGGATGGACAGCATGGGCACGCGGTGGCGTACCTTTTCAAATGCGTCCAGCGCCTTGCCGCCGACGCGCAGCGTGGGCGAATCGGGCGTCAGCAGGTGCGGGTGCGCGGCCTCCAGGGCCTGCAGCTCCTTGAACAGGCGGTCGTACTCGGCGTCCGGGATCTCGGGTTCGTCCAGCACGTAGTAGCGGTGGGCATGGTGGTGCAGCACCCGGTGCAGCTCGGCCACGCGTTGCGCGGCGGGGTCGGGTGCGGCGCTGCTGAACAGGTCCGGCTGCGCCATCACGAAAACAACCGGCGCGCCAGGGGCGACCCCGCCGACAGATCGCGCGCGTCCAGCGTGTCGTACAACTGCTCCAGATCGGCGCCGATCACGTCCAGGCCTTCCACGCGGATGACCTGGCCGTTGTCGTCGGTGATGATGCCGTCCATGGAGGCGGCCAGCGTGATGGCCGATTCGCGCATGCGCACAAAGGGCTGCTCGCTGCGTTGCACCTGGGGCACGTCCAGGCTCAGCGTGACTTCGCGGATGGCGGACTGCGCGGGGTCGTCGGCCAGCGCAGCATGGGTGTCAAAGGCCAGGCCCAGCACCGGCGGCATGCCGGCCACGCTGGCCGGCAACACCATGCGCCCGGGGATGGCACCGGGCACGAAGCCCAGGCGCGCCGCGTTCTGCAGCACATAGCCGGGGCTCCAGGCGGCATTGCGCGCGCGCAGCGTGAAGCTGAGCTGCGCGTCGTGGCCGCTGGCGAACTGGTCCAGCTCGCGCGCGCGCGCCACCTCGTGCAGCATGTCGGGGAATTCGGGCGAGCCATTGATGGCGTCGGCAAAGGCCTGGGCCTTCATGACAAATTCGGAGTACTCGATCTCATTGAGCGCGCCCACGCGGTTGGCCAGCTGCACCCCCGCCTGGAAGGCGCTGTAGCGCTGGCCGGGTGCCGGGGTTTCCCATTGGCGCGTGTTGTCGTTGAAGCCCTCCACCGCAAACGGCTTGCTGCCGGCGCGGCGCGTGGGCGGCATGGCGGCCAGCGCGGCGTCGCCAGACGCCGGATGCTCCAGCGCGATGGGGGCGATCACGTCGATCAGCGCGTCCAGGCCGGGGCGTTTTTCGGGCGCGGCCGGGGGCATCACGTCCGCCTCCAGCGCGGGCTCCAGCCGGGGGGCTTCGGCTGGCGCGCCGCTGGCGGCGGATGCCAGGGGCTCGGCCTGCTTGGGCGCGTTGCGGCGCGACGTCCAGGCGCTGTGCGCCACCACGGCGGCCAGGACCAAGCCGCCCAGAATGGCCAGGCCCAGTGTGAGGTTGCTCATACCTGTGCCCTCACGCAGCTTCGGCCATCGACACGGCCGACTCCATGTCCACCGCCACGATGCGCGACACGCCTTGCTCCTGCATGGTCACGCCGATCAACTGTTCTGCCATTTCCATGGCGATCTTGTTGTGGCTGATGAACAGGAACTGCGTTTCACGGCTCATGGCCGTCACCAGCTTGGCATAGCGCTCGGTGTTGGCGTCGTCCAGCGGCGCGTCCACCTCGTCCAGCAGGCAGAACGGCGCAGGGTTGAGCTGGAAGATTGCAAACACCAGCGCAATGGCGGTCAGCGCCTTCTCGCCGCCAGACAGCAGGTGGATGGTCTGGTTTTTCTTGCCCGGCGGCTGGGCCATGACCTGAACGCCCGAATCGAGGATTTCCTCGCCCGTCATGACCAGCTTGGCCTGGCCACCGCCAAACAGCTCGGGGAACATCTTGCCGAAGTGCTCATTGACGGTGTTGAAGGTGCCGGCCAGCAGCTCGCGGGTTTCGCCGTCGATCTTGCGGATGGCGTCTTCCAGCGTGATCATGGCTTCGTTCAGGTCGGCCGATTGCGCGTCCAGGAACTGCTTGCGTTCGCGCGCCGTGCTCAATTCCTCCAGCGCGGCCAGGTTGACCGCGCCCAGCGCAGCAACTTCGCGGTGCAGCCGGTCAATCTCGCCTTGCAGGCCACCCAGGCGGACGTTGCCCTCCTGGATGGAGCGGGCCACCGCTTCGAGGTCGGCCTGGGCGTCGGCCATCAGCTGGGCGTATTGCTCCAGGCCCAGGCGCGCGGCCTGCTCTTTCAGCTGCATGTCGGTGATGCGCTGGCGCAGCGGGTCCAGTTCGCGTTCCAGCTGCAGGCGGCGTTCGTCACTGGCCCGCAGCTTGGTGGTCAGGTCGTCGTATTCGCTGCGCTTGGCGCCCAGGGCCTGCTCGCGTTCCAGTTTGACCGACAGCGCGCTTTGCAGACCGGCCTGCGCGGCGGCATCGGTCAGGCGGGCCAGTTCGTCCTGGGCCCGCTGCTCTTCGGTGACCAGCGACGCGGCCTGCTGGTCGGCCGTTTCAATCGCGCGGCTCAACTCACCGCGGCGCGCCTGCAGGCTGCGCTGGGCAAACTCCGCCTCCTGGGCCTGACGCTCCAGGCTGCGCTGCTGCTCACGGCATTCGGCCAGTTTGCGCTCGGCCTCGATCACACGCTCATCCAGCTGGGCGTGGCGCTCCTGGCTGTCGGCCAGCTGCATGTCCAGTTCCTCAAAGCGCGCCTCGGCCGTGACGCGGCGCTCCTGCAGCTCTTCCAGCTGGCCATCCACTTCGGCCAGGTCGGCGGCAATCTGCTCGCTGCGCGCGCGGGTCTGCTCGGCCAGTTGCGTCATGCGCAGGGTTTCCACCTGTAATTCATGGGCGCGGCTTTGCGCCTCGGCCGCTTCGCGGCGGGCGGTGATCAGGCGCTGCGATGCGTCGGAATACGCCGCCTCCGCGCGCACCAGGGCCGAGCGGGCTTCTTCCGTGATCAGCGCCTGCGCCTTGAGCTGCTTGTCCAGGTTTTCGATTTCCTGGGCACGCGCCAGCAAGCCGGCCTGCTCGGAGTCCTGCGCGTAAAAGCTCACACTGTGGGCGGTGACGGCGTGGCCGCTCTGCACGTAAATCACTTCCCCGGCGCCCAGCCGGTCGCGCGCGGCCAGCGCCTCTTCAAAGCTGGGGGCGGTGTAGCAGCCGTGCAGCCAGCCGGCCAGCAGGGCCTTTTGCCCCGCATCATTCAGGCGCAGCAGGTCGGCCAGGCGCGGCAGCGCGCCCGTGGCTTCAGGCACGCTGGCCAGAGGCGGGCTGTAGAACGCCAGCTTGGCCGGCGGCGCGTCGGCCGCGAACGACCGCACCATCTCCAGCCGGCTGACCTCCAGCGAATTCATGCGCTCGCGCAGCGCGGCTTCCAGCGCGTTTTCCCAACCCTGTTCGATGTGGATGCGGCTCCACAGGCCCTGCAGCCCGTCCAGCCCGTGCCGGGCCAGCCAGGGCTTGAGCTTGCCGTCCGTGCGCACCTTCTCCTGCAATGCCTTGAGGGCCTCCATGCGGGCTGACAGGTCGGCCTGACGGCCACCCTGGGTGTTCACATCGGCCTGGCGGGTGCGGCGGTCTTCGTCCAGCACCGGCACCTGGTCCTGCAGCTCGTGCAGCCGCGCATCGGCCACCTCGGCGGCTTCCTGCGCCGTGGCCAGCTGGGTCTGCAGGTTGACCAGGCGGGCTTCGTCGGGGGCGTCCAGCGCGTTGCGGTCGGCGCTGAGCTTTTCGCGGCGCAGGCTGAGCTGGCGCGATTGCTCTTCAATATTGCGCTGGTCGGCCGCCAGCACCTGGATCTGCTGCTGCACTTGGCCCACGCTGGTGCGCTGCTCGGTGGCTCTGGCCTGGGCCTGGCGCAGGGCATCTTCCAGGTCGGGCAGGCGTTGTTGCTGCTCTTCCACCTGGGCGGCCAGGATGGCGGCCTTTTCCTCGGCCTCCAGGCCTTGGGCCTCCAGGGTTTCGGTTTCGGCCAGGGCATCGTCACGGCGCGTGGCCCACTGGGCAACCTGCTCTTTCAGCTGGACCAGGCGCTGCTCCGCCCGCTGTCGGCCTTCCACCACGAAGCGGATCTCGGCCTCCAGCCGGCCCACTTCGGCGCTGGCTTCGTACAGGAGGCCCTGGGCCTGGTTGACCTGGTCGCCCGCGGCGTAGTGCGCCTGGCGGATGGTTTCCAGGTCCGCCTCCACGCGGCGCAGGTCGGCCACGCGCGATTCAAGGTCGTTGACGGACTTTTCGGCCTCGGCCTTGATGCGGGCCTGGTCGGCCTCGCTCTCGCTGCGCTTGAGGAACCACAGCTGGTGCTGCTTCAGCGTCACGTCGGCCTGCAGGCCGTTGTAGCGCTGCGCCACCTCAGCCTGCTTTTCCAGCTTTTCCAGGTTGCTGTTGAGTTCACGCAGGATGTCTTCCACCCGCGTGAGGTTCTCGCGCGTGTCCGACAGGCGGTTTTCGGTCTCGCGGCGGCGCTCCTTGTATTTGGAGACGCCGGCCGCCTCTTCCAGGAACAGGCGCAGCTCCTCGGGCCTGGATTCAATGATGCGGCTGATCGTGCCCTGGCCAATGATCGCGTAGGCGCGCGGGCCCAGGCCGGTGCCCAGGAACACGTCCTGCACGTCGCGGCGGCGCACAGGCTGGTTGTTGATGTAGTAGCTGCTGGTGCCGTCGCGCGTCAGCACGCGTTTGACGGCGATTTCGGCAAACTGGCTCCACTGGCCTCCGGCGCGGTGGTCGGCGTTGTCAAAAATCAGCTCCACGCTGGAGCGGCTGGCCGGCTTGCGGGTGGTCGTGCCGTTGAAGATCACGTCCTGCATGGATTCGCCGCGCAGCTCGGACGCCTTGGACTCGCCCAGCACCCAGCGCACCGCATCCATGATGTTGGACTTGCCGCAGCCGTTGGGTCCCACCACGCCGACCAGTTGGCCCGGCAACATGAAATTGGTGGGTTCGGCGAAGGACTTGAAGCCGGATAACTTGATCGAATTGAGGCGCACGGCGAACTCGTTGGATTGGTTGGCGTTTCAGCCTGTTGGCCGCGGGCGCGAACGGCCCGGCAGACCGGTGATGTTACCCGAGGCCCCCTGTGTTCCGGCGCGCTATCCGGGCTACGCAGACAGCCCGCCCACAACGCAGGATAACCCCCGCATCCGCAAGGCCTTATGCCTTGAAACTGCATAGTTTCCAAAGTGACTGTATCGTAATGTTACATAAAGAAATGTCACCAAAATCAATAACTTAGCACTAAATCCAATTCCAATGAATCCATTAGTTACCACAAGCTACAACCCCTCGTTCGTGCTGCTGTCGTATGCCATCTCGGTGATCGGCTCCTTCGTTGCGTTGACGGCGGCACGCAAGATCCGCCGTCCGGACGGCCAGCTCAGCCACATCAACCTGGCCGCGGCCGGCATTGCGCTGGGCGGCATTGGCGTGTGGTCCATGCATTTCATCGGCATGCTGGCACTGGACATGGACATTGGCGTGGGCTATTCCATCGTTGAAACGCTGGTATCGCTGGTCGCCGCGGTGGGCGCCACGGCGCTGGCGCTGGGCTTTGTCGCCCGCAAGCCCGGCAGCCTGGGCCGCATCGCCGGGGCGGGCACCCTGCTGGGCTGCGGCGTGGCGGTCATGCACTACCTGGGCATGTATGGCATGCGTTTTGGCGGTTACATCCAGTGGGCGTACGACATCGTGGGCGTGTCGCTGGTGATTGCCATCGTCGCGGCCACGGCCGCGCTGTGGTTGGCATTCAATACCAGCACCGCCGCGTTGCGCATCGCAGCGGCGCTGGTGATGGGCGCGGCAGTGTGCGCCATGCACTACACCGGCATGTCGGCGGCGGAATTCATCTGCACCACGGCCAACCGAAGCGCCTTGCCGCGCGGCGCCGGCATCGTCAGCCTGTTTGACCTGCCGGCCCTGGTGACGGTGATTTCCCTGGGCATTGCCATCGTGCTGTCGGTGGACCAGGTGATGCAGCGGATGTTGACGCGGTCGCGCTGACGCCGAAATCCGGCGGGCCATGCGGGGATAATCGCGGCCCATGAATCCCCTGTTGTCCCGCCTGCAGCCCTACCCCTTCGAACGGCTGAAGCAGCTTTTCGCGGGCGTCACGCCCAACCCCGCCCTGCGCCCCATCAGCCTGGGCATCGGCGAGCCCAAGCACCCGACGCCCGACTTCATCAAGCAGACGCTGAATGCGGCGCTTTATGAGCCGGCGTCCGACCTGGCCGCGTACCCGCCGACCGCGGGCACGCCGAAACTGCGCGAGGCCTTCACGGGCTGGATGCAGCGGCGCTACGGGCTTGCGCTGGACGCGGCCACGCAGGTCCTGCCGGTCAACGGTTCGCGCGAGGCGCTGTTCGCTTTCGCACAGACCGTGGTGGACCCGGCCCCGACGGCGGACGGCCCCGCGGTCGTGGTCTGCCCGAATCCGTTCTATCAAATCTACGAAGGCGCCGCCCTGCTGGCGGGGGCCGAGCCGTACTACGCGCCCAGCGTCGCGTCGCGCAATTTCGCCGTGGACTGGGACAGCGTGCCCGAATCCGTCTGGCGCCGCACGCGGCTGGTGTTCGTCTGTTCGCCGGGCAACCCGACGGGCGCGGTCATGCCGCTGTCCGAATGGGAGAAGCTGTTTGCCCTGAGCGACCGCCATGGCTTCGTGATCGCCAGCGACGAGTGCTACAGCGAGATCTATTTCCGCGACGAACCGCCGCTGGGCGGGCTGGAAGCAGCAGCCCGGCTGGGCCGCACCGGCTTCAAACTCCTGGTGTCGTTCACCAGCCTGTCCAAGCGCAGCAATGTGCCGGGCCTGCGCAGCGGCTTCGTGGCGGGGGATGCGGCACTGCTCAAGTCGTTTCTGCTCTACCGCACCTACCACGGCAGCGCCATGGCCCCTCCGGTGCAGGCGGCCAGCATTGCCGCCTGGGGCGACGAGCAACACGTGATCGACAACCGCGCCCAGTACCGCGCCAAATTCGCCCAGGTCACGCCGGTGCTGGCCAGCGTGCTGGATGTGGCACTGCCGGACGCGGGCTTTTACCTGTGGGCCGCTGTACCAGGCGCCGGCGCGGGCATCGCGGGCAGCGACACCGATTTCGCGCGGGACTTGCTGGCTCAATACAATGTCACGGTGTTGCCCGGCAGCTACCTGGCCCGCGAGGCCAGCGGAAGCAACCCCGGCGCGGGCCGCATCCGCATGGCGCTGGTGGCCGAAACGGCCGAATGCCTGGAAGCCGCGCAACGCATCGTCCAATTTGTCCAATCGAGAACCTGAGAATCCAATGAGCGAACAACTGCAGCAGATCATCGACGCCGCGTGGGAAAACCGCGCCAGCATCTCCGCCAAATCGGCCCCCAAAGAGGTGGCGGATGCCGTCGAGCACGTGATCGCCGAGCTCAACACCGGCAAGCTGCGCGTAGCCACCCGCCAGGCCGTGGGCCAGTGGACGGTGCACCAGTGGATCAAGAAGGCCGTGCTGCTGAGCTTCCGCCTGAAGGACAACGCCGTCATCAAGGCCGGCGACCTGGGTTTTTACGACAAGGTGCAGACCAAGTTTGCCAACCTGTCGGCCGACGAAATGGCCGCCACCGGCGTGCGCGTGGTGCCCCCGGCAGTGGCCCGGCGCGGCAGCTACATCGCCAAGGGTGCGATCCTGATGCCCAGCTACGTGAACATCGGCGCCTATGTGGACGAAGGCACCATGGTCGATACCTGGGCCACCGTGGGCAGCTGCGCGCAGGTGGGCAAGAACGTGCACCTGTCCGGCGGCGTGGGCCTGGGCGGCGTGCTGGAGCCGCTGCAGGCCAACCCGACCATCATCGAGGACAACTGCTTCATCGGCGCCCGCTCGGAAGTCGTCGAAGGCGTGATCGTCGAGGAAAACTCGGTGATCTCCATGGGCGTGTACATCGGCCAGAGCACCAAGATCTATGACCGCGCCACCGGCACGGTGAGCTATGGCCGCATCCCGGCGGGTTCGGTGGTGGTGTCGGGCAACCTGCCCAGCGCCGATGGCAAGTACAGCCTGTACTGCGCCGTGATCGTCAAGCGCGTGGATGCGCAGACGCGCGCCAAGACGTCGCTGAACGACCTCCTTCGCGACTGAAACCAGAAAGACCGACATGTCGACCATGGAACGCATCCTTCGCCTCATGGGCGAAAAGAAGGCCTCTGACGTGTACCTGTCGGCCCACGCGCCGGCGCTGATCAAGATCAACGGCCAGTGCATCCCCATCAACAACCAGCTGTTGCCGCCCGAAGCCACCAAGAACCTGCTGGCCGAGGTGCTGCCGGCCAAGCGCATTGAGGAACTGGAGCAAACCGGCGAGCTGAACATGGCGCAGGCCATCGAAGGCGTGGGCAACTTCCGCTTCAGCGCCATGCGCCAGCGCGGCAGCTACGCCGCGGTGATCCGCTTCATCAGCACCGACATCCCGCCGCTGCATTCGCTGGGCGTGCCCGACATCCTGGCCGACCTCATCATGGAAAAGCGCGGCCTGCTGCTGATGGTGGGCTCCACCGGCGCGGGCAAGAGCACCACGCTGGCAGCCATGATGGATTCACGCAACGAGCGCGTCACGGGCCACATCCTGACCATCGAAGACCCGGTTGAATTCCTGTTCAAGAACAAGAAGTCCGTGGTCAACCAGCGCGAGGTCGGCACCGACACCGAAAGCATGCAGGTCGCGCTGAAAAACGCGCTGCGCCAGGCACCCGATGTGATCCTGGTAGGCGAAATCCGTGACCGCGAAACCATGTCGGCGGCCATTGCCTACGCCCAGTCGGGCCACCTGTGCCTGGCCACCATGCACGCCAACAACAGCTACCAGGCGCTCAACCGCATCCTGAGCTTCTACCCGGTGGAAGTCCGCCCGACCATGCTGGGTGACCTGGCCGCGGCGCTGAAGGCGGTGGTGTCGCAGCGCCTGCTGCGCACCGTGCACGGCAGCCGCGCGCCGGCGGTGGAGGTGATGCTCAACACCAAGCTGGTGTCCGAGTTCATTGAAAAAGGCGATTTCTCCAGCGTCAAGGAAGCCATGGAAAAGTCCATGGCCGAGGGCTCGCAGACCTTCGAGCAGGACATCGCGCGCCTCATCATCGAAGGCGTGGTGGACAAGAAGGAAGGCATTGCCTATGCCGACTCGCCCACCAACCTGCAGTGGCGCCTGCAAAACGACTTTGCCAACAAGACCAAGGTGGCCGAGCCCGAGGACGACGTGGATGACGAGCCGTCGTTCACGGAAATCACTCTGGATGTAAAGCACTGATGTCGCGCACGCTGCACCTGGCCGAACAGCTCATCTCGTGTCCGTCCGTCACCCCTGAAGACGGTGGCTGTCAGCAAATCATCGCGGCGCGGCTGGCGCCGCTGGGCTTTGTCTGCGAGACGATTGAAAGCGGCCCGGACAACTTTCGCGTGACCAACCTCTGGGCCAAGCGCGCGTCCAGCCGCGCCGGCGCCAAAACACTGGCCTTTGCCGGTCACACCGACGTCGTACCCACCGGCCCGCTGGACCAGTGGAGCAGCGACCCGTTCACCCCCACCCACCGCGACGGCAAGCTGTATGGCCGGGGCGCGGCCGACATGAAGACATCGCTGGCGGCGTTTGTCGTGGCGGTGGAGGAATTCCTGGCCGCGCAACCCGACCCGGCCATCTCCATAGCGCTGCTGCTGACCAGCGACGAGGAAGGCCCGGCCACCGACGGCACCGTGGTGGTGTGCAATGCCCTCAAGGCGCGCGGTGAAGCGCCGGATTACTGCATCGTCGGCGAGCCCACCTCGGTGCAGCGCACCGGCGACATGATCAAGAACGGCCGGCGCGGCACCATGAGCGGCAAGCTCACGGTCAAGGGCATCCAGGGCCACATTGCCTACCCGCAGCTGGCGCGCAATCCCATCCACCAGGTGGCGCCTGCCCTGGCAGCGCTGGTCGCCACCGAATGGGACCGGGGCAACGAATTCTTCCCGCCCACCAGCTGGCAGGTCAGCAACATCCATGGCGGCACCGGCGCCAGCAACATCATCCCTGGCGCGGTGGTGATCGACTTCAACTTCCGCTTCTGCACCGAATCCACGCCCGAAGGCCTGCAGCAACGCGTGAAGGCCGTGCTGGACGCCCACGGGCTGGACTACGACCTGGACTGGACGGTCGGCGGCCTGCCTTTTCTGACCACGCCCGGTGAGCTGGTGAGCGCGGTGCAGGCGGCGATCCGCGCCGAGACCGGCATCGAGACCGAGCTGTCCACCACCGGCGGCACCAGCGACGGCCGTTTCATCGCGCAGATCTGCCCGCAGGTGATCGAGTGCGGCCCGACCAACGCCACGATCCACAAGATCGACGAGCACCTGCCGGTGGCCGACATCGAGCCGCTGAAAAACATCTACCGGCGCACGCTGGACAACCTGAACGCCGCGCTGTGAACGTCCTCGCGCTGATTGAAGCGGGCGCGCAACAGCTCACGCAAGCCGGCGTGGCGTTTGGCCACGGCACCACCAACGCCTTTGACGAGGCCGCCTGGCTGGTGCTGTGGAAGCTGGGCCTGCCGCTGGACGACCTGGACGGCGCCGCGCAGCGGCCTGTGACGGCGGCCGAGGAACAGGCAGTGAACGCCCTGCTGGCCCAGCGCATTGCCACCCGCAAGCCCGCCGCCTACCTGACGCGCGAAGCCTGGCTGCAAGGCGTGCCGTTTTATGTGGACGAACGCGCCATCGTGCCGCGCAGCTTCATTGCCGAACTGCTGGCCGACCCGGACCTGGGCGACAGCCTGGACAGCTGGCTCTCCCCCGACACCCGCCGCGTGCTGGACCTGTGCACCGGCAACGGCAGCCTGGCGGTGCTGGCCGCCATGGTCTACCCTGACGTGGCAGTGGACGCGGCCGACATCTCGGCCGACGCGCTGGCCGTGGCACGTATCAATGTGGATCGCCATGGCCTTCAGGAACGCATCACGCTGATCCAGTCCGATGGCATGGCCGGCGTGGACGGCCCCTACGACCTGATCCTGTGCAATCCGCCCTACGTCAATGCCGCCAGCATGGCCGCCCTGCCCGCTGAATATCTGGCCGAGCCTGATCTGGCGCTGGCCGGTGGGGCTGACGGCATGGACTTCGTGCGCCAGCTGTTGCAGGACGCACCCGCGCACATGACGCCACAGGCCGTGCTGGTGCTGGAAATCGGCAACGAACGCGCCCACTTTGAAGCCGCCTTTGCCCATCTGGCGCCGGTGTGGCTGGACACCAGCGCCGGTGAAGACCAGGTGCTGCTGCTCACACGCGAAGCACTGACGGACGCCTGAGACCGTACACAGGGGATAATCGCGGGTTAACCCTGTTGGCCCACCCATGACTTCTCCCGCCTCCGGCACGCCCCTGACCTACGACCAGGCCGGCGTCAATTACGACCTGATCGACCCCCTGAAAATTGCAGCCCAGCGCGCGGCTGCCGCTACCGGCGCCCACCTGGGCGGCCATGGCTTCAGCGAAGTGGCCGCATCGCGCGGTGAATCGGCCTATGTGGTGGACGTGGGCCCCATGTACCTGGCCTCCATCGTCGAATGCCTGGGCACCAAGACCCTGGTGGCCGACGAAATGGCCAGGCTGACCGGCAAAAGCCATTACGACAGCATTGCGCAGGACACGATAGCCATGGCCGTCAACGACCTGATCACCGTGGGCGCCACGCCCCTGGTGGTGCAGGCCTACTGGGCCGCGGGCGGCTCCGACTGGTTCAGCGACGCGGCGCGTTCGCAGGCGCTGGTGGCGGGATGGAAGAAGGCGTGCGACACCTGCCGCGTGGCCTGGGGCGGCGGCGAGACGCCCGCGCTGGCTGGCATCGTGGCCGACGGCCGGGTGGATCTGGCGGCGTCGTGCACCGGCATCGTCAGCCCCAAAAGCCGGCTGTCGCTGGGCGACAAGCTGGGCGCGGGCGACGCCATCGTGTTCCTGGCGGCCAGTGGCATCCATGCCAACGGCCTGTCGCTGGCGCGCAAGCTGGCCGAGCGGCTGCCCCAGGGTTACCTCACCGACATCGGCAACGGCCAGACCTATGGTGACGCCCTGCTCGCCCCTACCGCGCTGTATTCACCCGTCACCGAAGCGCTGGCCGCCGCTGGCATCGTGCCGCACTACAGCGCCAACGTCACCGGCCACGGCTGGCGCAAGCTCATGCGCCACCCCAAGGCGCTGACCTACCGCATCACCGCCGTGCCACCCAAAACCGCCGTGCTGGACTTCATGCAGCGCGAATGCCAGCTGGACGACCACGAGGCCTACGGCACGCTGAACATGGGTGCGGGCTTTGCGCTGTACCTGGCCGCCGGGGACGCGCAACGTGCGGTAGATATCGCCCGCAGCTCGGGCGTGGAAGCCATGATTGCCGGGCAGGTCGAAGACGGCCCCAAACGCGTTGTGATCGATCCGCTAAACGTCACATTCGGCGGCGACGAGTTACAGCTACGCTGAACGAGAAAACCTGTTTTGATCACCCTCAAGAACGTCATCCTGCGCCGCAGCGCCAAAGTGCTGCTGGACGGCGCCAACGTCACCATCAACCCCGGCGAAAAAGTCGGCCTGGTGGGGCGCAACGGCGCGGGCAAATCCACCCTTTTTGCGCTGTTCAACGGCTCGCTGCATGAAGACGGCGGCGACTTTTACGTGCCCAAACAGTGGCGCATGGCCCAGGTCGCGCAGGACATGCCCGAAACCGACGCTTCGGCCACCGACTTCGTGGTGGGTGGCGACACCCGCCTGCTGGAACTGCGCCAGAAGCTGGCCGCCGTGGAGGCGGCGTACGAGGTCAACCCCGACGACGCCGAGCTGGGCATGGAACTGGCCCACGCCTACACCGACCTGGCCGACGCGGGCGAGCACGACGCCGTGCCGCGCGCGCAGGCGCTGATCCTGGGCCTGGGTTTCAAGTCCGGCGAGCTGGACGCACCGGTCAACAGCTTCTCGGGCGGCTGGCGCATGCGGCTGCAGCTGGCGCGCGCCCTGATGTGCCCCAGCGACCTGCTGCTGCTGGACGAACCCACCAACCACCTGGACCTGGACGCCCTGGTCTGGCTGGAGGCCTGGCTGCAGAAGTACGCCGGCACCATGATCGTCATCAGCCACGACCGGGAATTCCTGGACGCGGTGACCAACGTGACGCTGCACATTGCCAACGCGCAGCTCACGCGCTACGGCGGCAACTACAGCGCGTTTGAAACCCTGCGCGCCGAGCAGATGGCGCTGCAGCAGCAGGCCTATGCCAAGCAGCAGGACAAGATCGCCCACTTGCAGAAATTCATCGACCGCTTCAAGGCCAAGGCCAGCAAGGCCAAGCAGGCGCAAAGCCGCGTCAAGGCGCTGGAGCGCATGGAAAAGGTCGCGCCGCTGCTGGCCGAGGCCGAGTTCACCTTTGAGTTCAAGGAACCGGGCAACATTCCCAACCCCATGCTGTCGATCACCGGTGCGAGCTTTGGCTATGAGGCTGAAGATGCGCCGCCCAAGGTCATCCTCACGGGCGTGAACCGCACCGTGCAAGGCGGCCAGCGCATCGGCATCCTGGGCGCCAACGGCCAGGGCAAGTCCACGCTGGTCAAGACGATTGCCCGCGAAATGGGCGCACTGGCCGGCACCGTGACCGAGGGCAAGGGCCTGAACATCGGCTACTTTGCCCAGCAGGAGCTGGACGTTTTGCGCCCGCAGGACAACCCGCTGGAGCACATGGTGCGCCTGGCGCGCGAGCTGGGCAGCGCGGTCAAGGAAAGCACGGGCGAGCAGGCCCTGCGCGGCTTCCTGGGCAGCTTCAATTTCAGCGGCGACATGGTCAAGCAGCCCGTGGGCACCATGAGCGGCGGCGAAAAGGCGCGGCTGGTGCTGGCCATGATGGTCTGGCAGCGCCCCAACCTGCTGCTGCTTGACGAGCCAACCAACCACCTGGACCTGGCCACGCGCGAGGCCCTGGCCGTGGCGCTCAATGAATTTGAAGGCACGCTGATGCTGGTCAGCCACGACCGCGCGCTGCTGCGCTCGGTGTGTGATGAGTTCTGGCTGGTGGGCCGCGGCAAGGTCACCGATTTCGACGGCGACCTGGACGACTACCAGCGCTACCTGCTGGACGAAGCCAAGCGCATGCGTGAAGAGGCCAAGGAGGCCGCCCAGGCCTTGCTGCCCCCGCCCACCGCGCCCGCACCGGTGCCGGTGGCGGCACCGCAGCAGCTCAAGCCGCTCAAACGCGAACTGGAACAGGCCGACAAGCGCATGGCCGCCCTGAGCGAAGAAAAGGCCCAGCTGGAAGCGCGCATGGCCACGCCGCTGAACCCGGCCGACATCGCCCAGACAGGCAAGCGTCTGAAAGCCGTGACAGACGAGCTGGCCACGCTGGAAGAGCGCTGGCTGGAGCTGTCGGGCCAGATCGAGGCGGCGTCGGCCTGAGGACGCAGGGCGCGCCGCGCTTGCCTGAAGCAGCGCCCCTAAAAACGCATCCCACAGCCCTGGCGGGCGGCGCTACAGTGACCCCATGCCCACTGCACTCCAACTGGCCGCAGGCCACCCCGAGCTGATGGCGGCTGTGCGCCGCAGCCGCAAAACGCTGAACCGCCGCGCGCTGGCGGGCGCCGCCGCCAGCGCGGTACCCATTCCCGGGCTGGACTGGGCGGTGGACGCAGCCTTGCTGTCCAGGCTGATCCCCGAAATCAACGCCGAATTCGGCCTGACGCCCGACCAGTTGGACCGCCTGACGCCCCACAAGCGCGAGCGTGTGCAGAAGGCCACCGCCATGGTGGGGTCGGTGCTGATCGGCAAGTTCATCACGCGCGACCTGGTCATCAAGGCCGCGCAGACCATCGGCGTGCGCCTGACGGCCAAGCAGGCCGCCAAATACGTGCCGCTGGCCGGCCAGGCCGTGGCGGCCCTGGTGGGCTACGCGGCGATTCGCTACCTGGGCGAGGAACACCTCAAGGACTGCGTGCAGGTGGCCAAGACGGTGGGGCTGCTGCCGCCATCTGACGCGGCTTAACGCCGCCGCGCCGCGTCGCGCGGCTTGGGCACCAGGGACCAGTCCTTGGTCACATCCTCATCCCGCTTCGCCGCCGCCTGGTCGATCTTGGACGCCGTCAGCTTGGCGGTGTATTGCAGCTTTTTCAGGTCCTGCGCGGCAAGGTTGGGGTGGGCGGTAAAACTGAAGGAGGGTCGGCAGGGATCCATGTAAAAACCAGCAGAAATAACACTAAGCCTATGATTTCATTGAAATTATGGTGGCATCAAAGTTCAAGGGACCAATCTTCCGCCGGAAGTCCAGCGTGTAGTCCCCAAACCGGTTGATGTGCGCCGTGCGAAACGGCGCCAGGCCGCCTAGGATCTCCAGCGTGATCTCAGTCCCCTCGTCGCGAAGCTCCTGCAGCACCTTCGTCATGCCCACTACGTTATGAAGAATGATCATGTTGGCCACCAGGTGGTTGTACTTGATCACCTTGCGCTGCTCGTGCCGGATGTTCTCGGCAATGATCCCCTCTCCCCCGAAGAATGACCACTGCGCAAAGCCGTTGAACTGCTCGCTCTTGTTGGTTTCGGCATGGATCACCTTGCGCAGCCCGACATCGCCGATGTAGCTCAGCAGGAACATAGTCCGGATGACCTTGCCGAGCTCTACAAATGCGAAATACAGCTTGTTCTTGCGGCTGTAGGTACCGAGCCGGCGCAGGATGGCCGACGGCGTGATCTTGCCGGTCTTGATGGAAACCGCCACCCGAAGCATCGCCGGCAGATGCAACTCAATCAATCGCCAGTCGATCACGTCGCTGAACAGCGCATTGATGTTCTTGTAAACATTGCCCGGCTCCGGGCGATGGAATTTGAGGTCCTGGATACCCCGGATGCGCGGCATGAGCTGGATGCCCAGGAGGTGCGCCAGCGCGAAGACTGGGTAACTCTGGGCCTGGGTGTCCCCATGAATCGTGTCAGGCCGAATGTCCGATTCGTTGGTCATCAGCCCGTCCAGGATGTGGATGCCCTCATAGGTGCCGCAGGAAATGAAATGGCTGAACAGCGCGATGAACTTGTCGGAGACATGGTAGTAGCCGATGCCGCCGTACCCGCCATAGCGGATATGGTGCTCGGACAGCAGGTTTTGCTCATAAAGATTCCACTTCGTGCCGTCGGCCGACGCATGCTTTCCGGTTCCCCAGTAGCCTGGCAGTTCAAACTTGTTGTAGGCGTTGATCACCTTGACAATGGCCTTGTCCAGCAGGTCTTCGCTGACGTATTTCAGGTTGAGCCAAGAAATCTGCCGGCGGCTCAGTCCTTTGATCGATTTGGCGGTCTGCACCGGCCCCAGGTTGCAGCCGTAGCAAAACAGCGTCGTGATGACGCGCATGCGCAGGTCCTCCAGGCGGGTGTCCGTCCCGGCCAGCGGTCGGAACAACTTGTGCAGGTCCAGCCAGCGCTCGGTGTCGATCATGACGTCCACAATGCTGGCCGCCTCCATCCGCTCTGTGATCAAGGCATCGATCCGCGCGGCCGCCTCGACGATTTCGGAGCGCGGCGGTTTCCGCAGGATCAGGCGGCCATCGACAATTTCCGCATGGGCGTTTTCCGGGAAAGTGGCGTCGATGTCGCGGGCCCGCTGGGACATCGCCGATTTGAGCATCGCCACAAAGGCGCCGGGATCTGTCTCAATGCCGGTGACCTGGCCATAGTCGCCCACTTCTCTTTCAAAGGTTTCGTCATCGACCAGCTGCTCGCGGTAGTCGTCATAGCGCTCGCCGTACTTGATGAAGAGATCGCCCGACTTCAGGTCGTCCTTGACCGCATGCATGACCGCCAGCTCAAAATACCGGCGGTAAACAACCTCTGCCCGGCCCTTGCCGGATGGCCTGAGCAGCACCAAACGCTTCCACTGGGCGGACATCCAGCGCAGATCCTTGTCTTCACTCAGGCCCAGCGTGTCCAGCAAGACTATGTCCGAACGGTTATCGCGCAGCTTGTGAAGGGCCTCGATCAGCCGCTCCACCACCTGGTCCTCGCTGCTGGCCTTGGGTGAGGCGATGCCGATGCAGTTGAGCAGCTGGGCCCGGACCATCTTGTAGGGCTGCAGCAGGAATGGCAGGTGGTTGCGGCCGGCGTAGGCCAGGTGCTGCTCGCATTCGTTCAGCAGCTCTTCCACGTCAGCTACCAGGGTGGTGCCGATGGCATCCACGCGCTGGGTGTCCGTCCCCTCAAGCTGGTAGGCGCCCAGGATGTCTTTGAGCTGGCCAACCAGCATGTCGGTTTTCTGGACCCGCTCCTGCTGGAAGGAGAGCAATTTCTGCCTGGCATTGTTTTCCAGGTTCTGCATGAGGCGAATAAACAGATCCGCGGCATCATCCAGGGACTGGGCATGCTGCGCCCGGATGAAGATCACCGCCAGGGCGTAGCGCTTTTGCGGCTTGAGTTCGGCCATCTCGGCCGCATTGAGGGCCCGCGCCAGGTGGCGGAACTGCTTGAGCTTGGGCACCGGCACGTCGGGCTTGGGAAGCTGCTCCACCAGGTACTGCAGACGCCGGATGTGCTGGATGTAGGTGCGCGTTTCCTTGTTGGTCGGCCGCTTGGGTTCGCGCTTGAGCATTTGCCAGGCAGAAACCGACTCGCCCGTCGCGGTTTTAAGCAAACTGTCGATCAGGGTCCGGGTATGGGCTGTCAGCTGGTTGGTGATTGCGGAGAAATACCGGTTGTTGCTCTTTTCCCGGGCTCGAAAGGCCATCCGGTCCAGCGTCGAGAAGGCGGGCAGCTCGTAGCGATGGTGGACCAGTTCCTCCAGCATCACGTTGATGATGTCTGCCACCGCGTGTTTGGTCTCAGCCGCGGTGTCGGCCACAACCTCCAGCCAGGCATCGCCCGCCGTGTCTAGCGGTTTCACATTCAGATGCCGGCGCAAAGCCGCAAAAAGCGCCGTGCGTGAGCCCGAGGCCTCGAAACGCTTGAGGTCCGTCGCCGGGGGCGGCCGAACCACGCCCGCCTGCTGCGCAATGTGCTCCCGGATCACTGGCGGCACTTCGGCCAGGGAGATGAAATACCCTAGGCGCTGGAAGACCTTCAGGTGGATCAATGCCGCCATGCGCGGCAAGGCGCGCTTGCCGATGCTGGCAGCCAGGCGTTGTTCATCCTCAGTCGGCGTGTAAAGCTCCGCCAGCTCACGCGGTGTCGGATCAGGTTTTAGGCTGGGATAGGCCGTCTCATGGAGCGTGGTCATTCGCGGGGACTACCCCGCCTGGCGGCAATGCTTCCCATCGCCTCAATCCCAATAGGTGTCGGTGGCGGGTTCGTGAAACGAGGTTTCCAGCAGGCACTGGTTGTCCTCGGCGATGCGGTACATGTCATCGAGCAGCGTGGCGATCACCTCGTCCAGCAGGTCGCGGGACAGGTAGGGAACCGCCAGCTCGTAGAGCGTTCCCCCGGTGTTCAGGCGCTGCATAGCAAAACGCTCGAAGCAGGTCTGCTCGATCATCCGGTGGCCACGAGCTAGGCCGCGCGACTGCTTGCTGAAACGGGCCAGCACCAGCGTGACGCGCAGGACCGCTACGGTCGTCGTCCCTTCTGCCTGTTCGGTCAGCAACAACAAAGGCGGCGGTGGCTGCGGAACTGCCGGCGCCAAGGCCGTCAGGCCCTGCTCGAACCGGGCCTGCAGACTGGAGTCCGACGCATCGAGGTAGCGCATGGCCGATTTGACATCCTTCCAGCCAACGTATTCCATCAGCTCCTTGATGTCCCAGCCGCTGGCGCGGGCCCAGCCGGCAAAGCCGCGGCGCAAAGAGTGGCTGCTGTATTCCTCGGGCGATTCGACACCGGCTTCGGCGAACAGGCTGCGCAACAACGGAATCAGGCTGTCGGCATGCAGACTTTCGTCGGCCACATTCCCCCAGCGGTCAATTTTTCGGAACACCGGGCCCGCAGTCAAACCGGCCAGGCCGGCCCACGTATTAAAGGCCGTGACTGGGCACAGTCGGGACAAGGCCGGGCATTTGAAAACGCGGCCCTGCAGCTGCCGGTCGCCTTTGCTGCGGCCCAAGTAGCAGGCCATGCCCTGGCCCGGCGTGACTTCGGTGTTCTCCACGCGCAGGTTGACCAGTTCGTCGGAGCGAAAGCCGCGCCAGAACCCCAGCAACATCAGGCTGCGGTTGCGGGTGTGACGCAGCAAGGCCGGCCGGTCGCCGGACTGCTGCGCGTTGCTGATGGCGGCATCGAGCCACTGATCAATCTGCTGGAGCACCGCTAGTTCCAGGGGGCGCGCGCGCTTTTCTGGCACGGCGTGAAGGGAGCGAATGCCTTTAAGGACCTGGCGCACCAGGGGTGACTTGGTAGGGTCAGCAAAACCTTGGTCGGTATGCCATCGGGACAGCGCTGCCAGCCGTAGGCGAAGGGTGTTGATGGCCAAGGTAGCCGCGTGGTCGGCCAGGTAGCGGGCGATGGCATCGGCTGTGGAAGGCAGCAGGCCTTTCCATTCGATTTCGAAATGGCGGATGGCCGAAGCGTAGCTCCGGCGCGTGTTGTCGCGCTCGACAGCCTCAATATACTGGGCAAGACGGGTCATGTCACTGTAGGTTGGGCGTGTTTTTTGATTGTTCTTGCCTGAGTCGGGCTGGATAAAGGCTGCGTTTGATTTTCAGTAAAGATATTTTTCGAAGTACGGTAAACCCCGTACAGACCAGGTTGAATAGGTGATCGACCAGAAGGTTGATGGCCGATCCGGAAGTCGGCAACGCGGGACACGCGCCATTATTCGATGCTTGCGCTGTGCGCCAAGGATTCAATGATGGGGCAACAAACCGCGGCGGGGCCGGCCTCGCATTGCAGCACCAGATTTTTTAGCGTCGACCGGATGCGCTCCAGATCGGTGATCCGTTCTTCCACGAGTTGCAGCTTGCGAACGGCTGCATCGTGTGTCGGCCCGCAAGCGCTGGACTGTTCCAGGGCCAGCAGGCCCACGACTTCTTCCAGTGAAAACCCCAGCGCCTGGGCGCGCTTCACAAACCGGACGCGGGCGATGGTCGCCTCGTCGTAGTACCGAAACCCTCCCTGCGATTTGGGCGGCTCCACCAGCAGGCCCCGCCGCTGATAAAACCGAATGGTTTCCACATTCACGGCCGCAGCGGCGGCGACTTTTCCGATGGTGAGTTTTTGAGCCATGAATTTTTACAAATGAGGTGGGAAAACCGCTTGACTCTGTACTGTAGTACGGAGCTTACAGTTGCGCATCGATTCATTTTTAGGACTCTATGGAACAAGACAAACTTGCTAAATCAACACTCATCGGAGGTGGCCTGGCCGCGCTGGCAGCTTCTGTCTGCTGCCTCGGACCCCTGGTGCTGGTCAGCGTGGGCGTTGGTGGCGCGTGGATTTCCACCCTTACCAAGCTCGAGCCTTTCAGGCCGCTCTTCATCGGCGTCGCACTGCTTTGCATGGTGCTGGCCTACCGAAAGATCTATCGGGCACCGGCTGCTGCCGACTGCGCGCCCGGCTCGGCATGTGCACTTCCGCAGACGCACTCCAGGAACAGAGCACTTTTCTGGGTGGTCTCGCTGCTTGTTGGCTTCGCCCTGGCCTACCCGTACCTTGTGACGCTGTTGGAGTGATACCGGCAGTGATCAAAAACACCCTGTTTCGTTGCGCGGTTGGCGTCCTGGCCGCAGCCTCGCTCTTTTACCTGGGCATTCTGGGTGTGTTGTCTTCCATGCAGCGCTTCGGCTGCTGCCCTCTTGTTCTCAATTACTAAGGAAAATCATGTTCAAAACGATTCGTACCCTCGCGCTTGTGTGTGCCGCTGGCCTGTCGTCCATGGCAATGGCCGCAATACAAACGGTGACACTTGATGTGCCCGGAATGACTTGCTCATCCTGCCCGATCACTGTCAAAAAAGCCTTGTCCAAGGTGGATGGCGTGCAGCAAGTCAAGACCAGCCTTGAGAAACGCGAAGCCGTGGTCACTTTCGACGACCAGAAAACCTCGGTCGAAAAGCTCAGTCTGGCGAGCGCCAATGCCGGTTATCCGGCTACGCTGAAGGTGGTGAAATGAGCATGCAGACGCTTGATTTTCAGATCACAGGGATGACCTGCGACCACTGCGCATCGACGCTGCAGCAGGCGCTGGGCCAGGTGAGGGGGGTCCGCAGTGCAACGGTGTCCTATCCAGCGCGCCAGGCAACCGTTGCGCTGGATGCAGGAGTTCAAGCGGAAACGCTGATCAATGCAATCCGGGCCAAGGGGTTCGATGCCACGCTGCAGAGCGCAGCCGTCAAGGAGCCTGCATTTTCTGTCGCACCGCCGACGTCCGTTCCAGGTGCGGGCGCTGCACTGAAGGTCGTCATCATCGGCAGTGGCTCGGCGTCTTTTGCCGCAGCATTGCGAGCCGCAGAGGAAGGCGCGACGGTCACCATCGTCGAAGCGGGCGTGGTGGGCGGAACCTGTGTCAATGTTGGTTGCGTGCCTTCCAAGATTTTGATTCGCGCGGCGCAGATGGCGCATCAGCAGGCGCGCCATCCATTTCCTGCCATCGACAAACGCACGCCCCGGATCGACCGCGCTGCCCTGCTCACGCAGCAGCAGGGCCGGGTCGAGGAGTTGCGCTACGCCAAATATGAAGCGATTCTGGAATCGAATGCCAGCATTACGCTGGTGCAAGGCCGGGCTCGTTTTATCGATGCACACACGATCGAGGTTTCGCAAGCGGGTGCCGCTCCACAGCGACTCACTGCCGACCGCGTCTTGATCGCGACCGGGCGCTCTCCTATTATTCCAGGCACGCCGGGCCTGTCCGCGACCCCGTACTGGACATCGACCACAGCGCTGCTCGCCGACCAAACGCCTGAGCACCTGCTCGTCTATGGCGCCTCGGTGGTCGCGCTCGAACTGGCGCAGGCGTTTCTGCGACTCGGGTCCAAAGTCACGCTCATTGCACGCTCGACGCTGTTGTCGAAGGAGGATCCCGCCATTAGCGCCGGACTTCAGTCGGCGCTGGAGGCCGAAGGCATGCGGATTCTGATCCACACGCAGATTCAAACAGTGAGCCACGACGGGACCGCTTTCCACATTGACACCGGCGCCGAGAAGCTCAAGGGCGATCGCTTGCTGATAGCGACGGGCCGGCAAGCCAATACAGCGAACCTGGGGTTGGAGCTTGCGGGCGTTGCCGTGGATAGCTCTGGCGCTGTCGTGATCGACGAACATATGCGCACCTCGGTCTCCCATATCTTTGCCGCCGGGGATTGCACCAACCAGCCGCAATACGTTTACGTTGCGGCCGCTGCCGGAACACGCGCGGCACGCAACATGATGGGTGGCGACGCGGTGCTGGACCTGACGGCCATGCCGGCAGTCGTCTTCACCGATCCGCAGGTAGCAACCGTGGGCCTGAGCGAAGACCAGGCAAGGGCCGAAGGCATCGAGGTTGACAGCCGGACCCTGGCGCTGGAAAACGTACCGCGCGCGCTGGCGAATTTCGACACCACCGGTTTCGTCAAGCTGGTGACCGACAAGGCGACCGGGCGTCTGATCGGCGCCCAGATCCTCTCGGCAGAAGCGGGGGAGATGGTTCAGACCGCAGTTCTCGCAGTCCGCAACCGGATGACGGTGCAGGAACTGGGCGATCAGATGTTTCCCTATTTGACGATGGTGGAGGGCCTGAAGCTGTGTGCCCAGACTTTCTTCAAAGACGTGAAGCAGTTGTCTTGCTGCGCTGGGTGAATGCACACGAGCGCATGTGATGCCGTTGCGGCCCAACTGATCCAGATCGTAGCTTTCTCCATCACAGTGATGTCGCCCTGAGCGAATGTCTTAAAGTAACTCCTTCAAATGCTCGATCATGCAGGCAGGTATTTTGCAAGGAGAATTCGATGCAACTCAGAACCATGGAGGCTGTCAGCGTGGTGCATCAGATCCGATGTGACCGATGCGGCAAAAAGGCCGAGCGTGGCGGGCTTGGCTTCGCCGAGATGATGTCGATCAGCTTCGACGCGGGCTACGGCTCGATTTTTGGCGACGGGAATCGAGTGGAGGTGGATTTATGTGAGGCCTGTCTGCGCGACACCTTGGGCGCTTGGCTCAGGGTCCGGACAGTGGCAGACACGTCCTTGGCGACCAAGCTGGCAGCATTCAAGCCGGAGGTACATGGAGGGGAGTTCCCTTCATCCCAATCAGCAGGGCCCGTATAGGACCAATCAGGCAAACTGCAGTTCGATTTTGCCGGCACGTCGCCGCACTGGCCCGACCACAATCTTCACGTCGTGGCCCAGCCTGGCCACCAGTTCGAGCAGCTTGGCTTCACTGACGCCGCGGAACTGGCCGCGCGTGATACGCGAGACCTTGGACTGGTCGATCCCGAGCAAAGCCGCCGCGTCTTCCTGCGTCAGGCGGCGCGCCTTGATGGCCCGGGCAATCTCGCCAGCCAGCTGGGACTTGCGCTGCATCTCGGCCGCGTCGGTGTAACCCAGGTCGGCGTAGACGTTGGTGCTGCCTTCTTCAATGGTGATTTCGCTGTGCTCATTCATTTGCGTGCTCCTTGCTGTGCCTGCCAGACTTCGAAATCCTGCTTCGCGGCCTTCAGGCGGGTGTTGATCAAATCCAGGTCCGGCTTCGGCGTAGCGATGCCGCTTTTGGACTTCTTCTGGAAGCAGTGCAAGACATAGACCCAGCCGGCGAACTTGACGGTGTAGACGGCCCGGTAGGTGTCGCCCTGATGGTCCTCGACCACCTCCAACACGCCGGCCGAGCCGAAACCCGTCATCACCTTGGCGTCCTGGTGCTTGCCGCCGGCCTGGGCCAGGTCGATGGCATGACCAAAAACGTCTTTGACGTCCTCCGGCATCGCATCAAGGTCGCGCTTGGCGGAACTGACCCATTTGATGGGTTTGCGGGCTTGCTTCGACATCGCCTCAATTATGCCTGTTTAGGCATATTTTTACCAGCTCGCGGGAGCTGAGCTTTTGGCGGTGAGGCGATTTTCCTAGAAGGGCACATAAGCGCTTATGACATCAAATGCGCTTTCGACCGACGCCATACCAGTGCCACGGCTGAATCCGCTCAAAACCCGCATCACATTGGATAATCTACTATTACCCAATGTTAGTTTTATCGAGAATTATAATTTCTTGACTTTGCATATAGTATGTAATATCATGGTACGTACCATAGTACGAAATAACGAGGTGAGCCATGGCCCGAGCCGGAATCTACAAGTCTGAAGTGCTGCGTGCCCGCGATAAATTGCTGGCCACGGGGCGCAATCCGTCCATCGATGCGGTGCGCGAAGAGCTGGGCAGCGGCTCCAAAACCACGATCCATCGCTACCTGAAGGAGATCGAGGAGGAAGAAGGCGGGGCCACCGGCAGCCGCGTGGCCGTCAGCGAGGCAATCCAGGACCTTGTGGGCCGCCTGGCCGCCCGCGTCAACGAGGAAGCGGAAGAGCGGGTCACCGCGGCGCAAGCCAGGCACGCCGAGCAGCTGACCCAGCACCAGCAAGCCGCCCAGGCCCTGAAAACCGAGGCCCAGTCCACGCGCCAGCAGTTGGAGCAAACCCAGCGCGCGCTGGCCGACGAAAAAACCGCTCACGGCAAAACCAGCGAAGCGCTGAACAGCAAGACCCTGGAGTGCACCCAGCTCACGCAGCAGGTGACAGACCTCCAGGAGCGCCTCGCGGCCGAAGAACGCCACCGCCAATCCCTGGAAGAAAAGCACCAGCATGCGCGCCAGGCGCTGGAGCATTTCCGGGAATCGACCAAGGAGCAGCGCGACCAGGACCAGCGCAAGCATGAGCAGCAGGTGCAGTATCTGCAGGCCGAGCTACGCGCCGTGAACGACACCTTGGCCACCAAGCAGCAGGAAGCCGTCCACACCCTTCAGGACAACGCGCGCTTGCTGGGTGATTTGTCACGCGCCCAGGGCGATCTGCACCAAGCCCAGGAAGAGGCGCGGGGCCTGCGGCCGCTCAAGGATGAATTAGGGTTTGCGCAGCGGCGCACCGAGGAATTGGGCCGGCGCCTGGTCGAGCAGGATGCGGCCGTCCAGCAGCTCAGCACCTCGAACAAGGAGTTGCTGGCCAAGGTCGACGAGATGCTCATCGCAAAGCAGCAACTGGAACTGGCGCTAGCGACGGCTAGGTCATCCGTCACGGCGCAAGAGCAGGTGGTGGCCAGCATGCTTGAGCGTCTGACTGCGACCCCGGCCGAACCCGATTTGGCTACCGCGAAGAACGCCGAGGCGAGTGGCAGGAGAGCGGCAAAAAAGCTTGCCGCGACAGGGACTTAGGTCTGTTTCTGCTGAGTTTTACATGAATCCCTGCCGACCCTCTGAAGCAGCACAGGGTGCCGTACACGCTGCCGTCCTTGAGCACCACTGGCGTGCTCAGGTGCGAACCGATAGGAAATGAAGGTTTGGGCGCCGCGTCGGCCGGCAGGAAAGTGGCGTCCTGGATCAACTGCGGCAGCCGGCCATCCACCACGCGCTGGCACCAGGACTCTTCCAGCGGAGCCGACTGGCCCGCGGCCACCACGTCGGCGCCGGGCGCCGTGTCCACATGGCGCAGCACGCGCTCGCCGCCGGTGAATTCGGACACGAACACCACGTCCATGTTCATGTGCTGGCGCAGCAGCCGCAGCACTTCGGGTACCGCGCCATCCACCAGTTCGTCAGAGCCGTCGGCCGTGGCCACCAGCAGTTCGGAAATCGCGACCTTGAGGTCGGCGGGGTTGTAGCTGTCGTCGTAAATCGGTTGGGCCATGCCTGTTTTTACGCGAAGACACCGCCGGCGGATTCGCGGACGATGCTGTTTTCTGTCACAAATCGCAAGCGGCGCACCCGTGCATCAGGCGCCCAGGCGCGGCAGATCCGCCACGCGCCGGCCCTCAGGTGCCCCGTCGGTTTCGACGGATTCCACACCATCAGCGAGCACGATGATTTGCAAATGGGGCCCCGCCACCATCTGGCCATCGCCGGCGGGAAAGAGGGTCACCACCTGCTCGCTGTCGGCCAGGTGGTCCACCACTTCGAGTACCGGCACTTCCCGGGGCTCGACAATCCAGACATTGGTGGTTGCATCCGCATGGCCCAGTGCCAACCCCGTCAGGGCCTCGCCTTCAAAGCGGGCAGCGGTTACGGCCAGGACATGCATCAGAAAGCTCCAGAGGTTGCAGCGCGCAGTATGCAATGCCCGGCCTTATGGCAGGCACGGCGGGCAAAAAAAATCCTGCTGCCACGCGGCAGCAGGATCTGATGACTGGTAGGACGTACAAGATTCGAACTTGTGACCAACGGATTAAAAGTCCGCTGCTCTACCAACTGAGCTAACGTCCCACGCTCCCTTGCCGCATGGTTGCTCCTGACTTGAGGTCAGGCCTGCGGCAAAGCCTTAAATTATAGCGTCGTTTTCGTGGCCTCCGGTGCGGCGAGTTGATCCAGCAGCCAGCCGGCCGCGCACTGGCCGAAGGTGGCCGTCACGCTCACCACGGAGCCATAGCCATGGCAGTTCAGCGAACCATCCGCGCCGTCGATGGCGCACGAGGGATCGGGCGGGGCCACGGCCTCGCGGCTGAACACACACGCCACGCCCATCGCCTTGCCTTCGCGCGGGGCGCCGTGCTCCTTGCGCAACCGGTAGCGCACCTGGGCCAGCAGCGGGTCATGGGTGGTGCGGGCCAGGTCGTCCACATCCACCTTGTGGGCCAGGCGCTTGCCGCCGGCAGCCCCGGCGCTCACGAACAGCGCGCGCGTCTGCCGCGCCCAGGCAGCCATGGCGGTCTTGGCCTTGATCTGGTCACAGGCGTCGATCACGCCGTCCACCCCGGCCGGCAGTATCTGCGGCCAGTTGGCGGGCTCCACGAACTCCTCGATGCCGTGCACCACGCAGGCCGGGTTGATCTGGGCAATGCGTTCGCGCATGGCCGCCACCTTGGCCTGGCCCACGGTGCTGTCCAGTGCATGGATCTGCCGGTTGATGTTGGATTCGGCCACGTGGTCCAGGTCCACCAGCGTCAGGCGCCCCACCCCGCTGCGCGCCAGCGCCTCCGCCGCCCACGAGCCCACGCCACCGATGCCGATCACGGCCACATGCGCGCCACGGATGCGCGCGGCACCTGCCACGCCATACAGGCGCTCCAGGCCGCTGAAGCGGCGCTGCAGGTCGGGCCCGGCCAGCGCGGCAGTCAAGCCATGCGCTCCAGCCGCCAGATCTGGTACCTGAAGGCCGCAACAGCCCCCAGCACGATGAACGCCACCGCCACGAAGCTGGTGATGCCCAGCGTGGACAGGCCGCTGAGCCCCTGCCCCACGGTGCAGCCCATGGCCGTGACACCGCCCACGCCCATGAGCACGCCGCCCACCAGGTGGTTGCCCACGTCTTCGGTACTGCCAAAGCCTTCCCAACGGAAGTTGCGCCCTGCCAGCGCGGCCACGGCCGAGCCCAGTACCACGCCAAAGACGGACACGATGCCCAGGGTGAGCACCTTGCTCTTGTCGCTGAAGAACATGAGCCAGTCCACCGTGTACGCCACCGGGGACACAAAGCTCAGCGCCTCGGCCCGCCCGGAATTGGTGGCGACAAATGCCTCCTGCAGCGTGTCAGGGTGCTCGGCCACATAGCCCAGGTGCCCGCTGACCCACCACATCGCCACCACCACGCCGCCAATGCCCAGCCCGGCCAGCAGGTTGTCGAACGTGCGGAAGCCGCGCCCCAGCAGGGCCCACAGCACCAGCGCGCCGCCCAGCAGCCCGCCCAGCACCAGCCACGCCTGCTTGAGGGCCAGGCCGGTTGCCGCGGCCAGCCAGCCCGCAAGCGATGTGCCGGAGGCCATGTCCACGGCCACCCTGTCCACCGTGCCCACGCGCACCACAGCCGTGATGCCCTTGAGCGTGGCAAATGCGGCCACCCCCATCACCAGGAACACCACCAGCGACTTCAGGCTGCCGCCGCCAATGCGCACCAGCGTCTTGCTGCCGCAGCCCGAAGCCAGCACCATGCCAAAGCCAAACAGCGCCCCGCCCACGGCCGCCGACAGCCAGATGAAGCGGCTGGAGGCATACAAGGTCTTGGCCGGGTCCACCTGGCCGGTGAACACCAGCACGGCAAACCCCAGCATGGCCACGCCAATGGCCAGCACCCACTGGCGAAGGCGTGTCCAGTCGCCCATGTTCATGACGTCGCTGATCGCACCCATGGTGCAGAAGTTGGTGCGTTGGGCGACGGCGCCAAATACCGCGGAAAGGAAGAAGGCGGCCCACAACACCTGGGTGTTGAGGGCAGCGAGGTCAGAAGCTTGCATCCGCCGATTTTAGGCGGCGGCGAAAGTCCATCAGCGCAGGCGGGCCAGGCGTTCGCGCGCGGCGGTGGCCGCTTCGGACTGCGGGTAGGCCTTCATGAGGTCGTCCAGCGTCTTGCGCGCCGAGCGGGTGTCCTTGAGCTCGATCTGGCAATTGGCAATGGACAACACGGCTTCGGGGGCACGCACATGGTCGGGCGCGCGCGTGAGCAGCGCACGAAAATTGGCAATGGCGCCGGTGTAATCACGCGTGGCGTATTGCGCGTTGCCCAGCCAGAACAGCGCCGACGGCCCATAGCCGCTTTGCGGATAGCGCTTGAGGAAATCGGCAAACGCCGCCTGGGCCGGGGCGAATTCTCCGCGGCGGAATGTGGCCAGCGCGGCCTCAAAGTCGCGCTTTTCGGTTGGGTCGGCGGCAAATTCCTGCCCGTCGACCGTGACCTTGGTCGGCTCGAACTTGCGCAGGCGCTCTTCGACGGCCACGGCCAGGTCCTTTTGCCTTTGCTGGGCTTCGCTGAGCTGTCTGGCCAGCTGTTCCTGCTGGCCGCGCGAGGTGGCCAGTTCGCTGCGCAGGCTTTCGATCTGGTTTTGCAGGTCGAGCATGCTGCGGCGCATCTGCACGTTCTCGTCGCTGGCGCGGCGCAGTTCCTCGCCCATGCGCTGGTCGGCGCCCTCGGCCGCGATGCGGTTGGCCTCCACCTTTTGGCGCAGGTCAAGGATGGCCTTGCGCGCTTCCTCGTCGTCAAACAGTCCGGCAAAGGCCGGTGCGCTCAGCGCCAGCAACGAGGCCAGTAAAAGTGCGCGCCCTTTCATCAGCGGTACGCGATCTCGGCGCGGCGGTTCTGCGCCATGGCGGCTTCAGTGCTGCCGGCGGCGGCAGGCTTTTCCTTGCCGAAGCTCACGGCTTCAACCTGGCTGTCGCTCACGCCCAGCAGGCCCAGGGCGCGGCGCACAGCCTCGGACCGCTTCTGGCCCAGGGCCAGGTTGTATTCACGGCCGCCACGCTCGTCGGTGTGGCCTTCAATCACGATCTTGCGGCCGTTGGCGGCCTTCAGGAAGCGGGCGTGGGACTCAATCAGCGCCTGGAACTCGGGCTTGATGACAAAGCTGTCGTAGTCGAAGTACACGATGCGCGCCACGCCGGTGGGGCCGGCGGCCGTATCGGCGCCAGGCGTCAGGTTGACCGGCTCCACGCGCGTTTGCGTCGTGCCGGCGCTGCCCGCGCCGGGGCCGCCTGTGCCAGGCGGCTGGGTCACCGCGCTGCCGCTCTTGTCTTCCACCGGCACGTCGTCCAGCTTCACGCTGGAGCCGCAACCCGCCAACACCACTGCCAGGGCTGCCGCCACAAAGACACGTTTGATCATCCTGAATCCTCCTGAATAGCCGGTTACGTTACTTCTGAAACGGACCCCAGTCCGGTTCGCGTATGTCTCCACCCTGCCCCGCCAGGCGGGCCTTGATCTTGCCGTCCAGCGTGGTGGTCATGAGCGCCTCGCGGCCCTGTTGCTGGGTCGCATAGACGATCAGCCGTCCGTTGGGGGCAAAACTGGGGTTTTCGTCGGCGGTCGTGTCTGTGATTGAGTTCACATTGCCGCTGGCAAGTTCCATGACCTGCAGCTTGAACGCGCCGCCAACGCGGGAAATGTAGGCCAGCCAGCGCCCGTCGGGGCTGATGGCGGGCGATATGTTGTAACCCCCGGTAAAGGTCACGCGCTCGGGCGCGCCCCCGGTGACGCCCATGCGGTACACCTGCGGCGCGCCGCCACGATCGCTCACAAAATAAATGCTGCGCCCGTCGGCTGCGTACACCGGCTCGGTGTCGATGCCGGCCGACTGCGTGAGCCGGCGCGGCTCGCCGCCGTTGGCATCAATCGTGTATAGCTGCGAGCCGCCGTCGCGCGTGAGCGTGACGGCCAGCGAACGCCCGTCCGGCGACCAGGCCGGCGCGCTGTTGGAGCCGCGGAAATTGGCCAGCAGCCGCCGCCGGCCGCTGGACACGTCATGCACGTACACCACGGGCTTGCGCGATTCAAACGACACATAGGCCAGCTGCCCCCCGCTGGGCGACCACGACGGCGAGATGATGGGCTCGGGGCTGGCCAGCGCGCTCTGGGCGTTCTCGCCATCGGCGTCGGCCACCCACAGGTTGTAGCGGTTGCCCGCCTTGGTCACGTAGGCAATGCGCGTGGAGAAAACGCCCTTGTCGCCGGTGAGCTTTTCATAGATGAAATCAGCGATGCGGTGGGCCGCCAGGCGCAGGTCGCCGGCGGTGACGGCGTAGCTCTGGCCGCCCAGGTCCTGGGCCTGCACCACGTCCCACAGGCGAAACCGCACGTCGTAGCGGCCATCCGCCAGGCGGGTGACGCTGCCGGTCACGAGTGAATCGGCCTTGCGCTGGCGCCACAGGGCCACGTCGGGGCGGCTGGTTTCGTCCAGGGACACGCCGGACGCGTCCACCGGCCGGAACTGGCCGCTGCGCTCCAGGTCGGCCTGCACAATGGCGCCGATCTTCTGCGGTGCGCTGTCGTCGCCACGAAATGCCGCAACGGCAATGGGCAGCTGCGTCATGCCGACGCCGGACACTTCCACGCGGAACTGCGCCAGCGCCGGTGCCAGCGATCCCGCCAGCAGGCCGCCCAGCATCAGGCGGCGCGATCCGGTGGCAAGCTCAATGATTTTTGGCAGGGGGGATGGGGTCATCTTGTCGGTTCAAACAATACAGGGCGAAATATTTTCCAAAGGCTGCCTGAGCTTGCATGGTACACACGGCAAACCCCATGGCACCGTCCAGAAAGCCAAGGCGCAGCACATAGCTGCGCACGAAGGCCGCGCAACCCGACAGCGCCGCACGCGTCATGGACGTGGTGCGCCCCTGCGCGTGCCGCTGCACGGCCCATGCGTGGCTGTAAGCCTGCAGTTTGCGCCAATAGTGCTCCGGCGTGGGGTAGCTTTCGTGTAACAGCGGGCTGGCCAGCCGCATGGGGCGCGGTCCGTCCAGCAGCACCCGCTCGTGCACCAGGTCGTCGCTGAAGCGCGCTGACCCGCGCCGGAACAGCCGCAGCACGTAGTCGGGCGTCCAGCCGCAGTGATTTATCCATTGGCCGCAAAAACGCGTGAGGCGGGGTATTTCAAATGCCTGCGCACGGCCCGAGGCCATGGCGTCCTGGATCTGCGCGGCCAGCTCGGGCGTCACGCGTTCGTCTGCGTCAATCGACAGCACCCAGTCGCCCGTGGCCAGCGCCAGCGCGCGGTTCTTCTGTGGACCAAAGCCGGGCCAGTCACCGGTGTGCGTGACCTGGGCGCCGCATTCACGGGCAATGGCCACCGTGGCGTCGGTGCTGCCGTTGTCCACCACGATTTTTTCGTCCGCGAACGCCACCGACGCCAGGCAGGCGCGCAGGTTGGCGGCCTCGTTGCGGGTGATGACGATGACGGACAGGCGCATTGAAAAGGGCAAAGGTACAGAGTGGATAATCCGGGCTTGTCCGCAATTATGAGGTTACCGGGTGGTGCAAATAAGAAGCTGGGAGACGCTCAGACCCTGGCCGGTGTACATGCTGGCGGCGTCCATCCCGCTGTCCCTTGCCGCCACCAACATCGCCAAGCTGCTGGCGCTGCTGGCCAGCCTGATGGTGCTGGCGGGTGCCATCCGCCGCCGCCAGCCCGACGAAGCGCTGGCCCGGCTGAAATCGGTGCCGGCCGTCCTGCTGATGCTGGCGGCCATGGCCCTGAGCCTCGCCTGGACCACCGAACCCGGTCCACAGGCCCTGGGCGACGTCGTCAAGTACAGCAAGCTCCTGCTGATTCCCGCGATTGCCCTGCTCGTTCGCACGCCTGGCCAGGCGCTGCTGGCCGTGGGAATCTATATCGCATCGCAGACCTTTGTGGTCGCCACGTCCTGGCTGCTGTACCTGGGCGCACCTGTGTTCTGGGTGCCGGCTGTGCGCAATTCGGTTGCCACGGTGTACTCCAGCTACCTGGACCAGACCATCATGACCGCCGGCTTTGCCGCCATCTGCTGGCACCTGCGCCATGACTTTCCGGGCCACCACGGCGCCTGGGCCGGTGCCGCGCTGGCCGTGGCTGGCCTGGTCAATGCCCTGGTCATGCTGCCCGGACGCAGCGGCCACGTGGCCGCCATCGGCGTGATGTCACTTGCGATGCTGTGGGCCATGCCGCGGCGCTGGCGCCTGGCCGGCCTGGCCGCCCCGGTGGTGCTGGTGGCGCTGGCCATGCTGCTGTCCACACAATTCAACCAGCGCCTGACGGCGGTGGTCGATGAGGTACGGGCCTACAGGCAGAACAACGACCCCGGCTCTTCATCGGGCCAGCGCCTGACTTTCTGGGCCCGTTCGCTGGAAGCGATTGCCGAGCGGCCACTGAGCGGCTTTGGCGCTGGCAGCTGGAACCGCGAGTACACCCGGCTGTCGCTGGCGGACGGCGGCCAGGTGGTGGAGGGTACGCAGCGGGTGCGCAACCCGCACCAGGAGTACCTGCTGTGGGGCGTGCACCTGGGCGTGGGCGGCATCGCACTGTTGCTGGCCTTCATGGGGCTGCTGGTGCGCGACGCCTGGCGCTTTCGCCCGCCCGTACGCCGGGCCACCGGTTCGATGGTGGCGGTGCTGGCCATTGCCTGCCTGTTCAATTCGTCGCTGTTTGATGCACTGATCGGCGAATACTTCTGCATCGTCATAGGCCTGCTGCTGGCGCTGGGCCTGCGACCGCGCCCGGACGCGCCGCCACAGCCGGCACCCGCGCCATGAGCACACCAGGCGGCCCACCCGCTGTTCGCGGCACGGTGCTGCAGCGCCTGCGGCGCTTCGTGCCGTACTTTCGCGGCTCGGGCTGGGCCCTGCCCTGCATGGTTGCCGCCACCACGCTGGCGGCCCTGACCGAGCCGGTGATTCCCGCGCTGATGAAGCCCCTGCTGGACGACGGCTTCAAGGGCGGCGCCTTCAGCCTGTGGCTGGTGCCCGCCGCGTTGCTGGGCCTGTTTGCGCTGCGCGGGCTGGCCGGCTTCGTGGCGCAGTATTCGCTGGCCTACATGGCCAACCAGGCCATGGTGGCGCTGCGCCGGCGCCTGTTTGGCACGCTGCAGGCCGCGCCCATGAGCCTGTTCGGCCAGTCATCGGCCAGCACGCTGTCCAACACCGTGGTGTACGAGGTGCAGACCGGCACCACGCTGCTGGTCAACGCCATGCTGTCGCTGCTCAAGGACTCGCTCACGCTGGTGGCGCTGATGGCCTACCTGCTGTACATCAACTGGAAGCTCACGCTGATCGTGCTGTTCATCTTCCCGGCGGTGGCCTGGGTCATGAAAGTGCTGTCGCGCCGGCTGCACCGCATCACGCAGGCCAGCCAGCAGGCCACCGACCGGCTGGCCTATGTGGTCGAGGAAAACGTGCTGGCCCACCGCGTGGTGCGCCTGCATGATGCCCAGGCCGCGCAGGGCTCGCGCTTTGACGCGCTGAACACCGAGCTGCGCCGCCTGGCCATGAAGTCCACCATCGCGGCGTCGGCCATGACGCCGCTCACGCAGATGCTGGCGGCCGCCGCGCTGTCGGCCGTGATCTGCACGGCGCTGTGGCAGAGCTCGACCAGCGGCATCACCGTGGGCAGTTTCGCGTCGTTCGTCACGGCCATGCTCATGCTGATTGCCCCCATCAAGCACCTGTCGGAATCGGCCGCCCCCATCACCCGCGGGCTGGCCGCGGTGGAGCGCGGGCTGGACCTGATCGACAACACCCCGCCCGAACCCGAAGGCACGCACGAGGCAGCCCGCGCACGCGGCGAGCTGCAGTTGAGCGACGTGGTGGTGCGCTACGGCGGCGCCACCCACAACGCGCTGGACGGCATCAACCTGCATGTGGCGCCGGGCCAGACGCTGGCGCTGGTGGGCAGTTCGGGTTCGGGCAAGACGACGCTCATCAACCTGCTGCCGCGCTTTGTGGAGCCCACTTCGGGCCAGATCACGCTGGACGGCGTGGCGCTGGCCAGCTGGAAACTGGGCGCCTTGCGCCGCCAGTATTCGTTCGTGAGCCAGGACGTGGTGATGTTCAATGACACCGTGGCTGCCAACGTGGCGCTGGGCCTGCCGCTGGACCGCGAACGCGTGCAGCAGGCGCTGGACGCCGCCAACCTTGGGGCATTCGTGCAGGCCCTGCCCCAAGGCATGGACAGCCTGGTGGGCCACAACGCGGCGCAACTCTCGGGCGGGCAGCGCCAGCGCCTGGCGATTGCCCGGGCGCTTTACAAGGACGCGCCGATCCTGATCCTGGACGAAGCCACCTCCGCGCTGGACACCGAATCCGAGCAGGCCGTCAAATCAGCGCTGCAACGCCTGATGGCGGGCCGCACGGCGCTGGTCATTGCCCACCGCCTGTCCACCATCGAACACGCCGACCGCATCGTGGTCATGACCGCGGGGCGGATCGTTGAAGCCGGCACCCACGACGAACTGCTGCGCGCGGGCGGCCACTATGCCCGCCTGCACAGCCTGGCCGCCACGGGCGAATCAGCAGACATCACACCATGAGCAAACAAGCTTCCATCAGCGGCTTCACCTTCATCCGCAACGGCGTCATGCTGGGCTTTCCGTTCGTGGAATCCATCCGCTCGCTGCTGCCGCTGGTGGACGAGTTCGTGGTGGCCGTGGGCCGCAGCGACGACGACACGCTGGCACGCGTGCAGGCCATTGGCGACCCGAAAATCAAGATCATTGAAACCGTGTGGAACGACCACATGGCCGACCGCGGCTTCGTCTATGCCCAGCAGAAGATGATCGCGCAGTACGCCTGCACGGGCGACTGGGCGTTCTACCTGGAAGGCGACGAGGTCGTGCACGAGGCCGAGCTGGCCGCCATCCGCGCCAGCGTGGACCGCCACCACGGCAACCCGGCCGTGGAGGCGCTGGTGTTTGACTACCTGCACTTCTACGGCACGCCGGGCTATGTGTCGGTCAGCCCCGGCTGGTACCGGCGCGAATGCCGGCTGATCCGCAACAGCATCCGCACCTACGCGCCTGACGGACAGTACTGGCTGGTGATGCACCAGCACAAGAAGCCGCGCAACCCGCACGGTGCGCTGGCCAACGCACACATCCACCACTACGGCTGGGTGCGCAAGGCAGAGCAGATGCAGGCCAAGCTGGACCAGGTGGCCAAGTACTGGAAAGACTCCACGGTCATGCAGATCAACTACGCCAACTTTGACCCACAGGCCGTCAAGCCGTTCACCGGCACCCACCCCGCCGTCATGGCGCACTGGCTGGCCACCGAAGCCGAACAGAGCATCACGTTCAACCCCGACTACCAGCTCACATCCAAGGAGCGCAAGTACCGGCTGTCAATGAAGCTGGAAAAGCTCACGGGGCTGGACTTCAGCCGCAAGCACTTCAAGCTGGTGGCGTGAGGCTGCGCCGGTAAGCCTGCTCGCAGGCACGGGCGGCGGCGTCCCAGCCGTGGCCCTGGGCAAAGCGAAGCGCCGCGGCGCCCACGCCTTCGGCCAGGCCTGCATCGCCCAGCAGCCGGCCCAGCGCCGCCGCCAGGGCCGCAGCGTCGCGCGGGTCATCCAGCAGCAGGGCATCATGCCCGTGCGTCAGCAGGCTGGCAATGCCGCAATACGCCGGCCCGCTCACCACCACCGGCAGCCCATGGGCCATGGCCTCCAGCACCACCATGGCGAAGGTGTCCTCAAGGGTGGGGTGCACCAGCACGTCGGCGGCGCGGTAGGCCGGGTCAACGCTCTTAAGCGCCCCCAGGAAATGCACGCGCCCGGCCACGCCCAGCGCCTGCGCGCGGGCCTTGAAGGCCGGGATGCCCGCCGGGTTGCCCACCACGGCCAGGCACACGTCTGACGGCAAAGCCGCCAGTGCCTGCAACAGGCCGTCCAGCCCCTTGCGGGCGTAGTCGTTGGCCACGAACAGCAGCAGCCGGCCCTGCTGCGGCAGGCCCAGCGCCTCGCGTGCCGCCGCCTTGTCCATGCCGGGGCCCGGCAGCGTGACGCCTGGCGTCACCACCGACAGCAGCGGCGCGGCGTGGGGATAGGCCTGCAGCACCTCGGCGCGCAGGTTGTCTGATGTGACCACCACCTGCTGGCCCGGCTGCGCGCGAAAGCGCGCCGCCTCCAGCGCCACATAGGTGATGAGGCGCGGGCTCAGTGCGATCTTGAGCCAGGCCAGCGCCAGGCGCACACCGGTGCGCCCCGCCAGCAGGTTGTGCCGCACCGGCTTGACGTGGATGGTCTGCACGCGGCCATGCCAGGTGTTCTCATGTGAATGCACCACGTCAAAGCCCCGGCGCGTGGCGCGCCAGGTGGCAAAGGCGTACCAGAGCTGGTTGACCCAGCGCGGCTTGGGAATGCGTGAAACGCGGTGGTAAGTGACGCCGGGCCAGTCATGGTCGATCTGCTGGGCAAACACATGTACTTCATGGCGCTGCGCCAGCTGTTCCACCAGCGCAATGGAATAGCTCTCCGCGCCGCCGCCGGTGCGGGCAAACACCCGGTTGAGCACGGCGATCTTCATGCGTTGGCCGTCAGGCGCGCTGACGGCGGCGGTCTTCATAGGCGGTGGCCACCTTGGCCCAGAACAGCGCCAGCGTGGTGGACTGGTGCACCGGCACGCGCGGCAGCTCGTACAGGCCGTCGCTGGCCTGGCTGCGGCTGCGCTGCGTGGTGGTGGCCGCGGTGTAGCCGGCCTCGCGCACCATGGCCGCATGGCGGGCCGCATAGTGGCCGTAGGGGTAGCAGAACTGCTGGATCGCCACGCCCAGCAGCGGCTCCAGGTCGGTACGGCAGGCCATGATTTCCTCGCGCGCGGTGGCGTCGTCCAGCGCCGTCAGGTCCACATGGTTGCGCGTGTGCGCGCCGATCTCCTGGCCGCCCGCCACCCAGGCCCGCAGTTGGTCCGCGTCCATCAGCGGTTTGGGGTGGATGCCCTTGGCGTGGTCCCATACATTGGAGCCGCCCAGCTGCCCGCTCACGATGTAGCAGGTGGCGCTGAAGCCGTTCTTCTGCAGCACCGGTAGCGCATGCTCCAGGTTGTTCACATAGCCGTCATCCAGCGTGATCCCCACCACCTTGCCCTGCTTCTCACCGCGCAAATACGGCTGCAGCGCGCTCATGCTCAGGCCCTGGTAGCCGAGCAGACGCAACAGCCCCATCTGCCGCGCAAACGCGCCGGGCGACACCACCAGGCTGCGGTACGGCGTGCCGGCAGGCGGTGGCGTGTCGACCTGGTGGTAGGTCAGGATGGGGATAGGCCGGCACATATCAGAGAAAGTCAACTTTCCTTAGAGAAACCTGTGTTTCCCAAGTACTACAACAAAACAATGTCGTATTGCTCCTGCCCCATGGCGCTTTCGCTTTGCAGCGAAATCGGCTTGCCGATGAAGTCCGACAGGCCAGCCAGGTGCTGGTTTTCCTCGTCCAGGAACAGCTCCACCACGCGCGGCGACGCCACCACGCGGAATTCACGCGGGTTGAACTGCCGTGCCTCACGCAGTATTTCACGCAGGATGTCATAGCAGACGCTGCGCGCCGTCTTGACGATGCCCTTGCCCTGGCAGGCCTCGCAGGGCTCGCACAGCATGTGGGCCAATGATTCACGGGTGCGCTTGCGCGTCATCTCCACCAGGCCCAGCTGCGAGAAGCCGCCCGCCATCGTCTTGACCCGGTCGCGCGCGAGCTGCTTGCGGAATTCGGCCAGTACGGCGTCGCGGTGGTCCTCGCGCACCATGTCGATGAAGTCCACGATCACGATGCCGCCCAGGTTGCGCAGGCGCAGCTGGCGCGCAATGGCGCCCGCGGCCTCCAGGTTGGTCTTGAAGATCGTGTCGTCAAAATTGCGCGCGCCCACGTAGCCACCGGTGTTCACGTCCACCGTGGTCAGCGCCTCGGTCTGGTCCACGATGACGTAGCCGCCCGACTTCAGGTCCACGCGCCGGCCCAGCGCACGGGCAATTTCCTCGTCGATGGAAAACAGGTCGAAGATCGGCCGCTCCCCCTTGTACAGCTGCAACCGCCCTGCTGCCGCCGGCATGAATTCGCGCCCGAAAGCCTGCAGATGCTCGAACTGCTCGCGTGAATCGAGCCGGATGGTCTGGGTTTCCTCGCTCACCAGGTCGCGCAGCACGCGCTGCAGCAGGCTCAGGTCCTGGTGCAGCAGCGACGTGGGCGGCAGGCGCAGCGACGCATCCTTGATGCGCGCCCAGGTCTTGCGCAGGTAGGCGATGTCTTCGGCCAGCTCGGCGTCGGTAGCGTCTTCACCGTTGGTGCGCAGGATGAAGCCGCCCCCCTGCGCGCCGGCCAGCGCCTGCAGGCGCGAGCGCAGCGCGTCACGCTGCTCCTGCGGGATCTTCTGCGACACGCCAATGTGGTCGTCCTGCGGCAAAAACACCAGCAGCCGCCCCGCCACGCTGATCTGGGTGGACAGCCGCGCGCCCTTGGTGCCAATGGGGTCCTTGATGACCTGCACCATGATGGCCTGGCCTTCAAACACCTGCTTTTCAATCGGCACCAGCGGCTGCGTGGCCTTGACCTGCGCGGGCGGCTCGCCGTCGGGCTGGCGATGCCACACGTCGGCCACGTGCAGAAAGGCCGCTCGCTCCAGGCCGATGTCGATGAACGCCGACTGCATGCCCGGCAGCACGCGCGCCACCTTGCCCAGGTACACATTGCCCACCAGGCCGCGCTCCAGCGTGCGCTCCACGTGCAGTTCCTGCACCGCGCCGTTTTCCACCACGGCCACGCGGGTTTCCTGGGGCGACCAGTTGATGAGGATGTCCTGCTGCATGTTCTTTTAGGTTTTAAAGCCGCATTCGCGCAGCAATTGCGCCGTCTCGTACATCGGCAGGCCCATGATGCCCGAATAACTGCCCGACAGCGACGAAACATGCGCAGCCGCCGCGCCCTGGATGGCGTAGGCGCCCGCTTTGCCCATCGGCTCGCCACTGTCTACATAGCGGCGGATGGCCGCGGGCGTCATGGGTGCGAAGGTCACGCGTGAGGTACTCAACGCCGCCAGCCGCTTGCGGCCGTGCTGCACGGCCACGGCCGTCAACACGCGGTGCGTGGCGCCAGACAGCTCGCGCAGCATGCGTCGGGCGTCGGCTGCATCTTCGGGCTTGCCGTAAATCGTGCGGCCCAAGGCCACGGTGGTGTCCGAGCACAGGATGGGTGCCACGGGCAGCTTGCGGCGCTTCAGGCGCGCCATGGCGGCGTCCAGCTTGAGGCCGGTGACGCGCTGGACATAACGCGCGGGCGCTTCGCCAGGCAGTACGGCTTCAATGCCCTCTGCATCTTCGTCGGCATCGGGCAACAGCAGCTCGTACCTCACACCCAGCTGTTCCAGCAACTGGCGGCGGCGCGGGCTCTGCGACGCCAGGTAAATGAATTCACTCACGGTGGTAGGGATGGTTGGCGTTGATGGACCAGGCGCGGTACAGCTGCTCGACCAGCAGCACGCGCACCATGGCATGCGGCAGCGTGAGGTCGGACAGGCGGATGCGCTCATGCGCGGCCTGGCGAAAGGCTGGGTCCAGCCCGTCGGGGCCGCCGATCACCAGCGCCACGTCGTCGGCCTCCAGCTGCCAGGCCTTGAGCTTGGCAGCCAGCGCCACGGTGGTCAGGGAGGTGCCGCGTTCATCCAGCGCCACGACGCGGCAGCCGCGCGGAATGGCCGCCTCGATGCGCTCGCGCTCGGCGGCATACAGGGTTTCCAGAGTCTTGGAGCCGCGCGGCTCGGTCTTGACGGCCTTGAGTTCCACCCGCAACTCGGGCGGGAACCGCTTGGCGTAGTCGTCCCAGGCCGTCTGCGCCCAGTCGGGCACCCGCTGGCCGACGGCCACGACGTAGAGCTTCATGCCTTGCGGGCGGGCGCCTTCTTGGCTGCGGGCTTGCGGGCCGCGGGCTTGGCCGCCGTCTTGGCAGCGGGCTTCTTGCCAACCACGACAGTTTTGGGCTTGGCCGCCGGCTTGGCACCGGTCTTGCGCGCGGGCGCCTTGGGTTTGGCGGCTTGCTCGGCGGCCTTGATCGCGGTCTTGGCCGCGCTGCTGCGGCGCAAGGTGGGCTCGGCTTCTTTCTTCGCGGGTTTAGCGGCAGGTTTAGCGGCGGGTTTCGTCCCGGATGCCTTGGCCGGCGCCTTGTCCGGGGCGCCCATCGGGTTGGGTGCGCCGAACTTCAGCCGCACCGGCTTGTCGCCCCAGATTTCTTCCAGGTGGTAGTACTGGCGGATGGCCGGCTGCATGATGTGCGCCACAGCGGCGCCGCAGTCCACGATGATCCATTCGCCGTTGTCTTCACCTTCGACGCGCGGCTTGCTGAAGCCGGCCTCGCGCACGGCGTCGCGCACGCTGGCGGCCAGCGCCTTGGTCTGGCGGTTGGAGGTGCCCGAGGCGATGATGACCCGCTCGAACAGCGGCGACAGATGCTCGGTGTTGAAGACCTGGATGTCCTGCGCTTTCACATCCTCCAGCCCATCGACGATGGCACGCTGGAGCTTCTGGGTGTCTTTCTTGGCGGCAGATTCAGTGATCATCAGGTCGGTTGGTAAAGGTGATGGTCTTCAATATAGCGCGCTACCGCGCCGGGGACCAGATGGTCGATTTTCTCACCGGCACCCGCACGCGCGCGGATTTCGGTGGAACTGAAGGGCATGGGGGGCAGCTCCACGGGTTCGCGTGGGCCGGGCGGCAAGCGGGACGCATCAAATGTGCTGGCAGAGCCGGTGGGTCTTGCACGCGCCGCTATTGAAATTATAGCGGTACGGGCGATCTCCCCGTTTTCGCGCCAGGTGTGCAGCGCTTCGGCCTGGTCGGCGCCTATCACCAGCAGCAGCTGCGCTAGGGGAAACTCCTGACGCAGCTCACGCAGGGTGTCCACCGTATAGGTGTAGCCGGCGCGCTGCAGCTCGCGCCCGTCCACTGTGGCGCGCGGCACCTGGGCAAAGGCCAGCCGGGCCATGGCCAGGCGGTGCTCCCCCGCCGACAGCGCGCGCGCCTTGTGCCAGGCCTGCCCGGTGGGGAAGATGCGCAGCTCGTCCAGGCCCAGCTGCTCCACGGCTGCGCGGGCCAGTGCAATGTGGGCGTTGTGCGGCGGGTCAAACGCGCCGCCAAACATGCCCAGGCGATAGGGGCGCGCCGCGCCGGGGGGGCGTGTCAAACCCAGTCCTTGCGCACCAGGAACTGGCTGTACAGCGCCGCCTCGGGCGAGCCGGGCTCGGGCTGCTGCTGGTAGGCCCAGCTGACCAGCGGCGGCATGGACAGCAGGATGGATTCGGTCCGCCCGCCGGACTGCAGGCCGAAATGCGTGCCCCGGTCCCACACCAGGTTGAATTCCACATAGCGCCCGCGGCGGTACAGCTGGAAGGCCCGCTCGCGCTCGCCATAGGGCGTGGCCTGGCGGCGCTGCACGATGGGCAGGTACGCGCTCAGGAACGCATTGCCCACCGCCTGCATCAGCCCCAGGCTGCCGTCAAAGCCCAGCTCGGAAAAGTCGTCAAAGAACACGCCGCCCACGCCGCGCTGCTCGTTGCGGTGCTTCAAAAAGAAATATTCGTCGCACCAGGTCTTGAAGCGCGGGTATTTGTCGGCGCCAAACGGCGCCAGCGCGTCGCGGCAAGTGGCGTGGAAATGCACAGCGTCTTCCTCAAAACCGTAGTACGGCGTGAGGTCCATGCCCCCGCCAAACCAGCACACAGGCGGCTGGCCCGGCGCCGTGGCGGCGATCATGCGCACGTTCATGTGCACCGTGGGCACGTACGGATTGCGCGGGTGAAACACCAGCGATACGCCCATAGCCTCAAACGGCGCGCCGGCCAGCTCGGGCCGGTGCTGGGTGGCCGAGGGCGGCAGCCTGGGGCCGCGCACATGCGAAAACCCGCACCCTGCCCGCTCGAACAGCGGCCCGCCTTCCAGGATCATGGTGACGCCGTCGCCCTGCAGCGGCTCGCCCGGCGGCTTGGCCCAGGCGTCGCTCAGGAACGGCGTGCCGTCGGCCTGCGCAATGGCACCGGTGATGCGCTGCTGCAGGCCCAGCAGCCACAGGCGAACGTCGGCGGGGGTTTGGGTGGGTACGGTCATTTCACAATGGTATCGGCTCGGTTGAACGAAGGGTCCAGCAGCTTGACCGGCGCCATATGGGCCGGCACCCTGCCCTGCACGCCCTGGTAAACCGCGGCCATGCGTGCGATGTCCAGCGCGGTGTCGCCGCTGAGCGCGATGAAATCACGCACCGTGACTTCGCGCCGGCCGTAGTCGAGCCGGATCAGGCCCAACGGCACGCCCGCGGCCAGCGCCGTGCGGTAAAAGCCGCTGCGCAGGCCCGGCACGTATTTGCGCGTGCCCTCGGGCGCCAGGCCCAGCCAGAAATAGCGGCCGCTGCGGCGGCGCTCGTCAAAAATATCCAGCGCCTGGGTGGTGACGCCCTGGGCTGAGGTGCGCGCCACGGGCACGCCGCCCAGCCAGCGCAGCCAGCGGCCAAACAGCGGGAGGCGAAACAGGCTGTCCTTGCCCCAGAAGCGCACCGGCACGCCCACGGACCACTTGGCCAGGATCATGACGATGAAGTCCCAGTTGCTGGTGTGCGGGTACACCACCAGCACGCCCTGCAGCGCGGGCAAGCCTTCAAAGTGAACCTTCCACCCCGCCAGGCCCAGCACCCAGCGCGCCAGCCGGCTGCCGCGAAACTGCAGCGGGTATGGCGTGGGGAAATCGCTGACGGGCTTCAACGTCAGCCGCGGATGGCGCGGTAGCCGATGTCCTTGCGGTACTGCGCACCGTCAAAACGGATGCCCTGCGCCACCTCGTACACCCGCTGCTGCGCGGCCTTGACGCCATCGGCCAGCGCCGTCACGCACAGCACGCGCCCGCCCGATGTCACCGTGGCGCCGTCTTGCGTGGCCGTGCCCGCGTGGAACACGACGGCGTCGTCGGTGTCCCTGGGCAGGCCGGTGATCACATCGCCCTTGCGCGGGTTCAGCGGGTAGCCGTGCGCGGCCATCACCACGCCCAGCGCCACGCGGCGGTCCCATTCCAGATTGATCTGGTCCAGGCTCTCGGACGTGGCGGCCATCATCACGTCATACAGGTCGGTCTTCAGGCGCATCATGATGGGCTGCGTTTCCGGGTCGCCCATGCGGCAGTTGAATTCCAGCGTGCGGGGCTTGCCCGTGGCGTCGATCATCAGCCCGGCGTACAGGAAGCCGGTGTAGGGAATGCCGTCTTTTTCCATGCCCTTGATGGTGGGCAGGATGATCTCGCGCATGGCGCGGGCGTGGACTTCGGGCGTGACCACGGGCGCGGGCGAATACGCGCCCATGCCGCCGGTGTTGGGGCCTTCGTCGCCATCCAGCAGGCGCTTGTGGTCCTGGCTGGTGGCCAGCGGCGTCACGTTCTTGCCGTCGCACAGCACGATGAAAGAGGCCTCTTCGCCCTGCAGGAACTCTTCAATCACCACACGCGCGCCACCCGCGTTATGGGCTACGCCCAGGGTGTTGTCCACCAGCATGAAATCAATGGCCTCGTGCGCCTCGGCCAGCGTCATGGCCACCACCACGCCCTTGCCGGCCGCCAAGCCGTCGGCCTTGACCACGATGGGCACGCCCATCTTGTCCACATAGGCGTGGGCGGCTGCCGGGTCGGTAAAGGTGTCGTATTCCGCCGTGGGAATGCCGTGGCGCTTCATGAAAGCCTTGGAAAACGCCTTGGAGCTTTCCAGCTGCGCGGCGGCCTTCGTGGGGCCAAACACGCGCAGCCCGTGCGCGCGGAATTCATCCACCACACCAGCGGCCAGCGGCGCCTCGGGGCCCACCACGGTCAACACGATCTTTTCGGCCTGGGCCCATTCGCGCAGGGCCTTCACATCCGTGATGTTGATGTTCTCCAGACGGCCATCCCGCGCGGTGCCGCCATTGCCGGGGGCCACATACACGGTTTGCAGCTTGGGCGACTGCGCCATCTTCCAGGCCAGGGCGTGTTCACGGCCGCCGCCACCAATGATGAGGACTTTCATTTATTCAGAGATCTCGGCGTTGTGATAGACCTCTTGCACGTCGTCCAGGTCTTCGATCATGTCCAGCAGCTTCTGCATCTTGGCGGCGTCCTCGCCGCTCAGGGCAATGGTGTTTTCGGGGCGCATGGTCACCTCGGCCACCTCGGGCTTCAGGCCCGCGGCTTCCAGGGCGTTCTTGACCGCCTCAAAGTCGGGGTAGGCGGTCAGCACCTCAATGGCGCCGTCGTCGCCGGTGATCACGTCTTCGGCGCCGGCCTCCAGCGCCACTTCCATGAGCTTGTCTTCATTGGTGCCCGGCGCAAAAATCATCTGCCCGCAATGCTTGAACTGGAACGCCACCGAGCCCGCCGTGCCCATGCTGCCGCCGTACTTGCTGAACGCGTGGCGCACATCGGCCACGGTGCGCACCTTGTTGTCGGTCATGGTGTCCACGATGATGGCCGCGCCGCCGATGCCGTAGCCCTCGTAGCGGATTTCCTCGTAATGCACGCCTTCCAGGTTGCCGGTGGCCTTGTCGATGTTGCGCTTGACGGTGTCGATGGGCAGGTTAGCCGCCTTGGCTTTTTCAACCGCCAGGCGCAGCCGGGGGTTGGCCGACAGGTCGCCCCCGCCCAGACGGGCCGCCACCATGATTTCGCGGATCACGCGCGTCCACACCTTGCCGCGCTTTTCGTCCTGGCGGCCTTTGCGGTGTTGGATATTGGCCCATTTACTGTGTCCAGCCACGGGGAACCCTTCTGTCTTCAATTAATCTACAGCCCACGATTCTACTTTTTACAACCCGACGGAGCCCCGCCATGGCCGACCCCCTGCTGATAGCCAAGAACGCCACCACCACCTGCGAGCTGCTGCCCGGCCTGGCCAACCGCCACGGGCTGATCACCGGCGCCACCGGCACCGGCAAGACGGTCACGCTGCAGACGCTGGCTGAAAACTTCAGCAAGATCGGCGTGCCGGTGTTCATGGCCGACGTCAAGGGCGACCTGACCGGCATCAGCCAGGCCGGCACCATCGGCGAAAAAATGGCCGCCGTGCTGAAAGACCGCGGCATTGACCTGCCCGCATCCGCCGCCTGCCCCGCCACCGTGTGGGACGTGTTTGGCGAACAGGGCCACCCGGTGCGCGCCACCATCTCGGACATGGGCCCGCTGCTGCTGGCGCGCATGCTGAACCTGAACGACACCCAGGCCGGCGTGCTGAACCTGGTATTCAAGATCGCCGACGACGCCGGCATGCTGCTGCTGGACCTGAAAGACCTGCGCGCCATGCTGCAGCACGTGGGCGACAACGCCAGCCAGTTCACCACCCAATACGGCAACATCAGCGCCGCCAGCGTGGGCGCGATCCAGCGCGGGCTGATGCAGGTGGAAACCCAGGGCGCCGACAAATTCTTTGGCGAGCCCATGCTGGACATCAACGACTTCATGCAGACGGTGGACGGCAAAGGGGTCATCAACATCCTGGCCGCCGACAAGCTGCTCAATTCCCCCCGGCTGTACGCCACCTTTTTGCTGTGGATGCTGTCAGAGCTGTTTGAAACCCTGCCCGAAATCGGCGACCCTGAAAAGCCCAAGCTCGTCTTCTTCTTTGACGAAGCGCACCTGCTGTTCAACGAAGCGCCCAAGGTGCTGGTGGAACGCATTGAGCTGGTGGTGCGGCTGGTGCGGTCCAAGGGCGTGGGCGTTTATTTTGTGACGCAAAACCCGCTGGACATCCCCGACAGCGTGCTGGCCCAGCTGGGCAACCGGGTGCAGCACGCGCTGCGCGCCTTTACCCCGCGCGACCAGAAGGCCGTGAAGGCCACGGCCCAGACCATGCGCCAGAAGCCGGGGCTGGACATAGAAACCGCCATCACCGAGCTGGCCGTGGGCGAGGCGCTGGTCAGCCTGCTGGACGCCAAGGGCCGCCCCGGCATCACCGAGCGCGTGTATGTGCTGCCGCCGGGCAGCCAGATCGGCCCCATCACGCCGCAACAGCGCCAGGCGCTGATCGCGGGCTCGCTGGTGGCGGGCGTGTATGAAAAGGCACAAGACCGCGAATCAGCCTATGAAAAGCTGCTGGCGCGCACCCAGGCCACGCAAGCCGCCCAGGCCGAGCAGGCCAAAAAGGCTGAAGAAGGCGGCGGGCTGATGGGCGGCATCAGCGACGTGCTGTTTGGCTCCACCGGCCCGCGCGGCGGCCAGCGCGACGGCCTGGTGCAGCAGGTGCTGAAAAACGAGGCCCGCAACCTGGCGCGCCAGGTGCTGCGCGGGGCGCTGGGCAGCATCCTGGGCGGCAAGAAGCGCTGACCCCCGGGTAACCCAGCGCAGGCCATGGATTCACTCACCCAGATCGTGCTGGGCGGCTGCGTGGCTGCCGCTGCGGTGCCGGCCGCGCACCGCCGCCGCGCGGCCATCGCCGGCGCCGTGCTGGGCACCCTGCCCGACCTGGACGGCATCCCGCTGGCGCTGATGGGCGCGGACGTGGTCACGTCCGTCACCTGGCACCGCGGGCCATCGCATTCATTGCCGGTGCTGGCCATCTTTGGCTGGCTGGTGTGGCTGCTGCTGAAGAAATACTGGGCGCCGGTGCGTGAAGCACCCCGCCCCTGGCTCATCGCCATCCAGCTGGCGCTGCTGACGCACCCGCTGCTGGACGCGTTCACCGTCTATGGCACGCAGCTGCTGTGGCCGCTGCCTTACCACCCCACCATGTGGTCCAGCGTGTTCATCATCGACCCGGCCTACACGCTGCCGCTGCTGGCGGCCTGGGTGGCGGTGCTGTGGCGCGGCGCCGCGCCCAGCGTGCCGCGCTGGCTGGCCATGGGCCTGTTGCTGAGCAGCGCCTACCTGGGCTGGACGCTGGTGGCCAAGGCCATGGTGGACCGCGACGCCCGCGAGGCCATGGACGCGCGGGGCCTGCAGAACGCCCCCATGTTCAGCGTGCCCATGCCCTTTAACACCCTGCTGTGGCGCGTGGTGGTGATGACGCCCGACGGCTACCTGGAGGGCTACCGGTCATTGGCCGTGGACCGAAAGCCCATGACCTTCACCGCCTGGCCCAGCAACACCCCCGCGCTACGCGAGCTGGCCGCCATGCCCGACGTGGCGCGGTTGCTGTGGTTTACCAGCGGCTTCATGGGCGCGCGGGAGGTGAAAGGCCAGCTCGTGCTGTCTGACCTGCGCATGGGGGCGGAGCCGGACTACACGTTTCAGTACGGGGTGGCGCAGCGGTTGCCGGGCGGCGCGTGGCAGGCGACGGAGCCGCAGAAGGTGGGTGGATTCAGGAATGCGCGGGAGCAGTTGGGGCGGGCTTGGGGGAGGTTGTGGGCTGAGCCTTGAGTTGGTCGGACTTTGAGCCTGGTGGGCGGCTTGGACTGAGAGGCCAAGTGTCTGCACCGATGCGCTTCAGGTGTCTCGCCTGCGATTTTTCCAGTATCCCGGCCTGCGTTTGAAATGTGCGACGGCGAAGATGATGATTTCGGTTTCTATGGCGAGATACACAACCGCAAAGGGAAACTTCTTGGGAAAAACGCGCCGGGTTCCATGTTTGTGCGGGGCACCAGCCAGCGGCAGCGATGTGGCCAGTTCCACAGCAGCTTCAACGGCCTGACGGAATCGTTCGCCCAAGCCAACCTGGACAGTTTCGTAATAGGCAACGGCATCCAGAAACTCAAGGCGTGCCTCGTCGTGAAAACGCGCGCGAATCACTGCGTCAGGCGGCGAGCTTGCGCGAACACATCGGCAGCGGGCACAAGCGCTGCATCGCCGCGCTCGTACTCGCCAATACGCCGGAGTATCTCGGCGTCCCAGGCCGCGTCCACCTCCGGGGTCGGCGTCTCCTGCAACGATTCCAAAAGACCCTCGGCGAGCTGTGCCCTTTCTTCTGGCGGTAGCTGGCGGGCTCGTTTCGACAACTCAGTCAGCAAACTGGACATGACGACTCTCCATGGGGTGACGGGACGAGTTTAATCGCCCATCGCCTCCTCCGCGCCAACCTAGTGACAGGCGGAAGTTGGCGAAAGGGTCTTCAATCCTGGCTACGTGGCCAATGCGCCTCAAAGTCAAACGTGAGCTGCCGCTGGTTGCGGATCGACAGCAGGTAAACAGACTTCTTGATCCGCGCGTACAGCACCAAGTAGTGCGTCATCACGTATTCGCGGATTTCCCCGTCTGCGGCAATGGCATGCAGTTGCTGCGTCAGGCGGTCTATGCCCTGGGCCACTTCTACAGACCTGCCTCGGCGCGCTTGAAACGGACGGCCCAGCCCCGGAAATCGCTCCAGATTGGGAAAAACGATTTCAGCCAGTTCATCCAGCAATTCATCGAAAGCCTGGGGAGCCTCCATGCTGAGCAGGAAAGCTTCGATGTCTACGAGGTTGCGCTCGAAGTTGGCGGTGAACTTCACCGTCAAAAGTGCAGCCACGGCCCGGCTCAGCGTGCAGCTCGGCGACGCTGCAGCGCTGCCAGCGCACTCCGGGCGTCTTTGACCTTGCCTGCGGCCACGTCGGCCATGCCCTTGCTGGCGTCGTCAATCAGCACCAGGTGAATGCGCTCGCGCTCCAGCTGGTGGTAATAGTCCAGCCGCTGCGCGTCGATGATGGCGACGTAACTTTCACCGTTCTTGGTGATGATCTTTTCGGCACCGGCCTTCGCCTGGTCGGCCAGTTCCGATAGATTTGCACGGGCCTGGGACAGCGGGACAACATCGCGGACAGTGAACACCATGGCAATCTCCTTGGCACAAGGATGTACAAAATTCTGCACATCATAAGTTCAAATGAGCCCGTCAACTCTTTCCCGGCCGCTCCCCCTGCTCTATCCATTGCGTATAAAACGCGATCTTCGCGTCCACCAGTTTGCGTGCCTGCTTCCATTGCGCGATCTGTGCGTCCACCCGTTCGCGGTGGGCCAGCAGCACGGCGCGGGTGGCTTCCAGGTTCGCTCCGCCGCGCTGGGCCAGCGCGGTGTAGCGGCGCAGTTCGGCAATCGGCATGCCCGACGCGCGCAGGCGGTCCATCAGCGCCAGCCATTCCACATGGCGGTTGCTGTAGATGCGCTGGCCGTTCAGGCGCGGCACGGTGGGCAGCAGGCCCTGCTGCTCGTACCAGCGGATGGTGTGCACGCTGCGGCCGGTGCGCTCGGCCAGCTCGCCGATGCGCAGCTTCAGGGGTTTGCGGGCGGGGGTGTCTGCCATGTCAGCGGGTATACCAGATGGCCTGCACGTGCTGGGTGTCCATGTATTCACGCACGGCCGCAATCTGGCCGCCGCGCAGCGTGAACAGTGCGTGGTAATGCTGGTTGTAGATACGGCCATTCTTCAGTTCACCGCGTGACTCGGCCATCACGGCCACCTGGTCGCCTTCGGCCACGGTGTTGTGCACCGTCATGCGCAGCGGGCCGGTCATGGCCCGGGCCATGCGGTTGAAGATGTCGGCCATCTCGGCCTTGGTGCGCAGCCCGGCCGTGGCGTTGCTGCCGGGCTCGCCCGCCAGCCAGTAGGCGCAGTCGTCCGCCATCAGGGCCAGCACGCCGTCCATGTCGCCTGAATCAAAGCGGTTGTAGAAGGCGATGGCGGTCTGGCGGTGGGTTTCGGTGGTGTTCATGGGGTTTCCTTTTGAGCTTGGCGCGGCTGCTGTGCCGCATCGCTATTGGGAAACTTCGAGTGCGCTCAAGGTCAAGCCTTTTTTTGGGGCATGGGCCTTGCAAGGCTACCGCGGCCTCTGTACATTGCTTTTTTTGAGGGTCCCCCATGTCTGTTGAAGTTCCGGCCCCCCGCCACATCCGCCTCACCTCCCACGCCGGTGGCTTTGGCGCCCTGCCCATCCACTGGGGCGCGGCCACCCCCGCAGAGCGCGGCCCCATCGTGGGCACCACCACCACCCGCGCGCACCGCAACGTGATCGGCACGCACAGCGGCAGCTACAGCGTGTACCGCGCGCTGGCCGTGGCCGCCGGCGCCCTGTCGGCCAGCCACAAGGCGGACCTGACCAACACCGCGCCCACCGACGTCATTGGCCCCTACCCGCAATGGTCCGACCCCGGAAAGATCGTCAGCCTGGACCCTTGGGGCGCCACGGTGGCCGATGTGTTCAGCAACGAGCTGGCCGCGGGCTACGACATCAAGCCCACCATTGCCGTGACCAAGGCGCATGTGATCCTGCCCGAGGTGATGGAGGCCCTGCAAAAAGGCCGGCTCAAGGCCGACGGCAAGGTGCTGACGGCTGGCGGCGCCGCCCTGGTGACCAAGGCGGCCGTGGAGCCCGTGTGGTACCTGCCCGGCGTGGCGCAGCGGTTTGGCTGCAGTGAATCTGACCTGCGCCGCGTGCTGTTTGAAGAGACCGGCGGCATGTACCCCGAGCTGGTCACGCGAAGCGACCTGGAGGTGTTCTTGCCGCCCATCGGGGGGCTCACGCTGTACATCTTTGGCAACCCGCGCGACCTGGCCAACCCCGAGGTGGAACTGACCGCGCGCGTGCACGACGAATGCAACGGCTCGGACGTGTTTGGCTCGGACATCTGCACCTGCCGGCCGTACCTCACGCACGCCATTGAGGAATGCATCCAGGGCGCGCAGCGCGGTGGCGTGGGGCTGTGCGCCTATTACCGCAAGGAGGGCCGGGCCCTGGGCGAGGTGACCAAATTCCTGGTTTACAACGCCCGCAAGCGCCAGGTGGGCGGCGACACGGCCGACCAGTATTTCGCCCGCACCGAATGCGTGGCCGGCGTGCAGGACATGCGCTTCCAGCAGCTGATGCCCGACGTTTTGCACTGGCTGGGCATCCGCAAGATCCACCGCCTGGTGTCCATGAGCAACATGAAGTTTGACGCCATCACCGGCTCGGGCATCGAGGTGGGCACGCGCGTGAACATCCCCGACGACCTGATCCCTGAAGACGCGCGGGTGGAGATGACGGCCAAGATGGCGGCCGGCTACTTCACACCCGGTGCCGTACCCGGCGCCGATGATCTGAAAAGCGCCAGGGGCCGGGGGCTGGACGCATGACGGTGGACGGCGCCATTGGCGAAGCCGCCGCCAGTCTGCGCACCACCGCCGCCGTGCGCGAACGCGCCGCCGCCCTGCTGGCCCGAGCCCGCGCCGGGCAGTCCGCCTGGTTCACCGTGGACGACAGCGCCCTGGACGGCGCCGCGCTGGAGGTGGTGGCCGTCACGCGCGAGCGGTACAGCCACCTGCGCATTCCGTACCACAGCCGCTGGCGCCACTTTGAAGCAGGCGGCGTGGACCGCAAGGCTTTGCTGGACCAGCAGCTGGACAAACAACCCGGTGGCGCACACCCCGCCGAACGCGCCCGTGCCTGCATTGACCTGGCCGTGGTGAGCGTGTTGCTGGACGCCGGTGCCGGGCCCGACTGGAAATATGTGGAGACCGCCACCGGCCAGACCTTTGCACGGTCTGAAGGGCTGGGCGTGGCCAGCTTTCATGCCTTCATGGCCGGCATGTTCAGCAGCGACCCGGCCAGGCCCTTGCAGGCGGATGCGGACGGCCTGCGCGGCCTGGCGGGCGACAGGCTGGCCGCTGCGTTCCAGGTCAGCCCGGCCAACCCGCTGGTGGGCGTGGACGGCCGGCTGGTGCTGCTGCGCCGCCTGGGCGAGGTGCTGCGCGGGCAGCCCGAGGTGTTTGGCACCGATGTGCCGCGCCCCGGTGGCCTGTTCGACATGCTGGTCAAGCCCTATGGCGCCGATACGCCGCCCACGGCGGAGGTGGCCGCACACGACATCCTGTCGCAGGTGTTGATGTCGTTGTCAGGCATCTGGCCCGCGCAGAACGCGCTGGGCACGATCCCGCTGGGCGACTGCTGGCGCCACAGCGCCGTGCGCGGCCCGGGCCTGACGGACGGCTGGATGCCGTTTCACAAGCTGTCGCAATGGCTGACCTATTCACTGATCGAGCCCTTTGAATGGGGCGGCGTGCCGGTGCACGGGCTGGACGCCCTGACCGGCCTGCCTGAATACCGCAACGGCGGCCTGCTGCTGGACAGCGGCGTGATCCGGCTCAAAGACCTGGCCCAAGCCACCCGCGTCCACCAGGCGGGCGATGAGCTTGTGGTGGAATGGCGTGCGCTGACCGTGGCGCTGCTGGACGAGCTGGCCCCCAAGGTGCGTGGCATCCTGGGCCTGAGCGCCGACCAGCTGCCGCTGGCCTGTGTGCTGGAAGGCGGCACCTGGGCGGCGGGGCGCGTGCTGGCACAACGCTTGCGTGGCGGTACGCCGCCTCTGAATATCGCCAGCGATGGCACCGTTTTTTGAACCAAAGTCAAAAGAAGAGGCTGACACAACAATGAGCAACGTCCACGTCATCAACCACCCGCTGGTGCAGCACAAGCTGACGCTGATGCGCAAGAAGGAAGCCAGCACCAACAGCTTTCGCCGCCTGCTCAACGAGCTGGCCTCGCTGATGGCCTATGAGGTCACGCGCGACATGCCCATGTCCGAGGTGGAGATCGAAACCCCGCTGGAGACCATGAAGGCCAAGGTCATCGACGGCAAGAAGCTGGTGTTCGTGTCCATCCTGCGCGCGGGCAACGGCATTCTGGAGGGCATGCTGAACGTGGTGCCCGGCGCGCGCGTGGGCCATGTGGGCCTGTACCGTGACCCCAAGACGCTCACGGCGGTGGAGTATTACTTCAAGATGCCCAGCGAGATGCACGAGCGCGACGTGGTCATCGTGGACCCGATGCTGGCCACGGGCAATTCAGCCATCGCCGCGGTGGACCGGCTCAAGGAAATGAAGCCCAAGTCGATCAAGTTCGTCTGCCTGCTGACCTGCCCCGAAGGCGTGGCCGCCCTGCAAAAGGCCCACCCCGACGTGCCGATCTACACCGCAGCCATCGACCGCCAGCTGAACGACCACGGCTACATCCTGCCGGGCCTGGGCGATGCCGGCGACCGGATTTTCGGAACCAAGTAACCCACCGTCCCGAGGGCGTCATGCCGGACTTGATCCGGCATCCACGCTGGCACACCATTTGCACAGTTCAAGCCATTCGTTCAACCCAGAGGAGATTCCCATGACTACACGCCGTTCCCTCATCGCCCTGGCCGCCATCGCGGCCCTGTCATCCCCCGGCCTCGCCCTGGCGCAAGCCAAGATCAAGGTTGCCGCCATCTACACCGTGCCGTTCGAGCAGCAATGGGTCAGCCGCATCCACAAGGCGCTCAAGGCTGCCGAGGCGCGCGGCGAGATCGAATACAAGGCCAGCGAGAACGTCTCCAACGCTGACTACGAGCGCGTCATGCGCGAATACGCCACCGGCGGCAACCAGCTCATCGTGGGCGAGGCCTTTGCGGTGGAAGCCGCCGCGCGCAAGGTGGCCAAGGACTTCCCCAAGACGTCGTTCCTGCTGGGCAGCTCGGGCAAGCCGGTGGCGCCCAACTTCAGCGTGTTTGACAACTATATCCAGGAGCCGGCCTACCTGAGCGGCATGATCGCCGGCGGCATGACCAAGACGAACAAGATCGGCATGGTCGGCGGCTTCCCCATCCCCGAAGTCAACCGCCTGATGAACGCCTTCATGGCCGGCGCCAAGGAAACCAACCCCAAGGTGGAATTCACCGTCAGCTTCATCAACAGCTGGTTCGACCCGCCCAAGGCCAAGGAAGCCTCCTTTGCCATGATCGACAAAGGCGCCGACGTGATGTACGCCGAGCGCTTTGGCGTGAGCGACGCGGCCAAGGAAAAGGGCAAGCTCGCCATTGGCAACGTGATCAACACCCAGGCCCAGTACCCCGACACCGTGGTGTCCTCGGCGCTGTGGAACATGGAGCCCACCATCGACCGCGCGCTGAAGCTGGTGAAGGAAGGCAAGTTCACCGCCGAAGACTACGGCCAGTATTCGATGATGAAGTACAAGGGCAGCGAGCTGGCGCCGCTGGGCACGTTCGAGAAAAAAATCCCCGCTGACATCGTCGCCAAGGTCAAGGCCAAAGAGAAAGCGATCCTTGACGGCAAGTTCACCGTCAAGGTGGATGACAACGCCCCCAAATCAAGCAAGTAACCCCCCTGAGTCGGGCTTCGCCCGCCTTCCCCCCAGGGGGACGCCGTCAGCGGCCCGGCAAAGCCGGTTCCGCGACGGCCGCTGGAACAATCCGCACCTTCCTTGAGTCCTGTACTGCGCCTGAACGGCATCACCAAGCGGTTTGGCCCGCTGGTGGCCAACGACAACATCTCGCTCACGCTGGCGCGTGGCGAGGTGCTGGCGCTGCTGGGTGAAAACGGCGCGGGCAAGTCCACGCTGGTGTCCATCCTGTTCGGCCATTACGTTGCCGACGAGGGCGACATCGAAATCGACGGCCAGCCCCTGCCCCCCGGCAACCCGCGCGCCGCGCTGGCCGCGGGCGTGGGCATGGTGCACCAGCATTTCACGCTGGCCGACAACCTGAGCGTGCTGGACAACGTGATGATGGGCACCGAGCCGCTGTGGCAGCCGTTCACGCGCCGCGCCGCCGCCCGTGCGCGCCTGGCGGACGTGGCGCAGCGCTTTGGCCTGCAGGTGGATGCGGACGCGCGCGTGGGCGGCCTGTCGGTGGGCGAGCGCCAGCGCGTGGAGATATTGAAGGCGCTATACCGCGGCGCCCGCATATTGATCCTGGACGAACCCACTGCCGTGCTGACGCCGCAGGAAAGCGAGGCGCTGTTTGACACCCTGGGCCAGATGGTGGCGCAGGGCCTGTCCATCATCTTCATCAGCCACAAGCTGGGCGAGGTGCTGCGCGTGTCGCACCGCGTGGCGGTGCTGCGCGGCGGCCAGCTGGTGGCGCAGGCACCCGCGCAGGGCACCACCCAGGCGCAGCTGGCGCAATGGATGGTGGGCCATGCCGTGGCCGCGCCACAACGCCGGCCTGCGCAGGGCGTGGGCAATGTGGTGTGTGAACTGCAAGGCGCCACCACACCCGCTGGCCAGCGCGACCGGCTGGCCGGCGTGTCGCTTGCGTTGCGCGCCGGTGAAATCGTGGCCGTGACCGGTGTATCTGGCAACGGCCAGGTGGCGCTGGCTGACGTGCTGTGCGGTGTGCGCGCCCTGCAGTCCGGCAGCGCCAAGCTGGCGGGCCAGCCCCTGCCCGCCTCGCCCGCGCTGCTGGTCACGCGCGGCGTGGCCCGCGTACCGGAAGACCGCCATGCCGTGGGCGTGGTGGGTGATTTGCCCGTGTGGGAAAACGCCGTGTCCGAGCGGCTGCGCACGCCGGCTTTCAGCCGCTGGTTGGGCTGGCACTGGGTGCGCCGCGCAGCAGCCCGTGCCCACGCGCGAAAGGTGATCGAGGCATTCGACGTGCGCGGCGGCGGGCCGCTGACGGCTGCCCGGTCGCTGTCGGGCGGCAACATGCAGAAGCTGATCCTGGGCCGCGCCCTGCTCGCTCCCGACGGCAGCACGCCACGCCTGATCGTCGCGCACCAACCGACCTGGGGCCTGGACATCGGTGCGGTGGACTATGTGCAACAGCAGCTGGTGGCCGCGCGCGACGCAGGCGCGGCGGTGCTGCTGATTTCTGATGATCTGGACGAGGTGCTGGCGTTGGGCGATCGGGTGGCGGTGATGCATGCGGGTGAATTGACCGATGCCTTGCCGGCGCTGGAGTGGACGCGCGAAGAGATTGGGTTGGCGATGGCAGGGGTGAGGGGCACGCCATGAGACTTGAAAAGCGTTCCGCCCCTTCCCCCGCCGCGCTGGTGCTGGCGCCCATCGGCGCCATCGCGTTCACGCTGCTGGTCAGCGCGCTGCTCGTCCTGTGGGCCGGCGCGCCCGTCGGCCAGACCTACGCCCTGCTGTTCAAGGGCGCGTTCGGCTCCGTCTTTGCCCTGAGCGAGACCTTCACCCGCGCCATCCCGCTCATCCTCACCGGCCTGGCGGCCACCGTGGCGTTCAAGGCACGCCTGTTCAACATCGGTGCCGAAGGCCAGCTGTACGCCGGTGCGTTGGCCGCTGTAGCCGTGGGCGGCCTGCATGGCGGCACGGGGCTGGAATGGCCGGCGTGGCTGCTGTTCCCGCTGATGATGGCGGCCGCCGCTCTGGCGGGCGCCCTGCTGCTGCTGGGCCCGGCGCTCATGAAAGCCCGGCTGGGCGTGGACGAGGTGGTGACCACGCTGCTGTTCAACTTCATCGTGCTGCTGGGCGTGGGCGCGCTGCTGGACGGCACCATGAAAGACCCCACCGCCATGGGCTGGCCGCAAAGCGTGGCGCTGCAGCCGGCGATGGAACTGGCCAAGCTGGTGGAGCGCACGCGGGTGCACACCGGGCTGCTGTGGGCCGTGGGCCTGGCCATGCTGCTGTGGGCGCTGTTCAAGTACACCGTGCTGGGCTTTGACATCCGGGCCACCGGCGCCAACGCGCGCGCGGCCGCCTTTGCCGGCGTGCCAGTCACGCGCACGGTAGTGCTGGTAGCGCTGCTGTCAGGCGCGCTGGCGGGGCTGGCGGGCGCCATTGAAGTGGCCGGGCGCACCGGCTATGTGACGCTGGACATGTCGCCGGGCTACGGCTACAGCGGCATCGTCATTGCCATGCTGGCCGCCCTGCACCCGCTGGGCGTGCTGGCCGCCAGCGTGTTCGTGGCTGGCGTGCTGGTGGGGGCCGACAGCATGAGCCGCGCCATCGGCGTGCCCACCTACATTGCGGACGTGATCGTGGCCGCGTCGCTCATCTCGGTGCTGGTGGCCACGCTGCTCACGCAGTACCGCGTGCGCTGGAAATAACCATGGAAGTGCTTGACCTGCTGGCCAACCCCGCCTTCTGGCAGGCGGTGCTGCGCGTTGCCACGCCGCTGATCCTGGGCACGCTGGGCGTGCTGCTGTGTGAGCGCGCGGGTGTGCTGAACCTGGGCATCGAAGGCATCATGGTCGCGGGCGCGTTCAGCGGCTGGCTGGCGGTGTATGCGGGCGCGCCGCTGTGGGTGGGCGTGGGCGTGGCGGCGCTCACCGGCGCGGCGTTTGGCCTGCTGCACGCGGGGCTGACGGTGGGGCTGGCGCTGTCGCAGCATGTGTCGGGGCTGGGCATCACGCTGCTGGCCACAGCGCTCAGCTACTACGGCTACCGCGTGAGCTTTCCCAAGGTCAACACGCCGCCCACCATCACGCCGTTCCAGCCCATGGACGGGCTGGGCCTGCCGGTGCTGTCGGCCCAGACGCCGCTGACGCTGCTGGCCCTGCTGCTGGTTCCGCTGGTGGCATGGGTGCTGTACCGCACGCCGGCCGGCCTGGCCGTGCGCATGGTGGGCGAGAACCCGCAGGCCGCCGAAGGCCAGGGCGTGTCGGTGGCCGCCACGCGCACCAGTGCCATCGTGGCGGGCTCGGCGCTGATGGGCGTGGCGGGCAGCTTTTTGACGCTGTCGGCGTTCAATGCTTTCTTCTTCAACATGATCAACGGGCGCGGCTGGATCTGCGTGGCGCTGGTGGTGTTTGCCAGCTGGCGGCCGGGCAAGGCGCTGCTGGGCGCGCTGCTGTTTGCGTTCTTTGACGCGCTGCAGCTGCGGCTTCAGCAAAGCGGCGACGCCGTGCTGCCCTACCAGCTGTATCTGATGCTGCCGTACCTGCTGTCCATCCTGGCGCTGGTGCTGGTAGCACGCAAGGCAGCCTACCCGCAGGCGCTGATGAAACCGTACCGCAAGGGCGAACGGTAGCGGCACAATCCGGACACGACTTTCAAGGAGACACGCATGGCTTTCACCCTGACCAGCAAGAGCTTCAACGACCAGCAGGCCCTGCCCAAGGCGCATGTGCACCACGCCATGGGCGCTGGCGGCGACAACGTGTCGCCCGACCTGGCCTGGAGCGGCGCGCCCGAAGGCACGCAGAGCTTTGCCCTGACCTGCTACGACCCCGATGCCCCCACCGGCTCTGGCTGGTGGCACTGGGTGGTGTATGACATCCCGGCCAGCGCCACCGGCCTGGCGCTGGGCGCGGGCGCCGCGGGCGGCGCCGCCCTGCCCCCAGGCAGCAAACAGGGCCGCACCGATTTTGGTACCCATGAATACGGCGGCGCCGCACCCCCGCCCGGCCATGGCCCGCACCGCTACATCTTCACGCTGTACGCCCTGAAGACGCCCACGCTGGACGTGCCCGCAGATGCATCCGCCGCCTATGTGGGCTTCAACATCCACTTCGCCAAGCTGGGCGAGGCCAGGCTGATGGCGACGTACGAGCGCTGACCGTAGCCGCGCGGTCAGGCTGGTTCCCCGAAAAAGTCCGCTTTGCGATTTGAATAAACGTTACTACAATAAATCCCCAGGGAGGGCCAGCCAATGCAGCTGGAATGGGATGAAAACAAGCGGCGCAGCAATCTGCTCAAGCATGGTCTGGATTTTGCGAAGGCCACAGAAATACTGGCTTCGCGCTATCGCATGGATCGTCAACTTGTTCGCGGCGAAGAATTACGCACACAGTCGTTCTCTTATGTGATGGGTTACCTGGCCGTGTTAACGGTGGTTCATCTGGAACGTGGGCACGCGGTGCGCATCGTCAGTTTTCGTTTTGCGAGCGAAGATGAATCGAAGGACTACTATGACTGGCTCCAGCAAGAAGGTGGTTAAGCCCCAGCCCACACGCGAGGAAATCCTGAAGGCGATGGAAACACCACCGCCTGGCGGGTACTACGTGTGGGACGGCATCGACGAAGACGACCGCCCGGCAACCGCAGAAGAACTGCGTGCCGGGATTGCCGAAGCACGCAAGCGCGGCCGACCTGCTGGCAGCACCAAGGAATCAACCACCATCCGCATTGATCAGGACGTCCTGGCAAGCTTTCGCGCAAGCGGTCCGGGTTGGCAGTCGCGCATGAATGCGGCGCTGCGCGATTGGCTCAAGACCCATCCCCAACACTGAAGCTGCATGCTCGATCTGCTCATCCACAACGCCCGCCTGCCCGACGGCCGCGCCAACATGTCCATGGCCGTGCAGGCCGGCAAGATCGTCCAGGTCGTGGAAGGACCGATTGCCGGTGCGCAGGCCGCTGAAACGGTGGACGCGCAGGGCTACCTGCTGAGCCCGCATTTTGTGGACCCGCACTTTCACATGGACGCGACGCTGAGCTACGGCCTGCCGCGCGTCAATGAAAGCGGCACGCTGCTCGAAGGCATCCAGATCTGGGGTGAACTCAAGCCCCAGCTCAAGGCCGACGACATGATCGAGCGCGCCCTGACCTACTGCGACTGGGCGGTGGCCAAGGGCCTGCTGGCCATCCGCAGCCATGTGGACACCAGCGACCCCAGCCTGCTGCCGGTTGAGGCCATGCTGGAAGTGAAGAAGCGCGTGGCCGGCTACATCGACCTGCAACTGGTGGCTTTCCCCCAGGACGGCGTGCTCAGAACCCAAGGCGGCCTGGACAACCTGAAGCGCGCGCTGGACCTGGGCGTGGACGTGGTGGGCGGCATTCCCCACTTCGAGCGGACCATGGGCCAGGGGGCCGAGAGCGTACGGCTGCTGTGCGAGCTGGCCGCCGAACGCGGCAAGCTGGTGGACATGCACTGCGACGAAACCGACGACCCGCTGAGCCGCCACATCGAGACGCTGGCCTTTGAGGCGCAGCGCCTGGGCCTGCAGGGCCGCGTGAACGGCAGCCACTGCACGTCCATGCACAGCATGGACAACTACTACGTCAGCAAGCTGCTGCCGCTGATGGCCGAAGCGCAGGTCAGCGTGATTGCCAACCCGCTGATCAACATCACGCTGCAAGGCCGCCACGACACCTACCCCAAGCGCCGCGGCATGACCCGCGTGCCCGAGCTGATGGCCGCTGGTGTGAACGTCGCCTTCGGCCATGACTGCGTGATGGACCCCTGGTACGGCATGGGCAGCGGCGACATGCTGGAGGTGGCCCACATGGGCCTGCACGTGGCACAGATGACCAGCCAGAAAGGCATTCGCGCCTGCTACGACGCCGTGACGGTGAACGCCGCCAAGGTGATGCACCTGCAGGGCTACGGCCTGGACGTGGGGTGTGACGCGAGCTTTGTGCTGCTGCAAGCGCGGGATGTGGTGGAGGCGATCCGGTTGCGGGCGAACCGGTTGAAGGTGTGGCGAAAGGGCGCGTTGATTGCGCAGACGCCGGAACTGGCTGTCCAGATCATGATCGCCGGGCGGTAACGCACGACGCGGTTCACCAACCCCTGACAAGACCCGGTCACAATCAGCCGGGTGACTGACGCTACACCCTCCCCCCACCGCACCGCCTGGCTCATGCTGCTGGTGCTGATTTCGGCCTTTGCCATGAGCCAGGCCTTTCGCACGGCCGCTGCCGTGATGGCCGCACCTCTGCAGCAGGACTTTGGGCTCACGCCCCGGCAACTGGGCCTGTTCGCCGGTGCCTTTCACTTTGCATTCGGTGGCCTGCAGCTTTTCATGGGCTCGGGCATTGACGTGCATGGCACGCGGCGCACGGTGCTGGCTGTCTTCCCGCTGGCGGTGATCGGACCGCTTGTCACCGCCAGCGCCGACGGGTTTGCCATGCTGGTGGTGGGCCAGGCGCTCACGGGCATTGGCTGCGCGCCGGCCTTCCTGGCCTGCACGGTGTTCATTTCGCGGCGGTTTCCATCCGGGCAGTACGCCTCGGTCAACGGTGCCGCTTTGGGCATCGGCTCGGTGGGCCTGTTGCTGACCGGCACGCCGCTGGCGCTGCTGATCCAGGGCCTGGGCTGGCGCGCGGGCTATGTGGCCATGGCGGCCTGCGCGGCGCTGGCCTGGCTGGCCATCCTGCTGTGCGTGCGTGAAACGCCGCCGGCCCACCCCCATGGCCGGCCGTCGATGCTGGCCGCGCTGCGCGGCTATGGCGAGCTGTTCCGGCTGCCGCACACTTGGGGAATCATCGGCCTGGCGCTGTTCACCTATGCGTCATTCCTGTCGCTGCGCGGCCTGTGGCTGGGGCCGATGCTGATTGAGCGGCATGGCTTCAGCCTGGTGGCCACCGGCAACGTGGCGCTGGTGCTGTCGGTGCTGGGCATGTTTGCGCCACCGCTGTTTGGCCGGTTTGATCCCGGTGATGCCCGGCGCCGCCGCTGGCTGTTCAACTTCACGCTGGCATGCGCCGGGCTGTTCGTATTGCTGGCATTGCCGTTGGGCGCCGTGCCCGATGTGGCGCTGTCGCTCGCCGTGGGCCTGGTCTCGGGCTACATGGTCATGCAGTACGCCGACGTGCGCGCGGCCTATCCGGCCGCCATGACCGGCCGGGCCATGGCGCTGTTCACCATGGCCATGTTCATGGGCGTGGCGTTCATGCAGTCGCTCACCGGCATGGTGGCCTCTGCCGCGGCCGGGCTGGGGCTGGACCCGTATGCCGCCGTCATGGCGTCGATTGCGGGCATGCTGGTGCTGGGCGCGGTGCTGCTGCGCTGGCTGCCGCAGCCGCCGCCGGCCTAGGCACTGGCTGTGCGTTGCCGTCTGATGACGGCGGCGCCCTAACCCTGATGCGCACGCACGGCGGCAGGGTCAAAGCCCTTGTCGGCCCACGCGCTGGCACTGGCGCGCGTGAGCCTGAACGACGGCGCCACGCGCACGTCGGCCAGCACATCGCCTGCGGCGTCGGTGGCGTGCAGCGTGGCGCTGGGGCTGTCTTCGTCGAGCTCAATGTCCAGGCTGATGGTCACCCGTTGCGCGCCATGCGTGATCTCAATGGACTGGTGCAGCGTGGCATGCAGCTGCTGTTCGTGCCGCCGGACAAATTCGCTGGCGGTCTTGACCAGCGTGTTGAAGGCCGACACATCCAGCGGCTTGGGGTTCTTCTTGTCGCGGCCCATGGTCCAGGGCCCCACCAGCGCGGGCTCCACCTGGCCGTCGGGCGTCATCGCCACGGCCCAGCCATCGTCGTCTTCGTTCTTGATGACCTGTGCGGTCCAGCCGTTGTCGCGCCACAGGCGGCTTTCGGTGATCTTTTCTTGTGTGTTCTCGGTTTCTGTCATGAAGGGGGCCTGGTTGGGTCAGCCGGCAGTTTACGATTGATGCCCCCAACACAAGGAAACACACACCATGGGCGCGCAGTGGAAAGCAAAAGGCAAGGCAGCGGCGGCAGACGCCAGGGGCAAACTCTTTGGGCGGCTGGCCAAGGACATCATGGTGGCCGCGCGCAGCGGCGCCGACCCGGCGCTCAATGCCCGCCTGCGGCTGGTGGTCGAGCAGGCCCGCAAGGTGTCCATGCCCAAGGACACGCTGGACCGGGCCATCAAGAAGGGCGCGGGCCTCACCGGCGAAAGCGTCAATTTCGAGCACGTCATTTATGAGGGCTTCGCGCCGCACCAGGTGCCGGTGATGGTCGAATGCCTGACCGACAACGTCAAGCGCACCGCACCCGAGATGCGCGTGCTGTTCCGCAAGGGCCAACTGGGCGCATCCGGCTCGGTCAGCTGGGACTTTGACCATGTGGGCATGATCGAGGCCGAGCCAGCCGCCGCCGGCGCAGACGCCGACATGGCCGCCATCGAGGCCGGCGCGCAGGATCTGGAGCCCGGGGAAACCGAAGGCACCACGCTGTTCATCACCGCGCCCGCCGACCTGGACCTGGTCAGCCGTGCCCTGCCCGCCCACGGCTTTACCGTGCTGTCGGCCAAGCTGGGCTACAAGCCCAAAAATCCGGTGGACCCGGCCAACCTGAGCGCCGAGCAGCTGGAAGAAGTAGAGACCTTCCTGGCCGCCATTGACGCGAACGACGATGTGCAGAACGTATTCGTGGGGCTGGCGGGATGAGTTCGCGGCTTCGCAAGACGGCCATGACCTTGCTCGCCGCTGCCATCCTGCTGCCGGCGCTGGTGTTGCTGGCCGCCCAGCTGGGCGCGTTCAAGGGCACGCCCCCCAGCGACCTGGGCATCCGCAACGGCCGGCTCAAGCCGCCGTCCAGCACGCCCAACAGCGTGACAAGCCAGGCCAGCCTGTACCCGGACCACCCGCAGGCGAAGCGCGCAGCCATTGCGCCGCTGGCGTTCAAGGGCGACGGACAGGCCGCCATGAAAAAGCTCGCCAGCATCCTGCGCGGCATGGAGCGCACCGAGATCATCACCGAGCAGCCGGGCTACCTGTATGCCCAGTGCACCACCCGGCTCATGCGCTTTACCGATGACGTGGAGTTCTGGCTCGACGAATCCGCGGGCGTGATCCAGGTGCGCTCGGCCAGCCGCATCGGCCACGGCGACCGGGGCGTGAACCGCGCGCGGGTGGAGGCGATCCGGCACCAGCTGATGGCCCCATGACAAAAGCCGCCCGCAGGCGGCTTTTGCGTTGAAGGCAGGCCCGGCTTACTCGCTGGACACTTCTTCCGGCTCGGGCTTGGCCTTGCCTTCTTTCTTGGGCAGCGGCTGGATGTCCAGCAGCACCTCGGACGACTCCACGCCCTTGTCGTCGGTCTTCAGATCGATGTCCACCGTCAGGCGGCCACCGTCGGTCAGGCGGCCAAACAGCAGCTCGTCGGCCAGCGCGCGGCGGATGGTGTCCTGGATCAGCCTTTGCATCGGGCGTGCGCCCATCAGCGGATCAAAGCCCTTCTTGGCCAGGTGCTTGCGCAGCTTGTCGGTGAAGGTGACTTCGACCTTCTTCTCGGCCAGCTGGGTTTCCAGCTGCAGCAGGAACTTGTCCACCACCCGCAGGATGACGGCTTCGTCCAGCGCCTTGAAGCTCACGGTGGCGTCCAGGCGGTTGCGGAACTCGGGCGTGAACAGGCGCTTGATGTCGGCCATCTCGTCGCCCGCCTCGCGCGGGTTGGTAAAGCCGATGGTCGCCTTGTTCATGGTCTCGGCGCCCGCGTTGGTCGTCATGATGATGATGACGTTGCGGAAATCGGCCTTGCGCCCGTTGTTGTCCGTCAGCGTACCGTGGTCCATGACCTGCAGCAGCACGTTGAAGATGTCCGGGTGCGCCTTCTCGATTTCGTCCAGCAGCAGCACGGCGTGGGGCTTCTTGGTGATGGCCTCGGTCAGCAGGCCACCCTGGTCAAAGCCCACATAGCCGGGGGGCGCGCCAATCAGGCGGCTCACGGCGTGGCGCTCCATGTACTCCGACATGTCGAAGCGGATCAGGTCGATGCCCATGATGTAGGCCAGCTGCTTGGCGGCCTCGGTCTTGCCCACGCCCGTGGGGCCGCTGAACAGGAACGAGCCGATCGGCTTGTCGCCCTTGCCCAGCCCCGAGCGCGCCATCTTGACGGCGCCGGCCAGCACTTCCAGGGCCTTGTCCTGGCCGAACACCACGCTCTTGAGGTCGCGCTCCAGCGTCTGCAGCTTGCTGCGGTCGTCGTTGGACACATTGGCCGGCGGGATGCGGGCGATCTTGGCGACGATTTCCTCGACCTCGGACTTGGTGATGGTCTTCTTGCGCTTGCTCACCGGCAGGATGCGCTGGGCCGCGCCGGCCTCGTCAATGACGTCGATGGCCTTGTCGGGCAGGTGGCGGTCGTTGATGTACTTGGCGCTCAGCTCGGCCGCGGCCTGCAGCGCCGCCGCGGCGTACTTCACGCTGTGGTGCTCTTCAAAGCGGGACTTCAGGCCCTTGAGGATTTCCACGGTTTCCTGCACCGTGGGCTCCACCACGTCCACCTTCTGGAAGCGGCGCGACAGGGCGGCGTCTTTCTCGAAGATACCGCGGTACTCGGTGAAGGTGGTGGCGCCAATGCACTTGAGCTGGCCGGACGACAGCGCCGGCTTGAGCAGGTTGGACGCATCCAGCGTGCCGCCGGACGCCGCGCCGGCGCCGATCAGCGTATGGATCTCGTCAATGAACAGGATGGCATTGGGCTTGTCCTTCAGGCTCTTGAGCACGCCTTTGAGCCGCTGCTCGAAGTCACCGCGGTACTTGGTGCCCGCCAGCAGCGCGCCCATGTCCAGCGAATACACATTGGACTCCGCCAGGATTTCCGGCACGTCCTTTTGCGTGATGCGCCAGGCCAGGCCCTCGGCAATGGCGGTCTTGCCCACGCCGGCTTCGCCCACCAGCAGCGGGTTGTTCTTGCGGCGGCGGCACAGGATCTGGATCACGCGCTCGACTTCGTATTCGCGCCCGATCAGCGGATCGATCTTGCCGTCCTTGGCCATCTGGTTCAGGTTCTGGGTGAACTGCTCCAGCGGCGACGCCTTCTCGTTCTTCTCGCCACCCTCCTCGCTCTCGGCGGCGGCGGGGTCGCTGCTCTTGGCGGGCTCGGGCGGGTCGCTCTTCTTGATGCCATGGGCAATGAAGTTGACGACGTCCAGCCGCGTGACGCCCTGCTGGTGCAGGTAATACACGGCGTGGGAGTCTTTTTCGCCAAAAATCGCCACCAGCACATTGGCGCCGGTGACTTCCTTCTTGCCGTTGCCGGTGGACTGCACGTGCATGATGGCGCGCTGGATCACGCGCTGGAAGCCCAGCGTTGGCTGGGTGTCCACGTCGTCCGACCCCGCCACTTGGGGCGTGTTGTCCTTGATGAAGTTCGTGAGCGACTTGCGAAGGTCGTCAATGTTGGCCGAGCAGGCGCGCAGCACCTCCGCGGCACTGGGGTTGTCCAGCAGGGCAAGCAGCAGATGCTCCACCGTGATGAACTCGTGGCGCTGCTGCCGGGCCTCCACGAAGGCCATGTGCAGACTGACTTCCAATTCCTGGGCAATCATGTGAATTCCTTTTGCCTTGCTGTTAACTCAACTCTAGATCAGTCCGACCCTGATTTATTCAACCGGTTCACTCACACATTGCAGCGGATGCCCGGCCTGCTTCGCTGCTTCCTGCACCTGGTCCACCTTGGTGGCGGCGACATCCTTGGAATAGATGCCGCAAACCGCTTTGCCGTCCAGATGGATCTTCAACATGATCTGGGTCGCGGTTTCCCGGTCCTTGTTGAAGAACTCCTGGATCACGACCACCACGAATTCCATCGGGGTGTAGTCGTCGTTGAGCATGACGACCTGGTACATCTGCGGGGGTTTGGTCTTCTGCGTGCGGCGCTCCAGCACCACGGAACCGCTGTCATCCCCGCGTGCCGGCTGGTTGTACGGTGCCGGCGGTTTGGAGGGGTTTTTCGTAGCCATGAATTTCATTCTATCGAGCAGGCTGGTGCGCTGCACCGGGGCCTGCGGATGACGTCCTTTTCGTGACATTCAAGCGACAGCGCTTCGTACCCGCAACAGCCATTCTGGGCCCGCAACCGGGGTTCAATCGGCGAAAAGGAGGCAGAAACCGGCGTTCGTGAAAATGTTGACAGTTCTTACCCGATTCCCTCACACTGAGTAAGGTTTGAGAGAACCGACGGGGGCAGACAATGGCAACGGGGACAGTCAAATGGTTCAACGACGCAAAGGGCTTCGGGTTCATTGAGCCCGAAGGCGGCGGCTCGGACGTTTTCGCCCATTTCTCTGCCATCACCATGGACGGCTTCAAGACCTTGAAGCAGGGCTCGCGCGTGAGCTTTGACCTGGTGGACGGCCCCAAGGGCCAGTTGGCCCAGAACATCCGCTCGGAACCCGCCCTGCCAGGCGACGCCCTTTCCGCTGTGGCGCCAGCCACATCAGACAGCCGGCCCCCACCCCGCTCGTCACGCGTGCGCGCCCCCCAGTTTCACGCGCCGGCCCACGGCGACATGGTACCCACCAAACAGGCGCCCTGAACAAAAAAGCCGCCCTGGCTTGGGCCCGGGCGGCTTGGTACCGGTGGCCGCACCAGCGGCCCACCGTGCAATTACATGTTGTCGATCATGACCTGACCGAAGCCGGAGCAGCTCACCTGCGTGGCACCGTCCATCAGGCGTGCGAAGTCGTAGGTGACTTTCTTGGACAGGATGGACTTTTCCAGCGAGCTGATGACCAGGTCGGCGGCTTCGGTCCAGCCCATGTGGCGCAGCATCATTTCAGCCGACAGGATTTCGGAACCGGGGTTCACGTAGTCCTTGCCGGCGTACTTCGGCGCGGTGCCATGGGTGGCTTCGAACATGGCCACGGTGTCAGACAGGTTGGCGCCAGGTGCGATGCCAATGCCGCCGACCTGCGCGGCCAGCGCGTCGGAGATGTAGTCGCCGTTCAGGTTCAGCGTGGCCACCACGCTGTACTCGGCCGGGCGCAGCAGGATCTGCTGCAGGAAGGCGTCGGCAATGCTGTCCTTGATGACGATGTCCTTGCCCGTCTTGGGGTTCTTGAACTTGCACCACGGGCCGCCGTCGATCAGCTCGGCACCGAATTCCTTTTGTGCCAGCGCGTACGACCAGTCACGGAAGCCGCCTTCGGTGAACTTCATGATGTTGCCCTTGTGCACGATGGTCACGCTGGGCTTGTCATTGTCAATGGCGTACTGGATCGCCTTGCGCACCAGGCGCTCGGTACCTTCGCGCGACACGGGCTTGATGCCGATGCCGGACGTGCCGGGGAAGCGGATTTTCTTCACGCCCATCTCGTTGATGAGAAAGTCGATGACCTTCTTGGCCTTGTCGGTCTCGGCTTCGTACTCAATGCCGGCGTAGATGTCTTCGGAGTTCTCGCGGAAGATGACCATGTTGGTCTTTTCCGGCTCTTTCAGGGGGCTGGGCACGCCCTTGAAGTACTGGATGGGGCGCAGGCAGACGTACAGGTCAAGCTCCTGGCGCAGGGCCACGTTCAGGCTGCGGATGCCGCCGCCCACCGGGGTGGTCAGCGGGCCCTTGATGGACACCACGTATTCGCGCACCACGTCCAGGGTTTCCTGGGGCAGCCACACGTCGGGGCCATACACCTTGGTGGACTTTTCACCGGCATACACCTCCATCCAGTGGATCTTTTTCTTGCCCCCGTAGGCCTTGGCCACGGCCGCGTCCACCACCTTGAGCATCACCGGCGTGATGTCAAAACCAGTGCCGTCGCCTTCGATGTACGGAATGATCGGCTGGTCCGGCACGTTCAGGGACATGTCGGCATTGACGGTAATTTTCTGGCCTTCGGTGGGCACCTTGATGTGCTGGTACATGGAAGAGACGTCTCCGGGGGTAGGCGCTGGACAGCTGGGGCCCAGCAGGTTAGGCAAAACCCTCGGATTCTACCGTCAAATAATTTTCACCACGCTGTCAACCGCCGGTAAACCAGCGCCGTTACGGTTGGGCCTTCCGGCTCCCGGAAGGAATTTTTCGAAAATTCAATTCACCCTAAGGACTCATCAAAATGAACAAGCTCATCGCTGCCCTGATCGCCGGTCTCTTCTCCGTTGGCGTTTTCGCCCAGGCCGCTGCTCCCGCCGCCAAGAAGGAAGAAGCCAAGCCCGCCGCCGCTGCCCCGGCCGCCAAGAAGGAAGAGGCGAAGAAGGAAGAAGCCAAGCCGGCCGCCAAGAAAGAAGAAGCCAAGAAGGACGACAAGAAGGCCGCCAAGAAGGAAGAGAAGAAGTCGTAATTCACGGCCTTTTCACTGAAAAAGCCCGCCGCGTGCGGGCTTTTTTGCGGGCGCGCCAGCCCTCGGCATGAGGCATGTCAACCGGCAGCGACTGGCCCGCGTTACGGTTGGGCCTTCCGGATTTCCGAGCCGAAGGAATTTTCGAAAAACCTCACACCTCAAAGGACTCTGTCATGAACAAACTCATCGCCGCCCTGATCGCTGGCCTGTTCTCTGTTGGCGCATTCGCCCAAGCGGCTGCACCGGCTGCCAAGCCCGCCGCCGCTCCCGCTGCCGCCGCCCCTGCTGCTGCACCTGCCGCCCCCGCCGCTGCCGCCGCCCCGGCCGCCAAGGAAGACAAGGCTGCTGCTGCCAAGGCCGCGAAGGAAGAAAAGGCCGCTGCCGCCAAGAAGGCCAAGGAAGAGAAGGCCGCCGCCGCCAAGAAGGCCAAGGAAGAAAAGGCCGCTGCTGCCAAGAAGGCCAAGGAAGAAAAGGCTGCCGCCAAGGCCGCCAAGAAGGAAGAAAAGAAGTCGTAATCCACGGCTGCCTCTTCTGCAAAGCCCGCCGCGTGCGGGCTTTTTCATGGGCACAATTCACCGCATGAACAAATTTGCCGCCCTCCTCCTGGCCGGGTGCGTCGCCTGCGGTGCCGCGCTGGCCCAGGACGCCCCCCAGATGAACCTGCCGCGCGTCAAGCTGTCGGCGGGCATGCACCAGATCGACGCCCAGGTCGCCGCCACGCCGGAGCAGCGCAGTACCGGCCTGATGTTCCGCAAGGACATGCCCCAGCACGAAGGCATGCTGTTCGTGTTCGAGCAGCCCTCGGTGCAATGTTTCTGGATGAAAAACACCTTGCTGCCGCTGACGGCCGCCTTTGTGGCGGACGACGGCACTATCGTGAACCTCGCTGACATGAAGCCGCAGACCACCGATTCACACTGTTCAGCCAAACCCGTTCGCTATGTGCTGGAAATGAACCAGGGCTGGTTTGCCAAAAAGAACATCAAGGCGGGCTTCAGGCTCGCCGGCCCGCCGTTCCAGGGCAAATGATTCATGACAAAGGGGCCGCTTGGCGGCCCCTTTTTTGCCGGGCGCCCAGCGCCTCAGGCGAAGTTGGCTTCGGCAAAGCCCCAGTTCACCAGCTTGTCCAGGAAGGTCTCGACGAACTTCGGGCGCAGGTTGCGGTAGTCGATGTAGTACGCGTGTTCCCACACGTCCACGGTCAGCAGTGCCTTGTCGGCCGTGGTCAGCGGGGTGCCGGCGGCGCCGGTGTTGACAATGTCCACCGAGCCGTCGGGCTTCTTGACGAGCCATGTCCAGCCCGAGCCGAAGTTGCCCACGGCCGACTTGACGAAGGCTTCCTTGAACGCGGCGTAGCTGCCCCACTTCGCATTGATGGCCGCCGCCAGCGCGCCGGACGGCTCGCCGCCGCCTGCGGGCTTCATGCAGTTCCAGAAGAAGGTGTGGTTCCAGATCTGGGCAGAGTTGTTGTAGATGCCGCCGCTGGACTTCTTGATGATGTCCTCCAGCGTCATGCTTTCAAACTCGGTGCCTTTTTGCAGGTTGTTGAGGTTGACGACGTAGGCGTTGTGGTGCTTGCCGTGGTGGTATTCGAGGGTTTCCTTCGAATAGTGCGGAGCCAGCGCATCGATTGCGTACGGCAGCGGGGGCAGGGTGTGTTCCATGGGGCTTTTCCTCGTGATTTGTTGGACTGAAACGGTCGAGTATAGGAATTAAATGAGTCGCGCAGGTAACACGGCCAGATCAACCTCCCCATCGGCAAGGGTTGCCCGCAGGGCCTGTCCCACGCGCGTCTGCGCGGCACGGGTGACGGGCTTGCCGTCACCATCCTGCAGCAGGGCATAGCCGCGCTGCAGGACCAGGCGCGGGTCCAGCAGATCAAGGCGCAGGCGCGCACGATCCAGCCGGACGGCGGCTGCCTGCACGCCGTTGCGCATGGCGGCGTCCAGCCGCTGGCGCGCATCGTCCAGCCGCTTTCGCTGCGCCTGCACGCCGCCGCGCACGCCATAGCGCAACTGTTGCGCATGTTGCGACAGGCGCAATTGCTGACGCGCCACCAGCCCTGACGGCCGGCCCAGCCGCGACGCGGCGACATCCAGGCGCTGGCCCTGCCGGTCAATGTGGGCCAGGGTTGCGTCGTCCAGGCGGGTGGCGGCCAGATCCAGGGCACCCAGCCACACGTCGCGCGGCTGCGCGGCCAGCTCGGCAGCCGCGGTCGGTGTCGGTGCGCGCAGGTCGGCGCAGAAGTCGGCGATGGTGAAGTCTGTCTCGTGCCCTACCCCGCAGACCAGCGGCACAGGGCTTTGCACGATGGTGCGCGCCAGCCGCTCGTCATTGAACGACCACAGGTCGTCAATGGAGCCGCCGCCGCGCACCAGAAGGATCAGGTCAACAGGCACGCCCAGCACCTCAGCCTGGTACAGCCTCGTCAAGGCGGCGACGATTTCTCCGGCCGCCTGGGCGCCCTGCACGGCGGCCGGCGAAATCACCACGGGAATGTGAGGCACCCGCCTGCGCAGCGCCGTCACCACATCGTGCAGCGCCGCGGCACCGAGCGAGGTCACCACGCCGATGCCCCGCGGCATCAGCGGCAGCGGCCGTTTGCGCGCCGTGTCGAACAATCCCTCTGCCTCCAGCTTCGCCTTGAGTTGCAGGAACTGCTCAAACAACGCGCCCTGCCCGGCCCGGCTCATGGATTCGACGATGAGCTGCAGGTCGCCGCGCTGCTCGTACACGCCCAGGCGGCCGCGCAGTTCCACCAGCTCGCCGTCGCGCGGCGTGAAGTCCAGCAGGCTCGCGGCGCGGCGGAACATGGCGCAGCGGATCTGGCCGTTTTCGTCCTTCAGCGAGAAGTAGCAATGCCCGCTGGCTGCGCGCGAGAAGGCCGAAATCTCGCCGCGAACCGCGACCGGATTGAATCGCGCCTCCAGCGCATCAGCAATGGCGCGGCACAGCGCGCCAACTTGCCAGATCCGTGGCGCCGTTGCTGGGTTTGACGGAGCAACCATCAGCAAATCCGCGCTTTCCCGCAGGATCGCGGGGGGTATTTAGTCCACAGCGGCGCCGCTGGCCGCCGGAAATTCCCGCGAACGCGGGAAAACGCTGATTCTGTCGAGCAAGCTGTTGATTTCATTGGCTATTTTTCTGCTCAATTTGTCATCGTTCTGTCACGGCCCCGTACTGGCGCGGGTTTGCAGCCGGTGGCTGCCTGCTTCTGCACAAAGTTATCCACAACTTCTGTGGGTGACGTCCGACAAGCGGCGCCGTGGAAGCGGCCGCCGCGCAAACGGCGGGAACAGCGGGGCCTGTAAGCCATAATCCGCGAACCCCAACGCTTGCCATCACACCCGCGGAGACCGCATTTGCTTTCGATCATACAAGCCGCAGGCTGGCCCATCTGGCCGCTGATCGCCTGCTCCATCCTGGCGCTGGCCCTCATCATCGAACGCTTCATCAGCCTGAAGACCGCCCGGGTTGCTCCCCCCCGTTTGCTGGACGAGGCCATGTCCGTATCGCGCACGGCGGTCCCCACCCCCGACGTGGTGACGCAGCTGGAGCAGAACTCCGCGCTGGGTGAAGTCCTGGCCAGCGGCTTTCGCGCGCTGAACAGCAACCCGCGCTGCTCGGAAGCCGACCTGCGTGCCCAGATGGAAGGCGCGGGCCGGGCCGTGGCCCACCGGCTGGAGCGCTACCTGGCGGCGCTGGCCACCATTGCCTCGGCTGCGCCGTTGCTTGGCCTGCTTGGCACGGTCATCGGCATGATTGAAATCTTCGGCTCCCAATCGCCCACCGGCGGCGCCACGGGCGGCAACCCCGCCCAGTTGGCGCACGGCATTTCGGTGGCGCTTTACAACACCGCGTTCGGGCTGATCGTGGCGATTCCGGCGCTGATCTTCTGGCGCTATTTCAGGGCCCGCGTGGATGGCTACCTGCTGGGCCTGGAACTGGCCGCCGAGCGCTTCGTGCGCCACCTGAATACGCTGCGCAAATAAGCATGGGGCCCCGCACGCCATGAACTTTCGCCCACGCAAGAAAGATGAACCCGAGATCAACCTGATCCCGTTCATCGACGTGCTGCTGGTGGTGCTGATCTTCCTCATGCTGTCCACCACGTACAGCAAATTCACCGAGCTGCAGCTCAAGCTGCCGGTGGCGGACACCGATGCCCAGCGCGACTACCCCCGCGAAGTCATCGTGGCCGTCAGCAGCGACGGGCGCTATTCGATCAACAAGGCGCCGGTCAATGGCCGCAGCGTGGAAGCCGTGTCGATGGCGCTGGGGCAATCGGCCAAGGCCGGCAAGGACACCGTGGTCATCATCAGCGCTGACGCCGCGGCGGCCCACCAGTCGGTCATTACCGTCATGGAAGCGGCACGCCGCTCCGGCCTCACCCAGCTCACTTTCGCCACCCAGTCATCGGCCCAGGCCGGGGGCCGCTGAGGTGAGCCAGGTCCTGCTGCGTGCCTGGACGCGGCGCGGCCTGCTGGCGCGGGTGCTCTGGCCGCTGTCGATGATGGTTCGCGGCCTGGTGGCGTTTCGCCGCCTGTTGTACCGCATGGGTGTGTTCGCCACCCACCGCCTGCCGGTCCCGGTGGTCGTGGTGGGCAATGTGGTGGCCGGTGGCGCCGGCAAGACCCCTGTGACGCTGGCGCTGCTGGAGCATCTCGCGGCGCGCGGCCTGCGCGCGGGCGTGGTGTCGCGCGGCTACGGGCGCAGTGCATCAGGCTGCGCAGAGGTCACCATGGCGAGTTCGCCCGGACAGGCTGGCGACGAGCCCCTGCTGATTGCCCGCCGTGCCCGGGTGCCGGTGTTTGTGGGCAGCGACCGCGCCGCGGCGGCGCGGGCCCTGCTGGACGCCCATGCGGACGTCCAGGTCATTCTCAGCGACGACGGCCTGCAGCACCTGGCAATGGCACGCGACATCGAAATCTGCGTCTTCGACCAGCGCGGCACGGGCAATGGCTGGCTGCTGCCCGCCGGCCCCCTGCGTGAACCCTGGCCCCGGCCGGTGGACCTGATTATTCATTCCGCCAGCCCGCCAGCCTTTGCCGGCTGGCGGGCGCGGCGCGCCCTGGCACGCCATGCGGTGCGCGCGGACGGCCGCACCACTGCGCTGTCCGCGCTGGCGGGCGTGCCGCTGACGGCCGTCGCCGGCATTGCCCAGCCCGCGGCCTTTTTTGCCATGCTGCGCGAACAGGGCCTGCTGCTGGACGAGGAGCTGGCCTTGCCCGATCACGCGGATTTCAGTGTCACGGGGCCCGCGCTGCGCAGCGCCGGCACGCTCGTGTGCACGGAAAAAGACGCCGCCAAACTCTGGCAGCACCGCCCCGACGCCTGGGCTGTGCCGCTGCAGGTGACACTGGACGAGGGCCTGCTGCGCGCGTTCGATGCGCTGCTGGATGCAAAGCTATCATTGCCGCATGGACCCCAAACTACTTGAACTGCTGGTGTGCCCCGTCACCAAGGGCCCCTTGCTGCTGGGCCGCGACAAGGCGGAACTGGTTTCGCGCAGTGCACGCCTGGCCTACCCGGTGCGCGACGGCATTCCCGTCATGCTCGAGTCCGAGGCGCGGACCTTGAGCGACGAGGAGCTTGAGCAACTGCCCGAACGCACGCCGGTTGCGGGATGAGTTTTACCGTCATCGTGCCCGCGCGGCTGGCCTCCACGCGGCTGCCCAACAAGCCCCTGGCGGACATCGGCGGCCTGCCCATGGTTGTGCGCGTCGCCCAGCGCGCAGCGCAATCGGCGGCCGGCCAGGTGGTCGTGGCGGCCGACAGCCCGCTGACCGTTGAAGCCTGCGAAGCGCATGGCGTGCGGGCCCTGCTCACCCGCGCCGATCATCCTTCCGGCAGCGACCGGCTGGCGCAGGCATGCGAGCTGCTCGGCCTGGCCCCGGACGCCGTGGTCGTCAACGTGCAGGGCGATGAGCCGCTGATCGACCCGGCCCTGATCGACGCCGTAGCGGCCTTGCTGCAGGCGCGGCCGCAAGCGGCGATGAGCACCGCCGCGCACGCGATTGACAGCGTGGCGGAGTTCACCAACCCCAATGTTGTGAAGGTGGTGACCGATGCCGGCGGCATGGCGCTGTATTTCAGCCGGGCCCCGATTCCCTGGTGGCGCGACGGCTTTGCCCAGGGCATGAAGGACCTGCCCGAGCCGGGGCCGCTGCGCCATATCGGCATCTACGGTTACCGGGCAGACTTCCTGCGGCAGTTCCCGTCCCTGGCGCAAGCGCCCGCGGAGATCACCGAGGCGCTGGAGCAGTTGCGTGCCCTGTGGCATGGCTTTCGCATCGCGGTCCATGTGACCGCCCAGGCGCCTGGCCCCGGCGTGGACACGCCTGAAGACCTGGAGCGCGTGCGCGCGCTGGTGGGGGCCCAGCAGGGGCGCTGAGCCAGACGGGGTGGCCTGTGTAAGGCCCGGTAAAGGGCATGCATGCTATCCTCTGCGCCAATGATGCGCGATGGCCCGGCACCTGTTCCGGCGCCTGCAGCGCACGCCAATTCCACACTATCCGAGGACTTCCATGAGACTGATTCTGTTGGGCGCACCCGGCGCCGGCAAAGGCACGCAGGCCGCGTTCATTTGCCAGAAATACGGCATTCCCCAGATCTCCACCGGCGACATGCTGCGCGCCGCTGTCAAGGCTGGCACGCCGCTGGGCCTGCAGGCGGATGCCGTGATGAAGTCCGGCGCGCTGGTCAGCGACGATCTCATCATCAGCCTGGTCAAGGAGCGCATCGCCCAGCCCGACTGTGCCAAGGGTTTCCTGTTTGACGGCTTTCCGCGCACCATTCCCCAGGCCGACGCGATGAAGGCCGCCGGCGTGAAGCTGGACTACGTGCTGGAAATCGACGTGCCCTTTGACGCCATCATCGAACGCATGAGCGGCCGCCGCTCGCATCCCGCGTCGGGCCGTACCTATCACGTCAAGTTCAATCCGCCCAAGGTGGAAGGCAAGGACGACGTGACGGGCGAACCGCTGATCCAGCGCGACGACGACCGGGAGGAAACCGTCAAGAAACGCCTGGAGGTCTACAGCGCCCAGACCCGGCCGCTGGTGGATTACTACTCCAGCTGGGCCAAGGCCGATGCAGCGAACGCCCCGCAGTACCGTGCCATCAGCGGCACCGGCTCGGTCGAGGAGATCACCGCCCGCGCCATGCAGGCGCTGGCCAGCTGAACAACCATCAGGCGGGGGCGGAACGCAGGCCGTAGGCCTTGCCATCAACGAAGAGGTATTCGACGCGGACAATGGCGTCGCCTTTCTCGCCCTTGAACGTGAAGCCCACGAGCGAGATCATGGCCCCGGCCTTGATCTCGGCCACCTTCCAGGCCTCCATGCGGGTCAGCGGCGCCAACTCCACCTCCCACTTGCGGTCCTTGCGGTTGGGCACCACGGCCTTGGCCAGCAAGGCCTTGCCATCCACGGCCGATGACTGCGCCGGCACCGGGCGCTGCGCCAGGTCCGCCGGCACCTTGAGCCCGGCCGGCACTTCCAGCACCAGCTCGGCATGGGGGTTCTGCCATTTGGCCCGGGTAACGCGGCCTTCCAGATAGATCGGCCGGTCCTGGTCAAAGCTGCTCCAGCCATGATGGGCCAGCGCGCCCAGCGGCGTCAAGGCAGTTGCAGCCAGCAAGGTACGGCGTTTCAGCATCGGCATCTCCATCTCCTAGAGGTAGGCGATCCAACGGCCACAGGCGATCACGGCCAGCCAGATCAGGGTTGAGGCAATCATCTGGGCGCGGGCCATGCCATCCAGCAGTTCCAGCGACTGGCGCCCGTGAAACCATGCCGCGTTGCAGCCCGCGGCAAACAACAGCAGCATCTTCAATGTGAATGCCCGGTTGCTCAGGAGTTCCTCCGGCTGCGACGCAAACATCAGCAGGCCCGACACCGCGGCCAGGCCAAAGCCCGCCAGGGCTACCGACAGGCTCAGGCGCGCCAGATCGCGCACCGGCAATGCCGCGCCGCGGCCAAAGACACGCAGTTCCAGCAGCACCAGGTTGCCCAGCAGGAGCGCAATGCCCAGGATGTGCACGATCTCGAGCACCGGATAGGCCCATGCGTGGGTCTTGAGCGCGGTGAACATGATGCCGCGCGTTCAGTCCATCAGTTCGAGCGCCAGGGCGATGCGCGCCTTGACAGGGGACAGACCCGCAGAATGCGGCAGGTCATCAGCCGCCGCCGGTAGCACGCGGCCGTTGGCGCAGCGCGTAGCGCGTACGACGCGCACGCCAGCCGCGCGCGCCTGACGCAACGCCTCGCGCAATTCGGTGTGTACCGTCCCGTTGCCGGTGGCAGCCACCACAATGCCGCGCACGCCCAGCGCCACCAATGCCCGCACCACCGCCCCCGTCGCTGCGGCATGGCTCATCACAATTTCCACGGGCGGCATGGCCGTGACGCGCGCCACCGCTGCCAGGGCGCGGCCCGCGGCCTGCACGTCGCCCTGGGGCCAGGCGCGCAGCAGCCGCACGGCGCCCTCCTCCACATAGCCGATGGGCCCCGCATCGCCCGAGCCGAATGCGTCCAGGCGGTAGGTGTGGACCTTTTGCACATCCGCGGCGCCATGAATCACACCGGCACACACCGCCACGACGCCGCGGGCCGGCGCGCACAACGCCACGTTCACGGCGTCGATCAGGTTCTGCGGCCCGTCGGGTGCAATGGCGGTGGACGGCCGCATCGCGCAGGCCAGTACCACCGGCTTGGCGGGCGCCAGCACGGCCTGCAGGAAAAAGGCGGTTTCTTCCAGCGTGTCGGTGCCGTGAGTGATGACCAGGCCCTGAACATCGTCCTGCGCCAGCCAGTGGGCACAGCGCGCGGCCAGCAGGCGCCAGACCTCGAATGTCATGTCCTTGCTGTCCAGCTGGGCCACCTGCTCGGTGTGCAGCGGCAGGCCCTGCAACGCCGGAATGGCCGCCAGCAACTGCGCAACGCCCACCTGGGCGGCGGTGTAGCCCACGTTGTCGTCCGCGCTGGACGCCGTGCCCGCAATCGTCCCGCCCGTGCCCAGAACCACAATTTTCTTGACGCTCACTTGCAAACTTTCAAAAACTGGTTAAAAATACAGTTACTGGATATTAAGACAGCTTGCCTTGAACCAGACGCCTGAAAAGGAACCGCCATGATCGAAAGCCCGAAACTCACCGCGCGGCAGCAACAGATTCTGGAGCTCATCCAGAGCGCCATTGCACGCACTGGAGCGCCGCCCACACGCGCCGAGATCGCTTCCGAGCTTGGCTTCAAATCCGCCAACGCCGCCGAAGAGCACCTCCAGGCCCTGGCTCGCAAAGGCGTCATTGAACTCGTCAGCGGCACGTCCCGCGGCATCCGGCTCAAGAGTGAAACGCTGCGCTCCATCAACGAATCCCGCATCAAGCAATTCTCCCTGCCACTGCCAAGCCTGGCCCAGTTGGCGTTGCCACTCATTGGCCGGGTGGCGGCAGGCTCGCCCATTCTCGCGCAGGAACACGTAGACCAGACCTACTACGTGGAAAGCAGCCTGTTCCAGCGCAAACCCGATTACCTGCTCAAGGTGCGCGGCATGTCCATGCGTGATGCCGGCATCATGGACGGCGACCTGCTGGCCGTGCAAGCCACCAAGGACGCCAAGAACGGCCAGATCGTGGTGGCGCGCCTGGGTGAGGAAGTCACCGTCAAGCGCTTTCGCCGCAACAAGCACCTGATTGAGCTTCACGCGGAGAACCCCGACTACCAGACCATCATCGTGGAGCCAGGGGAACCCTTCGAGATCGAGGGCCTCGCCGTTGGCCTGATCCGCAACACCATGCTCATGTAAACCTGCTGTCACACAGGGGCTGCCGCAGGTGGCGGGCGTATGGCGCAAGTCGCCATCACCCTGCGCCAGCCCTGGTTCTGAATCCTGCCTGTGTCCAATCTCTGTAGTTAGGAGCTTTCACATGGGAATCGCACTGTCTGCCGTTCACGGCATCTTCACCCCGCTGCACGATCTGTTGACCTGGTTCTTGTCGCCCGTGCAACCGCATCGGCCCGCCCCGCCTGCCGCAGCGGCACCCGCGTGCAGCGCCGTGCGCAGCGCCCCATCCAAAACTGCCGCCTGCACCCGGCGCGTCCAGCGCCCATTGCGTGTCGTGCGCGTCATGGACAGGGATGGTCTGCGCACCCCGTCGGGCGGGCGCCTGGTCATTTCGGGCCGCATGGCCGATGTCTGCGCCGAGCTGGACCGCCTCGCCGCGCTCGAAGCCACCCGCCACTGAAAGTCAGCCCACAGGCTTGGCGCACTCAGGCCTTGTTGCCTGCCAGGTAATCTGACTTGCCCAGTTCCACGCCGTTGTGCCGCAGGATGGCATAGGCCGTGGTCACATGGAAAAAGAAGTTGGGCAGCATCCAGTGCTTCAGATAGGCCTCGCCCGTCATGGTGCGGGTCTTGTCCTTGCCCACGGGAAAGGTGATGTCCTTGCTCTCGTTGCCATCCAGTTGGGCAGCGGGAACGCTCGCCAGGTAGGCCAGCGTCTTGCCAATGCGCTCTTTCAGCTCGCCCAGGCTGGATTCCGTGTCATCAAACTTCGGAGCCTCGACGCCCGACAGCCGCGCCACACCGTTCTTGGCGCCGTCGCAGGCAATCTGGATCTGGCGGGCCAGGGGCAGCATGTCGGGTGCCAGACGCGACTGCAACAGCACGGCGGGATCAAATTTTTTCGCCTCGGCATGGGCTTGGGCCTTGTCCAGGAAGTGGCTGAGGTTGCCGAGCATGTGCTCGAACACCGGTTGGCTCATGGATGACATCGAAACGGGCATGGAATCTCCTTGCTATGGACGCTGTGAACAAAGGGCCATCGTATCGGCGCCGCGCAAACCTTGCAGGCGTCATGCCGGTGCCCGCCCAAGGCACAATCAGGCGCATGAATATCGTGATCCTTGACGACTATCAGGACGCAGTGCGCAAGCTCAACTGCGCGGAAAAGCTCGACGCCTATCCAGCCAAGGTCTACACCAACACCGTCAAGGGCATTGGCCAGCTGTCGGTCAGGCTGCGTGACGCCGACGTGATCGTGCTGATCCGCGAACGCACCCAGATCACGCGCCAGCTCGTTGAAAAGCTTCCCCGGCTCAAGCTCATTGCCCAGACGGGCCGCGTAGGAACGCATATCGATGTGGCCGCCTGCACGGAGCGCGGCATCGCCGTCGCCGAGGGGGTGGGCTCGCCCGTGGCGCCCGCCGAGCTGACGTGGGCGCTCATCATGGCCGCCACGCGGCGCCTGCCCCAGTACATCAGCACCCTCAAACATGGCGGCTGGCAGCAGTCCGGCCTCAGGAGCGCCTCCATGCCGCCCAATTTCGGGCTGGGCACGGTGCTGCGCGGCAAGACGCTCGGCATCTGGGGGTACGGCCGCATTGGCCAGCTGGTCGCGGGCTACGGCAAGGCGTTTGGCATGAACGTCCTGGTGTGGGGCCGCCAGCCGTCACTCGACAAAGCGGTGGCCGACGGCTGCCAGGCCGCGGCCAGCCGCGAGGATCTGTTCTCCCAAAGCGACGTCCTGTCCCTCCACCTGCGGCTCAACGAGGACACCTCCGGCACCATCACGATGGAAGACCTGTCGCGCATGAAACCCACGGCGCTGTTCGTCAATACCTCACGCGCCGAACTGCTGGAGCCCGACGCGTTGCTGGTGGCGCTGAACCGCGGCCGGCCCGGGCTGGCCGCCATTGATGTCTTTGAAAGCGAGCCCATCCTGCAAGGCCATGCGCTGCTGCGCCTGGAGAACTGCATCTGCACGCCCCACATCGGGTATGTGGAGCAGGAGAGCTATGAGTTGTATTTCAGCGTGGCCTTTGACAACGTGGTCAACTTCATCAAAGGCACCCCGACCAACATCGTGAACCCCGGTGCGTTGCAGGTGCGGCGCTGAAGGCTGCTTCCACCTTTGATCGGGGGCTGCTTCTCATCCAATTCGGCGCGGCAGGCGCGGCTGGCGGGCCCGTCAGGAGCGGGGCTTTTTGGGGGCGATGTCGCGCTCGGTGGCCGCGTCAAACAACTCGAAATCCACCAGATTGCTGTCGGCCGGCTTGTCGTCGCCCTTGCCACTGTCGATGGAATCCATGGCGAGACCCAGCGACAGGTCTGGCCGCTGGCTGCGGTTCGGGTCATCGGCGATTTCCATGAAAGCAGACGTCAGCGGCGCCGGCTCGGACAGATCGATGTCCAGCCCCAGGCGCGGCGACGGCCGGGGCATGGGTATCTCGGGCAAGGGGGCGTCTTCATCGTCAGCCGTGCCCAGGGAGTTGCCCAGCGAATCGCGGCCCGAGTCAGACCGGCGCGCCATTTCCAGCGATGCTGAGAGCGGCTGGATGGATGTGTTGGAGAACCCCGTCGGCGGGTGCGCATCCATGCCCGGCGGCTGCGACAGGCCGGACATGTCAAAGTCCATGACGTTGCCGCCCCGCTCCACCACATCCTTGGCCATCGCATACAGCAGCAGCAGCTCACGGTAAGCCTCCAGGCCGAAGGCTTCGCCATCGCCGCTGCCCGGCTTGCGGAAGATCGACTCCTCGATGATTTCAAGCACCTTGGGCGAAGGCCACAGCGCCTCGATGCGGCCCAGTGCATTGTGGTAAGCCTCCAGCCCGCTGCTCTTGTCGCTGTAGGCGTCAAACACTGGCACCTGGGCGTTGAACACCTTGTTGAAGTCGTTGCGCAGCTGGTCGTACTCTTCGCGGCGGTCCAGCGAGTGGTAGATCTTGAGCAGGTCCAGGTACGCCAGCGCACTGGTTTCCACGTTGTCGCTGATGTGGTTCTTCAGTACCTCGATGGCTTGCTCGTGCTGGCCCAGCGAGATGAAGAAATCGGCCTGCTGCTGGATGTCGAACAGTTCCTCTGCATTGACTGCGCGCGCGCTGCCGGGGATGCTGGCGACGAAATCGCCGTGGTCCATGGCCTGCACGGGCTTTTGCTCCGCGGGCGCCACCGGCCGGGCCGTCTTGAGCGTGGCGAACATGGACTCGTCAACGTCCAGATCCACATCGACCTGCGACACGGTCTCCTGGCTGCGCGAGGGCGCCGCCGTCTTGCGCGGCGCCAGCGGCGGCATCAGGGAATCAGGGCCGATCTGTTCAGGATCTCCGCCCGCCGTTTCACCGCGGCGCCACCAGTCCTGGTTGCTGAAAACCGCGTTGCGCGATCGCTGCCACAGGTAGCCCGCGCCTGCCAGCGCCAGCGCCAGCAGGGCCAGCAACCCGTACACCAGGCCGTTGGCGTAGCGCTCGCTTTGCGCCTGTTGCAGTTGCACGCGCAGCTCGTTCAGGCCGGCCTGGTTGCGGGCCGCCTGGTCGCGCAGGCGCGTCACATCGGCTTCCAGCGCCTGCATGCGCTGGGCATCACGCAGAATGTCCTGGGGCTGGGCGTTGATCGCGCGCCACAACGCGGCGGCCTGCGCACGCAACTGGGCGTTTTCGGCTGGCGCCGTGAGCATTTCGGTGGAGGCACGCAGCGTCGGGTCGCGTTCGACCAGCAGGTCCAGCGGGTCCAGCTTGAGCCGCGAGCGCGCAGCCGGTGCGTTCGCGGCTGGCTTGCGCACCACGGAAGCCGCCTTTTCGGCGGCGGGGGCCGCCTTGACGGCGGCTTCGGCTGGCGGGGCGGCGGGTGCGCGTTCGGGGCGCCGGCGCACCGGCGCCGCAACGGCAGCTGCCGCAGGCGGCGACACTGCGGGTACGGACACTGCGGGGACCGAGGCTGCGGGTACGGATGCCGTGGCTGCGGGCGGCGCAGCCACCACGGGCGCAGGCACCGCCGGCAGCGCCTGGGGCACCGGCGTCAACGCCTCGCTGGGGTAATCGGCCAGCAGGACGTACCGCCGCGTGACTTTCTGCGTGCAGCCTGCGCGCAGGTACACCGTGACGACCGGCTCGTCCACCACCGCCGACGACCGCACCCTCACCGTGGCATCCTGCGCGCCTGCGGCCGGCACGAACTGCGTGGACACGCGGCTGGATTCGATGCGGGTTTCGCCATGGAACACGTCGGCGTCAAAGCACGCCGACGAGGCTTCTTCGGAGGGTTCCAGGCGGACCTGCACCGACAGGTCCAGCGGCCGGCCGATCAGGGCGGCGCCCCGCGTGCGGCCCAAGGTCATCGCCGTGCTGCCCAGCGCAGCCAGCAACAAGACTCCCCCGGCAACGGTTTGGCGCAACTTCAAGTTTGGTTTCATGGACTGGCTGCGATTTTGGCACAGGCATCGCAACCCTGGGCGGCGGACGCGGCAGTGAAATGCCTACGTGATAATCGCCGCCATGAATCTCATTTTCAGCACCGTTGGCATCGTGGGCGCTGGCGCCATGGGCCGTGGCATTGCCCAGATCGCCGCGCAAGCCGGCAGTACCGTCCTGCTTTTCGATACCCAGCCCGAGGCCGTGGCGCGGGGCCGCGAAGCGGTCTTCCTGCAATGGGACAAGCTGCAGGAAAAGGGCCGCCTGGACGCCGCCCAGGTCCAGGCCTTCAAGGCCTGCCTTCAACCCGCCGCCCTGCTGGCGGACCTGTCAGGCTGCGACCTGGTGGTGGAGGCTGTGGTGGAGCGGCTGGACGTCAAGAAGTCGCTGTTTGCCGAACTGGAAAACCTGGTTGCGCCCCAGGCGGTGCTGGCCACCAACACGTCCTCGCTGTCCGTGACCAGCATTGCAGCGGGCCTCAAACATCCGGGCCGGCTGGCCGGCTACCACTTCTTCAACCCCGTGCCGCTCATGAAGGTGGTCGAGGTCATCGCCGGCCTGAAGACCGACCCGCAGGTCTGCGAGCGCCTGGTGGCGCACGCACGCCAGATGGGCCACACGCCAGTACAGGCACAGGACACGCCGGGCTTCATCGTCAACCACGCCGGGCGCGGCTACAACACCGAGGCGCTTCGCATCGTGACCGAGGGGGTGACCGATTTCGCCACCATCGACCGCATCCTGAAAGACCAGGCCGGCTTCAAGCTCGGGCCGTTCGAGCTGATGGACCTGACCGGGCTGGACGTGTCGCAGCCTGTGATGGAGTCGGTTTACCGCCAGTATTACGAAGAGCCGCGCTACCGCCCCACGGTCATCGGCGCGCAGCGGTTGGCCGGCGGTGTGCTGGGGCGCAAAACGTCCGAAGGGTTTTACCGCTACGAGGACGGCACCATACAGGTGCCACCCGAGCCCGCCGTGCCGCAGGTGAACGAGCTGCCACCGGTGTGGGTGTCCACGCGGGCCACGCGCCGTGCCGAGCTGTACCAGTTGCTCAAGGACCTGGGCGCCCGCATCGAAACCGGGCAATCGCCCTCGGCGCAGGCCCTGGCGCTGGTGGCGCCGCTGGGCTTTGATGTGACCACCGTGTCGGTGGTGGAGCGGCTGGACCCAGCGCGCACCGTGGGCATTGACATGCTGATCGACGACAAGGCCACGAAGCGCCGCGTGCTGGCCACCAACCCCGCCACGCGCGCCGACATGCGCGACGCCGCCCACGCGCTGTTCGCGCGCGACGGCAAACCCGTGAGCGTGATCCGCGACAGCGGCGGCTTTGTCACCCAGCGGGTGCTGGCCACCATCGTCAACATCGCATCCGACATCTGCCAGCAGCGCATCTGCACGCCCGCCGACCTGGAAACGGCGGTCACGCTGGGCCTGGGCTATCCGCTGGGCCCGCTGGCCATGGGGGACCGTCACGGCCCGGCCAACGTGCTGGAAGTGCTGTTCAACATGGGCACGGTCTATGGCGACCCGCGCTACCGCCCCAGCCCCTGGCTGCGCCGGCGCGGCGCCATCGGTCTGTCGCTGCTGCATGAAGAAAGCTGAAAATCCGGCATGACCGCAGAACTCAAGAGCACCAGCCATGGCCAGACCATGGTGTTGACCATCAGCAACCCCGAATTCCGCAACGCGCTGGGGCCCGAAATCTATGCGGCGGGCATCGAGGCCCTGGGCGTGGCGGAGACCAGCCCCGAGGTCCGCAGCGTCGTCATCGCCGGTGAAGGCGCCACCTTCTGCGCCGGGGGCAACCTCAACCGGCTGCTGGGCAACCGCCAGCAGCCACCCGATGTACAGGCCCAGAGCATCGAGGGGCTGCACACCTGGATTGAAGCAATACGCACCTTCCCCAAGCCGGTAATTGCCGCCGTGGAAGGCGCTGCCGCGGGGGCGGGCTTCTCGCTGGCGCTGGCCTGCGACCTGATCGTGGCCGCCGACAACGCGGTATTTGTCATGGCCTACAGCACCGTGGCGCTGTCACCCGATGGCGGTGGCAGCTGGAGCCTGGCGCAAGCCCTGCCGCGCCAACTGGCCACTGAAATCCTGATGTGCGGCGAGCGCATCGGCGCGCAGCGCCTGCACGGGCTGGGCGTGGTCAACCGCATCGCCGCGCCGGGCCAGGCGCTGTCCGACGCTTTGGCGCTGGCCGCCGGGCTGAACGCGCGCGCGCCCAATGCGCTGGCCAGTGCGAAGGAACTGCTCAACGACGCGGACCATGCGCCGCTGAGCACGCACCTGGCCAGCGAACGCGACCACTTCGTGCGCAACCTGCACCATGTGAACGGCGGCATCGGCATCTCGGCCTTCCTGGCCCGGCAGACCCCGAAATACGAGTAAGGGCCGCAACGGCCCCATATGTGCTTCAGGTGACAACCCTGAGGCTTTGTCGCGGTCCCGCACGCGACAATCGTCCTGTCATCAGTCACGCAAAAGACAGACCATGGACGACCCCATTCTTACCATCGAAGAACGAGAAGCGATCAACACCGGTCGCTGGTTTTCTTCACTTTCACCGTCGCTGCGGCACGACATACTCCGATGCGCCTACGTCAAACGCTACAAGGACGGCGAGCTGATCGCCGCCCGTGGCGATGCGCCCGAGGAATGGATTGCCTGCGCGATGGGCGCGGTGCGCGTGAGTTCCACCTCGATCTCGGGCAAGCAGGTCACGCTGACCTATGTGGAGCCGGGCATCTGGTTTGGCGATGTGGCCATCTTCGACGGCGACCGGCGTACCCACGATGCCTACGCGCATGGGGACACCACCATCCTGTGCGTGGCGCGTGGCGACCTGCGCAAGATCCTGAGCCAGCACGTGGAGCTGTACGAGGCCATGCTGCGCCTGCACGCGCGGCGCATCCGCCAGCTGTTCGGGCTGGTGGAGGACCTCAACACCCTGCCCCTGCGCGCGCGGCTGGCCAAGCAGCTGATGCACCTTGTGCGCAGCTATGGCGTGCCCTCGCTGTCCGACGGGCGCGAGGTGCGCATCGGCCTGCAGCTGGCCCAGGAAGAACTGGCCCAGTTGCTGGGCGCCTCGCGCCAGCGCGTGAACCAGGAGCTCAAGGCCATGGAACGCGAGAACGTGATCCGCATCGAGCCGGGCGGCCTGGTGGTGCGCAACCGCGACGCGCTGATGCGCATCGTTGAAACCGACACCTGAATCCGGCACCTGAACCCGTCCACTGACACGCCCTTTCACCCATGAGCGACTTCGAGCACTTCACCGGCACCCGCCCCGTCACCGACAAACATGCATTCGATGTCGCCGCGCTGTCGGCCTGGCTGGACGCCCACCTGGATGGCTTCAGAGGGCCACTGACGGTGGAGCTGTTCAAGGGCGGCCAGTCCAACCCGACCTACAAGCTGGTCACGCCCACGCGCAGCTACGTCATGCGCGCCAAGCCCGGCCCGGTCGCCAAATTGCTGCCGTCCGCGCACGCCATCGAACGCGAGTTTGCCGTCATGCGCGGCCTGCACGGCACCGAGGTGCCGGTGCCGCAAATGTATTGCCTGTGCGAGGACGAGGCCGTGATTGGCCGCGCGTTCTACATCATGGAGTTCATGCAGGGCCGGGTGCTGTGGGACCAGTCCCTGCCTGGCATGTCCAACGCTGAACGCGGCGCCATCTACAACGAAATGAACCGCGTCATCTCGGCACTGCACACCGTCAGGTTTGCCGAACGCGGCCTCGCCAGCTACGGCAAGCCGGGCAACTATTTCGAGCGCCAGATCGGCCGCTGGAGCAAGCAGTACGTCGCATCCATCACCCAGCCCATTGCCGAGATGGACGAACTCATGGCATGGCTGCCCGCCCACATCCCGGCCGATGCGCGCGACGAAAGCCGTGTGTCCATCGTGCACGGCGACTACCGGCTGGACAACCTCATGTTCCACGCCACCGAGCCCCGCGTGATCGCCGTGCTCGACTGGGAGCTGTCCACCCTGGGTCATCCGCTGGCCGACTTCAGCTACCACTGCATGGCCTGGCACATCCCGCCGGGGTCGTTCCGCGGCATTGGCGGCCTGGACGTTGCCAGCCTGGGCATTCCCACCGAGGACGAATACATCCGCCTGTACTGCGAACGCACCGGCCTCACCACGCCCGCGGCCCTCAAGGCCGACTGGAACTTCTACATGGCCTACAACCTGTTCCGCCTTGCCGCCATCCTGCAAGGCATTGCCAAGCGCGTGGAAGCCGGCACGGCCTCCAGCGCCCAGGCGGCCAGCTCCGGCGCGGGCGCGCGCGGCCTGGCCGAGATGGCCTGGAAGTTCGCACGCCAGGCCTGAACCCCCGATTCCAACGGAGAACCACATGGACTTTGACTATTCCCCCAAGACCAAGGACCTGCAGGCCCGCCTGCTGAAGTTCATGGACGACCATATCTATCCGAACGAAAAGGCCTACAAGGACGAACTGGAAGCCAACACGGCGGCGGGCAAGCGCTGGAGCGCCCTGCAGACCATCGAGAACCTCAAGCCCAAGGCCCAGGCGGCTGGCCTGTGGAACCTGTTCCTGCCGGTGGACAGCGCGCAGGCATCCGGCTATGCCGGCGCGGGCCTGACCAACCAGGAATACGCCCCGCTGGCCGAAATCATGGGCCGGGTGATCTGGGCGTCCGAAGTGTTCAACTGCTCGGCGCCCGACACCGGCAACATGGAAACCATCGCCCGCTATGGCGACGAGGCCAACAAAGCCCGCTGGCTCAAGCCGCTGCTGGAAGGCAAGATCCGCTCGGCCTTTGCCATGACCGAACCCGAGGTGGCCTCCAGCGACGCCACCAACATTGCCACGCGCATCGAGCGCCAGGGCGACGAATACGTCATCAACGGCCACAAGTGGTGGATCTCCGGCGCGGCAGACCCGCGCTGCGCGGTGTACATCACCATGGGCAAGACCGACCCCGAGGCACCCAAGCATTCACAGCAAAGCATGGTGCTGGTGCCCGCGGACGCCAAGGGCATACGCATCGTGCGCCCGTTGAATGTGCTGGGCTATGACGACGCGCCGCACGGTCATGTGGAGATGTACTTTGAGAACGTGCGCGTGCCGGTCAGCAACATCCTGCTGGGCGAAGGCCGCGGCTTCGAGATCGCCCAGGGCCGCCTGGGCCCCGGCCGCATCCACCACTGCATGCGCCTGATCGGCCAGGCCGAACGCGCGCTGGAATTCATGTGCAAGCGCGCCTCGTCGCGCACGGCCTTCGGCAAGACGGTGGCGCAACAGACGGTCACGCAGGAGCGCATCGCTGAGGCCCGCTGCCGCATCGACATGGCTCGCCTGCTGACGCTCAAGGCGGCGTGGATGATGGACGTGGCCGGCAACAAGGTGGCACGCACCGAGATCGCCATGATCAAGGTGGTGGCACCCAGCATGGCCTGCCAGGTGATCGACTGGGCCATGCAGGTGCATGGCGGCGGCGGCATGTGCGACGACTTCCCGCTGGCCTATGGCTATGCGCACGCACGCACGCTGCGGTTTGCCGATGGCCCCGATGAAGTGCACCGCAACGCCATCGCCAAGTGGGAGCTGGGCAAGTACGGCGCCTACGGCCGTGATGCCAGCGTGCCCGTCACACGCGGGAGCTGATCAAACCGGCGGCGACTGATCGCCGTCAAACAGCGATGTCGGTGGACAGTCCGCCCAGGGCGGACTCGCAGGCGCTCGTGAAAATGGCCGCCGCGTGCTGCAGCGTGGGCATCTCGGCCGGGTTGTATTCCATGCGCAGGTAGGCCTTGCCGCGCAGCAGCATCAGCATGAACGGCACCTCGGGCAGCGGCCCCGGCTCGGGCCAGCCCAAGAGCAGATCGGCCAGGCCGGCGTCCATGAATGCCAGCGCGTTCTCACGCTGGTCCGCCAGGATGGCGTAACGGGCCCAGAACGGGCGTGGCAGGCTGTCCCACCCCACCTCTTCATACATGGACAGCCAGCGCATTTCCTCGGGCAGGTTCGGGTCGGCCGTGGTCTGCAGGCTGTCGGTGTAGATGGAATAGGCCTTTTTCTCCAGCGCTTCTTTCAGGGGGCGGTTCATCACGAGCACCGCGGCGTCTTCATTGATGCCCAGCTCGGCGCGGGCGCGAAGTTCTTCGCCCCGGATGAAATTTCGCGACGGCCGGCCCAGCTCCATGCGCCAGGGCTTGCCGCTGACCTTGCCCGTCAGGGAAAAGCCCTTGCCCGCATCCATGCCTGTGAAACCGAAGCCCTGTGTTCCAGCCCACTCGGACACCTGCGTGCTCGCCATTTGCGAGCTGGGCGCAAAGCCCTCCTTGGCGTCCTTTGAAAAAGCCTTTTTGAGCCGGTCGAACATGGTGAGATTGTTTCCCCTAAAGCCGCATTATTGAAGCAAACCGCCCAATGCCCCTGTCCCTCACACGGCGGCCGGGCGCTGCAGGCGCCAAACAGCCACAAAATTCACGGCGTGGGCTGGCTTGCCAGGGCGGCTTACGAAAAATCCCCAATACAAAGCATTCATTTCCCTAAAGCGGCGGGCGTCATTGCCGAAATCATGTCATGAGTCCATCACCGTGGAAAACCATGCCATGACATCAGCCACCTTTCCCCCATCGACCCCGCCCAGCGCCGCAACCGCCGGCACGTATGGCGGTTTTCGCCTGGGCGAACTGCATCTGGCGGTGCCCATGAATGCCTTGCGTGAAATCGTGCCCTGCGACACCCTGATTCCGCTGCGGGGCATGGCCAGCTGCATCGCCGGGGGCCTGCAACGCGGCAAGGCCGTGGTCCCCGTGGTGGACCTGCGCAGCGCGCTCGGCCAACCGCTGGGCAATGCGCAGGCCGCCAACGTGCTGCTGGTCACGCATGAGGGCGAACAGCTGGGTCTGCTGGCACACGACGTCACCGGCATCCTGACCGGCGCTGCGGTGATGGCCGACCCGGGAACTGCCGCCGCACGCCACGCCAGCCCGCTGGTCAATGGCCACCTGCCTCTGGGCGGCGGGCGCAACCTGCGCATCCTGTCATTGGCTGCCGTGGCTGCCCTGGCCAGGATCCGCACCCGGCACGCGCCCGCGGCCCGGCCCCGTGCCCTGCCCGCCTGGCTGGGCGCGCTGGCGAGCTTCTGGCGCCGTCGCCGCGGCGGCACACCGGCCTGGAGTCTGAGCTCCGCCCAGATGTCAGGCATGTGGGACACGGTGGTGCCCGGCGCGCGCGGCTGAGAGCTGCCAGCGCCGGCGCATGAAACGCCTCAGCGCAATCCGACCCTGTACTTTTGCAACACAGCAGCGCGGTGCCGCTCGGCATCTTCCTGCACCGCCGCGGGCGGCGCCGCAGCCGGGCCAGGCTGGGCCACGACCGGGCTGCTGCTGTCGCGCGGGCCCAGGATCATGCGCTCCAGGTACGCGCCCTGTTCGCGCAGCTGCTCGCTGGTGCTGCGCCGCGCCATCTCGATGACAGAACGCGCATACGCCTGGTCATGCAACAGGTTCATGACATCGATGCTGCAACCGAATTCATGGCGCACGCGCACCACCATGCGCATGCCCAGGTTGATCACGTCTGAATTCGAAATGGCGGCGGTCATGGCGGGCCCCTTTGCAAAGTGGTTCAGGACGCCAGGCTTTCGCCGTGCTGCGACAGATCCAGCCCCACGTGTTCGTCACGCGGGTTCACGCGCAGGCCGGCAATGAAATCCAGACCCTTGAGGATGCCCCAGGTCATGAGCCCGGTGTAGGCCATCACGGCGGCCGCGCCCAGGGCGTTGGTGGCAACGTCAGCCGTGATGGGCGCAATGGCCTTCAGGGCGAACACGGGTGTCAGCACTGTGCCCACCACGCCGCCCACGCCGTGCAGCGCAAACACATCCAGTGAATCGTCAATGTGCGTGAAGTGCTTGAACGTGGTGACCACCGCGAAGCACACCACCCCGGCGATCGCCCCAATGGCCAGTGCACCGCCCACGCCCACATAGCCCGAGGCCGGCGTCACGGCGATCAGCCCCGCGATGGCGCCCGTGGCCATGCCCAGCACGCTCATCTGCTGGCGGCGGAACATCTCGGCCACGCCCCAGCACAGCGCGCCGGCCCCGGCGGCCAGCTGCGTGGCCAGCAGTGCGCCGGCGGCGCGGGCACTGGCCTCGTAGGACGAACCCGCATTGAAGCCGAACCAGCCGGCCCACAAGAGCCCCGCGCCCAGCACCGTGAGCGCCAGGTTGTGCGGCACCATGGGCTGCTTGCCAAAACCCTGGCGCGGGCCGACCGCTATGGCCGCCGCCAAGCCGGCGGCGCCGGCCTGAATGTGCACAACCGTGCCACCCGCAAAATCCATGTGCCCCATGGCCGCGAGCCAGCCATTGGGGTGCCACACCCAGTGCGCGACCGGCGCATAGACCAGCACCAGCCAGATGGCGCCAAACACCATGCTGGCGCCAATGCGCAGCCGCTCTGCCGTGGCGCCCAGGATGATGGCGAACGTGATGATGGCGAACGCCATCTGGTAGAGGAAGAACACCGATTCAGGGATCGTCGGCGCGATCGGGTGGATGGCTATCGACGCGCCGCCGATCAGGCCTTCGGCCATGACCCGGCGCAAATCGCCGATCCAGGCGTTGCCCGGCGTGAACGCCAGCGAATAGCCCACCGCGGCCCACATGACGGTGATGACGCCGATGCCAGCGATGGTCTGGGCCATGATGGACAGCGTGTTGCGCGTGCGCAGCATGCCGCTGTAGAACAGCATGATGCCGGGCATGGTCATCAGCAGCACCAGCACGGTGGACACCAGCATCCAGGCCGTGTTGGCGCCGTCCAGGCTGGCAGCGGCCGGCGTGGCGGGCGCACCGAAAGCGGGCGCTGCGCCCGCCACGGCGGCAAGCACGAAGGCAAGCCGGAGAAAAGATACCTTTAGTGCACTCATAACGCGTCTCCTTGTTAAATATGAAACCAAGTGTATTAACTTGTTTCAGGGATTCAAGAAGACGAGACGAAGGTATGAGCGCCGCCCGGCCGCGCAGCAGGGGCGCGGTATTTTGAAAATGAGGGGGTGGCCTGCCCGGAGGGAATCGAACCCCCGACCCACAGCTTAGAAGGCTGTTGCTCTATCCAACTGAGCTACGGGCAGTGGGAGGGAATGTGGTCGGAGCGATAGGATTCGAACCTACGACCCTCTGGTCCCAAACCAGATGCGCTACCAGACTGCGCTACGCTCCGAAGCCCGCCATTCTATCGTCACACATGCAACAACCCCCTGATGCCGATCGCCGCGTGGTCCTGACGTCCGGCGTTGCCGCCGTGGTAGCCCTGCTGGCCGGGGGCTGCGCTGCCACTGGCGGCACGCCGGGCGCCCCGGCAGCCGACGCGCCCGACACGCCTGATGCGCCTGATGCGCCAGGCTTCACCCCCGTTCCCCCGTCTGCCGCCGACAGCCTGGCCGTGCCGCCCGGCTACGAGGCGGCCCTGCTCTACAAATGGGGCGACCCCACCGGCATGCCCGGCGCCATGCCGCCCTGGCGGCCGGATGCGTCCACCACCGCGGCCGACCAGGCCGTGCAGGCCGGCATGCACCACGACGGCATGCACTTTTTTCCGCTGGCCCATGACGGCCAGCGCGGGCTGCTGGTGCTGAACCACGAATACACCGACGAGGGCCTGCTGCATGGCGACGGCGCGCGCGGCGCCCATTCGCTGGAGCGGGTTCGCAAATCGCAGCATGCCATGGGCGTCTCGGTGATCGAGGTCACGGCAGGCCCGGGCGGCTGGCAGCAGGTGCTGCCCTCGCGCCATGCCCGGCGCATCCACGGCAACACGCCCATGCGCATCGCCGGGCCGGCCGCCGGCGCACCCGCCATGCGCACTGCGCTGAACCCCGCGGGGGATGCCGTGCTGGGCACTTTTGCCAACTGCGCCATGGGCGTCACGCCCTGGGGCACCTACCTGACCTGCGAGGAAAATTTCCAGGGCTACTTTGGCGGGCCTGGCAGGGCACCCGCAGACCTGCCCGCCAGCCTGCGCCGCTATGGCGTGGCGCCAGGCGGCCAGTGGGTGGACTGGTGGCAGCACGACGAGCGCTTCGACGTCACGCGCCACCCCAACGAAGCCAACCGCTTTGGCTGGGTAGTGGAGATCGACCCGATGGACCCCACGTCCACGCCGGTCAAGCGCACCGCCCTGGGCCGCAAGCGCCAGGAAAGCGCCACCTGCAGCCTCACGCGCGACGGCCGCGTGGCGGTGTACATGGGCGACGACGGCCGGTTTGAATACATCTACAAGTTCGTCAGCCGGGACCGCGTGCGCCCCGGCGGCTACGCCGCCAACCGCGACCTGCTGGACCACGGCACGCTGTACGCCGCGCGGTTTGACACGGGCGGGCGCGGGCAATGGCTTGCGCTGCAGCCCGGCGCCCCCGGCCTGGCCACGCTGGCCGATGTGGTCATCAACGCCCGCGGCGCGGCCGACGCCGCCGGCGCCACGCCCATGGACCGGCCTGAATGGATTGCCGTGCACCCGCAAAGCGGCGAGGTGTTCGTCACGCTGACCAACAACACCCAGCGCGGCCTGCCCGGGCGCCCCGCCGTGGACGCCGCCAACCCGCGCGCGGGCAACGGCACCGGCCACATCATCCGCTGGCGCGAAGCCGGGGCCGACGCCGCCAGCACCGCGTTTGACTGGGACATCTTCGCGCTGGCCGGGGACCCGGCCGTGCCGGGTAGCGCGGCGCGTTATCCGACCGCGGACGCCGATGCCTTCGGCGCGCCGGACGGCCTGCACTTTGACAGCGGCGGCCTGCTGTGGATCCAGACCGACATGTCCGGCCAGCTCATGCACAAGGGGCCGCTCGCGCGGCTGGGCAACAACCAGATGCTGTGCGCCAACCTGGCCACGGGCCGCATCCGCCGCTTCATGACGGGCCCGCGCGGCTGCGAGATCACCGGCTGCGTGGTCACGCCGGACCGGCGCACGCTGTTCGTGAACATCCAGCACCCCGGTGAGACCAGCGACGACGGCGGCACCAGCGGCCACTGGCCCGACGGCGGCACAACGCGCCCGCGCTCGGCCATCGTGGCGGTGCGCCGCACCGACGGCGGCGTGGTGGGCACATGATGAAGCGCGTGCTGAAGCACCTGCCCAAGCGCATGCTGGCGCGGCTGACCAGGTACCAGAGCCAGGCCTGCTGCCTGGCCGCCTGCGCGCTGTCCATGTCGCTGGCCGCCGCACAGCCGCTCAACCCGGCCTGGGACGGCGATTGGGTCGCCGCCGAGACCACGCAGGGCCGCCCCGACGGCAGCCTGCGCATCACGCGCAAGGCCGCGCAGACGCAGCTTGTCCAGCACGGCCAGGCCTGCGCCCTGGTGTATGACGGCATGGCCGAGCCGGCGGCGCTGGCCCGGCGCATCCAGGCGCTGCAGGCCTGGCAGATGGACGCGCGGCATTGGCCCGCGGGTACCCAGCCGGCCCAGCTGGTGGGCCTGCGCCATGAATTTGACAGCGCCCTGCAGCTGGTGGCACGCCTGACGGGCACGCGCTACCGCACCACGCGCCTGCGCGGCGAGGGCTGCGGCGACGCCGACGACATCTTTTTTATGCTGCACGCGGGCCAGCAGCTGGTGCGCCTGCGCTTTCCGTCCGCCAGCCTGGGTGTGGACGTCACGGCTTTTCGCAAAAGGAGTTCACCATGAGCATCCGCATCGTTCGCCTGGGCACGCCGCGCGCCAGCGGCGAAGGCCTGCGCATCGGCACCGTGCGGCGCCCGCCACGCGGCGTGCCCAAAACAGAATTCGCCTCGCAGGACTGGTATGACGTGTGGTACCCCAACCTCGCACCCAGCGCCGAAACCATGCAGCTGGGCCAGGCGGTCGCGTCAGACAAGGAATGGGCGGCATTCCGCAAGAAATACCGCAGCGAAATGGCCGAACCCGATGCCAGCCGCAGCCTGGACCTGCTGGCTGCCTTGTCCCACCAGTCCCATTTTTCAGTGGGCTGCTATTGCGAGGATGAATTGCGCTGCCACCGATCGCTGCTGAGAGAGCTGTTGGGTGAACGCGGCGCCAAGCTGGCTTGACGTCTGGTTGTGACCAGACTGAATAAGGACTATATTCAGTCCGTGCACTATTCCACCCAAATCAAGCCGATCAGCTACCTCAAGGCCAACGCCGCACAGGTGCTGCGCGACATTGCGCAGCAGCGCGAACCCATGATCATCACGCAGAACGGAGAGGCCACAGCGGTCATTCAGGACATTGCGTCATATGAGAGCAGCCAGAACACATTGGCCTTGCTGAAAATACTGGCCTTGGGCAACCAGCAGATTGAACAAGGCCGTGTCATCTCCGCGGCGAACGCAATTGCCCGCGTGCGTCAGCGCAAGTCCTGAATGCGACGCCATGCGTTGCGCTTCGTGGACTGCGCTGACCCCTTATGACCCGCAAACCTGCACGCCATGAGGTCGTTCTGACCGAGGACGCGGTGCAAGATCTGGAAGAACTCTACGACTACATCGCGCAGCACGACGCCCCGGCCAAGGCGGATCATGTGCTGGATGCCATAGACAAACTGCTGGGCACCCTGGCGGCTTTCCCGGAGCGAAACCGGGTCACGCCCGAATTGCAGTCGATCGGCATCAGCGATTACCGCGATACCTGGTTCAAGCCCTACCGTGTGATCTATCGTGTCACCGGTGGGCGCGTCTACGTCTACCTGATCGTGGACGGCCGCCGGGACATGCAGGCGCTGCTCATGCGCCGTCTGCTTAGAGCTTGACGTACTCGTATTCCACCGGGTTGGCGTTGATGCCGCGGTCCGGCGGCGCGATCCACGCCGCCATCTTGCCGGGCTCGGTCACGCGGTGCATCAGGCTCTTCACAAAGCTGATGTCGGCTTCGGTGGGCAGCCAGCTGTCCTTCTTTGCATCGAATTCGGCCTGGCTGATGGGGTTGCCCTGCGGGTCGGTCGGAATACCGGCCCACACGCCCACCGCGCGGCGAAACCGCGTGGACGGCAGCTTGAGTTCAAAGTCCACGCCCGCGCGCTTGATCGCCATGTTCCAGCGCGTCACGCCCACGTTGCAATCCTTCACGTACTCCAGGCGCGTGATCTCGTTCATGCCGTTGCGCACGGAAATGGTTTCGTTCTTCAAACCACCCTGCCCGTCCGGCACCTGAATGGTCATCTCGGTTTCCGCTTCCACATGGTCGGCAAATTTGGCCTCGTCCGGGCGGCCCTTGATGCCGTTGCTGAAGTAGTTGGCGGCGTTGCTGGACGACTCGGAGCCAAACAGGTCCAGCGAGCTGGTGAACCAGAAGTTCATGAATTTCTGGATCGTGGGCAGGTCGATCACGCCGGCCTTGCGCAGCGTGGCCACGTCGTCGGTGTCCAGCTCCTTCATGACTTCCAGCGTGCGCTTGATCACACGGCCCACGCCGGTCTCGCCCACGAACATGTGGTGCGCTTCCTCGGTCAGCATGAAGCGCGTGGTGCGCGCCAGCGGGTCGAACGCGCTTTCGGCCAAGCTCTTGAGCTGGAACTTGCCGTCACGGTCGGTGAAGTAGGTGAACATGAAGAAGCTCAGCCAGTTGTCCATGGGCTCGTTGAAGGTGCCCAGGATGCGCGGCTTGTCGGCGTCGCCGCTGTGGCGCATCAGCAGCTCCTCGGCCTCCTCGCGGCCGTCACGGCCAAAGTGAGCGTGCAACAGGTACACCATGGCCCACAGGTGGCGGCCCTCTTCCACGTTGACCTGGAACAGATTGCGCAGGTCATACAGGCTGGGCGCGGTATGGCCCAGCAGGCGTTGCTGCTCCACGGAGGCGGGTTCGGTGTCGCCCTGCGTCACGATCAGGCGGCGGAAGGTGCTGCGATATTCGCCGGGCACGTCCTGCCACACGTCCTGACCCATGTGGTCGCCAAAGCCGATCTTGCGGCCCTCTTCCTTGTCGGCCAGGAAGATGCCCCAGCGGTAGTCGGGCATGGGCGTGTAGCCGTAGCTGGCCCAGCCGGAGGCATCCACACCCACGGCGGTGCGCAGGTACACCTCGTTGGCCTTGAAGTCGCTCGGGCCCATTTCGTCCCACCAGTTCAGGAAGGCAGGCTGCCAGTGCTCCAGCGCGCGCTGCAGTTGGCGGTTGTCGCCCAGGTTGACGTTGTTGGGGATCAGGGCTTGAAGATCAATGGTGCTCATGTGTGTTCCTCGGGGTTGTCATTGCGGGCTTGATCCGCAATCCACTTCACTTTGGCCAGGGGTCTGGTCGGCTCGGGATGGATCCCGGATCAAGTCCGGGATGGCAGCCCTAGACGCGTTTCCAGTCAAACTTTGCTTTCTTGCCGGTGCCGAAAAGCTTCAGGGCACCGTCCTCACCCACCGCATTCGGGCGGATGAAGATCCAGTTCTGCCAGGCGGACAGCCGGCCGAACACGCGCGTTTCCATCGTCTCCTTGCCGGGGAACCGCAGGGATGCTTCCATGCCGGTCATGGCATCGGGCGACAGGCTGGCGCGCTCTTCCAGCATGATGCGGATCTCGTCTTCCCAGTCGATGTCGTCGGGCGTCAGCGTGACCAGGCCCAGCGCCAGCGCCTGGTCGGCGCGCAGCGGGCTGTCCTGCACGCCCTGCAGCTGCGTGATGGTTTGCGCATCTTCACAAAAGCGGGTCTGCAGCCGCGTCAGGCCGTTGACCATGGGATAGCGGCCGAAGTTGGCCGCATTCAGTTGCAGCGCGGGCGCGGCGTCAGGGCTGTCGGGCAGGTCCAGCATGTAGATGCGGTCGCAGGCCGCGGCCAGCTCATAGAAGGTGCCGGCAAAGCACGAGCCTTCATCCACCAGCGCGATCAGCGAGCGGCTGGTCACGTCGATGCGGGCCAGCGTGCGGCGCAGCGCCCCCACGGTCTCGCGCACCAGCCAATGGTCCTTGAGCTGCTCCATCACGGCGTCGGCCTGCATCACACGGTTGGCGTCGCCGCGCGTCTGGATGACCCAGGTGCCGGTTTCCAGCTCGTTGGTGCGCAGGTTCAGGATGGCGTCGTCCAGCTCGCGCTGCATCTTCAGGGGCCACCAGTTGGCGCCTGCGGCCTCAATGGCGTCGGGCGACGATTCGATGGCAGCTGCCGGGGCGCTGATGGTGATCGTGGCAATGCGTGCAGCGCGGTCCACCCGCGCGTCCACCGTGCTGTAGTGGTAGCCGGCGTCGTCGATGGTGACCTGCAACGGCGTCAGCGCGATGCCGCCGTTGCCACCCCGCTTGGACTGCGCGCGCAGCGCGGCAATTTCGGCGTCCACCAGCGCGCCAAACTGCTGCGGCTTGGCATGGGCGTCGATCAGCTTCCAGTCCCTGGCGCGGTCAGCCCGCACACCTTCGCTGGTGGTACAGAAGATGTCGGCCAGGTCACGGCGCACCTTGCGCTTGTCGGTCACGCGGGTCAGGCCGCCAGTGCCGGGCAGCACGCCCAGCAGCGGCACCTCGGGCAGGCTCACGGTGGAGTTGCGGTCGTCCACCATCACGATGCGGTCGCAGGCCAGGGCCAGCTCATAGCCGCCGCCTGCGCAGGCGCCCGTCACAGCCGCAACAGCCTTCAGCCCGTCATGGCGCGAGGAATCCTCCAGCCCGTTGCGGGTTTCGTTGGTGAACTTGCAGAAATTCACCTTCCAGGCGTGGGTGGACAGACCCAGCATGTAGATGTTGGCGCCCGAGCACCAGATCTTTTCCTTGCCCGACTCGAACACCACCACCTTCACCGCCGGGTGCTCGAAGCGGATGCGGTTGAGCGCGTCATGCAGCTCGATGTCCACGCCCAGGTCATAGCTGTTGAGCTTGAGCTTGTAGCCGGGCTTGATGCCGCCGTCTTCGTTGATGTCCAGCTTCAGCCGGGCCACGTCGCCCTCCACTGCCAGCGTCCAGTGCTGGTAGTGGGTGGGGTGCGTCTCGAAACGCACCAGCTCGCGTTCGCCGTGCTTGAACAGCAGCGGCTCGGTCATGGCATTCATCGGTTGTCTCCTTGTGCGGGGGTGGGGGCTGGAACAGCGCGTTCCAGATCCTTCAGGGATTGCTTCACAGTGCGCGCCGCCGTATCCACCACCGCGTCGGCGCGGGCGTACAGGGCTTCGCGGCTGGCCAGGATGCGGCGGATGTCGTCCAGCGCCTCGCGGGTGGCGCCACCCTTGGCGTTGTCACCCGCGTCAAACGGGCGCATGTCGCCCTGGGCCACCACGCGGCTCATGTGTTCTTCAGGGCTGGCCTTGAGCCACACACACCAGAAATGGCTTTGCAGCAGGTCAAAGGTCTCGCGCTCGCTCACGATGCTGCCGCCGGTGGTCATGACCACGCCGTCGGGGTGCTCCTCGGCAATGCGAAGCAGCGCGCGGCGCTCGTAGCGGCGGTAGCCGGCCTGGCCGTGCAGCAGCAGGATTTCATTCATGCTGGTGCCGGCCTCGCGCTCGATCTCGCGGTCCAGCTCCACAAACGGCACGCCACGCTGCGCGGCCAGCCCGGCGCCCAGCGTGGTCTTGCCCGCGCCGCGCAGGCCGATCAGGGCCACGCGCCTGTCACGCCCCAGCGCATCGGACATGCCGAAGGTGCTGCCCAGCAGCGAATAGGCCTGGTCCAGCTGGCCGTCATCCAGCCGCGCCAACAGGCCGTGCACACGGGCCATGGCCGGGCGCGGCGCGTCCTGCAGCAAGTCCAGGATGGAGATGTTCAGCGCGCGGGCCGCAGCCTCCAGCGAATTGATGGACACATTGCCCTTGCCGCTTTCCACATCAGCCAGAAAGCGTTCGCTCAGGCCGGAATCGGCGGCCAGCGCCTTGCGCGTCATGCCGCGACGGGCCCGCCAGGCACGAACCCGCGCACCGAGTTCGGCCATCGTGGCTTTGACTTCGGCTTCCGGCATGGCAAGGATGTTGGGATCAGTCATTCGAAAAAAGTTTGACGCAGATCAAGATTGCAGTATACTTCCTGTCAATCAAGTGTCAAGCAGTTTATTGCATCTTTTGTCCGGAGACCCAGGCATGAAGCTCAAAATCCTCGTCGGTACCATGACCAGCACCGCTGACTATGTAGCGCAGGCCATCCAGATGGATTGCGCCGATCTGGTGGAAGACATCGAAGTCCAGCTGATGGATGGGCTGGATATCTCGGCTTTTGACGAAGATGCACTTTATCTCATCTGCACCTCCACCTACGGCTCGGGCGACGTGCCGGACAACGCCCGCAACCTGTATGAGTCGCTGGACAGCGCGCCCAAGTACCTGGGCCATGTGCGTTACGGCGTGATCGCCCTGGGCGACAGCACCTACCAGCAGACCTTCTGCTTTGGCGGCAAGAAATTCGACGAGCGCCTGAGCGGCCTGGGCGCGCAGCGCATTGGCGAGGTGTGGTGCCATAACGCCAGTGCGGGGACGATGCCGGAGGAACTGGGTACTGTGTGGTGCAGGGACTGGTTGGCCCAGGCGCTGACGCCCGCCACCTGAACTGTCATCCCGGGCTCGACCCGGGATCCATGTTGGCAAACCACGATGGATGCCGGGTCAAGCCCGGCATGACAACCGCGAAGAGGAGACAAAAAATGAACCTGAGCAGCGCCGACCACAGCACCAGCCCGCCCCGTGTCGACATCCCGCGCCAGTACAACGCGGCCCATGACCTGCTGGCGCGCAATGCGCAGCGTGCGGCCAAGCCTGCTTTCATTGATGCGGCCACCGGTGCCCAGCTGACCTATGGCGAGCTGGCCGAACAGGCCCACCGGCTGGCCAACGCCCTGCGCGCGCGCCAGCTGGCGCCCGAGACGCGCGTGATGGTCGCCATGCTGGACACGCCCGAGTGGCCGGTGGTGTTCCTGGGCTGCCTGCTGGCCGGCGTGGTGCCGGTGGCGGCCAACACGCTGCTCACAGGCAAGGACTTTGACTTCATGCTGCGCGACTCGCGCGCGCAGGCCCTGTTTGTCTCGGCCCCGCTGCTGCCGGTGTTCGAGCCGCTGGTGGCGTCCATTCCCGCGCTCAGGCATGTGTTCGTGGCCGGCGGCAGCGGCGCGGATTCGGTGGCGGCGCTGGTGCAATCGGGCAGCGCCGCGGCCCAGGTGGCCGATACCTGCGCCGACGACGCCGCGTTCTGGCTGTATTCCAGCGGCTCCACCGGCACGCCCAAGGGCACGGTGCACCTGCACAGCCACCTGATCCAGACGGCGGAGCTCTATGCGCGGCCTGTTTTGGGCATTCGTGAAGACGACGTGGTGTATTCCGCCGCCAAGCTCTTCTTTGCCTACGGCCTGGGCAACGGGCTGACCTTCCCCATGAGCGTGGGCGCCACGGCGGTGCTGCTGCCCTCGCGCCCCACGCCGGCGGATGTGTTTGGCGTGCTGACGAAATTCAGCCCCACCATCTTTTACGGCGTGCCCACCCTGTACGCGGCACTGCTGGCCGACGCCGCGCGGCCGCCGCGCGCCGCGCTATCGCTGCGGGTGTGCACCAGCGCCGGCGAGGCCCTGCCAGCCGAGATCGGCAGGAAATGGACCGCCGAATACGGCTGCGAGATCCTGGACGGCATCGGCTCCACCGAGATGCTGCACATCTTCCTGAGCAACCGCCCCGGCGCGGTGCGCTATGGCACCACCGGCCAGGCGGTGCCGGGCTATGCGCTGCGCATCGTGGGCGATGACGGGCGCGAATGCGCCGTCGGCGAAATCGGCGAGCTGCAGATCAGCGGCCCCAGCGCCGCCATCATGTACTGGAACAACCGCGCCAAGACCAAGGCCACCTTCTGCGGCGAATGGACGCGCAGCGGCGACAAATACACCAGGGACGCCGACGGCTACTACACCTATGGCGGGCGCAGCGATGACATGCTCAAGGTGGGTGGCATCTATGTGAGCCCGTTCGAGGTGGAGGCATCGCTCATGACCCACCCGGCCGTGCTGGAGGCCGCCGTGATCGGCGTGGCCGACACCGACGAACTGGTCAAGCCGCGCGCCTATGTGGTGCTCAAGCCCGGCCAGGCCATCACGGCCGACGAACTGAAGGCCCACGTGAAGACCCAGCTGGCACCCTACAAATACCCGCGCTGGATCGAGTTCGTGCCCGAGCTGCCCAAGACGGCCACGGGCAAGATCCAGCGGTTCAAGCTGCGCGCTGCACAATGAAGGTGTCTTTTCTTCGGGTAACCCATGTTGCGCAACCCAGGCGGCTGGGTTAAATTGCTTTAAGCCTAAACAAAAGGAGATTTCCATGACCTCACGCCGTCTTGTCCTGACCCGTAGCGCCGCCATCGTGGGCGCAGCCTCCACCGGCCTGCTGCTGCCCCAGATTGCCCGCGCCCAGGGCAACAAGGTCCGCGTGGGTTTCATGCTGCCCTACACCGGCACTTTCGCGCAGCTGGGCGTGGCCATTGAAAACGGCGTGCGCATGGCCATCGACGAAAAGGGCGGCAAGCTGGGCGGGCGCGAGATCGAGTGGTTCAAGGTGGACGACGAGTCCGAGCCGTCCAAGGGCGTGGAAAACGCCACCAAGCTGGTGCAGCGTGACAAGGTGGACGTGCTGATCGGCACCGTTCACTCGGGCGTGCAGATGGGCATCCAGCGCGTGGCCCGCGAATCGGGCGTGCTCAACCTCATCCCCAACGCCGGCGTGCATGCCGCCACCCGCGCGCTGTGCGCGCCCAACGTGTTCCGCACCTCGTTCAGCAACAGCCAGCCCACCCGCGCGCTGGGCCAGGCCATGGTGGCCAAGGGCCACAAGAAGGCCGTCTGGATCACCTGGAAATATGCCGCGGGCGACGAAGCCTTCGAAGGCTTCAAGGAAAGCTACACCGCCGCCGGTGGCACCATCATCAAGGAACTGGGCCTGCCCTTCCCCAACGTCGAATTCCAGGCCCTGCTGACCGAGATCGCCTCGCTCAAGCCGGACGCCGTGGCCTGCTTCTTTGCCGGTGGCGGCGCGGCCAAGTTCATCCGCGACTACGCCGCCGCAGGCCTGAAGGGCAAGATTCCGCTGTACGGCTCGGGCTTCCTGACCGAGGGCGTGCTGGACGCCGCAGGTCCGGCCGCCGACGGCATCATCACCACCATGCACTACAGCGATTCGCTGGACACGCCGCGCAACAAGGCGTTCCGCACGGCCTATGCCACGCGCTTCAAGATGCAACCCGACGTGTACGCGGTGCAGGGTTATGACACCGGCCTGCTGCTGGCCCAGGGCGCAGCCGCCGTCAAAGGTGACCTCAACAGCAAGCCCGCGCTGTACAAGGCCATGGAGTCCGCCGTGATCGACAGTCCGCGCGGCCGCTGGACCATGAGCAAGTCGCACAACCCGGTGCAGGACATCTACCTGCGCCAGGTCGAAAACAAGGAAAACAAGGTGATCGGCGTGGCCGCCAAGGCGCTGGCCGACTCCGGTACCGGCTGCAAGATGGGTTGAGCCCGGTTTTTGCTGTCATCCCGGGCTTGACCCGGGATCCATATTGGCGCGCCACGGTGGATGCCCCCGGATCAAGTCCGGGGCAAGCTCCCTGAATCCGGCATGACAATTGCGTTTTCAATCGCGTTCAGCCTGGCGCTTTCTCATGACGCTTTCCACCTATCTTTTGTACCTTGCCGCCGTCGCGCTGCTCATTCTCACGCCTGGGCCCACCATGCTCATGTGCATGACCAACGCGCTCAACCACGGCCCGCGCCAGGCCATGACGTCGGTGGCCGGCGCCGTGACGGCCGTGCTGGGGGTGATGCTGCTGTCGGCCCTGGGCCTGGGTGCGCTGCTGGCTGCATCTGAAGCGGCGTTCACCGCGGTCAAGGTCGCGGGCGCGGCCTACCTCATCTGGCTGGGCATCAAGACCTTTCGCAGCAACGCCGCGCTGCAACTGGGCCAGGGTTCGGCGCCGGGCCGCTCGTTTTACCTGCAGGGCCTGCTGGTGGGTGCCAGCAACCCCAAGGCGGTGCTCTTCTTTGCCGCGTTCTTCCCACAGTTCATCAACCCGTCTGCGGACCTGGCGCCGCAGCTGGCGGTGCTGGCGGCGACTTTCGTCGCGTTTGAATTCGCCGTGCTGACGCTGTGCGCCCTCGGCGTATCGCGCCTGGTACCGCTGCTCAAGTCCAGCGGCCTGGTGAAATGGATCAACCGCCTCTGCGGCGGCCTGTTCACCGTCATGGGCGGTTTGTTGCTGCTGACGCGCAGGCAGGCATAGATGGATCTCGCCAATTTCCTCATCCAGTTGCTCAACAGCGTCCAGTACGGGCTGCTGCTGTTCATGCTGGCCGCCGGCCTGACGCTGATCTTCGGCATCATGGGCGTGGTCAATCTTGCGCATGGCAGCTTCTACATGCTGGGCGCTTACCTGGCCTGGTCGTTGTCATCGCATTTCGGCAGCCTCACCCTGGCTATCCTGGGCGGGGCGGTGCTGGCGGTGGTGTTTGGCCTGGCGCTGGAATGGCTTTTGTTTCGCCACTTCTACCACCGTGACCATCTGGACCAGGTGCTGCTCACCTTCGGGCTGATCTACATCTTTGAAGAGCTGCGCTCCATCCTGTGGGGCGACGACGTGCACGGCGTACAGATTCCGCAGGCGCTGTCGGCGTCCATCCCGTTGACCGACACGCTCTCGTACCCGGTGTACCGGCTGTTCATGTCGGGCGTGTGCATCGTGCTGGCCGTCGGGTTGTACCTGCTGATCAGCAAGACGCGCCTGGGCATGAAGATCCGCGCCGGCGCGTTCAACCGCGACATGGCCGAGTCACTGGGCATCAACATCAAGCTGATCCACGCCATCGTGTTTGCGCTGGGCGTGGGCCTGGCCACGGTGGCCGGCATGATCGCGGCGCCCATCTCCAGCGTGTACCCCAACATGGGCTCGCAGGTGCTGATCATGTGCTTTGTGGTGGTGGTAATCGGCGGCATCGGCTCGGTGCGCGGCGCGCTGATCTCGGCGTTGCTGGTGGGGCTGGTGGATACGTTTGGCAAGGTACTGCTGCCCCAGGTGGCGGGCATGCTGGTTTACATGTTGATGGCGGCCGTGCTGCTTTGGAAGCCCGAAGGTCTGTTCAAGCAATGAGCACAGCAAAAGCCAATATCGAAACCCTGCCGCGCGGCGTGCAGGTGGCGCTGGCCCTGGGCCTGGTGGCGCTGGCCGCCTTCCCGTTCGTGGGCAGTGACTTTTACGCGCAGATGGTCGCGCGCATGATGATCATGGCGATCTTTGCCATGAGCCTGGACCTGCTGCAGGGCGTGACCGGCCTGGTGTCGCTGGGCCATGCCGCGTTCTTTGGCATCGCAGGCTATGCGCTGGCCTTCATGACGCCGGCCGGTGAACCCGTCAGCCTGTGGTGGACGCTGCCGCTGGCCGTGCTGGGCTCGGCGCTGGCGGCGCTGGTCATCGGCTTCTTCGTCGTTCGCACCCACGGCATCTACTTCATCATGGTCACCATGGCGTTCGCGCAGATGGTGTTCTACCTGTTCTTCGACAACAAGGCGCTGGGCGGCTCCGACGGCATCTATGTCAACTTCAAGCCGAACGGCGGCTTCTTCGACCTGGACAACAAGCTGGTCTTCTATTACTTCACCCTCGCCTGCCTGCTGGGCGTGTATTTCTTCCTGCGCCGCCTGCTGTTCAGCCCGTTTGGCCGGGCGCTGGCGGGCATCCGCGTGAATGAGCACCGCATGTGTGCCATGGGTTTTGGCACCTTTGGCTACAAGCTGGCGGCCTTCACGCTGGCCGGGGCACTGGCCGGGCTGGCCGGTTACCTGTGGGGCGCGCAGACGGGGTATGTAAACCCCGAACTCATGGGCTTTCACATGAGCGCGCACGCCATCATGATGGTGATCCTGGGCGGCATGGGCAACTTCGCCGGCGCCATCGTGGGTGCCTTCGCGTTTGAATACGTGCTGCATGTGTTCAAGGATTTACCCACCGTGGGCGCGTTCCGCCTGGGCAAGCACTGGCAGCTGTGGATGGGCCTGTTCATCGTGCTGCTGGTGGTGTTTGCGCCACGCGGCATCCTGGGCCTGGCCGGCAAGCTGCTGCAGCGCAAGGGGGTCAGCCATGACCAATGAAGTGCTGCTGAGCGCGCGCCAGCTGACCAAACGCTTTGGCGGCCTCGCCGCCGTGAACGAGGTATCGGTGGACCTGTGGCAGGGCCGTATTCATGCCGTGATAGGCCCGAACGGCGCGGGCAAATCCACGCTGACCAACCTGCTGTCGGGTGACCTGCCCCCCACGACCGGTACCGTCACGCTGGGCGGCGCCGACGTGACGGGTCACAAGCCCGAGAAAATTTCACGCTGCGGCCTGGGCCGCAGCTATCAGAAGACCAACATCTTCCTGCCCTTCACCGTCTGGGACAACGTGCGCCTGGCCGCGCAGTCGCGCGCGCCGCAGGCCTGGCGCTGGCTCAGCCGTGCCACCGGTTTTGCACAAACCAACGAGCGCGCCGAACGCGCCCTGGAGCTGGCGGGCCTCACGCCCCGGCGCAACGCAGTGGCCGGCATCATCAGCCACGGCGAGCAGCGCCAGCTGGAAATCGCCATGACCCTGGCCACCGAGCCGCAGGTGCTGCTGCTGGACGAACCCCTGGCCGGCATGGGCGTGGCGGAGGCCGAGCGCATGGTGCAGCTGCTGCTCAAGCTCAAGCAGGCCCACGCCATGATGCTGGTGGAGCACGACATGGATGCGGTGTTTGCACTGGCCGATCACTTAACGGTGATGGTCAACGGGCAGGTGATTGCGAGCGGGTTGCCTGCGGCTGTTCGTGGTGATTCTGCCGTTCAAGCGGCGTATTTGGGTGAGGAGCATTGAGGTGGCGTTGTCTTCTCTCGCTGGGCTTGGGGGCGGGCTGTGTGCGGCGGGGCTCATGCTGCGGCGGTTTTTGCTGCGCAAAAACTGCGCTGCGATGCTCGGGGGTCGGTCGCGCCGCGAAACTCGCTACGCGCTTCGCGCTGCGCTCAGACAGTCGCGGCGAGCATGTCACGACGCGCGCTTGCGCGCGCCGACACTCCCCCCTGCGCTTCTCGCCACCGCAGAAATCGCCCCGCCGCACACAGCCCGCCCCCAAGCCCGAACCCAGGCATGCCACCGCTGGCAAGCCAGCACCGCTGCTGCAAAGCCACGGCTGGGGGCGCACCGGTCTGGGGGCGCCTCTAAAGCGCTGAGCAGCACAAGGGTGAGTGTCGGCGCGCGCAGCGCGCTTCGTGCTCTGGCTCGCCGAAGCTGTTTGAGCGGAGCGCGCAACGCGCGCGCAGCGAGTTCTTCGGCGCGACCGAAGCCTGAGCAGCGCAAGGCAGTCGCCGAAGGCGACCGCTTTAGTGAAGCCCCCAGGCCGGTGCGCCCCCAGCCGTGGCTTTGCCGCGAGGCAGGACAAGAGAAATGATGGAACAGCTCATCCACGCCAAAAACCTGCAAACCTACTACGGCGCCAGCCACATCCTGCGCGGCATCGACTTTTCGGTAGCCAGGGGTGAAACGATTGGCCTGATGGGCCGCAACGGCATGGGCAAGAGCACGCTGCTCAAGAGCCTGATGGGCCTGGTCAAGCCGCGCGGCGGCACGGTGCATGTGATGGGCCGTGACATGACCGGCCGCGCCCCGTATGAAATCGCGCAGCTGGGCATTGCCTACGTGCCTGAAGGCCGCGGCATTTTCGGCAACCTGAGCGTGGTGGAGAACCTCAAGATGGCCGCGCGCGCCGGCACCCGCGGCCAAAAGGACTGGACCTACGACCGCGTGCTGGAAACCTTTCCCCGCCTGAAGGAACGCCTGGGCCACGGCGGCCAGCAGCTGTCGGGTGGCGAACAGCAGATGCTGACCATTGGCCGCGCCCTGATGACCAACCCCGACGTGCTGATCCTGGATGAAGCCACCGAAGGCCTGGCGCCGCTGATCGCGCGCGAGATCTGGCGCATCTGCGGCGTGATCCGGGAATCAGGCATCAGCAGCATCATCGTGGACAAGAACTGGAAGCACGTCACCCAGATCACCGACCGCAACGTGATCCTGGTCAAGGGCGAGGTGGTGTTTGCCGGCACCTCGCCCGAGCTGCACGCCCGGCCGCAGCTGCTGGAACAGTACCTCGGGGTCTGAGCGATGGGCGACACACCCCGGCGCATCCTGCTGGCAGCCGTCAGCATCGTGCTGGCGGGTTGCCTGGCTGCCATCCTCTATGCACTGTCGCAGCCGTCCATGGGCTTGCGGCTGGTGCCCTACACGGCCGAAGGCGCACAGGTCGCCCGCCACCTGCGCATTGCGCAAAGCCCCGAAGGCGGACCGCCGGTGGGCGCGCTGGCGGTCCGCCTGCAAAGCGCGCAGGATGCGGTGGACCTGCAGGCCCAGGACCTGATCGAGGAGCCTGACTTCATCGACAGCTATGCCGACATGGACGCGTTCTTTGCGCGCCAGACACGGCTGGCCACGCTGATGGCGCAGCCGCAGGTGGTGTTGCACTGGCAGGCGGCGCCCGGCGCACCCACGCTGGCCTCCACGCTCAGCGTCACACCCCGGCGCGACCCGGCCTCGCTGCCGCTGGTGTTCTGGTTCCAGCTGTTCGCGGGCGCGGCCAGCCTGCTGATCGGGGCCTGGGTGTTTGCACTTCGTCCCAACGACTGGGGCCCGCGCATGCTGGCGGCCTGCGGGCTGGCGTTTCCGCTGTCCACCATGACAGCGGCGGTTTACAGCACGCGTGAACTGGCGATCGACGGCACGGTATTCCGCTGGCTGTCCACCGCCAACCACACCGGGGCGCTGATGTTCGGCTGCGGGTTGATCGCGATCTTCCTGACCCACCCACGCCTGCTCGTGCACCCCCGCTGGCTGCTGCTGCTGCCCCTGGTGTTCGGCGTCTGGCTGCTGGCCGACGCCTTTCGCTGGGCCGCCGACCAGGACTGGGGCGCGCGCATTCCCATCATGACCGAGATGCTGCTGGCCATTGCGCTGGCCGTGGTGCAGTGGCGGCGCAGCCGTGGCCAGCCGGCCGAGCGTGCCGCGCTTCGCTGGCTGGCGCTGTCGGCGCTGGTGGGCTGTGGCATGTTCGTGCTGATGGTGGTGTCTGTGGGGGTGTTTGGCCTGTTTCCGCCGCTGGAACAGGGCTATGCCTTCGGCTTTTTCCTCATCATGTTCTTTGGGCTGGCGCTCGGCGTGGGCCGCTACCGGCTGTTCGAGCTGGACGAATGGGCCTACCGCGTGCTGCTGTGGGCGGCCGGCGTGGCGCTGGTGGTGGTGATCGACGCCGTGCTGGTGCTGTGGCTGCGCTGGAATGCCACGCTGTCGCTGGGCACCACGCTGCTGGTGTGCGGCGCGCTCTATTTTCCGGCGCGGCAATGGCTGTGGGGCCGGCTGGTGGAGCGCGGCAACGCCAGCGTGGACCAGATGCTGCCCGAGCTGGTGCGCATTGCGTTCTCGCCGTCCGCGGCCGAACGCGAACGGCTGTGGGCGGCCGCGCTGCAGCGGCTGTTCAACCCGCTCAAGAGCACGGCCGATGACGGCCCCGCCCTCACCCGCCCGGCGCTGGCCGACGACGGGCTGGCCCTGCGCCTGCCGGCCAGCGGCGGCGTGGGCGCGCGCGTGCTGCGCTACCGCGACCACGGCAAACGCCTGTTCTCGGGCCGCGACATGGAATTCACCGCGTCGTTGTGCATGCTGATGGACCAGGCCGCCGAGGGCCGCGACGCGCATGAACGCGGCATCCGCGAGGAACGCATGCGCGTGGCGCGCGACATGCATGACGACATCGGCGCCAAACTGCTGACGCTGCTGCACATTGACGACCCGCAGCGCCAGAAGCCGCTGCTGCGCGAGGCCATGACCCAGCTGCGCAGCATCGTGCGCGGGCTGGCGGGCCAGGCGCAGCAGTTTGACGACTTCATGGCCGACCTGCGCCATGTGTCCATGGAACGCGCGCAGGCCGCGGGCGTGGCGCTGCACTGGCAGGTTGACCTGGACCCTGCGCCCGAACTGACCGCCCGCCAGCAATACCAGCTGCGCGCGGCCTTGAATGAGGCACTGAGCAATGCCTTGCGCCATGCGCAGGCGCGCCACGTGCACGTGGCCTGGCAGCTGGCCGAAGGCGCCCTCACGGTGACGCTGACCGATGACGGCACCGGCATGCCGGCGGCCCGCACGCCGGGCCTGGGCCTGGACAGCATCCGCACCCGCATGCAGGAAATCGGCGGTACCGCCACGTGGGACCAACCCGCGCAGGGCGGCACCTCGGTGCGGCTCGGCTTACCGGTGGCCTGAGCGCGCCGGCCTACAGCAGCGGGCGAAGCTCGCGCGCGGCCTCCAGCAGCGCCGGCAACAGCTCGCGCTGCGCCACCGCCGGCGCCAGCCGTTGCGGCGAGGTGACCACATTCATCGCCGCCACCGTGCGCCCCTGCATGTTGCGCAGCGGCACGGCCAGCGCATGCACGCCGATTTCATGCTCCTCATGGGCAATGCACCAGTCGGCGGTGCGCACCTGGTCGATGATGGCGCAAAACGCGCGCGGCTCGGTCACGGTGCGCGGGGTCAGCCGCGCCAGCGCACGGGCTGCCGGACCGTCGCCTTTCATCCAGGCATTGAATTCGCTGCGCGTCTTGGCCGCCAGCAGCACGCGGCCGGTCGACGTGGCGTGCGCCGGCAGCCGCGCGCCCAGATGCAGGCCATAAGCCAGCACCTCGTTGGAGCCGCTGCGCGCCACGATCACCACCTCGGTGCCGTCCAGCACCACCGCCGACACCGGTTCGCCCAGCTGGGCCGACAGGCGGTTCAGCGTGGGCTGCAACAGGCGCGGCAAGCGCGCCGACGCCAGGTAGCTGCCCGAAAAGCGCAGCACCTTGGGCGACAGCCAGAAATAGCTGCCATCGGTGTCCAGGTAACCCAGGTGCGCCAGCGTGAGCAGATGGCGGCGCGCAGCCGCGCGGGTGATGCCCGCGCGCTGCGAGGCCAGCGTGGCGTTCAGCCGCTGGCGCTCGGTGTCAAAGCTCTCAAGCACGGCCAAGCCCTTGGCCATGCCTTCAATGAAATCCGCCTTGGCGATCGTCATTGCGCGATCATCGCACAAGCGGGGCGAACATCGCGCAAAGGCCCGCACGCCGGGCTGGTGGCCGGCCCAACGCGCCCCTAGGCTACGGGCACCACAACGGAGACTGCCCCATGACCCCCAACCGTACCCAGGTCGCCATCATTGGCGCAGGCCCGTCCGGCCTGCTGCTCGGCCAGCTGCTGCACAAGGCCGGCATCGACAACGTGATCCTGGAGCGCCAGAGCGCAGACTATGTGCTGGGCCGCATCCGCGCCGGCATCCTGGAACAGATCACGGTGGACCTGCTGCGCGAAGCCGGCGTGGGCGCGGGCGTGGACGGCGGCGGCACGGTGCACCACAGCATCGAGCTGGTGTTCGGCGGGGCACGCCACGCCATTGACGTGCACGGCCTGACCGGCGGCAAGGTGGTCACGGCCTACGGCCAGACCGAGCTGACCCGCGACCTGATGCAGGCGCGCGAGGCCGCCGGCCTGCCCACGGTGTATGAGGCGGCTGACGTGGCGCTGCACGACTTTGACGGCGGCAAGCCGCGCGTCACCTATACCCACGGCGGGCAGACCCACACGCTGGAATGCGACTTCATTGCCGGCTGCGACGGCTTTCATGGCGTGAGCCGCGCCAGCGTGAAAGACGCGGTGCGCGAATACGAGAAGACCTACCCCTTTGGCTGGCTGGGCGTGCTGGCCGACGTGCCGCCGGTGTCGCCGCATGCCATCGTCTATGGCAACAGCGAGCGCGGCTTCTCGCTGTGCAGCATGCGCAGCCTGACGCGCAGCCGCTACTACGTGCAGTGCCCGCTGGACGACAAGGTGGAGCAATGGAGCGACCAGCGCTTCTGGGACGAGCTGCGCCGCCGCCTGGACCCGGCCCTGGCCGAAGCCGTGATCACCGGCCCCACCATTGAAAAAAGCATTGCGCCGCTGCGCAGCTTTGTGGCCGAGCCCATGCGCTTTGGCCGCCTGTTCCTGGCAGGCGACGCCGCCCACATCGTGCCGCCCACGGGCGCCAAGGGGCTGAACCTGGCGTCCAGCGACGTCAAGTACCTGTCGGGCGCGCTGATCGAGCATTACCGCGAGCGCAGCGACGCGGGCCTGGATACTTATTCGCAGCGCGCGCTGGCGCGCGTCTGGCGGGCCGAACGCTTCAGCTGGTGGCTCACCACGCTGATGCACCGCTTCCCCGACACCGACGGCTTTGGCCAGAAGCTGCAGGAAGCCGAGCTGGACTACCTGGTGAACTCGCGCGCCATGTCCACCGCGCTCGCCGAGAACTACGTGGGCCTGCCGCTGTAGCATGGCGGCATGACGACCCGTACCACCGCCCCCGCCAGATTCCGCCCGCTCAAGGGCACCCGCATCCTGAGCCTGGCGCTCAACCTGCCCGGGCCCGCCGCGCTGATGCGCTGCCGGGCACTGGGCGCAACCTGCGTCAAGCTGGAGCCGCCCTCGGGCGACCCGATGGGCCACTACAACAAGCAGGCCTACGCGCAGCTGCACGAGGGCGTGAAAGTCACGACATGCGACCTGAAAACCGAAGCTGGCCAGAAGGTGCTGCACCGCGAACTGGCCAAGGCCGACGTGCTGCTCACCTCGTTCCGGCCTTCGGCGCTGGACAAGCTGCAGATCGGCTGGAAGAAGCTGCACCGCCTGTACCCCTCGCTCAGCCAGGTGGCCATCGTGGGCGCCGCGGGCGCGCGGGCCGAAGAGCCCGGCCATGACCTGACCTACCTGGCCGACAACGGCCTGGTCAACGGGCTGGAGCTGCCACCCACGCTGTACGCCGACATGGGCGGCTCGCTGATGGCCAGTGAAGCGGTGCTGGGGGCCGTGCTCATGCAACGCGAGCGTTATGCCGGCACCGGCGAAGTGCATCCGCGCGGCGTGTTCATCGAGGTGGCACTGGCCGACGCCGCGGGCTACCTGGCGCTGCCGCGCAGCTGGGGCCTGACCCAGCCCACCGGCGCGGTCGGCGGCGCCCACGCGGGCTACCGCGTGTACCCCTGCAAGGACGGCCGGGTGGCCGTGGCGGCGCTGGAGCCCCACTTTGCGGCGGCACTGTGCAAGGCGGCGGGGCTGCCCGCCAGCGACATCCGCACCATGCTGGCGCCTGCCACGCGGGAAGCGATCGCGGCCTTCCTCAAAACCCGCACGCGCAGGCAACTGGACGCGCTGGCCACGGCCCAGGACATCCCGCTGCACACGCTGGCGGCTTAGCCGCTGGCCCGACGTGGCAAAATCGCGTGTTCGACCAATCAGCATCACCCCCAGAACCGGAGTACCCCATGGGCAACAAAATCGTCACCGAAGCCGACCGCAAGCGCACCCCTCCCCTGCCGCTGCCCCCCGGCGCCAGCCGTGTAAAACAAGGCACGGGCCAACGCATCAGCCTGGAGCGTGGCACGGCCACCCGCAGCAAGAAGAACCCCGGCAAGCGCGCCAAAAAGGGCGGCTGAGCCCCCGGCAAGCCCGACCCAGGGCCTGTTCACGGCGCCAAGAGGCGCGCGTGAACAGGCCCTGTGTTTTTTGGGGGCGCGGAATTTCCTGCATGCAGTGTCGCGCTGGTCTGACAAGGCGGGGCCCACGCGCGCCCTACGCTTTGGGTTTTCCACTTCACATCAACGGAGAACCACCATGCTGCGCAAACTCATTGCCCTCGGGATCGTCGCCGGCCTGACCAAGAAAGCCTGGGACCGCTACCACGCCAACGGCACAGACAAGCCTGTGGCCGCAGGCAGCCAACCGCCAGTGCGCCGCAAGGTCAAACCTGCGCCGTCCACAGCCTCCGGTACTGCAGGGCCGCGCTGAAGCAGGCATCGCCGCCGCGGGCCAGCCCACGGCCGCGGGCCGTTAAGATGCCGCGATGCCCCACAAATTCTTTCTTCCCCTGTGCCTTGCGCTGGCCACGCTCGCCGCCCAGGCACAGCCCACGCCTGCCAAGCAGGAACTGATCTCCCGCATCCTCAAGCTGCAGCAACCCGGCATCGAGGCCATGGCGCGCGGCCTGGCGGAGCAGCCGGCGGCGATCATCCTGGACGGTATGTCTGGCGCACTGTCCACTCGCGTAGCCCCCGAAAAGCGCGAAGCCATTGCCCGCGAAGTACAGGCGGAGGTACGCAAATACACCGATGAAGCCGTGCCCCTGGTGCGCGATCGCGCCATCAAGCTGGCGCCCAGCACCATTGGCGCGGTGTTGAACGACAAGTTCACCGAGGACGAGTTGCGGCAACTGGTCGCCCTGATCGAATCGCCGGTGTACGGCAAGTTCCAGTCCCTGGGTAACGACATGCAGCGCGCCCTGACCCAGCAGTTGATCGCCGAGACCCGCCCGCAGATCGAACCCAAGGTGAAGGCGCTGGAGCAGGCCATTGCGCGGCGGCTGGGGTTGACTGGCACCGCGCAAACGCCGCAGCGCGCCCCCGCGAAATAAGCCTTCCGGGCAGCAGCCCGGCCAACACCCGCCGTCAGGATTTGTGACGCGGCCCGCCCGGCTTGCGGGCCGTACCCGTCTGGCGCGGCGGCAAGCCGGTGTGCTGCGTCAGCACGGCGCCTTTCCTGGGTGCGCTTGACCCGGCCGGCGCGGCTGTGGAGTTCTTGCGCCGCGCGCTCTGGTAGCTGCCGTCGGTCAGGGGCTGCCAGGTGGGGATCAGGTGATGCTTGCCATTGCCGATCAGGTCGGCGCGGCCCATGGCCTTGAGCGCGTCGCGCAGCAGCGGCCAGTTGTTGGGGTCGTGGTAGCGCAGGAAGGCCTTGTGCAGGCGGCGGCGCTTTTCGCCGCGCACGACGTCCACCGTCTCGGAGTCGTCACGCACGGTACGGCGCACCCCCTTGAGCGGGTTGCGCCCCGAGTGGTACATGGCCGTGGCCGTGGCCATGGGGCTGGGGTAGAAGGTCTGCACCTGGTCGGCGCGAAAGCCGTTCTTCTTGAGCCACAAGGCCAGGTTCATCATGTCGGCGTCGCTGGTGCCCGGATGCGCCGCGATGAAGTACGGAATGAGGAACTGCTTCTTGCCCGCCTCGGCGCTGAACCTGTCGAACATCTGCTTGAAGCGGTCGTAACTGCCGATCCCGGGCTTCATCATCCTGGTCAGCGGCCCCTGCTCGGTGTGCTCGGGCGCGATCTTCAGGTAGCCCCCCACGTGGTGCTGCACCAGCTCCTTCACGTATTCGGGGCTTTGCACGGCCAGGTCATAGCGCAGGCCCGATCCGATCAGGATCTTCTTGATGCCCTTGAGCCCGCGCGCACGGCGGTAGATCTTGACCAGCGGGCCGTGGTCGGTGTGCAGGTTCTGGCAGATGCCGGGGTACACGCAGCTGGGTTTGCGGCAGGCGGCCTCGATCTCGGGCGACTTGCAGCCCAGGCGGTACATGTTGGCCGTGGGCCCGCCCAGGTCGCTGATGACGCCGGTGAAGCCCGCCACCTTGTCGCGGATGTCCTCCACCTCCTTGATGATGGATTCCTCGCTGCGGCTCTGGATGATGCGGCCTTCGTGCTCGGTGATGCTGCAGAAGGTGCAGCCGCCAAAGCACCCGCGCATGATGTTCACGCTGAAACGGATCATTTCCCACGCGGGGATTTTCGTCGCGCCATCATGGCTGCCGTGTTCGTCGGCATAGGCCGGGTGCGGGCTGCGCGCATACGGCAGGTCAAACACATGGTCCATCTCGGCCGTGGTGAGCGGGATGGGCGGCGGGTTGATCCACACGTCGCGGGCGGTCACGCCCTCGCCGTGGGCCTGCACCAGCGCACGGGCATTGCCGGGGTTGGTTTCCAGGTGCAGCACGCGGTTGGCATGGGCGTACAGCACGGGGTCCGACTTGACCTGTTCGTAGCTGGGCAGGCGGATCACGCTGCGCTCGCGCGGGGGGACCTTGAGCTTGACCTTGGGGTTGGGATGGAAGGTCAGCGGCTGCACTTTGTCATTGCGGGCTTGACCCGCAATCCATTGCGGCGCGGAAGAAACGTCCGTGTCCTCCTTGGCACAGGTCTCGCCCTGGGCCTGCGCCTGCTCACTGGTGGTCAGGTAGGGGTTGACGTGGCTCTCGATGCGGCCCGGCGCGTCCACGCTGGTGCTGTCGATCTCGAACCAGCCCTCGGGCGAGGCGCGGCGAAAGAACGCGGTGCCGCGCACATCGTCAATCTGCTCCACGGGCTCCTTCGCGGCCAGCCGGTGGGCGATTTCGACAATCGCGCGTTCGGCGTTGCCATACAGCAGCAGGTCGCATTTGGCGTCCACCACGATGCTGCGGCGCACCTTGTCGGACCAGTAGTCGTAATGCGCAATGCGGCGCAGGGACCCTTCGATACCGCCCAGCACGATGGGCACGCCGGGGAACGCCTCGCGGCAGCGCTGGCTGTACACGATGGCGGCACGGTCGGGCCGCTTGCCGCCCACGTCGCCGGGGGTGTAGGCGTCGTCGCTGCGGATCTTGCGGTCCGCCGTGTAGCGGTTGATCATGGAATCCATGTTGCCGCTGGTCACGCCCCAGAACAGGTTGGGCTTGCCCAGCGCCTTGAACGGCTCGGCGCTTTGCCAGTCAGGCTGGGCGATGATGCCTACGCGAAAGCCCTGGTCGGCCAGCGTGCGGCCAATGACCGCCATGCCAAAGCTGGGGTGGTCCACATAGGCATCGCCCGTGACGATGATGATGTCGCAGCTGTCCCAGCCCAGCGCGTCCATCTCGGCGCGGCTCATGGGCAGGAATTTCGGCTGGCCAAAGCGGTGCGCCCAGTACTTGCGGTAGCTGGTGATCGGCTTGGCTGCGCGCGCGAAAAAGGAAACGTCGACGGGGGCGTTCATCAGGGGGCTTTAGGGGGAGCCCCGATTTTAGGTTGTATTCACATGGCCGTGGCGCTGCCGGGTCTTATGGGCAGGCGGCATCAGCCGGGGACGAAATGGCCTTGCCAATGCGAAGACAGCGTGGGTTCCTGGCCGAGGCCCGGCACCGCCGTCAGCTCACCCGCCGCGTAGCGGCGCAGCCAGTGGGCTGCGGTGCCGGCAAAGCCGTCCATCCAGCCAGACAGCGCCTCGGCGCTGACCACGGCGGGGTCCACCCGGCCGCACAGCAGCACCTCCTCGCGCACAGGGTCCACCGCCAGCATGGCGCCGCCGGTCTGCTGGCCGAACAGGTTGCCTTCAAGCAGCCGCCGGTACAGCGGCTCACGGTTGCCGGGGGGTACCGGCCCCAGCACCGCATACACCTGAATGCAATGGGCGGGCTCGTCAGCCTCCAGGTCAACGGCGACGTCGCCTTCAAACACCAGCCGGGCACAGCCGTGTTCGTCAAACCCCAGCGTAGGCAGGCCGGCCAGCCGGCCGTAAGCGAGAAGCAGATCCTGGGCGGCGGTGAACATCGTGGGTTGGCAGCGTGGTTGACGGCTGGCCAGTATCTGCCGGTATGTGTAACGGGGCCAACAGACGGAAGTCTGGACGGCGATGCATCCATCCTCAGGGTTTGTCCGCATCCGCAACCCGGCGACGGACAGCGGAATGACAGGCTCGGCGCAGACCATGAATGCTCCGACACCACAACAGGAGACACCCATGCGTCGAGACACTTTCCTGCGGTCCGTGGCCGCGCTGGCTGCGGCCGGCACCCTGCCCCTGTCCGCGCGGGCCGCGGCCACCGTCAAGATGATGATTCCCGCCAACCCCGGCGGCGGCTGGGACACCACGGGCCGCGCCCTGGGCCGCGCGCTGCAGGACGGCAAGCTGGCCGATGCCGTGCAGTACGAAAACAAGGGCGGTGCCGCGGGCGCTTTGGGCCTGGCGCAGTTCGTCAACAGCGCCAAGGGCGACCCCGGCGCCATGATGGTGATGGGCGCGGTGATGCTGGGCGGCATCATTACCGGCCGCCCGCCGGTCAACCTGACGCAGGCCACGCCGATTGCGCGCCTGACCAGCGAATACAACGTGTTCGTGCTGCCGCCCAATTCACCGTTCAAGACCATGAAGGACGTGGTGGACCAGCTGAAGAAGGATCCGGCCAGCGTCAAGTGGGGTGGTGGCTCGCGTGGCTCGACCGAGCACATTGCGGCCTGCATCCTGGCGCGCAGCGTGGGCGTGGACCCGAAGAAGGTCAACTACATCGCCTTTCGCGGCGGCGGCGAAGCCACGGCGGCCATCCTGGGCGGCAATGTCACGGTGGGCGGCAGTGGCTGGAGCGAGTTTGCGGAGTACATCGCCGCGGGCAAGATGCGCGCCGTGGGCGTCACTTCGCAAAAGCGCCTGCCCGGCGTGGCCGTGCCGACGATGAAGGAACAGGGCTATGACGTGGTCATCGGCAACTGGCGCGGCGTGTATGGCGCGCCCGGCATCAGCGCGGCGCAGCGCGACGAGCTGACCCGCATGGTGGCGGAAGCCACCCGCACCAAGGCCTGGGCCGAGGCCATGCAGGCCAACAAATGGACGCCCGCGCTCATGACGGGCAAGGACTTCGACGAGTTCGTGGACTACGAGTTTTCGTCGCTGCGGGCGATCATTTACCTGGCCGGCATGGCCTGAGCCTGCTCGATCAGCTGCTCCAGCATCTGTGCCAGCAGCCTGCGCTGCGCCACCGGGAGGCAGCCAAATATCTCCTCGTTGCGCCGGGCGATCAGCGCCATGACCTTCTTCCACAGCCGCTGGCCGCTGGCGGTGGGCGTGAGCACCACGCCGCGGCCGTCGGTTTCGCTGGCCTGTTTGCGCACCAGGCCGCGGTCCACCAGCGCCTGCGCGGCGCGGCTGGCCTGGCCCTTGTCCAGGTTGGCGCGCGCGGCCAGGTCCACGATGGACAGCGGCGCAAAGCTGCCGATGGCCGCCAGGCAGCGCGCCTCGCCCGCCCGCAGGCCAAAGCTGGCGGCGTAGGCGTCGGCGCTGCCCTTGTCGCTCAGCTTGTTGATGCGGTGCAGCCGCCAGGTCAGGTACTGGTCCAGCGGCAGGGGGTTGCTGGCCTCAGACGGCATGGGCCTGCTCCTGTGCGACGGCGATCAGCGGCAGCACATCCGCCGCACTGGCGCTGCGGGCCATGAGCTGCAGGCACAGCATGGACAGCATCAGCGCAGCCTTGGCCTCGCCCACGTCGGCCAGCGCATGGCACAGCGCGGTGTAACTCTGGTCCAGTTCGGCGTCGGTCATGCGGCAACTCCTTTTTCCTGCAGGGTGGCCAGCAGGCCCGCCGGGTCCAGCCCGCGCCAGCGGCCCATCACATAGCCGTCGGGGCGCACCAGCACCAGCGCCTGGTCAGATGGCGAACGCAGGCCGTAGCGATCGCGCGCCTGGCCCAGCGTGTCGGCGCCGGGCTCGATCTCCAGCACACCCACGCCATGCTGCGTCAGGCTGCGCACCGCCTGCGGTACGGCACCGTCGCTGAACACCAGGCAGACAAAATCACCGCCGAACACACTGCTCAGGTGCATCGGGCCTTGCGCGCCGGCCAGCAAGGCCTCGGGTGCGGGCGCGCCCGGCGCGGCCAGGCCGTGGGCCCAATCGCCCGGCTGCGGCCCGTTCAGCGGCGAACCTTCGTAGGTGATGGGCGCCGACTGGCGCGGGTTGATCAGGGACCGCACCAGCGGGTCTGTTGCCGCCAGGCGCAGCGTGGCCTCGCGCATCAGCCTGAACGCAAAGTTGGGCGGCGCCATGAACTCAGTGCTCTTGGCGCCGTAGGCAATGTTCTCGCGTGCGGCATGCACACGCTCGGCCGAATAGCTGTCCAGCAGGCCGTCGGGTGACTGGCCGTTGACCACGCGCGCCAGCTTCCAGGCCAGGTTGCCCGCATCATCCAGGCCGGAATTGAGCCCACGCACGCCGAAGATGGGCACCAGGTGCGCCGCGTCGCCCGCCAGCAGCACGCGACCGTGGCGGTAGCTGTCCAGCGTGAGGCATTTGGCGTTGTAGATCGAGATCCACAGCGGCTCCCAGGGCGCGTCCTCGCCGATCATGCTGAGGTGGCTCTGCACCCGTGGCAGGACGTTTTCCGGCTTGACGGCCTCCGCCGGGTCTTCGTCGTCACGGATCTGGTAGTCAATGCGCCACACATCGCCCGGCTGGCGGTGCATCAGGATGGTGGAGCCGGGGTTGGACGGCGGGTCAAACCAGGCCAGGCGCTCCACGGCGCGCTGCGTCTTCTGCACGATGTCCACGATCACGTATTTGCCGTCGTACTGCATGCCCTGCAGCTGCAGGCCCAGCTGCTCGCGCACGGTGCTGCGCCCGCCGTCGCAGGCCACCAGCCAGCCGGCCCGCACGGTGCGCAAGCCATCCGGCGTCTGCACGTCCACATCCACGCCCCCAGCCTGCGGCCGCACCGCCGCCACCCGGCTGGCCCACTGCACGGTGGACAAGCCGCCAAACGCCTGGGCCGCGCGGTGGGCGAAGGCCTCCACGTGGTATTGCTGGATATTGACCATGGGTGCAAACCGCTGTGCGGGCTCGCTGGGCATCTGGAAATGCAGCACCTCGGTGTTGCGCCAGTAGCTGCGCCCGCCCACCCAGGACAGGCCGGTTTCCACCAGAGGCTTGTCAGCGCCCACCCATCCCAGGATTTCCTGCGAGCGGCGCGACATGCAGATGGCACGGCTGCCGGTGCAATAGCCTTCGTCAGCCTCGATCACGAGGCTGGCCACGCCCTGGCGTGCCAGCAGCGCCGACAGCGTGAGGCCCACCGGGCCACCGCCGGCGATGAGAACAGGGATGGAATCAGGCAGGGTCACGGCGATCAGCCCGTTAATGGTTGCGCGCGCAACTATAACGGTAACTGGTTGCGCGCGCAACCAGTTGGCCGTGATTGCCCCTTGCGTGTGCTGCCTGCGCCCCGGCTTACCTGCGCGGCATGAGCTGCCCGCGAATCTCGCCGCCGGGGAAGGCCACCGTATGGATGTTCACGTACCACCGGCCTGCGGCAAGGTCCAGTGCCTGGGCGCTGGTCAGGTTGGTCTGGCCGGTGATGGTGCCCGACAGGCCCGTCATGAACGGGATGACCACGCCGGCGTTCTCGCCCGGCGACGCAGGGCCGTGGATGTGGGCGCCAGTCACCTCGCCCGACAGGCCGGTGAAAGTGACTTTCCAGCTCAGCACATTGCTGTTGCGATTCCATTGCAGCTCGGCCTGGCCGTTGCCAGCGCTGTTGACGGGTGGCACTTCCTGGGCGCCAGACAGGCGCGCCTCGAAGATGTCGATTTTTTCCGAGGGGCGCAGCGCGCAGCCGGTGGCCAGCAACGCGGTGGCACCGGCCGCAACCAGCGCGCGCACAAGGGTTTGGCGGTTCATGGTGACTTCCTGTAGTCGATAACGAAGCGTCCATGCTGCGCCGCCGGAAAGCGCCGGCCCGTAGGACCCGGCCTGCGCCGACCGTCAGTGGCGCCGCACACCATGGCTATCATCAAAACACAACGACCGGAGACACCCATGCCAGCCTTCACCACCCTGCAGATCGGCAAAGACCCCGCCCACCCACGCGTCGCCCGCCTGCTGCTGAACCGGCCCGAACGGCTGAATGCGATCAACGACGACACGCCGCGCGAAATCCGCGCTGCCGTGGAATGGGCCAATGCCGACGAAGAGGTGCACGTGATCGTGGTGGAAGGCGCGGGCAAGGGCTTTTGCGGCGGCTACGACCTGGGCGTTTTTGGCGAAGGCGAGATCGACCACCCTTGCCAGCAGGAGCGCGCGCCCTGGGACCCGATGGAAGACTACGCCTACATGAAGCGCAACACCGAGGACTTCATGTCGCTGTGGCGCAGCGCCAAGCCCACCATCGCCAAGGTGCACGGCTACGCCGCCGCGGGCGGCAGCGACATTGCGCTGTGCTGCGACCTGCTGGTCATGGCCAGCGACGCGCGCATCGGCTACATGCCCACGCGCGTGTGGGGCTGCCCCACCACCGCCATGTGGACCTACCGCCTGGGGCCCACGCGGGCCAAGCAGCTCATGTTCACCGGCGACACCATCGACGGCACCACCGCCGCCGCCTGGGGCCTGGCCAATGAGGCCGTGCCGGCGGACCAGCTGGAAGCCACCACGCTGGCGCTGGCCAACCGCATTGCCGGCGTGCCGCGCAGCCACCTGGCCATGCACAAGATGGTGGTCAACCAGGTCATGCTGGCCATGGGCCTGGAGCAGAGCCAGCAGATGGCCACGGTGTTTGACGGCATCACCCGCCACAACCCCGAAGGCCTGTGGTTTCGCCGTTATGCGCAGGACCAGGGCTTCAAGGCCGCGGTGCAGTGGCGCGACAGCGGCAAGCCCATCCCTGAAGGAGACGAAGCCCGCGCGCTGATCCGCGGGATGGAAGCCCGCAAGGCGCCCTGAGCCGCTACGGGCTCAGCGGCAGGCCCTGCAGCGCATCCAGCGTCTGCACGCAGGCCTGCGCCACTTCCACGCCCTTCTTGACGAAATGCGCGCGGAAGAACTCGCGGTGGTCGTCATGCTCGTGAAAGTCGCGCGGCGTGAGCACGGCGGAGAACACCGGCACGTCGGTGTCCAGCTGCACGCGCATGAGCCCGTCAATCACGGCACCCGCCACGAATTCATGGCGGTACACGCCGCCGTTGACCACCAGCGCGCAGGCGATCACGGCGTCCACCCGACCGCTTGACGCCATGCGCCGCGCAATCAGCGGGATTTCAAACGCACCGGGCACGATCAGCTCGTCGATGCGCAGGTTGCCGGGCCGCAATCGGCCCAGCTCGGCGCGGGCGGACTGCACGGCCTGTTCGACGATGTCACGGTGCCAGCTGGCACTGACGATCGCCACGCGGCAGCGCGCGGGGGTAGCGGGTTTCTTGGGGGTCTGATTCATGAGGTCCTCTGACAGCTGTGGATCGATGAATCAGGGCGCACGCCAACGGCCACCCCGAACGGGTGGCCACTGGCGCGTTTCTCTTTCATCCGGACTGTGACCGTCGGCCCCGGCATCGCACCGGGTCTGCTGACCCCGGCGCCACAAGGGTGGCACCGGGCGCTCGCGGGCTCCTGCAGCCAGGCCCGAAAGCCTGAGTGCAGATACCGCCGGTGGGGAATTGCACCCCGCCCTGAGAACGCACCGGCACAGGGTGTGCCGGCCCGGGTATTCTAGAAGGCATGGTGCGACTCGAAGTCGCTTCTGTAGCTGAACTAATCAGCCTCAAAGGAGTGCGTTTCCCCTCTGGGAGCGCATCGATTTCCTACCCGGAAATCACTCAGAAATGGTCGAATAAATGCCACGCATTTTCCGACCGGAGGGGCCCGCCTTGGGCTTCCTCGCAACAAAATTCGGCCTCACGGCAGGTATTTCTGTTGCCTGAACGCTACAGTTACAAAATAAAAGTACTGTAGTCGCCGCCTCTCCTGGCGGCCAACAAAGCGGCACCGCTTTTGGTGCTTTGTTTCAATCACCGAAACCACTTCTGGAACGAAGTGACCTCGTCTGTGCGGGCATCTCGGGTAACTGAGTTGTGCGGAGCCACGGATAAACGACCCGCGCGCAAGCGCACAAATCCAGCGTGAGTTGGATGAATCCCGCGAGCAAGACGTGGGAGGGTGGCCGAGGTAGAGGGTACGGGAAACACATGTGAACGTTCGTCAGAACCGCCGTAACTAGAGCGCAGCTAACTCTTGTCTTCCAGCTCGCTGGAGAGCTGCAACCAAAACGGTAACGCGTCTGAAGCAGTGGGTCATGCCCCTCTGCTTGTTCCCTAAGAACGCGCGGCGGATAGAACGTCCCTAACCCCATCGTCTGGCCTGCCGGCCGGATGGGCATCAAAGGAAACGAGGTAAACCCGATGCATCGCCACCGCCAGTACGGGGTGGCAACTGAAGCGCAAGCGACGGCCATGGTGTAGCGGGCAGAGGAGGAAGCAAAAAGCGAATGGGCGCCTGTAACGGGCGTCATAGGGGTTCAAGATTTGCCCCAGCGTGAAAGCGCGCTGACTTGCTTCAGGTGCGACGGCGTAAAGCCTTTGCAAACTTCAACATGGCCCTGCGGGTAGTCTGCCCGCAGGGCAGACGCCTGCCCAACGGGTCTCCTCACTGGAGAAAGTATGGCAACACAGCGAAGTGCCAAGGCACCTCGCGCTGCGTCTTCAGGCGAGCGGATGGATTGGCACCTCATTGATTGGGGACTGGTCCAGATGTTTGTCGGGAAGATGCAGACGCGCATTGCGCAGGCAGAAATGGACAAGGACTATCGAAGGGTCAAACGACTTCAGAGAAACCTTGTGCGATCCTGGCAGGCCAAGGCATTGGCAGTCAGGAACGTTACCGAAAACACAGGGAAGCGGACGAGTGGCGTCGACCGCGAACTATGGCCAACACCAAAGGCCAAATGGAATGCGGTGTGTCGATTGAACAAAAGGGGATACCGGGCGAAGCCTTTGCGGCGAGTCTGGATTCCGAAAGCGAACGGGAAAGAGCGCCCTCTGGGCATTCCGACCATGTTCGACAGGGCGATGCAGGCCCTGTACCTGCTCGCGCTGGAACCGGTGTCTGAATGTGCGTCCGATCCGAATAGCTACGGCTTTCGCAAAGGACGATCAACGCACGATGCCCGGAGCCAGTTGTTCGTGTCGTTATCCCAGAAGGCTTCGGCCCAATGGATTTTGGACGCGGATATCACGGGGTTCTTCGACAACATCAATCACGACTGGTTGCTAGCGAATGTTCACATGAACAAACGTGTTCTCCGCAAGTGGTTGAAAGCAGGTGTCGTCGACAGAGGACAACTGCACCGAACCGAAATGGGAACGCCGCAAGGCGGGATCATTTCGCCGACATTGGCGAACATCACCCTGAACGGGTTGGAGCGCGGACTCAACCGGTTTCTCTCTGAGAAACTCGGGTCCAAAGCCGCCGACCAGCGGAAGGTTCACCTTGTTCGATACGCAGACGATTTTGTGGTGACCGGGGACTCGCGAGAGACCTTGGAAACACTGGTCAAACCTTGGATTGTGGAATTCCTGCGCGAGCGGGGCCTGCAGTTGTCCGAGGAGAAAACCAAGATTGTGCACATCGATGAAGGGTTCGACTTCCTAGGGTGGAATTTCCGGAAGTACAACGGGAAGATGCTGATCAAGCCGAACAGGAAGAACGTGAAAGCGTTCTACAGCAAGGTAAGTGAGGTCATCAGACGTTCGCTGTCAGTTCCACTGGAACTGCTCATCAGAAAACTCAACCCAGTGCTCCGCGGCTGGGCTGAGTACCACAAGGGAGTGGTTGCCAAAGCAACGTTCTCAAGACTCGACCACCTGATTTACTGGAGGTTGATGAGATGGGGGCGGCGCAGGCATCCTCGCAAGTCAGGCAAATGGGTCTATGCCCATTACTGGCAAGAGACCGGTTCGCGCCGGGATTTTGCAGTGACCTTGCCTGAGAAGAATGGGGATATGAGGACGCTGGTCCTGTACCGGCTCGCGGACACGAAAATTGTCCGCCATCAGAAAATCAAAGGGGAATACAACCCGTTTGACCCTGAGTGGTTCGCCTATGCGGAACGGTTGCTGACGGCCCGGATGTTGCAAGACATCTGGGACGCCCAGCGCCTGAAGCTGTGGATGCAGCAAGGCGGCAAGTGCGTCTTGTGCGAGCAGTTCATTGACAGTACGAGCGCTATGGACGATCACCACATTGTCTATCGCGAGTACGGGGGGAGCCATGCTCTTTCCAACCGGGTGCTTCTGCACCCGGTCTGTCACCGGCGGGTACACGCCCTGGGTTTGGAGGTAGCCAAGCCGGTCCCAGCACGGGGACTTTAATCTGGAGAAGTAGACTAGGGCAATGCAGCCCAATGAAGCTACCGATCCAGTGGTCGCGCGTGAGCCGGATGCGTCGAAAGGCGCACGTCCGGTTCTTAGGGGGGAGGGAGGCCGAGAGGCTTCCTTCCTACCCTCCACCATCCCCACCCCTGTCACCACCGCAACAGATGTCGTGCAGTTCTGGCGCGGCGCCGGGCCGCAACGCTGGTTCAAGAAGGATGAAGCCTTTGACGCGGACTTCCGTTCGCGCTTCATGGCTGCGCATGAGGCGGCGGCACGCGGCGACCTGGCCGCCTGGGCCGCCACTGCGGAAGGATCCCTGGCCCTGCTGATCCTGCTGGACCAGTTCCCGCGCAATTCATTTCGCGGCACGGCCCGCATGTTTGCCACCGACCCAATGGCCCGCGACGTGGCCCGCGCGGCCCTGGCTGCCGGCCACGACCAGCAGACCGATGAAGCCCTGCGCAACTTCTTCTACCTGCCCTTCATGCATTCCGAAGACCTGACCGACCAGGACCAGGCGCTGGCGCTGTGCACCGCGCTCGGCCCCGACGCACGGCACCATGCTCAGGTGCACCGCGACATCATCGAAAAATTCGGGCGGTTTCCGCATCGCAATGCGGTGCTGGGACGCGCCACGACGCCGGATGAACAGCGGTTTCTGGCGGATGGCGGATTCGCAGGCTAGGCAGATCGGCTGTCATGCCGGACTCGTTCCGGCATCCACGTTGGCGCCCCCTTGTTGTCTGCCTCCGGCAACACGCCCGACGCGACGGCGCGGCGCTTTCGCCACCAGAGCCCCGGCCCCCTTCGGGGTGAGCCGCTGCAGTGCTCAAAACGGGCGAGCCTGAGTAATTCGGGCTTGACGCATGTAGCGAGTTGAGATTCTTGGGCCCGTTTTTCCGCGCTTCGCGCCCGGGACTCTTGATCGGTGGCGAAAGCGCCACCCCATCGCGTCGAGCTTTGGGTACACGGGGCTTTTCAAAGGCTCGCCCATGGATCAACCAGCAACGAGCCCGCGTGCAGGCATGTCACTGACCGCAATGACCAACACGTGACGGTTGAACCCTCGCGCGCCAACCATGCCGCTGCGGCCCTACCCCCTGTCCTTGCCGACGAAACGAAGGATAGCGATCAGAGACTTCGCGACTGTAAATGTCATGCCGAGCTGACCAACCGCTCCGCATAAAAATCAATAAACGCCCTCACCTTCGCCTGCACATGCCGCCCCGGCGCGTACACGGCGTGGACGCCGCCACGGGGTAGCTGCCACTGGGGCAGCAGGCGCACCAGGGCGCCGTCCTGCACGGCGCGGCTGGCGCTGTAGCTGTCCAGCACCGACACACCCGCCCCGGCCTGCAGCAGCGCGCGCGCCGCTGCGGCTGAATCGCAGCGCAGGCGGCTGTTCATGCGCACGGTGCGCTGCTGGTTGCGGGGGCCGGTGAACTTCCAGGTCAGCGGGGTGGGCAGCATGCTCAGGGCAATCCATGGGTGCTGCGCCAGGTCTTCGGGCTTTTTCGGCGTGCCGTGCTGGCGCAGGTAGCCGGGCGCGGCCACCAGGTGCTGTTCGAAATCACCCAGCCGCGTGGCGCGCAGGGTGGAGTCGCGCAGCCAGCCCATGCGGATGGCCACGTCAATGCCCTCCTTCACGATGTCCACCACGCGGTCGCTGCTGCGCAGGTCGATCTGCAGCTGCGGGTGCTGCGCGGCAAACGCCGCCACGATGGGCGCCAGCGCCTGGGCCGCGTGGTCCACCGTGGCGCTGATGCGCAGCGTGCCGGTGAGCACGGCCGCGCCCTGCCCGGCCTGGGCGCGGGCCAGCGCGTCCTGCAGGTCGCGCAGCGGTGGCACCGCCTGCCCGTACAGGGCTTGCCCGGCATCGGTCAGGGCCACGCGGCGCGTGGTGCGGCTGAACAGGCTCACGCCCAGCAGCGCCTCCAGCCGGCTGACCTCGATGCTCACGCGCGCCTTGCTCAGGCCCAGCAGCTCGGCCCCGGCGGTGATGCCCCCGGCGTCGGCCACGGCAGCGAACACGCGCAGCGCGTTGAGGTCCGCGCCAGCTGTGTCAATTGTTTTCATATTCATAACAATCAATTTTGACTGGCGGCCTTTATCGAATCAAGCGTGCGTGGAACAGTACAGGCACCGATTCACACCAACCTCAAGGAAACACATCATGAACATCGCACTGATTGGCGCCAGCGGCTTCATTGGCTCGGCCCTGCGCACCGAAGCACTGGCCCGCGGCCACCAGGTGACCGCCCTGGTCACCCACCCGGCCAAGCTGGCCGCCACCTCCGGCCTGACGGTCGTGAAAGCGGACGTGAACGACACGGCCGCGCTGGCAAACCGACTCAAGGGCTTTGACGCCGTGCTCAGCGCCTTCAGCGGCCATGCACAGGCCAACACGTTTGACTACTACCTGGCCGGCTTCAAGTCCATCGTGGCGGCGCTCAAGCAGGCCGGCGTGCCACGCCTGCTCGTGGTCGGCGGCGCCGGGAGCCTGTATGTGGCGCCAGGCCTGCAGTTGCTGGACACGCCGCAGTTCCCGGCCGAATACAAGCCCACGGCCGAGGGCGCACGCCAGGCGCTGGTGCTGCTGCAGGCCGAGCCCACGCTCAACTGGACGATGCTCAGCCCCAGCGCGGTCATCGCCCCCGGCGAGCGCACCGGCCAGTTCCGCCTGGGGCAGGACCAGCTGCTGGCCGATGCCCAGGGCAACAGCCACATTTCGGTGCAGGACTATGCCGTGGCCTTCATCGACGAGCTGGAAAAGCCGGCCCACCAGCGCCAGCGGTTCACGGTGGGCTATTGAGGCTGCCAACGCGGGGTAGGCCGCATCCGACAGCAACAGACGCGGCGCCCCGACAGGGGCGGCAAAGCATGCTTTCAATAATGGGCTTCATCCCCCCTTACCTGGAGGCACCATGCAGAGAACCACCCTCACCCGCCTTGACCCAGACCACGCGAACACCGACCCGCAACGCCTGGCCGTGGAGGCTCATGTGCATCGCACCAAGGCTGTGGCGGCCCTGAGCCCGAAGTCGCGCGCCGACCTGGCGCCAGCCACGCTTCTGGAGCTGTCGCAGCAGCAACTGGAAGTGGAAGAAAACCCCAAGCTGCGCAAGGCCGCCTGAGGCACGTTCGCACAAAAAGGGGGTGGAACCGGAGCTCTACCCCCTTTTGCTGACGCCCCGCCATCAGCGCTTGATCGCGTCGCGCAAGGCTTTCACTTCGTCATGGTTGCGCTGGGCGCCCTGGGCCTGGCGCTCGATCAGTGCGCGTACGTCAGCAGGCAGGCTGTCGTGCTTGAGCGCCTTGCGGTAACGGGCCACTGCCGCGTCCTCCCCGCGCTCGCATTCTTCCAGCACCGCCAGATCGTCCTTGCGGGTCAGGGCACTGCGCACCGACACCCAGCCACGGTGCAGCGCCCCGGCGACAGTGCCGCCGTCGTCAGGCTTGCCGCCGCGCGCGCGAATCTGCTGCTCCAGCTCGGTCGCAGCCGCAGCGCACTCGCCGGCATGGCGCAAGAGCAGCGTCTGGATGTCTGACGACTTCGCATGCTCCGCGCTGCTGCGAAAGCCGTATTCGCCGTCGTGGCAGGACTCCAGCAGGTCGTTCAGCACGTCGATCACATCGCTCTCGCGCCCGCCTTCCTGGTGGATGCGCGAGGCCCGTTCATAAGCGGCCTGCACGGCGGGCCGGGCCTGGCCCCACTGCAGGCTCGCGTCGGTGCGACCCTTGTCCCATTCCTCGACCAGGCGCGGTTCGGCCACGTCAAACGGGCCGGCGTACACGCCCGCGGCCGACCAGCCCAGCGCATACGCCGGGTGGTAATCCTCGTAACGGCGTCCCTTTTCGTAATAGGGCTCGCGCTCGTAGGCGTCGCGCCAGTAGGCCTCCTCGGCGGTGGGGTTCACGGCCTCGGCGGCGGCCTTGCCGCCCAGGCCGCCCACCACGGCGCCGGCAATGCCGCCCACGGCAGCACCCACGGGGCCACCCACGGTGCCCAATGCCGCACCCGCCGTGGCGCCGCCCACGGCAGCGCCCACACCGGTGCCCACGGGATGGGCGCCGGGTTCGTTGGTGATCGGGTCGCGGTTGGCATCCCGGTATTCGTCGCGTTCTTCAGCAGACATGTCGTACTCCTTGGGGTGGGTTGTTGATACACACAAGCCATCTTCTGCCGCACCGCACGGCGCGGCGGTCGGAAGCAGGCAGGGACCGCTGTAGGACTTTGCCCGCACGCCGTTACAGCCACGCGTTATCCTCTGCCCCATGTACGCCCCGCATTTCGGCCTGACGCAGGACCCGTTTTCCATCGCGCCCGACCCGCGTTACCTGTTCATGAGCGAACGGCACCGCGAAGCGCTGGCGCACCTGCTGTATGGCGTGAACGGCGGCGGCGGGTTTGTGCTGCTGTCGGGCGAGATCGGAACAGGCAAGACCACGGTGTGCCGCTGCTTCCTGGAGCAGATCCCCGCCCTGTGCAATGTGGCCTACATCTTCAACCCCAAGCTCACCGTCATCGAGCTGCTGCGCACGATTTGCGGTGAATTCCATGTGGCGGTGCCGCCCGGCGCCACCAGCCCCAAGGACTTCATCGATCCGCTCAATGCCTTCTTGCTGCGCACCCATGCGGCGGGGCAGAACAACCTGCTGATCATTGACGAGGCGCAGAACCTGGACACCGAGGTGCTGGAGCAGCTGCGCCTGCTGACCAACCTGGAGACCAGCGAGCGCAAACTGCTGCAGATCGTGCTGATCGGCCAGCCCGAGCTGCGCGACGTGCTGGCCCGCCCCGAGCTGGAGCAGCTGGCCCAGCGCGTGATCGCACGGTTTCACCTGGATGCCTTGAGCGAAGCCGAGACGGCGCAGTACATCGCGCACCGGCTGTCCGTGGCCGGGCACACCGGCGCCCTGCCCTTTGACGCAGCGGCGCTCAAGCGCATCCATGCGCTGGCGCGCGGCGTGCCCCGGCGCATCAACCTGCTGTGCGGCCGCGCGCTGCTGGGCGCCTATGCCGAGGGCCTGGCCACGGTGCCCCGGCGCGTGGTGGACAAGGCCGCCGCCGAAGTGTTTGGCCCGGATGCCCCGCGGCGCAGCCAGCGCCAGCTGGTGCTGGCCGGGGTGGCCGCCGTGCTGCTGCTGGGCGCCGGCGCGGGGCTGGGCGTGGCGCTGAACCGCGCCGGCACCCCGGCGCCCGCGGTAGCCGGGCCCGATCCGCTGGCCAGCCCGGTGCTGACGCTCAAGCCCGCTACCAACCTGCAGCCCGTGAAGGGGCCCCGCTGACATGTCCTACATCCTTGACGCCCTGAAACGCGCTGACGCGCAGCGCGAGCGCGGCCAGGTCCCCGGCCTGGGCGCGCAGCCCGTGGCGCTGGCGGCCGTGCCTGCCACGCGCAGCCGGCTGGGCTGGTGGGTGGGCCTGGCCTGCGGCGCGGCCGCCGTGGCTGCGGGTGCGCTGTACTGGCACGCCGACAACACCCAGGCTGCCCCGGCACAGGTGACGGCACCGGCGCCCGCACCTTTGCCGGCCCCAGCACCTGCACCGGCCCCCGCGGCCGCCCCCCAGCCTGCCCCCCAACCCGCCCCCCAACCCGCGCCACTGCCGGGTGTGCGAGCCGTGCCGCAGCCGCCAGCGCCCGTCGCACGGCCACCCGCCGCGCAGCCAGCCCCGCCCGCCGTGGTGCCTGCCGCCCGGCCCGTGCCCGCCCAGCGCCGCGAGGCTGCCTCGGCGGCGGCCGTGGCACCCGTGCCGCCGCTGGCCGACCTGCCCGAGGACATCCGCCGCACCGTGCCCAAGCTGGTGGTCAGCGGCTCGGTCTATTCCAGCAACCCGGCGCAGCGCATCCTGATCGTCAACGGCCAGGTGCTCAACGAAGGCGCCACGCTGGCGCCTGATCTGGTGCTGGAAAGCATTGGCGCCAAAAGCGCGGTGCTGAACCTGCGCGGCACGCGCTTCCGGCTGGATTACTGACGCGGCGGCACCGCCGCCAGGCCACCTTCAGGCCGCAGGCCAGGTGACGGTCACGCGCAGCCCGCCCAGCGCTGGCGAGCGGTCCGTTGCCACGCTGGCCCCGTGCGCCGCGGCGATGCGCCGCACGATGGACCACCCCAGGCCGCTGCCGCTTTCGCCCGTGCCCAGTACGCGGAAGAACCGCTCGCCCAGCCGCGCCGCCTGCGCTTCGTCCAGGCCCGGTCCGCTGTCCTCCACCGTCAGCAGCACCTGGCCGCCCTGCCTTGCCAAACCCACCTGGATGCGTGCGTTCGCCGGGCTGTAACGGATGGCGTTGTCCACCAGGTTGCGGGCCAGCACGCCCAGCAGCGTCACGTCACCCATGACGGTGCAGGGCTCGCGCGCGTCCAGCGCCAGCGCCTGGCCTTTGCCCAGCGCCTGCGGCGCGCACCCGGCCAGCACCTGTTGCAGCTGCGCGCCCAGCGCCACCGGCTGACGCTGCGGCGCCGCGCCTGATTCCAGTCGCGACAGGGTCAGCAGCTGATCCACCAGCCGGGTGGCGCGGTCACAGCCGTCCAGCGTGGACTGCAAGGCATGCTCGCGCAGAGCGTCATTGCTTTCCGCCAGCGCCACCTGGGCCTGGGCCCGGATGGCGGCGATGGGGGTGCGCAGCTCGTGCGCAGCGTCGGCCGTGAACCGGCGCTCCGAGGCCATCAATTCGCTGATCCGCCCCAAGAGGCCATTGAGCGCGTCCAGCATGGGGGCCATTTCGCTGGGGGCGTCCGCGAGCGCCACGGGGTCCAGGGCCTGGGGCTCGCGCCGCGCCAGTGTGCGGCCCAGCTCACGCAGCGGCGCCGTTCCCCGCACCACCGCCCAGGCCACGCCCAGAGCCAGCAGCGGCAACGCCACCACCACAGGCCACAGCGTGCTGCGCATCACCGCCCACAGGATGTCGGTGCGGGACTTTTCCTGCTCGCCCACATACACCTGCACGTCGCGCTTGGCGCCTTGCGCGGCAAACACGCGCCAGTTCGTGCCGTCCAGGCGCACCGTATGAAAGCCGCTGCTAAAGCGCTGGCCCGCCGCCACCATCGGCTGCATCGGCGCATTGGCGGATCGCAGGACCAGCGCGCCCTCATGAAACACCTGGAACGTGACCTTGGTCGCGTAGCGGTGCAGTTGCGGTGCGTCCTGGGCCTCGTCGTCATCCAGCCCATGCGCCTGCTGCACCACCAGCAGGGCCGCCGCCTGCGCCAGGTGGCTGTCCAGCAACTCGTCCAGCTCATGGCGCACATCAATCCAGGTGGCCACGACGGCCACCACCCACACCGCCGCGACCATGCCCAGCACCAGCGTCAGCAACCGGCCCTGCAGCGAGGACGGCAGACGCATCACGCCGCCACCTTGTCGCGCAGCAGCACATAGCCCACACCACGCACGGTCTGGATCAGGCCTGCGCCCAGCTTGCGCCGCAGATGGTGGATATGCACCTCCACCGCGTTGCTTTCCACTTCATGGCCCCAGCTGTAAAGGTGCTGCTCCAGCTGTTCACGCGAGAGCACGCGCCCGGCGTTCAGCAGCAGCGTCTGCAGCATGGCAAATTCGCGTTGCGCAAGGACCACCGGCCGGCCCGCCTGCGTGACCGTGTGGGCCGCGGGGTCCAGCACCACGTCCTGCGCGCTCAGGCATTCCTGCGCCTGGCCATGGGCTCGGCGCACCAGCGCCCGCAGCCGCGCGGCCAGTTCCTGCAGATCGATGGGCTTGACCACGTAGTCATCCGCGCCCGTGTTCAGCCCAAGCACACGGTCGGGCACGGCGTCGCGTGCGGTCAGCACCAGCACCGGCAAGCCCAGCCCCGCGCGGCGCACACTGGCCAGCACGTCCATGCCGTCTTTTAAGGGCAGGCCCAGGTCGAGCACGGCCGCGGCATAGGCCTGGGCACGCAGCTCACGTTCGGCGGCATGCCCATCGCGCACCCAGTCCACCTGAAAGCCCTGTTGGCGCAGGCCCGCACGCAGGCCGTCGCCCAGCAGGGGGTCGTCTTCAGCCAGGAGGATGCGCATGTCTCAAGCCATCGGGGTTGGGTTCAGGCCACAGATTGCCACTGCCAGACCCAGAACGAGATGACGGCGATCAACACCAGCGCACCCACCGGCAAAAGGTTGCGCCGGGCCACGTCGGGGCCTTTGCCCGGGACGCGACCGGTGATCATGGTCAGCGCCTGGTTTTGCCGGCGCAGCACGCTGCCCGCCAGCACCAGGCCCAGGTGGGCCAGCACCAGCGCCAGCATGCCGTTGCCCAGGAACTCATGCACTTCTTCCAGCGCGTCTTCCCAGCGGCCGCCGGCCATTTCTGCAAACAGCGCATAGCCCGTGGCCGTGACCAGCACCCCTGCCACCAGCAGGCCCAGCACTGCAGCGGCCTGCAGCACGTTCTGCCCGGCTTGCAGGGGCATGCGCCCGGCCTTGATGGCATGCACCACGCTGCTGGCGCCGCGCAGCTTGCCCAGCCAGACCGCCAGGCGCGACTGCCGGGGCCCCGCCAGGCCCCACAGCACGCGCCAGCCCACCAGGCCCACCAGCGTGTAGCCCAGCGTCACGTGCACCATGCGAAAGCGCTCACCGTCGGCGGTGACATAGGCGCCCACAAAGCACAGCGCCATGAGCCAATGGACCACACGGGTGGGCGCGTCCAGGACGCGGCGCGAGGCACCAGCGGCAGCGGTAGCAGCGGCGGCCGACGGCGCGCCAGTGTGCACGTCAGCGGGGGATGCGGATGTTGCGTTCACGAAAATCTCCTTGGTCAGCCTGCGTATGGCAGGCGGCACAGTTGGCCGCGCTTTTCACGGCGGGCAGCTTCCACGTGGCGGCGGGCACTTCGTCGTGCTCGCGGATGAACCAGGCCGAGCGCGTGATGCGGTCCTCGGGCGGCGGCGCGCTCACACGCTTGTAGGTGCCGGCATGGGCCTTGAGCCAGCCCGACAGCGCCTGGATGGTCGCCGCGTCCAGCGATGCGTCCGTGCCGTAGTGGTTCTGCAGGTTGCCCATCACGCGCTGCCATGACGCCGCAGGCAGCATGCCCGGCGGATAGGCCACGTGGCAGGCGCTGCATTCCTGGCGGTATTGGGGCAACAGCGGCACGCGGGGTGCGCTGTCGGCCCAGGCCAGCGGGCTGGCGGCCAGCGCCAGCAGGGTCATGAGTTTCTTTTTCATCGGGGGTGCCTCAGGGTTTGATGGTCATGAGCCAGGCCAGCACATCGGCCTTTTCGGCCGGTGTGCATTCGCGCGCCATCACGTCGTTGCAGTTGCGGCGAAACCATTTCTCCACCTTGGCCGGGTCGGTAAACCGCTCGGGGTTGAAGGCCGGTGCCAGCGCGCCGATGGTCTTGCCGGTGGACGCATGCTTGCCGGCCTGCGACGGCACGGCGGCGTGGCATGAGGCGCAGCTCCACTCGCGCCCCTGGGTGGTGGTGAAAAGCTGCTGGCCCCGTGCCGGGGCCGCGGGCTTGCCGGCCTGGGCCGCGTAGCCGGCCAGCAGATCGGCCGGGGTCGCGGCATGCGCCGGCATAACCGCTGCCAGTGCCAGCAGGCCGGCCACTGCGATGGCGGAAAAATCAGAACGTGTCATGGCAACTCCTTGGCTGCCATGATCCGCAACGGGGCTTAGTGTTTTCTTAACGGTGGCCCCGGCGCCCGATCGCTGCCGGGCACCGCCTCACGGCGCGTACACCACATCCCCGCCCGTCAGGTAGTACGCGCCGGTGTCCATCTGCACGCTGCGCTCGCCCGCCAGGTCAAAGCGCGCGTAGCGCGGGCCGTCCGCCGCGGAGCCATCAAAGCGCGTGGCCTGCACCGGCGTGCGCGCCACCAGCGTGCCAGCGGCGGTGTCGGCCGTGTAGCGCGCCAGGCCCTGCCAGGCTGGCGCCGCCGCAAAGCTGCGGGCTTCGTTCACGCGCACGGGCAGCGCCACCTGCACCTGCGCGCCCCGGATGAACAGGTTGATGCCGTGGCGGCTGAAGTCCAGCGCACTCAGGCTGCCCGCCTCGCCCAGCAGCTCGCTGGCCAGCAGCCGCGGCTGCGCCGGGTTGGCCACGTCCATCAGCACGAGCTTCAGGCCCAGCACGCGGCCGTCGGGGGTGGCGTCCCGGCCCACCCCCAGCAGCTTGCCGCCGGGCAACGGGTACAGGTAGTCTGAATAGCCCGGCATGACCAGCTCGCCAGCGGTTTTGGGGTCCGCCGGGTCGGACAGGTCCAGCACGTACAGCGGGTCGGTGCGCCGGAACGTCACCACATAGGCCTGTGGCCCGGCAAAGTGCACCGCGTACACCTGCTCACCCGCATGGCCCAGCGCGGCGGGGCGCCGGCTGTTGGGCAGCGTGGCCACCGGCACCAGCTCGCGCCGGGCGGTGTTTTCGCGCAGCACCGTGAGCGTGGCGGGCGATGCCACCGGGCGCGGCAGCGCCAACGCCGCCGGCAGCGCGGCCCAGCCGGTTTCCCCGGTAAAGGTCAGCACGCGCAGGTCGCCCTGGTGTTCGCTCATGCGCAGGGGCTTTTTCTGGCTGTCCCAACCCAGGTGGCCTCGCACCTCGCCCGAGCCGCGGTAATCCACCTGCAGCCCCTGCAGGGCAAATTTGTGGATGTCGGTGCGCGCGTCATGCGGATAGACAGCCACCCATGCATCGCCGCCCACCCAGTAACCGCGCGCACTGGCCAGGTAGACATGGGCTGCCGACATATACAGCGCCTCCACACCCCCCACGAAGCAGCGGCTGCGGCGCGCAATGCCCGGCGCCGACAGGTCGAACGCGGTGATGGTGGTCAGCTGCAGGCCGGGCGAGGCATTGGCGGGCTGCAGGTAGCAGTCGCGCTCGTCCACCAGCGGCTGCGCCACCGAACCATCCACGCGGATGCCCGGCAACGGGTCCAGCGTCACGTCAGGCGTCCAGGTGCTGACCACATAGAGCACGCTGCCGATCATGCGGCTGCCCACCAGCGCGCCGTCGATTTCAATGCGCGTGACCGGCTGCGGCCGCCCGCCGCTGGCCGTGCTGAACAGGTCCAGCGACAGCTTTCGCTGCGGCGGCGGGACGGCAGGCAGCGCCAGCTGGGCGCCGGGCGCCGGCTGCGCAATCCACACGTCGTGGCCCACGCGCTGGCCCAGCACCGCCAGGCGGCTCAGCCCGGCGGGCAGGTACATGCCCACCGGCGTGAAGCCGGGGTTCAGCGTGACCGTGGCGGGCGCGCCCAGCGAGCCGTCCGCCTGGCGCCGCCGGGCGCTGAGGCTTGCCGGGGTGGTCTGCCCGTCCACCGTGTAGGCCGCATGCAGCGCATAGACCATGGCGCCGTCGGTCTTGATGCGGTCGTCTTCGTCCACGCCGGCCTCCTGCACAGGCGTGCCGGCCCAGGGCTGGGTGCCGCCTGGCGGCAATGCGGCTGAGGCGGCGGCCGCATTGCCGCCCTGCGCGCCGCCTGGGCCCTGTCGCGCCTTGAAGTACGCGGCGAGATCGCCCGGGGCTGCCGCCACCAGCGCGCTGCTGGCCGGCGGGGCCGCGGGCGGCGAACCGGCGCCGCCACCACCGCCGCAACTGGCCAGGCCGGCCAGCATCAACACGGCGGCACACGGCGCCGCCCACCGGCGGATCAGCAAAAAGGAATGTCTTGTCATGGTTGCTTTCGGATGTTTGCTGGATATTGGCTGGATGCTTGCTAATTTTGCGGTATAATATTCCACGTTTTTGATTTTGGCAAATCAACACCCAGGCTCGGCCACCCACCCATCCGCTACCATCGCCACCCATCCATGGCCGTCACGCCCTCACGCTCCACCACCGTCCTGGCGGCCGTTTTGCGGCTGCTGCGCCCGGTGGTGCGGCTGCTGTTGCGCCATGGCGTGGCCTACCCCGCGTTTGCCGCCGCGCTCAAGCAGGTGTTCCTGGACGCGGCGCGCGACGAGCTGCGCCACACCGGGCAAAAGCAGACCGACAGCGCGGTGAGCCTGCTGTCGGGCGTGCACCGGCGCGACGTGCGCACGCTGGGCCACGGCGCCCCGGCCGAAGCCCCGCCCGACGAAGAACCGCTGAGCCTGGCCAGCCAGGTGGTGGCGCGCTGGCTGGGCGATGTGGCCTACCTGGACGACGAAGGCTCCCCGCGCGAGCTGCCCCGCTATGGCGATGCGCCCAGCTTTGACGCGCTGGTGTCCGAGGTCAGCCGCGACATCCGCCCGCGCGCGGTGCTGGCCGAGCTGGAGCGCCTGGGCATGGCCGAGCATGTGGACCGCCGCGTGCGCCTGCTGGCCCCCGGCTTCGTGCCACGCCAGGGCTTTGCCGAAATGGTGGCCCTGCTGCGCGACAACACGCACGACCACCTGGCCGCGGCCACGCTGAACCTGGACGGCCAGCACAACTACCTGGAGCAATCCGTGTTTGTGGACGAGCTGACGGCTGAATCAGCCGCGCACCTGCATGCGGCGGCGGCCAAGGCCTGGCGCCAGGCGTTTCGCACCGTGATGCGCGAAGCCCAGGCCCGCTTTGACCATGACCAGGCCCACGCCAGCGCCGCCCAGCGCGTGTACCGCGCCCGCTTTGGAAGCTACTTTTATGCCGCCGATCAAGATGACAAACCTGTTTGAACGCCCTGCCCGCTGGCTGGCCTGTCTGGCCACCGCCGTGCTGATGACGGGCTGCGGCCCCGGCACAGGCGGCACCGGCACGGGGCCGATCGGCGTGACATTGGGCTTCAGTGGCGGCACCGGCGCCAGCACGGCCGCGCCGGGCACCGGCTGCACCACAGACTGCGCGCAGACCGGCCTGCGGCTGGACACCGAGCGCGTGGAACTGGCGGGCCCCTGCCTGCGCTTTGTGTCCACCGGCGCCTGGGGTGTGGACACCACCGGGCTGGCCATCCTGGCCGGCACCGCCGAGACCGGCGGCGCCACCGCGCCGAACGCCACCTTGCGCCTGCAGTTCAGCGGCGCCACGGCAGACAGCACCCAAGTCACGCTGACGCTCGTCGACAGCGCGGGCAAGGCATTGGCCGGCCCGCTGACCCTGCTGCGCAACGACACAGCCGTATCAACCGCCCCGCCGGCCTGCCAACCGCAGTAAGCTGGCGGCATGACCGCATCATCCGGCCCGCAAACGCTCTGGCAAGCCGCCCTGGCAGCGGCGGCGGGCGGCGCCGTGGTGACCTTGCACGTGGGCGACGAGACCACCCATGTCGCCGCGGGCACCGGCCCCGCGCCCGCCGTGCAGTTCACGCTGCCCCTGGGTGCCCGGCGCACAGGCACCGGTGAATTCAGGCACGACCCGCCCACCCCCGGCGAGATGGAGCTGGCCATCATGACGGTGGAAGACGAAGTGATGCCGCTGGCGCGCCAGCTGCCCGCCGGCGCCACGCTGTATACGGCGGACGCCGGCATCCGCCAGATCGCCCACATTGCCGGCCTGGCGGATGCGCCACAGATGCGGCTGCCGCTGGACGATGTGGAACGGGTTTACAACCTGCTGGCCGCCGTGGCCCTGGGCCGGCCGGCGTCCATCAGCGGCGTGCGTACCGACCCGCCGTTTGTCGCCACGCTCACGCTGCTGCGTGAATTCATGCACCACCTGGGCTTTGGCGCGGTGGTGATCCTGCCGCCGGACGGTCAGCCCGGCTGACGCGCCGCCGCGCCCATCAGCCGCGGCATGTTGCCCATGGCGGCCATCGCGCATTGCTTGAAGCGGGCCAGGATGGCGAGCTTCTCGGTGTCGGCCGGGTCCACCTCGGCAATCAGCTTGCCAAAGCCGTCCAGCCGGCTGTTGCGGACCCACTGGCGCAGCGCCTTGTCCTGGCTCCACTTGAACTGGTTGGCCATGCTGACCGCCACCGACGCCGGGTAACCCTCCACGCCATTCGGGAAGGGCACGGTCTGGCACAGGTTGTTCTTGACGGCGTCATCGGGGTAATGCGCCTCCACATACGCCGTGAGCGCCGCGCTGAAGGTGGGCAGCGGCGCGCGCACCAGCTGCAGCACGATCTGCCCGCCCTGAAAAATCGGCTGCATGGGCCGCGGCTCCACCGCGGAGGCCGTGCAGTCAATGAACAGCGTGCCGTGCGCCACCGGCACCGTGCCCTGGGCCAGCACCATCTGCGTGGGCTCGATGGCCCGCAGGTGGCCCATGCGGATCACGCGCGTGATCTGGCGCAGCTGCGCCACCTCGCCCTGCGACATGGTGGCGTAGTGAAACATGGTGGGCGTCTGGTCGGGGTAGATGCGGAACATCTGCTGCGCGGCCTCCAGCCGCAGGAACAGGTCCTGCACCGATGTGGCCTTGGACAGCGCATCCATCTGCTCGGCCTGGCCGCCAATGTTGTGCTTGAAGAACTCCATGCCCGGCTGCGTCGTGGCCCGGTTGATCAGCCATGAATCGCGGGGCATGACCCACTGGATGGCGTCGGCGCTGGCGCCGCAGCCCAGCAGCCACACGCCCACGTCCATGGCCGTCTTGCCGGCGCCCACGATCACAAACTGCGTGGGCCTGTCGCCGCGCGCCTGCCACAGCTGCACCAGCGCATTGGGCGGCACCAGGCGCACGCCCTCGCCCACGGTGAATTTGGGCGTGTGGGTGCTGGGCACGCTGGGGCTGACATAGGCGGCATTGACCACCTTGCGCCGCACCGTCACGGCCGTCCGCGCGCCCGACAGGATGGACGTGATGTGGCCACCGGGCGCCGGGCCCGCCTCACTTTGCCAGTCGCTCATGGGGTGGTACGCCACCCGGCCGCTGGGCAGCAGCTTCTGGTTCATCACGGTATTGAAATAGCCCGACACCTCGGGGCCCGAGGCCAGCTCGTAATAGCCCTGGTTGGTGCCCACGGCGTCCTTGCGGTTGGCGCCCAGCGGCAGTGAATTGACGCCGTAGAACGCCGACGGCTGGTGCAGGCTGACGAACGAATACGCGTCATTCCAGTGCCCGCCGGGCTTGCCATGCCGGTCCACGATGGTGATGTGCGCATCGGGCAGCTCGTCCAGCAGCGTGTCGGCAAACGCCAGGCCCGAAGCGCCCGCGCCGATGATGAGGTAGTCCGTCTCGATGCTGGCCATGGTGTCTCCGGTGTTGTCAGGGGCTTTATCGTGCACATCGTAGGCGCACAGTGCGCGCCGCGTTGTCCGCTGCGGTACAGCGCGAGCCGTCAGAAATGGCTTGAGACGCTTGATTTGTAGCTTTCAAGCTACCATGGCATCAAACCGCCAAGGCTTACTTCAAGGAGTACCAGGATGCGCAAGAAAGCGATTGATCGCGCCACCGATTTGGGCGCCGACGACTATGCAAGCCAGCTCATCGAGGATCTGAAAGACCCGGTGGAAGCCGCAGCCTATCTGGAAGCAGCCCTCGAAGAGGGTGATCGCGAGGCGCTTCTGGTCGCGATGCGACATGTGGCAGCAGCACACGGCGGCATGGCGGCCATTGCGCAGCAGACGGGCTTGTCCCGTGAGAGCCTGTACCGCGCCTTCAGCAAACGCGGCAACCCGACCGTGGCCACGCTCTCCAGCGTGTTGGCTGCCACAGGCCTGCGGCTGAGCGTACAGCCCGCCTGACGGCACGACCAAGGCAAACAGATGCTGAACCTCATCCCACCCGCCCCCGCGCCCGACTACCTCAACCCCAACCTGCCCGCAGGCCTGGCCACCGTGCGCATACCGGTGGTGGAGGCCACGGCCGACAGCCTGCGCGGCTACGGCCTGCTGGTGGACGACCCGAAACAGCACCAGGTGGAAATCGTGCGTTGGCCGTCACAGGGCTGGCGGCCGGTGGACGTGGACAGCGGCAACGAAGGCGGCACCACGGTGGGCATCTTCGTCAGCGAATGGGAAGGCGACATCCTCTACGGCAAGAACGACGCCGTGGGCGGCCATTACATCCTGGGCTACAACACCCTGCCCGAGCAGGCCGACACCACCCACCGCCGCGCGCCCACGCGGCTGCTGCTGTGGCATTGCAATTACCACCCCGACGGCGGGCAGATGTTCTTTCCCAACGAGCCCGGCCCCTTCCTGGTGCCCATGGCCCTGCCCGGTGATGACGTGAAGCCGCAGGACTTCAAATGCTTCTGGTTCAAGGGCGGCCAGGGCCTGCTGATGCACCCCAACGTGTGGCACGAAGGCGTGTTTGCTACCCAGGGCCGCCGCAGCTTTTATGACGAACAGGGCGCGGTGCATGCGCGCGTGTCGGTGAACTTTGCGGTGGAGTTTGGGTGTTTGCTGGAGATGGAGTTGGGGGTGGAATGAGCGTGGACGGCTGGGTAATTGCCGCGGTTCGGCTGCCGGGTTTGGCGTGGAAATTTATACCTGTTGAGATATCCAGCAGGCGGGGCAATAATCCAATGAATGCAACCACTTGTCGTGATTCTTGTGTCCAGCTTATCCTGCAGTCGCCGTTTTATTCCGCAGGTTTTGCGGTCTAAATTACGTTAGGCGTCAGAAGTTGCCGTCTTTGCCCCTCGACGCTACGATAAGTCCACACCCCCTGGAGGCGTCATGTCGAAGATCACTTCCGTAGTATTCGCTCTACTCACGATTGCTGTAGGAGCTGTC